>Ga0207879_100052_pt1 | contig 295640 bp, 347 predicted proteins | sample LinPmetageLP24_FD_184045 | JGI IMG/M metagenome (GOLD analysis project Ga0207879, IMG submission 184045) | Marine viral communities from the Pacific Ocean - LP-24 (SPAdes) | ecosystem: Environmental > Aquatic > Marine > Oceanic | place: Pacific Ocean | collected 2009-08-30
AACCCTAACCCTAACCCTAACCCTAACCCTAACCCTAACCCTAACCCTAACCCTAACCCTAACCCTAACCCTAACCCTAACCCTAACCCTAACCCTAACCCTAACCCTAACTCTTGATGGTGGCCGTAGATCATATGCTTGATCGTTGTGAGGAGACGATGTAGCATACCGGCCGTACGCCTCTCTGCTGGCTTCGGAGCACCAAGCCCCAGATGTGCTACCCCAAGCCGTTCACCTTGCTTGCGTTAAAGTCAAGCAAGAAGAAATACCGCCAACTCCCGAAGCGTTTATTTGCCTTTATCTTCCGTTCTTACCGAATCCCTGTGGACGCACGTCGCCGCCTGACTGCCGTCCGATTCAAAAAGGAGCAGCTACGCCAGTTGCGGGCGATTTGAGACCACAGGGCATGGAGTGATATTGATCTTGCTGAGGGTAAATGGCCTGGATCACGAGATGGAAGTGAGAATGCGGAAAATGAAGGAGAGGATGAAGAAGAGGGAATTGATGAGGAAGATGAGTACGAGGAAGATGAGTACGAGGAAGATGAGTACGAGGAAGATGAAGGGGAAGATGATGAAGATGATGAAGATGATGAAGAAATTGAGGGTGGCGTTGAAGAAGAGCAGGAAGATAACGATGGCGACGGAAGTGTTAGACACGGGAGCGAAGATGAGTACCAAGAAAAAGACCGGTTTGATGACGTCGGTTTTGTTGTGGATGAGCTTTTAAAGCTGGTCTTTTAGTTTAAGCATCACGTTTAGTACCTGAGGAGTTCGTTGATAGCCAGCCGAGCTCCAGTCTGTTGGTTTACTTTAGTGGCATTCTTGGCTCCTCGCCAAACCCTCAAAACTTCTTGCCCGCGAGAAAATACACCCCGCATCTTTCTGCTCTCTTTACATCTAGCGGCTGTTATTTCTAGAATACGCCTTACTGCTCTAGCCGTATCCTTATCTTGGCATCCCCCAGCGTTCGCGTTTCCGGCAGCATCAGCATTTCGACGTTATACGGCAGAGATATATGATTACAGGTTCGCTATCACCTTTAGAGAAATTTCAAAGCCTCCGTAACTTTAGCCAGGTCATAGCACGTACAAACCCACCGTCCTTCTTCCTCCATTGAAGCGATAACGGCGAGACCGTGTCTTACGAAGATGATTTCAGTTTGATTATGAAGAGCTTTCGCGAGCTAGCTAAGCATTTTCTTGTGAAGGCTAAAGAGCTATGCGACGACTTGATGTTTGGCTTGAACCCAGTGATCGATTTAGCAAAGGTTAAGGATAACTTGACTAATACCTATTATGGCTTTTCTTTCGTTTAGCATCTAGCTAATAAGCTCGCCGAGGCGTATCTTGACTTGTCGGCGAAGGCTTGTACTACTCGTTGCAATGGACTTTTTCGTGAAAATCGATGGGACTGGAAGACTATTTCCTTTTACCGCAAGAAAGCAAAGACGCTCTTAGAAATGATCGCAGGTGTATTCCAAACTGTTGAAGAACAAGTTGCTCGACTATCAGAACTTTTCAGCTTGGAATGTGAAAACGGGTCGTCGACAGAGCGCGGGTTATACGTCTACAACGGGTTTATGATTTCCGTCATTCGGCATCATAAGGCTAAGGCAATTCCTAAAGTTGCAACTGTTATAATAATACGACATTAATTTTAGTAAAGTGCAACTTATACTATTATCTTGCGATAATGCTTATACATCGCGATATGTTATGTTCTAACTAGCTTTATTCCTCAACAACAGCCACTGCTGTTTAAAAATTAACTTACAGATATAATATTAGCTATAGCAATTAATTAAATTCATCTTTACCTTTCTAATTAGTATCAAAAGTATTATTTTAATATTATAATTGCGATTGCCATTACAATTTAATGCACTAGAAGTTTTAATAAAGTACGGTAGCCTATGCTATTACTAAAAACAGGCAAGCAATACCCCATACTGCCATTAAGACAGCCAATCAGTAAGAGCGTTACTATGTAATTCTTATATAGCCAAAACCACCTTCCCGCCACTACCATAACTAATTAGCAAAAGCGTTATTGTATAATGCTTCTAGGAATATTATTAGGTTTTAAATTAGTAACCTTTACATTTGTACTTATCTAAAACGGGAATAATAAGCTAGGGGGCTAAACCGTCGCTAGGTAATTATATATTAGTATAATCATATTAAAACGGACATCTTTTAATATACTTTTTTACTTGCTTTCGCAATTTGATAAAGACTTTATATCAATCACCTAAATACTAACAAATATATGTGGGCCTTTACGTATATTAGCACTATAAACAAATTAATATACAAAACTTAACATTTAACTTAATTAAATAGGCTAACGCTTGGGGGATCGATTAGGCTATGATTCTTAAGTTATTTCAACCTATTTTAAATAATTTAAGACTTTGTATGTGTAAGTTTAATAAGGTTGGGATTAACTTATAAACAACGTTTCTAATACACGGACCAAATCTTATTCTTACTATACAATCCGAACCTATAAACCACGTTTATAACGATAACTAGTGTTAGTGTTCTAGTACCAACTGACTTTTGGTGCCAAGGGGTCCGTAACAACAGCCTGCAATTCCTTGCATTAAATCTAGAAAACACAAATGAGCAATTCCAAATGAGTCAAGGATATCACTGCGTCGCCAAACACTTAAGAATTTGCTCTCTCCCAGCTATTTTTTCCCTTCCTCCCCTCACTGGTTTCAACCGCAATGTAAGGGAAATGGCTAGCCTAACAAAACAGGTTGGTTTTCCGCCTTCCCAAAAGCCCGGAATCAACACGTCCTGCACGTCCTGGTTTTCAACGACCAGGGGAACCGAAAGAACAAGTGAAAGTACGGTGGGGCGTCGAATCGAGCGCGTTCACAACGAGATTCCAAACATTGGTATCGTACGCTTCACCAATGTGTCCCACTGGGTCCAGAGGACAAAACTCCTGGATGTAGAGATTGTTCACCCCCTGTTCTTCTACGAAAGCTGTCGTCGTTGGAGTAACTAATTCATCGAACTTAGACATGATGATAGTGAGAGAATTACTAGGCTGAACAATTGGTTTTCCATCATTCAGCCTCGCCACTGCAGACCCTCCAATTCCTATGTCGTCACAGGCAGCGCAGCCAACAGTATCCAAGACGGTGGAGAACAAGTCCCGTGTCGAGTTGCCCCCGACATAAGCGAGGTTGTACAAGCCCGCGAAGGTCGTGCCGTGCGTAGGCGGGGCAATCGCAACGAGTTTGTCTAGAATACGGGCAATGCCTGTAAACTTAGGCACGTAGAGTGCGAGAAATCCTCCTTCTGAATGCCCTATAAGATCAACTTTCGCAGCCCCAGTGCGAGAATGGACCAGGTTGATGAAAGCTTCTATCTCGGCAGCCGACGAATCGATCGGCTGCAAGCCACCAACGAATGGAAATGCGGGGTAGTCTCCGTAAGTCTGGCTGAAGGTGCAGTAGCCTTGCGATTGCAGATAGATTTCCAGTACGTTCAGATCTTCATAGAAGGTTGCACCAAGACCGTGGAGCAGGACCACAGGGTTTGGATGGGTGATGCTACGGCACGCATAATTGTTGTGGATGTTCCGTTCGTCCATTTGATTGCGTATCGACATAGCGCCAGCTCTAACCGAGAATATGACTGCGGCAGATACAAAGGCCAAGCCTGTCAGGACATTGTGAGAAGGGGCCATGTTCAGAGGACGCAGAAAAGTGTAAGGGGACAAATGTGTGAGCTTGTGGACTGGATCCAAGTATCTAGATATACTTTGCACAGGAATTAGCATGCTGCGTGCAAACTTCTACAAATGGAATTGATGAGGCCCCAGGCGAGATAACAATGCAGATCTTTACTCGATTTATGTTCTTGGACATACCAGCTGAGGAGGGTGAGACCCGGGATTTGTCCCAATTCGGGGCCGATTGGCTTTTCCACCAAATCGATAAATGCTTTTTGAGCTGTGCAAGGATTATCATCATATTTGACAGCGCCCCTATCGCTAAATATGACTGTCGATGTCCGTCGGGATCGCCAAAACAACCTGATCTGTCCCCCGTCCCTTCAACCAAGCCCGTCCCTCATCAGTCTCCCTTCCCTAAACTTTCATCTTTGATTGTTTTTGTATCAACCACGCCGCACCAGCTCTAAAGAACCTATGAGTCAGTTCGCGCCAGTGATTGTAGTCAAGTTTCAAACGACTGCTCAATGCAACGACAGGCAGAATCTTTGCCAAGATCAATTATGTCTGCTACTCCTTACCACTGGTTCGAAGTGGACGAGAAGAAGCATGTTGCTGGAGCGACCGAGGAAGAGGCGGAAGAGAATCCATTCATAATCATCGAAAGAAAAGGTTGGCCACTCATTTCGTGCCGGCTTTTCATATCTACGGCCTCTTACTGACATCATCTTAGCCTTGATAGAATCATGGCAAGGTAGTCCGCCATCGGCATTGAATACAATACCACGCCTTCCCCAGCCAGAACTGCCAGTCTTAGATGTGTTCGTCGAACGTTTCATAGATGCATTTGCCCCAGATGAGCGAATAGATTGCGGCTCATCTGATGCGATACGCAGGGCGGGCTCAGTTAGGATGTTCTCCCCGCTTCTCTCTGATGCCTTCCTTGCTGTCTCAATAGTTTACTTTGGGCAGTTTTCTGGTGATTGGAGAGTTGGATTTTCCGGCTACCAGATCTATACTCGTGTCTTGAGACGCTTACAAAGCGCTCTATTCCATCCCGAACAGAGCAGGTCGGAGGGGGTCTTTGCAACTGTGATTCTGTTAATGGCCTATGAGGTAAAAACTTCATATACTTTCAAACTGTTTGGATATCGGAATGACTAGGAACAGAGCCTCCAGCAAACGACAGAAAGAGCTCTGATCAACCACTGTATTCATGCGTTGAAACTTATAGAGTTTCGTGGCCCCCACAGTCACATGTTTGGAATGGAACATCTTGGCTTTACGGAACTGCTTCCTTATTGGGTACTGCATTAAATATTCCCTTAGCAAAGATATATCGCTTACAAAGTCAGGTGTCCACGGCTCTGGTCTTGCGGACGCCCACATTTCTTGCCAGGCCAGAGTGGAAGACTATTCCCTGGTCCGCTGATACTACTTCTAAAGATATCATGGCCAGTCTCTTGGAGCAGGTGGTCGATCTTCCTGCCATCCTTTATCAATTCGATCAAATTTTGGCAGCCGAGAAATCCCATATTATGCCTGAAGGCGAGTTGGCCTCGCGAATAGCAATACTCTGGCACTCTATTACGAACCTCAAGGACCGCCTTGATCGATGGAAGATAGAATGGGTGGACAACTACCACACCGGCCAGCCTTACGAATCTCACATGGCAGATTCAGAACCTTTCCCCGTTTTTCGATACAAAGACTCCCTTACTGGTGAAACCGTTGCGCCAATGTATCTGGTCTACCCTGATCCGCAGTTGGCACGGACTATGGGGATGTATTATGCAGCTAGAATCTTGCTCAGTTCTACCGATACTCGTCCTTCACCTGACGATCAGCACCAGGAGCAGGTTGAATTTGCGCGCCTTATCTGTCGAAGCATGAAGTATTATATCCAAACCGTACCAGGTAATATGATCAACCGAATGGCGTTTCCTTTACGTGTGGCCTTTGATACGTTCTCCGAGGGCGACATGGAGAGGAGATATAGTGGCGCGGTGTTTCAGTTGGTGCAGCGGAAGAACATGTTGAAGTCGTGGGGGAAGTTCATGCCGGATATTTCGGCTAAGAAGGCCATTCAGTAGCAATGTATTACGCTGCGGTTCTGTTATAGTCGAAAGGCGCACAAGGCGCTTAATGACGTGTACCTTTGATTTATTGGAGACTGTATCCTAATCATTACTTTCGTTCCAATACCACACTTCAGGGAAGATCTGTAGCACAGCGGTCGCCTTACCGTCCCCTTGAATCCTTGCGAGGCACGGTGTATTATCGGAACAAGCTGTGAGAGGTGTGCTATAGAACGGGCTTCTATCCCGTCGTCCAGATACAGAAAGATACGTCGTTCAAACTCGAATCCAGCCATGTTCACATTGGAAGCTTCCCCACTTCTTGTTAGCCGGAGCACGAGCTGTTTAACATGGCGAAGGCGGAAAGAGCAGTCCATGAGCGCATCCAAGCTTAATCTCCCATACCAGCTGAACACGAGGGAGAATCGAACGGAATGATTCTAGAACAAGCCCTTAAGACTTACAAGTTAAGTGATAGCGCTCGACATGAACCGTCACCTTTGCAGGGCAGAAAGTACCCATCCGTGCTGCGTAGCTCCTCGGTTCGGCTCTAACAGAGAAAAGGCACTACTTACTATCGCAAACAAGGGGATAGACCCGAGCGAGAGCTCGTAGAGGCTGGCTAACACAAAGGCGGTAACGTAAAGCGACCTCACAATAGTCACAAAAAGCCTCTACCGATTTAGCGGACTTAATGTAGCAGTTGATAATGTCCTGTAAAGTGACATTCGGGATGTTCTGATGAAATACTTAGGCCATAATTATAACGCGAAGACCTCAACAGCTAACAAAAAAAGTAAACCACAAAATATACTCACTACTTGATATGAGATACTAGATCCATATCTTTCGCATCTAAGCTGTCTCGCTACTCAATTCACATACTCGGTACGCCAACAAAAGCAAAACACATGTCTTGAAATGCTTCTCTTCTTTTGAATGCAGATTAAAATTACCAAATATGCCGCTAAATGCTCGAATTCAGTCCGTCAAATACATTGTGTTTCCCATCTATATTCCAATCAAATGCGTTGGTGAGAATCTGCGAAGTCTTGCTCGTCTTCTAGAAAGCTGCCCGACGTTAGAAAATCCTCACATGAGCCATAAGACATACCTCAATCACAGATGCCCAGCTCAACAATACAATTAGCTCCCAACTCTCCCCAAAATCAATCACCCTGATCCTTAACCTACCCCTTTTCTTCCATTTCATCAGACCCTTGCCGACGTATTCCGCCCTGGACAGATCAGCGCACATTCAAGCTCGAAGGAGAGCTGTACCCACAGTATCAAATCCTCCCTCCCATCCTCGACAAGTACCAAATCTCCTTGATCATCCAGCACATTGTTCCGCGTCCTTATCCAATGGAATGTCTTCCGAACTCCATTCACTTCGTGTTCAAACTCGTATCTCATGTGTGTCCAAAATCCGGCATTGCCCATCCTCTCCCAGACAACATCCTGTGGTCTCGAGTCAAAATCCCCAACCCCAATACTATTCCGACCTGTCAACGGTAGATGCGCTGCTCCAAGACTCTTCCCGGACTTATCCACTCCCTCCCGCAGAATCGCACCAGGTGTATTCGGCAGAAATGATCGATGTTCGACATAGTATTCCTTCCCATTCCCCAGATGTATCGGACAAATTCGCAGATTCGTGACAAAGGCGTTGTACACGATGTACTCATTGAAGTTCTCCTCGTCCAAGATCCCCAGCCCAAATTTCGCAGCGATACTGTCGTAGAATGGAGTCTTCTGATCTGCTGCATCAATTCGATCGAAAGGGTTCCCTTTTTCTTGCGCTGGAGTTGGTGCTGGCGCCGCTTCGACTGCGGGATCCGTCTTATCGAACCGATGATCCATACTCTGTCGCACAGGTCCCGGTATTTCTACTTCCTCGAAGTTCTGCAGGGCAGACTCCATGGCCGCGATCCTTTCCCTCAGCTCCAACATGACTAAGATACAGAAGGAAAGGAGAAATGCGACTGCGACGTCGCGAAAGTTTTAATGCCGTCGACCGAGGACCGGATTACCTCATGCTCATCGACAAGGTTCCGAGCATGGCTGCAAGCCAAGATAAGATGCAGCGTCGGATTGGAGTGAGGGGTCAGGACAGGGGCATCGTGTGCTTCGCCCTAATCCGAGGGTGGAAGGCTGCAGATCATATTTGGAAATGTCATCCGCTGATGCTCGATGATGGTGACGATGTGGCGGCGCTGTCCTTATGACGGGTTCCTGACGATGCAGATATACTGTCATAGTCAGCTATCACCGTAAATTTTCTCAAACATCAAAAAGTGTTCCTTCAAGCCCTGAGTCGACCTCAGAATATGATACCAGGTGTTGAGGTTCGAGGCGCGGTTGTGCCGAAGATGGGGTTTGCCCGCTACGAAGATCTCGCTATCTTGACTTCGATTTAAGCATTTATAGTGTACTCTCCAGCACGCTTGAAGCGGCCCGAATCTGCCCTGACACTGACAGCTACGTACGAAGTATTCAAATCTTCTCCTGGTGTCATCCGCGGATCCGAAAACATCTTTCGCCACCGACACAAATCCACGGTTTCAAGAACACCGAGATGCCGTTCCAGAATGTCGTGCACGAGAGTTGTTCACGCTGAGAGTGCACAGCGACATGACCTTCTAAGCACATTCACCCCACCGAGGACTGCATTCTTCTCCAGTTATTCTGCTGCCTCCCACTTCCGCGCCCCATTGAATTTAATGTACTCCAGATACTACGTGCATGTAAGGATTGATTAGAGCAGCTCGTATGTTTCTGTTATCTGTATTGCCATGCGGTGCCCTGAACTCTCTGTAGAGACATTCCACCGACTGTGAAGCGAGCGAAATGTGGATTTTCTTGACTCGTTTTAGTTGCTAGTCTGGTTGTCTTACTGCCTGCCTACAGCGCATCAGTTCAAAGGACATGACTCCTGTATATACTGTTTGTGTCGTCGAGAGACAATGCAGTCCATGTTGATTGCTCAGGTTCGGATCTTTGGACGAAAAAGTGCTGAAAATGAACTTTCCTCTATTGTTCACCATTTCTCGCAGAGATGTCCTTGCTGTTTCGTGTTTCGATTCCAAAGTTGAGACGAGAGTATCACAGATATGATCGTGGAGAACATGTGGACCTTGGCAGTCCTAGAAAACCTGAACTTGTCTCGAAGAAATTGTTTGGGCACGTGACGCGCGACTTTGACAGATGCCATGGGTTTCAGTTCTCTTGGTGCTTTAAGTTCTACATCAAATCCAAGAGATTGGGTACTATCTAGAAGTCTTGTTCTGCGAGTCCAAAAGTGCTGTCCCGCCGTCAACCTGAGTAGGGTGGACTCATCCACTACATCAATTTCCGGTTTGGCCAATATGACTTACTACGGGCACTTCGTCTTAACATTGACTTGGCATCCGATTGGCATGTCTCCTATATATCATGTTCATTATTGTTAAACAAAACTTTGTAAATCAGCGTTGGGACGAAGTTCTTGAATGCCTCTGCTTGTGATGGGCTCAGGTATTTAACGTGCATAGTATGCCCTCAAAGCTTCTCTCTGCATCCTCTTCACTGAGATCCTTCCTCTCATTCCACTCTCATTCTTTGCAATCCAAGATCTGCCTTCAGTTGAAAACCTGCCTACCATTTCAATCTTCATCAACCTTCCAGCTATCAACATGAGGGTCCCAATGATCCAACTTGCGGCACTGGCATTTGCATTCACCGTCAGCGCTGCTCCTTCCAACATCAAAGCTCGCGAAGAGTCTGACGATCTCGAGAACCCATCCAATTTATCTGGAGGAGCCACCCCTATCATCTGCGGGGCCTTCACAGCTGCAGCAACCAAAGACACCAAGGCCAAGTCAACAAAAGCCAAGGCAACAAAGGCGAAGGCCACGGGCAAGGCCCAAGCCACCAAATCAAAAGAAAGCGATGCACCTGCTGCTACTGGGGATGATTCAGACTCCGGCAGTGACAGTGATTCTGGAAGCGGCGGCTCGGCACCGACTGGAGGCGACTCGGACTCTGGAAGTGGCGGTGCTGCTCCAACTGGCGGAGCTACACCTACTACAGGAGGAGGAAGTTCTGGAGGTGGGGGAGGTAGTTCGGTACTTGCTGCTGCTCAGGTCAGTCCATCTTGAAGTTCATCTTCGACTTGAGTGTCACCACTTTCTAATATCCCAGATAGACAATTGCTGCTGGTGGATCTTTTGATGGAGGTGGAGCTACATTCGATCGAGGTGTCTCTTGCACTGGTCAAGCTGAGGGTGGCGGAGGAGACGCGGTGTTCGTCATTGAGTCCGGCGGATCCCTCTCGAACGTTGTAATCGGACCCAACCAAATCGAAGGTGTTCACTGCAATGGAGGCTGTAAGCTGAGCAATGTTGAATGGACTGCAGTCTGTAAGTTTAGCCATCCTCTTCCATCCGTCATGCTTCCCTTGTCTTCGACATTAAGTCGTGTCGTAATTCATGACTGACATGACTCAGGCGAGGATGCCTTCACAATCAAGAAGCAGGCCGCCGGAGAGACAACTACTATCACTGGCGGAAGCTCAAAGGGAGCCACTGACAAAGTCTTTCAGTTCAACGGTGCCGGCACACTTTCCATCAGCGGCTTCACGGCTGACGGCTTCGGCTCATTCGTGCGAAACTGCGGAAATTGCAAAGAGAGCGCTGAACGCCATGTCATCATCGACGGAGTCACAGCTTCGAATGGAAGGACTCTTTGCGGTATCAACACCAACGTAAGTGTTTCTCTACCCTTTCTTAGATTCGTTACCTAACCTCAATCTTAGTTCGGAGACACATGCACGGTCACAAATACTCAGCTCTCGAGTGTGACGAATGTCTGCATGAAGTATACTGGTGTTTCTTCAGGCAGCGAGCCGGAGGAGATCGGTGCCGGTGCTGATGGAACTAGCTGTATTTATGGTTCTGATGTCACTGGCGCTACTTGAGATATTCTGATGTGAGGGACCCGAAGCCTCGGTCACCAGTCTTTCCTTTTGTCTGTCATGATTTTGATGGAATCGGGAGGCGGGATTTTCTTGAGTGCAGCTTATACTGAACAGATGGTAGCTGAAGATCGGGCTAAAAGATTTAGTTTAAATCAGATCTCAGCGCATAGTCTTGTCGCTTCTCCCTCTCCATGAATTACTGACGTGTTACCTGCATATGCGATAAGGGTCGGTAGGTGCAGGTGCCAGATAATGATCAAGGTTGTTGTTCGGGTCTGACTCGCCTAGCGAGTTTCAAAAGGGGGTGGACAGTAATTGGATCGAAGAACGCAGATCTGTCCCCGCGGAGTGGAAATCATACATGGTAAGCTGAAATTGAATATTGGTTTCTGTAGATGGAAGACCCAGATCTTTACTTCTGCATTCGACCGCCTTAGAAGATTTGCAAAATCACCGGTCGGTATGCAGAACCATGATATTATCTTCTCCCGACTCCAAAAATACCCAGAGTTGGGACTGACTGTTTCACCTTTCCTCGAACTTAGTCTACATCATGTGGCATTGTTCATGGCTTCCTGGCACATCCTACATGCCAGATTTGTACTTAACGGCATGTCTCCGTGCATTGAGTTAAGAATCGGGAAGGCAAATGAGTACGGGAACTCCCTGTGAAGCAACGGTGTCGCTATGCAACCTCTTGGCACAGCCTATGCGTAACAATTTGCCACTTCAGTTCTTTAAACAACTATCAGTATGTGCCAGCACAATATCAAATTATTCCTATTTAGGGTTTCAGGTTCGATCAAAGGCCCCGTACTATACAATTACAGCTTCCACCAAGGCACCAGGCCCTTGATCACTCGATACCATTTTCGCCGCTCAATCCCATTTCGAGTAGATGTACTCTCTGAACCTCTTGCCCCAAAAGTTGACAGGAAAGCCAACGAGTCCAACAAGCCACGACAATATCCCCAGTTCCACATATGTATTACCGATGCCTTGAGACTTGATCCAAGGCACGATGGTTGAGCCGAGAACAAAGCTTAATGCATATCCGCCTGCACCGACGATAGTGACAGCTGCTCCAGCCCATCGCGGAAAGGCTTCAGTGATCCAGAGTGTGTTGGAAGTGAACATTGAAATAGCACTGAAGTAGTCGAGACCGACGAAGAAAAGGATCCATCTCCAGTTCCATTCTCTCTCCGCGGCAATACCGAACAGCGCCAAGCTAATAGAACTTGTGACAACTGGAAGGATGAAGGAGGGAAGATAATGCTCCGGCTCATGCACGCCTCGGTTTCGGGTGGCGAGGATCTTGGTGACCCAGCTGGTGAGGATACCAGACGCTGGAAAGGCTAAGAGCGCCCCAATGAACGGGCTAAACTTGACCAGACCGATTTCGTGGAAGGTGAAATTGTATGGTGGCGCCATCAAGAGCGAGACGTAAGTCGCGCAAGTGACGATCATCCCACCGAAGACGAAGGCATTCAAGATCAAAACCCAGAGGATTAGGGGGTTGATAGTGCAGATCAAAATTTGTCGAGGAAAAGCTTTCATTGCAGGCCATCCACCTGTGGTTGTTCGATTCCAGAAAAGAATATTTCTCAGTAATGTCGAAGATCGCCAAACCTGTGGTTCATCTGGCATTGGTTTGCCACCTGGCACTTCGTCCCAAGAATTGTAGACGGTGACTTTACCACTCTCACTCTGCGCAACTATGTGTCCATCAAACGCCATCGGCGGTCGTTTGAAGTACGTTTCGGGAGACCACACAAGTGCCAAAATAATTGTCAGTACGCAAGGTCCCAGCCATACCCAGTAGAAGGCACGCCAAGAACCACCGGCAGTGACAATGTATGGTGTGAAGGCGAGGCCAACATTGGCCATGGCATTACAGATGCACCAATAGAGGGCAATGGTGCGGGGTCTTTGATGGATGAATGTGACATCAAGGATCATAAGTATCATCTGGAACGGTCAGCAAAGTTTGCTACAGGTTGCGGTCCGCTTACTGTGCTTGGAGAGATGGACCCCGCGATACCTTGGAGACATCTCGCTGCAAGGTGCGTATAGAAACCCTGCGAGAATGCGGCCATCAAGGTCGATAACGTGAGAATTATCGAGCACAGTAAAAACACGGGTCGTCGACCGATAGCCATGGAAAGTGGAACCCATATCAGAGCACCAATTCCCCAGAACAAGCTGGGCACGGATGAAAGCACGTCAAGTCGAAGAGGCGCAAATTCCTTCCAATATTAGTTGAATCCTGATGCATCACAGAAGTGACATACCTCCGGGGAATATTCGGACTCCAAAGTATGCAGAAGCAGACTGGTGCCCTGTACTTGAATCAATCCGATGGTGGTAAAGACTGACATAGAAAAGTAGAAAAGAAAGGTCTTGAGAGGAGACCACGTCAGAGGATCATTCGGAGATCGGGATGGAATTGGCAGTCGAATTGTCTCCCCATTCGAAGTGATGAGAAAGACGCTGCCCTGCTTGCCATAGTCGGACTTCGACATCTCTTCGTCTTTGGGGGCTCGGTCATCAGATGGTCCACGCTCTACTGGCTACAAGTATGGGGTTGCGAGCGGAGATATACTCGTTCGTCTCCTCGCAATGTCAGGGCCGTTGGGCAAACTCTAAATTGGCTTTCATGTTTTGAAACGCGAGTGCAACCCTCTTCTCAGAAGGTTCCCGCTACGCACAACTCTAAGTCTCGTTTTAGAAGCCCAGTGCCGAACTTGAGACAGCCATACCGTTTCCCCGCATTCTGATAGGAAGGGAACATCAAAGTTTTTCGGTGCATGCCGGTCGGAAGGCTCGGCCGATGTAATGACACCGAAAGCCTGCGTCAGTTGGCTCCTGCGCATGCAATGACCTTAAATAGGCCTATCCACGAACATTGTAACCGCTGATCTAGTTCAGATGCAATTGGTATTTTACCAGGACCGCAGACTAATCAATCAAAGAGAACCGTGCGGTCACATATTGTAAGTTTTATGCAACTTGGACAACTTCTCGACTCCAGTAAAGTTCGCGTGTCTGCGATTGGTAAGCTATCATCTGCACACGGACAGGGAGGCAGGGACGAACCGTAGCAAATGTTTGCGTCGACTGTACAGTTGATCTTGCAACGAGTAAAGCAAAGCTTCTAACAACCGAGATCAATTGGCACCAGGGAGCTCTCAGCCGTTGGAGGTCGAGCTGACGAGACAGAAGGAGAATTGTGAGCCCGAAGACATGGCATGGTTCCCTACAACCCTTCCACCCAGCCTCAAATTACCGAACTATGAAGGTCCTAGCTTCTTCACCCCCGCGATGCGCAGAGAAATTGTTTCAAGCAGCTCGGAACACTGCCCCGGACCAGCCACACTCGGAAACCTCCGACACCATGCTTTCGAACTTCTCCCTTTTAAGGTCGGTCTATCTCCCAGGCTGATCGTTTGAGACATAAACCAGCCAGGTACTGTCCCAGACTGATCACACGAGACTTGCCTTCGCGAATAATTGAGGCATTCAGATCGGTTGTGCTCTCGCGAACCAAGACCCGAGATGGGACATGAGGGGTTGATACTTCGTATTCAGCGAGCGATAAAACAGGAGAAACCATAAGTAAAGATAATGCCACTTGCAGATGCGAATGAAACTTCGAGATATTATGCAGGGGAAGATTTGGCTGAGAAAAGAAAAGATCTGAACGCTAGATGTACGTGTTAGAGCGACTATCATAGATCTGCCAAGTGCCTATTGAATGTGATAGTCGCTCCCATCGCTTCGAATATTTGGAATCTCGACCATCAAATTACAAAGGATCCATAATCACTCCGTCATCATAACCATGTTTTATTACCCCAGTGGCTCAGGAACTTGCCCGTGTCAGCCATCGTAAGATTTTCAATGATGTTGAACTGATGCCCGACGCTTTCATCGGGGGTGAGCGGCGTCGCCCTCCAGTACGGGAAGATTCGCTTGAAGTTGTCAAGAAGCTTCATGAAGTAAGCCAGCTCCTCTCCAGACGCTGATTCACATATCAGCCTGGCGCATGTACAATCTGAGCGCTACTTACGATTGTTGTTCATCGATGTCGCCACAAGTCCTGGACTCATAGACAGTACTTTCACGTCCTTGGACTTCAATTCTGCGGCGTACTTGGCTGCGATCATGTTGACTGCTCCTTTGATGGTGGCGTAGGTGACCATATCATTGACATCTGCGGGAACTGGAAGCTCGATATCTGCATGGCCAGATGAGATGAAGATGATCTTCTTTTGGGCTCCCTTGAGGATGAGCGGGAGGAACGCGTTGACGGCGTAGATGGATCCAAGCACATTGACATCCAGACTGGTGTGCATGTCTTTGTAGAGCAGATCTGGTTGGGCTGCCAGGTCAGAGACGGTCATCTTATTGGTCTGCTCCGTGACGTAAACTCCATTGATTATGATAACGTCAAGGCCACTTGGAAGGACTTCTGCTGCAGAAGTGGCGGCTGCCTCGAGGGACTTTTTGTCTGCCATGTCGCCGCGGAAGATGTGAACATTTTCAATCTTCTCTTCGACCAGAGTTTGTTTGGTCTTTTTTACATCTCGAACAAGACCGATGACTGTGTTGTTGGGGTCTTTGCTGAGGAATTGCAACCACGCAAGCTGGAAGCGTCAGTATGCTTCGAAACGAGTGAGACGGGGAACACTTACACCGAGACCTCTGGAAGCTCCTACGATAGCGTACGAAGGCATTCTCCTTGCTGTGTAAGAATATGCCGGAATATCAAGTTAATCTTGTTGATGATGTGAAGACGTGAGGAGAATCAGAGCTGCTGTTGATGGAATGCTAGGATTTCCAGAGCAGCATCGAAGGAGACCTTTATACAGATGAGGCCGTACCAAGTGGCACAGGCATCTGGAAAACAGGCACCGATGAACATTGTGTATCCCTTGATTTCAAAGCATCTTGATAATACCAGAGGTCGTTCTTAATGCGCCGCAATGATGGTCCATGGTGATGTTGACCTTGGTGTGGCTTCGCATTTTGAGGCATATGATTGGTCAATTCGGGCGAGGAAGGTCGAAACGAGGTAATAGGAACGGAATGTCGAAACGAACCCCACTTTTCCAGCACCGAGTCGTTACACCAACAGTATTTTCAAGCCCAAGCTATCCATAGCTTCAATCCAAGTGGTTCGCGAATCTGCATCGCAATTATCTTGTCGTAATCGCCAACATTCTTCGATGATCTTTCGGCATCTGTCCATGCTGCCAAGCTGTAACACATGCACTTTCTCCATGCTGAGAAATATCTTCTTCATTTCGTCCTTTTGCCACGCTGTAGCCATGCACCCAGTGATGCAGATGGGCCACACTAATGTGCTCAAGATCTGCAAGTCGGTGATTGCTTCCAAAGCGACAAGTGATTCGGTCACAGAGATGCATATTTTTCGCAGCTCTAATTCCGAACCAAGTCCAGAGGCCACGACGCTGAGATATATCTGAGCTGCACTTGCAAACGCACGTGTGACAAGCGCATCTACATCAACTTCCTTGTTGGTATCTGCTCCAAGTCGTCGAGTCCAGTCACGTAGCTCACGATTGATTCGACTTGCTGTAGCATCAAGTTCTGGATCGTCCAACCCACGCTGCTTGATCTGTACGTTGAGAGCAGCAATCTCGACGATGGAGATTGTGACTTCGCTGTGGCAAGCCGTGACCCGACACACATCAACCCAGCCTCCTAAGGCAGTCCTAAGACAGGACGTAGGTGCCCATGGTATCAATCCGGTAGATGCGCACGAAAGGGCGTTGTACCAGACTATTACGGCCGAGAAGAATTGCAAGCCTCGAAAGTGTTCAGGCGAGAGCATGGCTCGATTCTCGCAGGCATTTCGCAGACTTGGAAGAAGATGGAGAGGGCCTTTCATATGCACGAACCAGCTCTCGGTATCTCCCATCATTACCTATCTTCGTCAGCTTGGGTTCCAATACAGCAATCAGACTTGCGAAATTTACCTCTAAGGAAACAAGCAGGACGATTGTGCCAAGCACCTCTACATTAGACTCCAGAGATACCGCAAGGTTGTACCCGTGACACTCTCCCAGATATTGTCGAAGTTCTTTCAAAGCCAACCCATGATGGATGTTCCAATAGTTCTGGTCTCCAATACTCTGGCCCATCATTTTTCTGTGATATGCAGCAATGCTGATGGCAGCATGGTATAGCGGTTTCACCTGCATGATGAGGGGTAGTAACCATACTCGGCCAGTTTTCGAGTCCGGAGAAACTGGGAACTGGACTGGGAAGACAGCATCTACATAGTGTGCCAGTAGCTCTTCCCGGGGGTCATGAGCCAGAACTTGAGGGGTGGCGAGTTCGTCTGAAGAATACTCGTCGAACATCTCTCGGATCTCGACGAAATGATGGGGTGGCCTCTTTGATTGTGTGTTATCGATCGTCAGTTGAAATGTATCGGGAATGATATTGTCGACATCCACTATTTTTGTCCCAGGTACTGATATTGCCGAGTCCGCAAATAGCTTGGGCTTCCTTTGCTTCAATTGCGAGCGCTTCGCTGAGGCCACCTCACGAATGGTCACTCGAAGTTCCTCAGCCTTGGCCTTCTGCTTGACACCACCGTCTGCCCAGTCTGGCTTCTCATACCCATAGCAAGGTAGGTAATTTGAAGTGCACGCCACACAAGCGAGGACGCGTTCATCACACTTCTTGCGGCGAAGTCTGCACGTCCAACACGCCCCTTTGCTCCTCGCTTCCTTTGCCATTTTGACTCGTTCCAGCGTTGTGCTTGGAGTGATATCTGAATGGCGACTTGTTGTTGATTCGAGGCACTAGGTTTTGAATCACGGGATAGTCCCGACAGCGTCACCTTTGAGGACTTCATGATGTGCGTCTGTCTCGAGGTGAAGCTGACGCTGACAAATGCCCCTCCCTGCCCCCACATCCCGCCAAGTGGACCAATCGAGTCCATCTCGCTCAACATCAGGAGGTCTTTCCATCACAACATCAACATCAGATCATCTTCAAGCAGCGCTCTATATCAACTGATGTCCTCAAGGACAGCGCTCCGGCTTGCCCGGGCAAAACAACGAGTCCAACATCTAACACTACATCGCAAAATGTCCTCAAATTACAGACAACGATCTGTGGTCTCGTCGTTCATTTGTACATCCCCGCAATCGCCTGAAGGTCTGAAATTCGCGCTGTTCAAGCGAAGTCAAGATGTGTCTACATACCGGTATTTGCCACCTCCAGCTTCACCATTCAAACTGCTCAACCCTTCTCGATTTTCGTCTCCCTCGCCTCTAGAAAACCCAGCTGACCATCACGTGAAAGTGGCAAATGGGCCGTCTGCTCCGGCTCCATCGACCCCAGCGACATCAGTCCCCAATCAGCCGCAAAGCGCGAGATCCTAGAAGAAACCAAGCTTTCGGATCGTGACATCAGCATTCTCCGTCGCGGCAAGCCATTCAGTCTCAAAGACGAGGAGCTGCACACAGAATGGACGATCCATCCCTTCGCATGGCAGCTGAAGGAAGGCGCGAAAGAAATCTCGTTTGACTGGGAACATACTGAGTTCAAATTCGTACGACCCGAGGATCTGGCTAGTTATGATCATGTTCCGCAGTTGGAGGTGGGATTGGAGAGGATCCTGGTGAGTGAGGAGACTGAAAGGGGGTTGAAGGTTTTGAGAGATGATCATGAGAGTGGTGCGCAGGCTCTTGCGGTGAAAGCTTTGCAAATACTGCTTGGTATGGTGAGAGGGAGTGATTTGCAGAGTTTGGGCACATCTGTTGAGTTTTGGAGGGAGTTGAGGTGGAGGGCGTGGCATTTGGCGAAGAATGGGAGGCCAAGTATGGGTGCTGCTGCTGAGGCGAAGCTGTTTAAGACGTTGGAGCTTGTGAATCGGGAATTACAGGCACCAGGATCTGAAGGAATGGGGATTCCTCTGACGAATTTGAGAGGTGTAGTTGAGTCGGTTCTGGAGTACAAGATTGCAGAGGGGAAGCAGAGTTTGGAACCGATTGCCAAGGCATTCCTGGAGTATGTGAAGAGCAATTGGGATTTTGACAACGAGGGGGAATTACCGAAGAGTACGAATATTGTCACGCTCTCGGCTTCAGGAACGACACACACCTGTCTTTCTACCTTGATTGAAGAGCTTGCTCCGAAGGACATGACCATCAACATTACATTTCTCGAATCACGACCCAATTTCGAGGGAGCCACAGCTGCTACCAAACTTGTCGAGTCGTTCACAGACAAATCAGAAGTTATGAAGAGGCTGAACATCGAAATCATTCCCGATGCCAGCGTTGCAACAGCTGTGGTAGATGCAGACTATGTCATTTTCGGTGGAGACAAAGTTATTCCAAACGGAAACGTCAGCAACAAGATTGGTAGCTGCGCAGCAGCCATCACAGCAAAAGCGTTGAAGCCAGCATGCAAAGTGGTGGCATTGTTTGAGACGGACAAGATCACGGGCTCTGGATTTGATTCGGAGTATTTGACTGTGGAGTCAAATGATGAGACAGATGTCACCAGATCATGGCCGAAGGATGTCAGAATCAAAGTGCAGAGAAATGATCAAGATACCAAGATCAGGGTGAAGAATCAGTACTTTGAATGGGTGCCTGCTAAGTACGTCGATGCACACATTACAGAGCAGGGTATATTGCCGGTGGAGGAGATCGCCAGACTTGGTATCGAAACGGTGGAGTTGGAGAAGAGACTCTTCGGTGATTTGTGATACAATACGGCGGCTCATCGCAAGTACGAAGGGCAATGCAGGGACTTCTAGTAACAATGATACAGATATTAGAGATTAAGAATCTTCAAGTACAATTTTAGAAGTAATGACAATGGATAATTGTAGCGCATGGTATCTCCACCTACTCCCATTGACTACAAAACTGATTTGACAGTCGCCCTCAAATCTCCAAATGATACACCCAACTCCTCATTCGCCAAATCCTCCAATTTTGCAGAGGTTCCCTCTCCATCTCTAAACAATTCCACCTTCAGGTAATCACCAAACGCAGAGTAGTCCCCCTTGGCCAGCTTCTCGTCCGCAATCTTCTGACTATCACTTGTATTCTTATTCACAACAGTCCATTTCGTTCCAGTTTCCTCCTGGAAGACTGCCAGTATAGCATTTTGTGTGGTGACGAAGGATGCAACATCAATATATCGGTTGGCGGTGGTATCTGGATTCTTAAGGACAGATGCTACGGCGAGACCAATTGTGTCCAGGTTTGTTCCCGTGAAGGGTTCGTTTCCTGAGTCGTAAATCGTGGCAGTCTTGTCCTGGATTGAGAATCCCAAAGATCCAACTTTGAGACCCCAATCGAAGAACAAATTTGTAGATATGCCCGTCCACGAGAAGTCTGGGTTCTCCACCACAGCCTTCTTCAATTGTTCCTGAGCCGCAAGCTTCGCCCCGAGAATCTTCGCAGCACCTCCCGTAACCTTTTGTGTATTGAGGCCGAACTCGCTAGGGATGAATCGCTTCACGCCCGCCTTGACTGCCGCATCGATGATCTTCTGTTGTTGTCCAAGAGCAACTGTGGCGATGGTCGAGACGACGGCATCTTGGCCCGCGAGAGCTTTCTCGAGAGAGCTGGCAGAGTCGTAGTCCGTTCGTTGGACTTTGACTTCGGATGAGAAAGTGGCCTTGGATTCGAGGCGAGTGAGGACTGTGACAATGAAGCCGGTGTCGACGAGGGCTTTGACTACTGCTGGACCTAGATTTCCACTTCCCTGCAAATTCGTTAGCATGTACCAACCTGCTGAGATGGTGGCTTCCTACCCCAATGACTGCAACGTTCTTGATAGGCATGTCGACTGAGCTTTGTTGTGGTTTGTTGGTTGATTGAGGTCCTTCGTAGCTGGTATATATCTTTTGCAAAGCGACGGCTCCCACGATCACCAATACGTAGAAGATAGACCTAGGAATTCGTGAGACCATTGAGGAGAAGCATCACGACATCAAAACACATCGGAAAGCGTCGTTGGGTGTTTTGAAGGCTTCGGCCCCACACGAATGGAAGTCGCAATTCGATGCGGGGATGTCGTCGGGGAGGAGTGATGGGCGGCATCATTGCGCAATGAGTGGAAGGGACAACATGTGGGAGCCGGCGCTACATGGTGGTGATTATGAAGCACTGTATCCGGTAATCTCAAAGCGGATTGCTGCCATAACAAGAGTTTGAAGACTCGTTGGCTTTGGCAACAGTTGAGTTGGAGATGTGTAAAAGTTGGAGAAAACGGATATCTCGAGCTTGGGCGTGGACTTTGGGTTCCCAGTTTAGTGAGGGGCTGACCACCTGTCAGGCTTACTGCGGGGTCAATGTGCCCTTGAATCAGTGCCGTCGCTCGACCTTCAACTCCGCAGCCACTCATCAACACAGGTTTGTAGAATCCCATATAAGTTCAAGATGCTGCATGTTGAGTTCGGAACTTGATTTATGAGCTATATAACAATGGCTATTCGAACAAGAAGTCTATGAAAGGAAACCCATCTAATCAGCTAAAAAATGGCTACCATCCACTACTCTACGGGAATACTTCAACACATCTCTAAAGGAAGTTTACAAACCAACTCCTGTTCTACTTTACAGCTTCCTCGTTGTCGTGACCATTCGACCTACTGACTCCGAACTCCTTCAACTGCTTTCCAACAGCAAACATTGCGACCTTTAGGCCAGACAAGAATAACCCAATATGCACTCACCAGCCCCCGACTGACGGCTTTGTCCACTTGCTGCTTGACCGCAATCATCTTACTCTTGTCACTGAAGAGATCGGATAGTAACGTGCTGAATGAGCACGATATCCGGTTGCTTTAGACACGGGGAAATATGTGAAGGGGTGCTTCTGTAAGTCCCGTTGGAAATGGGCGATTCGCCATAGACGAAAGGTTGGGTATTTCCCGCTGTGACGTCTATGATAGGCACTAGAAGGAGTCTGACAATGCTCCTAGGAAATGGCCAACTCTTTCCTTTGATAGTGCAAGTTATTACCAGACAGTTTTCCGTGGGTTTTCGATTAGTCTTCAACTTACCTTCAGAGGTAGTGTACCCAGTCTTCTCGAAAACAAATAGATGCCTTTCTTTTCTGAGAGCAGTAACACAAAAGTGGAAGTAACAAAGCGACAGAATTCTCAACTGACAAAAGCACTTTAATGGTCAAGCAGAGGAAGACGCGAGGACGGGGAAAACAATTTGAGAGTATTTGGCAACTCGGATCTCTCTTTGTGACTCGACATGGCCATGAAGGAGGACAAATCCACGTGAGCACTGCAGCTGTGCCGAGAATGGTAGTCAATGGCCATGATCAAACCATCGAGGGGATCATCAATGAGGAGGCCCTCTTCGTGGACTTAGCAATCATGCATAAATCAAGAGATGATCGATAGCACGCGATTTAAGAAAATGAGGGGATTCACGAGGACTCTGAAACGACTATAATCTTTCAGTAGGATCTACAATATCCAGCAACGGAACTATCAACGAATTCCGTTTTGGAACAATTGAATGTGGTTGATGAGTAGCCCTTGAAATGGCCCGCAATTGTATTCCTTCGCCGTCTCCAAAGATGGAGATACTTTCCTTGAGGTCCCGAGGAAGCCGGTGAGCTTCGAGCGAGCAGCCGAGGAACTGCAAAGGGCTCCAAGAATTTCTCCAGAAGTTTCTAGATGCCGGTGACAACTCGTGTGTGCTGACTTGTAATAGACGCCATGGCTCCACGATCTTTTAATAGACACTCAGCGAACAAAACCCAATCATCTTGTGGAGGTCCAGATCGACACCTCATCACCTCAGCCACAGCCTTAATCTCCCGGTGCTGCGAACTGCTGCTCGCGACAGGGGGCAGCTGAGCCACAGTCCCGGGTCTGACTCCCCTGTAGAAAAGGGGAAATTTTACGTCATTTGAGTCCCCTGTTTGTAGAATCGCAAAGCGGCACTGAGATTGAGTTGGAGAGTTTTGCTACAAACTTCTGTCTTAACTTTGATTAACTCAAGCTCAAAAAGGCACAGAAGCCTACAGGCTAGAAGTCTTGAAGATAATTACTTTCCACTACATTTGCTACACTACTGACGTTAGTTCTTCTAGTCCCAGAGCAGCTGGAAGTCGGCTGAGATTTTTAAAGTTTGTTGCTTGGCTCGCTGCTTTTTGTTCCACACATCTGGGGGCGCAGCTCAGGGGCTTGTTCTAGTGTTATGCAACTCGGTAAGCACCCATAACATGACGGCCGCGGCTTGGACAAATCTTAAAGTACAAAAAGAACATCACACCCCTTTCAGTTTTGTTTTCTATTCTCGTCCTATCCACGTTCTCTATCATCAAGTTTAGTACACGAAAGCCAACTACTCTCTCTATCTTCACGAATTTCCTGCCCGTTTATTCGGACAAACGAAACAAACAAGACCACTTCAATATGCGTTTCTCCTCCGTATCCGTCCTCGCCGTCCTGGCCGTCTCCGCACAAGCACAAAACCTTGATGCTCTCACCTCGAATATCGGCGACACAATCAACAGCGTCACATCAGATGTTGGAGGAGCTCTCGACACAGCTACGAGTGTCGTAGGCGGAGGATTCGACACCGCAACCAGTGTGATCGGAGGAGGACTCTCCACAGCTACAAGTGCAGTTGGAGGTGCTCTATCTACCGCAGCAAGTTTGGGAGGAGGAGCTTTCTCGAGTGGCACAAGCATTGCCGGTGGTGCATTCTCGTCTGCTACCAGTGCTGCCGGTGGAGCTCTTTCGACAGCATCGAGCGCCTTGAACTCTGCATTGAGCTCCATTGCATCCGAGGCTTCCGTCCAAGTATCAAGCATCGAGTCGGTCGCTTCTACCGCAACCGGAGCCGTAAAGAGCAGTCTAGTCAGCCAAGCAAGCAGTATCAGTGCCGCTGCCGCATCGAAGGCCAGCGAAGTCAGTGCCCGTATCTCAAGCGGCGTGGCCGATGCTACTGGAACAGGATCCCCTACCAGCTCCTCCACTGCCGGCGCTGCAGTGATGACTGCTGCTCCTATCTGGGGTGCCGCTATTGGTGCAGCTTTGTATCTGATCTAGATGGACTGCATTGTATTGGTGTTTTGGCGGGAGAATTGGAGCATTTCATCAAGCGTTTTCTTGGGCATGCCTTTTGAGGGCACAAAATTGTAGATTATACCATTATACCATCGGGCCACATGGCGAATACATGAATGAACTGATTCATGCCATCACACAGCTCTCTTCCTTTCCATTTACAATTTGCTAGTCTCGGAGTGACGTGTGATCTTACTCTCCTACTGCAACCCAAGCACTCAATGGATCAGCCCAAATCTCCCAATGGCCGATCTTCCCATCTTCATCAAATCCGCTGAAACGGTAAATGAATTGCTCATGCCACTCCTTCCCCGTCTTGATGCTCTGAAACGTGCCCTTGCCAACCACGCTTACTGCCCCTTTCAACCCCGCATTTGCATCTTCTTCACCAGCCACAGCTTCGGTATCGACGATGTAATCTTCTGGACCGGGGAATGCGTCTTTGTCCATTTTCATTTTGAGGGTTTGAGAGAGCACGGAGAAATACTCTTCGCAGCCGGATGCTCCGGTGAATGTTTTGGCTAGGAATGGAAGTCGGAATTGGGCCCACTCCGGTCCATGTTCAGTGATGCGGGGGTTGTTTGTTGTGAAGTACTTCTGGATGAGTTCTTCTGGTGGGGGTGGGTTGATGAGCGACTGGCAGAAAGAGGAGGTTGTGGCGTGAAGCTTCTTGCGCCTGGCTGACTGGGTCGCCATCCTGGAAGACTTTTCTCTCGAGTGGACTTAAAGCTTGGAATAGGTTTTGCAATGGTGCTGTGATCGAAGGCAAGATCATATATTTGTCGAAATATTCTACCCGAACGGAGCTCGCATCCCTAGCAGGTGATGTCATATAGCGGGGTAGGAATCCTTAGTCTTCACTGTCACAACCTTTCGTTCATCACTTCATCACCACTGGTGATACCACGTTTTCCAAACAAACGGATTGCAGATTCGCTTAATATTCTATCCAGAGCACTATTTCGGCAGCTACTTCTCGTTCAAAGTAGCATGGTTCATTAAACCGCCAGCTTCGAGCTGCCTCGCACCGAAAATTAATACTTCCAAGACAGAAGCTTTACAGACTAAACGACGAGTTACCCCTCCACAAGCAATTCTCAGCTCAGTCTTCGACCGGTAATCATGACTGGTGTTGTGAGACTTGAATGTCGGATAGTGCAACCCATCATGGAGGATCAACCAAGATTCGCTCCAACATCAGTGACTAATGTCGCCGGCGCAAATCAATTTCTTGAGTTTTGGCTCCAAAGTAACTCTTTTTCACTCGTGTTCTTTGCCAGGTCCCAATTTTTGAATGGTACACGGAACCAGGTTCGTGCTTTGACTGTATGTCGAATGCTGAGGAGACGTACTGGTGGAATGGCCTCACCAATGGCAGATGCACCTTCCGGTTGCACCTGCACGTATATGCTTGCTGGTTTCCCGAGTTCCATTCTGTACGGCACCCAGACTCCCATGCTGAGTTCAACACCATCTATTTCGGAATGGCAGCTGTTGCTGAGCCAAGAAAGGAAAGCTGGCTGAGATCGATAGAGCACTTCCGGCCTTGGGAGCTTGAGAACAAAACTATCAATCCCTTGTTGGGGAAGCCTTTGTGGCTCAAGGATGATGAGATTTCGGTCCGTGATTGGGGCCGTTGAGATTGAGGATGCCGCTGACTGTGTCGCCGGCGTGGTTATTTTTGCCGGGAGCATGATCGGCGATCTGAATGTCGAAGGACATGGTGGAGGATTGACGGATTTTGTTATTGGAGAAGTTGACTTGCGATAATGTGACTTGGAAATCGCTACTTTGATACCGCAGCTGTTTTGGAGGATTATCTAGAAATTCGTTGTTGTGTGCTCGACATAGGCCGCTGTGACCGTCAAATACGCTGATCCCCGTTAAGCTACGCCAGCATGCGGCTAAACTCCTCTCGAACATACCCCAGATCGTATTGTTAGTCCGTAAGCGCCTGTTACGATGGTCATCAAATACTAGCAAGAATTGATACTTGGAGCGCTTCAGCGGGGTGTGCCGGCCCGCCTTTGGCTCGCTTAGTGTTTTCCTTTGTTGACATTGCAAAAGAGAAGAACCATCACTTTATCTACTCGAGGCAGATGTGAGCTCTCAAAAGGGGACAATAGAAAGAAAAATAAGGCGCAAGTATGGCTTCATAAACGACATTCTTGCCAGGTTACTTCTGAATTCAGATTATGTCGTGCCCCAAGTGCTTCGATACACGCAGGTTCCCGAAATTTTCGTTCAAAGGATTCCGCCATGAAGCTCGCCGATCTCCGTGGCGGTCGCAACTGACAAGGCATGTGCATGCAGATTCTGAGTCTTGCCAGTAGTCGATTCTCAGAACAACAAGAGTAAGCACTCACTTGTCAGTCGGAGTCATATTCCCAACGTCTCCTCGTGCAAGTGAACGCTATTGGCTTGTCTGGATGTTGATGATACGAACCCGGACCCACAAGCCAAGGCTTAGCCATCTTCTCACGACCGCGAGCGACCCGCATGCATAGACCTAGCAACTCCTCACAGAAGCTAAGGCTGTTGTGATAGAGGAGCGCCGATCCATCAGCACCTTGCAGCCGTGTCTAGATCCACGCAACCCAGAAGAAAGTCGAGAAGAATCCTCCGGAAAGGGAATCTCTTTGCAGAATTGGTGAATACATAGGTGATTTGCGCGGTGCAGCTACCTTCAAGGACATCGAACTCGACCTACACATCTTTGCAGAGCTTGACCATTATATTCATGATGGCGTTCTGGAACAATGGACTCTTCATGATACTATTGAAAACAAAGCATGCATTTATCTGGTCGTAACTGCTTGAGATGACTTGTCTGTGGGCGTCGATGGTAGCTTCATCATCGTCTGGAGATGCAGCGGGAACTTCAATGAGATCACCGGCGGTGGAGAAGGACTCTGTGAGAATTCAGGCCAGAAAGATGCTGAAGATCTTGGGGCAATACTCGGGGAGGAAAATTGTGGTATCAGATCCAGCTGCCGCACAAGCTGAATGGAAAAATTCAAATTTCGAGCAGATCAAGTCCTTGCTGATGCTGAACTCCGTCTTCTCCTGCCCAACAATGAGTTTGACGTTCTCAACGAAAGCTGAGTTCAATCTGCTTGTAGTCAGAGAGAGCAGTACACATGATCGTGGAGTTTTGATACTCACATTGACATCTTCAACTTCTTTGTTGGTGGCTGTGAAGCAGGGGAGTGGCTGGCGACGAAGGTCCCCCTTGTGACGAGACATCATCGATGGCGATGGACTGGACCTGACCTCAGAATCTCAGCTGTGCTTGTTTGCCTTTGGAGATCGACTTGAAAACGACAACGTTCAGGTTGGTGAGATTGGGAAAAAGAAGACGCTGGCTGGAACGAAACAGAGGATGTAGAAACAGATTAGGTTGAAATCAATTCCACAGGCGCCGAAACCCCGTCAAAAGTCGCCCCCAAGAGCCGTACATCTATGGGCTGATTCACCCCTCACCGAGCCAATCTTTCACGATCATTCAGAGAATGATAGACAGAACATAGCTAGTCTCGCTGGAGCACTAGCGCATTTATCGCCAAACACTTTCCCTTAACTCCTACCAACTACGCACGCACCTTGTCTTCGACTCGCATATATACCCTAGCACGATATTGAAGGGTGTCGCTATCTAGTCAGCAATCATCAGAGCCAACACCGCCACTCTCAATCTCCAACATGTCATCCAATGTCCTTTCCGCGGATCAGCTCTCTACTGCCGACCTCACCTTCCATCCCTTCCCTAGATTGACATCTGAGCTACGACTCCGCATCTGGAGACTCGTCCTCAACAGTCGCAGAAGCCGCCTAGTTGCTGTCAAGGTCATTAATTCCAGTGAAAGAGGCCAAATCCTGGATGGTAACCGCTGGCAGACCGGTTCTTTGCGGTACAACGAAGAGCTCATTGGCAAACAAGACCTAGTCTGCACCATCAAGGCCCCCACAATTCTTCATGTCAACAAGGAAGTCCGATACGAGGGTCTGAAGATATACAATTGCCAATTCAAAGGCCAACCCTTCAGCCCGACCAACTTCGATTTCGATAGCGGCGTCATGTTCTTCACGAGTGAGGCTGCACTTATCACTTTCGAAGGTAAAGACAACACGACGAAAGACAAATCTCGAGTGAAATTCGTTATGCTTCCGGTAACAACGCGTATAACAGTCAACGGACGGTGTGAGAACTATTCTAGGGTCACATTCACGACGCTCTCCCAATTTCCAGGCCTAGAGCACTTGATTCTCGAGGGCTAAGATTACTTCAAGAAACACTACTCGGCCTCTGGGTGGGCCATGCGAAATAGCATATACGTTGCTCATTGCATAACTGGCTCATGGGAAATAAAACCTGGGTATTTTCGCAGGGCTTTGACGCTGAGACTCATGGACAAGGGAAAGATAGAGCTGTTGGAGGGTCAGGAATTTGTTGATATCGATGAACTGGGAGAAAAGGGTTAGGTATTCGTGATCTCTAAGGTGTACTGAAAGCACATCAGCAGGCTTCGATCAAATCCAGTGAGGGTCCACCAACCTGAACTATCTTCCCGGTAACGGGCCAGCTTTTGTCATAGTCTGTGGCAATACTGAACCCATTTCCCCAGCATTGTCTTGTGAATGGGCCATTGGTACATGATGAGTCCGCAACCAAGGATGTTGAGGATGAAGCTGAAGTGGTCTTGGTTGATGCGAGCGAGGAGTTCTTACTGGAAGAAGTTGTGAGAGTTGTCTTGATTGTGGACTTCGAGGATGATTTGGCAGTTGTGGAAGTGCTGGACGTCTTCTTCGTCGAGGTCGATGTGACTTTCTTCGCAGCTCGATCTTGGAGTACACCTCGAAAAGGCTCTTTATTCCGATCAATGATCGCAGCAGGTACTGATAGCAAGAGGAGCAGATAGCTGCAGAGAATTGAGATTTTGAGAAACATATTGACGGCGATGGAAGCAGGACAATATACGCAGTTCTATGCAAAGTTATCCGTTTGCCGATGAGCGCGGGTAGAAATGAACCTTGCAAGGCTCACGTATTATAATGTCTGATGATACAGCTATCATCGTTGAGACACCAGCCTCTGTGGCTTATTGTCATGCTGAGAAGATACGTGAAGCTGTTAGAAGTCATGACTCAAGTCTGATAGCTCGATCTGAGCCATCCAGAGCAGCCACAAAACTGACAAATACATATGCAGAGATTCGATAATTCGATACAAGTATCGGCACAGACATTTTCGCAGCAAAAGAAGACAATCAGTACACGAGGATGCTTCCTAAAGAGGTAAACACAGAGTCATTCAAAATTTAGTTGAGCTCAGGCGAAGAGCCATGGGCAAAGACCAAAAAGGAAAAACAAGCACCAAACTAGCTACTTATCAGCCTTGAAGCCCATGCATTGGGAATCCTCAGAGATACGAGAATGTACTACTCCTATAGCTTAGGTCCTGGTCCAAAAGCCTCAGTATGATGAAGGGTGGCGGCGAATGTGACCCATCACCTCCGCATCGGCGCCCACATCTCGTCAGCCACGACAACTGGCTTTCCACATCAAGAGAAGCTTCACGAGGTCTCACTCAGCTCACTTCATCTCATCCGATTTTCTGTGGGGATGGTGGACGTCCGATGTAGCTGGCTTACGGACAACGAATAAGTTTTGAGAAAGTCGGCAAGCCGTCCGAGTTTCAGGACCGAAATAAACCAACAAATCGGGGCGATCGACCATGCATGCAAGCTATTCCTTAGCCTGACTGCAAGTATTAAGCTCTACTCATGAGATTGAGCTTCAAAAGCTTATTAGCGTCTTGGAGGTCTTTAATGCTGTTCTGCGTTTATCTTCATCGGACATTTCTTCGCATGATTAAACATGAAGCTAACCCCAGGGAGGAACAGCGAAACTTAGATGCAGTTATCAATGAGCTTCTATTGAACTCCCAGCCGCACTAGTGAAGCTCTCGATTCGAGAACAACAGCGGTCAATGTGGACTACATAATATGTTTTGCTGACGGGACATGGAAACAAAGAGAGGTGGACGTGCGTCAAGCAGCTCTAGTGCCCGCTTCTTCAGCCTCACTAACAATATCAAACGAATCAAGATGGCGGGATTCTTGAGCTCCCTTCAGTTGGAGTCGATAGATAAGATGATGCATAGTGTCGTGGCGAAGCGACGGGACGGAGGTTCCTGCTTTTCGCTAGAATTTGACCTGCTCGAGCTTCATTGAGGATCTCGTAGTCAGCCAAGTCACCAAGTAGCTAAATGTTATTGGCGTGAGCCTTCCGAGTCCTTTGATAGATGCAAGATCTCATGGACAAGGGTCCCTGTCAGCTCTCTTGATTTGGATGACCATCAAGGAGATCTCCTCAAAAGCGTAGCTTTTCCAAACCCACTTCTTACTCGCATCTGTGTATATGCTTGTTCGTATCAATCGAAGCAGGATCTGGTCCACATCTTCACATCTACTGTGAGTTCTTCTTAGCTCGCACTTCCCGTGTTCACGGCCTCCTACAGCAGTTGCTCACAGTATTTATCATGCCATGTCATACTCAATGTATGCTGGCGGAGCTCAGCCGGCCTCAAAGCCTAAGAGCCACCCAATGTGGATATTCGTCGATCAATTACAGTCCGAGAATCAATAGTTCTTACGTGTTGTATTTGCAGAGTAGTCAGAGCGGACACAGACTCGAAAGAGAAAATTTTGCAGCCGGTAAGTTCTGCGGCAATCCAGTCATACGACTCAGGACTTCAAAAGCATAGCCGTGACGAATCTTCGTGTCTCGCTGCCTCCAACAGCTTTGAACGTTTCTTTTCAACATTTAATATGATGCTGTTGCTTTATCTCGTCTTTCTGAGCTTGGCAAATCTTGCCTTCAGCACTTGTGTGTCATGTGGAATTGATTTTGTCAATCGAGGGTTCTACTTCATCGGTTCGACAAAATCCACAGACTTCACCTTCCTGAGCCAATTTGAAGGTCTGTGAGTCTTCGATACTGCTAGAAGCTATTGCTGACGCACGCGCCAGGATGTACCAGCGGAGAAGAAATCACACCAATTCTTGTCGATCCGAATGGAGATGAATATTTCTATTCTCAAATCACCACAACTCCAGACGACACATCCATTTTATCGACCTGGTAGGAGTTCTGACTCAATGAAACAGCTGACTGCTAACAATTAATTGTAGTCCCATCCTTCAGACTGACATGTTCAGTGCGAATTGGTACGTCGTCATTGAGGGACTCACATTCGCTTATGTGCGGACCTTTACTTTGACCGTTGGTATTCCAGCTACTATCAAAGTAAGTAAACGGAACCTTCCAAGTATACGGGCGAGGGCTGATTCTTACAGGCAACACCAACAAGTAACAATCCTCTCCACGTGCTTCATCGTCTAATCAAGCTAATCCCAGTAGTCACCGTCGACGTCACATCTACCCCGGATGCTGTAAGTAAGTCAACGGTGAACTCTTTCTATTGGGTAGCCTATTTGACTCATGTGAAGCAACCACCTCTGTATCCACCAGCACAGGATCTACAATCATCACACCATCAACTGTCACTGTCCCGTGCAAGACAATCTCGAAGACGACCACAATTACACCGCATCCCGTCATAACCACCACTACCCGGACCATCAGTATTACGAAGACCACAAAGACAATATTTACTTCCAGTACCAAGCGCATCACCTCCACAGCAATCTGTACACCTCCGCCATTCCCGCGTTCTCCTGATCCAAAGGTACAGAAGCCACTGGTTCTTCCCTATGGAACAGTCAATCCGCACAAATAAGGTGAAAGCTCGCCATGCTCGCGACGTATTCTATCCGAAGGCTTGCGGGATGACGTTTAACGTGGCTCTCGATGCCGGTGTCGTGAAGCGTGGACCAGGTAAGCTTTCTGTTAGGGGTCTTGGTGGTTTGACGCTAATGGGAAGATAGATGAAGCTACAGTGACAGTTACAGAAACGACTTTCACTGCGACAACCACCTCTACCACTGTGCTTGAAGCTTCTACTGTGGTTCAAACTGGTATTCAATTTTCCACCATCCCTTTCCCGCAACTTATGCAGGCATTTACTGACTTCAGACTCTAGAGTACTTGACAACCATTAAAACCATGTACGTTCCGGACAGAATCCAGATGTTGCTTTCTAGGTGGTGTAATGAGAATACTAATGCCATGCTGCAGAACCCCAAGCCCGGTGACTAAATGTAGTGGTGTTACCAAAGTATTGTCTACTTCAACAGCGCCAACGAAGACTTTCACGAATCTTTCTGTAACAAAAGTGACTTTCTATGCGACCAAGACAGTATCATTCTGGTATGTGTTCATGATGACCATCAGGAAAATAATGCACACAGGCAGGAATTTGTTTGCTGACAATGGTAGCCACACGATCAAAATCACAACTACGCCAAGGGCACTCCAGACGAGTTGCATCGGGTCTGGAGGCTCAATTTAATTCCAGCTGATCTGCTATATGGGTCTCGCGTGGAAGCACATTCTGGAGGGTAGTAGGCTCGGCCAGCTTTGTTGTTGATGTTCGCTTGGGCGAGTTCGCTTATTCAGTCAGTGACGGGGGTCTGGGCTGAGGGGTACAAGAAGTGAAGAGAAGTAACACAGTCTGGGGAAAACATCAATCAGAAGGGAAACACAGTAAGATTTTCTTCTGAATGACCATGGTTCTCGAAACTAGCGTTCAATAAATGATTGATGTTGGACTTAGGAGGACTTGATTCCCAGATCATTGTGACTGGCGAAAGTCACGTGAAAATGGTACTCAGAGTGACAGCGAGACGATATCCATTTGAAAAAATGTGTTTCTATTATTTATTGAATTGCTGTTTCTGCTCTAAGTAGTGCTTTTTGCGGTGGAGATCGATCAAGTCCGACTGGATGGATGCCTCGAACGAAACACAGACGCGCTTATTTTCAGTGTCGAGCCGCCTAAAATATTTAGCTCCACGCGTCATCTCCAGCTTCTTGTCAAGCTTCCAGCCGTCCTCCACTGCCACGACCAAGAAATGCGCCACGATCCTCAGCAAATTCCGATTCGAATTTCAAGGTGACAATGGTCGGACCTTCGCCTCACAAGCCACGGCGGAAGTTCAAGAAGACGAGCAATGGCAGTGAATCATCCTCCGCGACAACCTCCTCCGCAGGACGAACGAGCACCAGTCGCCCGGCATATCCTCTCGCAGCTTTCCTCTGGCCTGCACGAAGCTCAGTATCACAATGGGAGATCCTGCCTTTAATCTTGATGGCCGTAGGGCTCTTCAGATGGGCAGCTGGGCTCTGGGGATATTCAGGTACGTGTTCGTTTACAGCCGTTGGAAACCATTGGTCTAACGCAACCAGGCTTTCAGAACCCCCCTCTACACGGCGACTATGAAGCACAAAGACATTGGATGGAGATCACGACCGAATTGCCTATCTCGCAATGGTATTTTCACGATCTCGAATGGTGGGGTTTGGACTATCCGCCTTTGACCGCATACCATAGTTGGCTTCTTGGGAAGATTGGAGGAATCATAAATCCGTCCTGGTTCGCCCTACATGCATCCCGCGGACTCGAGGATCCTACACTGAAAATATTCATGCGAGCTACGGTCATTGTGTCCGAATACCTCATCTATATACCGGCTGCTGTCATCTTCGTACGAAGACTCACGAAACTCCAAGGAATCAACTCGTGGAACGCTTCGATTGCATTGACTGCAATCTTGATGCAGCCTGGAACGATTCTGATCGATCATGTACACTTCCAATACAATACGGTGATGCTGGGACTGGTGCTGGCAAGCATGTCGAGCGTGTTAGCGGGAAGATTCATGTGGAGTTGCGTGTTCTTTGTGCTGGCTCTGGGATTCAAGCAAATGGCTTTATACTACGCCCCGGCCATGTTCGCATACCTCCTCGGAGTATGTCTCTATCCTAGGATCAACGTCCCTCGATTTCTGGGAATTGCCGTTGTCACGTTGGTTTCGTTCGCCTTGCTTCTCCTCCCTCTGGTCCTCGGATCCCTCTACGATGCACACCTTGGAATCGTCGCCCGACCCGATCTTCACGGCCATTTCGCTCCTCTGCCAATATTCAGCGAATACTCGTACTTAATCAACTTCAAGGCTTGGTACTATCCCATCGTGCAGCAACTGGCACAGATGGTCCATAGGGTGTTCCCTTTCGCTCGTGGGTTATTCGAGGATAAGGTCGCGAATTTCTGGTGTGCTTTGAACGTCGTCATCAAGCTGAAGCAATACCCATCCGAGATGCTTCAACGAGCTTCTCTACTGCTCACGCTCGCAGCAATCACTCCGCCTTGCGTCGTGATTTTTGCGAAGCCGAGGAAAGAACTGCTGCCTCTAGCACTTGCGACGACCGCGTGGGCGTTCTTCCTCTTCAGCTTCCAGGTTCACGAGAAGAGTGTTCTACTCCCACTGATGCCAATGACAGTACTCATGGCCGGGAAGCATGGTCTCAGCAAGAATGTTCGTGCTTGGGTCGGATTTGCAAACCTACTCGGGGTGTGGACGATGTTCCCATTGCTGCAACGAGTTGATCTGAGGATCCCATACTACGTCTTATCGCTGCTTTGGGCATATCTCCTTGGTCTTCCGCCGACATCTTTCGCGGTATACAAGCAAGACGGGAACGCCACATTTGCCGGATTTGCAACCGCCTCGCTACACACAAGCTTTTATTTTGTCATGGCCGTATGGCACGTCGCAGAATCATTCCTACCACCTCCTCCTGGAAAGCCTGATCTGTGGGTTGTACTCAATGTCGGAATTGGTGCTGTAGGATTTGGGATCTGCTACCTATGGTGTTTTGTCACATTGGTCGCAGAAAGTGGATTGTTGGATTTCTCGTCCAAGACGGAGAAGAGAAAGGCCAAGACACAGTAACTGTTTATAGGTCGCCATATACCCAATTCGAATTATTTTGCATCGCAATGGTGTTGTGTATCTCCCATTTGCCTGGACAGCATACTGGCTCGACTCGCTGTATGGAAGTATTTAGAGATCCAATCAGCTGTGTTGTTTATATTTGTACATACCAGGGTTTCGATTTATCCGCCGTACTCTAAATTTGAGCAACCTTGGGCAGTATCCTCGCTACCGAATCAGAGGTTCTTTTTCTTCTGCATGCAATCTACTCCATCAACCATGTTTCGCCGCCCCCAAACTAATCGTATCGTTTTCAATCTACTGCTTACATCCGCTCGTGCTTTCAATTTACCTGGCTAAACTAGCAAGTGCAAGTACCTCGACAGCTGCCAAGAATACACTTTACAACGACGATGCAGCAGAGCAATCGAAGACAACGACTTCCATTCTGGCATGATGAACAATAGGACTACTTTTAGACGGCATCAATCCGACCTAGACTCGGATCTCCAGGGCTGCGGAGACACGACTTGAATCAATTGTTGATGATGGCGTGGTCTTGGATCGCTGCCACGAACCGGTGTCCTTTTCCCTTACGCTATCTATCTGCAGCGATATATATAATCCTCTTGGCTGAGCCTCCAAAAAACATCCGATTCTCTTTACCCTCTTAGCTCTTCCAGCCCATTGTTCCTTCGTACGCCCGACAGTATGCCAATCAATATTGCACTTCCATATGAGTGCCATTCCACTAGAGGCATGCTCCAGCTTGAACATCAGCACTGACCAACTTTCTCCCTTTCATTCCAGAAACTAGTGTCAACTCGCGATAATTGGAGATAGTCGGGATGTTGCTCGATGTCATTTCAATTGTTTCGATCGCTTTCATTGGTATAGCTACTTGCCAGAGTTCAACCACTACTTCGAGCGCTCCGGGTGCGACACACACAGTCTCTGTTGGCGCGGTAGGTTGTCCGCAGGATCGATGAGAAATTTGGCTCGGAGTGCTGATGGTTTTGACAGGACGGGCTCAATTTCACTCCCAACCAAGTTTATGCAAACAAAGGAGATATCATAGGTCAGAAGCATCACCTTCAACTTCCTTAAACATACTGACTGCCAGCTAGAATATCGATTCTACCCACAAAATCATTCCGTCGCTAGAGCCGCCTTCGGCAATGAGCCATGTATCCCCTACGAATTGACAGGAACTGGACGAGTGGGTTTCTGGAGCGGGTTCAACCCCATTGCTCTTGTCTTATCGAATGTCAGTAGCTTTAGAGCTCAATTTCTGATGCAAGCTAACGATTCGAAGCCTCCCATCTGGCGACTGCTTATCAATGACACCGAACCCATATTCTTCTACTGCTCATCACCAGGCGCATGTCTCGAAGGAATGGTCGGAGTGATCAATCTCAACTCCAGCTTCACATACGCGCAACAATTCAATTATACACAGAATGCAAAGCTAGATTTCAGTCCAGGAGAATACTTCCCGAAAGAGTCTCGACCATCTCGAACCACAACTGCCACTGGCGCAACGTTCACCCCAACACCTATCGCTTCCACACCTACCTCACCAGTCATCAACGCAGTCCAGACGACAGCAGTTACAGTTCCAGTACCACCGCATCCGCACAACGGCTCCAAGCCCTCTCTCGGGGCAGGTCCAATAGCAGGGATAGTTCTCGGTGCCATCGCAGTCGTGGCTCTCGCGTCTGCTCTCCTCTACATGTGCGGCCGTCGACAAAGCTTAAAAGAACTCCTGCAGCACCAACACCAAGCAAGTTCTCAGCCGCTGCCAAATCACAATTCGTACCAGACGACAGCCAGTGGGATGTCTGAAGCTCAGTACCCTACTATGCAGAAGACGCCTGTTGTGGCTGAAAGACGATGGGTGGGTGCTGGTACTGAGACAGAGAGTTACAGGAGTTTGAGCTCGCCGGGAGATGAGAGGATGGGGGTGATGGGGATGCAAAATGGGGGCGGGAGGATGACCTCACAAGGACAACCGAGTCCGCATGTTGGGTCGCAGGGATTCCAGCCTACGCCGGCATATTATTCGAGTTTGGAGAGGGAAAATGGGCAGGCGAGTGCGGGGTTGAGGTATGTCAGTCTCTAATTAAGACGTACTTGAACTTGGCGACTTTGAGAGAACCAATTCCTGACTTGATGGCAGGCCGTATAATCCAGCTCCCAAGGTGAGCCAGACTGGACCTCATGAGCTTGCGAGTCCGGATGAGATGAGGCCGTTTTCTTATACGGACAGTGAGAGTGGGTATGTCCGGCCATCAGATCGAGATGTTCTGCCTAGGAAGTCCTGAGATTTCTTTCTCGAGCCTTCCTATGATCAGCAGCGATGTTTCAAAATAGGTCCGAATGATGTTTGGGAGTATGGCGAAGCCTTGCTGGCGTTTGAATGGAGGCCGGTATCGAGATAGTCGACACGATCATGTGTCTTCTTTGGATCATGCTAGTAAATCATTGTGTTTCCTTCTTTGTTAATTAGTAATCGAACTTTGTTTAATCTATGTGGTAGGAAGAGTTTGAGACCATTCTATCATTCTACTGTTGTGGTGATGTTCACCGCGAGATGTAAGGTTACATCTCGAGTGTCACAATTGCAGTGATCGCCAGTGCTGATCACTGCTCTCCTTTATTACGCTGACCAATACAGACTTTCATCACCGAATCCTAGTTCGATTACCGAAGTCTGGATGCAAGAATCAGTCAAGAAAGCCTGATGGAGGCTCTGCTGCAGCAGATCGCTACACATCGTACCCCGTGTCGCAGCTGCTGGTGGCTGTGTTCGGTGAATGCTTGGGGGCTGATCTTCAAGCGTGCTGCGCCATCAGCCTCTGTCACCACCTCACTCTCATAAACATCTGTGGACTGCAAGTTCGTCCAGAATAATTAAGGCAACTGATCAATTGACCTGGCATCGAACTCAGCCCAAAAATGTCTTTCGGGACCTCCGTCGGCGATATCATTCTCTTAATTCAGCTCGCGCACAAGAATTATCGCAACTGCAAGGAAGCAGGCGGGGAGTACATCGAGATCGCGCGCGAAGTGCGGAGTCTGCACAGTGTCTTACGGACTGTTCGTGATGAAGCAGAGCGCAAAGATTCTCTGATCTTCAAATCGGGGCCAGAGAAGACCAAAGAACTCACTGAGATAGCCGATGGCTGTAAAGGTGTTCTGGAAGGCATCGATGCTCTTCTGGCGAAGTACAAGGGTTTGGCGCCGGACAGTGCAGATGTCGGAAAAGCGACCAAGGTATGGCAGAAACTTAGATTTGGGACCGAGATTGAGGATCTGGGGAAGTTAAGGTGGAAAATCATCACTTATACGTCGACGCTTGCTGTATTGGTCGATTCTATCAATTTGAAAGCCACTGAGCGAGTGGGAGATGTGGCGGATCGGATCGAGAGTCGAATGGAAACTGGCTTTGCTGAGATGTCGGATCGGTTGGAGAGATTTGAGGATATGAGAAAGGCCGTATTGTTCATTGCGACGAGGGCTCGCGCATCGCAGCGGTATCTGGCGATGGACTCGGTGTTGTCGTTGTCGACTTATGCTGATGATGATAAGGAGGTTTGGAGGCAATTCAGGTCACAGCTTGTGTCGTTGGGCTTCAAGAGTGACTCGCTTGATCGTCACATGGAGGTTTTGAAGGCGTATATGATGAAACTGGATCAGACTGGGCTTTTGGATGAGGCAACTGAGCAGAGCGATGCATCGACGCTGTCATGGTGTGGGAATGCTTCATTTCGAACGACAAATCTTTCGTTGCTTGGGACTGCTGAGATGGCACAGCATGCTGCGGATACACAGGCGGAGGAAAGTTATTCTCAAGAAAAGTCGATGAGCATTGTCGATGAAAGGTACGATGATGTTGTGACGCCGTCCTCTTTACCGCCATCCGACAAGCCCATGACGAGAAGACGTCGGGTACCCCGCATTAAGGTCGAGCAATCAGATCATGCAACGGATTCTACGGTCTCGCGGGCATCAAAAAACACTTCGCCAGTTACCACACCAGTCGAGACGGATGACAATGGAGCTTCACATGCCAACGACGCTAGGCCTGGGCCCGAGACCGAGACCGAGATAGATTCTGGAATTGACGTGTCGAGGCCCCGCCAGCCTCGCCCATATGTCGAGTCGTACTATTCTATATCTGAAGCTGCAGCAAGCCAATCTACTCTAATCAGAAATACGTCTGAATATCCGATACTGAGTACGGTGTCCAAGGAACCAAGACCTCAGACTAATATTCGCCCTACCAGCTGGTCCGGACCAGAATCTCGAAAGTCTTCCCGCAGGTATCAACAGGCGATGCGGAAGGACGACAATGGCTCAGACTCAGACAGCACAATTGGTAATTCAGCGTCGAGAACCGTACCCCGCAAGAACGACAGAAGTCCGATTAGCAGTGAAAAGAAAGTGGGCGACTGGCTGAATCTGCCCAATCAAGAAACGCAAACACGAGCGAGCAGTTCTCCAACTCGGCAGAAGCCGAAGGCCAGGAGCACGGAAGACGTACCCTCAGGTGAGGGAAACAAGCCCGAGCGCCGATCCTCTGCTACAAGTTCTCAGAAGAGAGCAAAATCCGACCCGAGAAGTCACTTCGAGTCTAGGCCAGCCGAAGAGATATTCGAGGAATTCATGAGAGAAGGCAAGAAGGCAGAAGAGAGGCGTTCAAGCCCCGGTTCGAAGAGGAACGTGAAGTTTGAACCAACAAAGTCTTTTGAGTCAAGGCCAGCCGAAGACATATTCGCAGAGTTCATGGAAGGAGAAAAACATAAGGACAGGCGCTCAAGCCCTAGCTCCAGACCGGCTGATCAGAGTACTTTCTCCAAAGGGCTTAAGCATGGCTTTTATGATCGACGTCCGACACGATCTCGCAGTCCAACGACTCCCTTGGATGGAGAGGACGGAAGCTCATCTCAAACTCAGCAAGCAGCGAAGGCGGCATTGATAGCTGGTGCGGTGGAGGCATTTCGGGCAAGGAATGAGGAGGGAAGCTGGACTGGAGATAAGGGAATGCGTATCTTGACTGCTGCGATTGGAGCAGCTGGGGTCGGTGCGACCATGAAGGCCGACGCTCAAAAAGAGGGGAAAGAGGTTTCTGAAAACGAAAGGGAACGACGCAGAAAGTTATTTTCGAATGATATAGTTGAGATAATGAGCGCGGATTCAGAATCGGATCCAGATATGGATGGAAGTGATCGTGAGATCGACGACCATGTGCGTCGCGAGGGAAGCAGAGAGAATAAAACTAGCCAAGAAAAGGCTCAAGGGAAATTACAAGGCTCAGAAAGAGTTCGAGAATATCAAAGCAGCCGAAGAAAGCCCCAAGTTCGGCAGCGAAATTCTGAGTGGGATGAAGAGGATCAGTACAAGCGAAAGAAAGCGCCAGGTACCCGTCGAGCCCCTGTGAGGGATCAAGAAGACCAAAGGAACCGAAGAGAGTCCCAAAGACAGCCACGACGTCCCGAACGGGTTCAAGAGGACAGCAGGAGCTCGACTATGGAGCGAAACAGCGGTTTGCTCGCTGCTGTACTTGGTGGACTCGCTGCAAATCGGCTGATGCAAAACAGAAGACAGATGAAGGATGACAGACAGGGAACTGGAGGAAGCTTTGTTGCATCTGATTCGGAATATGATTCCGAATCTGAGTCTGCCTCGGATACCGAGGGTGACTCGGATGTAGAGAAGTATACAAGAAAGGCCAAGCGAAGAACATCGCCTCCTCCTCAGCAACAGCAACAACATCAACAGTACCAGCAAGCTCCTTATCAACAGCAACAGCAGCCCCTTCAGAAGGCTGCTCGACAAGGTCAGACGAATTTGGGAGCGTGGGGGACTCCTAAGACGAAGTGATTTGGTTTTTAAAAGCTCTGAGCTGTGAAATAGTTAATCGTCAAAGAGCCTTGTCAGCGGACGTGGAAGGCGAAGACAAACATTCGTTTCGATGCACAAACCCGATCAGCTATGAATTGTATGATTATTTGTGTTGTGGAGATCTGGATTACCAATGCCCATCAGCTTGCCAAGTAGATTACAATATTAATGCTTCTCATCCACAGCCCGTCTATCCTAATAACGCCATTCCTAAATCTTTGTATCAATCTCCGCTCGATCTCTAGAGACGAATTTACGCAGCCCCACCAACAGCCATAAACAACTTCTCCCGCTTCATAGCAGCACTCAACACAAGAACCACCGCACCAGCCGTGATAACCAGAATATAAGTCTTGCTCATGCTGTCCACGATAGCATGGAGGACACCAGCCTGAAGTTCGGGGCTCAGACTGTCGACGAAGTCACTTCCTGCACCAGCAATCGCTGCTTGGATGTCGCTGAGCGGTACTTGAGGGAGGAGAGCTGCAATCTTATCTTGCGAGCCGTTGAGGAAGACGGAGTTGGCGATGGCCAAGGCGATGGTAACACCAGTGACTTGTGCGCAAGTGATGAACCCGACAGCCGAAGCGACATTTTCAGGATCGACGATGGCTTGAGCGACTGAGAATGAAGCTTGAGCGAAGAGACCGGTGCCGAAGCCGATGAGGATGCTGTAGCCATACACTGTAGCGGTGGCGGTTTCAGTGCCAACTGTGTACATGAGAGATCCGCCGATGATGACGAAGATGCCGCCGAGTGTGTACCAGGGCATGTAGTATCCGTATGCGGAGAGGATAGCACCGTTCCCGATAACAGCGAAGATCATAAGGAAGATAAATGGGAGGAGACGGACTCCGGCATCAAGCGCAGAGTCACCACGTGTGTACTGGAAGTAGATGGGCATCATGTAGATGGGGATGAAGACTGCGGTTCCACCTGCAGCAGTCATGGCAAACAAGATGAGGATTGTGCGGGACTTGAAGAACTCGATTGGGAAGATGCGGCGGGATGTGTTGGTAAAGATCGTGTAGACTTGTTGGAGGCCGAGGAGGATGAAGAGGATGCCGGAGCAGATAAAGCACCCGATGATGGTACCGCTATTCCAGGCATATTGGACACCTCCGAATGAGATGGCCATGACCCCTGAGACGAATGCACCGAGTGTGAGGATTGCTCCGACGTAATCCATCTCGCGGGCTCGGTCTTTGAGACTTACTCCGGGACGGGGATCGAAGTTTGGTAGCATGAAGAGGTAGACGGGTGCACAGACTGCGCCGATGCACAAGTTGATGTAGAATGCCCCTGGATCACATTAGTCCTGTTATAAGGATCAAAGCTTGAGCTGAGAATTGAAAGAGCAGGCTAATCCATTTACTTACATCGCCATCCGGCAGACGAATCTGTAAAGGCTCCTCCGATGATAGGTCCCAGGACCGTACCGAGACCCCTAATAACTGTCAGAAGGCTAACGACTACATGACTGTGGTTACTTACCAGGTGAGACCAGTTCCTCCCACATACATTGGTCGCTCATGAATCGTTGTCGTGGCTGCAAGTAATGTCATGACGCCCACGTACATCCCGGAACCTCCGACACCACAGATAGCTCGTCCGACGATCAGAGCATCCATGGTTGGAGCTGCACCACAGATTGCCGAGCCGACTTCAAACAGAGTGACGCAAAGAATGTATGTCCATTTCGCGTTGAACTGACCGAAGATCTTTCCCCATACCAAGTTCGTAGCAGCTGCACCGATCAAGAACGATACACTGAGCCAACTGAGCTTGGATACCGAGTCAAATTGCCGAACGATGACGGGTTGGATGTCTGCGACGATAGTATTGTCGAGGGCGAATAAGAAGGTCGAACTTAGGATCGAGAGGACAACGACAATCCATTTCCAGCCTGTGATGTCACGGGGTGGTGCCTCTTCTGCTGGTGACTCTGCTTGTTGTTTCTCTTGATCGATCTCATCGAGGCCAGTAACGGATGTATTTTCTGAGACATCTCGGGCGTCCTGCTTCTCTGGTGAGAGTAGGTTGCTCGGGTCGTTTGCTGTGACTCCTTGCTCCTTGTCTGCTGCCGAGATATGGTTCTCGGTATTGGCTGCCATTGCGAGGACCGATTATTTGGTCTTCCTCGCCTCCTTGCCGAAAGATACGGTGCTGATGAGATTTGAGATGGTGGCTGAAGATGCAAGCCAATCGACTGATGGAATCCTGGATCGGGTCGAGATAAGGCTGACAAGAGCAAGCGCCAGGTACGAGGAACCTCTAGACTTGATATTGGACTTTCGAATTGTAATCAGAGAGGGCGGAGCAATGATATATAGGTCTTTGGGGACCCCAACACAGAAAAATGGGTACGTAACAAGCAAGGGTCTGAGCTTGACTCTCGGTGGGTGCTGAAGGGCCATCTTCATGCCGGGTCTGAAGCCACTATCGGAGATAGAACATGATCTCCATATGAGGAAGAACTGCACTTACCGGTTCAGGCAGCCCTGTGCCCTAGTGGAGAAGTAAGAAATTCGAACTTACATGGAAAGAATGAGTGATTCGCTTGCGATAGCCTAGAGGTACGAAAGCGCGAAGCACCGATAAGTCCGTCATCACCAGTGCGCTTCTCTTTGCTGTCAGCCTGGGTAAATGGCACTGTTGGCAGCCCAACGTTTCTGGTGTCAATCTACAAGGCTGGCAGGGGTCGGACTCTTCTTCGGACAATATGGTTCTGTGAGGCCCATTGAGATATCGCGAAGTGACCTATCAGAGTCGTAGCGCATCGTTTGCACCATCTGGGTCTGTTTGGTCGCCAGAACGAAATTTGATGATAGTGCTGACAGGAGGATGCAGGGGGCTGCTTGAGCCTCTCTTGATTGGCGATGTGGCGCACCTGAGACAGGCAGCCCTTTCGCGTGGCATGCTGAAAATGATGGCGATTTATCAGCGAAGGTTCCATGGATATCCAGCCGGTGTGATTTTGTGCCGCTGAGAGAGGCAGCAAAGCCTGAAATGGGTGAAGTTGAGAGTTGGACGAGGAATCTGGGTTTTGCCCGTTGGCCAATTGTCCCAGTTTTCTGGACGCGGAGCCCTATCACGTCTCTCTATCCCCGGACCGCCGTGGACTTCGCGGACTTTGTGGTTCAAGGAGGAACTCAGGCCCGAGACTTTGACTTACTGGCTTATCATCACCAGCAGCTGATATGGCGATCAGGTCGCGACGATAAAGCGTTCATTTACTTTGATCGCGATTGAATTCCAGAAATTCACGCCACGAAGAAATGGTATGGCAGCTCAAACTACACGATCCCGCAGCCATTGCACTATATCTCGGTCCCTGAGTTTCGCTCCGTTCGAAGAAGGACCGGCTGGGGAAATTTCTCTGATTTCGTACCTCGTACCTCTGCTCCATTAGAGGTGCTGTTCAGATGCTTGGTTACTGCTGACAGCCCTCCAGTGGGTGTGTAAGCAATTAGGTACGGCTCTTCGGTTCTGATGTCGAGATTTGGAATGAGGGGCCGACAAGAAGGCAGTCTTATGAGCTGAAGATAAGTGATTGAGGGTCCAGCAAAAGATACGCAGTAATTAGTTCCTAGAGAACTGAGGAGGATGTCGGCTTCTTGATATTCGAAGGTTGAGCCCGAGAACCCCCGCTTCGGCAAAGTGATTGCAGCAATGCCTCGGAAGCAAAAAAAGGGGAAGTCACGTTTATCCCGAAGCAGAACAGCCTTTGAGACCCGGAAAGAAAGAGCCTCTTCGTACAAACCGTGCGGGTGTAAGCTTACAGTCGAAAATTCAAGTTCAAAGTTCTGACCCACCATCGTACTAAGTAAATCGGTGGAACTCCGTCTCATGTCAGCCACCAGCCATCAGCCGTCATCTGACATCGGTCGTTCACTACTCGGTGCCATCAAAGCTTGACTAACACTTGAAGATTGCATGCAGATCTCATAATTTATACGCTCAAATGGACATTCCTTGCAATGTACTTTGTAGTCAGCCTTATGGCTATCGTGCATTAAAATTCATACAGCGACGGATCGACCGTCAGCGCAAATACCAAACCCACCGAATATAACCCAGCGTGCCTTTACCAACTCCTCGCCACAAATCCCAAGGCCATCCAGTGCCAAAACATCGGAAACTCCGATTCGACCATTACTTGTGGTACCTGACCATGATATCCATTACAGCTCGAAATAGTCCCAGTTTACTTTCTCACAGGAAGAGGAGAGCCATGACAGCAGCAAATCCTGAAACCACCGCCTGAGCTCTGCTCAACTGCACCGTGGAAGCCGCCCCCGTAAAAGTCTGGCGAGCCCCTCCAGCACCAGTTCCACTGACACTGGCAAGTGTTGTAGATGAAGCTGTGATACCTGCAGCTATAGCGGATGTCGTCCCGTTGGCAAATGCGAATGGGGCGGATGTTGTTTTCGCTTCGACTGCGGAGGTTTGGGGTGTGGTTACATTTTGCGCCACGGTTACGTGACTTGTCAACTGGAATTTTGTCAGCTCTAATCGAGGGGTCTTTTGAAATCGAGGAACGTACAGTTGCGGTGGAAGAGATGGTGGTGATCCCTGCGGCGGCGGTTTCAGTGCCGTTCTTCTTGTGGCCATTGGAGTTGTTTGACTGCTTTTTGTTAGTTAGATACCGGTATGTTTAACTTGGAGTGATTTGAGAGATACTCACCCCGGATGAGAGCACAATAACAAAGACTCCTGAAGTGCTGGAACTCTGAGTGACCGAGACCGAGTTTGCTGAGGATGATTGGCCTGAGTTGACGATAATGACAGAAACATCCCCCGCGCTCATCGTAGATGGTGGCGTCCAGGTCTGAGTACCCGTGTTGGCGGTCTGAGTTGCGATTTGAGCAATGACGACCGATGTGTCCGTTGCACCAGCTGGGACTAATGCGATGTCGACCTTGTCGCTGAATCCTGCCGTCTCCCACTTGATGGTGCTCTGCTCTCCAACAACCCATTGATCCCCAGCTGCTGGTTTCGTTACAGTCGCTTGTGCCAATGTTGCTAGCGCTGCCAGCGCTGCAAAGATAGAGATCTGCATTTTGCTGATGTTGATGTTGATGTTGATGTTTGCTGTTCAAAGTCGTCTGGCCAGAGAAGCGAGGAGTACCGAAGAAATTGGAACGCTTGTTGATTACCACGAAAAATTATGGAGAAGGAGCGTAAGGCGAGTCTAGCTCAAAGAAAAATATACAGAAGGTATCAATATGAAAGAAACGATCAACGCGGAGAGGGCGATCACAAGTAGATGAACAAACCTGATCTACGGGAGCACGCCGAGGGATTCGTGTGGATTTGAGATGGCATGAAACCCGTTTGGCCTGAAGCTGGCGTGAAATCCCCACCAATGACGCTACCCGGCACTTGAGACGATGGATGGGCGGGGATGCACCCAGTTTTTGTTTTGGTACGTTGAGATGGCATGGTGTCGTGGCTGTCGTTGGGGTTTTGGCGGAGAGTGGAGGGGTATGGGAGTGGATTTGAGAGGAAAACTTTGAGTGTCATCGGATGGCATATCGTGCGTGGCTGGAGTCTCTGGAACGAGAGTCTGCCACACATGACATAGCTGTCCTCCGGCAATGAGGTTTGAGCATAGCGTCCAGGAATTCAAAAGAGTCTTGGACTTTTGCGCTCCAGCTTTCAACACCATCTTGTACTTGTAAATTTCTGTATATCGAAACTCGAATATGGCGATGCGAACGAAAACAATTTGTATGATATGATCTGCAGATATCAAGATGAAGATCAGAACGTGGCCTGCACAGTTCCAAATAAAGGACGGACGATGGTGACGATCTCAAACCTCGCAAGCCTCAAGTTTGAAACTCGCCAGTGACAAGCAGTGGAGATTGGTCAGGCAGTGGTCCAAGCTTGATGGGGGATCGCGTTATCTGTGCATGTCATGCATGTGAGATGATGGATGCTGCTTGCTATTTTGAGAGACTTGTCGTCCCGAGTCGCATCCGAATTTGAAATGGGTTCCTTCGGATGGTTGAAGACCTGACTCGTGGCGGGATGATTGTGAATGCGGGAAGGATACAACGAGAAGTCAGGGGCTCGCTTAATTAGTTTGCTCAAGTGCTCACCTGAGGATCTTTCAAAGTACAGGTCTTACATACGAAGAAACAATTGCGAAAGGTCTCAAAATGCAGTGCATCACTGACGACTGACATTCTTTCGTATGTCCCTGTGTACTCGACCACTTGATTACGAGCTTAAATGGATAGCGGCGTCTTGACTTCCGTCGGCTTCAATCGGGAAGCTGTGATGTCGAAGGCTACCGAGTAGGATTTCAAGTCCATCCTAGCGAGTGAAGTACACATAGATGTCCCGTCTAATGGGGGCGGTACAAATCCGAGCTTTGAGGAAATGGCATGGCGAAATCGTCGCCACACATGACCTGCGGTGTAGCTTATGAGGATCTCTATAAGCAGATTGAGGCAGCCTGATCCGATGTAGAAATCCGGTTACTGGACTGAGTATGCAGATGCAAGTGGAAGCTACTAGCGAAAAGTTTGGTTTGGTTGTTCGTTCTGATGTCCCATTCTGGAGAGAAGAAAATCGAAAATGGTATGTGAGGTGGTCGGGTGCAGATGTTTCCGACATTTCGCTGCTGACCAAGCATAACGATCCAATCATGAGCTGGTACAGCCCTAGTGGGGACGGGCCAGCCGGCGCTTCCCGCGCCCCGCTAACCTTATTTTGATGGATTTCTGGCTGACAACACCACGCTCCTGGACATCTTGCATCCTTCTGTCAACAGTCCCATGGTAAGCATCTTCTTTCCTCCTCGCCTATGCAGCTATTCTCTCATTTACTGTACAGCAAGTGTCTGCATCCCTCTGCCTTCAAATATCTCGTCAATTGCGCAGCACCTCCAATGTTCTCCCGTCCCCTGCGGCATGCATCGACATCCCTGACCGTTACACGACTTCTGTCATTCCCGCTTCTCACAGACCTTATCAAACAATGGTTCTGCCGCTCCGACTAAACCTTTGGCTGCTACACGATGTTTCGTCTTCGAGTCGGGTTGATTCCAGTACGAAAGACCTTGACAGTCATTCGTGACCTACTGAAATGCCGCATCAGTCAAGCATCAGTCATCGTTGCCATGACTTCCACGACTCTCGTTCGGTCAGCAATTCCTGGTCTCTCAACGCCAAAAGAGTCCCCATCTGATGTTATTGTCGTTCATCTGAACCTTTGCGGATCATCTGGCGTTCCTGATGCAGATGTAATGCTGCCAGGATATCTCCACGATCGTCTGATGTCCATGTGTGTCCATGTGGACCGGCAGAAATTCTGAGGTAGATCCTGTCTTTAGCCAATCTTTGACACCCGTAACTTCATATCGGTAGGGCAGGGCAATCTATCTTGTGCCACGATGTTCTTGGTTTCTTAGGACAGTGTAACGAGCCTCACAGATATTTCCCGCGCTACATGGGTTAGGTCATTATTCCAGTCTATGACTCCAGACTTTACGGGACGTAACTTTCCTGGTCGAAAAACTAATTTAAGAGATATTCCACAGCGAATCGTTCGCTACTGCTTCAGCTTCTGGGATCGATGCTTCGGGAATTGAGCTCAAGTTGACCAGGTATCTGTCGTGATAACAAACTTCGAAACATACAGTTACACATACCAGCATCACTCGGAGCAGCAACAAGCGATCTCGACCTGGCTATTTGAGTCAACTTGGATCAAATTAGGCGTGTATACAGCAATACAGTCCTTCCTCCGGTGCTTATTCTTCCTCGCTGTGCTGTCTTCTCTCTGTCGTGTCCGGACACACCAAATCCATTTTATGCCTCTTTTCCGCATGTTTATTCGAGGCTTGGTCTTATTCCTGGCATTTCGGGGATGACTAAATGTTTGTCATGGCCCCTAAAGTCTACATCAAGTCTCCGATGTCAAAGTGGCGTGGCACAGATAAGTATTTTTCTACTACCTCAACCCTTTCATTTCGCATTCGGATGTGTTCCTATACCAAATATCATCTCCCGTGCAGCAAATATCTGGCCGCCTCCTTCCTCGTCGCTCACGAGTTGCCCGATTCAGTGTTTCTGGCCGCTCGATACCACAGTCTGTAGACTGGTGTGGTAGAAAGTGGCGCCTTTCTCCTGCAGCCATAGCAGACTATTGAAATACTGCCTAGACGCCTCAACACGAAATCGTCAAGGTGAAGTTTCGAAGGCGTCCAAATCTCTTGCCGCTGGGGCTGCTCATAACCCAGGTTCTCTTTCTTGTGCCGCGTTCTGAGGACATCGAGACTCAGTCAGACCACAAGTCTGTACGGTCAAAGCAACGGGATGATTTTTTTCTTTCGAGATCTACGGTCGTCATCAAGGAGGCGCGGATTCGAAGTCGATGGGTTGATCTAAGAAAAGAGCACCCTTCATGAGCTTGCCAGGGACTTTCTAGAGCTATATAAGTTGGAAGAATCCCGTCAAAGTTTCCGTTGCTTTCAACCAGGCTTTCAGGCTTGACTTTCTTTCTCCACACTCCTTCAAATACATCGGCATCAAATTGCCTCATATTCTCTCAATGTGGTCTCTTCCCACTCTCGCTACCGTCTTCTCGGGTTTGCTCCTCTCGGGGCTTACCGTCGCGTCTCCTACTTGCAATTCGCCTTCCAACCGTGCTTGCTGGAGCCCTGGCTTCAATATTAACACTGATTGGGAGGCCAGCACTCCTTCCGGAACAATCAGAACTGTGAGTCTTCCTCGTTCTCATCTCCGCGGCTTCTGACTCTGACAGTACACCTTCACTGTGACCGAGCATGACAATTGGGTTGGACCAGATGGACAAATCAAGAAGAAAGCTATGTTAATCAATGGTATGCATCTCGCTCTTGGGCATGTGTGGAATGTTCACTAACAATAGACCTAGGTGCCTTTCCAGGTATGACATCCACTCTCAAAGAAAACACTTGCCGCTAATGCATTGGTCTGAAGGTCCTGTGATAAAAGCTGGTATGTATTATATCTCATGTTACGTCCTGAACCCGCTAACATTTTGCTAGATTGGGGGGACACTATCAATGTGAATGTCATTAATGCCATGACGACGAATGGGTGAGAAACTTGAAACTACACTCAGAATCTCTAGCTGACACAGCCAGAACGTCGATTCACTGGCACGGCTTTCGCCAGCTCAATAATTGTATCAACGATGGCGCCAATGGTGTCTCTGAATGTCCAATTCCACCAGGAAGTTCCAAGACCTACTCTTTCCGTGCAACACAATACGGAACCTCTTGGTATGATTTCCTTCTTTGGAGGCCAGAACTTCTTCTCACTTCTACTGTTCTACAGGTACCATTCCCACTTCGGATCTCAGTATGGAAATGGTGTTTCAGGAGCCATCCAGATCAACGGACCTGCGTCATTACCATACGATATCGACCTCGGCGTTTTCCCCATTACAGACTGGTACTACGGAGCTGCGGACCAGATTCAACTTCGCGTAAACGATCGTAACAATCCATTCATTCCCAACGCGCCCGGGTCCCCGCCAGCAAGCGACAATGTTCTCTTCAATGGCTCTAACATCAATCCGAACGGCGCAGGTGGAATCTATTACAAAGTTGGGCTCACTCCCAACAAGCGACATCTCCTTCGCATTATCAATCCTTCGGTCGAGAATACCTTCTCGGTTTCGCTCAATAATCACTCCATGACCGTCGTTGCTGCCGACTTCGTGCCAGTCAACGCTTTCACGACGAACTCGCTCTTCCTTGGCATTGGCCAGAGATACGACGTGACGATTGATGCCAGTCAGCCCATTGGCAACTACTGGTTCAATGTCACCTTTTCTAACCCAATCTGCGGCCGATCCAACAATCCTTTCCCAGCCGCCATCTTCCGCTACAATGGTGCGCCAAACGCAAATCCAACACTCAAGGGTACTCCGCCTCCCGACCCTGCGTGCCAGGATCAGACCAACTTCCAACCGATTGTCACGCGTACAGCTCCAATTGCATCGTTCACTCCATCGACGAATGATTTGCCTGTTACCTTCGACGTCAACGGCGATGCAACAACTGTCCAGTGGAAGGTCAACAACTCGGCTATCAGAGTTGACTGGTCCAAGCCAACACTGGAGTATGTCCTCCAGGGCAACTCATCTTACCCACCTGAGGCAAACATAATTTCACTACCTAATGCTAATGTGGTAAGTTTCTACAAAGCACTTGTATGCTTCTGCCTGCTAATGTTCTTGTTCAGTGGAGCATCTGGCTCATCGAAAATATCTCTCCCGTCCCTGTAAGTCATCCATACTCAAAATCTACAGATATGCCCCGCTGACAATTTCGTAGCACCCCATGCACTTACATGTATGTAGCCGTAGCTATAATCTTATTGACTGTCTTCATTGCTAATTTCTCTCAAAGGGCCATGACTTCCTCATTCTCGGCCGCTCCTCACCACTCCCTAACCTCCCGGCCGGCGCCCCACGACCCTTCGACCCAGCAGTCGACACAGCAAGTCTCCAGACCAACAACCCTCTGCGCAGAGACAGCACAATGCTTCCTGGTTTCGGCTGGCTCGTCGTAGCCTTCAAAACAGACAATCCAGGTTCCTGGCTCTTCCACTGTCACATCGCGTGGCATGTATCTCAAGGACTGAGTGTGCAGTATCTCGAGCGGGTCAATAACATCCCTACCGCCATGAACTTGGCTGCCATTACGCCAAACTGTAATGCTTGGAGGAGCTGGTACCCTACTGCACCGTACAAGCAGTACGATTCTGGCCTATAATGTGAGTGAGCGGGTGGAGAGGTTAAGATGGGGGCCAGGGGTTTCTTCACGTACATGTGTTGCTCAAGTTTGCTTGATTCCGGACTGGTGGTTTTTCCCTTGGACCTAATATATTTGCACGCGGAGTCGAAAAGTGCCTGGGCGCACGAAAGAGAGGGTGGACTTTTCGGATTTGCTTTACTTTTCGCTTCTTTTCTCGGCAGACATGCCAGTAGGGGGTTAACTTAGTTGCGATGCTATCAATTTTTGCTACTTCGGTACAGCGCTATCTCCTCCACCACTTTTCAATCTCCTGAATGGGATTTGACTTGTGCACGTATTTGATGCCGAGCAGATGACTGAACATGGACTGCATTGATTTTGAATAACAACGATAACGGTCCCGGCTCATCGGGAAGTTGAACCGAAGTAATAGGGTGTACCAGTGTACTTGAACACATGTGCCATATCCATCTTATACATTGTTCGGGCCAGATCCAGGTACGTGGGATCCTTCGGAGGAATATGAAGCTGATCAATCCCATGGTGTTGCGATAACGGCCGATAGGCAATACCCCTTGCAGAAAGCATTCCCGGTATGCAGAATTGCCTAGCGCAAGGATCCTAAGTTCACTCGCCTGCCGCATCTTACCTCCTTCCTTATCGTTCGTCCGAACTTCCCATCCAGTCGCCAAAGTCTCAATGCTGTGCCACCGCACCTTCAGAAGATAGAACGGCTTGTCAGCACGTTCGATGCAACGTCGTCATGTTGATGCCGATATTCTCGAGCTTTGGCCTCCGTGGGTCGAACGCATGATTCGCTGGCTAATGTCGTGATATGCAGGGTGCCGAAATTCGGAAGCTCGTTCGGTAGTGGATGTCAGCAGATGGTGGGATGTGATACGAAGGATTGCCAAGAGGTACTGATAAGTGGTAGGGCGTCCAGGGGCAGCAAGCTTTTAATTTTCTTGACATCGTTCCTGTACTCCTTTTTTGTCGTCGGAGACGTTGGTTGAAATTCAAAGTTGCATGGCTGCGTGTCCTGTCAACCTGCTTCGTACTGTTTGTTTGCTTTTACCTCTTCTTGACTTCGCTACCTATGTGTTTTCAAAGTAATGAGAAAAAAAAACGCAGCAAGTGTTGTCCCAGAGCGTGAGGAGGAAAGATGTTAGGGCGAGCATACTCATAGCGGGAAGGGTCCTACCTTCCAAGTTCGGATGAGTCTGATGGTATGCTGACAACATTTTTGTCTTATCTTTCATCGTTCGAGCAATGTTCCATGATCAAGTCAACAGCTCAAAGTCTCCAAACTCAAGGGGTCAATATTGCCATGACTATCTTGTAGGTAGGAAGCGGAAGGTGGGAACAGAAATCGCTGCATGGATGAGGAGAGTCTTGAAGCTCTTCCTCTTTGGTATGCCTTTCGGACCAATTTTGACAGTGATTCGGATCTGTTACAAGCTCAATTGTGTTCTTGAGTCGGACCGTGATCGTTGCAGTTGGCAATTCCCTCCACTCCTGTTCTTGATTCCAGGATCACTTCTCGCTGCCAAGGAGTCATGTCCAGATTTGGCTCACGAGGGTTACGAACTGCGTCTGATTATACTTGCACGATGTCTTCTTTGAACTGCGCAGAAAGATAGCTTCATTCCTCCTTCTACATCAGCCTAGGTCCTGTTTTCTCGTCATACGAACAGTGACGGGGTTATTTCTATAAAGTCGTGATGGTTTCATGATGAGAATTGGCTCAGGCAAGGAGTCTAACAGCCATGAATCCCTCACTACTTGGCCTCGTGGCCTTCACATCAATTGTCTCGGCACTTACTATCTCAGAAGTTCCCATTCCTACCGCCACGCCGGGAGCATACCCCTTCAGTAAACAGCCAGGCCAGTCCTCATTCATTGTTGAACTCAAGAAAGACACTTCCCTCCACAAGCGCTCACATGATGAATTTCACAAGCGCGCCATAGACTTGAACATCGACTACGCAGTACAGCGAGAATTCACAGATTCGGGACTGTTCTATGGTCTCTCCATCAAACTCACCGGAAACAGTACACTCGACGAAGTAAACAGCACATTGAGCTCCATGCCTGAGGTGGTGGCCGTTTACCCGAACCGTCGGGTTGCCAAATCTGCTCCCGTTCAAAGCCAGGGGAATCTGACATGGACCGGTCTCAAGGTCGATGCAGCCCTCAACCAGACATGGATACCCGTCGATTCAAGTCCCGAGCTGCCTCACATCACAGGCACTATGGACACTGCTAGTACCTTGAAGATGGTTGATGTTGACAAACTTCATGCTCTTGGGATCAAAGGCAAGGGCATGAAGATTGCTTTCATCGATACAGGCATTGATTACACTCATCCTTCTCTTGGACGAGGATTTGGTCCGGGGTATAAGGTTGCTGGAGGATTTGGATTCGTTCAAGATGAATGGGATGGACGAAGCGAGCCGGTCTCCAGTTCGACTCCACTTGCTACTTGCTATGCTGGAGGCCATGGTACTCATGTCGCTGGTAAGTCCCTTGTTAAGATTGATAGTTCGCGCTAACAGCTCATCAAAGGAATCGCTGGAATGGTTGATCCTCCGAATACAGGTTTTGGCATGGTCGGAGTCGCACCAGAAGCCTCTATATACATGTACCGAGTCTTCGGCTGTGTCTATGACTATACAGACGATGATATTATTATGGCCGCGATGATCAAGGCTGCTAACGATGGTGTGGATGTCATCAGTATGTCCTTAGGAGCCCTCAACCCGTTCCAAGGAGCAACTCCGTACACAAGCCTGGTGAACTCCATCACTGCCCGAGGGATTGCAGTTGTGGCTGCTAACGGAAATGATGGTGACATCGGTACCTACGGTCAATCCACTCCAGCCAGTGTAGGAACTGCACTTGCCGTGGGCTCAGTCACGAATCTGAAGTTTCCTTCTGCCTATGTCGCTTCAGGGTCAGATGGCAATACTTACGAGTACTTTTCCGTCTGGCCCTTGATCCTCCCTTCGGCTCTGACTGTGTACTCTCACGGTGTTCTATGCACTCAATCAGCATGGGCAAACACTGCAGCCGCATACAACAAAGATCCTGGCAATATCATTGTCATCGCGGGGGTCACTCGAAGCTGTCCTCTATCATCTCAGATGAGTGGCGCAGCGTACTATGGTATCAGGTATCTGATCGCGTATAATGTGGATCAAGATCCCGTCAGCCAGGATGCCGAACTTCAAATTCCATTTGAAGTCACGACATTGGTTGTTGATCCACGGACTGGGGCGAGTATTCTGCGGAAGGTGAAGCCTGGAAGTACTTACAAAATAAGCTTCACAGATCCGAAAGTGAAGAGCGTGAGGTTGACGACGGGTGCGATGACGAGTAACTTTTCTTCATTTGGTCCAACGTGGGATACTGTTGCTTTGAAGCCACAGCTGAGTAAGTGTGCTAGTTCTGCATATGTTTCACGATACTGACGGTGTCTCAGGTGCACCAGGTGGGAAGATCCTCTCGACTTGGCCATTAGGACCATATGGTGGATACGCAATCATCTCCGGAACATCCATGGCCACACCTTTTGTTGCTGCTTGTTATGCCCTTGTCAGATCTCAGAATCTTGGTCTGTCAGTCCAACAGGTGATCAGTCGAATGCAAGCCACATCCGCGCCAGTGCCGTATGTCTACGACCAGTCCTTTCCCTCCACCGTGGCTGGCCAGGGAGCTGGGATGGTAAATCCATACAGAGCGATCATGTACAAGACCACAATCACGCCATCACAACTTGAGCTCAAAGATCTCTACATATACGAGAATGCACCACAGACCATCAGAATTGATAATGCGTCACCAAAAGCAAAGACGTACACCATTAAACACCAAGGAGCGGGGTACGCCGAATTCTATCCATATCCAGATATCCTCGAGTCAGCTTCTGGCAACGCATATGGACAACCTCAATATCCCATCTACGGCACTGCTTCGTTCGATGTTACCAGCGTGACGATTTCTGCAGGTGGATTCTACAAGCTCGCGGTGAAGTTCGCACCACCAAAGCTCACCCCAGCTCAAATCCAGCAAGTGCCAGTATTCTCAGGCTTCATCCAGATCTCCACCAGCGGTGAAGACTTCTCAGTGCCTTACCTCGGTCTCCCATATGACAAACGTAAGACCAACGCTATCGATCTTAGCAACGTCACGATCTTCGACGGTGTAGAAGAACACAAATGCGCGCAGCCTTGCGTATTCAACTACCCCGGTCTCTACGACGACGACGCAACCTGGAAAGTAAAGATCAACACGCAATTCGAGACATACAATCTCAGCAAATGGGAGTTCCCCAACATCTACGTCAACGTGCTGACTGGCGGTGCTGATTTTGAGGTTCACGTCCTGCCGGGTAATACAACGTTTGTGCCAACGCATTATGGATATGAACCGAATGTTGAGATGGAGGAGTATATGGATCCGAATCATACGCCACATGATAAATTTATGGGTGTGCCGAGTTATGGTTGGGTGCCGGATAGGTCACAGTTTAATAATGCTGGGCCGTCGGAGACGAAGTATAATTTCTTGCCGTTTACGACGAGCGTAACGTTTCTTTGGGGTTCGCTGTCCTTTCCCTCTGTGTGATCGGGAGTGTGTGACTGACTTTCAAGTAGGGGCCGTGTACTTTCATGATTATGATGGCGAACACTGGGGAGAGTATTTGCCGCCGGGAGATTATCGGATTTTGATCTCGATGCTAAAACCTGGTATCGCGGAGTGGAACAAGGATGGTTGGGAACATTGGTTAAGTCCTATTATCAGACTTGAGGGAAGTTGGGAAGATGCATGAGTTGGATGAATCGGGTTTATGGTGAGCGTTTGGAAGACGAGTGGAAAGTGGAGATGTAAAGGTTCGCTTCTTGGTTTCATATCTCGGGATCTTTGGTTCAGAGTTTGATTCTGTAGAGACTTGTAGTGAATCCAATTTGGAAGCTTCGTAAACGTGGAGATCAGGAGATTCACTGCAGAGTTTTCTCGGAGGCCCAGCATGTTATGAGTATTCATTTCGTAAAAGTTGAGACGCTTCAAATGTGTCTGCTTGTTTACTTCCTCCCTTCTCGAAGCGACCCCGCTTCCTGGCGGAAAAGCCGCCAAGGGTCCGGACATAAATTCCGGAAATGCTTATCACGAAGCTTAAAAACTGGGCAGCAAAGCTTGAAGGCCAACCCACTATCCACACACAAAAAAAACCCGTCAATTCATCCATTTGGTGCTACCATGTTCCACGCGTGCGTATATAATATCGTACAAATCGAATCATGGAATTCTTCACACATATCTTCAATTCGTTCTCCCGACCTTCCTGTTTGAGCCACGCCTGAGCTCCTCCAACGCGCGACGACATCATTCGTGTTGCTTTCCCTTCCCCGCGGCCTGCTAGAACGCACCAAGAATGGGGGTTCTAGCTAGTATGTACCGTCAATTACTGAGATCGACATCAGGAAGTCGTGATCATTGGTGGCAAAGAGAACTATCTATGACCAGTTTATCGTCGGCAAGCCGTTGTCGACGGCTATCTAGGGATCGGCACTGGGAACGCCTAGGTACGGTACCTTTGTCCGGGAATGCGAGATAGGGAAATGCGGGGAGTACAGTTTCCATTATTTAAGAGATTTTCTGTCCGTCGATGGTATATATTTCTATATCATTCCTCCCTTGCATCTATTCCGCATTTTCTACTCGCCCGTGTTTCCTTCTCTTGTGGTTCTCGGAAGTCAATCAGAGCTTCAAGTCCTACCCCGCATGAACCTAGTCGTCATACAGTAGGAAACCGAAACGATACCTACAATGGAGAAAGTCCACGATGCATCATCCGACGACCCTGAAAAGAGAGTCGATACATCGCCTAAAGCTGCGTCATTCGAGGACGGCGACAATAAGGGGGTCACTTTCGTCCATACAGATCCGAATGATGGAGACGAAGCTCTCAAAGCCTTCGAGGGCCAGGAAGCGATTGTCATGACCGAAGAGATGGAAAAGAGTCTCCTGCGAAAGATTGATTGGAACTTGATGCCGGTGAGTTTTAATTCTGTTATCGATCGCTGACAGTTTGCTGACTTTGACAAGATGTTATGCGTCGTCTACGGTCTCAACTATCTGGACAAGACTACCCTCTCCTACGCGAGTATCATGGGAATGCAAAGCGCCATCCACTTGCACGGAACCAACTACCAATGGCTGGGGAGCATGTTCTACATCGGATACCTGGCATGGGAATATCCCACCAATCGACTTCTACAGCGACTTCCGCTCGCGAAATGGTCCGCGTTCAACATCATAATGTGGGGAGGAACTCTCTGCTGTATGGCAGCCGTCGAGAATTTCGCCGGCGCAGTAGCAGTACGTTTCTTCCTTGGTGTATTTGAAGCAGCCGTCACACCCGGCTTCGCCCTGTTTACCTCACAATGGTATACACGACAAGAACAAGGGACGCGCACAGGGATCTGGTTTAGTTTCAATGGCTTTGCACAGATTTTCGGCGGGCTGGTAGCATATGGCATATCTACCGGTGTGAAGAAACACGGCGCAACGATCGATTCGTGGCAGATTGTGTTTCTGACCATTGGATTGATCACCGTTATGGTCGGGTGCATCTTCTTGTACTTCATGCCTGACAACCAGCTCAATGCGAAGTTCCTTACCCCGCGTGAGAGGGTCATGGCTATTGAGCGCATTAGGAAGAACCAGCAGGGGGTGGGGAATAAGCATTTCAAGATGTATCAGTTCAAGGAGGCTTTGACGGATCCGATGACGTGGGCTTTTGTGTTCTTTGCGTTGGTTGCGGATATTCCGAATGGTGAGTTTACCCGGCGTTCTTCTCAAGTCGCATCACTAAACATATTCAGGGGGTATCTCGAATTTCTTCTCGCAACTCATTGTATCTTTCGGGTACACTCCTGATGAGTCGCTACTGTACGGAACTCCAGGTGGAGCTGTCGAAGTGGTGTTCTTGATCGTGTGCGGATGGCTGGGAGACAAGATCGGACGGCGAGTGCTGGTAGGCACGTCTGGAATGCTTACCGCAATCGTCGGCATGCTTCTCATTGTGTGTCTGCCATTGTCCAACTCCTCCGGTCGATTGGCAGGGTACTATCTTACACAAGCATCACCAACTGGCTTCGTGGCACTACTCTCCCTCATATCCAGCAACGTTGCCGGCTATACCAAGAAGACCACTGTCGGAGCATTGTACTTGATTGCTTATTGTACGGGCAATATCATCGGGCCGCAGACTTTTAGACCTGAAGACAAGCCGAGATACGTGCCTGCGGAGATCACGATTATTGTTTGTTATGCGTTGTGCGTGGTTGATCTGCTGTTCATTCATTGGTATTATGTGAAGAGGAACAAGAAGAATGCGGGGGTGAGGGCTCAGCCTGGGTACAGGAAGTTGGATAAGCAGGAGTTCTTAGACTTGACTGACCGGGAGAACCCCGAATTTGTCTACACGTTGTAGTTATCTAAGTCCTGGCTCGGAGGTTAGTGGGTACACACTTGATAGCCAGCAGACTTCGAATGAACGCCGTTGGACACCTAGACCTTTTGCTCACTTCTGCGAGCAGGATGTGAGCGACTATTGGTGGGTTCATTGCAACCACAATAATATCTTCTTACAATACAAGACTGATAGCCAGCAACATATAGCATGTACCTGGCCGCAAGTCCCTGGGTTTAGATGCGCTTGGACCTGTTCGATTCAGGGGAATGTGATCTTCGTGATTCATGTGGGGTTGAGTTCAATGCCTTCGCACGAACCAAGCGGGGTTGATATACATGCCTTGGGTCTTATCAGGACTTGAAGAGTTCTGGAGACAACCGAGGATTTGAGGACGATTTATCTGGCAATTTGCAGGTTTTGCGAGCATGCCCCTGGTGATTTCGTGAAGTTTACGAGTTTGATGGTTTGAGGTGCGATTGTATGTGAAGAGAACTTTCAACTACTGTCCTGAACCTCACATTTCAGATGCTGGCAATTTATCGAACTTACAAATTTTGTTTTCCCGAACAAATATCAACACCATCAAGAATTCGTCGCAGCCTTGTATCCGTAACACATCTGCGGACAGCCACGACGCTGCATTTAGCCAGCCGCAATTCTGCGACAGCAACCACCTCGACCCTCGATTCTCGGCCACGCACATGCATCATGTTCAAGCGAGGCCTCGTTGCCAATTCTTCAACGCCGATCAAAGTTAGCGGCATAAGAAACGCGACGGACCGCGCACATGAAGTTGAGACGAAAATTGAGCCTTGGTGTTCAAGTCCTGCGAATGTTTCTGGCGATCAAATGTCAAAGCTCTATTCGGCTGGATGGCGGAGCAGAGCTTGGTCAATGATTAGACGTCGATTTTGATTTCGAGAAAGCTGCGCTTCGTATATTCTCACTTGTTTCCTGCCGTCCTCTTCAATAAGCATTACAACTTTGAGGCTCTTTAACGTTGTATGTCTCGTCCCAGCTCCACGGCCAGCACTGGAGGAGCTTAGGCTGGATGTGCCGTATTTGAACCAATCGGTCTGACAGCGGGATAGAATATCGCCCAAGGATGACGATGTCTGAGTTGATATTGCACTTTTGCCAGCAGCTATCACTTCAATCCCATGCACACTGCGGATTCGGCAGTCCGGGATATTCTCACCGTCTCGTCTGTCTTTGACATTTAATTGGCCTCTTCGCAAAAAGCAGTTGTTATCGTCCCATGAGGCTGGTTTCTGTGCAGCTGAAAAAGCACAAGCCAATAGCCCAGAACGGTGGTATTGCGCAAGAACCCTGTGCGGTGGCTCAGGGCAAGCGTTTCATAGGCTGCTGGCACCCCGGACTCACGATTTATGCTTTCCACCACACCCTTTCTCCTGGGACGACAAGACCAAACAGCATGCCACGACCGCCATTTGTTGCATGGGAGGGGATCCTTCAAGCTTGAAGAAGAGGGGCCAGAGGGAGATACCGTAGTTTTCTCCTAGAGGCGTGCAAATCATATGTTTCCAAGCACATTGGTGGTATTGGAAAATGCCAGGCCTGTCCAATAGCTGAGCTGGAGATCATATGTTGAAGTCCCAATGCGGATGTGGCTTGTCCAGCTGGGGAAGCGGGTCCAATACTAAACCTTGATCGATCCCAAGTGTCGGGGATCAAGTTGGCCAGTGCATCGTCCCCGAATGGTGATGTTCCAGCCTTGCAGGCTCAGGGAGTGAGTGGCCAAGACATCTCGAGCTGTGCACGATTGATAAAGCATGAGCTGGGTTCATGTCGGTAAAAGTGAACGTATGGAAAGCATGAACTGGCTATGAAATTGATCGCTGGATGAAATTCTGTTCTAGCGCTCCTTTCTGCTTCTCTTTTGATTCTCCCTCTTCAATCTTCCGACTTGTATGAGACAGGTGGTTCAGCCTTTTTCTCACTTTTTCAACTTGACCATGTTCACTGCGATTGGTACCGTCACTGCCTGTCTTTTCTGCTAGTATTGTGTGAATGAGATCGTGGTGAGACATCAGCGGGAGAAGGTTTGGGTGTGAGAGAGCTTCAAGAATTCTGAAGTTGATCATGTATCTCCCGAAGGTTGCAATTGCTGTTCTGGCATTGAGGCAAGCAGCAACACTTGTGCTTCCATCTGCGTACTGTTCTCCACAATGTCGTACGTCAAACCATTTGCATTGCCATGAGTCCATGCTAATTGATGTTCCAAGCATCCTGCAGGGAGGAAGTCACTATATTCGACGGAGCGACAACATCGTGCGTTGCGAACTCCTCCTTCATCACGAACTGTGGAGCCTGTCAGCAATGCATCGTCACATATAATCTCGAAAAAGAACGGACGGAAGCCTCGACCCAGATGGAAGTGGTCATGATAAACATAATCAATCTCTGCGATAACACGACTGTAGCTCCACAGGTCTCGGCTCTGCAATCGCAGGCTTCGAGGATATCGAAGATGGGCGTATTCCTAGCTTCGGCGACGCTGAGTGCAACTGCTTCGATTACAACGACGACTTCCACGCCGGCTGCGAGTACGAAATCAGCAAAATCATCATCCACACCGACTTCGAGCAGCACGTTCACCCCTCTTCCCGAAACCGAGCCCACCAAGCCACTAAACACATCGTGGATTGCTGGACCTGTAATAGGATCTGTACTCGGTCTGTGCACTGTTATTGTCGTGATATTCTTTACACGAAGACGGCACATGCAGGCTCTCGCTCTGCTAAATACACCCACGATAGCCGTCACGAAAGAATTCAACGACAACGAATCGACTCATTCGCAGCCAGGACAGCCACAATTACATTCCGACTGCGTTGAAGCGAAGGAACTGGAGAATAGCGAGGTCGTCATGCCTGCTGAGTTGCCTGCACTGGAGCCGGTAGGGAGTGAGCTCAGTACGCCGAGGGAGGATAAGACGAGGAATGAGGACGATTGGCCATTACCGATCAGTCCGCTGCCAATGAGCCCGCTGCCGTTGTTGTTTGCGATGAGTGAATGGAGGGATGAGAGGGCGGGGGTGACAGAAGGGCCGAAGCATGAGACGTACTATCATCCATGACCGAGAAGTGGCTGGGTTGGACATCTATAATTCTGGGAAACTATCAGACGGAAAGGGTATGGTCCAAAGCAAACGGAGGTCCCCAAGAATGGGCACGCGCTGGTCCATTGCCATGGCACTGGATATCAATTCTCGACCGCATACAGAGAGAAGCACTTTTTGGCGGATCGGCTTTGGTCACTTCAGCATAGAATGTGCTAGGAGGAAGAGAAATGGCGAATCATGAGGTCCGCCAGAAGGTATCGAGACAGAAAATCGGGTGGGGATGGGACACACTGATGGTAGTCCTAGAAAGCTACCAGGCGACTGTGAGAGACACAAGAACAAGACCGGAAGGCTTCAAAGCTTGACGTGTCACCTGTGGATTAGAAGAACGATATTCTTGGGAAGAGGTTGAGATGAGGTTAGCAGGAGTCGAAGACCAGAGAAGACGCCCCCAGTTTTGTTGGACAGGGGCTCATAATATAAATGGTGGACCGGTCCTTGCCAATGTAATAAACAAACATTATATATCCCACACGCACGTTCCAAGAAACGCTGGTTGTCAATCCTCGCTCGCAGGCGGAACTCAGAACCCGTTACTTCTTCCGCCCCTCCATGTTGACTCGCTTCGGGTACGAATAACAACAATCTCATAACAACCATGTAAGTGGATTTATTATATGCCCGATATGCCAGAAGTTTTGCTACAAATTTTGTTCTCATTGTGTGCGTGATACCTGGCTCTTGAAATGCTTTGGGACATACCATTGATCTCAAGCCCCGAGGACAATTGTTTCCAAGCCGGCTGCGCTGCACAGATAGGTTAAGACCGGATCTGCTGACAGCCATACCATCAAAAGGCGCAGAGTGAATTAGACTAGGCGAGATTTTTTTCTGAACTTTGTTTCTTCTCTCAGATCATTTTCGTGTACAAAAAGTTGGATGTTTACTCGTAGCGGTCGAATTCAGCGTAAATAAGCACGTGATGAGCGCTATTGTAAGTACCTGAAACCGCTCCCTGTGCCTTGATGTGAACGTGAATCACTAGACCAGGTTTAGTTTCAGACGCGACTACGCGTAGTAATATACTGCTCTCCCAGCTAATCACTAGCTTACTATAGGTCTCCAAGTCCTAAGGGATGACAGCTTTCAATCTTCAAATTTGGTACTGTTCTCCGGATGAGTCATTAGGCGAGATACTTGTACCATCGTCTTGAAATCCTAAGAAAGCATGTATGTTTCTTTCACTTACGTTTCCGCCTGAATGGTTCAAAAATAAATGTGCTCTTTAATCCGTGCACATTTAGATCATTACAATTATCAAACATGAACACCAAAAACAAAGTATCGTCAGAATGATATCAGACAACATCCTCATCGGCCGCCGGCCCCTGCGCACAAGTCCAGAAGATCGAGTAAATGCATACAACCACCATTCTCTCGCCCCCTGGCTCGCAGAAACAGGCATCTTAACACCCCTCTACTTCCATCGCCGCGCCCAAGAAATCCGACCATTCAATATGGCGCGATGGATTTCACCGCCAGCCGTAGCGAAAGACATGCTTCGTCAGCCTTCCGTCATCCTAGAGTTTTCGCCTGAGCACTTAGAAGTACTACTCCGCTCAGCTGCTATCTCGCGATACGGAGCAAAGGAGAAACTTGATCTTGTCAAAGAGGATTTGAAGAAGATGGCTGCTGAGCTTGGAGATCTAGGTGATGTCCCACCCGAGGGCTTCTTCGTCCGAGTCAGTAACTGCTCGCTGAAAGATGCGGATGATGGGAATCAGAAACCTTTGTACACGATCTACGATTCTTTGGTGAAGATTATATCCTCGAAGCGCGCTGTGCACAGTTTTCTCGATTTGCAGCACGAGACTGATACAGTGGATCACAAGATCTTCTTTTTCCCTATTTCACTGGGTTAGATAAACTTAGTGAGTGGCGGTGCTTTGTGTACAAGGGAGAGATTTCGGCGATTAGCCAGACGAGGTTTTATCAGAATCATCATGCGGGTGTGAGTGATGGTGCGTTGAGAGAACTGGTGGGGCAGGCGAGGAGATTGTGGGAGGAGATTGGGAAGGAGTTTGAGTTCGAGAGTACGATACTGGATTTGTATGCTGATGTTAGGGAGGAGGGGCTTGAGGTTAGGCTGATCGAGATGAATCCTTGGGGTGCGCATTTGGGGACGGGGAGTCTATTGTTTCATTGGATCGATGATAGGGATATTTTGGAGCCGGACGTTCCGACTGGGAGGACGGTGCTGAGACTTGTGCAGGCGAGGAGTGCAAGCTCGGGGCCGGTGAAGTACTTGCCTAAGGCTCAGGTCAATGAGATTGGGCATGGGAAGATAATTGAGGATGAGCTGAAGGTGCTGAGGAGGAGAAAGCTGGAGTGGTTGCTTGATCCAAAGGAGACTCAGAGGTTGATGTCGTTGCCTGTGCCTGGGAAGACGAGCAGCGAAATCACCGCGACTAGGGCAGAAGCGCTGAACAGGCTGAGAAGAGATCATGGAGTGGAGGAAGAGATAGACAGTGAAGCAGGATGTGATCAACGTACGGAAAATGGTATCAAGCTGCATGCAAAATTCAAGAGAATGCAGAGGGCATTTGCGGCAGAGGAGGGGATTGGAGAGGAGAGTTTGAGCGAATATGTTGAGCTTCTTCCGTACGACTCGATTTAGGCAGACCACTGACTAGCGGATAAGATCTACATAAAAAAAAACAGTTGAGCAGTAGAGATTTTGCAAAACATGCCGCATCAATAAAGTGCTGCAACCTTCAGAAGCTTCAAGAGCGACTGGATCACACCTTGAGAGGAAAAGGCAATTGCCGCTCGAAGTGCTGAACATAAATCATATCCGCGCAAAGAAAATAGGGTAAGAAGATTCAAATAGATAGCCAAAAATTGTAGGCATGCAGATCGTTCTTCCAAAATTCACACCTCCTCCCCACGAGATCAATTAGGCTCGCTTAGACTCATTATTGACAATGCTACTTCCCAGTCTCTTTCAGCTGAGTATGAATCGTTTGACAGAGGCAAAGGCGCAGTCGACGAGCAGAGACAATTCCATGAAAAGGTTGATTTAAAGATCCCTTTCAAGCCGGAATAAGTTAGCTATTGCCTTCAAATTACTTCACAAATTTGTACGCACCAAAATCAAGGATTTGAATGTGCCTCTACATAACTTGTTTTTCATACGGCTCAATCTCAGACATTGTGGATGATGATCCATCAAATTCTTCCAGGTCCTATGATTGAGCCATGGTAAGATTACAAGCATTGCAAAGACAACCCCGCATGATCGCTTCATCTGTGCTAGCTCTTCCTGCTGGCGTACAGTCGCTGTAGATTGAGGTATTGCTGGATCTTCAAATACAGTCTGCGCAGTAAGAGCAGGAGACTCAGAATGAGCTTCCTGTCAAGGGCATGAACGCGAATGATGATCTTTCGAGTGCTTCAGCAGATCCCTGTTCCTGAAGAATCCCTTTCTGCCCTTTCTGGCGCAGCTCGCAGCTTTACAAGGATATGGGCATTCGTCATGAACTTCGCGAAGGTGTGATGTAAGCTGCTTCTGGCTTTGAAATGATACACGTCGAAGACCAGATGGCGATGGTGCGGTCTCCTCGTTTTCAAAATCCATACAATCCTCGTGTGGGCAGAGCAGTCTTTTTTTGAGTCTTCGAGAGGGACGTATTGGTGCGCCCTCGCCGACACCAACGACAATGTCCATATTGTGGTATCCACGAAGATGCTGTGTGAGGTGATCTTGCCGACCAAAAGACTTAGGGGTACTTTGGCAATATGGGCAGGTGAAAACTGCCTCTGAATTGAAAACCTGGATGTGTCTGTCTAAGACATCCAGGCGAGTGAAAGTCGCTTCGCATAAGCACCGGTATGGGGCATGTTGGGTCTCATGGGTGTGAAGTCGCAACGACGCTTTGGTGGTAAAATGAGCCTCGCACTCTTGGCACATAGTCGTCAAGCCTGGTGCATGATATCCGTGGCTCTGCCTAGAAGTTGAGGATAGTCCACACTCCACTGCCGGGTTGTTTTCGTTCGTATAATCGTTCTTGGGGCTCAAGAAATTCATCGAAGAAGCTTGGGACATCGAGAGAGGATCCGGATCATCCATACTGCCACTAATTGGAGTCAGAATTCAAGCGTATTTCCAACAGAATGCGGCACAATAAACTTGTCTATAGATCTTGACTCACAGGTTGCGAACCCAGAAGCCCGGGGCTTGATCTAATTGAAACGAGAAGCCGTCCGGTGGATCATCGGCAAAATGAACATCGGACTGAAGTGCGAAGAAGTCGCAATTGCGCAGACTGGTTGACGATTCAGTCCCTACGGAATCGCCCCACTTATCGGTTGCAGCTTGGAGTGGGCCAAAAGAATGTTGGCTATCTGTAGTTGATATGCCGCTGGGCGGTGGCACCTGAGCTGGTTCATATGTAACACCTGTGATGTACTCTGGATTTGAATGTTGGTAATCATGCGGCGTCCAGTGGACCACTGGAAAACGGGAGGTTTCCATTCGGTGTACGAAGCTTCGATGACCGAGGTGATACTTCTTGTGGCTGGAATTGGCTAACTGTGCGGTACAGACGGCAGGACAGAATTCTGGAACAGATTGGTACACTACAAAGAACAGGGCCGACAGCGACAGCGGCGGCAATTCACCAACAGAAACTTGTGTCAGTATGCAGGCGTGGGGGTTTGGGACGATTTAGGTGGAAATCTTCTCTGTACCGCGGAAACGGCACCAAATAGAAGAAATGAACCTCTATTTTGTCCACCGCGAGGCTCTGCATCCCGCGTTTCTGGTTCGCATTTTGGCGCAATGGAAGAAGGCAAATATGCCACTAATGCAGGATGGAAATGAAATGGCGCCCTTACTTGTTGGAAATAAGGCGGAGTGCACGAACAGCATGATACAATTGGACAATTTGTATGAGAAAAGGTGCACGAGGGTATGGCGACGCCCGACTGGAGTGCTGTGGCAGCTTTAGCTCCGCCCTATTCTGTTGATGAAAGGGCGGGAACAGGTCGAAGAACAGAATATATGCGACGGCAAACCGCAAGTGAGAGTAAACTAGACACTTCTATGGGACAGCCTCAGCTTCGTTACTAGACGAAATGATCATGATATTCCGCCCTCGAAAGCGTCATATCCCCTTCCCACTAGGGCGACGGTGTCTGAACGTGACCCGGCGTTAGTAAATACTTGTCTACCTGACATTTGTAGAAGACAAATGACAGTTGACAACAGCAAGACGCAAAAGGCTTATAGGTCTCAAGCCTGAGGTTCTGGAGCTGGAGCTGGAGCACATACTGCCTCTGAAAGCTCGAAGGACTTCAAGCTTCCATGTGTAGACAGTGGTCCTTGTGCTGCTTACAGGCGCGGGAACACAAAAGGGTAAATCATGATATTACTGTGTCACTTGACAGAGATAGAGGAAATACAAAATATTCTCGAGAAAGAAACGGATATGGACTTGCCCACGATGCGATGCTGACTTTGATACAGAGAGAGGTATGAGATGCAAAAATGGATCTTGTCCTGGTCAAATCAGCGCAGATGTTCCATTTGGCTTCGAGTGCGGCCGCTAGCGCCATCATCCCACCAAAGCTGCCCCACCATCTTTTCCCCTCCTCTTAACCTCGAACACAAGCACGAGCTCCTCTCCCCCATACCATACCACTTCGACGTCCTCACTAATACCTCGAATACCTATCACTTGTATAATGGCAGACATAGAGCAAGAATACGTGCTCCAGTCCCGCACAGTAATCTACTGCGGAGGTATGTTCAATCTTTCCTTCACTCAATTACCCCTCCATTTGCCCCTCCAAGAAGATAAAGCTAATCCGTTGATGCTACAACAGTCTGTTCGTTACCACCAGAGGTACATCCATTTCCCTATACTCTCTATCACCGTCTGCGAAGTTGAAACCTAAGCACGTACGAATGGGAAAAGAATGCAAGCTCACGAGACGAGGAAGTAGTACTGCGAATTTGGCGGCACAGTGAAGAAATGCCAGGACTGGCTACAGAAGAACGATGAGGATCTGTACGAACGATTATGGTCTGAAGGTACGCTTTCTCCCTTCTTTCTGTACATACTATTCATCAAATGCCTCTTCTTTCTCGAATTTCCCGCAGATCGAATCAGCAGCTAATCGCCCCCCTCAACAGACGCCCTAGCAGCAGCAACATCCTCCCTCTCAGTCGACGCCCAAAAGCGAGCAGAGAAAGACGCACATAAGAAAGCACTGAAAGCCGAAGCAGCAGAGGCGAAACAAGCAGCCACGATCAAGAGCTCGAAAGTCATCATCAAGCGTGTGGAGAGGAATAAGGTGCGTCATTACTCTTCTGCAATATCCACCAGAGCATTTTCTACTCTACCAACGATCCGAGAGGGAGAAAAACAGCCTTGAGCTAAAATATCCTCCCGCCATGCTCCAAAATCTACATAGATTCCCTTATCCATCCCGCCTCAACACATAACTAACTTTTCCCTCCACACAGCGCAAGTTCGTCACAACCGTAACCGGCCTCGAAGCTTTCAGTCTCGAAAACAAAAAAGTCGCCAAAGACCTCGGCAAGAAATTCGCTACAGGTTCATCCGTAACGAAAGTCCCAAGTGGAGGCGAGGAGATCGTAGTGCAGGGCGATGTGAGTGAGGAGATTGAGGAGTTTTTGCTGGAGAAGTACCCTGTCATACCAGAGGATAACATAGAACTTGTCGAGGATAAGAAGAAGAAAGCTGGGGCGGGGGCACCGGCTGGGTAGTTGTATTTGGAGTTCTGGGGGGCGGGGGGGGAGGAATGTGGAGTTGGGCCGCTGGGGCGCTGTGGGAGCTGGGAGGCGGATATGTCATGGAGAGGGATGAGAACATTCGAAAGGACATGAACTAGAGGTATGAATTGAGATTGACAATCCTCTACTATGTCGCGCCATTATTAATCCTCAAAAATGAATAATGCTGGAAAAGGGGATGATACGCGAATGTCATAGGATAGGCGGAGGACATTCGAACTGATTTAATATCACACTGAAACCGACATTCTTCTGGCGCCCCAGCTTCTACCTTTTCCCCTATTTCCAAGTTCAAACTTCATAATGTGACTCCAAATTTAGCACAATATACTACATAACTGGCCGTATCACGAGAACAGATATTAGGAGCTTGTGAAACTTATAGAGGATAAGAAGATGGAGCCCGCGTAATCCAGTGCGATCAGGGGAGGCGGAGTAGAAGAGGGAGATACAGAGGTGGGAATGTCACGGGATAACTGGAGAACACGTGGAATGATGAGATGCATCTACTGACACTTCTCTGGCATTGATACACTCCAAACAAAAGTTGTGCTTGAGAAAGGAGGAGATGCGGAGGGGAGAATATCATTGGGAGGGTGTAGGATATATGCAATGGAAATATATGCATGGATTGATAACCCTTTTTCGTTGCTTCTCCAAACATAACTCATCCCTTGACGCCAAACGCTAAACTACAAACCCACACAAGACCAAAGCACGAAACTGAAACAAAGACTCGTTTCTTCTTGGGCTCTCATTCTCTCCCTTTCCAAACATACCACTATTCAATTCCTCTTCCTCAAAACCCTCCCTCCAGCAGAGGTAGTAGTAGGAGCCGCAGAAGCCTTACTAGCAGCCGGCATCTTCCTCTGACTCCCCATCCCCTTAATCGTGCTCATAACCGTCTTTTTAACCGGAGCCTTCTTCGCAGGGGCAGGGACCGGCTTTCTCACAATCGTCGCATTACTGCTCTCACTACTCTCACTAATCGTACTCGCTCTCCCGCGTCCAGCAGTCGGCGCTGAAGTAGCTGGAGCTGCTCTCCGCCCTCTACCTGCTCCTGCTGCAGCTGGCGCCGGTTTCTCAGCTGTGACTTTCCTTGTTGCTCCTGCGCGTGTGGATTTCGCTTTCTCGACCATGTTCGTCAATATACCAGCAGCACCGCCAGTGGGAACGGGAGCAGACGGTTTGAGTGGTGAGACTGGACGAGCGAGGAAGGATTTTGCGGGAGAGGCAGGACGGATAGGGGAGCGTGGGAGGGTGCGGGAGTTTGCTGAGCGCGGGGAGAGGACTTGTGAGGGTTGGATTTTGGCGCGGGATGTGGTGCGGGCTGGGGGGATGGGGGGACCTCGGACTCTCTTCTTAGGGTTCTCGATGTCTTCGTTTTCTTTGTCGATGGATACGTCGTCGCTGGTCTTGGTTAGCAACTGCTCTGTGTGTATGCGCGAGCTGGCATACCTCATTCGTTTTGGAGCGCGTTGTGGTGATGGACTGGCGCGTGAATTGCTCTGTTCTGCTTGGAGCAGGTTCTTACGTGGAGAGTTGATCTTCTCTATCCGTGAAGTTGTGGCTGCTGGTTTGGATTGCTCGCTGTATTTCGTGTATAGGTCCCCCATCTTCGCTCTTCGTAATGCCATTGGGATACGGTTGACTCTGATCTCAATACGCGTCCTCAGTCCTTGCGCTTGCAGGTTATACTGTGCTCGTAGCTTTCTGGCGCGTTCAGTAACTGTCAGAAGCTGATTAGCAGACGTGAAAACAATAGCATGCTGCCCTTACGCTCCAGTTGCAAGTTGTCGATCAAAGCCTGCTTTTGCGCCATAGTAATACCCATCTTCTGCTTCTTAATCGGACTTCTATTTGTGGGTGTCCTCGCAGGACTGCGCGTCTTCGTGGGTATCATCTGTGGTGGAGCTGGGAAGTTCTGGATATCTAAAGAGCTTGTTGATTCGGTGGACTTGCGTTTCTTGGAGCGCGTCGGTGCCATTTTTGAAGACTGTGAATTGAGTAGCAGAAATGTTGTATGCCTGAGCTCCGTGAAGCAAGTTTTATGCGATTTTAAGATGTGTTGAGCGTGTCTTTATAGTGAAGCTTTGCTGATTGTGGATTTGGGTGTTCCTTGGTTGGATATTAAAGGTAAACAAACCCACATCGAGCCGCATCGCTTCATTTTGGCCTTAAGGCTGGAGTGACGCTAAAGTTACAGGGGTAGGAACGACAAGGTACGCGCAGCCGCAGCTACCTTGAGCATTTATCGACTGTATCACCACCAGACCATCAACTCCATTCTCTACCACAACCTACGCAACAAAACTAAACAGCATCTTCTCCTTCTACAATCTCAGATTCAAGCCAAGCCCTCCGCAGAGGCACAACATCAAGATGGTTCTCGAAGCAGTAATGGTAGTGGTGGACAACAGCGAAAGCAGTCGAAATGGCGATTACACGCCAACAAGATACGAAGCACAAGCCGACGCCGTCTCCCTCATCTTCTCCGCCATCACACAAGCCAATCCTGAATCCTCCGTCGGTCTGATGAGTATGGGAGGCAAGGGACCAGAAGTTCTCGTCACTTTAACAACGGACCACGGCAAGATCTTGGAGGGTTTACATCGTACGAAGAGCAAGATTCGAGGAGGCAGCCATTTGGCTACTGGTATCCAGATCGCTGGTGTATGTATACCACTCTTCTGCCACTATATCTGCTGCATTGCAGGTTGCCTGTCTGCCTACAAGAATCCAAGCTGACAAACATAGCTCGCACTCAAGCACCGTCAAAACAAATCCCAACGTCAACGCATCATAGTCTTCACCTGCTCAGCAATCCCCGACGACGAGAAATCCCTCACCAAGCTGGCCAAGAAGATGAAGAAGAACAACGTCTCCATAGACTTCATTGCTTTCGGAGAGCTGGACGACGATACTACCAAGAAACTCACCTCCTTCAATGAGAACGTTAAGGGTGGCGACGGATCACACATTGCTATCATCCCACCTGGACCAGGACTGTTGAGCGACCAGCTTGTCACAAGTCCGATCTTGAACGGAGATGGCGCATCTGGTGGCGGTGGAGGTGAGGGAGCTGGAGCGGCGGACAACTTCGAGTTTGGTGTTGATCCAAGTATGGATCCTGAGTTGGCACTGGCTTTGAGAATGAGTATGGAAGAGGAGAAGGCGAGACAGGATAAGCAGAATAAGGAGCTTGCGGAGCAGGAGGCCAAGAATAAGGCGATGTTGGAGGGGATTAAGGAGGAAGATGAGGCGGGGGAGAAGGCGCCACTGTTGGGAGAGGGAAGTGGGAAGGATGACAAGAAAGATGATGGTGATAAAATGGATACGGCGTAGGATTTGCATGGAGATATGCATTGCTGATGGCGTTGGGATTGTATGATTGTACACTAGATATCACCTAATAGGTGAAGACTTCTATGCCTGATTTCTCTCGCTCATCTATGTGTTTGACGATGGATCTCAGCAGAACATTTTTGTTCTCCCTCTGCTGAGTCTCTCCTCGCCCAAAGCTATTCCTGTCTTCGAAACCTGATGATAAGTGGCACTTTCCATTAGGAAAGCCTAGACTTCTCCCACTGCCATCCCTGCAGCGCGTCTCTCCATCCCTTAGTACCTGCTCCCTTCCATCGTGCTTCCACTCTATATCCACAATCCTATCATACTGCGCCGACTTCTCCCAAACCATAGCACCAGACTCCTCGACCTTCATCATCTCTATTCCATGTCCTAAGCGTACCTCCCCTCACCTTGAATTCAACGGCCTCACATATCCCACCAACCTCCTCTCCCACGCCTCACACCTAACCGGCATCTCCAACTGATAAAACGGATTCTTCATCACATAATCCGCATACAACTCATATATCTTGCCCATGATCTTATCCACATTTGGTTGTTGCGGTTCCGTGAAGAGTAAGAACTTGGTGCCAGTTAAGGTGGAGAAGCATTGGAGGCGGAAGTTTTCGGTCTCGAGGACTTCGATGCCGGAGGGCGCGTCGGGGCGGGTTGTAGGGGGGTTGGAGGAGGTGGGGTTTGCGGATGAGGTGGTGGAGGTGTGGGAGAGGGGGTAGAGGCGGGTGGTTATTGCGTGGACGCTGGTGAGGGAGAGGGTCAGTTATGGAATGATCTTGGGGGAAAGGATCAGAGAAAGGAAGAGAAGGCCTAGGTAGGGGACATAGTAGACATACCCGTGAAAAGTACCCGCTAGGACGAGGTAATCGTTGATATTGAGCTTGTTGAGACCTTCGGCGAAGTCGCGCTGATAGATCAGCCCGCCGGCTTTGTTGATTATGATTAAGGCGTAGACGACCCTGGTTTTTCACTTTCATCAGTAATTAATCCCGTTACTTTGCATCAAGGGAACCTAGTGAGCTGGGAGAGAGCGTACATTGTGTCTATCCGAAAGCTCCTTCACCAGCAGTTCTTTGTTCCCCAAGCCAACGACACACCAAATCGGCAGTCGTAGAAGCTGTACTCTTGGTGAAAGAACAATGACAATGTTTTCCTTTCAATGTCTGGTACGAATTACGATTGTGGGTGAAGTTGGCGCAGAAGTGGTACCGGAGTTGTCAAACGTGAATAGAGTTGACGAGGCTCTCAAGCTCGGCAAACTTCCCCAGATCTGCGGTGCGCTGCCTCGCCGCCTTGCGCTTGATTTTCTGGAGCGACTATTCCAGAACTTCGACCTTCACGCGACAACAACCCCACTACTCGTGCTCGATACCACAACGCAACTCCGTCACTACTCGAGGAAGCTTGAAACTGCACCTGTCACGAACCTGATCAAGAAAAGCTATCTACCTGCTCTCGAAGCACAAGCAAGCTCAAGCTCTTGAGCTCCCGCCTTTCTTCCCACGAACCATTCGAACCCCTCCATTCCCGAGTTCACAACCTCACCACCACATCCTCACACCCGCACGCCTCTTTTCTTCTCTTACGACTAAAACAAGATGGCCGCCCCAGCAGCAACCTCCCGGTCCCGCGAACCCGCCCAAGGTGACGAAGAAGCAGCCGCCGAGCTCAAGCTAGGAGAGTTCCAGGACGTGGATGCTTTGACGAATAGTGAGGCCGCGCTGGTCATCAATGCCCTGGTTGCGAAGAGACGGATGGATAAGAAGAATGTTAATGAGACGTCGTAGGTTTCTTCCCCATTCTCTTTTCCTACTGGTTCGGGTACAGGAAGTGCACAGGGAAGGATGACTGGACAGGGCTTGAGGAAGAGATGGGGATGGAAAAGTTATGGCGGTGGAGCTTGGGAAGGGGATAGGCAGAGGGAGGCGACTTCTGGGCTCATTGATATACTGTTGGATATCCTCTGGGAAGACATGATTGCAATTATGGCAGAATAGGATGTTGGGAGAGGTGCTGCCGGATTTCGACCAAGAGCCAAAGACTTTTCGCTATGGGAATACCGCTGATATTTTAACTCCTAGATTCCTGCTTGCAACCACCGAGTACCTCGATCACTTCGCGCGCTTTAAGCGAAAAGAGAATGTCGAAGCAGTTGAGCGTCTCCTCTCTGCTCACAAGGAGCTGGCGAAGTTCGAGCGTGCACAGCTTGGTACGTTTCCCTTTACAAGCCCATGTCTCCCTATTTTCACGTGTAAACAACACAATGGTACTCGGAGAAAGGAGAAGAATAGCTTGTCTTGAAGAAGAAGTAAGCTGAGTGACATGTTGTGTCAGGTTCACTCTGCTGCGATACCGCCGAAGAAGCAAAGACTCTAGTTCCCAGTCTCCAGGATAAGATCAGTGATGATGAGTTGCAGGAGCTGCTGGATGAGATTACGAAGCTGATGGGTTATGGAAATTGAGCTTGAGTTTGGGATTGAGCTGAGTTGGGTGGGGGCTTTTCGAGTAGGTGGTTGTTTTGGTTTAGGCTGGACGTCCTTCTCTACTTGTTACCAGTACGATACCTGGACACGCTTTCCCAAAACTCATGTTTGCGACTTTTGCATCTCAGATCATCAAGAGCACTAGACTGGAGACCAATCAGGTGTACTCATTCGGTCACCACTCCAGACAGAGCAGAATCTCACGATGAACGAAAAAAAAAATGGCGTTCGGGCAGAATGAGCGGCATGGATGGGAAGGCATTGCGTGGCGCGCATGGAATTGAATGGAAAGGGACTTTTCTGATTATTGGCGCATTGGGATTTTTTTAAACCTTCCTCCGTTTCATTTTGTTTCTCTATTCATATAGAAATAAATGGATGGTCGCTTGCTTAGTGCGGATCGAACAACTGAGAATGCGAGGAGATAGGAAGGGAAGGACATCCGAATCTGTTCGGTAGCATGGACGAACGACTTGCTTGGATATTGATTCCGATCTGTTTTGCCTCAGCAAGGTACCTGCTCTTTTCGGAACAGTCAACGAAGTGGAATGCATGACAGATAGATAGACTGAGGCGGGAATAAACAGACTGAGGTGGGCTGTAAGAGAAATATCACCGATTGATTGATCTACGGTACTACAAACAGAACTTGTCTTCTTTTCACCTGATCTCATTTGAGCGATACGGCAAGTATGGCACAGAATAGCTAGAGCGGAGTCTGTTTATGTTCATATGTTTTCGCGAGGCACTGATTACATTGCTTGGGAATTCGATGGACAAGCTATACCCCGATCAACTCCCAGAGCCAACGCCATAATCGAGTCCATACCGCTATACCGCCATACCGCTATACCATGCCATGGCATACAATGCGAATGGATGCAAATGCTCTTCCGAAACGCCTCGCTGAAGTACTGTACATAAATATCGTTTATCATTACAACTTAGACGTTTTCTCTTCATAATGCTCTCTGCCCATTCTCTCAATTCTCAATCCTTCGCTCCTAATTCTCCTCCCAGCCGAAAGAAGGCCAGGGGATAAAGAGTAGCTGAGCTCAACTCAGATCGGGAATCAATGCCCTCTCAACCTCCCCATAACACAAAAGAACTCTTTCTTTCCCTCTCTCAACCCCAAAGACTTCCAGAACCAAAGTATGAAGTGAAGAACAGCTATCATCGCCCACTCCAACTCCCCCACGTCCCAGTCCCAGCCTCAGGACTGAGACTATGGCCTGTACACGCACTGGTACACTCGCCTGCACTCAACGGTATAGGTGTTTCTTCGCATATTCTGTCACCAAGTCTTCCACCATGACTTTGACCATCATGAGCGGCACCACCAAGGTCCTGCTGTACAGGCGATTGCACAGCTGTAGCGCCGCTCCAGCGTTCGGGAGTCATGGGACTGACAGTAGCGGAGTCATTGGTGGTAGTGCTAAGGACTTCTTTCTCATCGCTAGCCAGGGCGAGGGAACGGAGTTGTGGTTGTGAATGTGACCTGGATGTTGAGTTGTTGTTGTTGATACGGTAGCTCTCTGCCCAACTCATAGTATGACCTCCATCGCGAGGTGAGTTGAGGGTTGGGCCGAGAGGGCCGAGCATTTGCGTGGATATCGAGAGGGATGGAATCACTGGGGAATGAGAATTGGGATTAGGAGTTTCGAGTTCGTGTCGAGTGGTTGAGCTTGCTTGTTGGTTTGAAATTGGATCTGAAAGGGAAGATGACTCAACGCCTAAACCGATCGGAATAGAGTATTTGCTTGAATCCGTATTCCCTCGCGAGATAGGCGTCATTTGAGAGCGGCGATCGGTCCATTTATTCGTGTAGTCGAAGTCGGATGGTGTCTTGTTGTTGTATGTGGTAGGTGCCGCCGCGAGGTTGGGGGAGAGGTAAGTAGATGGGACATCGGCTTCGAGTTCTGAGCGGCCTACTACAGGAGAGGTAAGGGCGTTGGTCGTGGTTGAACTCAGCTCGCTGTGTCGCCAGGATTGTTGATTATGATTTTGGTCCTGGTATGTTCATGTCAAATATTGAGATTGGTTTTGAGTCTGGTGACGGGAGTTGTTCTGTACAGGGCTCAATGAGCGGTACTTTCGTACTTCTGATGTTCGGCGCGGGAATCTGCTTTCTCGTGGCGGAGAAGGTGGTTTGGATGCTCGGAATGCGGGATGTGTTGAGAGCTGTGAGATGTGATATGTAGGATGTGATCCCATTGTTGACTTTTGAGGCGCCCTTGGAGTGAGATTCTTGTGCACGGGTGTACCAGGGTGGTACGTTGGTATCTCTGCCGATTGGCCTGGGAGTGGGTGGAAGAAAGGATGTTCGTGAACTGGTGGGGGCGTGAGTGTCGACTTCTCTGGGTCTGGGAGAGGGCGGTCTGTGATCGGGGTCGTGGGGTCTGAATTTTCGATTTCATACTCATTTGCCGCCGGTGGGTGATTTTCTCGTGAGGCCGTGGGGGCTGATTTGGGGGTCGACTGAGCGCTCCGCGGTGGAGGGGTTGCCGTGGCTGATGTGAGGCGGGGTTGATCATAGCGGCCTAAGACGGTACTTAGGTCAGATACTTCATGCAAAGGAGATCGTTCGGGGGCTTACCTCCAAACGGTGCGAATACATCACCGCCGACCTGTGAACTCTCTGACAGCGCTGATTGATCAAGAATAAATTCTTTATTCGGGAGACCAGATTGAGATAGAGACTTTCGGGTTTCTTGCTTTTGCTTTCTTCGGCGGAGACAGAACCAGATTAGGATCGAGAGTATTGATAGCGCAACGACACCACTGACTGTTCCGGCGATAATCGGCGCGTTTGGTACGCCAGATGAAGAGGATGAGCTTGGTGTTGGGCTTGAAGTTGAACTTGATGTTTTTGTTTGTGCTTCTGTTTGTGTATATTTTGGAGTCGAGGATGTGATTGCAATATCAACGATGATCGATGTCGGGGGAGTCGTCGTCATTGCCAGTGTAGAAGATAGAACAGAATTAGGTATCGATATCAAGGTCTGTCTTGTAGTTGGTTGACTGGTGCTTTTTGTCGAGCTTGAGTCCATATCTGGGCAAGCTGGTAAAGCGCAAGGATCCACGGAGCAGCATCCTCTGAAGCTGTTGATCTGGCAGTTGTAGAAGACCTTCCCCGCATTGCAGGTGCCATCAGGCAGTGCTCGCTCCAGACGACTGAGATGCATCTTGAAGGTTGACTGTATTCAGAGCACATAGGATATGGACATTACCAATACCTCTTCAATCAAACTTGAAGAAGGGAGGAGTGAGATTGAGACGGAGGGGGGAGGATAACGGGGTACATAAAGAAAGGTCCGGGCCAAACAAGCCGGGGTGAAGCAGGTGAATCTGATCAACTCGGGTGAAGAGTGTAGGGAAGTAGGCAAGCGAGGAGGAACAGCTGCTAGTCTGCTGCAAAGAACATACACATACATCCGGACACATGTACATGCATGCAGGTAGGTATGATGCACGACGGGACTTATCTTTGGGACCAAATCTGGGGTCTGTCTTCACCCGGTTATCAGCCACTCAGGAAGCCGGGCAGAGCTGTGCATGGAGTACAACAGTCTTGATAAACAGGTGTGGTGGATTATGTGGAAGATCCAAGGTGTGTGGCAGCTAGTCATATTCCCAGGTTGGAGTTCAGGTCCTGGTCCAGGTTCGGGTGTCTTTGTGTTTGTGTTGCTCTCGCTTCATTGTTGGGGTCGCAAAATAGAACCCCACCCCGGCCAGCTAGGTTGTATTCAGTTAGCTCCGGCTAGTTTAGTTACCGTAAGCGCGCATACAGCAGAGTTCGCTTACTGCGCCTCTTCCTCCTCCCGCTGACCGAACATCCACATCTTCTTCAACCCACGAATAGCTGCATCTTCTGAATACTATCAGGCTGTGTCAGAACTCTGTTGATGAATTGATAGGCTATGATAGGATGCATTGGTGGATCTTTTCAACGTCCAGATACAATTTTCGCAGCGATCCTTTCACGTATCGTCTGTTATGATCTTCTCTTCTCGAGTCCCACCTCTGACCTCATGTCCGGTGGACGATCTCCTCATCACGACTGACGATGTTAGGAGCAAACGGGGTGGCCTCCACCTCTGCGACCTCTGCAGCCTCTGCAGCCTTCACCCACACTTTCTCTCTTTCACCTCCGGCCAAAGTCAGCTGTGGAAGACAATTGCCGACATCCCGCACCAATAGCCAGAAATCACCCCACCATGTCACATTAATCAAGCGACATACCGCGGCTATATCCAGTTTTATTTATATCTCATTGGTACTCCCTACCTACTCACGACCACCTTGGCCCGGCACTCCAGACCAAGTAACAGCACCCACGCAAGGATCTATAACAAGTCGCCGCAGTCATACTTATCGAAGCACACCACACATGTACAACAATCCAGCCAATCTAAGTTCTGGAACAGCCTCGCTTAATTTGGAGTCGAGGTGGACGCAGCTGCCTTTGCCCTCCTAAGTCCCTCCCCGGCTTCCAGAAGGCGGCTGCTCCCATGCTCGGCCTGCATATCTGCAGCGGATAGCAGATACCGGATCTTGGCCTGGTAGGGTTCTGCATATTGGGCGTCCTATGAATACCTCGGACGAGGTGGTAGTATTCCGTCTCGCCTCCAGAATGTTGGAAGTCCTCTTTCAGCAGGTATTTATGTACTGTTGTATTTTCGTATCTTCATGTTGGGCCTATCTCAATGGAGTCGAGTCCCATTTGTTCCCAACGTTCTTAGCGAATTCACGCAAGTTTGAGCGATGATCTTGAACTGAGATCCCCCTTTTGTGGTGCTATTTTCTGTTTTGTCGGACGATCACCCTATTTCGCGATGCGATCCGACCCCTGTTCATTCCATTTCATATTCTTCCTGAGCTCTCTTCAGCCGCAGCGTCACTATTTCAGATTCAATTTATTCTTCTGTCAGCGAGCCTCCTTTTCACATCGATAATTGCTATTTCTCGACATCTCGTGCGGCGCAGTATTCTGCCAGAAGCACGGGTATGCGCTCTTCTGGTGTTGGTAGTCCGAGCACGCTTTTACGAGTAGACCTTGATTCCACATCGCCCCAGGGTCTGAATTTGCAGACTGGCCTTTGTCGCCTGCTTGGTCACTTGCCCAAGTTATTGGCCTCTTTGTCTTTTGTGCAGGCGGCGCCGCAGAACCCAACATGTGCGAGGGCAGGATTTTTAGCGGAATATCGGTTGGCGCTGTTTTTCCTGTCCGTCAAGAGTAGCGCCATGAACAGAATCTCCAACTGGACTCAAATTTCCCGCTTATGAGCGGAGACATCGATTATATCATGGGCAGGGCAGGATAGAGCTGTTATTAATTCGATGTACTCGATGTTCTGTCGATCAGGAGTTCACTACCCTGCACCTCAATGGATCATTCGCTTCCTTCTTTCCAACAGGGTCTGACATCCTCGTCGCTCTATTGCTCGATTCTGCTTGCCGCACCTTGCTGCTATTGGAAGTCGTTGGCATTTCGAACCTAGATACCCTAGCCGCACGAGACCAACAAACCAACAACATCTTTTACACTTCAACGTCTTTTGCTTCCCGGTCTATCCAACTCTTCAAGTGGAGAGACCACACCGGTACAAACCTGTACTTGAAGAGGGGCGAGATCGAATGTGAGACATGGCTTCTCTAGATATTGCCTGACTCCCAACGAGCCGCGATTTGCATTTCTGCTGCTAGAGTTTCTGAGGCCACAGTTCCAACAACCCCACACCGCACACTATTTTCGTCCCATACGATGCTATTCTCTTGGTCAAAGTACCAGTGAGACCAATTGCCACTATCTCTCGACCAGTCCATCTCAAACCCAACATTCTTCTCCAACAATGAAACGTGTGACTGATCGTCATTGCCGACGCCCATATATCGAATGCTCAAGCGTCTGCACTTGTATCCGGGTGGTCTTCATACAACCAACATCGACTGGCCAGGTCTTTTTACTACACTCCTCGAGTCGACGAGGTGCCACCGAGTGCGCGATCTGTATACCAAGCTTGTGTCTGGTGGGACTCGGTTGTGTGACTGGATTCGCAGATCTCGAGTTGCGACGAGGAGTCGGAGAAGGCGAAATTACCATCCATTCGATGTCATCGGGTTAGATCTTACCTTTCAGAAGTTCCATCAAGTCTTATGCGTCGAGCAATGTTGTCGAATAGGCAGCTTATTTACGCTTGTAAGCACGCTCAATAATACAGCGACGCAATAAATACCAGATGCCGAGGTATAGTGGCCGAGGTCACATTTTGGTTCTACCATAGGCGCAGATGACCGATGGATATCATGGTGATCGGCAGTTTGTGCGGTTTCGTGTTCACCATGTAACTTGAATTCGCCAAACCAAGACGTGCAGGCAGCTCGGATCCCGATCGTATGGTATATATGTTAAGCAGCCCAATAGCCATACCCATATTGTCTGCGCTCAGTAGCTCTTACCTGTTCCATTTTGAACGTTCTACATCATACCATTAATCATAAATGAGGGCCCAAATATTGAGTCTTCTGTGCTTACTTTACTTCGCTAGCGCTGTCATGTATGTCAATACCAGCTCTCCTTCCAACTGCTTCGACTGACAGGCACAGCATCCCGGGCCTCGATGGTATCGCTGGTCTCGGTGGAATACTAGGTGGCCTTGTGCCTTTTCCAGCTCCTGCTCCTGCACCAGTTCCAGCGTCTGGCTCAGCACCAGAAACCGCACCTCTTCCCGCATCCGACCTCATTCCTCTCGATCCAGCTACCCGACCAGATCTCCCAGATCCAAATACCCCTCCACCACTCCCCAATCGTCCAGATCTTCCACCAGGAAGCACAACACTCAACACAGCCCCACCTCCTAATATTCCACCAGGTAAACTAAGCACTATCTGAACTCGAAACCCCCGAGAGACTCCGTCTGACATGATCTAGGAATTCTCCCTGAAGTATCAACCGTCTCCCAACCATTCAAACTCTACCTCATCCCCAGCCAATTCACACCCTTCGAATACATCTTCGAAAACTCCTTCAACGTCGCCTACGACTACCCCGCCTTCCTCGACGCCGAAGGCTCTCTCGTCCCCTCCGCCTCGACAGCCGGAACATTCGTCATCGTCCAACCACAAGGCTACCTGCTCTGCTTCTCCACAAAACCATCTTGTCCCACCTGCCCACCGACGTACTTCGCCGCCCCGCTCCACCACTGTTAAGCTTCTACTCGCTCTTCACCTGCTTTTACAATCTTGAGCTTCTCTCCAACATGAATGTAGTTCGCCTTCTGGGTCCTGTGCCGAGTAATTTCAGTCTTGGGACAGCTGGAGCGGGCCTTGGAACAGGATTGGCGGCTGGGTTTTGGGTTACGAATCCGAAGTTGGGCTATTTGTATGAGGGGTTTCAGACGGGGGATAAGGAGGCGGTGTTTTTTGCTGTTATGACCGGGGAGGGAAAGAGGTGGGTTTATGGGCAGACTGCTAGGGTCTCTGGGAGGGAATTGAAGGATGTGAAGAAAGAAGATAAGGAGGGGTGCTTCGAGGTGAACCTTTATGCACAAATTCTGTGAAGGAGGGGTGCGGCAGAGTCTGGGGTTGAGAGGGGTGATGCATGATCACACAATGTATATCGTACAGTCGCTTACAGATTCGGCTTCCTCTCCACGCTCACTGGAAGATTCACAGCCCCACCAAAACGGCAGGGGCCGAGCGAGACAGGGCTGAGCGAAATATCACGTGACCAACATACAGTACGACTGAGATCTGTACCCGATACTGTTAGTATTGGCTGACCAATAAGTGCAAGACTATTAGCACGATACAATACACGAGTAAAAGGGCTCAAAGCTAGTCATGTGCCAATGCACTAATCGGCTGTCATGGTGGAAGCTTCACTGCAATTGATAGGTTATTTGCGCGCTTATCATGCATATGATGCAAACCAACATGATTGCCGTAAGGCTGCGTTCAACGTGCGACGACCTTGACATGATCTATCTTTCAACCCATCAATAGCTTTATTTGCAAGTAATCTTCGTAGCCAAGCATTTACTGCGAAGTATTCCTCTACGCTACCTGAACCTGGTCATACCATGCGGTTGTTGAAGTGTGATCCAAATGGCGAGTTCAGCTTCGCCGAGTTCTTTGACGGCGGTATCAAACCTGAGTATGCAATACTTTCGCATACATGGGGACCAGATGAGGTCACCTTCAAGGACTTTACGGGCGGTAACAGCAAGGATAAGGCTGGATATAGCAAGATTCGCTTCTGCGGGCAGCAAGCTGCTTCCGACAGCTTACAGTACTTCTGGGTGGACACCTGTTGTATCGACAAGTCGAGCAGCACTGAGCTTCAGGAGGCTATCAATTCTATGTTCCTCTGGTATCGCAATGCTGCCGAATGTTACGTCTATCTATCGGACGTATCTTTGCCTTTAGTCGATTACTTTTTGAATTTTACTGAGGCTTGGGAACTCTCTTTCCGAAACAGTCGATGGTTCACTCGAGGGTGGACACTGCAGGAGCTTATTGCGCCAGCATCAGTTGGATTTTATACTAAGGATGGGACACTACTAGGGGATAAAGGGTCCTTGGAGGACATCATTCACGCCATAACAGATATCCCTGTTGAAGCCCTTCGAGGAAGACCTTTGCCTACATTTAGTGTCTCAGAACGGATGGCATGGGCAAAGTCTCGTGAGACAAAACGTGAAGAGGATACTATATATTCATTACTTGGTATTTTCGATGTGCATATGCCATTGCTCTACAGCGAAGGAAGAGACAAGGCTCTTCGGCGACTCTATGAGGAGATTGGAAAATTATTCCAAGGTATGCTAAAAACTTTATATCGTTTGAGATAAGAGCTGAACAATAGCAAAGCACCTACAATTCCCCAGACTGCTAAGCAGCACCTTGCACTACCGCATCACAGCTTCTATTGCAAACAGTGCAACCCACCTCTTCCTGGTAGCCAAGATGCGTTTGACCAACTTCTCATGTCGCCAGCTCATGGCTTCGCCTGTCAAAAATGCAAGCGGTCTTTTACCAGTCAAGAAGCACTCGACCAACATCTCATTTCTCCAGCTCATGGCTTCGCTTGTCTCAAATGCAAACTGGTTTTTAACAGTCAAGAAGCACTCGACCAACATCTCAGTTCTCCAGCTCATGCCTTCGATTGCCCCAAATGCAAGTGGTTTTTAACCAGTCAAGAAGCACTCGACCAACATCTCAGTTCTCCAGCTCATGTCTTCGCTTATCACAAATGCAAGCGGTCTTTTACTAGTCAAGATGCACTTGACCAACATCTCAGCTCTCCAGTTCATGCTTTGGTTTGCAACCCTTGCAATCGATCTTTTAACAGCAGAGATACGCTGAATCAACATCTCAACTCGCCAGCTCATGCCCTATATAGCGAGTTCTTCTGATAGCTAAGAGGCGATCGGCCAAGAGTGCAGCTCGCTCATATGTTTCTGGATTGCGATTGAAGCAGCCAGTCGTTCGGTACCCAGATGTCTTTTTCGTAGCATGTTTTCTCTCTAGTTAATGCTATTTACTTTTTTTGAGCGTTGTCGCTTCCCTGGCCGCCAATCATCCACAGTGAAAGGTTTTTTTTGCGAAGCCAACTGGAATTTGCATTGAAGCTGGCAGTGTAGTGCTGATGGCTGTCTGACAAGGGAGCTTGGGGGATGTGGAAGGCCAGTGGTGGACAGAAGTGGCCCGCATACATATAAGTCCCCTGCCTGAGAGCCTCAAGCCACCGGCCTTTATTCGGGATATCGCGCGTTAGAGGTGTTCGACAGTACTGTGCACGGATGGGAGGTTGCCGACACTGAAAGTGTACATTGAAATCCAATACAATTATCTTGGTGCTATACATTCTAGTCCGCTACCGATGCAAAACACACAAGTCAGTCTCGCTTAGCATTACAAATGATATCCATGACCTTCCTTTATCTGACAGACTTCTTAATCAGACTTTACAGCAACCTTCTCTCCTTCTGCCGTAACGGTCTCTCCCTGGACGACAGTTGTCATCCTTTGAGCGGCACGCATGCTGCTTCCGCCACTTCCATTTTGTCCACTCAGCAGCCCATTCAGACCAGCCATCTCGCTATCATAGTCCACATCCGAGAAATACTTCGCATCGAGACCCATAAGCTCATCCTCCTCAGCGGCACGGATATGGCAATATGGGATTCGGTTGATGATGAACAGTAGGATGCAAGTGATGGCAAACGACCAGGCCGCGCAGACCGTAGCGGCAGCGAGCTGATAACCCATCTGTTCCCATTGTCGATTCCACCAACCTCCAGCATACGTCGTGCCCGACTTGCCATCGAGGGCAGGGACGAATGATGCCGCGAAGAATCCGGTGAGGACATCGCCGACGTAACCGCCGACGCCGTGAAGAGCGAAGATGTCAAGACCTTCGTCGATGGAGATGAGGTGCTTGTAGCGGGTGGTGAAGAAGCAGCATGTCGAGGTCAGAGCGCCGACGAGGGCGGAAACATAGACAGGAACTATTCGATATTAGTCAAATTTCGAGGGGAGAATAAATGGGGACGAACCGAATCCAGCTGCAGGAGTGATGCCAACAAGACCAGCAATGATACCAGAGCAGAAGCCGAGAATGCTGAACTTGCGGTCGAATGCGTAATCAAGAGCAGTCCAAGTCAAACCACCACCACAAGCGGCGAAGTTGGTATTCACAACGACGTAGATACTGCGGAGACTGAGATTTGCAGTTGATGCACCTGGTGAAAGTCAGTGGCTACTCGCCGTATTTCCATCGGTCGAATGGAAACTTGTTACCTACCATTGAACGCAAACCATCCGAACCAGATAAGAATCGTTCCCAGACCAACTAAGAAAGGATTGTGTGGTCTGAATTGGGGAAGTTTGGCATGCAGAGACTCTCCGTTAGGATCCTTGCGGGGTCCCAGCATCAGGGACCAAGCAAGAGCTGCGAAGCCACTGGCAATATGTACGGGTCCCGAGCCAGCAAAGTCGTATACGCCAAGCTTGTATAGCCAGCCAGAAGGATTCCACTCCCAGTACTATTTCTGTCAGTACCCTTTATCGTCGTTGCTCGATCTGAGGTATTCTTACAGCGAGCACGTAGTAAACAAAAGTCGTCCAGCATAGCAAAAACAGCATACTGGGGCCTAGACGTCCTCTTTCCAACATAGCACCCGCCAAAATCATCGCCGTAGCCGTGACGAAAGTGAATCCAAAAGCAGCATATAGAATATCTGGGATGTCGGTGTTGGCCAAACTAGGCTGCGCAAGCACATTATGCAGACCAGCCAGAGAAAGATCGCCGATGAAAGGACCAGTGGTATGGGATTGGTAGAGCGAATAGCCGTAAACCCAGAACTGAATACCACAGGCGCAAGCACAGAAGAGGGACTGGAATATCATGGTAAATGCTGATTTGCGGCGATGCATGCCGGAATATAGGAAGCCGATCGCAGGGGTGATTTGCCTGTTTCTGTTAGTCGAAGTAACAGGACCTAGATGCAAGTGAGATTTACCAACACAAAATCGTACAGACAAGTAGCCAGCACAAGTCTCCCTGGCTGTTGTCAGCTGTCTCCCATGTCTCATATCAGCATTCCATACCTTGTCATACGGCGCATTCAAATCTTGAGTAAAAGGATCCCCTCCTTGAGGATTTGTCGCATAATCCGGCCATTCTGTTACTGGAGTGATTTCCGCCATCTCGTCGCGTAGTCGATATATGATCGGCAGGTACAAAAAGCTGGAGAACTCCACGTGGGAATTGTGCGTCTGACAGGTTTCTGGGGAAAAGAAACTAGGAACTCGAAAGAAGTGGGAATATGTGGTTCTTAAGGACAATCAAGTCCACACCATATCGACCCATCCATATCTCAAGACGCGCAAGGCTGATATGATAAGTGATAGTGACACAACACAGTTCGCTCTAATCTTGCCGGTGAAACCGACGACGACCTGTTCCCATGGGCTTGGTTCGTACCATTTCAAGATGTCCTCCCCGTCCGAACACCGGCCTACCCAATCAGCACTCTGAAATCGTGAAACCAAGAGCCAGAGCTACACGTTGTGTCGTTGGTAGACCTCGGGCAGATATCTGCTGCGATAAGAGGAGCGCTCAGGAAGGCGTACCACTGGATTGTTTTGCTGAACTGGGGATGGAGGATGGAGGGAGAGCTTCGGGACAGGTCTTGGGAGCCCGCTTGGCTACCTCATTTGACGCGTGCCAATGAAGCTGAAGTTTGTTTTATTGGGGACGAGGACGTCGAAATCAATGATAAAGGGTACTTGCTTATCTGTGGATACTGCCAATGTACTTGGCGACTTGGTCTCCTCTTGGCCCCGTCTAACATCGCTATGCACGTGACGAATATGCTCTTTGGGGGGTCATGGACGCTCTTCGGCATCTTTCAGCGAAAGAAGGACTTATCTAGAGTGGGACGAGGTCTAGATAGACTGTGAAGATCCAAATGTAAGATTGAATCAATTCTGATTAAGAAAACAATTCTAACCTTCATGTAGTCCTTTAATCGAGTTGAAACTCGTGCGACTTGCCGTACCGAGAGCCTCAGCTATGTGATAACGCAAGTAAGTGCTACTTGTACTTCGAAAACTGGTAGACGTCGTTTATCTTTGAGGAGATTTCAGATATCTATACGATCTAAAGAATCGAGAGTGGAGTAAAGGACGAAAGCCGACCATGACACCATGTCAGTTACTAGACAGTAGGCGCCCCGAAGCATGTAGTCTTTCCGAGCTTGGAAGCGTGCTAGACTGTTAATGACATACCGGCGATAGTCGGTCGGATCTTGAAATTTATCACAGCCTTTCGTCCCGCCAATGGCTAACTTGAACAAACTAGCAATTGCATCCTGACCAAGAGTAGATGGCCTACGAGAGGTTGCCAGACGCGATCTGGATGTTGTCGATACTACAACTAACTGGAAGCGTAGTTACAGAGACGGCTAAAGGAAAAGCACTACCTGTTGGTCTTTCGCCGACCGTCTCTATCGCTAGGTACTTTTCCAGATGGCTCCCAGAATCTCACATCGAGGCGTTCGGTTGAGCTGATACGTTGCAGCTATCGTCGATGATCTGATTAAAAGTCGTCAACTACATAGGTAGCCTTTAAGTGTGGCCTTTCGCAAAGCCTCAAGGTGGTACGGTCGCGCACTCAAAATGGCCCTGAGGCTTGAGGTGCCCCGGTGGCAAGAAATCCTTTCGACAAAAGACCTGAATAGATTGTCCCATGTTCCAGCGTGTGATTCATTCCGGGTCGTGGAATCGCGGGGCAAACCTGGGTGTGTGATTGTGTTGATATCGTCTTTGACTCGTATGTTGTCCACGTCGTGCTCAGCGATGCATGGGGCGTTCCTCAAACCAGAGGTTCATCGCAGATTTTCGACGAGAAGTGATGCGACAATTTAGTCTCTTATCTATTCATGCTCTGGCTGATAAATTTGAGGTGTTTGGTCCCCAAACCAGCCTCTTCCTGACAGCTGATTATTGGACGACGGACTCGAGCTGTTACTTCAGAGGCAAAGACATGTTTGCTGGTGCCCTTAGCAAAGCACTTTTCGACGTTTACGTCGAATAATAAGCCTGCAGGTTCGATCGGCTGGGAATATACCGTCTTAAAGTGAGCATGGGAATGCCGCTGTCAGAGCGCGCCTGGGAACTTCGTGAATGTTGAATCGAAGCTTTGATTCTCAATCTCAATCAAGAAGCAGGCGTTCGTGACTCCATGGTAAAGGCAATTTCGACCATTCCTCGCTTGGCGCTCATGATCGCGGCCTGTATTCGCTGGGCTTAAGGGCAATACCATTTATCCTTTAATGCGTAACAATGAAAGCTACGCGTAGCAATGAAAAGTTGATGGCCGTACATCTGAGTGTCAAACCTGCATGTAGTAGCTCTGATGTATGCTCTAAAGTTGCTTCACGCCTCCCGGATGGACGAGATTTTCAATTGTGGAACCACCCAGGATCTTTTCAGAACCCTCTTGGCACTTGACTCTTCCACGCCATAACACATTTTTGGAAGACTTAAAAGCGTATAACGAGGAGGGAAAGCTGTCTGCAGCCGATTTAGGTCTTGTCTATGCTCACCAAGCTGCTCTAGGCGCCGTCTGCGACGCATTCGCACCAGTGAGGCTGAGTCCGTGCCCCTCCATCAATGCAGCCTCATCTAGCTCCAGGAATTTCCAGATTGTTTAAGTCAGATCCGATACACACAGCCATGCTCGTCACCCTCCTCCAATGGTCTTGATGACCTGCTGCAAAGTTTACTGGGAGCTGGTCACAAGCGAATTAAGCCGGTACGGAGCAGCAGCCATTCTCGGCAGTTCATCAATTTTACCCAGGAAAATGGTAAGCAAGGACCTCGGCAACGTAGAAATACACCCGATATTCTGTCCTTTTCACGCCATTTCTTGTGTCGTGCTTGTCCAAAATTTTGGCCAGGGCTGCATGTCTTTCCTCTTCCTTGCTGCAAGCGATGTCTTGGCTCTTCCATTAACTAAATGACGAATATATCCAAAGATTCATGGCGATAACTTGGCTATCGTAGACGTTAGTGCGATGGCTTGCTCAGGAAAGCGTTGTCCTTGTGAGTATACAATCTATCAAGAGCATTCAGAACCTGTGAAGAAAGCAATTGCTGCTCTTTGAATACTCGATTGCAGTGCGAGGGAAGGATTGCAGACTGCGGTGGAATTGATAACTGGATTATGGAGCCATCACTCCCAAACCCGCGTGCGCTTCCGTCTGGACGCAGAACTCTAGTGTCAGGACTCTGCCAACCACCTCTAACCAGACATCTTCCGTCCTTCGTATCGGTGCTGAACACTGCAACTAATGCTCTCCTCAGAACAAAATCCCTAGGTTGTGAGCTCGACCTTCTGCCAAGCCCCAACACGAGGGAGCCAATGGCAGCGCGAAGAGTTAAGTGCTTTCATCGATGTCACCTTACGTTCGCCGGTACGTACCCTTTCGGGATACTGCAACTCGAATCACGCGGTTGTGTGCTCAAGATTGAGAGAGCTTGACTTCGGAGGGTGACTCCAGACTCAAAAGTTCTATGCTTGGCGATCGAATAGCTCTCACAACTGGCTACTCAACCCTGTCAGAGTTGTCAGACAGTGAGCTGCAGGGGATGAATGCGGAAAGTCCATAAAATCTCAATTCTGTTACGAACTTTTGAGAAGCCAGCCCTTTGACAGGTATATATCGTCACGGATACTGCCACTTTCTACAGTGCAGTCTCTTTGACACTGAACTTTTTCCGCAGATCATCTTGGGCTCTGACTTGAGATGCGGTTCTCCTCGCTACCCTCCCTCTTCCTTGCCGGATTGGCACTTGTGAACAGTGCCCACTCCAGGGCTGTCGTCGCGCATTACAGTACTCCAAATGCCACTTCAGATTGCTTCATTAATTTTTCTAACTCGTATCAGTGGTTGGTAATGTTGACGAGTCTCACGCCCACAAGGATATCGATGATGCACTGCAAATAGGCATTGAAGCATTTGCTTTGAACATTGGCGATCCTCGCCCACAGTTTGTGCGCACGTCTATGAACCGCATGTTTGACTACGCTGCTGTATGTTAAGTCCTAATCATTTCATGTGAGACATTCTTCTGACATGTGTTTGCAACTAGAGCAAAGGATTCAAACTTTTCTTCAGCCTGGATCTTTGGGCCGCTGGTGCTGCAACGCCAAAGCAAGACATCAACTCGTACGACAGTCTTCTCCGCGACTTCCTCGGTCATGCTGCCTATTATAAAGGTCCCAATGGCTTCCCTCTTATCAGCACCTTCAGTGATGGAGGCATGAACAAACTCTTTCTTGAAGCATGGAAGAAAAAGTACCAAAATCAAATGTTTCTTATACCAAACATGGACGGCACTGCTGGTTATTGGCAAGCTGCTGCTGGGTGGTGGGAACATTGGGGAGCAGTATGACTACCCCGTTCGAAACTTAAATATATGTTCTGAACTGATTTTACATCTAGGCAGTTGATGGCATGTTTTCGTGGGAGTCTACGTATGCAGATAGTCTCACTTTGGAGCCTTTCTGTGCTAATTCGAGTTCAGTTGGCCATGTCGAGTCAATCAAGACCCGAAACGGCAGCAGTACCCGTGTTCCGTGGCGGACTCTACGAACGATGGAGACGTTACACTCGATAAGGTTGTCCTTGGTGGCACCAGAGCTCATGGCAAATCATATATGATAGGCTTGAGTTTGTTGCAATACAAAAACGCTGCAAGCCTTTCCATGTTACTCATTTCTCGGGCGGGACGGGCTAACGTGTCTTAGTATGATACCAATTACCTACGTCGGGGCGCTCTTACACTTCCAAAACGCATGGAGAACATTTTAGGCATGCTTCCAGAATATGTTCAAATCATCACTTGGGTATGCTGTGTTTCAAGAAATTGTCCTGCCATGCTAATCTTGTTCTAGAATGACGGACCGGAATCACACTACATTGGCAATCTTTGGCCGGAACAAAACAGGGATGTTCTACCAGCTGTTTATGCGCGTGAGACTGGGTGGTCACACAAAGGAATACAATCTCTCGTGAAGTCCTTCACGATTGCGTACAAAGCTGGTCTACCCGCCTCCGGAATGCGCCCTGTCAACAACCAGCCGTTCACTGGGGCTATGTGGTACAAGACCATTCTGGAGAACGCATCATGTAACCTCGGAGATGGTCTTTATACTACGAAGCCGGATGGATATTACACTGCTACGGATGCAATTCATGTGAGTGCGAATCTCTCTCCTTTTTCTACACAAAGTATCAAATTCAGATGTTGCTGAAGTTGATGACTCGGCTTGGTCATTCGTTCTACATGGTGGAAGTAGCTTGCTGATTATGAACCGTGAAGTGGGCTGTTGTCGTTCCCGCGGGCCAAACCGCAACTGTCAACATCTTCAGTGGCAACACACTTATACAGACCAAAGCTATTGCGGCCGGACTGGATTATGGCTCTACATCGAAGATGAACTCTGGACCGCAGAGGCTTGAAGTACTCAGTGGTGGAACGGTCAAAGCTGTCGCTAATGGCGGTCGCTGTGGTTAGTACTGCCTTTCGTGTTGACATCACTTGATATTGGCTGGCTTGATTGCTAACCAGCTAGTCAACAACGGCTGCCCTGACAATACTTATAACATGAACTATCAAATTGCTGAGATTTTGCCGGGAACTGGATCATCAATATCATGCCTTCCTGGAGGAATCTTTTTTCAAGCACCTGAGGATCACCAAATTGCACCAAAGGTTCGCAATGGCTGCGCCTCAAATGATGCTACCAATTCATGGGCCGACTTGTTTCTTGATGACTTCATTACTTGGAAAAAGGGTAACAGCACAAGTAAGTGATAAACGTGAACCCACTCCATCTCACACAACAGCTTACGGACAACCAGACATCGACAGGCAGCTCAAAGCGTATGCGTTATCAGGCATCGAGCAAGATACAAATTCCGACTGCGGTAATCTCGATAGCGACACATGCTGGTCCCCCGAATGTGATGATCTGGGCGACGCGATGAAAGATATGTATTGGATTTTCAGAGAATTCAATAATTTGAGAACGGGGCTCAAAGCGTTCAGAAACGCTTTGGAGGCTGCGACCCTAACCAGTTCTCTCAACATTTCAACCGTTATAGCGGAGATAGCAGAGCCACTCATCAAGAAGCAAGTCGAGGTACGGAGTAGCACCTCAGGTGTGTTCAAGGCATTAGGAATGGGCTTGAGTATCGCTGCACCTTTCGTTGCAATCGGAGGACCAGCAGGCGGTGCTGCAAGTGCGCTTATCGGCATGGCTGGTAATAAAATCCCTCCCTCAGTCAGCATGTCTAAGACAGAAAAGTATGCTAAACCTCGCTTCAGGTGCTCTCTCAACATCGGCTGGTGAGGAGCCCGATCCACTCTCTACTGAGCTTCAACTTCTCAGTAAACTCCAGACCACCCTTGAAAATCGGCAAGCGAAAGTATTTGAGCAGTATCAAAATTCACCAGGGTATGCAGCAATAGCGATTTTCAGAACAGGATACGTTAGCAATTTTCCAGAGTGGTCGCTTGGCGGCCATCATTTCTTTACAAACGATCTGCCGAAAGTGTTTGGAGGTGATGGCCGGTACGCGGGACAGACACCAACATATACTGACAGCGTGGGACCCTTGAATGCTTTTATGAGAAAGGACCTCGTCAACACGTTGCTCATTGCCGCGAACGTTTATGTTATTGTCAACTCCCACCCTGAAGAAGATTGCAACTTCCCGGGGGCTTGGTGGGGACGCAGTGGCAATCCGCCAGTTCAGCAATGTTATGCTTGTAGGTGTATCTACCCGAGTGTTGATTAGGCATTGAACTCATTTGTATCAGTGGAAATGCAAGGGCCGGGTCAAGGTTTTGAAGAATCCGACATTTCCGTCTGGTCTACCCTGCTGCCGGGCGAGACCATTACGGGTATCTGGAATCAAGGGGTTGATCCACTTGATATTGTGATCAATAGCGTTGACTGCCAGTCTCAGACCGTCAACTACTACAATCAGCCTAATCGTCTTCGAGATCCTCACGATACCTCGGACATCGTCTCAAACTATCCGCGCTGCTTCTTCAATCTCCCCGTCATCAAAGCCGAGTGAGTTTCACCGATGGAAGATGAATATTTCCCGCTAATTGCTCGTTACAGACAGTGGGATTTCGACAACGCACCATACGGTATGGCAACATTACAGTCACCTTGCCATTTTTACAAAGTGAGGGATGAATACCCTAAGGCTGACAACCTATCGGGCTGGAATTGTCTTCCGCCAAATCTCGAGGAGAAGTTCACGCCGGACTGGTGTAGATTGGACTAGGAGGAGTTCTCGAGAACTGGTCTTAATGTGCCACAAATAACGAACTACTTGATATCCATAAGATACTCTCCTGTCTAGTCAAGCGTGCGATACAGAGACTGGTGTCGCTTTATTGCTTTACCTGCGTCTATCGACTCATCAGCCTTATGCTTCTAGGACAGGCTCTCAAACCAATTTCTAAAAAGCTAGGTTCTTTGACCCCCGAGTATGCTTCTGACAGTGAGGTACATATTCAGTTACCACTTTCCGGACTAGAGAAGCTTTGGTGGCAGTCAACGGTGTTTCCGGGAGACAAATAGATGGTAGTATTATGATGGTGATCTGCATTCGTCAATCGACTCCGAGTCTTTCTGTGACCAGGAAAGCCACTTTTCAATTCCCCAGCAGCATTGTAGATGATGCAGAGCTGTTTAATTTGTATTATCATCTATTTGCTTGTCGGATTTGCGGATGTTCGGCCGTTTCACCATTTCCACATCTCGCTTAAGCTGTCCTTTCATTGGGAGTATTCTTGGTCACACAGAGTCAGTTGTAGGAAAGAGAAGTGAGTTTTGATGTGTATATTATATCATTTCATTCCAGCCCGTGTGATCATACGAGAAGCCAGTCCTGCCAACCCATGCTATGCAAAATATACACAAGAGTTATGTACCGATGGCGCAACAAGGTGTGCGCATCAGACAAAAGTAGATACAGAAAGGCGAACCCCAATATCCTTCATCTCCCTTCCGAGAATCAAGAACGACAACATCCACCGCGTCCTACCACTAGCCGAGACCAAGCCCGGGAAGAGATACCGACAGAGAGAAAGACCGCGAGGCCTGTGAGGGAGGAGAATGCATTTAGCACTTTGGGAGGGTCTTGAGGAGACCTTGAGCACCTCGGCAGTTCTTCTTGGTGGTGAGCTTTGGGGACTCGCCACCGGCAGACTTGAGGATACCCTTGAACTCCTGGCAGACGTTCTTGACACCGGTTCCGCATGAGCCGGAGATGGTGAGGACGTCTCCGTAGTTGGAGTTGATGCCGGCGATGTCAGCGGTAACACCGTTGGCCTTGAGGTTGGTGATGGTGACGGAGCGGGGTCCGTATTGCTTGGAGCAGTTACCGCATGAGCGGAAGAGCTTGCCAACTGAGACGACCGTGTAATCCTTGATGGTGACCGTTCCCTTTCCGTTGTGTTGGACGACCTTATCCTTAGCGTTTTGAGCACCACCGCCCTGGATCAGGACGTTACCGGTACCGAGAACGGAGATAGCATCTGTAGGATAGAAGTCAGTAATGTACAAAATTAGATGGGCAAAAGAAGTGCTCACCCTCGCAGACATCACGGAACCAGACGTTCTTAAGAGTGCAGGCACCCTTGCAGTGAACACCCTCCAATTGGTTGGCACCAATGATGACGTTGGAGATGGAAGCACCATTCTCAAGGATGAAGACAGCGGAAGCAGATCCAGTGTCCTTGTCGGAGTTGCAAGCACGTCCACGGTCGTACTCCTTGTTTCCGTAATCCTTGGAGCCAGTGACGGTCTCAGGCTTGGAGAGAGAGACGATGCTACCAACACGGGTTGGGATCTTGAGGGATTGGGCCGAGGCCATGGCGGCCAGAACGGCAGTGAGGACGGTAGTGGTGAACTGCATTTTGAAAATGTGGTTGGTTTGTTGTGTTGGTTGATTTGAGTATCAGAAAATGAAGGTTGGAGCAAAGAATGTAATAGATGCAAAGATCTGGCAAAAGAGTGTAAATGTATTTGAACGAAAGTGTAAAGCTGGAATGAATGAAGCTGATGAGGAAAGAAAGCTGGAATAGCAGCGGCTCTGTCCATACTTATACCAGATGGTCCATCATCGGATTTACTGAAGCTTCTCGGGTTGATGCCTACCGGATTCCAGGTCTCGAAGAATGAATGGGCCTATCGTATTCGACAATATCTCAAGGTTTCAAGCACTATACCTGACAACTTGAACAAGATTGACCAAGGGTACCAGCAACAGCGCGATCCAGACCAGAATAAGCTTAAGCAACCCTGACCAACGCCCAAAACCCAGGAAGAATCATAGCAAAAAGCAGCTAAGGGGCGGATATCAAGTCCCTGTACCTGTCAGCCAAGAGGTGCCAACATCCAACTTTCTCTTGGCCCTTTAAACACCACCACAGTCAGATATCTCGAAGTGGAGTTTGTCCGTGTCGTTGACTGGCGGAATCCCACTTGACAGCTCCATGAAGGGTAACCTTAACGAGAACAGAATTTCCGTTCCGCTTGGCAGGCACGCCTTGGCATCGACGCCCGTTTCCAGAACAGCCAACTTTCCGCCCTGGACTCACTTGGCAGGACCCATAAGCACTTTATATGAAAACCCATGGCATTTTCCCGTCGATCTGACTGGTCGCTTCGAGAGGCGTGCCCTTGGCGGCAAGGTCACCTCGTTGTTTATCAGATGGATGGGAGGCTGGATCGATGTTGCGTAGGGGTCCTCGGTAGCTTCGGTAGAGTTTTGCGAAATAAAAGGGGGGACGTGCAGGGTAATCTTGACTTCAAACCATTCTTGGCTGGCTGAGCCTCTTCGAGTTCCGGGAATCAACCGCATCTGGATGCTTCTTGCGATTCATCAATCACTAATCAATGTTGGGAGTTGAGTCGATACAGTGGATGTTACGCCTCTGAAGAGACAGGTTTCATTGATATTCTTTCGATGATACAAGAGATCAAACAATTGCACAATACTAGCTGCTCAGTGAACTCTAAAAGGGAAGTAAATAGAGTTGCCGAACGGGAAGGCAAAACTGTTTGACATGGCGCGATGCTCGCAAAGTAAAATTCCATGGTGTGGTGCACCGGTCAGTTTTCTGCATCTGGAATACGGTAGAAAATCAGGTTCGTATCATCTTACCGCGTCAGAGGCGGCTCGATGAAGAAGGTGGAGCTTCGAACAATCTGAAACAATCACATCGCCCCCACTTTCTCGGGTTGCATCCGTTAATTTGTTTACAAAAGGGAGAGGGGCAGAAAAGGTCCGAAATGCCCGTTCCATAACTGGGGGAATTTCCGAGGATTTATCGGTGGTGGCCGGTTCTTACCCATTGTTATGCTATGGAGATTTCAAATCAGATTTTCGCAAGATGAACGAGTACGAATGGCAAGCAGTGTTGGTGTCTCACAAGATGTTGGCAATTGCAATTGAAGAAGGACCGCATACTTTGGGAATACATCATGGATTTGTTTCATTTCACAAACAAGAAAAATAAATTGAATTATCGACAAGGACATCTTCACTTCCACCAACCACAACTCAACTGGGCGGCGCCACCTGAGAAGTCACACGGCACGAGCTGTACAGTAATGAATTACTAAACTTGATGGTCTGGTGACAGACCTGGAATTCAGTGTTAAAAGGCTCGTCCCTTAGGGAACTCAATCTACATGACTTGTCTCGACATGGAACCACGATGTAAAAGTCCGACGCTGCTTTCTGGAGGACACACTCCTATTCGTGAAAAGTCAAGAGCTTACTTTACTGACTTATGTAGTTGCCGATTGCCTTCCAGTATCAAGCCTTCAAGATCGAGAGGTGATGAATGTTGAAGGCAAAGGTTTGTTCAAAACCAGGTACCGTCACCAGGTTTTTGGTGAAATAGCTCAAAAGTCCTCGCCATCGCCACAGATTTGACAGCATGTTGAAAACCAGTTCATCGAAGCACAATCCGTGTTTATGTATTATATTCATCATTCAACCAACACAAGGTGTTGATGTGACATTCGACGTCGACGGTGAATCGTGCTTCTCTGGTTACGGAGTACCTTCTGGCTTGCAAACGGTAAATCGTACAGGACAATTAGAAGAACCGCGATATAATGACGGGAATACTCAAGCAGAATAAACCTTCCCAAGTCACTTCGTCTCCGGCTTCTCCTCTTCAGCAATTGTCGCCGGTAATGGAGTCGGCACATTTGCTCTTGGCTCGATCAACGATTGTTCCTGCCAGCCACTCTGTTTAGCGCCTCGAGTCTTAAAGACCTCGAAGAAAATATAAGCAAAAGATGATTCCGTGACATTTATATGAAACTGAAATGTCCTGAGCATCAATAATCACAATTCTTCTCATCCTCCCATCCTCAGACTTTAGCTGCTGTCGTGGCTTTACACCTACTTCCCTCCAGCTAGGGACCTAAAAATCCGACTTTGGCAACTGTTTGTGCCGAAAGATCGCACTATAGAACGAACTTCACAGAGTATCCAGATTCCATGGGTGGCTCCTCGTTGGCGCTAGTAACCATAGCTTACCGTGTGATTTCCAATTACAGTCTTTTGACGCCCTAACGGGAAATTAGTTGCCGTCGGTTGAGACGGACGCAAAATCCGTTGACGATAGATGAGACCCGGATTCGGAGAACTCAATCAAACTCAAGATAGAATCCGTGAAGAGAGAGTGTTTTGTCTCGAAAACCCCCCGGTGAACGACTTCTTCCATGGCGGATGAAAGCGCGGGTGTTTTGCTGAGGATACAGGCTCAGACCATAGTGCTGCATGTGCAAAAGCAAAAGGGTGCCAAATCGATAATGCGTCCGGCCTTAACATGTCTGTCTTCAATTGGTACGTCGTGCACCAAAGATCAGAATTTCGTTCTTGATACACGATATCAGCGAAAGGGTAATATGATGCTGATGAAGTAAAGGCCTTGGCAGGCTCAATAGTCAACACATCCGACAGGCTTCAACGCGACGGAAGCCTAGGGCCTTTACTTGACTTGATATTGAGGATGGTATCTGATCACTAGTGACATAGGAGCGAGGGTGCCGGAGGTATTCTGCAATTTGCGCAGTGTGGAGAGGCGGATTGATGTGAACTGAACTTGGAATAAATGTAAACTTCAGTGACACAAACTTGACAAATACTTCAATCTAGGGAACAAAATACCGATCAAATTTAAAACAATAAAAGAAGACATTACACCGCTTTAATGCATGGCAGTATATTATCCATATCCATCCTCTTCCTTTTCCTCATGTGCTTTCCGTCATTCAAGTGGTCAATCTACCGTCTCCTTATCACTAACAACTTTCTTCTCACCCACCTCACTCTCCTTCTCCCTCTCACTCTCACTATCCTCCAAATCCGTACTCGCACTCTCCTCTCTCTTCTTCAATCCTAATCCTCCATCATTTCCAAAAACCCTATCATCAACCCAAGCCTCCACCCCCTCACAACCCCTCGGAACCCTCCACCTCTCCCTTCCCCCATCTCCATTATTATTCCCATTCCCACCATCAACCCCACTCCCACTCCCCACACACCTCCAAACCGCATCCCTAACCCCCTCCCCAACCCTCTCGATAACATCACACGCCCACACAACATCCAAATGACTATACCCCTCCACAACATTCCACCCTCCCTCCAACACCCTAACACCCGGCTCCCTCCCCCTCTCAAACCGATTAAGCAGCTCTCTTCCATCACACAGCGTATCCTCGCCCGCGACCCAGAATGCCATCGGCGGAGGCCTGGCTCCCGGTTCATCGCTCACCCCGTCTGGGAACCAGGGTTCTGGGGCGCGTGGTTCGCGGACATGTTTCTCCAACAGCGCCGTCGCGAAATCCTCTTCGATTCGGGGATGGCCTGGAGAATTGGAGTGTCGGAAGTAGTCTTGTAGGAGGTCTTCTTCGACTTCGCGCTGGACTTGTTCGTGAGACGAGAGGATGGAGCCGTGGTGTGCGAAGCCGGAGCGGGAGAGCCACCATTGCATCGCGAGGCTGGAGATGCGGGTTGGTGCGAAGAGGAAGTTGCGGTCGCGGACGCCGCAGTCCCATTTTGAGTCGCCCCAGCCGAAGAGGTAGTTGTAGACTTTGTAGGAGGCGGAGCCGATCCAGTGCTGGGGGATGTGGCCTTGGAGATAGCCGAAAAGTGATATGAATGGGAGGAATGATTTGCGGCCTAGGGTGAGACGGAAGAGGGAAACGGGCATGAGGCGGAGGAGTTTGAAGGGGTATTGGTTGAGGAGGGGACCGGTGTCTGTGGGAGAGGGGTGAGGTTAGTATATAATCTTTTGTGCAAATAGTGTTTTGAGAGCAACGAAACTTGGGATCTCAGGGTGGACAGTGAGGATATAACGTACAGGCTGCTGGCGCTAAAGCACAGAAGACGGAGAGTTTGGCGGAGAGAGCGGGGCGTTGGTGTTTGGAAAGGGCGATGAGGGTTTGGGTTGTGCCTTGGGAGTGGGCGATTAGACCGAGGGTTGGGGATGAGGTTTCGGAGAGGACGCGGGCGGTTAAGGCGGGGAGGTCTAGGGTGGCCATGTGTGTGACTGTAGCATTATTATTAGCAAACTCCCATAGCAACCAATCTCCCTCTTGCTGCGTTATCAGGTGGAATTTGCGGGAGTCGATTTCAGGTGTGTTTACTCGCTTAAGCGAGACAACCGTCCAAGGTTCAGTTCATGGCGGGTAAAAGGTGTGGACTTACTATTCCAATTCCACATCCTCGGATCCCCCTTCTTAAACTCAACATGCTGCGGCTTAAATCCACACCTATTGTTGCCCAACCAAACATCATAGCCCTGTTTACATAGCCAAAACGCAAGCGAATGCTCGTCATTCGTACAATAGACGCCCGAACTCTGCATCAAGCCCGGCATCATCAATACCGGATACTTCTGCTTCCTCGCTTCTCCCTCTTTCCCTTTATCCTTGGCTTTCTCACTCACAGCAGGCTCCCGACTCGTCGGTCGGATATCGTCAATACTTTCGGGGCCGCGAACCATACGCTGAGCCCGGCTTAAGGGCGTGTACTCTCGAGGGTCGTAGATATGCCATAGATCCAATATAAACCCATCTTCAGTCTGCACCTTCACCTCTTCACTATCGAGCCCAACTCTACGTGCATAATATCCGACATCAACTAGAAATTTATCGTCTCCTCCCTCCGTCGGTGCATACCCGTCCTTCGCTAACCCAGCTCCGGCTGTGGCTTCTACATCTGCGGAAGCAGCGATGTCAGGGAAGGGAGAAGATCGCTGAGCTTGCAGTTTCGTCCAGGCGAGCGAGTCGATTTTGCGGAGTTCGGCGCGGCGGGACTCTTCTGCTGCGAAGGGGCGGGGTTGAGAGCCCGAGTAGGAGCGGAGGGTGAAGAGGCGGCGGAGGGTGTGTAGGATGTAGGCTATAAAGAGGATGAATATACCCAAACCGGAGAGAACATGTGAGATCAATTGGAGAGCGTGGGTCTTGAGGCGGGAGGCGAGGGTTGGTGGGCCTAGGACTGGAGGCGTGGGAAAGAGGGGGTGTGTTGATGGTGGGGGGTAGGGGATGGCGGTGTTGGCGGCGATGGTTTGGAGTTGGGAGATTACGTGCGTGGGGACGGGTTCGGGGGCTGCTATTTGAGATTGAGGTTGGGTTGTAGCTGGAGTCGGAGTTGGAGTCGGTGCTGAAGGGACAGCTGGAGCTGGAGATTGAGAAAATATGGATTTGTCTCTTTTAAAGGGGCTTTTTCCAGATGCTTTTTTGGCGTGGACGGGTCGTGGGATGTCGAATGGTGTGAGTGTTGGTACTGGAGCAGGCGCTGGAGCTGGAACTGGAACTGGGACGGAAGTTACAGCTGGAGCAGGGGCAGTTGTTGGCTGTGTAGCTTCCTCAGCTGGTTTGGCATGAACTGGCTTCGGGATATCCAAAGGCTGAAGTACAGGTATTGGTATGTTGACTGGTGGTGAAGGTGTCTCTGCCTTTTTCGCATGAACTGGTCTTGGTATATCGAATGGTTGAAGTGTTGGTGCTGATTCGATTACTGGCTGTACTGTCTCTGAGTGAACTGGTTGATGGATCTCAAGTTCGGGTTCTTGCTTGGCCTTCTTGTCGCGTCGAAGTTTAGGTAGATTAGATGCTTTTGATTTCAGTGATGCGAATGCATGGCTGCTGACATCGGTGAGCTGCATGATGGTGTTGGTGACTGGTATCAAACGCGAAAGGCGCGCAGATGGGTTCGCTTAGACAAGCGGTATAAACACTTGAATACTGGAAGTATGCGACTGACAACGACGATGAGAAAGAAAGAATGAGACGACATAAAGAACTTAGGAAAATTCTAGAAAGAAAGTAGAAAAGCACGAGATCACTCTTCAAGATATCATAACACATGAATCGTGACCAAACATAGATATTGATATTTAACTTCCTGGGCAGCCCCTGGAGACAGGTGAGAATGGTGCTATGATCGGGATTCGTAATGCGACTGGCAGGAAGCTCAGGACCGGAAAGTCAGTTTTGGAGTAAAGATACCCATTTGCATTGTGGTGGTTTCAACACTTGGATGCGCTTTGATTGCTTGGGTTGATGCTTGGGTAGAGCTTTGTTTTGGTGGGGAGCTGGTGCCGATTCGCTTAGTGGGATGAACCCTGGATCTTGGTATGGAAGCCGAAGGGCGAGCTCTAGCGGTCTTCTCTTCTTTCGAAATCTGTCTTCTAGAAGCTGTTCCGTAGAGTCATCAGTAAAGCAGCCAGCTCTCCTGATATATGTTAATTGTTTTTCGGTGATGGACGGCAGCCTTTCAATATCACCGCATGGTTGAAGTTTTCTGAGATCTGAGATGTGTGGCTGTCAGAAGCTCTGTTGGGCACTGATGCTAGTTGCAGCAGAAACCTACAAGAAAAGTATCTTCCCTCTGGCGGGATTCATGCAACAGATCCTAGATCCCATCTGTAAGTTCGTCCTGAGAAAACAAGCAGTGGACAACGCTCCTGGTTTTGGAACCGCATGCCACACGTGATCTGTCTGCACCTGACCCTGAAATCCAAGATCATCTCTTGGAGGGTCACACAACGACTCGGCCGTCCAATCATGGGAGTAGAGGTCGATCATTCTAATGATTCGACACATTCTCGTCCTGTTCTGGAGGTGCATGACAGGGCATCATGAGCCACGAGACTAACAAGACCCCTGGGCGCCTGTACCTAGATGTTAGCCGTGTCTGGATAGTTGTCGTTCTTGAAGACGGAATAGGAGAAGGATAAGGAGACAATATATCCCTAGCTCCATATCAGCATTCAGAGGAAGTACACCTTTAACGAGGGGTGGAAACAAGAATGCGTTCTACGTACCTCAATATTGACACATGATCCGGAAATATAACTTCATGATCTCATGGTAAGATCAAGCATATCATAAATCATAAACCTTAGGTCTAAGGTTAGGCTTGAGGCCCCGGCTCCCAATCCCTTGCGTCTCAGTGCCAGGATGTCTACTCTTCTTATCCACCCACCTCCACCCACATCCAGGCTTATCGCGGTATCAGACAGCCGAAAGACTTCCCCTCATTCGCTGTTTACTCGCTGTCAGCGTGTCACCATTCATCAACGAAGGGGCACGAGTTGCAGCCAGACTGAGCACGTACAGGGCAGAAGAGGGCATTTGGGCATTGGAGGGGCATCATTGGGCACGGGGGCTGGACTGGACTGGACTGGGCTGAGCACGATTACCTTTACCTTTACCTTTACCGTATCGAAGCGTCAGCCAGCACAGCGCGAACAGACTGGTTGGCTGGCTGGCTGCTGGTTGGTCTAACTACCTACCTTCACTCACACTGATTGTCCATTCGCATTCTCACTCAAAGCTTCTCACCTCAACCACCTCACTCTTCACTTCACTTTCTACCATCATCTCGTTCTGCATTCTTTGGTACAATCTCACAGTTCCATGACTATTTCCTTGGGTCAACAGCTTCATAACCCCCGCCTCTCGCTTGTAATCTAATCTGATCTGATCCTCCACTTCCAAAAATCCACTCCAAGTCCATCCACCCCGCGGCATTATCCCTCCGACCGGAGTTCAACCGCAACTTCCTTGATTGCGCATCCTCACTCGACAACAAAGCAGAGTATCGTCGACCAACCGACACAAAGAAGCGGTCTGTCGACTTGGCAGAGATACAGAGAGTACATAATACAATAATCGAGAGATTCTGCAGACAAGAGCCTCATTCACTTGGTCTGCTCGAGTCGGATCACATCATTCCAAGTCCGCGTTCTAATCAATCTCACCGCTCAACAACCCCACCTTCATTCCTCCATCGTATCTGTCCACCATGCCTCCTATTCAAAACAACACCACGCCCTCTCGACAGACCAGCGAACATATCTCTGGTAGCAGATCTGCGAGACCTACGGACATGGCTCATTCATCAGGAGTTGCGCGGGTGCGGAACGATGGTACGAATGCCATAATATCAGACTATCCCGAGACTAACACATGTACAGAGTCCTGGGTCGAGATAGCATCCCAACCATCTTCCTCCTCCCTTTCCTCCATCGGCGACGAGATAGTCACCACCGGTCTGCGCGTACAACACGATCCCAATTCTCGCAGACGACGGAGAGCCCCAGGACAACCATCCTACATCAGCCTAGAAACCAGACAAACAAGCACAAGCAGTCAAGAAGAATACGAAGAAAGCGAGAGCGAGTCCGACCAAGTTATGACTAGCTCAAATGAACACATCCTCCCCACAACCTCACACCGCGAATTTGAAGCCGGATCCGGCTCAGAGTCCGATGACGACGACGAGAATGCCACGGCCTTAGGACGGAGAACAGATGCAGGGCAAGCATTCACACCACAACCCAATGCCTTCTCGCACCCACCATCTCAAAGACCCGGCGTGTCAGGCTCTTACTTCCCTCCTCACTCCAACACCCGACAATCGTACCCGCCTCGGACCACACGCCAGCACTCCGGCTACAACAACACCGTCGACCACGATGCCGCGCTCCGAGCCTCGCTCAACACTCTCCTCTCCATCGGCGCAGCAGCTGCTCGGGGCCTGCCCAAGCGGAATCAGAGTGGTAATACCATGACGAGTAATGAGCCGATGGGTCTACGCTTCGTTCCGGAATCGGAGTTAATGGCTCCACCCACGGCAGCAGCGAATACATCTCGACCTCTCTCCCCATCAACCCGCGCGAGAAGCAGTCCCTCTATATCAAGCCAAGAGGCAGTCGAGAAGGGGAAGCGGAAAGCAGCGGCTGCTAAACCGGCTGGTGAGAAGAGTAGAGCGTTGAAGAAGAAAAGGATGCAGGCTTTAGAGGAGGAGAGTATGATCTCGCCGACTTTGTTGACCTGGGTTATGTCTGCGGGTGTCGTGGTGCTGGTCAGTGTTGTGGGTTTCGGGGCTGGGTATGTTATTGGAAGGGAAGTTGGAAGGGGAGAGGTTATGACTGGCTTGAATGGTTCGAGCATGGCGAGCGGGAGTGGAGGATGTGGAAGAGAGGTTGCGAGAGGTAGTACGGGGAGTTTGAGGAGGTTTAAGTGGGGCGGTATTGGAGGGGCTGCGAGGGGGGTTGTGGCTTGAGGGGAAGTCTCTGGGAGAGTATATTTTGAGTACTGGTGTTTACGCCTGAGGCGAGACACACAATGAGCTCTTCGACCTTTGCGGGCGGACGAGCACGACACACACACGGTACCTATTCGGGCCCGAGTGGTAGTAGGTCGGACAATCTACGAAGATCAATGATATCACGAAAACGATATCACGCATTACGGATCACGAAGGGGACGGGCAGCGGCATGTTTGACATTTGATTCTGGCGTTTGGGGTTGGGTTACAACATGAAATCAACAAATCACATCAAAGTCATTTAAGGCGTTCGGTTTGGCATGGTTCTCGGACTGGACTCAGATTTTGGTTTGGAATTGGAAATGTTCTACTTGACTTGCAACATGCAAGGGCAGATATGGATCATACTTAGAGAGGGGATTCCATAACTGGCATACTCAGGGCATAGGGCGAAGTGATTTGGAAGCATAGTTGAATGATTTTGAAGGCTAGGATGAAATGGAATGGAATGGAACGATATCTTGAAATACAATATAAACCAAATTTTGAGACTGAAGTGCAAAGTATTGATTTCAGATTATTGATGAAAATCTAGTGAAGTATCTGGAAGAGTATCTGGAACCGGTTCCATCCCCACCCCTGTCACTTCTTTTCTCCCTTTCCATTAGAAGGACTCTCTTACCTGCTACATCTTTATAAAATCAGATCTAACCAAGCAGCACACAAAGTTCGGCGTCCATGTCAAATCACCAAACTCCGACTTTCGAATTGCGTTTGCGTTGTTTCGGGCCCGCGAATTACCCTATTCACCAATTCATACCTATATTTATATTCTACAGGGAAGGGTTATGATATCCTTCTTCCACGGCTCAAGTCTCGGTGTCGAGAAAAGAAGGGACGTGTTATATTTACCTCCAAACAGATAGATAGATCAAGTCTCCACATATTTATGTTTTGCTCTCAGCCTCTCGTGCTCTCGTGCTTTCCTGCTCGGAATCTATTCAACCCGATCGTGTATCTTCGTATTATTTTTGCGCCTTTGAAGCAAGTGACGAATACGGTAGAAAGACGTAGAGCTTTGTTAGAGGAATGCTGAATGCTGAATAATAGATGCTGAAATGGCGATTTAGAGATATTCGATGTACGTTTCGTCTGATCTCAACTCATCATGTGAATCATTCTTACCCACTTCACTACCGCTCGTAGAATCATAGAACAAGCAGTCTCTTTTCTCTTTCCACCTTCGCTTTGTTTTCCAATATGCGAGGATCGGATCATCATTATCTTCATCCAGATTTTAACCTCATAACATATCAAATCATCTCGTGCGTGCGGGCGTTCATGACCACACCCCTTCCCGATTTCCCATCTCATCTCATTTCACAATCCTTGTCCACTCCCTCCTCCCCCTTCTTTGTTACCACCGCCACTACCGCTTCCTTATTCCTCCCTTCCCCCTCCTCCTCAACGTCCCTCCCTCTCTCTATCCTCTACCCCCTTCCCATATCCACCCTCCCGCCCCCATCAAACCCCCCCAACATCAAATTCTCACCTTCTGTATCCCACGCTCCAGGACCAGGGAAAGGCATTCCGTCCACGTTAAAGTTAACATTAAGCGCTTCCATGCCTTCGAAGCTGTCATTTGCTGCGGTAGAGGGGACGTTGAAATTCATTTCGTGTTCTGAGATAGCTCGAGAAGAGGAGGGGTTGTTGGCTGCGTTGGTGTGAGTGTGTGTGTGAGTGTGTGTGTGCGTGAGGCGGGTGGGTGGAGGTGTGAGATGAAGGTGTGAGGTCTGGAATGATGGATGTGGAAGGAGGGGTGCTGTGGAGGGAGAGGAAGTCGGGGGGCTCTTGCCTTGTTGGTGCAAACTCGTACTAGCACTGATACTGGTACCGGTACTGCTATATAAAGCGGAACTTGAATCAGTAGTCAGATTTGGATACATACTCGTATCGGTTTTAGCAGAAGCATACGCATTGTTAGGACACGGATCTGGCGCCGAGTCGGATTGACCCTGGATGTTGCGACTCATACTCGTATCTGTTGTACTTGGTGTTGATGAGTGTCGCGGTCGTGAGGATGAGTTTGATAATGATGAGGTGGGAGGGGGAGGAGGAGACATGCTGTCTTCTTCTACCTCGACGATGCGGACCATGGGTGAGACGTAGGAGATCCAGGGTTTTGCTTCTTCGGATTCGGAGAGGGAGAGGCATTGCTACAAGGAAGGAGAAAAGCGGGTATGCTTAGCTTTCGAGTCTCTCTTTTTTGTGCGACAATACAACAAATCACTAATTGATGACGAGATCCCAAACAGCCGCCAAGAAAGGAGACTGAGAAAACGGCAGATGGAAATGTAGAAACTCACCACACCCCTCTCCAACCCAAACATCCTCACGTTCTCTCTCAGAGCCTCTAAGCCAAGATCCTCCATATCCAACTGCGCGAGGTAGCTTTCCACTAGCGGATTCACCTCTTTCATGGCCAGCAGTGCGCTGAGCAGGAACCGTACGAGGGAATTCGCGTTGTCGTCTGAAGGGTTGGCTTTTGCCATTTGGGCGAATATGCGAGTGGATAGGTAGAGTGGGAAGGGGATGTATGGGTGTAACTATGTTCAGGGTAGTTAGTAGCTGTCAGCTAGTATTTGTGCTTAGTTTTGGGCTCGCCTCATCCAAGTTCCTTTGTTTACTTCCACTTACGACTCTCGCTTGGAGAGAAGGGGGGCTAGGCACGGTGCCTAGGTAATTCATGATCGATTGGAGATGGAGTTTGAGGATGCGATCTCGTAGCAGTTGACGAAAGGATTTTAAGATGAGAAGAGGAATACTCACAGTCGATAAATCGAAATGCGCTATCCTCTTCATGATATTGGCAATCTCGTGCGCCGCAGCCGCACACCTTGCTCGACTTTCGACCACCATAGTCTCATATCCGAATCCTTGGCCGACTTTCTCGGCTTTCGCTATCGCTGCTTGGTGTAAGCAGATTGTAGCGCTTTGGAGTGTCATGTTTAGGAATATGGTGTTGGAGCTTGAAGGGCCGGCTGGGAGACGGAGGTGCGAGGGGAGGTGTAACACCATGTTTAGGAGGATGTTGTCGATTTTGCGGTGGGAGCGCCAGACTAGGTAGGGAAGGACGGTATTAGCGGATAATACAAAGCAGGAAGACATGGCTCTAATCTTATATTTGGAGGGTGAGGAGGAGCATTTTGGACATGGAAATCCATACTTACAGTTGCTGTTCGGGTCGCTGTCAATATCGTCGGGGTTTGGACGGGCGAGGTGTTCAAAGATGCGACCGATGAGACTACAAACTACGACGACGCCGGCGAAGGATGAGAGTGAGGAGGCGTGTTGAGGTTGCATGGCATCTTGAAGGAAAATACCAGGCTCTTCCACTCCATTTTCGAATGCGGCTTCTGAAGAGGGCAAAAACGTGAGGATCTATGACCTGGTCAGCAACCGTTACAAATACATATGAGCGTCTACTCGTTAAAAAATGACGGGGGGACATTGAGAAGAAGACGAAGAGAAAAGCCTACATCTCTCTCGTCCACAATAACCGGCCACCCTGTACTCGCAGCCGCATACCTGTCCATCCCAAACGCCATCCAGAAAGTCCTCCTCCGCTCCTCCTTCTCGATCTCATCCCCCGGCTTCTCCAACGCCTGCCTATGACCCAATCCTCTCCCATCAAGTCTATGCAACCCAAGCATCTGACACAACCTCACGGCCTTCCCAATACTCAACCAGCTTTTGGGGAACATCAACATCTTGTACTCGTACGTACCAATCAGGATCCACGCCTGCGCGTGTCGGATATTGACGTATTTGGCGCGGGACCCGGATTCATCTGCTTCGGCGTACTTGCGTGTGCGGAGGTAGAAGAGCGGGGAGAGGTGTTTGTGGGAGGGGGAGATGCCAGAGGCGAGGGTCCACATGGCGTAGCGGAGGGCGATGGAAGGTCGGGCGCTGGAGGAGAGGGAGAGGGAGGTGATGAAGCGGTATTGGTGGATCATATCGTTGGAGGGGTGGATTTTCTCAAAGTAGATCCGTGTGCTATAAAATATAAGTCAATTTTACACCCTCTCACGTGAAAGATAAAAGGAGCAGGTTACTGACAGCTCGTCCATAACATCTTGTGGCGGTAGAGGTTCCTGAACTCCAAGTCCCGAAAGTGCCCAATTTGATCTGTCATACCCAGGTTCGGGTGTGAAGAATTGATTCTGTAACGGACTTGAGAAATGTATATTCTCCGCTAGATCAGGTACGAAAACACTATTCCTCAGATACGCATTTTCGTAGCCCATTGGTTGTGTATACGTCTCATAGCCAGGGAAGTTTTGAGTACCCCCTCCAAGATCTGGAAGCGATACAGGGCTATCGGTAGAGGCTGCCGACCCAGCTTCTTTCTCTTTTTCTTTGAGAAGACTTTCGACTTGTGCTACGTCTGTGTTAGCCGAGCCCATATTGCGATGTTCGTTTGTATAAAGCACTGCTGCTGACTTGAACTGGATTCCAACACATAGAAGAGAGAGAATAGTTGGCATGGAAAGTACATGATCAGAATGCACAACTGAACATACCAAGTCTGCTCTCCAACCCTTTGACATACCCCCTCTTCGGTCCACTCTTCCTCCTACTCTCCACATACACACAATCATGACCCAGCCTCGCACACCTCCCGCAGACAGGAGCTGCACCATCGCACTTCAGTTTCCTCTTCCTGCATATCGCGCAGGCGTTCCTATGAAGAGGAGCTTGAACGTAAGAAGAAGACATTGTCTCTGCCTTTGCATTTGCGTTTACGTTCATGTCTGATCTGGTCTCTGTCGATTGATACGTTTCTTCCTTAGTATTTGGAAAGTATTCCTGTCTTTGAGCGAAACTGGATGAATTGAAGTTCAGAACATCGTCGAAATCGTCTTCTATCGATGGCACGTAGCTGACCCCTTGTGTAGCTCCAATACCTGGATTCAATCCCGACGACGGAGAAGCGTTGTGCCCGTACGTGTTCATGGCTCGCTATTTTGTAGTTGTTGAAAGCTGTTGCCCTCGCTCTGGCTGCTCTTCTCTTCTCTGCTTAGGACGAGAATAACACGGCTCGAATGAATCACAGAACCCAAATATCCGTACAGTTTACTCCAAATGTTAGATACGAAGTACAGTTCGTCAAATGGAAGTCAAGAACATGAAGAAAGCGATGACCATAGATAGTTATCGAGCATAGCAGCGCATCAGAAAGCTTACGTTACACAGACGGTCGTCCAATTCCTTAGGGTGTGATCAGGCTCAATCATCAGCCTCAGGATGTGGCACAGAGGTCTTGGAGGCGTCGTTGGTCGGCCGCCTGTTATGCATGTCAGCTTCGCTGACTGATTGTATCCCGCAATCTCTGAAGACATGAAGCAAAGCACATTTCAATCTACATGTTGTCTCTTTATCGAAGTGACTTAGTAAGTCTGTTATTTGGAGAGGATTGATGTGATCTTTCGAAAATATCGTTCGAAAGTAGAGGGCTGCTGCGGAGAGTACAGCGATGTATCATGAGTGAGGGGATTTGATGGAATTTGTCGAAGACGATAACGATGGCTGGGCCGAGTGAGGCCAAGAATGCAACACTAAAGTCAGGCTATGGCTGGTGCAGACCTGATTCAAAAAAAGAGTGCTGAAATTCGCATGTGGTCTTGGGATGAGTCGTCGTCAAGATTGCTAAGTGAAGGGCCAGGAGGGGAGGGAAGGAAAAGACATCGAATTCACGAATAAAATTATCACATCTTATCGAGAAGCAAAGTATTATGAAGAAATTTTATTGTTTGCAGGGGAGAAACAACTAGTCCAGAGCAAGCAGGGTATTACTCACCAGTATGATACAAGGATGCGTAAACAACCGCACCACAACTATCCATGAGCTAACATATCCACCATCCCAGCCAAAGAAATCAAAGAACTTTTCCCAACCCCAAACGGACAGACAACGATATAATCCCTCAGTAGCCAAGCCCACATGAAGATCGATCCACTTCATCATACCAAACTCCACGAGAAGAAGGTAAGTGAAGGTTCATCTCGACTTCGGTATAGTCAAAGAGCCCACAGATCGGAACTGGTCAATTATGAATCCCAAACGCCCCACAATGCGAAGATCGTATCAAAAAGCCTCGGACGGGACAAGCCACTAGCCAACAGCCCACTGGTGAAAGTATCTCAAGCCCACAAGTTTGATCTCAAAGCCCACAGCTCCTAGGAAGGAGTATAGTCAAAAGAGCCCACAACCCACAAAGCCAACGAAACCCACAAGTCAACACGCTTTCTCCAAAAGGAGAATGTGTGCGGCAATGTTGACAGGCATGCAGTCCTCATACATGCCAGACTTAAAAAGTCTGCTTCTTGCCCTTGAAGTCACCGAAGCCACCTCTGTTGGTGCTTCCGCCACGTCCACCTCCACGGCCACCTCCTCGTCCTCCACGATCACCGAATCCACCGCGACCACGTCCGCCACCGCGTCCTCCACGGTCACCGAATCCACCTCGTCCGCCACGTCCACCTCCACGGCCACCACCATCACCACGATCTGGCTTAGGTGTAGCATAGTCAAGTCTGACGGGACGGCCAGCAATATCGGCACCGGTCATAGCCTCAAAAGCGGTCTTGGCATCATCAATGGAAGAGAAGGTGACGTATCCGAAGCCCTTGGGGTTACCAGTCTCCCTGAAAACATGTTAGATATGTCAGATATGAGATGAGGAAAAGTACTTACATATCAGTTGGAAGTCTGACGTTGATGACAGTTCCGTGCTCGCCGAAAGCCTCACCGACAGTGTTCTCATCAGCATCGAAGGACAGGTTGCCCAAGAAGAGAGTGTCGGAGGGAGGGTTCTGGGAGTCGCCATATGCCTGAGCACGGCTTTGAGCGCGGTCTCTTGGTGGTGCATCAGAACGAGGAGTGGAGAAGTCAACATTGGCCTCGCGACCATCAATCATGCTACCCTTCTTGGCCTTAAGAGCGGCAGCGGCAGAAGCAGAGCTGGTGAACTCAACGTAACCGAAACCCTTGGAGCGACCAGTGGCCTTGTCACTGATGACACGGGCGCCAGAGATCTCACCGAACTCCTCGAACTCACGGAGAAGCCAGTCATCATCGACGTTCCAGCTCAAGTTACCAACGAACAAGTTCTTGGATCCGGTATCTTCAGCAGTCTCCTCAGTCTTTGTTTTCTTTGTAGCAGCAACGGGCTCATCCTCGGCCTTGCGCTTCTTGCTTGGGGCGGCCTCCTCCTCGCTCTCAGAGTCGCTGGAGTCTGAGCCAGATCCGGAAGCAGAGTCCTCGGCATCATCCTCGCTAGAGTCGGAAGAGTCGGAATCGGCAGAGTCAGACTCCTACCAAGCAGTTAGCAATTGAAATCAATGAGTTGTAGAAATGTGGTGACTTACAGTAGCCTTTGCCACAGCCTTGGCCGCGCCGTTCACAGCAGCCTTTCCAGTGGTAGCAGCCTTCTTTGCGACATCCTTAACGACGGCGACTGGCTTGCTCTCCTCCTCAGAGTCGGAGTCGGAGGCAGAGTCACTATCATCGCTATCGGAAGCGGCAGCTGACTTGGAAGAGTCAGAATCGGCTTCGGAATCATCATCATCCTCTGAGGAATCAGAGGAATCGGAATCGGCATCAGAGGAGGAGGAATCAGAGGAGGAATCTACCTCTTTCTTGGCAGCTCCATTGGTCTTGCCGTTGGCCTTTCCGTTGGCAACTGGCTTCTTGACCTCAGCCTCGGACTCGGAGTCGCTGGCAGAGTCAGAGTCAGAAGACTCGCTGTCGGATGGGGTAGCGGCCTTGACAACTGGCTTTGGTGCCTTCTTGCCATTGACCTTTGATGCAGTCTCCTTTGCGATTGCTTTGGATTGGGCTTTTGGAGTCTGAGAAGGCTTAGTGACAGACGCATTTTTGACAGCTTTGGTGGGTTTGACTTCAGCCTTGGACTTGCTAGAAGTCTTGGAATCCTTGGTCTTTGCCATTGTGATGGGAGTGTAGAGGATAGTAGAGGATTGTAAGTAATGATACTCGAAGAATGCTTCGAAGATCTGTGAATGTAATGGAGTTGAGAGAGGTTGGGGAGAGTGAAAAAGGATGTAGGAAAAAAGAAAGCTGGCGGTGGGAGGAGGAAAGCTCTTATCTGGGATTTTTTTCTTCTCGCGTATCGTAGCTCGGCGCTAAGACGACTAGCGGGGAAAAGGGTTCAAAGGTGGCGGGCAGGTGCATTCAGGCATGAAGGCATGTGTAGCCTGAGGCAGGATCCTCGAATCGTGACAAGCCGAATCAGTGAGCTTCAATTGGCAATTCCGAATAGCTTCATTGCGCCCAGAGGTTCACAATTAGACAACCCCACCTCGACACGACTCAATCGCTCTCCTCAGTCCTCCCCTTATACAGTCATTCCTCACAATGGCACCGACTCCCGAATCCGCCGCGTTTCTGGCAAAGAAGCCCACCGTTCCTCCGACTTTCGATGGTGTTGATTACGATGATACTCCGCGATTGAAGCAAGCACAGGATGCCATTATCCGGGAACAATGGGTCAGGAGTATGATGGCGAGATTGGTTAGAGAGGAGATGGGGAAGTGCTATTACAGGGAGGGAGTCAACCATCTAGAGAAGTGCGGTGCATTGAGAGGTAAGCTTTAGAGGAGTAGAGGGCAGATGCAGAACTGCAGGACATGTAGCTCTGCAGAAATTTCAATTGCATACTTGCTAATATGATGCATAGAACGATATCTCGAGCTCTTGAAGGAGTCGAAGATCAAGGGTTACCTTTTCCAACAACAAAACTATATCCCAAAGACCGAATAAGCTGAGGAACGAAAGGATATGGGAGCTTGGATGCTTTGATAGAGTTGCGAAACACGCTGAGAGCTTTGCGAGGGTGTTGGGAGCTATTTGTGCTGGGAGAGGAGGATCAGGCTACGAGCGCCTGCCAGAATTCACGCTTTGAAGACAAACAGATCTTCAAGACTTGCAACTGTAAATACCAAATCTGTACAACCAAGTCCGATCTCTTCCGAGTTATCTACGTGACACTTTCAATATCCTAGCCAGATATAGTTCGTTGTAGATTATGTATAAGGAGCTTTTCTGGGGAGCTATTGATGTACCTGAAGAATGGACCTGACGACTTCGGAGTATACAACCACCAATTGAACCAGTTTTACTGCCATAGACACACTCAACGGACGATAACGAATAAAACGACAATCTACAAGTCCTTTGTTCTTAAGCTGGAACATCCCAAGTCCAATTCATGCAAGTCCATCGAGTCTTATATCCACAGCACAACCCACCCACCCCGGCCACCGTACAAAAAATATCTCGAGCTTCAAGCACTTCCCCAAACCACAACACCTACCTGCCCCATCTCCAATTTACAACACCACCCACCCACAACCGCAACAATGATCTGCACACGCTGTCTCCGCATCTCCTCCTCCTCCTCTCTACGGACCCAATCCCTCACCAAATCCACCTCCTCCCTCATCCGCCCCTTTAGCAGCAGCAGTATCTCCCCATCCCCAGCATCAACACCAGCAACCTCTCTCCCCGGGCTCGCCCAACCATTCAGCACACCACTCACTCCCTCCCCCTCATCAACCTCCCCACAAGCAAAATCAGCAACAAGCAAGAAAGGTCCCACAATAGTCTCAAGCTGTCCAGCCGGCACACCACTAAAAGGACTGAATTACCTCAAGGGCAGAGACGATCCGGTTGCGTTGGCGGAAGAGGAGTATCCTGAGTGGTTGTGGACGTGTCTTGATAAGAAGGAGGTTGAGGGGGAGGATGGGGGGGCTGCTGGGGATGAATTCTGTGAGTTTTGAAGAAGTGCCTTTCATTACACTATTGTACGATGAGGAGATGTCCGGGAGCTGGGAGAAGGGAGAGCTTGCATTTGGCATATCATTGGGCAAAAGAGTGATGCAAGAGCGGACTGGCTAAGCCAGCTGGGCTGAAGGTCTTGGATTGGAGAGGAGATGAGAGATTGAAATAGTGAGTGGGCATGGGGCGCAAGTGCTGCTCTTCTCCCATCTCTCTCTCTCCAGTTTCTTCAGGACCAGTTTCTCTCTGCTAAGGCATCTCATCCATCCTGCTCTCATGTTCTCATGATGCTCTCCTTCCTCCTTTCCCACCTCTTCTATCCCCAAAAGTATCTCTCCAAGCAGAAACACCCAGCTAACACTCCTTCCCCCCACCCAGCCAAATCCGCCAAACTGAGACGCAAAGCCGCAAAGCGCGCGAGGAAACTCGAAGCAATGCGCCTCGCGGCTGGCGAAGCAGCGCCCGAAGCTCGAATCCCAATCACCCAGCAATCGATCGACTTACCGTTTAACAGTGAGGGCACGACGAAGGGTGCGTTGGATGCGGAGGGGAAGAGGGAGGAGTTGAGGGGGGCGATGAGGAGGGAGAGGAGGAAGGGGATTAAGGAGGCGAATTTCTTGAGGGGGATGTAGATTGTTTCTTGATTAAGGGAGGTGGATGTAGAAGGGTGGTCGTGTTGGGGAGGGGACGTGGAGAGAGATGGATTGATGGGGGTGTTTGTATGAAGTTGGTGGACGTGAGCTTCCAGCCCGAGGTTTAGAAGCTGGGTTGTGTGTGTTCATGGGTCGAGCATTGGGCAGTGGTGTTTTGTACAGAATGTGTATGATTACATATTGTAGGACGAGAGATCAGGTAGACGGGCCTCTGTACCACTACATTACATTATATCCTCAGAAGCAGCTCTCATCAGACCAGAAAGGAAAAGTAAGAGAGAACATGGGCTCGGTTGTATTAGGGCTCTGTTGTATTCCTCCACAAACGAATCTGAGTTTTGGTTATTGCTATCGCATGGTACAACTTTGCGCAACATTACTTTTTTTTCCTTCTTCTTTTACCTAGTTGACCTCCTAGTAGGTAAAGTATTGTAGCTTAGGCCTGTGAATTAGCGCTGAGCACAACTATGCCGAAACCTTGAAGCTCTTAGTCATATGGGCAACCAGCTTATAATGAATGAAGGTAAATGAAAAGGTTCCAGTGAGCGAGTGAGGACCAGGAGGTACTGTATGAATCCACACCCAATAATAATTTCAAATGCACTTACTGCTCTGATCAATATCAAAAAGGATATCGGTATTTTGCAAACATGGAATTACGTTGAAGACTAATATACCCAAGCTGAAGTTCAGCTGTTTTGTATTTCATTGTGCTTCTGGAGACTACTTGCTACACGCCTTTCTTTGCCTTTGGAAGAGACGTAAGCAAGGATGTAGGTAAGTAGGTAAAAGACCAGCCTATATCATCGTCAAAATTGTCGGTAGCCTAATCTTTTCCACGAGGAGTTATTTCAACCGTGTAAAAAAGCAATTCCACAGGGAGTAATCTCAACTCGCAGAGTCTGCCTCGGTACCGAGCGATCCCCGTCTATCTATATCAGTGCCTCTATCCAGCGCCGCGCGCTTCATCGAATGCTCATATCAAGCCTCCCGATGCGGTATCATACACAAATTCCCACCACTATCATACAAACTCCCTCTCGCCCATGACCATTACTCTCCCTCACCCTCACCAATAGACGACTTCTTGAGCTGGATCTCATTCTTCAGATTCCGAATAGTAGCATCCAAGCGCGCCTTGATGATCATGTTACTGGCAACCGCACGCTTCGCCAGATTCTCCGCAAGCGTCCTCTCCATATCCGCGATATCCTCCCTGACACCCACGATAGTAGCCATCCTCTCCTTCTCCTCCTCATCCATCTCGCTACCTTCATCGTCGTCATCGTCGTCGTCCTCGAATGACTCACCGCCGCTGTCTTCTTGGTTGTCGTTTTCGGGGAGGATCTCGCCGGCTGCGGGTGTAGCTGCCATGGTTGACATGGGTGTTGCGGCTTCGGGTTCTTCTTCCTCGTTCATGTTCATCTCTAGTGCGGCCTCGAGATCGGCTTCGAAGTCGATGCCAAATTGAGCGTCGACATCACCATCGGCGTCAGCATCAGCGTCAGGTTGAGTTGCGAAATTAGATTCCACGTGAGTGTTGCTGGATTGACCGTGATTCTGTGTAAAGTATCCGTCGTCCTCTTCGCCCTCGGCATCCTCATTGTCGTCCATTTCCTCATCTTCTTCGTCCTCGGAATATTGCTGTGCTTGACCATACCTGGCTGGCGTACTTCCATCTCTGCTGTATGACTGACTTTGTTGTCGAGCATTGGGATCGAAGACGTGATACTTGGAAACCGTACACTTTCTGTCTGCTTCAAGTAATCTCTGAACCTCTCTCTCCGTCTTCTCAATCTCATCTCTGTGGATACGCTTTCTGAATCGACGCTTGCGGCAATTGTGCATAGGAGCAGTGAGACCATGAGGATATTGGTAGTTGGTTGGGTCGATGATGGATGGTAAAGGAATAGTCTTGGCTTCGTGTTCATTTTCCACTTTGGCGAAAACCCATAGCATCTGGCAAATATCTGCACTCTTCCACCACCCTCTCTTGTCCCAACTCTTCATTCCTTCGGTAATAGTTGGGAGGTCCACGAGGGTTGATGCATACCAATTTCCACGGACTTGAACAGCTCCACGTCGTCCATTTTCCTCGTAGAATTTCATGATAAATTCTGCGCCGCCATTACTCTTCGAAACACCAATCAATTTCTTATCGATGCAGTACCTGACATACTCGGCATCTTCTCCGGGAATCATTCGCAGGATGAACTGTTCCTCAATGTGCGGGTCATCTTCACGGTCACTAGCTTCCGAATCGTAACCGTCTCCTGGAGGTCGAGGTGGTTTCTTCCCCTTTGGCTTGATTCTGACGCTGCCAGTCGAGAAGGGAGTAGCGGGAGTCTTTGCAACTGGTGTCTTAGAGGTGAGAGAGAGCTTCACACCCTTCGGCCTTTCAAGTCCGCCGGTGTTCAGCTTCAATTTCTTGGAAGGTTGCACGACTTGTATCGTAGATCCATCTGCATCATCTTCCTCCTTTGGTCGCTTCTTGCTCTCGAGAAGCTTCGCACTAGGCTTGGGTGGTCGACCGGCCTTGCTCTTCTTTGGTTTGGCTGGTTCAACAGCTGCTGCTGGAGTAGGTGGCACTGATCCTGCCTTCGTATTGAACTTGATCTTGAAGGCGCTCTTTGCGGGAGCAGGAGTCGGAGGTGCTGGAGCTGGAACGTCCGAGGGTGGTGTACTTTGTGATGGATGGCTCTGAGTGCTCTGCGACGGCCCACTGAAGCTCTGAGATGAGGATTCGAGACCTGGAGTTGGTTCCTTCTTGTTCTTGGTCACGAACTTCAACTTCATAAACGGATTGGTACTCATGCTGACGATGTTGTGCCGCGCAAAGCGACCGGTTGTGAGGTGGGTTGCGCTCTTCGTAGATGAGTAGGAAGAAGGTCGTGGGTGAGTGAATGAGCAGCTAATCGGGTCTCAAGAACCAGGTTCTGGTAAGAGATCGACTGAATACACAGAGCTGACGTCGTTCCAATTTTCTGGTATCGTCGCGGCGATTTGAGGAGGAGAGATCGAGGATGAGGGTTTCGTATGGTGTGGAGTTGAAGTACGGAGTTGACAGAACGCGGGGAGACGCGGCTGAAATAATTCGATACGGCGGGCGGCATGACTAAAGACGCAACCAAGTTTAAAAGTGAAGTTCAACTGTCGCAACAAGTCAACGATACACAGCTAGCTGCTATACCACCAGTGCAGTACCTCTACAGCTGCAACATCTCAGAATCGGTCATGAAGTGTTCTACATTCTCAATTCCTCTCCCCTGAGCCGCGCACTCAAATCGAATCCTCCGACAAAACAATGGCAACTCCTCACGCGCTCCACCACTCCCTGCTTCGGCCCTGCATCCTCCACATCCTCCGCGCAGCAGGTTACCACTCTACACGCCCCTCAGTACTCGATACGCTCACCGATCTGGCGGCGCGGTATATGTTCCTCCTTGCGCAAACTACCGCGAACCACGCCTCTCTCAACCACAATGCGCCGGAACTATCCTTGGAAATCGCAATTCAAGATGTCAGGATGGCAATGCAGGACTGCGGAGCTCTAGGACCCGAGAAAACATTCGAGGAGCAGGAATGGGAGGGAATTGAGGATACGAGAGGTGTTGACTCGTTCCTAGCGTGGGCAAGAGGACCGGACAATCGTGAGATCAGGAGAGTTGCGCTTGAGGGTGCGGAGGGAGCAAAGGATGATTACCTAGCCGGTTTGTTAAACCTTTACCGAGGATTCAAGGCGATTGTGCTGATATGCTACAGTACTTAAGCAGAAACATGCCGCTGCGGACGAAGATTCGAGGTATACTGGTACTTTACTGGGCAAACCAGCAGAGCTACGAGCAGTCAAAGTAGAGGGAGGGGACATCTCGAGCGTCAAAGAATGGGCCGAACGACTCCAGAAACCGGCTACGAGTACATCTATACAATCGTCTCGGCGGCAGTCGTCTGCTCTCAGCTCCCTAGACGACACGATGGAGGATATGGACTTCTCGACTTGACAGTATTTGCAAGGTTTCGCATTGCGCGGCGTTGGATGGCTGGACTGGGCTGGAACAAGATGGTATGTGTACAATATCTGGAAATACCCTCTACAAAACGAGATACACGGGTTGCTTTTGAGTCCCTCCTACTTCATGTGCTGTTTGGCACTTTTCCCTTCACTTCATGGTATGTGTTTTCTCCTCCCTCATACACTGCTCAAGCTCTCATTGGCAACTCTATTACCCGCTCCCCCATCCACGCTCTGTCCCTCCTTCCTCGCAGCCTTCACCTCCTCCCTCGCACCCTTCTGCTCCTCCTTCTGCCTGTCCAAATCACTCGTGAAACTGCCCTCCTCTCCCCACCCAGCATTCTTCTTATTGAACTGCGCATCCATGACCTCTCCTTCTCCGGTAGCACGCATCTGCTCGCCATCGAGATCTTCTTGCTGTGGACCGACCTTCGAGCCTGAGAGCACGGCATTGCTGTCGTCGGCGTTGTCTTGAGGGTGATCGCCGTGCCCGGCTGCGGTGGCGGATCCGACTGAGGTTGCTGGTGTGGCTGTTGATGAGGACTTGGTGTCTGAAGGACCGAAGGTTGTGCCTGCTCCGCGAGCGGAGTTGAGGCTGGATTGGTTTTGGGAGGCTGACATGGTGATGTTTTGAAGATTTGTATGGGTAGCTTGTTTGAAGTGTTTATGGCCAATTGATGTAGACTTGGTGTTGAAGCTCTACAATTTCTGGAGCTTGAATTTGCAGGTGCAGGTAGGTATTCTTTGAAAGTTTGTTTATTTCAAGTTAAAGTTAGGAAAGGGTTCTGGAACGTGGCAGTCGAACTGTCATTCTTAGCTGGAATTGTGTTTGCACTGGTGTTAGTCGATAATCCCCCACCAAAGGAGGTGACGTCGACGGCTCGAGGCTGGCTCGTCTGCTCGATGATGCGGATGCCCCACTTGCTCCTCTTCTCAGCCTTGTTGATCTTGCTCAGCTCATATCCGATCATCAGCACTCGCATACTTCATCTCTAGATGTAAACAACCCTTGCTAATATAATTGCATGTGTTCTCTTGCCTTTATTTTTGAGCTCCTTCATCAGAGGCGTCTCGCTGTATTGTTGATTTGGATCCGACATTACCGTTGATGATTGACTTCTTCAATTGACGCTTTTCCCCTGCTTAGCTGAGTCTGAGCCGAGTTTAGCATCTGAATGCTATGGAATTTATACTTATATACCAAGATTAAGATTCAGCGCATGCGGATGTATTCCCTTCTATTTTCGCGATACGAGAGATCCTTTGTTATGGCTGTGGCTGGATTCTCGCTACACCATAAGTGGCTTGCATATCCAGGTAATTGAGGTACTATCAGCCAACAAAAGTGAGCAAGAACGGGCTTGAGCGACGCTGAACATCTATTTCTATCTTTGTAGCTTTTCCACATTTGCGGTCCCCATATATCCAACATGTAAGGATGGGGATACTCAAGGTTTTGAGGGGCTAAGCGAGATACACCAAATGAACCAAAATACTTGTAATCTGGTGATATATTGCATCTTTGCTACCTGAGTTGTCATTTCACCATTCCATCTATTTGAAATTCATTCATCTAGTTAGCCCCGTACAAGTCCTCGACGGAAGGCTTTTTCGTCTCCGGCTCCACACCTTTCGACTGCTCTTCAGCTGCTTTCGCAACACATTCCCTCTGCGCTACTTCATTCTCTGCGGCTTCTGGTGTTTTTGGTTTTGATTCCTTCTGCTTCTCGGGCCCTGTCTCTCTAAACGGCTCAAATCCTTCTCCCTTCGTCAGAGCGTCAATTTTATTCTCTCCTCCTTTAAGCTGGAACGGGAGGGCCGGAGATCCGATCGTGATTGGTGAGACCAGTTTCCCTACTTCAATCGGCTCAGGAGCATGTGAACTTCTCGTTTCTCTTTGAGTGCTGTCTTTTGCTGGCACTTTGTCGTCACTCGTTACTATTCCTTCCTGCCTCGAAAGTTTATTCGGATCAGGGCTGAGTGTCTCCGAATCTCCTTTTCCTGTCTTTCTAGCCTCTACACTCTCAGCATGACTGTGATCCTCAAGCTCAACCACAGGCGTCTCAATATCCTTCCTCAATACCTTCGGAATCGACTTTTCCGGCAAGACATCCCTCGGCATCTCTACCAATTCTTTCCAGACTCCATACTCTCCGACCGCTTTCCTCAGATACTCATGCGCGCTACTCGGATCCTTTAAATACTCGATAGCACATACATCGATGAAACCTTGTCTTGAGATCATGGGCATGTTGGCATTGAATCGCATCGAATTCCGGATCTTGCCTTCAACAGCTGATGGTGGCTCTTCGTCTGAGATATCAGAGAGGTCGCGAGAGCGGATGCTGAGAGTATGTGAAATGACGAGATCGCTGAAGTAGAGACTTAGTTCTAGATCGGCGACTTCTTTGCTGTGTTCGCCTTCTTCTCTGTCGAGAGCTTTCTTCCCTGTAAGTTCCTGTCAGCTTCATTTCTTGTCCTGCGAAACAACCTCTTGCGAACGTGATGACTAGTTGACTTTTACTTACAAACATTCGATTCCGCACATCCCTGCATCTCAAGGAACTTAGAATATGTCTCAGGGCTGAGGAATCCGGTATGCTCTGGATCCAAGTGAGAGAATATCGTGCTCATCAACGCTATGAAAATCGGTGTCGGCGTTGAGTCTTCTTCGAACAGCGCTTCCCATTTTTCTGGCTGGGGATATGAAGGTGTTACAGCGGCCTGACTGTCCACCCTCTCTACACCTCCCCTGACCGATTTTGGTGGTGATGGTGGAAGTGCTGCTTCATCAGAAGGCGAGGCCACTTCGCTCTTGTTTCCCATATCACCAAGTAACCCACTCCCTATCACGTCTTTTGGTTCTACTTCCATTTCCTCCGTCTTCTCTTTCTCATCGGCATTCACACTCCCCTTCCTCGATCTCTTCCCTTTCTTTTCCAAAGGCGCTTTCATAATGTTCCACAGTGCGCCCCAATTCGCCGCACCTAATTGCTCTCCTCCTTTACTCTTTGCCTTCGTACCACCAACTGTTTTCCCACTAGTGTTCTGTACCGCATCTTCATTGACAGTCGACTCCGGCCGCGGTGGTAAGGCAGGCGGCAGACGCGGCGCGAAGCCTGGAGGCAGAGGGACCACGACGCCGGACTGCTTGAATACCATAGTCGAGTGCGACTCAGTATGTGGCCTGGTGAAGGACTTGATGACGTGGCAGTTGGTGCAGAGATGGTAGTTGTGGCAACTATGGCAAGTTACGCGGGCGAACTCAGGAGGTATGGGAAAGGTGCAGCTGTTGCAGGTGTAGAGCTCTTTGGGTTCCGGACTTTCCGCCATCTTTGGAAATGTTCTGTAAAGCGAGACACCTCTGTATCTCAATAGGAAGTAATAAGATAGAACAAAAGATGGTAAGAGATCGGGTTGGGAAGAAATACAAAGATACTTCGACCACGTTTCCCACGCGTTACAGATACATGATGTAAGCTTTGTCTGGAAGCTTCATCCTGATTCACTGTTTGTGAGCTGTTCGGTACCCAAGCGGGGTATCAGATTTGTGTGTGGGAAAGACGTGCATGAGATTTTGGTCGGAATAAGCATTTTTGACGTCGTGTTCGAAACGGAGATCGCAGAGATCTGAGCGGTCGGAACTGTTGAGCCCGATCGAGGGTTCGTTTCAGAATGAAGAATTAAGCGAGTCAACAAACCACCTAGCAACGAACCACGCGCAATGCAGCTCATCAATGATGGCGATTCAATTCACCTAGGTCACAGCATCACCACAAGACAACAATAGACAAACTTCATATTTGTCATCACCCAACGCCTTTTCAGTTCACGCCCACAATGCCTTCGCTAATTACTCGTCCGTCGACGCAGCAGCTCCCTCGACCTCCTTTCCTGCAGGACAGGACAACTTCCCACTCTTAGTTCCGTCCGCAGTAGCGATTCATATCACGCAATAGCCGTGCTGGCTTGATCTTTGTGGCGATTGTCGTTTTGACTTCCTTTGAGAATTCAGAAACCCCACAGAAGCTGCGGGTGTATTTGACACTAGCGAGCATCGAGATCTGGGAATTCGAGACAAAACCTCGTGCAGTATTCGTGGTGAGAAGCGACGCAAGATCAATCAAATTAACAGCTTTTGAATGAACTCTCTAGTTGGAGGATCAAAAACTTCTGAATGGAACAGCATCTTGACTCTGCCGCTATATTTTGACCCAAAACGCAATTTTGGGATTCTGGGGTTTTAGCGCGAAGGAGGGAGCATTCTGATGACGACGAGGTGGGAAACAAAGATCTTTGGATACTCATTAACATTATCGATCGCTCTTCTAAAATCTGATTTGATACATGATAGACATCCGAAAATTCAAACAAACGTAGAAACAGTTGACAGGTTACTCCTCGAGTAAGAATGCTCCTTAGCCCATGGCTTAGGACTCCTGCCCCTACTAATACTTCTCGGACGATTTGCCCACAGTGGAAGATTCTCATTCGAGCCATTTGGACTCAACCCCCCAGGTGTTCCGAAACCTTGAGGCGACGTCGGGCTCTTTGGTGGGTTTGCATATGGCGAATTACCCCATACAGATTCCCGGATGGAGTTGTTATCATCGTCGTTGGCACTGGAGAAGGACGTTCTGCCAGACGATGGCCGGGTCCGGGACCACATGGCTGTTGGGGCGATGAGCGTTGTTGATGGTGAGAAGACTTCGTGGTGTCCCGAGCTAAATTCTTCCACGTCTTCGCCCTTCTTTTGCACCGATGTACACTTTCCAATCCACAGCATCTGTTCGTGCTCACGAAGATAACGTTCTCCACTGAACGCTTTCTGTACAATATTTCGGGCCATCAGGCCAAGCTTTCTTCTCTGCGTTTTCTTCTCGTACATGCGTGCTGTGATGATAGCCACGTCTTCTGGGCCAGGCTTAAATGGCAAGACTGGAGCTTTCTCGCCGGGCTTATCGTCTGCGTATTTGGCCCACTCCCCAATCATAGCCAGGATGTTGATCTGAGCTCGGGCGAGCGATTGTGCGTCGTTAGGAGCGACGACTTCGCTGAATCGTGATCCGTCGTCTTTATCCGTAAGGACTCGAAGTGAGGCTCCCACGTCGGTACAGACAACAGGAACTCCTGTGAGCGCTGCCTCTCCCAATGCTAGAGGGAGACCTTCCGAGACGGAAGAATTGAGAAAGAGCCACTTTACACCATGTCAGCAGGGTTTCATAGTGGAGTAAGGGAATGGCATACCGAAGTTGCGAGAACAGTCTTGGGGTCTGCTGTTCCCATGAGCGTGAGATTACCACCAAGTGACTTCGACGCCAGAATTTCTTGACACTCTGCCGAGTACACGGGATCCTTATCCAAGGCACCATAGATGTGCAGTTGATAATCCTTAAAGCCCCACTCATTGACAATCACATTAGCGGCTAAGATCGCTGTCTTGATATCCTTTGCGAACCAGACGTGAGAAAGCATAGTGACTGTTGGCTTCTCAGTAGAGATGTCTGCCACGGGCGAGAATTTCTATGACTACGTTAGCACAGCATCATCAATGAGCTTGGATTGACTGACCTTCATATCTGGGATACCGTTGACGACGGGATCGATCTTGCGAGCAAATTTCTTGCGATGTTCCAGGTTCCCATAGTGGGATCCCACCTCGATTTCCCACCCGATGTTGAAGAAATCAGCACAAGGGAGGACTTGGTCAGCATGGTGCAGTGCCAGGACAGCAGTGACCCTCATCAATCCAAGAAGAGAATTGCGCACGAACGGCTGCAGCACACACAATGCAGATGACAAGTATAGATTCGTCTCACGCCAACTGATCGCGTGATCCCAAATTTGCAGAGTGCAGTTCCGCTTCATCTTACACACGACACCATAAGATGCCGAGACACTGTGATGAGATGCTTGAAAGACAGCGGGGATCTCTTCTGGGACTGGAATGGAGAAGATGAATAGATCTGGAAGTGTTAGCTTTGTCACATTTGCGCTACCAGGTCACTTACATCTGAACCAGAGATCCATGGCCGCATCGAGATGACCTAAAGTAGGTAGTTCGGTCTCAAACCATTCGGAAGGAGGCTTGGTATTTGGCAGCGTCTCGGACAGCCACAGATTTCTCCATGCATTCTTGACTGCATCACTTGTCCATACGGAAGCCCAATGGCGGGGTCCTTCGAAGTATGTGTTGAGATCCACAAGAGCTCGCGTGGCTTGGTGAACATCGCTTGCAGAGAGTGTCTTCGCGCGAGCAGCTTTGACAAGTGCGGTCAAAGCTGGAATGAATGTCTTTTGGATGTCTTCGAATTTTGCGTTTCGGGCGACAGGATTGACTTCGCTGTCTAGCTTGTTGTGGAACACACCGTGCACTGGATGCAGGAAATCGAGACCCCACAATGGGACTACCTTCAGCGACTGCACGTTCTCCTCGATCTGATGTTTTGGCAGACCAAAATCATTTGCAGATTCAACAACCATGTGCCACTTGATAGACTTCAAATTATTGACCATATCACGACGACAGGCAGAAACTCCACCACCTTCGTTAGGCCATGTCCCCGTATCAACAGCCATGACGTGCAGGTTCTCGTTCGTATCTGGCTGCAGAGTCTGACTTCTGGTAAACATCAATGCATCTCCTCCTTGGCCGAAACCATGTAGGTCTCCGAGCTTGATAGCCAACGGAGTCCAGGAACTGATGTCGTTCGAAAGCTCAGAACTGGCCATGATCGCATCGGTATGCATGATCAAGTACCCTTCAGCGCCGGTGAGCGCACCACGGTCTCGTTTCATCCAGTACGGTTTGAGTAGAGGCTCTTCGCGGAGAAGTCGTTCGTCGAGGAATCGGGTGAGGACACCATCGAAATATTTGTCGTTCTTCCAAGCCCTCCAGAGCTGGGATCTAGCTCGAGATGTTGAGATGGGGGACCGCTTGACGTTTAGTCGCAATTGTCGGGAGAAGAAATTTGTCTTCAATGAGGGGAAATCGAGAAGTGGATTGTCCATCCTGAAGTTGCAGTTGGTCGGCTTCTTCAGAACGCCTAGCCAATCCTCAAGAATCAAGTCGGGAGTATCGCATCGTTGTCCGTTCAGCACAGTGGTGATCGTCGGATGATGCTGATGATCGTAGAACCAGGTACTCTCATAGACATCCTCGCCACGGACGAATGTAGCTTCTGTCACGCGAGAATTGGGGATCCATCTCTCCATCTTGCCTGGATGACGAGCTGGAGGCGCGCACCAATTGATATTGCAAGTGACATGGGGGAAGACAAACTCGGCTCTGAGCAGCTCGTCGTCGAATTGGGCATTCTTCCTGTAATGGTACTTGAATCGCACAAGGCTCTCGGTATCTTTGAAAACATAGCTTCCGGATTCGATGAAACCCTTCTTGTTGAAGTGCACTGTCTGGAACTCGTCTTCTCCTGTGATGCACGTACGGGAAAGTGGAATGCGTGGGTTGCGGTTCTTTCTCAAAACACCTCCTGTGATCTTGTTCGCATACTCATACTGGTACTCGTTCTTCAGCCCGTCTTTCCCGTAGATCTCTCGAGAAAGCAGGAGCATGTCTGCCGAGAAATGGCTAACTCCCTGGAGATCCATGGATCCCTCAGGTTCCTTGTCGAGAAGCTTGGCATACTTGCAAAGCTTGAAATCTTTCTGTGGGCGAATGTGAAAGAATGACGTGGAGGTTTCATCGAGACTTTGGATGATGATTCGGTTCTTCTTCAAAGAGTACACTGTCCCTTTTGTGCCGTCCCAGGTCTTCTGAGCCTTATCACGGTTGTGAAACTACACAGGCTGATTAGTGACTGATTCGAGAGGATGGATTCCGATGTCTTACCAAGAACCATGGCAGAAGTAGATTCTGGGCTTTCTTCGCGATGATCCATATTGTTGATAGCAGGAAGGTGGCCACATTAGAGAAGATCTGTGATCTCACTGCAAGTGTGAATCTCAACTCTCTGTGAAACTCTGGATCTGCCACCAGAGAGACGATGAAGAACTTGAGCCATATTCCTGTGCCGTGATAGATGCTAAGCAATGGGCCCGTGATGTACTTTTTGTACGACGTAGGCTCCGAATCGAATTGGAAGTCATCGCTATTCGGTGACTGCATGTTCCTCCGTGACAACCCCGCCAACTTCTCGAGCGACTCCTCTGCTTTCAGAGACTTGAAGAACCTAAGCTTGTTCATCGCTAACAAGACACCAAAGTCGCATTGAGCGACGAATGTGTGGAGATCTATCCTCGACTCTTTCAGAAGGGCGCGTTTAAGCCATTGAGAATTAGCGGAGGTCAGATCGTATCTCTCGCCTAAGCATCGGCGGAACAGAATGCTTCTGATTTCGCCTGGGAGTTTATCCCACATGAGATCGCAGTCAAGCCCAAAGCAGGATTGCTGGATCAACTCCTTCTTTGCGTTTGAAATAGCTAGAGCGCGATTCTCCGGAGATTCATCTGCGGCGGTCTCTCTCCTGACGCTCTCCGAGACCTTATACTTCTCGTGCCCGCTGACTTGCCGGCAAGCTGGAAGCGATTCCACAAGTACACTACTATCATGCGTCATGCCCATAAGGAATTCAGCGCCTGCGTGGAGCATGATCTCAGCTATGAACTGATAGTTGTTATTTGCAAATGGTCGACGCGCGGAGCTTCCCTCCTCAGGTAGGTTGACCAGGATGTGAAGACTTCCATCAGTGCCGAAGCAGCTAATCGCTCTGATGTTGGCCTTGGAGGGGAGATAACGCTGCATCGATACCAGCTGGAGCTTGATCGTCCCATCATTCCACTTCTTGCTGATCTCTCCAACCAAGCTGTACGAGTCCGGAAATGCTTTTGCAGCTGGTTGTGAGAGATGCTGTTGACTACAAGACATCAAAATGGCTCGAACCTCAATCCCCAGAAGACTATTCGCCTCCGTACTGGTCGTGAGTCCGAGCGTAGTCGCTGATATGTTGTTGAAAAAGTTAGCGAGCTCGCTCTGGCTCCAGTGCTGGTCTTCCCCTAGCCCAGAGTAAGCATGGAACAATCCCTGATTTCCTGGATCTCTGTTGGCTGGCTTTCGTGGCATTCCGATCTTAGCAGTCCGAATAGAAAGGATCGCAGCTATCCATGTCGCCGTGCCAAGCGGCACAATTGTGAAGTATACATTGTGCTCATCGATTGCTTTAAGGCCGATCCCGAGGGGAAGACCGACTCCGATAGCCAATAGTAGCGGCTTGATAGTTCTGGGGCCAGAGAATACTTTGTTGTACTATGATCTATTAGCATGAACCCAAAACGTTCCAACTCGTCAAGTTCTTACCTGGTAGACTAGCAAGCCAGAGTATGAGGCAACAAATGACAGAAAGACAAACAGTCCCTCTTTGGTGCCATCTAGTACGAACACAATGGCAGTAGTGAGGGCCAATGACCAGACATGGACAGAAAGAAACTTGCCAAAAGTCGAAAAATATAGCTTCTGCCTAGTCTTCGCATTTTTGACAACCGCATCTCGAATGTAATCAGCAGAACGAATCGGCTCCGGGTTTTGCGCATCGATCAGCCCATTCAATGCATAAGCCTTGTAGTCCAATATCACAGATCCCATCAGATAATATGCCAGCCCGAGGCCTGTGGCTTTGCGGACCGAGTCTGAAGCGACTGGTCCGAGACCGAGGAGATTGCCGCCAGTGAGAAGTTCTACCCAACGATCCAAGAGTGCGATGATGAAGTACAGAACACCACAGACAACCTCATCTCCAGCTTGGCGCCACAAGACAAAGCCATTATGTAAACGGATTCCTCTTTGGGCTTCGATCAGACTCGCAAGACCAACCTTGACTTGAACATTCCATGTGGAGCTGTATGGAATCGGCTGCTTTGACCCTTGAAGGCGACAATACCACTCTAGAAGGAAGATCGTGGCATCCCAACCCTTGGCAAGTTGAAGGACAAGAGAATCCGACGTTGCAGGTATCCAGAACTTTCTCGATCGTTCTTTCTTGACGTCTTGGAGCAGAGCAGCTCTGGCCAAAACCAATGCGGCCGGATCAGTCATTCCACTGAAGACATCCTTATTGCCTTGCCCTTTGGCTTTGATATACCATTCTTTCAATTTCTTGTCGTCGATTGCGTTGATTTTGTGGTACCAGGTCACCCATTGCGATCCAACACTTCTAGCACCTACAACCAAAACTCCAACAAAAATGTAAAGTGCGATTAGGTAGATGATAGTGTCGTGGCCAGGGACGAAGATGGTGAGAATAGGGCCAACGGCAAGGATGGGGACTGCACTCAAGATTATGGTTCTACCATTCTGGAAAGCTGACCCAAGATATTGATAACTTGACAGCACGGCCAGAAGCGATAGGTAAGATGTCAGGACGACAAAATATAGGAGAAAGACAATGCCATCCTGGAAGCTGGCATAGACAGCAGAGACTATGACGAAACCAACCAGTCCGGCAGTAAATGTAATCACCAGGCCTCCTACAAGACGCGTGAGGACGTACATATTCGCTGCTGGGAAAGCGACCGAATTCAGGTAATAACTGCCTCCAATGGCAATCCAGGTACCGATCGCGCTGGAAAGGGGGAGAGAAATCATGAGAGCGATGGTGGCGCTTTTCTTCTCAGGGTCGGACATGAATGAGCTGAGGTAAAGACCGTGCCCCGTTGTGGTCAACAGCATGATATCGATGAAGGCTGGAACCGAGTCAGTATAACTCCTACAGATTGAGATTGGGCCAGCTTACCAGGAATCGCAAAAACGCTCAGGAATGTGAGCCGTTGGTATGCTGGCATTTCAGCTGTTTTGACACTGTCATCAATATCAATCTGGGCAACAGCATACGAGGAGGCGTATCCAGTGGCATATTCGATCTGAAGAGGTGGCTGATTGTGTGGCTTGCTGTAATGTTCTCGATGACGATCTGAAAGTAGCTTTCCAAAGGCGCTGGGTGTGAGATCAAAGTAATCCTCACATCTGGATCCCAACGCAAACAACTCCGAGAAGGCTCCAGCTTGATCCGAGTATTCGTTGAAAAGCGGGTTTCGATCTGACACTTCGAGGTAGATCTCATTGTAAGCAGCCTTCCTCGCAGCACAGAATATGGCTAGTGCAACGATATCCGAGTAGGCATCAAAGCCATCGGTTGTAATCACAGACTCAAGGACATCTGTGATCTTTTCCAGGTCATCGTGCCGCCTCGAGCATAGAATATCAACAAAGTTCGATGCTACGTCTCTGAACACTTTTAGAGCAACCTCGATGTCGAAATGCTGGTACCCATGCTTCTCGTACCAAAGTCCCCGGGATTCAATAATCATCTGCTCTGGAATCTTGCCACTTAGGTATCCAGCGGTGTCTAGTTCTCGTAGCTGTCCAAATGATGGGCCATCCAGAATCTGCTCTTCCAGCAGAGCCCGCACCTGACTCACTAGCATGTCCCCATTCTCTGGATCTGAAACCTTCAAGTGTTGGAAAAAGAAAATTATATCAGATGGAGTGAGAAGCTTGATATCCTGGAGAAATCGTTTCGGTAGAGCTCTTTGAGGTCGACCGGCGGCGAACTCAGCTGCTGATATCTCGGTCGCAAAGCATGCATGGCGGGAACATCCTCTGTTGGACAAGTATGCATGGAGAATCGTGTTCTCAAGATCAGATGCATATCTGGAAACATAAATTGTGAGAGTGCCTGTCTCAACATCGACATCCGACACAGCCCAGAACTGCACTCCACCTGGTGTACGGAACCCAGAATCCAATCCGATGTAGACTTCAATTGGATCCAAAATCTCTTCGGAGTCAGAAGCTGCCCATAGTCCCTGGGCAAGCTCATTGATAGATTGCAGGGCAGTAGAGTCGATGTGCTTCGAGTTGTGGGCAAATCCATCGTGATGCAGCTTCCGGAAGAAGGTTCCAATGGTACGAAGCTTCGATGGAGGGATCTGGTCCAGTTTACCCATGCGAAGTAAATGACGCTGTGTCTGGACAATTTGATTGTAGTCGTCCTGGGATGCGTGAAGTCCAATCGGAAAGCATCCGAGCAGGTTGTAGGATTCCCCTGTCGGAGAAAATGACAGCGGGCTACCCCGAATCTTGGGCATCTTCTGAAACCAGCTTCCATTCTTTTCATCCCGAGCATTGAGGTCGACAATGGTCAGATCTAAACTGGCATCTGTCTTGTGGAATTTCTGAGGCTTGTCTGACAGATCTACAACTGGTGTTAGATATTTCAAGCTTGGGACAATTTTCTCAAGCTGCGAGGTTGATGCACCAGCTGTTGGATTTGGAATAAGTTGATGAGTCGAGCGCCAATGATTGTGTATCTTCATCACTCGTTGGTCCTTCAGCCACTGGAAAGCTGCCAGTGGTTCCGGAACTCCTTCGCTTGCGGGATCGAACAGAGCTCCCTTTGAGTTGATGAATACCATAGCGCTGTAGTACCTGCACCAAATATAACATCTCTTGATCACCGAATGCGACAGCGCTTTCTCATCGTCCACTGTCTCCCACACCATCACCCGAAAGTCCCGCAGGCACGTCTGTGTCACAAATGCCTTAACCGTCGACTTCATTACTGCCATCTGAAAATAGTCTCGAACATGACCGCTTGTAAGAATGGTGCCGTTTCTTACAACCACACCCGCGAAATTGGCCATGTCTGGACTCTCCGTCCCAAGAAAATTGGGCGGTGCAATCTCGAGATACACATCCAGGCCACTGCTGCGCACATACTGGACGAAAGCATCAAATACTGGCATCGGCAACCAATCCTCCCATCCTGCAAGCAAAATTCCGGAAAAGACCGAAGATTGAGTATTGGAATTCCGAAATCGCTTTTCTATAACATCCCGAACCTTCTCTACAGCCACAATGATGTCCTGATCATCTTGCCGTTGCTTGGGCGTATGTAGCTCCCGGAGGTGGAGTCTTCCGATTCTTGTGTGTTGACTGGATGGGCGGACATTCGCAATCGCTTCGTGAACTCCCACTTGCAATGGATCTAGAATCAAGATATCCCACCTTGACAAAAGTCCGGCTTCGGCTTGTGTTGGAAAACTTTCGAATGCTCCAAGGTATACACCAAAGGACGCTGCCGGTAGTTGAGGTTTTTCGCTGATGCTCGGAGGGGCACCATTCTCGTGGAATTCTAGAAATGCTTTTAACCGCGGGGGTATGGACTTTGATTTTCGTTCTCTCTGCAGCACAAGTCAGAAACCTTCCAAAGAATACAAACTCAAGGCAATGGATTACCTTTGACCAATCTTTAATGATATTAAATAGTACCAACAAAAAAGATATTGACCCCGCTAAGGCTGAAGAAGCTGCAATGCCAATGAATGCCCACTGCCACCAATGTTCCAACGGCTTGCCAATACCCAATTCTCCGATAGGTAAGAGGCTCACCATGATTGAGGCGTGAGAGAAAAAGAAAAGAATAAATACAAACGTAACGACCGCTCAGAACAAACAAACACAAGAACGAATGATAGGAAACAGCTGGACATCCATAAATTGACGCTTTGTACAAGGTTGAGAATGATGTTGTGCATCGAAAGAAAGAAAGTTGACTGACATCAACCGTCGGTCCAGGATCCTCCGCCAGTGGTGGGGTCTGATCCCAACTTCGCAAATGCCATGGCTCCTTCTCCCGCCTCATGACCCATTGTTCCTCAAACTACGGAACTAGGGCCAGCGGTCCCATCCCCGAAAAGAGTTGTCTTTGTTGATCCACAGTCCACTCGGTCAGGGTCTTCCCTGGTGCCACGGACCATACACATGGGATGCGGAGCGATGCTCATTGTATTTAGGCGCAGCCAATGAGAGCGGCTAGATATTTTAGGATACTAAACGCTTAGATCTTGGACCTGGCCTAAATTTCAAACGGACTTGTCTCCAAAGTTGTGGCTGAGCGTCTAAGGAGTTGAATAAAATGACCTCGTCCATCCACCTCGATACTCTATGTGAAGCTGGGTACGAGGCCAGCAGAGCGACCCATGAAAATGCCAGTTGTCACTCTCTGCAGTTATTGAAGCCAGTCAAGCACGACACTTGGCTCATCGTGCATCAGGCCATCGCCATTGTCAATGCCATTGGTGAAAAGGAGAAGCGGCAGCATGGTCGTCGTGACTCGTGAAGAAAAGGTTGTGCGTTGCAGTAGACTCCGGCTCGGCAGCGGCAGAGAGACCTGAAGAAAAGGCTCGCTAAAGTGAACGCGCTAAGCCGCTTCTGACCACCGCAGCCCCTTTTCAGATCATTTCCCTATTCGGTTAAGAGGCACACGGTTGGGACGGGAGCTCAGAAGAGGTCGACTTCTTTGTCATCGTTCCAACTCACACGATATAGCAAATATGGAATCATACTTCTATCTGTTTCTCGTGTCTTTCGAATGCATTGCTGCAATGTTGTTCTTGATCCACAACAAAACATCTAGAAGGCTAGCTGCATGATTGTCTAGTCTTAAGCGAGAGCCTACTGGACCAAGTTTAGCCAAACAATACTCCGTATTAGACGATCGAATAAGGGATGACCAATGAACGAGCGCTCGTATTATTGGCCCACTCCAAGCATTCAAGTTGTTTCCGACGTCCTCTGCAGATGTTTCAAGGGTAATGGGTGCTGCCCAAGTCCCATGCATGCAGAGAGACCCTTCCACGGGACCGAAGAAGGCAGGGTTTTTTGTCGAATTGTTGTCAAAAAAGTTCCAGGATCCCTGATGATCAGACGAGAAGTGACGGGAGGGACATGTCCCCTGCCAATTATCCTAGTCAAACACGACTCTCCACAACAATTCAGCTACGCCATGATGAATAGATCGATCCGCCTACCCACTTTCTGGGCTTTTGGAACTATTGCATTTCTGCCTTCATCTCGAAAACCGAAATCTTTCTTCATGATATAGACAGCTTCAGGCGTCCTTACATTCGTTCTTCAACTTCCTCCTCAGGAGTCAACAGTCATTCGTTATGCTGTTTCACGTTCTTTCCGCTTCGGCGCTACTTCTATCTAATACTGTTTTTGCTTTCAGCGTCCAGAGCACTGTTTTGGTCATTGCCAAAGATGCGACCACTTCCTATTCAGCAACCTCTGGTTTGACCGCGTACGGAATTCCATACCAACTCCTGACGGTCCCATCGACCGGCGCTGCCCTCCCCGAACTCAGCACCGCGAGCGGTGATGGAAACTTTGGAGGAATCGTTGTCTTGAGCGAGGTGTCTTACGAATATGACGGAGGCATTTATTCCAGCGCGCTCACCACCGACCAATGGACTGCGCTTTTTGACTATCAAACTTCTTTTGGAGTCCGTATGACCCGGATCGATGTCTACCCAGAGGCGCAATTCGGTAGGTCGAGTGAAGGATTTAGGAATGGATATTTGGCTAATCTGTTCAGGAACCACCCCGGCTTCCACTACCAGCCCAGGCTGCTGTGAAACTGGTGTTGAGCAACTCATCTCCATCAGCAATTCTACCAGCTTTTCTCAAGCTGGGATGAAGACGTATGCTATTCCATGAGTCCTAAACCCAACCTCGAGGCATTTGCTGACCTCGAAACTAGCGGCGCCACAATGTCTACCCAAGGACTCTACCATTACCCAGCAACCATTACCAACAGCAGCATTGCCACTACAATCGCCGAGTTTGGCCCATCGGGAATCTTCACCGAAGATACAACTGCTGCCGTTATCAACAACATTGGCGGACGGGAGCAAATGGTTTGGTTCATTAGTTGGGCTTCGGATTGGTCCCCAACTTCGACCTATCTCGACCATGCCTGGATCACCTGGATGACCCGAGGTCTATGTAAGTGATGTAAAGGTAGAATCGTGAACATTCAGCTGACAGCCTCGCAGATTCTGGTTTCCGCAGAGTTTACTTCAGTACTCAAGGTAAGGACCCAATGCCCCTCATGTGGCGAACTATAAATCGCTACATCGACCGATATATCCCTGCATAAGTCCTTCGAGCACACGAACTCTCTTTGATGACCGTTATGAGATGGCCATTTGTTTTGCTGCTAGAAACATACTCGCATGGTTTAAATTCAAATAAGCAAACTTCCCTTCAAGCACTAATGCGCCGCGCCAAACACAAACTTTACTATACATCACGAAAGCATGTGATGGTCATGTACTAACTTCAATCCCATAGTTGACGACATGTTCCTGGCCACATCTCTCTACAGCCCCGCTGATGTTGATTTCCGTATCACACCCGCTGATCTCGACGGTCACGTTGCGTGGTCCGCGGCTCTCAACGCCAAATTACCTGCCGGAAGTGTCTACTTCACCGAGGTCGGGCACAACGGCAATGGCAATATCGAGGTGGGTCACATCCACAACCCTTATTTTGTTTGAGTTTCGGCTAACAGGGCAGGCCGCGATTACCAACGATACCGCTGGCATCTGCAGTCCCGACTCTGCGATTGAGTACGACGAGCAAATTGATACCGCGTTGGAGTTCCAAAAGCCTTTAGGCACTGGTACCGACATTTGGCCATCGACACCAACCGCTTATGCGTGGAGTTTGGCTTGCACCAAGCTTGATGATCTCAGCCTCTGGTGGACCATCCCTTCGAACCGTGATACTTTCGCTCATGTCACCCACACTTTCACTCATGAAGGTCTCAACAATGCAACATACGCAGACACCAGCAGAGAAGTAATGACTCCGAGTTCATATCACTTCATCAAGAGACTAATAGTCCTTTACAGATCTCATTCAACCAGGCATGGATGGCCCAGGTCGGTATCGACCAAGCTGAGCGCTTCTCAGGAACTGGTCTCATCCCACCGTGAGTACCTGTATATCGCCTATTCTGTAATAGAGAAGCTAACAAAAGCTACAGTGCGATCACTGGTATGCACAACGGTGATGCTCTCCAGGCATTCGTAGACAACGGCATCGTCAACGGTGTTGGTGACAATACTCGACCAGTCCTCATGAACTCTGAGCACGAACATTGGCCATTGATCTCCACTGTTGAGAGTAACGGATATGCTGGATTCCAGATCACTCCGCGTTGGGCTACCACTATCTACTACAACTGCGATTTGCCAGCATGCACTGTTGCCGAGTGGATCGCAACCTCTGCCGGTGCTGGAGATATCCAAGACCTTTTGGTCAACGCCGTTGAGGTCAACACCAAGCATCTCCTCTCCCTTCACCACGACCCGTATGTAATTCTCCAAGACTTCTAGCGTATGATACTGACAATGTTTGCTAGATACATGTTCCATCAAGCCAACATGAGATGGGCTGATGTTGCAGAGGTCGCTGTCAACGGTGTCATGGGCAAGTACTCCCTGCTAATGATGTGGGTTGAGGTTGTCACCCAAGAGATGATGCGTCTCGTCGAGTGGCCAATGATCTCTTTGAAGCACGACGACATCGCCGCTTCATTCGCTTCGCGTATGGCCCTTGACAACTGCTCGCCAAACGTCGCCTTGGTGTACGGATCATCCAACACCACCAAGACCATCACCGGAGTTACTGTCACCACAACCAACAACGTTTGCGGTGTTGAGGTCCCAGTCACCCTCCCTGGCCCTGTCATTGCTACTCAATCGAGAGTCGGCAGATCCGAGCAGGTTGGCTCTGACCCCTTGACAATCTGGTTGACCATGTCTGGATCCCCAGTCAGTCTCCGCCTCGCTACGCCAATTACTCTTTGAGTATCCTTGGAAGTCTAGCGCTAGAAAACACATGAATTATATATAGAAAACAATCATAATACACCACACAGGATTGTTTGTCTACACATGCACCAAATCATGCCGTGACACGACTTCAGTGATTCCTCTCAACTCATCGTCTTTACTCTATGCCGTCTTGTTTACGAAAAGGGGTAAATGCTCGGTACCGAAGTTATGCAACATTTGCTCGTCTAGCGAGCGTCAGCGGCTTTACAGAATTACTGACTCGGTATCACGCCACGAAAACAGCCTATCGATTTTCTAGTTGTAGGCCAGAGCCCCTGTAAGTAGCGCTGTAGCATGCCGCTTTGACAGGTTCACCTCCCCAGAGCGCCACATGTTGTTGTTGTCGCCCCATCCAGGCCTGTCCATGCTAAAGAATAATCGGCCCCGCTGCATGTCTTCTGCAGCCAGGGCGTCAAAGTCAGAGTTTTCCACCAGGAACAGGGGCGGGACAGGGACGGGACAGGGCATAAGCGGCATAAGTCTCCGAGGCCGTTGTTGCTCTGTTGGTTGTCCCTTTCCCCGAGGCCCGACGACAGGGCAGGGGCGCCATGCACATGTACCCCACAGATCCTGTTTTAGAAGCGCCCCCAAGTCAATATGACGAGTCTTAATATCTGTTTGGGGACGAGCAATTTGTTAGAATTTGCTAATGGCCTGATTGGGAGGAGTTAAGTGTCAACTGTGCGGCGGCGCAGCGGGGATAGGATTGTTTCGAGTCTTTCGACGGTTCTTTCACAGGGATGGGACGGTGCCAGCACTCGAAACGGGTATGCCATGCATTTATCGGACTGGTTTGCTCCCAGTTTTCGCGGGTTTACAAAGCAATTGTACAAATGCCAAGGAGCTACCCCTGAAAAGTGGCTTGCACTTTGACCCTCGTCGTGAGCCGCTAGCGAACGCGGTTCAACATCACGAGAAACAGGAGATTTTGAGTGAGAGCCTGGATGCTCCCAAGAAACAAGTTAGGAAGTCTGCTCCCGCGTGTTGGCTTGGAAGTCGAAAGCGAAATGTCCGATGGGACGCCGTGGTGCAAGGTGACTTTGCACGGGCTCTGGCTGGCATGGCTCGCAAAGATCGTGAAAGCCAAACCTTCCTCAGCATGGATTATGGGGATGGCGCCGGCCGGCTAGGACGATGAAGAAAGTGGACGGCTCTGTTCAAATCGTCCCAAAATCTCGAGGCTGCATAGATATGGAGACAAGTCAGACAGCATCATCTGGCTTTATCCTTGTGCAGCACGCCATATCTTTTGCAAGGCTTGACAATCAACCACCCTCGCGATGTTCGCCGCATTTTGCTACTCCATGCGGTGGTGAAAGTCCGAATTCCGTACCAAAGACCCAAGACCAACTTGCTGGGGCCTGGATAAATGATCCACTGCATGGTGTTGCCGCCTCTCCGGAAGCCTCTGCAAAGGTCCCTCGACCCCTGAGGTGGGTTCTCTTCCTTGAGCCAGATCCAGTTCATCCGCAAGATGGGGCTCTATGCCAACTGCTTTACCGAGTAGCGAAAGCAGCTCTCGACAAGCTTTGTATTTCGAAATGAACGATGAGGTCGTTTCCGAGAGGAGTATAAGGTGTGCCTAGGACCTTCAAAGCCAGGGTTTCTGCACTTGAAACGACTTGTTGGACTTTGCTACACTCGCTCGAAGTTGGTCTGGACGGAAGCTTTTACCAAGGCGCTTGAATACGAGAAACAAAGCTTCCCCCGAACATCGAGTCCTTTGTTTCAAACACCTGAGAAACAGTCAATATACTCGACAGATATAAACTACAGCTCAACACCATACAGGATGCCATCTTTTACTTCCGATCTTGCGCTTGAGACGTTTTCAACACCCCGCAAAGAAAGCCACACCAGAAATATACTTACTATGTCACACCCACATCTCGAGGTTTCTTCGCCATCTTCACCCGCCTCTCCTCTTTCGCCGCTATCTCTCGCTAGCTCTGTCGATACAGCAATCACAAACGACACTATCGATGAGACCACTCTCCCACTCGATGCCTCAAATGCAGAATCATATGTTCTGGTCGTAGGAGGTCTTGGCTACATCGGAAGCCACACAGTCCTCGAGCTTTTGAAAGCAGATTACAATGTGATCATTCTGGACGACTTAAGTAATGCATATCTCACCGTCTTGCATCGCATTCAGAAGCTAGCGAACGAGTACTTCGCTACCCAGAAACGATCAATGCCAGCTCTCAAGTTCCACGAGACAGATTACCGGAGTCCAGTCGTCAAGTCCATCCTCTCCCAGTATGCTTTGCCATCATCTTGGGGCTTAGATCAGGAGACACCAAAATCGAGAATTGCGGGTGTCATCCACTTCGCAGCCTTCAAGTCAGTTGAAGAATCCATTCGGCAACCACTCAGATATTACTCCAACAATATCAGTGGACTCATCGAGTTTACATCCACCCTCGAGGACTTCGGTATCAAAACTTTCGTCTTCTCATCCTCAGCTACCGTCTACGGATCAGCAGCAAATAACGGCATTCCACTAAAAGAAGAACACTGCAGCCACCAACCCATCACAACAATTGACTCAAATGGAAAGACATCAACGACACCACCAGGAGTCTCTGGTCTCACATCACCCTACGGCCGCACGAAATGGATGGCCGAAGCCATTCTCTCAGACATAGCTACCGCCGACCCCTCATGGTCAATAGCAGCACTCCGCTATTTCAACCCAGTCGGCTGCCACGAGAGCGGTCTTCTCGGCGACGACCCTCGTCAGAAACCCACAAACCTTATCCCAGTGATCGCCAACGTCATGAGAGGCAAGTCTCCTGCTCTCAAGATCTTTGGCACAGATTGGGATACGACGGATGGTACAGCGGTGCGGGACTTCATCCACGTTGTTGATCTGGCGCGGGGACATATCTCTGCGCTTGCTGCGGCGATTGGAGGGAAGATCCAGGGCTCGTTCCGGACGTTCAATTTGGGGAGTGGACAGGGCCATTCGGTGGTTGAGGTGCTGGGTAGCTTGGAGAAGGTGTCTGAGATGAAGATTCCGGCTGAGAGGGTGGGTAGGAGAGATGGTGATGTTGGGTCTTGTGTTGCTGAGGTTTCCAGAGCGAAAGAGGAACTCGGTTGGAGTACTGTGAAGAGCTTGGATGATTCCGCAAGGGATGTCTGGAATTTCATGACGGTGGAACAGAAGGGGGTGGAGGTAATACCCGAGTTGAAGGTGGCGGCCTAGATAATGGAGGTTATGGAAAATAATTGTACATAGAAAATAATGATAATAATAATGATGTGTTCAGAGTATAAGTAGTTCTGAGATTATGTAGTTGAAGTGATTCCAGGATGATGGAATTGCGAAAGATTTAGCGGGTTCTCCTTGAGGGCATCATCATCGCTTGGACATGATCAATCACCCAGCGACTGTCATCAGTAGAATTTTCCGCCTTAAATTTGGACAGATTCTTGATTGGATTGTTTGGGCATAATGAGACGACATAGGCAGTTTTGACAACATTGTACATCTGCTGCTCTTAAAACAGCGAAAATCCACAGACCCTAAATGTTCTCGATCACGATCCACAACAGCTTCCTCCCTCTCTTCTCTTCCTTATCCTTCTTCATCTTGATATTCCCATGCGCATCCTTAGACTTTGTCTGCACAGCACCCCTGTCACCCTCACTCTCACTGCTACTCGTACTACTGTCATCATCACTATCCTCACTTTCACTCTCGCCCTCCACTACCCTCCGTGGTACTTTCCCCTTCCTCGCCCTCTTCGCCTCTTTTCTCTCCCTCTTCCTCTCCCTTTTCTCCGCTTTATAGACAGCCTTGTCTCTCTTCTTCATAACCTTCTCATAATTTTTCTTATCTTTCGAAGCCACCTGTTTCGCACTAACCTTCGCTAACATAGTGCTCTGCTCCGTCGGGGGTGGCACGTCAAGTTCAAGGTGTGCACTATACGGCGCCACAGCCTTCAATGCTCGCTCAGCAGTACTTATGTAAAAGGTCTCATCATTCAGCAGTGCGAGTTGCGGCAATGTGCCTGGAACCTTGAGGATTTCCCTCGTGGCGAGACTCGACGCGTTACTGACTTTCAAACCTCGTGGCACGAAGGAATTCTTATTAACTTCGCGAAGATAGAGTTCTGTTCTCCCTTTGGAGACAGCAGCTGCTCCGAGCTTCGCGGTGATCGAGACGGCGAGACCATCGACGTTAAATCAGGCGTGGGGGACGAGGCTGATGATGCCGCCTGCTAGGTCGACGATTTGGAGGGGCGGGTTTTTGGTGGCTACGACGTTGAGGTTGTCGATGAAGGAAAGGAAGGGACATTGTGTGATGCCTTTGGATTGGAGTTCGGGTGCCCAGGCGCGGAAGAAGGCTTGAGTGCGGCCTTTGCGGACTTGAGGGAGGACGATGGGTTTGCTGAGAGGACGGGTTGGGAGGGAAGGTTCTTTCGGGGGTGGTGAGTGAATTCCTACGCTTGATGGAGGAGCTCGTCATCTGAAGATACTTCTGATGGGGGAGTTATGGTTTCGGCAGACGTAGAAGAGGTCGCGTTCTGTAGAACTGCATCTTGGAGAGATATGTTTGCATTGATGTTCCGCGATGAAGATGAATCGGAGGCTGGCTTGTGTCACTGGCAACGTATGGCGGAGGCGCTTGGCCCTGCTTTTCGTGATGTTGGTATATCTTGACTCTCCAATGCTCTCAGATCGACTTATGAAGAGCAATTGATGTTGTTCTGATTTCTTTTGCGTGATCCCAACCTTTCTTTATGGACTTGAGAAGAGTGCGGTTGGAATCAACCGAAAAGACGTTGTTCAATACAGCGCCTGCGAACGCGGTTCAAAAAATAGCGGTCGTCAGAAGATTACTTCCGTATTATTTGTAGCACATGAAAACATGAGTTCGGGGGCTTCCTCCAGGGCTGAAAGATCACAGCACCAATGCCAAATCTAGAATAGCGATCTACACTCCCGGGGCGGTAGATCAAACAAGCTTCGTTCAAGCCTCGATCGCGACAATTCGATTGGACACAGATGCAAGATTGACATTGATCATTGACGTTATGCGTCAATTGGCAGCTATGGCAGACAGCTAGTGTGGGATTCTTTCCTTTTGTGGGAATCCCTATGCGGGATACTGGACTTGTACTAGTGTTCATCACGTAAAACACTTGAAGGCACCAAAGGTACGAATGGGAGTTGCAAAGGAAAGCCTGAAGATGAACAGGATTGCGACGCGTAACCTCTCGCAAAAATCTCTATACCTTAAGAAATATGGTCCGAGGACCTGGGTTGTCGACTGGTAAGTATGAAAAGTAATGTTCGCCGAGCACTGCTGACTTGACACAGGCTGTCGGACATGTCGACGACGGCGTGTCAAATGTGATGAACGACATCCTCGGTGTATAGCTGCGAAAGAGCAAATTATGATTGTGAAGGCTATGCGCCTATCCATCGCTTCATCGATGAAAATTCGAAGACGAAACGAGCCGTCAAGAAGAAGTTCCCGGGTGCAACAAATCCACTTAGCGAGCTCGAACCTGGAAGAACGAACACTTCGTCAACTTTGACTGAGATTGCATCTTCGAGAAAATGGAACCTGAAACTTCCCTCCAACTTGGGGTATCAAGGTTTGGAGGAAAACATCTGTACTTCGTTTACTCTCACGCATCTCCTCGCAGGTGATTCAGGATTCATTCCCGTCCCGTGGATGAGGATGCATGCTGAAGACAAAGCCTTGGTGTCTGGCCAGATGGGAATCCGAGCACTCGGAGCGATGTACTTTGGGAAGCTACATCACCTTGACGATGTTGCTGATCGAGGACGGAACTTCTATGGGAAAGCTCTCGTTGCACTGAAGACAGAATTACAGCATGCTGAGAAAGCGTGGTCGCCCGCTGTGCTACAGAGTGTGATGATATTGGCGCTGTATGAGGTACCCCCACCCGTCATATCATCTCCACGTAGATCTGAAGATTGACAAAATATAGTTCATCGACTACAAGTCGACATCAGGATGGATGAAGCATGCCGGCGGAGTCGCCAAGCTAATCGAGATGCGTGGACCATGGAGACACCAAGGCTTCATGGATCGCTACCTACTCGAAGGCAATCGAGTTAGCATGGCCTTAGAATGTCTGATGAGGAGGAGGCGATGTTTCCTAGAGCATCCCGACTGGAAAACTGTTCCATGGGCACTTGATCCCAAATCGAAAACCACCATGAATTACCTGCACGATATACTGTGTGATATTCCTGGTCTGATGGAAGATGCAGAACTCCTCCAGGATCCTCATTTGGACAGCGAGACAGTGAAGGAGAAGCACTTGGTACTTTCGAGGAAGATCTTGATGGAGCTAAAAACGCTGTATGAGTGGCGTGCAGGATGGGCGAAGAAGAATCAGGGTTCCTGGTGGGAAGTACCAACTTCATGCCCGAAGACGAAAGTCGTTTTCCCCACTGCCATTCACTTCAAAAGTCTGAAGCTCGCCAATGAAACCACGATCTACAATACGATATTACTGCTGCTCCGTCGACTTGGCTTCCAAGTTATTGGTCCTGGGTTTGATCCTTCAGGTATCTACCTGAATCTTCCAAAGGGTGTTGAGTACGGGCCGTTGTACGCACCACGTACGGCACCAGACGGCAGAGCGATAGCGACCGAGATATGCAGGACGGTGGAATATCATCTGGCCGAGGAGAGGAAGAGTGCAGGTGGACTCTTCCTGCTGTTTCCTCTAACGGTCGCATGTCAGGTGTTCGAGCCTGATAGTCGAGAGACGAAGTGGCTTGGAAAGACGATGAATAGGGTAGCTGATTCGAGCGGCTTTGAGATTGGGAGGAACCTTTGGGCCAATAGTGAGAAAGTCAGATGATGGACTTTTATAAGAAAACGATCTTTCAATCTTTGAACGTTCTTCGGTGTGCTTCCGTAGTACTTCGTAGTATCATATTAGAGGACCCTCAAGCGTTCCTGAACGAACGTAGTCGTGAAGACATGGAAAGAGATTCAGAATTGGACACCGGGACATGCGCAAATCCTTGTCATTTGAGGTAACTTCGTGGGAAGGATGAATGCTTTAAGTCTTATCGACACGGTTTCAATTCAGCGGGATAATTGCTCGGGGCGAGTTCTGGACAGGTCTCGAAAGTTTGTCTCCGTGTGATTGACCAGCAATCCACAAACCCCAGATTCCTCGCGAAGGAAAGATAAGAGATCAGTTAAGAGATCAAGAGAGCTTATCCGTATCACTCTTGAGCTTCTGCATATCTTAATTCGTCGTGTGAAAACGGATTGGTTGTCATCGGCTCGATGGGTTCGTGTGGTGTTTTGGCCGAGACCCCCTTGAGACGGCCAAGCGAGGGGCGTCGGAGATCCAAGCCACTGGTAGCGAAAAGTGTAAGATCGACCTATATCAAAAGGTGCATTCCATATCCAAGAGTTATTAATTGCAGCGGGTCAGGCCGATGTGTATTCCCTTACGATGCATAGATCATTCTTCTCGTGTTGTCGGACGAAACGGGCGCAAGCAAAAGCATCGTGGACTCAAGTCCAGAATCTCGAACCAAGTGTTTTTTGCTGCGGAGTGAATGGAAGATGTGTGGGTTCGTGACTGAGGAATTCTTTGAAGTTGGGTTGAATGAGTAAGTCAGGTTGGATTGTTCTCTTGACTGTGATCTACAATCGACTGTTCGGTTGTGCTTGTGCTGATCGCAGGCAGTGAGAAATCCATGGCCGAAGTGGAAGCAAATGCCGTCAAGGAGGACAAGGACAACCAAGTTGAATTAGAGAAAGAGACCATAGTCAAGGATATGGTGTGCGGTCCAGCAATATCAAGTGTTGGGCTTCGAAGTTTTATTGGTGGTGCAAAGAAGCAGCATCCGTGGTGGCAGATCTTTGGCATCCGTTCACTCCATGAAACGGAGGTTTGGTGGTCGAAATTCAGTGGGATGATGCCATTCTTCGTAGTGAGCTCTGAGAAATCTACAAACACCAGAAGATTGGTTGAAATGGAACCAGATGTTGATTGACACGTTCTGATAATTTGCTTCTGAGTTCTTTGGAAAACCGCAGTGACGACACTTGACGGCCGTCACGCCATTTTTATCTTCGATAAATGAATGGACCAAGCATACAATTATTTAATGTTTCTATGATCATGAGATATGGGGATAATATTGTCAATGTTTGCGAATCATGGGCTCTGTGTTCTTCTCACAATTGGAAACGAGTGCTTCTCATTCTCAATATGACAACACGAGTGAAGAACTGCAGTGGGTACGCTTTGCATGGCTACCTAATTCCATGCTGCTATATCCTTATAATGCTACATGTAATATGCAAAGGCCTACTCGATAGCTTCAGAAGAGTTCCTGCTATCTGGCTAGCATACATGAAGCAAACCTACCCTTCGCACATCGCCCATCGCCCATCACCCAAGTATCGCCTATTCAAGGCAGTTGAATCAGCACATCTACACGATATCTTTCCTGATTTTCTAGGACTGGAATATACATATCTAGCTTCCCAATATCCAAGATCTCAACACTTGCTAACTGTACTTCAGCTCCTACTAATGAAACCTCATTCAAACCTATCCACCAATTCAACCCCACAGTAACCCGTCCCTACCTGAGTCTCTCTGCAACAACCTAACAACCTAGTAGCCACGTTAAGAAGCACCACATTGACCTTGAAATCACAATTCGACGACTCGCGACGTAACAGAAGCCAACATCTTCAACATGTGCACAAACTCGTCCACTACCTGTACTGCATCGCTCACCACAAGCTGCCAACCTTAACTCCTGGTGATACTATATCCATTCTCGCTCGGATCTGATCATTTCTCGCGATCTATAATTCTCCCATCATAAATACCAATCACTCACTTCAGGCCATCTGGCCTACTTACCCTCTCAGCTCTTTCACAAACCTAGCTGGCGCGCGACCTTTGTATTCCAACGACGAGATCACGATGAGGATGAGGTGGGGTAAGATTGTGATGGCGTTGGAATTGGGGAGAGCACATATCACATCACATTATGACGTCCAAGAATCTTAGTTACTTATTTATTTATTTTTAATTCATGGTAATTATGCTTGGCCCTCGCATGGTATATACAATCCCACACTCATTTCCTGCCCTCATCATCGAAAGGGTCATGTGCGATGAAAGAAAAAACAGCAAAGAACACCACCAGCACCAGCGCCAAATGTCAGTCCATACATGCGTAAAGAAGAGAAGCAAAGAAGAAAAGACTTCTGTTCATCCTCTCGCTACACCAAGCAAAGCACAGCAGGCAGACAAACCAGAAACATCTCAAGATTAGACCTGCTCCTTAACCTCCTCAGTATTATACCTCGCAAAAACACTTTGACTCAAATCCTTATGGTTAAGATTCAACTTCTTCGCCATCCTCCTAAAATAAATCCTCTTACACCATTTCCACGTCTCGACACCCGCGAAGAACAAGATCGTCTCGATGATAACAACAACCCACTCCCACGTGATACCGATATGTCTGAAGACGCGATCGTTCAAGACGGGGATGTAGAGTGTGGGGAAGACAGTGACGAAACCCGCGACGATAGACCAGAACAGGAACTTGTTGCGCCAGATATCGATGGCCCATTGCGTGAAATACTTTGTGGATTTGGGTTGCATGCGGAAGAAGGAGCGGCGCATGTTGACCATCTCCCAGGCTAGGAAGAGCGAGAACCAGGTCATGCAGACGAAGGTCGTGGCTCGGGCGCGGAACACGGTGCCGCAGCCTTGGTCGATGGAGTTGTTGCAGCCGACGCCCAAGGAGCCGTCGCCGAAGCCGAAGAGCACGATGGAGAAGGCGGAGAGACAGAGGGCGGCCATCCAGAGACCGTAGACCATCATGTCGATCATTACTTCCCAGGTGAAGACGCCGGTTTTGAGGGATTGAGGAGGTCGCTGCATGATATCTGGGGCGGCGACCTCGAAGCCAAGACCCATATCTGGGAGAGAGGATGTGATCATGATGACCCAGAGGATTTCGACGGGCGAGAGAGGGAAAACGGAGAGGCGCTCGTCGTCTTTGAAGGCTAGACCGATGAGAAGGGTGCATGCTTGGGCGATATTTTGACCGAGGAGATGAAGGACGAATTTCTGAATATTGTCGAACATACGGCGGCCCTCCTCGATGGCGTTGAGGATAGATGCGAAGTTATCGTCGGTCAGGACAATGTCGGATGCGTCCTTGGCTACATCGGATCCAGCCTGTCCCATGGCAATGCCCACGTCGGCACGCTTCAATGATGGCGAGTCGTTTACCCCATCTCCAGTCATGGCTGCGAAGCAGTCCCTGCGGTGCAGAGCGTCGATCATGCGTACCTTCGTGTTTGGCGAGCATCTGGCAATAACCAGCGGAAGGACAGGGAGATTGTCGATATCATCGTCCGATAGCTTGTCAAATTGACTGGCAGTCATAACCATGGAGTCTGTGACTCTCTTGGCAAGGGATTGCATATCAGCTGGAAGAATTCCGACTTGCAATGCGATAGCTCTAGCTGTTCCGGGATGGTCACCAGTCAACATGTGGACCACAATACCGGCTTCGTGGCACTCTTGTACGGCGCCCTTAGATTCAGGACGTGGGGGATCGTATAGACCCACGAGACCTTGGAAGATAAGTTCTTTCTCAACGTCCTCTCTAGGAGCCTGTTCGTTCTTCTCTCTTGGGTTAGTGGCGTCATGCCACTCCTTACTTGCTAGAGCTAGGACACGAAGTCCTTGGGCAGCAAGTGCTTCCATATTTGCGAGGATTTCGGACTCGATATCTTCAGTAAGGTCAACAGGTTCTGCACCAGCTTCCTTCTGGATATGGGTGCATGATTGGATGACACGTTCGACGGCACCCTTGCTGTAGACCATGTGCTTCTCAGCAGACTTGAAGATGACAGTCATTTTCTTGACGTCAGAGTCGAAAGGATATTCAGCAACCTGCTCCCACTTCGGTGATTGGCCAGCAGTCCATCGCTCTCTTTGCCAATTAAATCGGCTAGCGAAGACCTGGATGGCAATTTCTGTGGGGTCACCAGTGGCTTTCCATCCATCCTCGCCCTTGTGAATTTTTGCCAAATTTGCGAGGGAAGCGATGTTGAGATAGCTTTCCAGTTGTGGATGATCATCCAAAAGCTCCTGGAAAGGCTTCACTTGGTCGTTCTCTTCTGGTTGCTGGTCTTTTTTGCCAGTCAATTGCGATGGGTGGACGGAGGTGAAGGAGAGATCGCCTTGAGTTGGATCAATAGGGTCACTTGATGTACCGACCGAGAATGTTCCAGCCGATGGGAGCCAGGCCTTCTTGACAACCATCTTACCCTGAGTTAGAGTGCCGGTCTTATCGGAACAAATATCTGTGACACCTCCCAGAGCTTCCAGGGAATCAAGTTTACGGACAACAACTTGACGTTCCACCATGCGCTTGGTGCCGGCCGCCATGGTAATCGTGAGGACGACGATGAGAGATGCAGGAATCATGGACAGTCCTGTGGCGACAGCGTAGATGATAACTTCCTTGTTGTTGGCAAATTCATTGGCACCCATGACGATGATAGCGCAGATAACTGCGATACCGAACAAGAGAATAGCAAATTTGGAAAGCTTGCGCTGAAGTGGTGTCCCGACGTTGACACCCAAGAAGTGGCCAATGAAATCTCCAGCAGTCAAACCCCAAGCCTGGAGGTATCGGTGAGGCTTGGCTGTACCATCAGCCTTCCTCTTGACCTTTCTCTTCTTCCCGTCCTTCTTTTGTATAGCGGCGGCAATGGAACCAATTTCTGTGTGCATGCCTGTAGCAAATACTGCTCCTGTGGCACGACCCTTCGTCACGGTAGTGGAGCTGAAAGCGACGTTGATGCGGTCTCCGGGGCCAAGTTCCTCGGGGAAAGTGGCATGGCAATCCTTCACAACTGGAAGCGATTCTCCAGTAAGGGCCGATTCGTCGGTCTCAAAGTTCATAACCTCGAGCAATCTTCATATGTTAGCCTATGATGTTGTGTAGGACAGGAGCCGCATACCGAATATCTGCTGGGATCAGATCACCAGTCTTCAATTCTACCAAATCTCCCGGAACCAAGTGTACCGTCGCTACCGTCTCGTTCTTCCCATCGCGAATAGCACTTGAGGTGGGAGAGCTCAGTGATCGTAGGGAATCGAGTGTTTTTTCAGCATTGTATTCCTGGAAGAATCCAACGACGATATTGAGGAAGATGACGGCGGAAACGACTCCACCTTCGATATATGACGAGATACCAAAACTAACAGCCATTGCAATGATAAGGATCTGGTAAACTGGTCAGTACGCTGTCCTATAGGTTCAGGAAAATTCTCTTACCAAAATCATTGCATTCGCGATTTGTCGAATCAAGATTTTCACAGGCTGGACTCCAGGGCCCTCATCGAGTTTGTTCAAACCATACTCATCCAGTCTCGTTTTGGCCTCTGCGGATGTGAGTCCATTTTCGGTATCGACTTTGAGCTCTTCAACCAATGCCTCAGCAGTCAATGAATGGGCTGGAAGTGACATTGGTTTGTTGGATTGACCAGAGACATGACCATCAACAGCTGGAGGTCTGCTCTCCTGGCTTTGCTGTGATTGTTGAGTCTTGGTCTCTTCAGGTTTAGCATCTTGGAACCTGATCCCTTGAGGCTTTGTTGGGGAAGCGTTCTTCTCAAGGTCTGCCATTGTTGCAGATTCCTACCGAGGATGGTAGAGAAAAGAAAATTGTTCAAAAGAAGGACAAGTGAGAAACAAGCAATCAACAAGTGGAGGGGAATCTAAAGAGTATTATACTTCTATCTTGTCTCTACCCTCGTGTGTGAGACAACGTCATTCCCATGGCGCCAATATTTCGGCCAAAAGCCTTATGAGGGTAAGTGGTCACGTACCAAGAAGCCAATTCTTGGAGAAAGAGGCAGCTTGGTACACTTAAGCCATTGTCGAATGATAAGACCTACCTAATACCCCGCTACTGGGCACCGTGTGGTAAGAGGTGGGAGGTGGGTGAAGTTTGGCTGGTAGATGGGCAAAGATAGGTGAGATGGCGGGGTGATGGCCGCATACTCAACCATGGGCCAAGTGATATCAAAACTCCTCCAGAACATATTATGGGGTTCTAGCAACTTGGCAAGCGATAAACCAACGAGATGTTTTCGTGCTGTTCTTGGGGTGGGTGTTTACCAAGGGAGGCCAAGCACACTATGTTGAACCGGTCCATTCCCACTGACATCGTCGCTCGGCTAGCGTACCCTACACAGCAGGTGCAGGGAGACGTCATATTGGCATAGGTGAAGACAAGAAGGCGAAGAAGAGCAAAAGAGGGCTGAGCCATAATCCAGATCAATTCCAAGCCTTCTTCTCCAGATATCTTTTCCTTAAGTAGGAGTGAGAATCAATCACGGAATCCTGCCAATGCTCGGCCGGGGTATGTCGGGATCCTTTAAGGCTGGGAGTGTGCCGACTGCCGCTTGGCGATAGTGCAATTGGTTGAGGGACTCGCGTTGCTTCGGGTTATCGCCATCACTGTCGCCGTTATCCTTGGACTAAAGGGCAATTTCTTGGTGTTGTGGGTGCGAATACGGCGTATAGATAAGAGGAGGGAAACCTTGGAATTGAGTTGAGACGGATAAAGGTTGAAGAGAACCTTACGAGGGCGGAAAAGAGAGAAGGGTCGAGGCAGTGGCAGTAAGAGTGGGGCGCGCCAGACATGCCGAAGCGAGACACGTGCCGTCTTTCCTTCCCTCCCTAGGTGATCCCAACTTTACTTTCCGTGCTCCTCTCGTCTCCTCTCGTCTCCTCTTCATGGCAGAACAAATGTACCTGAACAAATGCACTGCAAAGCTGAGCTTTTGGATACTCAATAGTATGTGTGAACCATGATACCTGCCTAGGAAATTTGGATTCGATGGTAATATTCCTTGCACTTTCTCTGCCAGCACTCTTACATCATGGCTATTACCAGAAGCACTGGTGATCCATGGTTTGCGCGTTAAGTAGGATCTAAGGGGACCACGAACTCCACAGATAAGCATGACTTCATGTATGTATGCTAGTCCCTCGAGTCCCCACTCCCAATAGATCTAAAATCTATCAAGAATAACCTCATTTGTCATTCAACATCACTTATTGAACGGTGTTCTATCATGTACGAGCTAGTCCTTTCAAACAGCCATGGTTCAATATGGATAGAGCAGTTCTTTATATCGCGACTCTATACGCTTGCTCCAAAGCATAGATCAATGGGCATGAGGTGGAAAGTCCCGAGCACGTTGAAGATCGCGGCAGAGCTCACAACCCTATCCAAGTATGCAGACATGTGCATACATGTTGTATCTTTGTTCAATCCTTTGAGCAGACTAATTACAAGACTTTTGAAAGCATATAATACAAAATTCACAGCTCAATATCAAGCCTCCAGAAGAGATCAGACTGCCAAATTCCCAATTCTTTTCACCGACCTGTCCTGAATCAAGAGACTCCACCTATCCTGTCCTCGCCCTCAAGCCACAGTCCGATACACAGTTGTCCAATTCGGATGTTCAGTGAACTTATACACTTCACTCTTCGTCGAAGTGGTCTAAATCTCGCACGTCAGCTCTGCTCCTCGCAATTATCGGATAATTAACCCAACCTCTCTCCCAGCTCTCTTTTAAGAAAAGCAGAAAAAAAGAAAGAAAATCTCACAGTAGTATAATTCCACGTCTGACTCACCTCCGTCACACTGCTTGTTACCATTGGCGCCGCACTCGAGATCAAACACGAACAAGCAAGCGTAATGAACAGCGGGAAGAACGACGTCAAGAAGTCAGGCGTCGTCCACGCTGCGCGCTTCTCGACTCTGATTCCGTTCTCGGCATCAACCTCTTCTTCATCTGTCGACACAGGAAGCTCAGGCGCAGGCGTGATCAGAGGATTAGCAGGGCCTTCTTCTTCACCTCGTCTCTCAACCCGAATCGTCTCAGTATCTGGCTTGGGAAGATCGTGCTGTTGACTCTCTTCAACCTCTGGAGCAGGGACTTTGTACGTCGTATCTCCTTCCACGATTGGGATTTTGTGCCATGATGGTATACGTGGTGATGGTGTTCGAGCTGGGTGAGATGGTGAGTTTCGTCTCTCCGGTCTGACTTGCTGTCCTAGCTGTGTTTTCTCGTCTGCTTCTGGGATGGGGATCTTGTACCACTTTGCTTCTCGTGGAATAGTGCGCGATGGGTTGTCTCTTCTCATGGGTCGTACTTCCTCATCATTCACAGTGGCGACCAGTCTGTCGGAGTCTTCGGTGGGAAGAGATACTATGTAACCATTCTTCTCCGCCTCTTCAGGAAATTCGTCGTCCGATCCAGGAAGTGGTAGTCTGTATGGCCGTGAACGTTTCTCAACTCGGATCTTCTCGCCTGCTTCGAGTGGAAGTACCCCTTCCACGGCAGAATCCTGACTCTCGGCCCTCGCAACTCGTATGCTTTCGTCCGCATCGACCAGCAAGACTTCTTCGGCGAGTCCATCGGGCATTTCGTCTCTCTCAACTCTGATCCCATCATCCGCATTCAACGACGACCCTTCATCGCTTGAATCGGAATATGGAGTCTCCTGCTCTTCTGGTACAAGTCCACTCGCATCTTTCTCCGGCCTTACATTTGGCAACCTCTCAAGCCTGCAACACTTCGCATCCCGGTCTCGCTTCTGCCTCGCGACTTTCTTACCACAACCAGGCTATGCAGTCCACACGTCAGCTCAGCTTCCTTCTTATTACAGTCCCCCAAAATTGCAAAGAGGAATAATGAACTTACCGTCAATAACTCCCCGCACCCTCTATCCCAAAACATCGGTCCATCACTATATCCAACCTCACTCACATTCCCGTCAACCGGGGTCTTGTACACATTACACCTGTTATACCTCAGTCCTCCCTTCCCATCCTCCAACCTATCAGTCTGCGGCACGATCTGAAAACTCCTGCATTCCTTGTCTCTCAAACATAACTCATGACACTCAATACCCGATAGATTCGTCTTATAGTGAAGCAAATTCTTCGAATATCCCAAAGCCGGAATGCCGCACCTGATCAAGTGGGACGGCGTGGGGAGGGGACAGACTGCTGTGGTTGTGGAGTGGCTGTATTCGGATGTTGTGGTGGAGATACTGAGTGTTGAGGTCGATGTTACGACTATTGCGGAGTCGCCTGTGAATGTTGATGTTATCGAGACAGTGCTCGTTGGCCGAAGGACTTCGGAGCAGAGGGAGGTGTAGTCTAATGTTTTGGATGGTGGTCTGTGGCACGGGATATTTCATCAGTCTAGATTCTCTGCATTCATCTTGCTTTCGATTTTCTTTGGGTCGCTAGGAAAGGTGGTGTTGTGATACGTACGGATGGACCATCAAGCTTGCCATATCTTTGATCTGGCCTGTTTCGGTGCAGACTGGACGCCTCGTCAGCTTTTCCTTTGCTCTTTCTTATTTCCTTACTGAAGGTGAGGAATACTCACAACCAGGACTCGTCCACGACGGCAAGTCCGCCAGATTCTGTCTCCTCCCTCTCGACCATTTCCTCTCCACCAGCCCATCTTGATTCTCCACACCATGTGCATCACTCCTTGCGCATGTCAAGCTCGCGACGAGCAAGACCGTCGTGAAAGTGTTCAAGAGTGACAGTGACATCTTGTACATTTGGAGAATAACCCCTGTCAGCACATATATTGTTTGATATCGATACTCAGGTACAGTACATGAGATGACCGATCCTAGAAAGGAAGGAGAATATCTCATCGAGGAGATCCTTTCTCTTTATCCTATCTCAACACGATTCAATATCAATCAAGCCACCATTCCATAAACTCCCAGCTGATGCCCGAAGGAATTTCAGATCCGTATGCCACCAGCACTGCAAGCCCCCGGGCCGTCGCACTCCACCTCTGAGGACAGAACGAACCGCTACTTCTTACCCTCTCACCACTCCCCTCCCCCTTCAATTACTTCCATAAAAGAAAAGCCACAGCTCTCCAACTCACCAAACACAAAAAGCCATACCTCACAATTTCCTCCGCATCTGACCATCTCTTACCTCGTTTCCTGGGTTCTCGACTCCCGGCTAATACCCCACAAACACCCACAGAGCCGTACAGAGTCGCACGGAGATATTACCCAGATTGCAGGTCTGCCTGTGCACTTTCACACGTTCACCGATTGGCGATATGCACACGTGGACTTATTAACCTTATATTACGCAGCTGGAACCCTCTTCTCTTCTCCAATCTGATATGCGCTTTTCGTAGTTCATGGTGAAGTTTGGGTCATATAGATTAAGTGGTAGTGGTAGTGGTACTCGGATGTCTAGATGGGGTGTATGCGTCCGTGGGTCCGTGGGTGCATTCTCGGGGTCACGGTTGACAGCACCAGGAGGTGCAGGTGCATGCTGAAGCGAGGTGCTTGATTAGAGGGGGAGAGAGGTGCTTCCGAACCAATGGGGTGCTTTGGGGAGGGGGAATTTTGGGGTATATCAGCCTTGTGTTAATGGATTCCAAAACCGGGGGATTCATGTCAAATGGGTGAGGCCAGTACGGATCTGGTGCGGTAGGGTACGGCATGGTAGAATGAGGATTTCGCCGTCGCTGGATGTTCCGAGAGGCGTGATGGGCTCGAGGGGTGCTAGTATAGAAACGTGTATGCGTGAAAGCATTATGTACCGTGAAGTTTGCTTTCGAGCTTAGGGTCTAGAATTTGACAGTGGTTTGAGCGAAGTGAAGCTACCTATGCACTGCCCGCATAATCCTCCTGTTCCATCTCCATCAATATAGCGCTCCTCTCAGCAGTAACAGCATCAACCCATTGTCCCTCCGCCCAAACCTTTCTTTGCCACTCCACCTTATCAATACTCGCGCGACCCTCGACAGCCTTCCTCTCGCTCTCTTGCCTGACTCTCAAAGCCTCCACCTTCCTACTTTCGCCCTCCCTCACTGCCGCCAATTGCTTCCTCCTGTAGGCATCCCAAAATCTGTATTCCTTAACTTGACTCTCTCTTAGCTCATCCCGAGCCTCCCGAATGCGGTACTCGGCTTCCGGCTTCCCATTATAGAACGCCCGCAGCTGCGTAACATAGTCGTCTTCGATACGATGTTCATCTTCAAGTCGTACTTGATACTCTTGCTCAAACTTAGCTTCCGACTCCGCAATCCTATGCTGCGATTCCATGGTAAGAGCGTTCATCTCAGCAGGGTGCTTGATAGCGAGTGTATCAAGCGCATCCTGCTTTTCCTTCTTCAAGACTTCGACTTCAAACTCATAGCGCTCGGCCATCAGAACGCGCTGCACGTCCGTCAAAATCTCGAGCTCGACGCTGAGTTGTCGGAATTTGCGGTTCACAGCCGCGAGTCTCTCTTCCTCCATTCTACGCCTCTCCTCGGCTCTGATGCGCTGCTCGGCTTCTTCTCTGATCCTCGCGGCTTCTAGTTCAGCAGCTAGGCGCTCCTCTTCAGCCCTCTCAAAATCAGCAATCTCTTGCAATATCTGTCTGAGTTCCTCTTCTTCAGCTGCGCGTCTCGCGTTCTCTGCCACCGTGCGTTGAGTTTGCGCAGCTGCTTCCTCACGTCTACTAGCGACTTGTGCTTGAATATTAAGAAGCTGTTCGTCTGTACAGGAGCAGGTCTTCCACCTGTCGCCGCAGACATAGCAGAATTGCGCTTTGCAGCGACAGGTCATGTGTCTACAGCCTTTGTTGTGCTCGACGTAGGCGTGGCAGCTGTAGCATCTTTTCCAGCCTTCCATCTCGGCGAGGTTGGCTGTTGCTTGGAGGGCTGGGTCTTGAGGACAGTCGCTGCCGTTGTGGTAGGGGCCTCTGCATAGTGTGCAGGTTCTCTTTGAACATTTGGGACATTTGGCGAAGTTACGGGCGGCGCCGGCGCTGACTGATTTTGGGGGGATCCAGGTCCCGCAGTTGGTGTGGGTGCAGTAGACGCGATCGCTGGTTGGGATTGACCATTCTGCCTCGCGTTGTTGATATTTTGTTTTGGTGGTGCTGTCGAGATGAGGAAGGATGTTGTCTGCTGGAACGGGATTCAAACAGCATTTTGCGGGCCAATGTGTTTCTGACTCGAGTGCAGTGCTAGCTGGATGTTAGATAGGTACTGTGTGTGACCCGTGGAGTAAGGACGTTACCTGATGAGTCGTTGGAAACATTCGGTGCAGTAACTGTGACAGCTCAGCGTGACCATTTGGGTTGCAGCAAAGTCATCCAAGCATGACACACATTCGCTATTCATGTAAGCCGATGCGTCAGATGCCAGAGGGAAGATTACGTACATTGTTGTTGGCTGCAGAGTCGGTGCTGCCCTGGTTGGTTCTGGTATTTGTGTGACGTCTGGGGAATTGGGAGCACTGCTTTCACTGAGCCCATCGAAGTTGAATTTGCGCCGGAACAGGGAAGTCAGTCCAGATGGCTTCTTTGAAGCTCGCTTGGGTCGAATAATAGGCTCTGGGCGAGGATCTGGCTCGATCACCATAGATGTATAGCCAGAGTCGCTTGATGAGAAAGAAGTTGCGCTGGCGCCACTTAGTCGCGATGAACCAGCACTCAGAAAAGTCGGATCCAGTGGTTGATCACTGGTCAAGCTCTATTTCGGATTAGCAATTTGATCAGATAAATTCGTATCATTGCTTACTTCTCGGTCTCGCCGTGGCTTCACTGAGGCTCTTCCCACTCTGGCAATTGGTCGTTCTCGTCTCGCTGACGCTGCTCGCCTCCTCTCTTCCTCTTCATGTCTTGCCCGTAGCCTCTCAAGCGGTACTGGAAGTATATCTCTTATCGTCGGAGAAGATGCTTCCTGGGACTGTAGCAACTCTCTCGGTGGTTCGTATCTTCGCCAGTCCACATGGTCATCACTCGCGACGCTCTCAACCACTGGCTCGAACGCCAGATACGATGCGAAAGCTTCTTCGCTCGGTTCGGTACTCGCTGCAGCTGGCCCGCAATCGAAAAAGAGTTCATCGCGACTATTGCTTGATGAAGGAGAAGCCGAAGCCATTGTGGGAATTTGCAGAAATCCCTGGGAGAAATTTGTATGCAGTCGAAGGCCACCGCTCATTGAAACCTCGTCCCGGTTTATAAGTGGCCAGTCACCCGGCATTCTCGTAGCTGTCATCATCTTGGTTAATGGACTATTAGTATTATGAGTCAAGATGTCGTCAAATAGCGAAACACAAGGTATCGAAACATAAGATGAGATTCGGTAACAAGCTCAATAAATGGCTTCCGAGGAAGTGTATTGATATGAAAGACCAAGCAGGGCATTGCTAGCCGATCGAAAGCTTTCATCCTACATCCTCAGCGACAAAAGCCGTGAATCAGTCTCCCAGGAACGCCCTAGGCTCATATCCACTGAGGCACTAACCCAACGCATGCTCGAAACAAGAGACAGCAAACTACAGCCTCGTTGCAGCCAAAAGCCAACTAGCGAATAAGAATGCACTAGAACAGCACACTGCAATCCTTACCGGGAGCACAGAATGGTACGGTAACCCTAAATCTCAGGAGGATGACATGTGGGTGATGGTTCTGAGCCGTGGTCTGCCTGACTGGGGCTGAGCACCCGAACATCAAAATCTGGCGACAAAGCTGCCTGGCAGGATTGAAAGCAATCAATCATGAGACGCTGCACTGCCGCTTTTCGAATACCATAGAGCAACACTAGAAGACCCATCGAAGCATTTAGTTCGTATGTTCCCGTCTCTGAAGGGCGTTCAGTTGTTCTGCTGAGGTCTTGTCCGGCACCTTTGCCGATGGCTGATACTTGACAGCCTGCACTCGTGGAAAGTGCAAAGCTTCATTTTGAGTGTAGTTTCCGACTGAGCCACGATAGAGTGATTGATTCGAGGTTATTTCAGCGATGAGTGGGCCTTGATGGTTGATGCGCATTATTTGGGTTGTGATGCTGAGATAAGGTTGAGATACGCTTCAAACTCGTAAAAGGTTGGCGAAGACACGCTAAACTCCAACTCGTCTAGGAGATTTTCGGTCAAAAACTCAACAAGCAGTACATCAAAAGTTAGGATTTTTTCAAGTCATTATAAATTCTACAGCCATGAAATTGAGTCACATCGAGCCTTATGCATGAATAGGAATCTTCCGATAGTCGAAAACATGATCTGCATCAGTCCGTTCCAAATCTCTCCTGCATCTTTGATACTCACGTTTCTCAAGTGATACTTCTCCATCTATATCTCTGATTAAGAGCCGCAAAGAGACTAAAGATTGCTGCAAAGCCTGACAGGGCCCCAGCCGCCGAAACCAAAGGATCGTAGGATTCAACCCTAGCAACAAACTTCTCCACTCTGTATATATTGACATCTAGTCTCTCGGCATCGATAGCGAGGAGTGCTTTGAATATTTGCATCTCACCGAAGCTGTAAACAATTGTACGTAACATCTGGCAAATAGCCACCACAGCTGAACCGTCAGCTGAGCCTCCCACTTTACATGCCTCGAGCATTGAGGCTGTACTTTCATACTTAGTTTGAGTGGTAAGTGCCGTGTCGTGGATTGAGAGAGTAGCAACGGAGCAGACTTTGAGACGTGACACGAACAGGTAGTGTCGAAGATGTTTGGGGGGGGGGGTCGTATATTTCCTGATCGGACTGCTTGCAGAATCGCTCAAAAGTAGGATGAAAGAGTGAGGCTGTGAACGAAGGAGTGGAGAGATGCGAGTGCTGGTAATCAGAATAAAAAGAGACAAATCTCTTCAAAACTGAGATACAGCTATTGTCCAAAACCCATGCCAGCGTGGCCAGTAATAACGGGGAGCGAGCAATAGAGCAAAGTGATTCTCGGACGCCGATTCGGAACAAACGGCCTTGATGCGGTCTTGGTCTATATTTATCAGCTCATATCGAATAAAGGTACAGCACGCATTCATCAGGAGAATTGTAGCAGTAGATTTGATACGTTGGGGGTCAAAACTATGTGTTCTGATTTCACGGCCACATCTGCCCTACTGTGAAATATCGAATTACCACGACACAAGGACTCATCCATCGTCTTGTTGAAGATGTCTGCCAGCATGAGCTCCTGTCTCCATCTCAAGTGGCCCAAAGTCAATAAGCTAGCCATCAGCACAGCCTTGCCAAACCAGAGCTGTACTTGTCGAGAAGTTGCTCAACCGTAACTTGTCATTTTGGCTTGTGGTAGACCGCTAAATCCATCAAAGGATCTGACCTCGTAGGAGCCAAGTATTCAGGGTAGAACTTGTGACAGCAAAGCACAATGCCATTTTCATAGAGTCGCGTAAGGATCTGAAGTACCTTGGTTAGTCAACCGGCGATATCGACTGTGAAGAGCTTGCTTACCCCTCTCACGGTCGGCATGGCTAACTGCCTCGGGACAAGGTAGATGAACATATGAGTAATCTGGTGAGTATCAATCAACGTGCTCGCGACATCATCTTGATCGTCGTTGAAATTGTAGATGAGCCACTCGGCTTTGGCGCCTTGGGTATCTGAGTTGAGACCTGCAGTCTTGATCAAGTCGGCATTGTAGTCGATACCGACGCCTTGGGCAGTCGAAAGGTTGCTTGTGGGACTATTGATGTGTCCGAGTAAGCCGAGTACTTGGGTCAGACATTAGCATCTAGCCTTATACGAATTGCTACTTCTGGTTAGTGGGGGCGATACCTGCCATCTGCTGAGCTGGGTAGAGGGGTAAATCGGAGAGAGGAAGTATGGATGTGCAGTGTTTTATCTCGCCGTCTTACGGAATTCGCCATCACCGCAACCGAAGTCACAAACAACGGTTGTTGCTGCCTTTCCGTCTTTCAACGCGAGATCAAGCGCCATTAGTGTTGCAGCCGCCCGCATGGTGCCTGGTCCGGTCTCGATGTAAGGAGCCAGGAGACCACTGTATCCGAAAGGAATATAATCAAGGTCCTGGAAAGCAAACAAAGGCTCGCCATCGGAGTCGTCCATGATGCCGATCCTCGCGTTGTTGATGGCTGAGCTATCTGCTATCGCGAGAATTATTTTGGAATGAAGCTCAAAGGCAAAAGATGGAAAGCTCGCTTAAATTTAGCGCGTAATATCACGAGACGAGCTGGGGAGTTTCAGTGGAGGGGCTCTGATTTTACAGTGATCAATCGCTAAATCGCCCGACCGGTATGATGACTTGCAGTTCAGTGCGGGGTAGCTTCAGGGCTTGTGTGGAGAAACCATAACAGCTCAACACACTTGTCTGGCACTTAAAAAGTATGAAACGGCAGGACAATACAGCCATTCAGGAGTACTAGTCTTTTGAGACATGGTCAAAAATCATTTGGAATGCGTTCAGTGACACAAGCTGTTCGTTTCCCCAAATACAGAAGCAACTCCCAGCATCTACATTGACATTCGTCACATTCAGGTACCGGATACAAAATGTGAGGGGCCAATTCATTAGAGACTATACTGAGGAACGTCGTCTGAGCCTCGCCTGTATTCCAGGGGGTCCGTGAAAGTACCAGCAGCAATATTTGCCCTCCTCTCAAGAGCATCTCGCCACAAGGCTCCCTTCGGATCCTCCCATTTCTCATTCCACATCGTGTGGTGCAAGATTGACTTTCCTTGCTCCCAATCCTGCACACCCAATCTGCAACAAACGCTCGTGAACTGTTCAACAAACCAGTTCCTCTCTGGCCACCCATACGCTGCGACTCCACCAAAAGCACAAATCCACAATAGGCCCTTTTCTTCCTCTTCACTATGCTCGACCAACTCCAGATCGTACGAAAAGAGAAAACACTCCAACTCTGACTTCAGTTTCGAGACTAGCATTCCAATCGCACAAGCACTGAAGTGTAGATCCCGGAAACACGAGTCGACGTATATTGAAGCCGTCAAACATTTAAGCGTGGTCATTCTTGTCTGTCCAAGTCGAGGGTGCTGATACAGATATACAAGACTGCGTTGCAGGAGGTATGTTTTGTCGCTGTACCACATATTATCGAGCTCTTCTGAAACTTTCGGGTTTTTTGACTCCAAAATGGATGTCAGGTAACGTAAGTCTATGAAGATTTGATCGATGTCCGCCTCAATTGGTTCCCAGGATATGGTGCGACTGAATGGAAGTTTTGACTCTCTGGGGAGGAAGCATCCGCTAGGGGTGTCTGGGAAAGTGTATGACGGGATATCCAGAGCTGGTGAGTCCCATGGGAGGATGCTTGGGCTGGTAGAGAAAACGCTTGAAGCGTGGAGTTCGGCCCCTGTTGTAATATAAGTCTGTGAGCAAATTAATTTGGACCAGAGGGATTACACACAGGCTATTACTCGTTGAAGCGAAACTGGAAATTTGGCTCTGAGAAGTCCACCACGCATACTGATCATGCGCTCTAGACCGTTTAGGTGAGCTTTTACTGCTACTTTGTCTCCGTTTTTGACCTGTATCGATGGCGTTTGTCAGCTGTCTAGACTTTTTGGCAACATGGACAGATATTTCTTGCCCAAGCCAAGAAAATAGGTTAAGGGAGGAAGGACTTACTTCTTGTAGTGCCATCCCGGCTACTGCAGCAATTGTGCCATCACTAGTCCTCTGATCTGGCCAGTTCATTCTTTCGTTGATAATCCTGATCGATTCTGCCGTGAACGAAATTGCTTCCATTGGGTCTCCCTGACCCGTCAATATGAGATGATCTGCTGCGTAGTGGGCTAGCTTGATATTGAGCAACGCAATATCGGTGAGTGACAGTGCGAGCCATGAGTTGCGAACGGACATCATCAGAGAGGTTGTTCGACTACGTTCTGTGACTGTGGTGATGTAAGTGAAGAAGGACGTGAGTTTATGCAGCAGAGGAGAGGTGCGTACAGTTGTGGTGGATGAGGAATCGAGCGCGGTGGGATAAATTCTCTGCAATCCATGACATGGGGTCGAGGCTTGGTGGAATGCTATCTTGCTGGGCTGTCTGGTATTGTAGCGCTTGAAAGCTATGAAGTAGCTCGTCAAGTGAGTCGGTACTCGAGACCGAACTATGGCGACTCTCACTATTAGGATGAAAGACTTCCCCGCCATCCAAAAACGGATTTGTCCACTCAGTCTGCGTTGGTAGCTGTATCGATGGGTCCAGCGTATACATGTCTTCAGGAAAGTGCACCGGCGACAGCTCAAAGGTCTGCATCATCATCCCGGACGACCTCGACGAACTGGCCTTTGGACACGATGGCTTCGATTTAGGCTTATCCTCCAAATCCTGGAGTCCCCTTGGTAACAATCGGAACCTCTTTGACTGCAAGGCTTGATGAATAACTGGCGGTCCAGTAAGCGGTTTTGCGCCATCAATATCTTCGCGTTCTGAAGAAGGGTATTTAGCACCTTTGATCCTCCGATTCGTGTTATTCTTCATTGCTTGCTTGCGCACCGTGTAGCGATCACGTCCGTCGATCTTCTGATTGTCGGTCAAGGTGATGAACTCGAATGTCTGGACTGGTGCTTTGGCTTTCGCAGGACTCGGTTGTTTGTTTTCGCTGGATTTTTGGGCATCCATTTTTGAAGGTGTCGAGCTCGCGCGGCTATTGTTCGTTATTCTTTGGAACTTTTGCGATATTGAGAATCTTTTCGTTATGATAATGCAGCTACACTCTGCTGGACCTAAGAACCTTCTATGTTAATAGGAATAGGAGTGAAGACTGTTGGGCCAAGACATCCCTCGCTTGAGCAATACCGATGACAAATGATATTTCATCCTTGGCTTAGGAGTGGCTGTGCGGTAAGTCGCGGCGAGACGCAGACAAAAAGCGTTGCACAGTGACTTGGAGGACGCAATATCGGGCACAACATCAGCCAAGTCTGACATGCAGGCCATGATCTGCCTTTGCAGTCCTTTCCGGAGAGGTCCTGTCATTTGATTGGAGGAATTTCGTCTGTGTAGACTTTGTTTGTTTCAAGCAATTGTTATTCAGACCTCTGAAATCCATATTGGAAAGCATTTTAAAGCAGGAAAATTTTGAGAGAAATAGATGAGAAGAACTGTTGATCAACTTTCTAGTAACTTGTCGATTCAATCCGATCCTAGCCTTTGTATCAGAGCAACGATATCAAACCAACATGAGGAGGACGAAGACTCGTGCCTTCGGAGTCCATGTATCGAGGACCAATGACTGCCATGCTTTCGTACTCTGTCGAATATAAGACGAGCTCAGGAATGCTTCATAGTCGTTATGCATAACGTTCTATCTTGGTGATAAAGGTATTCCGCGGCTATGTGCAAACCGAGCGGTTAGGATATACGTACTTTCAACCTCATAAATCAGAAGCTGTTCCTTCACCGAGTAGGTGAGAAAATAGTACTCAAATGCCCTAAAGAGCTAGTTGGAGCGGTCTTGGTGGTCGGAAGCTGTCTTTGAGGGTTCTTGACTCGCACTTCCTTGTTTGTTGCACGTGGCAGCTCGAATCCATCAGCCAATGTTAATCTCGATGCACGGGGTAAAGCCGACCAATTCGCGTAGATAACTCCCTGTCCGCATAGTTTCCACGGAGGTCCTTGAAGACATTTTCTCAATTTCCAGGTCGTACGTATCATCGGGAGATAGTAAGTATGAGCGTGCGAAATTGTCGGACTCCTGGAAACGGGGATTGTAGCCAGATTGATACATCTTAAGTATATTCAGTTTTGTATTAGTGACGATTTCAAAGCTTCGATGGTGGTTTATAAGAATCCAATCTGCTTTCAATGTTCTCGGCGCTTTCGTTATGTCCGAATCGAACCTCCGGTACAATACTACATCATGAATTAGGGCAATGGTCGGAAAGCTTTCGACAGTTTTTACGCCCGTGGGCGACGAGGGCGAAATGCCTAACGCTACCATCAAAGAATCTTAGCAAATAACGTCTCTCGTACAAGGTAATATCTAGTATCCAATGCGAATCATTTTCTCCAAAACGGGAGGCACGGTTCCCTATTGCGACAAGAAGTAAGTGACAAAGTCCTTCCATCTATCGAGCCTGTAACTTCCATCCGGAGAATCATAAGCAAAAGCTTGCCCGGAACCAGTACAACTCGATTGGCGGTCCGCACCTAGACGCTGTACTTCTGAGGCTGAAATCGTTGATACTACATCCTACAAGACTTTGTGGCGTCGGCACGCTAGAGGATGTCTACATTAGGATGGTAGTCAGGGGGCGGCGGTCTCGCTTAATGGTCTTGCCCAGCAGCCTGTTATGATGATTGTGGGGTTATGCGTAATGGTTGCTGCTGATTAATTCGACCTGCATTTGTTTAATCAGCCAGAGAACGACTTCGATAATCGCTTATTTTCTTTGCCACCTATGCTTGGGCTCGCCGAAGCTCGTAAATGATGGGCTGTCATTGGACACATTGATGGGAAGCTTTTCAAAGCCACTGCCACAGCCTCATTAGAGCAGCATTTGAGTGTAACGTTATGTTTTGGTGCTGATGCTTGGCATGAAAGTCGAAGATCATCTTTGGTAGTCGTGACATATCTCCCCTTTACGATTGCAAAGCAGCCTCAAGAATTGATTTCAAAGAGCTGAGATGCAATTTTGCCGGCGTGGGAGCAGAAGCAGATGCGGAATGCAATCGAAGGAAAGTACTCTTCGACGTGCACACGGATTGTGATTCTTGCGCACGACAAAGCCTTAATAAAGTAGTGGTAAGAGTTCGATTTCTGTTCATAGAACCCGGGTGAAATCAGGCTACCTCCTTTCACGTGGTACTCGGATGAGCCAACAATCATACAGCAGATAATAGAGGAGATTGTGGAGAAGATTTCCCTTTCGTAGTGTACTCACGACGTCTCAGAATATCGTTGATGCCGAGCCAGATAGTTGGTTTCAAGGCAGCTCAGGCTTGATCTTCTGAGCTTATTGAGAACACGGAGCTGATAGGTCTCTATGTCTGCTTATTGACATTCAAGTTTTATCGTTCATATATTGTTCCATTGTACTGTTCTAAGACATATACTTATTTCAGCCCCGTTTTTCGACCTAATGTCTTCACTATGGGGTTCGCATGAATGGCAAAGCCTTCGGGGTTCCTCAAGCATGCAAGTGCTGAGATCATACCAATACATCCTTCTTAGACTGTTGCCGCTGTTATTTCATCAAGAAATCCCTCTACATTTCTGCAAGGACGAGCATCTCTCAACTTAGAAGACTGATTTCAAAAATCGGCGACAGTTTGTGAAGGAATCGGAAGCATCAGCGCAGGACGAACATGCAAGGATAAGTGGGGCACCGGCTTCGCGGACCAGATCCGATGCCACATATTTGCTCCTTATCATGAAGTCTGGATATATCTCAACCCATAGCAGTTCATAGTGATTGGTTCCAATTCTGTCTCAACATCTTCCTTGCTTGCTGAAACTTTACTGATTTGTTATCTACTTGTCATGCCTTCAGTTATCCCTGCGCAGACCTTGAATGAGGTTGTTTCCAAGACGCCATATTCCAAGACTCCTGAGTCAAAAGAAGAATGTGAGATTCACTTGCTCAAACTCACGAAACTCTTGTTCTGACGCTCAAGATAGTTGATTGGGTTGATCTTGCCATCATTGATCTGGAGAAGTTTGACGCTCCAGGCGGGAAGGAAAAACTCGCTGCTCAACTTTATGATGCCATCAAGAACATCGGTAATTCAATCATTCCTTATCGAACCAGAACTAGGCTAAGCACGTCGCGCTGTCGCAGGATTTATTTATGTCATCAATTTTGGTCTCACGCAAGAAGAAATCGATGAGCAATACGATATCGCAAAAGACCTCTTTGATCTCGAAGAAAGCGAAAAGCTCAAGTACCTAGCCGACCTCGACAAAGGAGAGTACATCGGTTACAAACCTTTTGGTCTCAGAGATGTCATACCTGGCGTTCCTGAGAACACTGAAGTCTACAATATTCCGAAATTTGGTCCAGAATACGAGAGACCTCACCCGGAAGCTCTCAAGGCCAAATGGGCCAAGATCGAGACGTTCAGCCGTCACATCCACGATCACATTGTTACCAAGCTTTTCAAGTTGTTTGCTATCGTCCTCGAACTACCTGAGGATTACTTCATGAACTTCCACAGATACGAGACCTTCGACACCTCGTACTTGAGATATATGAAATACCATGCCAGGACCAAGGAGCAGAATGAAGCGCTTGATAACATCTGGTTGAAAGGCCACAGCGACTTCGGTTCCTTGACGCTCCTATTCCGCCAGCCCATTGTGGCTCTGCAGGTACGGACGCCGGCTGGAGAATGGAAATATGTGAAGCCGTACCCAGAATCTATAACGGTCAATATTGCCGACACAATGCAATTTCTCTCCAATGGGTTCTTGAAGAGCAGTATCCACCGTGTTGTTGCTCCACCTCCGGATCAAGCTCACTTGGATCGTCTGGGCGTATTGTATTTCGTGCGGCCGGGAGATGATGTCAAACTTGTTGGTGCGGAAAGTCCGGTTCTGAGACGGGAGAATATGCTGAAGGGTTCGGATACGGGGTTGACGGCGAAGGAATGGATCAGCAAGAGGGTTGTGGCGAATATTAGTAAGGCGACTTTGGAGGTAGAGAAAGAAGACATGAACAAGGTTGGAGATGGTTTGACGCCCGTCTACGATTAGACTGAATGATGGTCCTGTTAATGAATTCAACCTCGCAGCTTCTCTCGTTGCCGACAATTATTGACACCGATTGTATTTCCCGAGGGCAACACCTTAATCTTGCTGCTTATATGGCAGGTGAGACTATCCGTCCAAGTAGTTCTTTGATCTCGTTTTGAACACCCAGCAAGACATTTTGGGGCACGAATCTACATACGCCAACCGTTGATCGTGAAACAGCACACCAAGGGTAAGCGTTGCAACTTCTCAAAATGTTATCATTCCATCAAACGAATGTCTCAATTCTAGTCTCAATAATCCTTCGGGATTCTCCCCTACGTCGACTTCTCTTTCAACCCTTCAAATGAATCAGCCTCAAACAGCAAGAGAACGCAAAACACTTTTCACAGTGGGAGACTCTTGTAGTTCGAGTTCCATCCAATCTATCAACCCAGTCAATAAACCCTCCACGCTGCTCCGAGTTTGATAAGAACAAACATCAATTCACATCTGCAGGCCCAGTGACAATATGTCAAAGTAAACACAACAGTCAAAGTAATTTGTTGCGTGGTTGTCACGATTCACGGGTCAACAATCCACCACACCTGACTAGTAATTCTCCTGCTTGCGGCCCAGTTCCGCCCGCCGCAGTATGTACAGTACTGAACCAAAATTTGAAAAATCGTATTGTAAATATGGGTTCTCGGCTATATTCAGCTGTCGTGCACCCAAACGACAATGCATTATTGACTGCTGCGGTAATGCTGTTTTCGGCCCAGTTCCGCTGCTTTGATAATAAAGGTCTGCTCTCCAAAGCAAAAACCCTCACCCCCGAGGAAAGCCGACGCGCCTCTTCTCTTGTCTCGGCTAGTAGATCCTTCTCAAGTACAGTGAGATATGAAATCGGACGGTTATCGTTCACTCGATTCAATTCGTCGTTTGGCAAAGGGTCTTTTTCGTTTCATTATTGTAGAGCTATCACCGGAGAAGTTTTTTTCCCCCCTTTATCAACAATGCCAACTACAGCTATTGAGCGCTTTATCCGCATTTCCGCGCTTGTTCATCATCCTGATTCATCATTTGGGAATTAAGTAAACAAGCACGAAGTCTGATTAGTCCTGATAACATCACTCAAATCACTTCCCAGCTTCTCTGCTCGGTCGAGCCAAGTCTGTTAACAGCATCAGCTACGCAATCTCCAAATTGCATACTCTCCTTCAGAAGCACATACCGTAATACTATCCTCGCCAGGATTTTGATTCCTACTCAGTAGGAACAGAGTCGAGAAGTTCGACGCTTGGACAATTGCGAAGTTCTCGGAGCGTTCTGTTACAGACACCACTGTCAACCCAATTCTCGCTCTCTCATCACCTCCAATACCTGATCCCCTAGCCCCCGTCCAACTGCACAATTGGACCGGCATCTAAAAAAGCTGGGGGGCTTACGTTGCACGATATAATTTGGGCCAGGACACTCCGGCCCAGGCTGTCCAGGGAACTGCACTCTGAAGACACCATCCGAGCCATAAATTTCATCAGCTGCTGAGGCGGTGCCTTCGATTGTTATGCTGCGGTTTCCGAGCTGGCAGCCATTGGAGACGGAGACTGTGCCGTTCTCCTATTTACGTCGTCAGTATACTATCTTGTTGTTGAGTTTTGCAGAAATATCAAGGTCGTGAAGTTCGGCCATAGTCACATGGGATTGAGGAAGAAGTGAGAGCGAGGAAAAGGGGAGAAATAAGTGAGGGTATGATAGGAGGATACAATGTACGCACGTTAAGTCCATACTCAGCATAAATGCACGAACAGCCAGCTGTGAATGGTGCTCGTGTTCCGGCGACTTGGTACCAGCGGCCGAGGTAGTTGTCGAGCTCGAAGTTTCGGTCGGCTTTGGGGTATGTGCATTGTCTGTCGTGTAGGAGTCAGAATTGCGATTGAAGACAGGATGTACATGACGTAGAGAGGAGTGGTCTACCCGTCCCAGAGTGCTTCCGTCACCGTGATATTCGAATCTGTTGATGAGCAGTACTTCGCGCTCGAAGCGAGAGCTGGTAGAAACGCAGCGATGAGGAGTGGGAGGGAGAACATCGTTGCTGATTGAGGAGGATGGTGATGTTCGTTACACGGTTGATTGATGAGACCAAAGATGTTTTTTGGCATCTAGGTGGATGTTCGAATCGGAAGGCGCGTGAAATATATACAACCCGAAAAACTCCTGCCGAACCTCACAGTAAAGCGGGCAGGTGACGTGAGCCAAGTGCTCTGCTCTACCACGCTCGACAGGTACGCGCGTGAGGCTTTTCGGAAGCGATTCCAAGAGCATGCACCTCTCAAGTAAGACCTCGCGAAATTAATACCTTTTCCACGTTGCACAAGGCAAGTACAAGCGGCGTGCTTGCGGAGAATTCGAGAGTGTGGAGAACCTGGGAAGTCAATGACGCTTCGCTTACTTGGCGGCGCTGCAAGTTACCGAGAGGCCAGAATAGGTGCAGACTTGGCAATCTACGCCACGATGTGGACGACCTGATTGAATGGCCCTGGAACGAAGGGGGATTGTTTTTGTTGCGTTTGGTTTGCACGACAGGTCTTGTGAGGCTAATAAGTTGGATCTTCGCGTTGGAAATGTTGAGCCGAGGGTGCCGGCCCGGGTCCCAATTGGTCGGAAGCGACATCTTCGTCAACAAGCGTGAACTCGCTTCCTTTGCTGCTTCAAGGTAACGTGATGTGGTATTCGAGAAAGGGACCTGGGAGGATTGCAGGTTCGAGACGTTGATCATGTCATGAAATTAGTATCAGTCCTCTTCGATCCTAGACAGTAATCGAAGTCTCGAGCGTCTTCTTTTTTTCGGCACGGCAGGTGGCTCCAGCGCAGCGACGATAGCCTGTTTTCTCTTTATCAGTAAATAATCTTGGAAATCAGGATTCGCTGCCACTATTCCTCTTCGAAGCAGGTATACAGTATAACAGCAAAGAAACAACCGACCTCATCAAAAACATTCTTAACACCCCTCTGACTTGTCAACTCACACTCCACATACTTCTCCGCCCCGATCTCCCTCGCCAATTTCGTGCCCTCATCAAGACGTGCTTTTTTTCTTGACGCAGTGTCAAGTGCGTCGTTTGGCGGATCTTGAATACCGACGAGCAGGAATGGCACGCCCGGGCAGTGGTGTTTGAGTTCTGGTGCCCAGGTGTCGCGTGCGGATTTGTAGTGAGAGGGCTTGGAAGTGGATATTAGTATCAAGAAGACGTCCGTTTGTGGATAGGAGAGGGGACGAAGACGATCGTAGCCCTCTTGGCCGGTTGTCTGCGGGAGTGTCAGTAGTGAGAAGCGAAATTAGACTTATTTGGTCTATTCAAAAGGGGAGGTTGCTTACATCGAAGAGTCCTAGTGTGTAAGGTTCGTCACCAATCCTGATCGAGACGTCGTCAGTAAAAGGCATGATGAGCGTTATCAACTGGCTGGGGAAAGCACATACATTACAGTGACAGCGTAATTGTCGTACACTGGCAGGACGTATTCTTCGGGGTATTTATTCGTCACGTAGGTGGCTAAGAGGTATTGCTTGAGCTTCCCAGGGTCTCCAACCACCACAAGCCTAGTGAGAGTCAGCGAAGATTTTCGAGAGGCGCACAACAAGGAAGACATACTTGATAGTTGGAATCTTCTTGGCACTTCCATCTCCGGAGGTCGAAGAGGTCCCTGCAGAAGATGTAGCAGCTGCAGCAGCTCGAGCCCTCTCATCTTCAGCAAAAAGAATCCTTCTCCACTCTGCTGGCAGGCCTACGAACTCTCCAGTCTCAGGATCCAGCCCAACGTGCGTGACGTGTACAGGATTGACCGGGTGTCCTATCCGCTGCCTCGACGCTCCCGTAAGCGAAACTTGACTCTCAAGCGTCCTCAAACTAGACCGGTCAGATTCCGAGCCATCGGACAGAATCGTGCTCCCAGAAATGCTCGGATCCCATTCAAGCTCGATACTCTGCTCGTAATAATGGTCTTCACCTTCGAGGGGTTCTACTGCACGAAGGAAGTTGGAGTCGCCTGGTGAGTTGAGAGGTCGAGAGATGATGCTGCGGACTCGGTCGCCGAATGCTTGGCGGTAGCTGGGTGATGAGAGGGCTTCGAGGTCGAAATCGAAGTGTGTTGCTGAGAGTATACTCGAAAGACTGTCGGCGCTGAAGCGGCTGGGATTAATAGCGAAATCATGTGTGGTGACACTGTCGATGCTGAAACGGCTTTTGTTGGGCTGAGATTCCTCGATAGGAGGGGTGACGATGGGTACTGGGATGATGGGAACTTCTGGATTTTGTGCTTCTTCCTTTGGGACGACTGGCGTTTGAGGCTCTATGGGTCTGGAAACTTTAGTAAGCCAACGATTAGTGGATCGATTAACAGGACTGACATTTGGAGATTCATCAGGAGAGAAGTAAAGATATCGCGGTATTGTTTTGATTCTTGGAGTATCTTCCGAACTTCATCCTCCTTCCATTGAAAGCCTTCGGTCTCTGATACGACCTGAATATCTCCATCGGGACTCTTCTTTGAGAACTCTTCAAGTATCTCAACATGTTGCTCGATAGAAGTGAGCACTTTCGAGAAGCGCTTTGTGACATTTCCCACTACGTAACCGAATTCTCTAGCCTTCCCAGCTTCCAGCTTCGTTAAGTCTCTTCGGCCAACAGCTTGGAAGCTCTCTAGGAGTTGATGAATTTCAGTACATTCCAAAGCAGTGGCGTCCAGTCTTCCCAATGGCAATGAGAGGTTCGCTTGGATATCATGACATTGCTTTACGAGAGTCGCTGCCTTGAGGACGACTGGTCCAATTGTCAGAGTGAGGGAGACGCGATCCATTCTCAAAAAGATGGTTGGCTATCATGGTGGGTGCCTCATCTTACTGTATTTCGACAATAGGTATCGATGCTCGATCAACGGATGTCATGTTCGTGAGGTTTCATGTTTCGACAAGGTTGAGCTGAACGCAGCTGAGTCAGCTTGCGTGCAGGAGTTTGGGGGCACAAACGAGGGCTTTTCCCGCCAAGAGCAATGTCACGATGTGGACTTGGCATTTCTTAGGGAAGAATTGCGATGTGCAACAAAACGTTAAGACTTGAGGAGGAAAGGAAACAAAGTAGAATTTCAGGATGCTTCAGAGAACTTTCCAAATCGATCTACCAGCTAAGAAACGGTGAATGATCACGTGAGGGTACTCGCGAATGACCTTCAAGCTCTTCTTTTTCTTTGTACCAACATTCCTGCTGGCTGTAGCTCTGTATATGTGGTGACTATATACGGAGACTCGTTTCGCACCTTCCGCGTAATCGTTAGAATTATTTTTCCAGCCGGCTCCGATGGCAGTTGGAGCAATTGTTCATTGCTTCGTGACTTTCCATCCCCTGATACAATGTGACAATGAAGTAGACTTGAACGGCCACGAGGCAAGAGAAGGCAGAATCCAAACTCAGCAAGATGTTCCAACCAAATAATCCATTTAATAGCAGCTCGTGTGCCGTAATTGACGCCTTAGTGGCTCTTCCAACATCACATAGGCATGCAGCTGCCAAGTATCAAACACACATTCCTCTTGAAGCTGCACCCCCTTTTCACATGCATCCACAATACCCAATCAAGACTTGATCAGAGCTCCTTTCAAACATACGAGCAGACACAAGCATCTTACCCAGAATTTCATCCCTACAAATCAAGTTGATCAAGTTGATCCGTTCCACAGATCTCGATCAGTTGCAGGTCGCTGAGCATCCGCACAGCTCATCCCTCGAGTCGTGTTGACTCGTGTATCAACAGCTCTAAGATCAGCAATTTCTAGAACTGATATTCGTGGCCGTGGGTCGTTAGAACAGGGTTGTTACTTGATATTTCGAATTCCAGCTTCCGCCCAGGCGATTGGATGAGAGTGGTTGAAGCGAAAGTTGACATTTGGCGGTTCCTTATCGGATGGCGCAAAGCAGGGTTCGGAATGCGACATTCAGGGGCACGACAGGGCAACTGATAAGAGAGAGCTTATTTTAGAGACATGAAACCCATGCCAAGACCTTATTTCGACCTCACAATTTCACAATGAACTTTCACATGAAGTCAAGAAGCGACTGGCAGACTGGTGTGGTATTGCGGGATGACCGAACACTCGAGGCAGGTGAGAGCGACCATGAGCTGAAGACTCTTGGGGTGTTTGAACCTCGTATTTTCTTCTCGCTTCCGAAGCCGTGCATGCATGCATAAGAGACTTTGTGCACGCGTCTCGATTCAGTGCGATGCAACATTATTCGCACCGATTTGTGCAGAGTTTTAGAAATGACGTCGTTGCAGCTGGTCGAGGTCAAAAGAGGCGGGCTTGGCAGGGCCCACCAAACTTCTGCTTGCTCCACCCCTCCCCCACCTGGTGGGACAAGACGGCATGAATGGCCAATGAAGAGCCTTGGAAAACAAGGCCCCGCGCTCAAAATGGTGTAGCGCCTGTGTATTTTCGGGACCTTGTCGATCGACGTTGGGACACGCCAATTTGGCTGGACGCGAGCAAGGAAGAGCAAAGTAAGGGCAAGGCTCTAGAGGAGCTGGCGGCTGCTTCAGAGCCTTCTACGGAATCTACGCTCAACTCTATCTCCACTTCGTTCGTCTTGTATATCGTGGCATCGTCGTCTTCCATTTCTCCTTTCAGTACATTCGTCATCTTTGTCTTTATAGACACGACACTCGCTTGACGGATCAAACAAACAAAGAAACAAACGAACGGAAATTGTGATCAAGGATTGCTTATCGGCGTTGATACATTCAATCAGCGAGCAATCTTCCGATTATCCCCATACCCAACACACTTTCGTACGACCATTTGGACTCTATCAGATTACATCTCACTTCACATCTACAAAACCGATTCTTCCACGAGTACTGGAACACTGCCAGTAATTGAAGCTTGGATCCAGTCGTTATCTTCATTCTGCTGAGCAGCCCCTTTGTCCGTATATCGAGGTTGGACCCTTCTTCAATTTTCTTTTCAATACAATAATCGAATCTCCCTCAACAATACACGAAATCCACCATGTCGACACCAATACAAGAAAAGGAGCAATACTCCTTCCCAGCCTTTGCTCCAAATGCACCGAATAGCAACCAGAATACCCAGAACGACAGACGTTCTTCTGATGAAGATGGAACCTTACAGGGCCAAGAGAACGATGAGATAGATCGCAACCATCTGCGAGTCACAACAAGCTATGTTGATGGACCAGATTATATCGACAGGGACAACAGGTCACCAATGTCGCTGTCACAGCAGAGAGAGCAGTCACGCCGACTCGACGATGACCTGGAGATGCTGCGGGCTGAACGCGTTGTTTCGATTGCCGAGAGAACAAACGATGATAGCCTAGGAAGGTCAAAGTCCATGGCCAGGTCGAGATCTCGAACTGCTGCGGAACCCGTGGATGATTTCGATGTCGATACTACCCCACTACATGAGAAGACCAAGATATATAAGCCACCTGCGCATCCTACCACAAAGTTTGCCAAGATATTCAAGAAGATCCATAATTCGGTATTCTTGGTCCGATGGTTCTTCTATATTACACCTGTTACCCTCCTCCTGTTGATTCCAACTCTCTTCGGCAAATTCTTGTTTGAGGATACCACTGTTGGAGGCGTGGAGCTCTTTTGGTTTGGAATTTGGCTTGAGATCGTTTGGCTGACACTCTGGCTTGGACGAGTAAGTTAATAGCAAAACGTTTGTGTCGGGGTGTATGCTGATTTAGAAACCCCAGATTATTGCAAAATGTCTTCCGTATCCCATGGGTCTGATATCAAGCCTCTTCACCAACAATAGCAAGAAATGGAGGGATTTAGGAAAAGCGCTCGAGGTTCCCGCTACGCTCTTCTTCTGGGGTCTTGCAGTTGAGATCTCATTTCTACCAACCATGAAGAACCATCATGCAGACGGAAATGGTGGAACACGTCCCTGGGAAACCACGGTCAACAAGATCATAATTTCCATTTTCGTTGGACTGACCCTGAACTTCGTCGAGAAGATCATCATTCAACTCATCGCCATCAGTTTCCATCTCCGGACATATGCTGATCGAATTGAGGTCAACAAGTTCCAAATCTCGAGCTTGGTCAAGTTGTATGTTTATTCGAAGGAAAAGATTGCCATGGAAGATTCCGAGTTCGAACTCAACCAAACTGGACCTTCGTCTGGCGCGAGAACTCCAATGCAATATGTCAATAAGGCTCAGAAGAATGCTCGCCAAGCATTCAATAAGGTTGGTGACGTTGCAGGCAAGGTAGCTGGAGATTTCACGGGACAAGCTGTCAAGACTAGCACTCATCCTCATCAAGTGTAAGCATACCATCTCACCGCGAGATGTTCTTACTAACATTTTTAGCGTCCTTCAACTATTGAACAGCACCAATGGCTCCCAAGTCTTGGCTCGCCGATTGTACCGTACCTTCGCTCAGGAAGATTCCGAGACGGCACTTGCCGATGACCTTCGCCCTGCTTTTGACAATGATGACGAAGCTACCGCAGCATTCTCCATGTTCGATAAGGATCTCAACGGCGATATCTCAATGGAAGAACTAGAAGCTGTCTGTGTTGAAATCGGCCGAGAACGCAAAGCCATCACCGCATCTCTCAAGGATCTTGACTCCGTTGTCTCGAAGCTTGACGATGTGTTCATGTTCATCGTTGCTGTCATCACTATCCTAGTCTTCATCTCTTTGATCTCAACCTCGGCATCAGGTGTTCTGACATCCGCCGGTTCAACTCTTCTTGCTTTGTCTTGGTTGTTCTCTGCCACTGCGCAAGAATTTCTTCAATCTGTCATCTTCGTCTTCGTTAAGCATCCTTTCGATGTCGGAGACCGAGTCACCATCTACGGTAACACTGGATCGGAAATGAAGGGAGATGATTACTTTGTCAAGGAAATTGCACTTCTCTACACCGAATTTAAGAAGATGGAAGGTCACGTCGTTCAAGCACCAAACAGTTACCTCAACTCGCTCTTCATCCTTAACCAGCGTCGATCAGGAGGTCTCGCAGAAGCCGTCCCTGTGACCGTCAAGTTCGGCACCACTCTTGACCAAATCGATGCTCTCCGCGAACGACTCCTCGAGTTCGTCACATCCGAAAATCGCGAATACCAGAAGAACATTCTTACCGAACTCCGCACCGTCTATGAATGCCACTCCATCACTCTCAACGTTGTCTTCTTCTACAAATCCAACTGGCAAAATGAGCTCCTCCGTCTCCAGCGTCGCAACAAGTTCATCTGCGCTATGATGGTTACCATGGGCGAACTTGGCATCGAAGGACCAAGAATGCGCCTCGCAGGAGCAACCCAGAACTTCCCCATGCATCTCCACGACGCCTATCCCCGCGCCGCCCAACCAGCAGACCCTCGATCCCCCGACGGCACCGACCCAGGACCACGCTCCGGCTCTCTCGCCCGCGAAACACCCATCGACATCACCGCGCCGCAACAAACCGCTCGATCACACCCCTCCATCCTCCGCAACAGAGGCGAGTCCATCTCTCGGAACCGCGGCGAATCGATCGGCCAGATGGGCAAACGCGTGGACTTCTCGCTCGGGATGTCCGCCATCTCATCTGGCGCGGATTTTGGCGACGTCTACGAAGATCGCAAACCGTTCGTTCCGCCGCCTCGTATAACGACTACTTCTGCCTCGCCTAATCCGGGCCGCTCAGGAAGTCGAGACCATCACCGCGAGAGCGAGGAGAGTATGGTGCGGACTAGCACGCGGGACTCGCAGCTCAGTAACCCTACCAGCAACAAGACGCATCGGAATCGCTTCTTCTCGAGGAATAGGAGTAAGCTAGGGACTGCGGAGGAAGGGACTAGACTCGAGGATCTTGAGGCGGGCACGAGAGAATTTGGAAAGGAGGATTTGCCGGATATTCCGGAGGCGAGTGGGAGTAATTCTGCCAGTTGGGCGGAGGATGTTAGGAGGGAGGGGGATAGGAGTATGAGTCTTGGGGAGAGGGATGGTGGTGGGAGGATAGACCCTAGGACGGGAATTGTGAGTCCGCAGGCGGTGCAGAGGGATAGTGCGCTTGAGAGAGGGGATTTGCCTATGTCTGGAGGACCGAAGAGGGCTATGACCGAGCAGTATAAGAGGCGATAGACGGATGGTGTATAGCGAGAGGAGAGGAGGGACATGGACATTGAATGTTAGCGGGAGTTCTCGGTTGAGGTTGGGACGTTGGGCGACTATCTGTCGCAGCACGACATGGCCACGTCCCTGGGCGAAATAGAAAAGAGACCATTAGATGTCTGTAAATAATTAGAATGTATTATATAGTAGCCTACTTCCTTCCAAATCTCTGATCCCATAATTCAGCAATAGAAGAGGGAGAAAAAGAGACGACCCGACGCAGTGCACCCAAGTCTCAATGGATGTCCTGGACGGGCGCAGCCGTAGTTGACTTGGCAAAGCGAAACGAAACGAATAATTTGAGAAGCGCACGGTAGGAGAACGAGGGAGATGTTCTGGTGAGGACGGCAAATCGAATGGAATCGGGTCTTTCTTATCAATCACTTAGTGCATGTCCGGTTTACTTGCCCTCCATGTCGAACCTCCCACGACTTTTGTTGCACATCGCAGTTCTCTCATCTTATCTCATATTTTTCACTCTCAATCTCTACTCCAGAGTCTCTGCTCGCTCGAAACATCTCTCATCTCAGTCTAAAGACGTCATATATATCCCAGGTATGGATAATAGCACACGATCCTTGGTGTCTGAGAGTTTGTGGTTCACGAGAGCGTATATCGGGTATGAATTCAGGCGTACGAAGGACTTGTGAGGGAGCTTGAGTACGTCAGTTCTGGGTTTGAGTAGGTTTCTCTGAGATAAGAAGTTCTGCGAAATGCAACAAGAAGAAAAAGTCAGGAAGATATTAGGTGGGTCGGGTGAAAGAGATGAATATGCATAACTTCTGACATCTCCCCAGAACAAGCATTCTTAGATCCTCCATCTTTTCTTCCTTTACCTCGTTAAATATGCTACCCAACCCAATCCATATCTCTTTTCCTAGCCGCCTGACATTACCGAAAATCCATACCCATCTCCCCGCTTACCCACCCCTCCCACCCTCCTCTCTCCCAACTCTCCCTCACCCTATTCCCTCTGATACCTCCTCCTCCTTCTCCTTCTCCTTCTCCTCCTACCGTCCCCAACTTCGCCATATCCGTCCCCACCGCCTTCAACAAACTTTCCCCTTCCCCTCAATCCACCACAACCCGCCGTTGCCATCACCACTTCCCCCCATCCTCTTCAGCGCAACACAATAAACCGCCAGCAGAACCAACGCCTCCGGCACCCTCGCTTCAACCATATTGCAGAAATGGGGAGGGATGATCGTAGGCCAGGAGAGCGCTGCTATTGGCGGAGAGACGCTATGTGTCGGTGGTGATGAGCCTGCACGTGTGATGGGTGGGTGTGGTGGCGAGACGATGGAGAAGACGTAGCGGAGCGTCACGAGCGTTTCGTCGAGGGCGATGATGTCGGTTTGGGAGAGTGTGGGGTGTGCTGGCGTAGTACTGTTTGGAGGTGCCCAACATGCTGATAGGCGGAGGAGACGGTCTTCGTCTGTTAAAGGAGCCCTCTCTTTCTCCCGTCGCTGAAAGCATCGGGATCAGCGGGCTCGCTTTGGCCGAGTTTCCAGATGGGTTTCTGAGAAGTTGGGGGTAATGGAGACGCTGACGAAGACGAAGGGTGCGGCGCAGGCAGATGGCTGGGAACTGGACTGGGGGTGTTGCGGGACCGTTTGACTGAGGCTGAAGGCTGTGCTTGAGGGAGCGGACTCAGATTGATTTTCGCTACTCTCAGAGCTACATCCGTCTCCACTACTATCCACGGGCGCACGATATCTACCAAGTCGCTGTTGGGACTGTGCAGTATCCAGGTGTAGGTCATGGTTACTATCTGGTGCCCGCCACGGTGGAGTTTGTACCATGGGACGATGGGGCGGCTTTCGTCCAGAGGATCTGTTTCTGAAGATGTGCTAGATGGGGGCCGTATGTGTGGCGAGGGTGAGGATGGTTCAGAAGATAGTAATGCTGAAGGAATGAAAATGTTCTTTCCTTTCCCGCCTCGTACGAGCCATGGGATGAGACTCAAAAATGATGAGCAAGCTGCGGCGGCAGCGGCATTTTCTTCGTTTAGATTCTGAAGCTCGTGTCTGAAGAGTGCGAGGGCTTTCGTGCGGTGTAACGTGGCGGCTTGTTGGAATTTCTGGCTCAGCAGCTGGTCTGGGGATGAAGAGTGTAGGTGGACGAGGTGCAGAGCGGAGAGTGAGAACATGGCGTGGATGAGGAAGAGTTGTGTGAATGAGAGGGAAACGATGGATGTTCCCCAAATGGGAGATCCGGTCATGTGTGGTCCGAGCATGGATTGACTGCTTTGAGTGGTGTAGGTGTGGAGCAGGTGGAGGTCTGGGCCGTTGAAAGTGGTAGGGAGGCTGTTAAGGGTTGGCTTTGGTGTTAGACTTGGCCGTGGCCATGATCGTGATGCTGGTACGGGGGCTCGTATGTTGTGTTTGGTGTTTCTGGGGGACTTGGAATATGCATTGGAGCTGCCTGGTTGCTGCTGGCCTTGCTCTTCGTCTTGAGAGTGAGGTGGGATGGATGGGCGATAATGAGATGGTTCTCGCGACGGGATCCGTCCATGTTGAAGGCCTCGACCCAGTGGAACATATTGGAGGAATGAGCAGGTACTTCTGTGACGAGTGCAATTCCGACAAGATGGCTTTGCTTCGTCGCACTGAGGAGATGGGTTAGCCCCGTTGAAGTGGAGGTATTTTGATTGAAGAGCCGAGTTCGCTTATTTCAACAAGGCGGAAGGGCTTAGGTAATATTCAGGGGTTCGCGTTCCCCTTCGCGTCTCTTTAATTTTCTCCTTCAGGTAACTTTATCGCGACAGTACGATCCTGAATCATCATACAGTTTCTTCTAGCATTTCTCCTCTACCGAGGGCAGCTTTCTCCTTGGGAGTTCTAGTCAAAAACAATAAGCAATATGCTCGAGACTTCAGGAGCTATTCAGCGCGACTTCGACGCGAAAGATACGTGGCAACTGACAAATCTCCAAGTGTAGAAGTAGTCTCATCCATGTAATTGATTGACTGGAGCGGACACCAGAAGCTCTTAAGCTACCCACGAGTTTTACTGTCCTTTCATTGCTGCGTGACTGATTGATCAATATCACGATTAAATCACATGACCGGTATTTGGCCAACATTTTTTGACGAGGCAGGATTTGCGGACACTTCCTGACCGACAATGGTATCAGCCCTGCCGGGTCCGAAGCCTTGTGGCTCTTTGTATTCTGGCTCGCACTGAGCTCTTATCGCTGCAACTCATAATCGTCCCTCTACTCGGCGTAAGGGTTGCCTCCCAGCTACCGAATCCGAAGCCTGGAAAGAAACATGGCTGCATGTAAGCTGCAGCCACCCAATGCAGAGTAGAGAATGCTTCCAATCTACAAGCTACGAATGAAGTTTGGGCGCTGTATATATGCAGCTGTACAGGGGACAAAGTCAATTGCGAACCTATCGTAGGCAGACACAGCTAGGCTTCTGTCCGCCTCACCAACTTCCCCGCGCAAGGCTGGCTCGGCGGGGTTATATCTCTCTTGCTCTCCTTTCTGTATCTTGTCACCGATATTCTATCATCTCTTTGTTGACAATTCCTCATATCCATTAAGGTTCAACAGAAAGTCCAATTAAAATACAACGTCCGACGACATCAATGGCCAAAGCAAACGCTGCGGAGACTCAGGCAGCAGCAAAAGACAACTCTGCCAAAGTCGTCGTTGAGAACGCTTCAGAGGCTTCCAAAGATCCCGCTGAAGATTCTGCACCAGCAACTGTCATGTCCCCTCCGCAGGAACCTGGTGTCATCTGCGAGGTCAAGGACCTCTACCAGGGTACTGCTACTTGTGTCTGTTGTATGACCTGGGCAGCCTCGCCGCAAAAGAAGATTACCACTGCAGTAACCACCGATACTAGCGGATATGCAGTTCTTGCACGCAAATCTGAAGGTCATGGGGATTACGGTCGTGATTTGAAACTTCACTCCATTGTTATCCAGAGTGCATTGATCAGGAAAGTCTTGGATGTCACTTTAAAAGGCTATCCAGGCATCGCAACTGGACTTGAGAACTTCACTGTTGATGCACCATTCCAATGCTTCTATCACCGCTGGACTGCCCTCGTGGATGCCTATTCCACATCTGTGGGCGAGACTGCGCAACATCTCGGACTTCTCATCAATCTCCTCGATGGCGAGTTCCGCGGAACCCAGAAGGCAGTCGCAGATCTTCTCAAGAACAATGTCATCGAGCATCAACACCTGTGGACAATCTTCGAACCTGGTCATTACATCCTCACCAAAACTCATGGGCAGGACTCTGTTCTCTTGCTCGATGCAGTGACCAAGTACGACGAGACGATGAGTGGAGGCCCTAGAGGCTTCTTGCTGACAGGGAGCTATATCGACTACGACGGATCCATGACTGGTCTCGGCACGACCAGAATCAAAATTCCAGAGTTCAAAGGCACGACGCCCTTGTCTGAGTTGCCAGCCATTCCATTCTTGATGCACCCTGATAGGGAGGCGATTGAGAAGAAGCGTGTTGCGGAAGGCAAGCGATTTGCCGCTTTCAGAACAGGAGAGTTCCAGGAGTATGCAGGAAGGGCCTTCTCGGATGACAGGGAAAATGACAACATCACGGAGACACAGGTATGCCTGATTTCCCTATTACTGAGCGTGAAATATAACGTGGTTCAGGTCAATGGCAGAGTGATGATCGATCCATTCGCTTACTTCCAATTCAAAAACCACGACGGGCTCCTTCTCCGACCCCTCGGCCTCCCAGCTCCAATCGTTCCTCAACCAGTCTTCCGTCCGCATCACGGTCCTCCAGGTCTCCCTCCGCCACCAGGGCCACCACATCCCCGCCATCGCATGCATCCTCCTCGCCCAGTTCATCCCAATCAAGATCGTAATAGACATACCCGCCCCAAGGAAGCTGACCAGAAACAACTCACAGACAATGAGTACCTAATCTGTGTCCCGTTCGTTAGAGGTTACTCCTTCAAGAGCAAGGAGTGGGTACTTCTCAATATTGAGAACTTGAGACCGGTACAGTGGACGGAGGATTTGTTTGAAAATTTGGTGTTGCCAGCTGAGGAGAAGGATTTATTGCTTGCGCTTGCCAAGAGCCACTCTGATGCGAAGAAAAACACTTTTGATGACTTTGTCATCGGAAAGGGTATGTTTATCTCTTCCTGCTTTCACTTAGCTTCAACCATTTGATTATGCCACTAACAATTCAATACAGGCCGAGGCATGGTGATCCTCCTCGATGGTCCACCAGGAGTCGGCAAAACCTTGACAGCTGAGTCTGTCGCCGAAACCATGAAAGCCCCTCTCTACACCATGAGCGCAGGTGAACTCGGCACGCATTCCAACGATGTAGAGAAGCGGCTGTCAGATATCTTGGAAATGGCTAGCATGTGGAATGCCATCCTATTGATCGACGAAGCGGATATCTTCATGGAGCAGCGAACACCGTTTGAGTTGGACAGAAACGAGTTGGTCGCTAGTATGTCCCACCTTCCGCTCCAAGCTTGTTACGAGCATGGCTAATTAGAGCAGTCTTCCTCCGCCATATGGAATACTTCCACGGTGTCATGATCCTGACTACTAACCGCGTCGAAACAATGGACGTCGCCTTCGACTCCCGCGTTGATATTCGCTTACACTACCCACCCCTCCCAGCCTCCTCGCGACGTCAAATATGGGCTAACTTCCTCGCACGTCTTCCTGAGAAATCCACGTTCTCGGAAGATGACTTGGATCAGCTTGCGGCACTGGATCTCAATGGAAGACAGATCAAGAGTGCGGTCAAGACGGCGCAGTTGTTGAGTAGTGGAAAGGGGGAGAGCGTGAGGATGGATCATGTGGGTACTGTGTTGAGGATCACGAGAGGGGTGAAACTTTAGTGCTTCTAGTACAATGGGGAATATCGCCAATAAAATGCTGATTCTGGCAATCCACATTTTATTTCATTGGATGTCAGATAGACAGATCTCAACAGTATGATCTGCAATCGCGCTCCGACATACCCTCCATCTTCCGCTAAATCAAAGCAAACAATAGTGTTCCTCCTGTCAGCCCTAGTATGATCACTGATATAAATTGAAGTCCTCCTAATATCTTCTCTTCTTCCATCTCCCTATCCTCAGCAGGTGGGATGGTCATTAAAATGACAGGCTGCGGATGATACCTCTCCCAACGCTGAAAATACGAGTAATCGGCATAACTGCAAAGCACAGCCAAATCTTCGGTTTCTGACTCCCAACCCTCGCCTTTCGACTTCGGCTCGTTGAGCCATGTGATGTTGGTGACCTCATCATATGGCCAATTTTTCAAGAGACGCTGAAGAACAAGACACATATAGACCATCAGTATTGACCTTCTGAAAGCGTATATATTTGTGCAGGAAATGAAGGAGTGAGGGAAAAGCATGTGAAGGTAGTAGGGATAGTCCATTACTAACCTCTCGTCTATCGTTCCATTCGTGCATTCTGGCCTCTTCCACATCTATGTATGTGAATTCTGTGAAATATTCCCCGACGTAGGAAACATTTCGTCTTCGCTGCCACTCTCCGAATCTCGGGAACTCTTCACTATCACCATCGCTATCATAAGCGTCGCCACCGTCTCGGAATTCGTCTAGCCACAATTTCTTTGGCCCAAGAAACCCCCTGTCGTAGTGGTGAGAGATAAAGTTATGCTCGTACTTCTCAAATGTCTCGCAGCTGTCGGGCTCAAGTACAGGTTTGACGTCAAGATCGTGGCCGAGGGATTCAAAGACTTTATACACTGTTAGATCGACACCGCAAAGCTCGTGCGGCAGGCGTCTGTGTGGGGTGATGTTTGTGTGGTCGTAGTTATGCTGGCACCAGTAGCCGAGTTTGGCCCCTTTATCCGAAAAGCATCAGGACCCCTGCGATTTAGATATCGTTGCTAACCTTGCGGAACAGATCGATGCTATGTTGCGAATTTTGGCGTACCTTTTCTGAAGAACTGCGGCTGATCAAGCAATCTCTTCAGCCCCTTCCACAAAGGAAAGAATTCAGGCTTCCCTAAGTATGAGTCGCGAGAAACCCTTCCGACACACTCGTTGACGAATAAGTCGTAGCTGAGGAATAGCTGGCAGCCTTCCGTCACAGGCCGAACTCGGTAGGAGGTATTGCGGGTAAATGCTGCCCAGTGAACGTTACGCAGTTTGGTCATGTCGAAGTTGAATGGAGTTTCGTCGCCATTGTTGGATACCATGAGCTCACCGCCTAAAGGGTCAGATGTTAGTGTACTTGGAAAGAAGACCGTGTTGATCAAGTATAATTTGACTTACCTTTGTAGGGGTATGGAAGGAAAACAAGAAGTCTGCCGAGGTAGGTTGGTAAGTCGGGAGTAGGTGGGACTTGATGCTGAGGGGTTATCTCTGAGCAAATCTGTTCACCATATCAGACGTGATTCAAGTCAAGGAATGCACCGGACATTGGCGACTTACATGGAGTCTGCAAGCTCTTGCCCGCATTCCGCGGTGCGCTTCCCTACTCTTCAAATGATTTGTCTCGGTTTGCGGCAGCAAGATCTGCGACACAGCGCCCAGGATCAAATGCCTCGCAGGATCGAAATTGATGGCAAAATCCTTCTCATCCACCGTATCGTTCTTCTCATACGCATCGATCAGGGTATTGATACCTGGCAGGGTTTTCACATCATAAGGCAACTTATCAGACAGCGGGAAGCGAAGAACCTCGCAATCGATGCGTCTTTTGGATTATCCCAACTCAATACGAGAGCTGAATCAGGTCCATCGAACTTTTTGATGCCATCAGGACATGTGTATAGTTTGATGTGGCCGCCGCAGCAGTAGCTGGCAGATGGTTGTATTTCGGTTAGGTAATTTTTGAGATCTCTCATGCAGGCATTGTGGACATTTGGACGAGTGAGGGTACGCTACTTTTGCGTCTGGCGCTGCGAGTGTTGGTGGATGGTAGGTCGTCCATTATGAATGATTTGGCTTGAAATGCTGAAGGGCGTGGCCCACAAGTATATGTAGGTATTTGACCGCTTCCAAGGGCCCAGGGAACATTCGAACAGCTCATGTTCGAGTGATACAGTGAGTCTCTTTGTCTCTCAAGACATTGCGCCAACGGCTTTCGTGTCTTGTGTAATAGCGAGCCCGAAGAAGGTCACTACCTTTCCTTGGCAGGATTTTGGGATGTCTTGTCGAGCCTTTGATCTGTGTCAATTCTGTCATAGAAAGATTCCATCATCCTCCATAGAGCTATATATTGTTAGCATTCACGTTGTTGCAGGATTAGACCACTTACAACATCTCTTTCATGGGGAAGAGAGCCTTCAGGTTCTGAGTCAGTGCAAGTCAGCGAAGCCTCTTCTGGCTTTTCCATCAAACGAAAGTGTATTGCTTTCCGCATCATCTCAAGAATATCAGGTGAAAGGGCGGGGAATTTGAAATAAGACGAGCCCAAGATTCACAATGAAAGCACCAGTAGAACGTGGTGGAACCTACCTTTATAAAGGTGCCTTGTGTTGTTGTTCACAGAGTAAGCTGCAATGTCTGTGTCGTTACACGGCATACTCCCCAACCTTCAGGGGCCGTCATGTAGACTCGAGAGGAATCGGGCATCAACAATAATTTCAAGTGCAATGGACCACGTACATTAAGCAGTGACCTGCTTGCATACAACGGACTTATACTGGACGGGACATGGTGGGGGTCACCGATCTCTCATCCGCACCACATCCTCAATCATCCCGTCGTAGTACAAGTAGGGCATCAATACTTGCATTGCGCATCAAGCCACTGTATTGCTGAATCCGAAACGAAGTGGTGACCTGTGAGAAAGGGACAAAAAGTCTGTGGCTGGTCAGGTGATTGAAATTTCATGCGGAAGCAGTCACACAGCCAGTTGAATGCCGCAGGCATCATTGCGGCATTTAAATCGTGTTGAACATGCATCAGAAGCACCGGAACACAGCATAAGCGGGAAAATTTGACAACGGTGACTGCCACGCTGGCATATCGAAGGTGGCGACTTCGCTTCTGCGATGTAACTTACCCAATCAATTCCTGGATCGAGTTCGTGGAACAGATAAACTGCATGGGACTGAAGGTCACAATGAAATATAGAAAACAATTCCCAAGGCAATTTAGATCAAAGCCTCAGCTAGAATGTGGTGTTCGAAGAAAGCTCGATCTCCTTTCGTTGATTGTCATTGATATAGATGCTTGGAATTGCGTTGGCAATCGGCCAGTGTTTATCTCCAGATGAAGCTCCACCAGGAAAGCGCACCTTATGTGAAATAAGTCCATCAGATTAATGGCCATTTTCCGATGGAGTATAGAGCAGGAGAATTGTATGGACCGACTTATTACGAAGATTTCATACCTATGACGGAAATATCCTGGGTCCAACACCTTTGGTGACCATAAAGGGAGTTCCTCAAACTTCCTCCTGAGACAGAGCAACATGATTTCCGACTTGGCGGGGTAGAAATTAGGGCCATTGATTAGCCTAGGAAAGTGGCCTGTATATCGCTTAAGTCAGCATTTGTAAGAAGTGATACATCGCGGTTAACATCCACTCACACCTCTGGTGGGAAGTCAAGTAACTTCGTCTTCCCGTCGTACAGATGGTACGACGTTTCGCCGCCCCTCCTCCAGAATTGGTTTGGCGTCTCCGTCGTTGTAGACATTACCATCACAATGTTCAGCTCTGGGTTGCAATTGAAAAGCTCCCGAGCGGCAGCAGCATCTGATCGAGAACACGTTTCACCTTCATTTAGTGCCACATAGACGTGAAGCTCCTTCAAGTGCATCAACTTCACGATGGCATCGACGAACCTGCTCTTTTGTTATTGGAGAGTCAGCACTGGTGTTCAGCATTTAGGTTGACGCAACTTACCCAAGAAGTATGGTAGATCACAATATCCAGATGCGTAAGGTTTGTGCATTCAGCAACGAAGGGAATAAGTTGACTGGACGTTTGCTCCTTCATGGGATAATTTAATGTGCCATCCCCGAATGACAATACTAGCTTTTTCCATCGCTTTGCAAAAGGGCCTGTACCACCACAGGTCTCCATGGCTTCTACAAACTCGGCGCAGTCCTGCAAATGCCAGACTACAAGTTCCGAGATGGACGGTAGATCACGGCCCAGAATGACTCCGTCAGCTTCTGGATGAGCACAGAAGTTACGTTCAAACGTCACGGATTGAAGGCTGGGTGCTCGGCCAGCCAGAACTCTGAGAACGCCGTTGGTCTCGTCGTAGGGATTGTCGCCACCAAATTCCCAGTCGCAGTTGGCAACTTCTAGATTTCTCAAAAATGAAGTGTCAGCTAGCAAAAAGATTTCTGGCTGGAGCAAACAAGCATTGTCAAGAATAATGTGTTCCACTGGCAGTAATTGTACGCCCACCGAGCCTGGTCTGGTCCCACGAATTTTCTGGCGATCAGCGGAATCAAACAGGCTCCGGTCTATGACATATTTTGGAGTATTCCGTGCAAATCTTGGACAGAAATCCACGAATCCGCGAAATATTCTCGTCGTCCGGATCATCCTCGGAGTCAAACTCATGCGTACTGACGTTCAGGACTCGGAGACTGGGCGAATTGACCGAAATACGCGCTGCTGTTATGGCTGCATCCGAGTCTAGGAATACGTTGGTACCCATTTCGAATATTTTGAGGTTCTTGAGCTGCTGCAGGTGTTTGACAGTCTCTTTGTACATTGCCCTTGTAGGGAGATTGTCTCGCTCCGCAAAGGCAATTGATAAATTTACCAAAGACTGGGCCTCTCGCAGACTGGCAATTATGCACGGCATTATGAGAATGCCGTAGTGCTGGAATCTGCATCGAAGAGGATCAGTATAGTTTCATCTTCTCATTCAAAATCATTCTTACTTGAAGGCTTCCAATCTTGTCATCGCCTCAAGCATAATGCAATACGCTCAAGTACTCCAGCTTGTTCAGCATATGGAATCGGGCTGTCCAGTGATTTCATCCCAAATCGCCGGACGTGTCGTAGTCGATCCTTTGACGGGGCGCGGAGGCCTCCCACGCTCCACTGCTCAATTTGCACCTTTTGTTGGCACAAAGATAGACCGGGATCGCTCCCGCTCCTGCTTCAACTTAGCAGCTGCACCCGTTAGATCCGATTATCACTTGATTTCACACACTTGCCAGTCTGCCGCGGGCATCTTGCATTTCCCAAGCCAGTCATTCCATCGAAAGAATGTTACCTCGTTTCCTCCTTCCAATTTTAGGCTTCGCATGCATTGAAAGCTGACTCGTGAGCCACGAAGGATAGTGTGGTTTGTATTGCGTGCTCCTCCATAATTTTTGCATGCTTCGCCAAAGAACTCAGAACCCCATCATTAAATACAAATCGAAGAAAAACTACCATGTTTTGGGTCTTTGGCCCCATTCAAATGCCACATTGTCGAACGAGACAAGAAATCGATATCAAGAGTGGGATGGCATCGTACACAGTTGAGGGTCTTGCCATCCAGCCAGGTCACGCAATAGATTTCTCCTGATAATCCTCGCCTTCTTGTAATTACTGTTCACCAATTTCTTTTTTAAGAATTGCTCAGTTAAGCTTGATATCCGCAGACTCTGGATCTCAATCACGACTCAGAATGATCTCTGTGCAAGATTCCGAAAAGCTTCACATCGCCATTGCTGGCGCCGGCATAGCTGGTCTCACAGCCGCAATCGCACTCCTCAAACATCCACTCATCGAAGTCTCTATCTACGAAAAAGCTACAGAACTGAGAGAGATCGGCGCCAGTATAGCACTGGGTCCGAATGGACTACGGACACTTGAAAGATTAGGCTTGCACGATGCCATCTCCGATGAGGTAGCTTTCAGAGGTCCTTCGAATCTGCCGATGATCTCCAGACATGTGAGTTGAGTAGACTTGCTTTGAGTCTTATCAGATTGCTAATTGGATGTAGTGGAAAACGAATGAGGTTATTGGGAATGATTCACATGAGACTGTGACGGAGTATCTGCATCAAACTGCGCGGTACCACCGAGGTCACCTTCATGCTGCGTTAGCGAAGCATGTTCCCAGCGAGATCATCCATCTGAGGAAGCAGATCATCGATGTTGAAGTTGATCCAAGTCAAGGCGTAAGTTTAAAGTTTAAAGATGGAAGTACTGCTACAGCGGATATACTTCTCGGTGCAGACGGTCTACATTCGGTAAGCCTTCTGTCACCCCGCCAGGCCCAGAAGCTGAGATGTGCAAAGGGAGTGAGACAATTATTTGTCCCGGACTTTGAACTCAAGTGGAGTGGTTGGACTGCGTTTCGAGGGACGTTTGATGCTTCTCTTGTGGAGTTAATACCAGACTTGCCTGAAGACTCAACTCACTGGTGGGGTCCGACAACCTCATTCTTCGCCTCACAACTGGGCAAGAACAGTTTCAGTACGGTGGGAAGTGTATTCGGAGATCCAGAAGATCCAATTGCACTTTATAAAGATGTCTCTTGGGACGAAGATGCTAGTTTGAAAGCTTTCCAGGAACTTTATAAGGTGATTTTAATGGCCGAGATGGAGATGACAGCAGCTGACCTTGAGGCAGGACTGGAATCCAGTTGTAAAGAGATTGACGGAACTCACACCAAATGTTCGATTCTACCCGAATTATTCGTCTACTACATACCTAGATACCTGGGTATTCGGCGACCGAGTAACTCTCATTGGTGATGCAGCACATGCTCATGGAGGGGCTCACGCCACTGGTGGCTCACTTGCCATCGACGATGCTTACACGCTATCACTTGCTCTCAACTCAGTCTTCTCAGTTACCGCAAAACGCAAACCATCAGGAGCAGAGATCTCAAAGGCGCTGAAGTTGTATGAGCAGATCCGCAAACCTCATGCCGAGAGATTGCTGAAGCTTGTGCATACGGGGAATAATGCGAGGATACAAAAATTGAGAAGTGGAAAAGTTGAGCCGGATGAAGAGTTGAGAACCAGAGCTGCAAAGGGGTCTAGTACAAACTGGTTGCATGAGCATAATGTTGTAAAGGCTTTTGAGGAGGCGTTGGAGAGGGAAAGGGGTGACGTTGGTGGGGTGGAGGTAGTTTCGGCAAGATTGTAATTGAAGTGAATAGATTTGTTTCATGCAGCATATATCTGAGAATACTAGAATTCTCAGGAAGACACCTTTTGTTACTGATCAAGGAAAGTACGACTCCGACGTTGACAGAAGAACAGTGAACTCGCAAAAACTTGACGCCAACTATTCCATCCTCAACCTATTCCAGCAACCTCTCATCGAACCGAAGAGCAAAACATCATGACTGAACGGCAAAGATGTCAACCAAACCCAACATAAACAGAATGTTCCAACCCTCGTCAGCTCCACATGACAGATATCCTTTCGGCTGGGCCCACCTCGGCCGCTAAACTAGCCCAAACTCAACTCCAACAACGTCTTCTGCTCCTTCATTCCTTCCTGCCTGCTTGGCCTCTTCCTGCATGCGTCAAGTCCCTCCATCCGTTTTCAGCCAACTCTGCCTACATCAAGCTGCACCAATCACTGGCCAGTGCCACTTTTGCTGTACCGTCGCACTATGTCGGCATACCTCTCATCGGATTCAGCGATCCAGGGAATGACTGCCGGGTCGGAAGTCTCGGGCTGTTCGGCTCCAGCTGGGCGGTAGTGCGCGAACATGTTCTTGTACTTTGGAGACAGGTAGTCCCAATCTTCAAGGGATAATTCAGTTCCTGCTGCGAGAAGGAGTTTGGTTGATTCTTCGTGCGTTTCCTGCTCCGGGTCCCACCGATTCACTTTCTTTCCAATGGCGTAAGACAATGGTGTATGCCAGTGGGCATCCTTTGTATCGAATTGACCATTTACTTCGAGGAGTAGCTCTATACATTGTGGAGTCTGAATTCTCGCAGCCCGGTGTAACGGCGTTCCTTCAAACAAGTCCCTCGTTCTAACGTGTGCTCCATTGTTGAGCAGCAGTTTTGCCACTTCTGTATGCCCTTCTTCGACAGCGATGTGCAGCGGTGACAGTCTGTCCCTCGTCACTGATTCAACACTGGCTCCGCCTGCTACTAAAAGTTTTGCTGTAACCACGTCTCCTGCTCTGGCGGCGAGGTGTAACGGTGTAGCAGCATCCCATCTTGTCAGGAAATCAACACTGGCTCCACCGCCGAGCAGAGGTCCTACGACTGCCGAGTGACTTTTGTCGGCAGCGAGGTGTAACGGTGTATAATTTAATGCTGTCAGGGAATCAACACTCGCTCCACTGCTAAGTAGAAGTCCTACAACTGCTAAGTGACCATTGTCGGCAGCGAGGTGTAACGGTGTATAGCTTGATTCTGTCAGGGAATCAACACTGGCTCCACCGTCGAGCAGAGGTCCTACGATTGCCGAGTGACCTTGGAGGGCGGCGAGATGTAACGGCGTTGATTTTATTAATGCATATTTCCGCCACATTGGCTGGGGGACGTCAGTGTGGCTGTGCCAGCATCTTGCCTCATGATCCGCTTTGTTGTCGATGAGAAGATCAGCCAAAGCTTCATCACCAATCCAAGCGGCGGAATGCAACGCAGTTTCGCCTTTCTCGTTCGCCGCGTTGACATTGACTCCGTTCTCGAGCAATATTCGCACAACGTCGTACTTCTTCTCCGTCACAGCAACGTGCAGTGCAGTGTTTTGATACCTGTCCAAGACATTAATGTCGATTCCAAGTTTAAGTAGCATCGTGATCAGACTTGTATGCCCCTTCATACTACAGATATGAAGTGCGGTCGATCCAGCTGAGTCTTGGGCAGCTACCTGAACGCTTCGATTATCTGATAGGAACCGTTCTACCATTTTCTTGTCGCCTCGTCTGACGCACTCAAGAAACTCGACATTCTGCTGGTGCTGTATCAACCGCTGATGTTCTTCGAACGAGATTTCATTGTCCTGCGGAAGCTTTCCATTTTTGATGTGGCGTTGTTTTAAATGTGCTGAAAGATGGTCTTTTCGTCGACTGCCACGAAACTTGCAGTTTGGGTAGTGGCATTTATAAATGAGTTGAGAAGAACGGTGCAAGTTTCCATGCCTCTCGAGATCTGTCTTGAGGCCAAAGTCTCGACTACAAACAGTACATTTGTGGCGTTTATCATGGGCTTTGCGATGCTTGCTGCAAATAAAATCAGCATAAGCAATAATGATGGAACTGCCACGCTTACTTGAAAAGATGCTTTGCCCTGAAGACTTTTCCGCAATCTGCACATTCCAGTGTCTCGTTGCCCATGCTGTCAGAGCTCCCACGGATGGTTAACAGCCTGATATAAGGGCTGATGGCTTGGGTTCCTTCTCAGGCCTCCATGATTGCTGTGAGACAAGGATAACTTCCCTCGAAATATTTTACAGCTTTCCAAAACAGGAAGCCTCGAAAATAGGAAACATTGAGCGCGGGCTTCAAAAAGACTTCTGTCGAGAGTTATGAAGGGGCGACAGATCTACAGTCCAGTGCGAATGGTACGGAGAGGCTCTACCTGCCTGGATGGGGTAAGCGCCGGCCCGCAGGGCGTAGGGCGCAAGGCACGAATGCCTTCACTAGGGCTATCACGTGTTGGCGGCAACGCAGGCAGGTAGGCTGCAACTTCCTGACCGCTCTTCTGCCCGAACTTTTTCAGCAATTATCATCGCCTTTGTCTTTCACCTTGCAAGTCATTTCACTTCTTTTCAATGCCATCTCTTCTTCTATAGCAACAGCACTACAAAGAACACAATTTCCAACGACAACTATCAGCGCTTACAGAGCTACCTGATGTTGGCTGCACCTGACATCAGTATGAACTTTCTCGATCATGGCAACTGCCCCTGCACTGCTCGGAATTCTCGATACACTCCCGCCGTTGGGTCGGACGACGAGGACGAGCAATCGTATCTCCCGGCTGCTATGGAGTCGTCCCTCGACCATTCAGGCGCAAAACCTGCTCAGAATCTGAGTTGGAACGGAGCTGAACGAAGTCGCTTCCCAGATTCTTGGTGAGCTTTTTTTTTTATGCTTACTAACGTGGAATGACCAGTTTGGATCATTCTATCCCTGTAAAGCATGCTTGGCGAGAAGCAGGCTGCCGCAGCATTACGCCATCCAACACTAGCACTCAGCCCACGCTGCACCTTATACTGTCCCGTATCGAAGCGCTGGAGAACGAATTCCGATCTTCACGTTCGCAACAGTCCTCCAGCAACGGACGACATATTGCATGCGGCTTAGGGACACGATCTTTTCCACCATCCACTCCTATATTCAATACGTCGCCATATGCTGTTGCTGGACTAGACCCGACTTCTACTCAAGCGCCGCATGGTCTGCAGGGCGAAGGAACCTCAGGTCTTGGATACAGTCCATCGACTACCCCACCATTGTATCTTAACAATGCTGTCGATACGATCGGTTCGGGCTTCTCTCCCGTTGCCGTTGGTGATTCGGACAGTCTTTACTTCAATCCTGGTGTCAATGAAGTGGGCCATCGCGACGGCCTATTCGTAACAACTCAAGATTGGGATGCCTCGCTGACGATCAACAATGATTATGACAATGGTAACTTCATAGTTTCTACGGCCGACCTCGCCGCTGCTTCTACCGGAAGGCAAGCCAATATGAATCAGTCAGTCGCTGCTGGACCAGCGTCGCAGATGACTGACAACTCCGAATTCAACAGCTACAGCGAGCTACAGTCTTTTGGTGATCTATTTGACTTCTCTGGAGCATCTGTATCTTCTGAACCCGGCACCGCAGCTAGAGACGGCATATCTGTTGCACCTCAAGTTGACGCTGGTCACCTGGCCGAGGTCGTCGCTCCCAGAAGCATGATTTCTACCTCGTCCGGTAATCAAGGAGCTGATACTTCTCATCCACGGCGTCACCTGTGCACTGTTTCAATGCAATGTCACAAATCGTTCGCTAGACGAGCTGATCGTAATCGCCATGAGCTTAAACACAACCAAAATAGCTACCTCAATTTCCCCTGCCCGTTTCCTGGATGCGATCGGGTTGGCACAAATGGATTCTGTAGAGCTGACAAGCTCAAGAGTCACAGGACTAAGCGGGGCCATTGAAGTAAGCGTAGGGGCAATGTGCTTCGTGTCTCTTGTTAGTTTGGTGTTGGACAAAAGGCTGTGGAGGTATCGAGGTGCTAGTAAAATCCCTATCTTGCTTGCGTTTCAGGAATTGCGGTTTTGGTTTCGCTGTTGGATGGGATTTGGTTGCGATGGTTGCCTTTGGAGGATTTTTTTTACTCATGCTCACACCCCTTGCCCTATTTTCTTGCTCAACCCATTTGCTTCACCGAACGCTCGCTTATCGTTAGTCTTCCTTGCTCTGGTTGTTTACCGTCCTTACTTCCATAGCTCAATGAAAAGTTTGGTCCAAAATCTTCACATCAGAAGCCTCATACTTTGCACGCCAATCATTAAACCATAATTTACAGCAGGTTAAGCCACTACTCTAATGCTATCGAGCTCAAAACCTTGGCGGCGATTGCCTCTGAAAACATAGTGATATTACTCTGCTACCCTACCTCGAGACGTGACAGATCTATTTAGGTTGGGATGAGCATGTGGAGCCTGAGGTGTAGGCTTATCTACAGGTGCTCAGCGCCCTGTGCGGAAGGAAGTGGGGCGAGACGGGGCGTCAGCAGGGGCGCTGGGGCGCTGAGGCGTCAACCTCACAACAGCAAATCTTCGAGGGCGTAGCCATCGGGAGTGCCCTCCCTCTCAACCATCCCACCAATCATGTATTTTCACCATCTTATACTCACGTTCATTTCGCTCGTGAAGATAGCATCATCAAAATGTGACGGCCATCACCACCACCAAGGCGGCTCAGTACAGCATCGCAAAACAGCCATCACAAACGTGCTAGTCTGGGACGGTACCAAGTTCCCTCGCAGTAGAAGCACAGTCGTTATTGTCGACGGCATAATATCCAATGAAAACTCCGTCGGCGCCGTGATCATTAACGGTAAAGGGGGATTTCTCATTCCAGGCCTGATTGATTCACATGTTCATTTGACGGATTGTGCGTACTTGGCAACGCTGCAAAAATATGGAATTACTACTGCATTGGACATGGGGACTACGCCCTACGAGGCTGTAGCGAAGTGTGGTGAGCATGGTGTGACTGATATTCGAGGATCGGGGGCGGCGGGCACGGTCAATGGCACGAAGATTAGTTTCGTTCCTGGACTTCCGACGGATTCGTTTATTCCTACTCCTGAGGCGGGACGGGCGTTTGTTGCTTCGAGGAAAGCGGAGGGGGTGGATTATATCAAGTTGTTCTTGGATCCATTGGGACCGGATGATGAGACTGTCCAAGCGGTTTGTGCACCCTGTTCCTCCCGATCGAAACAATTGAAGCTGATAATAGATCTCAGGTGGTCAAAGCAGCTCATCAAGAAGATCTACAAGTCGTCGCTCATGCTTCCTCATATGCAGCATATGTACAGGCTGCAAGAACGGGCGTGGATATCATTACTCACGCCCCGATTGATAAAGCTCTGGATGACGCTGTGATCAACGATATCATCTCGAGGGACATCAAGGTCGTTCCAACCTTACTTATGATGCAGGTACGTATTCGCGCTATAAATACCTCTTGATATACGAATAGCCCTGATGTCATTCTGTCAGTCCACCATCAACAACACAGGCGCCCCTTTCTTTCTCTACGACAATGTTGCGCATAGCACCAAATCTCTCCTCGACGCCGGCATTCCAGTCGCTGTCGGAACAGACAGCAATGATAACCCCTTCGTTCCCGCCAACCCACCATTTGGCGAGTCTTTGCACGAGGAGCTGAGGATGATGGTTGCTGCGGGGTTCACTCCGAGCCAGGCTTTACAAGCTGCTACTTCGGTGCCGGCCTCTGTGTTTGGGATGGACGATCGAGGTGCCATTAAGGTTGGATTGAGAGCGGACTTAGTGCTGTTGAGTAAGGACCCGAGTAAGAATATTGGGAATGCGAAGTCGATTGTAAAGGTTTGGGTTGAGGGGATTTCGAAGTGAGGAGTTAGTTTTAGCATAGCGGATGGCGCTTGGTGGGCTTGGAAAATACTTGGGCTGATGTGCATAGACAAGAAAAGTTGTATGATAACAAAAGCATGATTTACCCTTGTCTCGGTAGCTCCATCTATTCATTCGGCTTATTTGGAGCGTTTTGTTGTTCTGCTGGTCTCAGGAAGCGAGCCGAACTCGCTAGGTCGAGATGAATAGCCTTACCTCTCCAAAGGATTGGACACGCTTCTACTCGTCGCGAACCGAAGTCTGTTTCACACGCTGTTGCTCAAGATCCTTCATCAATACGCCATCTCTTATTCGTATAATCACAGCACTCGAACGCGCCTAGATGATATGAGAGCGGGGTTGATACGGACGAACACCTTCAAACACCGAGAGTCATTTGAAGCTTTCGGCGGCTCTCCGATGTGAAGTCGGAGATGCGCCGAGTCTGTGGGAAGATCTAAAGGGTTTCAATAGCCGGAGTCTGGGGTTAACAAGACTTGTGGCTGGCTGGGATGAAGTGTGGGGTTCGGGAGTCAAGCTGTCTAAAGTGGATCTGTCCATTGCGGCATGAAGTGTTGGCAGGAAGGCATCTAGGTGTAGTCAATTACCACCAAGCGAGTATTAAATACTATGTTCTTACTTGTGTGTGTGTGTGTGTGTCAAATACCGATGTTATTTCGTAAAAGATGGGAATAAATCAATCACAGATAGTGTTTGACAGAGTTCAACATTGACTTGGATTTCCGTTATCTAGATCTTCAAAAGCGCACCTCTGACATGCGTACCCAGCTGAGCTCGCCACAGCCTATTCTCGTTCAAGATGAACATCTCTCCTTCCCTCCCAAAACAGAAATTCGCAGCACCGCCATCCACTTCCACAGTCCCGAGATGAACGCCCCCAGGACTCCAAACATTTACGCCATCTCCACACCCACTATACACATTCCCGTCCATATCGCACTTGATTCCATCTGGACAACGTGAAGCGGCACAAGCGAAGAGTCTTCGATTGAACAGAAACGGTTGTCCTGAGTAAGTAGCAATGTCAAAGGCATATCTGTCAAGTGATTGTGAGTGGTAGTTTCGGCCAACCTGAGCATTGAACTTACATCGTCGAAGCACGACTATCATCTGTTGTTCCATTGCCATGAATCCAGTCTGTATCCGTGACATACAGTATCTTCTCATCTGGACTGAAACACAGTCCATTCGGCCTCCCAAAGCCATCAGCTACAGCTCTGACTGCTTTTGTTGAAGGATCGTATCTGTAAACTTGATTTGGTAGAACAGGTCGTGGTCGAATCCCTTGTTCATGGCCGTAATTTGGATCGGTAAACCAGACGGATCCATCGCTGTGGATGACTACATCATTCACGGAATTGAAATTGCGACCGTAGAAACTTGAGAGGAGGATTGAGGATTTGTATGGTGGGGTTATTGACATGAATGCCAGCCCGCCAGGAGAAGACATCGTGCCTTGCGCGCAGAATAAGACCCCGCCCTGGTAATTCACGCCGCCGTTGGCCATGGGTACATTTTTCGTTTCGATTTTCTCGCATGTTGCTGATCCATTACCAAGAGTGACTTTGGATATCTGGATTGTTTTCTCGCCTGTGTCTGGATGTGGAAATTGGTTGCTTGTGATAAACAGTGTGTTATCTTCTGGAATGAAGACACCTGCTTCATGTGCAAATGGACAGGTTTGATCCTCTAGGAGGCATTCGAGCTTCGGATTTGGGCCTAAGATCTCCTTGAACTCCTCGTTGTAGATCTTGAATGGTGTTGCAACCGACATTTTCAATTGAATTGAGTATCGCGACTTCTTGCCCGAAATTTAGCTTTCAAGAACAATGACTACTGATGCTATTCGGATAGCTAAACACTTATCGTCACACCATTTTATCATTTGCCGTGTGGACTTGATTTCGTGTCCCCTCCTAGATGGGTGTCTAGCAAGGCGTGTCGTTCAATGGGTCAGAAGCCGTCAAAGACCGATGAACCACCCCCTCTTGCATCACATGAACTGTGTCACCGTCAGTCCCCGCTTCAAGGGGCAGCGGAGTCAACAAGGACCCCACGAATCTCAAAGTCTTTTGAACATAACTTCCTATTTGGAATATTATGATAATAACAATGTTTGGTTTCATACTTGATGCTTGCAAGAACTGTCTTTTCCTTTGAGAGGAAAGGGAAAAACCCATCTCGCTAAACCCCTGAAAATTGGGTCCGGCATTCAAGCTTTTCTCAGCTGCGACTAGCTCCTCAAGCTGAAGTACACTAGCATACGAGGCAGATAAAAGCATTTGCCGACCCATGAAGCTTCATCATGCATGGCCTGACAACTCTCCCCGCATCTGCATCCTCCACAATCCCCAGATCCCAGATTTGATTTGCTTGGAGAGCGGGGACAGGGCTTGCCCTGAGAGTTCGTCCAAGTTTGTAGCATTTGCCGCTCCCGTATCAATAATTCATCTCTCGGACCCCAAACTGAGATACCAACTCGTATAAGAAGTGTCTATTCCCCCAGGTCTTATCTGCTTGATCTCCACGAGCGCAGTTGTGGACTTCAACCTCGACTTTGGAACAATAAACTTCAGCGATATCTCCCTACACCTCAAGATCGAGCGATCAATATGTTTGAACTCAGAGGACGTGGCCTCCTTGGTGCCGTCACCGTCTTGACATCCCTTGGATTTCTCTTGATTGGATTTGACAATGGCCTCATGGGAGGGTTTGGTATGTACTCACATTCGTGTTCGATGCTTCTCCGTACTAACAACCGTTGTAGTGAATGGCAAGGCCTTCACGGATTCGTTCGACAGCCCCGATGCTACTATGATCGGTTTGATCGTAGCAATCTATGAGGTCGGATGCTTTTTCGGAGCTGTCATAACTGCTGCTGTCGGTGAGCAGTTGGGAAGACGCAAGAGCATTGGTGCGGGTGTGATTGTCATGATTATTGGTGCGGTTCTGCAAGCGACTTCATACAGTCGAGCTCAGGTCAGACTTCCTCGCTGCTGTTCGAGAGAGCTAAACTAACAAGTCTCAGATGATTGTGGCTCGAATTGTTTCTGGTGTTGGAATGGGCGCTATCAATTCCACGGTCCCTGTCTTGCAAGCTGAGTTCTCACCCAAGGCAACAAGAGGAATCTGTCAGTCAAAGTCATGATTATCATCTACAATGCACAAGCTGATACAAAGTCTCTAGTCGTCTGCGCGCAACTCTCCACTCTCAACTTCGGTATCTTCTTCGTCTACTGGATCGACTATGCCTTCTCAACCCACACCGCCAGCTTCGCCTGGCGCATCCCAACCATCCTCCAATGCATGTTCCTGGTGCCGATGCTGTTCATCCTCTATATCATTCCAGAGTCTCCGCGATGGCTTGCAGCTCACGATAGACCGGACGAGTGTCTCGCAGTCCTACAGAGGCTGCGGGGTGCTCAGGATGAGGTTGCTGTGCAGAGATTGCATGGCGAGATTCTACAGACTGTTGCGTATGAGGCGTCGATTGGAGCTGGCTCGTGGAAAGATTTGCTCAAGAATGATCATATCAAGAGTCAGAGGCGTCTTCTTATCGCTTGTGGTATTCAGGCCTTTCAACAATTGGGTGGTATCAACGCCATTATTTACTACTCTGGAACGTAAGTACACAAGGTCTCCCGGTCTCTGGTGTGCAGTGACTGATATACAGCAGATTGTTTGAGAAGTCGATCGGCTTCGACTCCCATATGTCTTCTCTCATGAGCGGGTACCTCCAAACGTGGTTCTTCGTCGCTTCTTTCATCCCATGGTTTCTGATCGATCGCATTGGTCGACGTCCACTGGTAAGTCATTCCTTGAGGCCTCGACTAGGTATAGGTAAATTATGCTGAGACATCCTAGCTTCTCTCTATGATCAGTGTAATGGCAGCCGTCATGGCCGTGCAAGCAGCTTTGATATTCCAAGTACAGAACGAAACTTCCATTGCACACAGTGCAGGCATTGGAGCAGCTGCCATGCTATTCGTCTTCCAAGGAGCTTTCACTATCGGCTTTCAAGCTACCGTCTGGGTCTACCCGTAAGTTCGAGAATCTTAGTATCAGACCAATTCCACGCTGACCTATTGTCCAGCTCTGAAATTCTGCCTCTTCGCCTCCGCCAGCGGGGTTCGTCTATCTCCACAGCAGCGAACTGGATTTTCAACTACGTGAGTGCTCGCCATGTCGGCTACCTCCACCTAAGACTGTTCTAACGTAGATTTGTAGATGATCGTTCAAATTACACCGATCGCAATCGAAAATATTGGGTGGAAGACATACATAATCTTCGCGGCGCTCAACGCCTTTTGGGTGCCAATCATCTATCTCTTCTTCCCCGAGACCAAGGGCTTGGAACTCGAAGCTATTGATCGCCTGTTCTCGGGAGATGCGGAGCTGGAGCCTTTGGAGATGTCGAAGCAGGATGTGATGCATATTGAGGCTGGTGAGGATGAGAAGCGCGTTTGAAGGATGGTGAAGTGAATTAATTATTCACTGCACGCATAAGTCCCTCATCGAAGATGATAAGCTGCAGACTGCATTTAGTCTAGAATATTCATGCCAGTCTATTGTCAGAAGTTATGATACAAACGTTTATGCCACAAAACGTTCCACAGCTGTCGCGCATGGAAACAGCCCACATCAAGTATTGTCCAATATAATCACGAATACGAGAGCCATGCTTGGACCTTTGCCTTCTGAATTGTACGCTGAGCTGCGAGTTGATGTACATGGCAAAGACAGCACCAAGATGTCCTTCCAAGTAAACAAATGACTCGGTTATCTGGTCAAGGAAAAGGGGGGAGATGATCTGCATTCGACCCTTCCGAGCCCCTTTCCAATCAGACTTGACTCGCACGGACTTCCCACTTCCGACGCGAAACCTTGGGGAAACCGAAATTCTGGCCAAACCCAAATATCATTCACCACAACACCACTCTCGCTTCTTGCTGGCAGATACACTCGTTCTCCCCTAGCCGCCAATGCTCTCGATATAATCACTCAATTCAGTCTCAGCATCCTAATTGTGAATCGTTGCCAGTCCAAACTCTACGTGGCACCATGGATCAAGCAGACATCCCCGCTCTTCTCTCGCGCCTCTCCAGCGACGAAGATGCCATGCGCAAGATGGCAGTCTTCAAGCTGCAGTCCTCGATAAACGATCCTGCCTTCGCAGACGTATTCATCTCCTCCGGTGGTCTCAACATCCTGCGGCGCCTTATCATGTCCACCGGCGGAAACACACTCGCATACTCTCTGCAATCGCTGAGTCGGCTCCTGGAAGTGGATATGGGATGGGAGATATTCGAGTCTACTGGGGCGGGCGAATTGGTGGAGAGAGTGGTAGAGCTCATTGTCGTCCATCCTTTGGTCAATATCCTGCGCGGGGCAATGTCGATTCTGGTGGCTATTGTGTCACATCCGCAGTCTTCGAGGGGCGCTATAAGGATACCTGGGGCGTTTGGATTTCGAGCTCTGAAGCCAGCGGTGGCTGTATACCCTCAATTCTTCGAGATGGTGGTGTCGCAGCTCAATTCGGCGGACCATGCTCTTTGCGCCAATGCGTTAATGTTGCTCAATGCTCTGATGAGAGATGCGATTACGAACGATAGCGGCAATCCAAAAGATGGGATGGGAAAGAGCAGTGGGACGGGAGAGGAATGGCCGAAGTTTATAAAGAGGCTACAAGATCTAGGAGTGATCAAGGCAGTTTATGTCCTGATGCAGAGCTCTGCGCTGCAGGATCTGGCACATCCGCTGTTGGAATTCCAGGCCCTGACGAAAGTTCTGCTGATGAAGTGGAGGGATGTGAGAGTGGATTTGGAGAGACCAGAACACCGACGAGCTCTGAAGGGGTTGCATTTGGCCAGTGCGCCAGAGAGGAGAGATCTGAATGGCAATGGAGGGACGCCCAGGATAGAGGAGTTGGCAGCAGATTCGTCGAAGAAGGGGAGCAGGCGGCACAATCCAGAGAAATGGCGACGGCTAGGATTTGAAACAGAGAGCCCGGCCTGGGAATTCGATACAGCTGGATTTCTGGGAATGATGGACTTGACAGACTATGTGCGGAAGCAGGAGGATGGGTTTCAAAAACTGCTTCTAGAACAGTCCTCACGACCAATGAACGAACGATGTCCCATTGCGCGGTCGAGTCTTGCTGTTACGACGATCCTCTACGAACATTTCGAGGTTGACAAGTCGGACGTGGAGGATGCGAAGAGTTACTTGATTCTGGATGGGATGAAGAATTACGACAAAATATTCAGGCCGCTCCTATTACAATGGTCGCGATTACACACTGCGAGCTTACAAGCATTTTTCAGATTATGGAAAGCCACTGGTGCGGAGCAAGATGACTTCGACAAGGTGGCGGAGCTGGTTAGGATATTGATTGAACAAGTTGTTGGGCAGGCATCCAGAACGAAGGATGTACAAGAGGTTGAGGAGGAGCTTGGAGAGTTCGAATACGCACGCTTGCGAGAGCTGCAAATGGAGCTGCTTGAGTTGACTTTCGAAGATGAGTGGGGTCAACATTTGCATCAAGTTCGAGATGAGCTCAAGCACGAAGCCCTGCAATTTGTGAAGGAGCAGAGGATTCGATGTCTCCTATCTGGGGCCTGGTTCCCAAGGTCTCTGCTGAACAAGAACGACAAAATCCGTAATGGCACCCAAAGGACATCATCAACCACATACAGATATGTTCGACTGTCACATAACCGTCGGTATCTTCACTATGCGGACTTTGATGCTCAGACAACGAAAGAGCCACCTCTGGATGAGCTGAGCGAGAAGATAGACTTGAGCACGATCAGCTCTGTCGTGTCGAATGTCTCGGCAGCAACAGATGACAGTTCAAGCATTTCAACAACCTCAACTCTCAAATCATTATCTCACACACCGAAGCAGAGCTCAACAACCAAGATCACGATCAACAGTTTCGTGGGCGGCTCGGACAACAAATCACAATCTTCGCATCAAGAAGCCACTGAGCGTGCGATCCTGACGTTGATGCCACCAACTCACAGCCTTGCATCAGAGTGGCTCGATGGCCTCCTGATGCTGTTGAACCAAGCTCCAATCACCGCCGAGACGAACAAGTTGGTCAATCTGGTCAGCGAGTATGGTTTGAAGATTCGTCTTCTGAATGTTCGTTTGGACGATGGATATGACGGACCTCCTGAGGGCGCTGGTGTCGTTCCCAGCAGAGAGGGCCTGGATGAAGATTATTATTACGAGGTGTAGAATTGCTTTTTCTGTTATGATGGAGACGCCTATGTTGATACCCCTGTTTTTGTTGGCGGGTCGATTCTGTTTTGTACTTTAACTTTGTATAATAGGTAGCATTCTTTGGATGTTGTAGAGTATAACGAGGAATCGCTGTAAATGTTCCTTTTCAGTCTTGCTCCTCTAGCTCTTACCACATTCTCAATCTCGCACTGTATCAATTCCTCGTGAAAATGAACAATCGCCGAGGCTGTCGTCCTAGTGGAATACACAAGGCTCTAATGCGAGGCTACTGAAGTCAATTTTCTGTGTACCGAGGCTAATGCAGGGCGGTTGGACTTTCACGTCATGATCTTCAAACATTCCGTGTCTCTTTATCTTCTCGCTTGGCCCCTCGCAACAATCTGTATTTTCTTTTCGCTGCTGAAACATTTTTCCTTTCTTTTAAGATCTTAAGTGAAGAACATCTCTCTGAATTTCAGTTCGGATTCTCATCAGATAATTACCTGTCGAGTAAGGACTAAATCCCAAAATGTAATTCTCCCCACCCACCAGCCATGCCTCCAAGTGGCCGTACACTACCGCACAATCATCAACTTTGGTTCTCACTCACTCACACCCCCACAGGACCCTCCTGACAAACCTCGGTCTCTCCTCTCCTCCCCTATCCCTAACCAACCCATCACCAATCCCATCCTACGCCTCCCGCTTCCTAATCTTCAACTTCATCTACGCGTACGGCATCCTCTCCACCCGCTTCGTCAAACGCTACTATGGCTTCGACCATAACGCGTGTCCGAGACAGGATGTAGAGCGGTATGGAGAGAAGATGGTGAGGGATGGTAAGATTAGTAGGGGCGCGTTGGAGAGGGTGAGAAGGATGGAGAATGCGCATGCGAATTCGGTGGAGGGGTATGCGGTTTTTGTGGCTGGCGTGGTGAGTTTTCTCTCTCTTTCATTCGATTTCTCCTTGCTGTTGTTGCGTCTTGTGGATTTTCCTTAAGATGAGTTTTGCGAGAAGATGCTAATAGACTTGGTTATCATAGCTTCTTGCTCTCCACGCAGGTGTTCCCACGGAGAAGCTTAATGGATTGATGGCTGTGTATTCCCTGTCGAGAATTGGATTCGGACTTGCTTATGTTTTTATTGAAAATGAGCATTTGGCACTAGTGAGGACGGTGTTTTGGTATGCGGCGCAGATTAGTTGTATCACCATGATGGCTATGGCTGGGAAGATGATGAGATAGCTTTCGTCTCTATCGTAAGAGGATGCTTTGTTGTATAAGCTCAGAGAGCTCGGGTTCCTCGAGAGGTGATTGTAGACTCGCTTGGTCTTCGTGGTGTTGCTTGTAACGTATGAGCTTGAACTTATTTTTGATTAGAGACCTCTTCAAATGCAACCCTTCTGGGCTGAGAAGGTCGCTTCATCTTATCTTTACTTTCTCAATCCTGCTCCATAAGCCACCAGGAGGCTGTACATGAGGAATGGTCACGTGAGACTCGACGCGTCAACGCGTCTTTCCATCGGTTTCGATGACAAGAAATCTGCAACCGTCAACGTCATTGATAAACAAACTTTCCACACGAAACATAAATTGCGGTACAGCTCGCGGCGTCTCCTGAATTTCCCTTGTCTACTTCATGAAAGGTCCCTGTCATATCTCTATTTAGACCAACTCAAATGGCATCACTCAGCAGTGGTAACCAGCCTGTTTTGGCGGAGACCAATGGACAAAGCGCGTCGACACCTGAACCTAAGAAACCGTGTATCGTAGGGACAAAAAGGAAAGCCGAGCATGAAACAGAGGAAAATAAGGAGAACGCTAGGCCAGAATCAGCCTCCAAATCGAGGAAACTGGATGTTACAGGGAAGCAGAAGATAGACCACACAAGTCAGGCTCGCGATGATGAAGAGGCTACCAAAGACCCGAAGGCTATAACCGAGGGAGACACCAAAGAAAGACGGGAGCACACTCCTGGACGTGACGGTCCTATTAAAGAGGAATGGCACTTAGCCTCGCCAGATATCAAGCCTTTCAAAGGGCCGCCTGGAAAGAAAGTCCGGAAGACAGCACACGAGAAGAACGAAGAGTACAAGCAATTCATTCGGGAGAATGAGGGACATATGTTTCACGAGTATGAGTTCCTACACATCCCAGCCTTCCCAATGTCTCGCTACTAACCTGCTCTTTACCCAGACTGTACGTCTGCTTTGACAAAGGACCCAACGGCTCTCCCACCTACGACAAATCCGGCTTTCAGCTTGACTACTACAAAGTAGCAGACTGGATGAAGCCTACTCCATACAACAAAAGCAAGGTGGTAAAAGGAATGGAGCGAACAGTAGCGCGAATGAAGACCGAGAGCGAGCAAATGGCTGAGATATTTTTCGAGAAGGGAGAGGCGCCTACGGACACTATGAAATTGTCTTCAGGAAAGGGTTACTGGAAGGACCGTGTGTCGAAAGATTTGAATGTGCCGTGGCATAAGATTACGGTGGAGCATTTCAAGGAGTGGGAGAAGAAGGGGTTCAAGAAGGCGAGGAGGGGAGAATATGAGAATCCAACGGAGGAGGAGAGGAAGAGGATGTTGAGGTTGATGAATGGTGCTTCGTTGAGGAAGTAGATGCTAGTGATGGAGCCTGGCTCCTTACTCTGGTGATACTGTATTTGTAAGATATATATTGCGTATTTATCATTTCACATTGGCACTGTAACAATCTATGCGTTAGGTAAGCTTGCATCAAGGCGTTCATACCAGATGCATCCAGTATTGATGTGTTAGATATCCCACAATCTTTCTTTCTCGAACCTCTTGGATTCTCCATTCAGAAAATGAGAGCAAATCACAATGCCTCGGACTCCTTCCCTAAATTCAGCAACCCAGATCGATATTCAGTACCTCTCATTGCCCTTTTTGCCCTTATCTCAAAGCCCTCCAGGTAGCCCAACTACCAAGCACAGCAACAGCGCTCCAATGTTCCATGGCCTTACCTCGCCAGCCTCCACCAAACCTCCAAACCAGAATACCATCCACAAATCCCGCCACGCAAACGATGCCAGTGAAGGTTGTGATTTGCTGCTTCTTGACCTTGAAATTGGAAGATGAAGAATCTGAGACCGTATATGAGATCTCGAATGCCTTTGGCGTAGACGTAGGGTGATATTTGGTGTGCTGGTGGGGTGGAGACTAAGGCTATTGAAGTGGTTGAGCTGGCGGCCTTTGAGAAGGGAGGGAGAGGGAAGCCGAAAGTCTTGTATTCTGTTATTGGAGAGGGGAAGGAGACGATCCCGGAGCCGGTGAATATAGTGCCGAGGATGTAGGATGGGATTGGTGAGAAAGAGGTCATTTTGGACAGGCGAAAAGCAGCGCTGAGAAACAGATGACCGTCTGCCTCCAAATCGTGAAATCGTTTGATTCAATTGATGCTTGTAGTGCTCAATCACAACTTAGTAGAAGGCAGCTTCTGGCTGTTCGAGTACAGGTGACCTTCGACTTGAGTACTTTCTCTGAGATTGTGTTTCCAGAGATGATTGCTTGGTTGAGGCAATGGCACCAGAAGACATAAAGGCTTAATTTTAGACGTGAATAAGGTAGAGAAAGGTAGTTCACCATAGTTGAGCATTTCTGGGGGGCTTTGAAAGGACTCATTACCAAGCATGATCTGACATGAGGTTCGGTCTTTTCGGAATTCCGAAATTCCAATGCACAAATCCAGACTACCCAAGATCCCAGCAGATGTTTGATTGTTCCTGTAGACGTGATCTTCCCCTTGTACGGCTATGGCGCGCATTGAAGGAGACATGAAAGTGAAGCCTTGGGTTAAGTTTGTTGTGATGTCGCAACTGACCTCGGTTAATTCGGCGGGTTGAATCACTATAACTCCAGTGTGCATGACCTGTACTCCAGGGGCCTCGCCACCACAACCCCACTAAAAATCAGCGTTGCCCAACTAACAACAGGGCGGGCAAAGGTCGGCAGCTGGGAAACAATGAAGAAGAAATGTATTTATTGAAGAAGGGCTTATAGAGATGGAGCAAAAGCAGATCTGAACTGTTCTGGCGAAAAAAATGTATCATGGAATCATTTCAGACTAAATCAAAGTACTTAAGGTATGATAATAAACAAAAGCAAAAACAAGAATCCAGTATAGCACATTACATTTAGCAATTCCTGGTTTCGATCCAGGGACCTCAGGGTTATGAGCCCCGCGCGCTTCCTCTGCGCCAAATTGCTTTTTGTGTCATGTTATCTTATCAGAGCCATTTCTGTCTGCTGATTTGACTATTTTCTCTTATTTGGTTACACTTACTAGAAAGAAATTCTCTAGTTAATGGAGCTCGCTTAAGAAAATTTTCATCGTGAGGAGGGGCAGATTTGTGGGTCACTGTTTGTTGACATACAACGGAGGCGAATGATTACACGGAATTTAGAGTACCAGTATCTATCCTTCGAATTTGATAATTCTTGTATACAGGAGCTGGAACATCTCAGATCTTGTTCTCCACCCAAGTCTCGAAATCTCGATGTTGAAAGGTAATGATTCGTTCGAGAAAGTGTGAGACCCGTCAACTAGTTGCATCTCATGCAACGGGTTTCCGTTCTGCTCGGGACAATCTATCACTTTCGATAATTTCCAGTTGTAGATTTCAAGTTGGAATCATGTCTTCCATCTGATGAATCTGTAAAACGCGGGTGTCCTAAGAAATGCGTGGATGGCGGAGCCATTGTCCCGCGGGTCACTTTTGCAGGCGTAGCTGTCTGCTGAGCTTGCGTGAGTTGTTGAAAAGTAAGGGAGTTTCGTTCTTCGTTCTTGGACGGCACTGTAGGGACCCAATGTTCGGCACTAATCGCAAAGTCAGTTCGGCTGTTACTGTCGACTCGAAAGTGCCAATTCTTTACCTTCTAATAGCCTCGTCGACTTGCTCATCATCGCGGAACTCGTTGTAATGAAACCCTTTGAGATGACTGCGGAAGCTGTCTGATCTATGCCATGTAGTATATGTACAACCAACGACTGTGCAGCTATATCTCCTGACATACGGGGGTTCAATATAATGTTGAGCATGTCTTAACTTTTTGTGTCGATCAAGGTCATTAATCGTGGAAAACCCGTCTGTTCTAGGGCAGTCAAGGATATCACATCTAAATGGCCTTTTGTGTCGAATAAAGTGTTTCTAGAATTCAGACTGTGTTTTCACGTCTCTATGGCATGTGGGACTCAAGATGGGTAGTCTGGGCTCCTCTGTAAATGGTTGACTCGCCAGTGGAACACGAAGTTCCGGCCGAGGTGTTCCAAAATCATAAGAGAAGACTGATGAATTCCTAAACCCTCGCAAACATCCATATCCCGAGTCAGACCCGGCAACAAAATGTGATTGTTCTGTGTACGTGGGACCCGGAGGATCGTCAATGTCTGATTCGTCACCGTGCAATGGGATCGGTCGGTCGGTCATTGGTATCCAAATCTGGATGGATTTCTCTACCAGACGCGTCAAACATTGGTTGCCTTTGAGCAATATCGTCCTGTATTATCTCCTTTGTGAGGCAAAGTTCCTCGATGTGACATAGCCAACAAAGCAACAAGCTGGATCATCCGGAAGTAGATTCCAGATCGTGACTGGTAAGGACAATAAGAGCAGGGTTGAGTAGCTTTTAAAGCAGCCCTCCACCTTTACATGCTTGACAATTGCAGTTGACGAAGCTGAATATGGAGACCGTCGGGCAGGGCGTCATGAAGAAAAAGGAATTCAGCCCCAGAGGCAGATGATTGGAGGCGTAGGCATATCGGTGAGTGTTTTTGGAATCGCGCTGGATAAGACGAGGCTGCCGATTCAACTTGGAGCTTGCATGACTGGCTGGCGGCACTCAGAGTGGTCCAATGAAAGCCCTCAAGCTCGAACTGTCAAATTATTGGGCTCTAACTGCTTCGTCCTAACTACTTTGATACAATCTCCGATCTCTGTGACTGGCAGTAAGCGTTCGAAGTGAAAGATGCGGTTCACCAGGTTAGCGATAAAAAGAGACGCAGAGAAAGTAATATGATATTAGGACTTCATCTTGAGATTGTACGACAGCAGTAGTAGACTAGTATTCAACAGATCAAACCTAAGAAGACAGAAGGTAAAAGGTGAATTGTAGGCATTCAAAGGCACCTGCAAGCGCGCCAAAAGACAGCTTACCAAAGACAGCCTGAACACTACACCTGTTATTGACAAGTCTACGAGGAGATTATAGGGTCAGTTCCAGCGTAAGAATAACAGAGAAAGGCGTTCAGTTACGAGAGCTTGAAAGATATAGATCTGAAAGAACCGAATATTGATGATCATGTACCATCTTCGCATTCCGAAAAAAGCATGCCGAGCGATGAACGAGCATCAATTCAGTCTTCCTCAAGACAACTCCGGGCTACAAACGCCAGCAGCTACACATCCTCGGCATCCCCTCCCATCTTCTATGCGGGGTTCACCAAAGCAGGAAACCCCCTGTAACGGAGGCACAACCCCCAGATATCGATCTCGGCAGAAGCACCCGCAGGCTAATATGCCCCCGGCCTGCAAGGGACCGGGCGGTAGCAACCGAGACCAATCAACCCCACCAACTTCCCCAGATATATATTGCACTTGACTAGCGAGTCCCCAGAAAATGGCCAGACGGAATCACGAGGTACCAAGAGGGTTCCGTTTGCCGGGCCTGGGATCCTGCGGTGCGGGCGGCGAGTGGAGTTGCGACTCTGAAAGTCTGGAGAGGAGAATGTGTGGTGGAAGATCCTGGATGCGAGCACGTTTCTGCAGAAAAGTGACGAGCTAAATTCGGATCGCGGAGAGGAGATGGCGAGATTGAGGGGTAGAAAGGGGGTTTTGGGCGGTGCTGGTAACATCTCCTGATCTTGTTTTCTCTTGGGTTGCAATTTAAAAAAACCGTCGAGATCGCCCTAAATACATGATCTCTCCATTGTGTGATTTTCCGCAAAGTAATCCTCTTTCCAGCGTCCTTTGCCATCCTCCAAAATGATCCTCCCTACTAAGATACTTCTTGCTCTCCTCCCTTTCTTCTTGGAAGTCAACTCTCAGGCTTCCGGAAGCGGACAGACAACTCGCTGTCAGTATTCTTCATCTGCTCTCGACCAATTGCCGACTGCACAGCAAGTAGCAAGAATGACTGCTGACGCACCAGTTGTTCAGACTGGGATTGCTGCAAGGCCTCATGTTCATGGTCTAAGAAAGCAACTCTAGCATCTGGCTCAAGCCCAGTCACTTCCTGCGACAGGAACGACAATCCTCTCTCAAGCTCGGAAGTTGCGTCAGGATGTCAATCTGGCGGCTCGTCCTTTATGTGTTCGAACCAATCGCCTTGGGCTGTCTCCGAGACTTTGGCGTATGGTTTCGCTGCAACATCCATCTCGGGCGGCAGTGAGGCTAGCTGGTGCTGTGCATGCTATGAGTTGACGTTCACGAGCGGGCCTGTTGCTGGGAAGAAAATGATTGTGCAGTCGACAAACACTGGCGGTGATTTGGGATCAAATCACTTCGATCTTGCCATGCCAGGTGGAGGATTCGGTATTTTCAACGGATGTACCTCGGAATGGGGTACTCCATCCACTGGCTGGGGGGCACAGTACGGTGGCATTTCAAGTCGTTCACAGTGTGATGCTTTCCCTGACAAACTCAAGGCCGGGTGCTACTGGCGATTCGATTGGTTCCAAAACGCCGATAATCCAGCAGTTTCCTTCAAGCAAGTTGCATGCCCAGCAGCTTTGACTGCGAAGACTGGCTGCGTGAGAGCGAACGATTCAATTGATGAGACGCCTACTGGTCCTGTCAATGTCTCAACCTGGACAAGTGGAGCAGCAAGCCCATCAACTTCTACCAAGGCCAGCAGCAGCACGACCTCGAAGGCCACGACCACAACGACAGCTGCTGCTGCAACAACGACAGCTGCTTCCGGGGGAGGGACGGTAGCGCAGTGGGGACAGTGTGGTGGAATTGGCTATACAGGCCCAACGCAATGTGTCGCTGGAACGACTTGCAAGTTCAGCAGCGACTACTACTCGCAGTGTCTGTAAATAGATGCTCTGTTGAAGAATCTTGAATGGGAATGATTGGAAAAAGCTGTATATATTGGTCCGAAAACTGTAAATATTTGACGTAAGATACGTTGAGAAAAGGAGACATCCTAAGCAGAGCGAAATCCTCACTGTTCAGTTATACCTTCATTTGTGACATGCCAACACTGACACGACACTATGACAATGGCCAGGACAAGTAATTGTTTTACAAAAGAGGTATTGAGCAAACTCTGCTTGGCAATCTTTAAGCCGTAAAGCCACTGAGTGGTACGAACTGCACTGGCAGTGGGAGCTACTGGAGATGTTTCCGATGAATGTTCCAAGCCGTTATTCTTTGCTAGGCAATTTCTGCACTCCTCTTTGTCATCTGCGAGGCTCTACCAGTGGCCCTCTCAGGGCGGAAGAAGAGTGCGACTGACCCTGTCCAGATCATCTAAAGTGGACACCATGCCCAACCCAAAACCTTGCATTCAAGCTTGATCTAGTGGTTGCGGTGTAGTCGCATGATCTACAGCCCAAGGCCGAGCTCTTGGTGGATGCTTTTCCTCACAGAGACATGGCCACCAGCTAGTATAGGGTATGGATCGCGCAGTCGGCCCAGAAGCATCAGGGCGGTGGGATGCTCTCGGGTCTAGAGTAATCTGATCCGCCAGCAGTGGGGTACCTGACCTGGGAAGATAGAAGGTGCTGAACCTAGATCGGTCCCCCCTCCAGCTCTCTCTTGTAGACTCGAAGCTCTCGGGAATAGAGGAACTTGATCCGCCAGCATCGTGGCAGCTGACTGTAAATGGTGAAAAGAGCTGACCCACAAGTTTTCATCCACCCCTCCCTCTACCTCTTCCTCGTCTTCTTTCGACGCTTTCAGTCATATCACTCTTGAAATGTTTGATCACAGTCCTGTCCATCTCTCTCTGCGCCTCGAGCGCCGAGATCTTCTGCTGGAGCTCCGCGATCTTCGTCTCTTTAGCTTTGAGCGCCACACGAGTGATGTCTCGCCCCTTGGCAATGCCGGAGATCTTCATGGCATGTCTGCTCAGAAGTTGCTTTAGGTTTGCAGTAGTATCGTCGTCGATGTGCTGGTCTTTTAGAAGCTCTAGTACTTCATCTGTGAGATCGTAGCTGTTCTGCGATGTTTGGCTATTAATATCGCTCGCGACTGTAGACTCTCTGTACCGAGTTGGTGTTGGTGTTCCAGTTGGGCTTCGCAGTCCAAAAGGCTGGCGTCCATCCCAGGTCTCCTTAGAATTCGTGGCTGGTGTTGTGAAGACGTCCTCGTCCCCGCGGCCAGCATCATAACCCGTCAGAGTCCTACCACGGGTTGATGGAGTCGGCAACACAGTCTCATCGAACTTCCTCTTGCTGCCTGGCGTAGAGAATTGATCTATCTTGATAGATTTTCGTGGAGTCTCTGGAGATGGCGATCCAGATTCAGCGCGAGCAATAGATTGAGCAAGCTTCCTCTCCTCATCCGGCGACAAAGACCAATTTCCAAACTCATCATCATCTTCCTCTGTCGATTTGTTTCCAGTATGCGTATGTGCCCCAGATGCCTTACTAGCTCCAGGCGCATTTGGCTCTGATCTCGAATTTGCCATGACAGCAGTCATCTCTCTTCCCACAGCATCATCTTTCCACAAGAACAATCCGCATCCACTTTCTTTCGGCTGCTGACAAGTATAGAACCATCGTCCTGTATTTGGACCTTCTTTCTTGACCTGGAAGCTCGCTGCTGGAAGTCGTGGGTTGCAATTACCTGCGCACATTAGCTTTGTATGTTGGAATGTGGAGGTAGTAACACACAGTGCCAAATCCCATCTGCGAAATATCCTTTCAGTGGCACAGTCTTGGTTGGACTGCTCTTCATCCATTGCTTTTGGGGCGTGTTGAATACTGACATTGTTGGTGCTGGGGGAGGGTCTAATTTGATGGTCTGGTTTATCAGTTCACCGATGAAGGCCGACCATGTAGGAAGTCGATCCGGCACATATTAGAAACTTTGCTGGAAGTGTTCATGATGCTTTGTTCACTGCAGCTTATGATGCTTGATATCTCCAACCCCAGCCTCCCGTTATCTTATCCACTAGCTGGAACCTAAATCTCGCTTATGTCATCATGTTTACTTTGTCCCCATCGTCCAGCTAGATCCCCAATACCTGCATCATACAAAGAATATTCTACTGGAATTGCAAAGAAGTTGTATGAATGAGTCTACAGTCTCACAACGCTGATACTAATCATGCTATTCATGCCAGGACGTCCCAAGACCGAAACACGGACTTGATTATTGCCCTAGCCTTTCCACGCCGAGCCCGCGCAGTCGACAACAACATCTCTTCATTATCCTGATCCTGAGTACAAAGTGCACAAAACCCATATTCATCTCCAGTTGTGGTCCTCATTCAACATAGTCATAGTACCCAAGACGCCAAATGAAGAAGAAGAAAAAATAGACACCGCTTTCAAACCCCTCCGCTCCGAAGCATCAGAAAAGCCCACGCAAGCTATGTTATGTACATCAGAATGAGAGCAACAGCATCTTTGCTCGCGCGTTTCCGAGAATCCTCTCCCTTTCCACTTCCAAACTTGGGAGTATCTGAGCCGAGGTCGTCAAAAGGCGGGTAAAAGTTTGTGTGCTTGCTGAAAGGTGTTGGACTTGTTGGAGCTGGGTTTGAGCGTGCCATAGAGACGAGGAATAGGCAATGCCCAGGAGTTGCGCGTGGAACACATAGCAAGAGAACTTTAAGATGTTTGATCATAAAACACCAGTTACCTCCAATGTCCTGTCCTTGTCGGTAGCATCATGTATATCGAAGGAAGCAGCTGGAAGTTGATTATTATCGGGACTTCGAGTGGTGGCAGGTTTGATTTCGAATGTGGTCCCCTGAAGCGAAGAGATAGAGTTCTGCAGATGTGAATGGTCGAATTGATGTCGTATTCTCAGATGCCGAAAGTAGCGGCGAGGAAACGAACTGGGAGACGCTCTTTCGGTCCCTCCTTCACTGCCCCAAATGGAATCAAAAGAACACGGCAGAGAACTCTGAACCCCCGACAGAATCTCTTGGCATAGCGAGTACTGCTATCTCAAGCCGATAGTAGATATTTACAGAGATCCCGACATCTTCTGTTGCGCGATATTCTGCCTGTGTAGCATCTGCGCCATTCCCGCAACTCCAACTAAGAACACAAGAACCAGTACGACGATGAGGACGATGACTTTGTACTCCATTGCAAGGGACTGGAGGATGATATGTTGTGGATGGTGAATAGAGGATCGTGAATAGATATGGCTGATACTGAGAGAGAGTGTAGAATCGACTGATCGAGAGAGCAGTGCGATGCAAAGATACGAAACGACGTTGGTATTTAGAAGAGAAAGGAGAACAGGTTATATATGCAGGCTTTGGAACAGATCTAGAGGCACAGTCGCATATGCATGTCCCAATTAGAAGACTCTGTTCTCGTATTCCCCTTACCGAATCAACTTCATCCAAGAGCAAAAGCACAAAAATAGAAGCCTCGTTTACAAACGAGCCATCAACTCATTCCATTATCTCACCAATAAAACCACAACGCATCCGAGCCTGCATTATTCCAGTCAACCGATGCGCGCTCGCAAAGCGTTTATATCGAACAGCGATTGGAAAGTCACGGTGACAATGAATGTGAATAAACGAGGCTCGTTTAGTAGGACTTGAGAGTTGTTGTTTTGATCCGCGAGGAAAGGGGTAGCGTCGCTTAACGAGTGAGCCAATCGCTGGCGGCGGAAAGCGAGAAAGGTGTGTGCCTTGGCTGGCAGCTTGGGATTTGGATGGAATGGCATGGCAGAAATGCTTGCATTCCTCCTCATTCTTCTTGAGATGCAACTAGCTGGTGTAGATTTTTATTTTGGGGTAATCGGCATTCTCGATTCTTTGATTTTGGTATAAGGATATCCTCTTGGAGTGTCGTTCCTGTTCTCACCTTTCCTTTTCCAAGTCCACGCAGGTCGGTCATGAATTCTTCCTCAAATGCTCCAATACCATTGAGAATGTAATTTCATGAAGCCTATCAGTTCTGACTCCCTATACAAAAGTCTCGCTCATGACCCGTTGATCATCCTACGTTGGGCAGCTGTAAGTAGTCTCCCGCCCATGTTTTCAATTTCAAACCGAGAAAACTAAAGATCAAGAATTTCTTTCTTGAAATCCGAAGGTACGCTAAAGTCCATAAGACACCTATTCAGTGGCACCATATGTTAAGACAATCTCTTTGTGGCACAGCACAACACCTTACATTCTCGTCACTCCCACTTATCTCAACCAACAGACCCACAAAAACAGGCTAAGCTTCGCGACCGCAGCATCAAGCTTCACTATTCGCAGATCTTGACTCACTCTCCTTCATCACATCTCCTCATAACTCCTCCGCCAGAACCCCCATACTTCCTTTTCCTCAGGATAAACGACAACGTTTTGCGCTTCAAATTCATATCACCATAACACGGCCATACGAGAGCGTGTGTCCTTCATCTGTTGAACACAAAACGATGCCCACCAACCCTCCAGATTCACCTCCCTACCCCTCACCCAACCCCAGCCCACTCATCCTCACAACCCTCACGCTCTGCTTCTTCATGTACATCCTCTTCTTCGGGACGATTATAGTACTGTATTTCACGGGCTGTTTTATTACCGAGACATCCATCACCACGACTGCCTACACGTCTCAATCCGACGAGAACAGCAAAGGCAAAGACAGAGACGGCGATTGGCATGATGGTGATGGTGATGGCGAGGAGAAAGCACTGTTAGCTGAGAAAGGGGAGTTGATGATGGGGGAAGAGAGGGAAGAAGAGAGGGTAGTGGAGACGCAATGGCGAACGACGAAAGTGCGCGTTTGGGGACGGGAGGCTATTTTATGGAGTTTTGGGAAGGGGGTGAAAGTCGATAGTGAGAGGGTGGGTGAGAAGGGCATTAGTCAGAAAAGCGCGTTAGGAGGGAAATAACGGTAGCCAGAGCAAAAATGAAATACACATTTCATGATCAATAGCATTCACATCTCTACTCGAATTATGTACTTCAAAAGAGAAATGCATTACTCGCACGACGCTACGCTCCTCCCAATCGAGTCGAGCGCAGCTATACTATCTATGCTACAGGGCTAAAACCCACCAGTTTTCTCCAGCCCGCCCATCAATACAGAACATCATGCCAACCAAAACTTGCAGATAATCTAGTACACACGCTTGAAAGGAGGAACAGCCTTGCACTCAGCCTCGTCCAGGGTGTGGGCGACGACACCTCTGTATGTGAGGTCTGTCTTTCCGTGGGGTGTCTTTTGGAAACTAAGGGTGTGCTTCATCCAGTTCTTGTCGTCACGATCGGGGTAGTCTTCTCTGGCGTGTGCACCTCGGGACTCCTTTCTTGCTGCGGCTGACTCGGCGGTTTGAACGCTGTGATTGTCAATAAAAGATTCTTCAATAGGGAGTGGTATACTTACGCGCAAGTCAACAAGTTTCTTAATTCCAGAGTCTCGACCAAATCCGAGTTCCAGATCATGCTTCGGTCCTTGGTTCCAACATCCTTGTACAGTTGATCGACCTCGTTGATCTTCTTGACACCCTCGTCTAATGATTCTTGGGTTCTGAATACGCTGACATCTGTTTGCATGACCTTTTGCATCTTCAGGCGGATCTCGTGGGTGCTAAGTGGTCCGTCGGCGGTTCTGATTTTGTCAAGCATGCTAATCGATTCGGCTCCAGCATCGGCGCTGATCTCCTTGTGTGGCATACCTGGCTCGAAGTTATCGCGGACAGTGTGGGATACGGCACGACCGAACACGATCAAATCGAGGAGAGAGTTGGCTCCCAGACGGTTGGCTCCGTGAACGGAAACGCAAGCAGCTTCACCGCAAGCGAAAAGACCTGGAACAACCTTGTCCTTGCCCTCGGAGTCAATGGTAAGAACCTCACCAGTGTACTTCGTTGGGATACCACCCATGTTGTAGTGGACCGTTGGAAGAACTGGGATAGGTTGCTTGCGAACATCGACACCAGAGAAAATAGATGCGGTCTCGGAGATACCTGGGAGACGTTCGTGGAGGACCTCAGCGGGCAAATGGCTTAGTTGGAGGTAGATGTGGTCCTTGTCTGGACCAACACCACGACCTTCTCGGATCTCCATGGTCATTGATCGAGAAACGACATCACGACTGGCCAAATCCTTGGCAGTTGGTGCGTATCTCTCCATAAATCTCTCACCCTCGGAGTTGAGGAGATATCCACCCTCACCACGAGCACCCTCGGTGATCAGGCAGCCAGCTCCATAGATACCAGTGGGGTGGAATTGAACGAATTCAAGATCCTGGTTAGGAAGACCGGCACGAGCGACCATAGCCATTCCGTCACCTGTGCAAGTGTGTGCAGATGTACAACTGAAGTATGCACGTCCGTAACCACCAGTAGCCAAAACAGTGTTGTGAGCCCGGAATCTGTGCAGAGTTCCATCCTCCTGGTTGTAGGCAATAACACCCTTGCACTCGCCATCCTCCATAATCAGATCGAGAGCGAAGTATTCAATAAAGTAGTTAGTGTTGTGTCGCAGGGATTGGCCGTAGAGAGTGTGTAGAAGAGCATGTCCGGTTCTGTCTGCTGCAGCACAGCATCTGTAGGCCTGTCCACCCTTTCCAAAATCTTGCGATTGACCTCCGAAAGCTCGTTGGTAGCTATAAAAGTCAGCATCTGTTGAAATACCTCCCATCGCAAACATACATCTTTCCCTCGTCTGTTCTCGAGAAGGGGCAACCGTAGTTCTCTAGCTCAATAACAGACTGTGGTGCCTCTCTCGTCATGTAATGGATCGCATCTTGATCTCCGAGCCAATCTGAACCCTTGACTGTGTCGTACATGTGCCATCTCCAGTCATCCTTGTGCATATTACCCAGCGCAGCATTGATTCCTCCCTGTGCAGCTACTGTGTGACTCCGAGTTGGGAAGAGCTTGGATATACACGCAGTGTTGAAACCAGCCTCGGCAAGACCGAATGCTGCTCGCAGACCAGCTCCACCGGCACCGACAACGATCGCATCGTATTCATGGTCCTACTTCTTATCAGATATATGTCGATTGATCGTTTGTGGAGGTACGTACGACCACTGGGTATTTGTTGGTAAGTAATGGTGAAGCTTCCTTCGCACGGAGGGGCGCGTGTGTAATGATTCGAGCTGTGACTCAATTAGCTGGGCCGGCCATCATTAATGTCTCTCCATATCCTACCAGCCGGTCTGGTTGCAGAAAAAGCTCTGGTCTGATTCCTTAATGCCTTCGAAAGCTAGAAATGTGGGTTAGCAACAATTGCCTGATCATTTCGGAGCGGCTGGATCGACGTACTGAAGGGGAAGAGGGAAATCGCCGCATAGCTATTGAAGACATATTGAAGGTGATGAGCCCAGACAGAAGAAGGAGAGGAGGGAAGAGACAAGGCTCTGGTAGTGGCGGCAAAGGTACTTTGAGGCGATTCGGAAGTTTGTTCGTCGTGATGTCGACGACTCTCGACTCCACGCTGAAATGCGTTAGGAATTGAGCCAATCACAGTCCTCGATGGTCTTGCTGACCAGCTTTGCTCTGGATCTCTGGGCCGAGCACATGCCGAACGCCACGTGATGTCTCCGGTATCAGCCGAGGCGCAAGGGAAGAGTGTTGACCCGTTGTGCCCTCTCTGGCTCCACAACTTTTCTGTATCGCTGCACTCGATAGCGACGACATTGTGTATGTCTATTTCATATTCGAGTCAACCTTCGCTGATTCTACCTCTCATGGTATAACATTTAATAGTCCAAACCTGAGTTATGGATCAAATGTTCATCACGCACGGGACCGTCCAATAAGGTGGCCAGCGTTCCAGCCCTTATTGTTCAGGGGAAGAAGACTTTCCAGCGAAGCTTCCTGCAACCCTCGCCTCGTACAAGCTTTGGCTGCCACGACTGTGTTTGATCCTGCACTCCATACAAGACTTTCTGTCTCCTCTATACTCCTTCACTTTCGTTTCCTCGTCTCAATTGGCCACGGCAAATTCTTGGTCGGCATAAGACCATGTTCATGCTCCGTCCATTATAGCGATCATTTGGCGGCACTGGCTCCTATCCATATTCCCGCTTCCTTGTATGACTGCAGAGCTAGTAGTCTATCAATTATCATCAGATCATCGGGGAATAAACATCTGAAGTCTCAGTGCATCACATGAGGCTTTTCCTCGCGTCCAGTGAGCTGCGCTCAGGGACATCGTGCTTTTTTGAGGCTGTTCCGATGCAAATCATCGCCATTTCTGCACCACTTACGGCCGTCTTAATGCTATTGGAAGCACCCGAGTGGTTCATGTCGTCCTTTCGGCTGAGGTCTGTCAGTTGAGCACAATACTACTCTATCTCGTGCCTGGTGCCTGCAAGGAGCCCATTTGACCAGGATGCTCCGGCAAAACGATTGCGCGAGGATGCGGAGTGCCCCTGCCGCAGAGCCTGAATTGATTTTATATTAATTTCTTCCAAACACTGGCACCCAAGCATAACGGTCACCGGCAGGGTAAACCGATAGCTGTCCACAGTCACTCATCTGGATCTTTCAAGACCAAACGGGTAATTTCTCTTCTTCCACTTGTTGTATTAACCCCAGTTTCTGACCCCGGACAATCACTTTGTTCTGTTCCCCGCATTGGAGGTCTACGGTTATTCCTTACAAGCGTGGTGTTTACTTCCTCCAGTGAGATGCTTAGACATGTCACCCCTTTGTACCTTCCAGACTGGGGCTGGATCTTATAAAGTCGAAATTCTTCCCGCCCCTCGGCGATTTTCTCTTCTGTGGTTTCTGTGTTCGATCAATCTTTGTCTTCTAGTGTAGTTCACTGCCATGATGAAGACGACAAGCTTTTTGTGCGGTATTCTGGGCGCTGCCCTTTTTGGTAAGTCTTCTCAATGGCGGGAGTTTGCTCCGTGTCTAACTTGGTATAGGCTTCAACGCAGTGCTGGCTCAGGATCTGGTATCTTCTCATGGCGTCTATACGGAACCAAATACTGGTATCACTTTCTATACCAGCGTTCAGGCCAATGGCGAAGTTGTCGGGGGTGGATGGGGATCCTTGGTCTCTGCTGGAGGTTTCATCTTCGGCATGGCACTTCCAGAAAATGCTTTGACAGTAGACGCCAGTGAATATATTGGCATGATTGTATGTTCACCGTCCACATCGAGCCCCAATTGCTGATCATAGTAGGTTGGATCAACACCAAATGGGCCCGTCTCAGGATGGTCTTCAGTCCTTCACGGAACAAATGGTTATGGAGCTGCTTCCATGCCTAATCATCTCATGATTGTAGCCTGGCCGACTGGAGACGGTGATACAATCGCCACCTCTTTCCGTTACTCTCCGTAAGTTCTGTCTCGCTTGTTCTGTTACATGCAGCCTTCTGACAGTGGCTCAGTTCGTACCAATTGCCAGTGATGTACCAAGGTAGCGCGAAACTCACGCAGATCTACTCCAAAGTGAATGCCACCAATTGGACACTCGTATATCGATGCCAGAACTGCTTCGTCTACGACGACCCATCTCAAACGCCCGCCAACACCTCAACTAGCTCTGGACTGTTCTCGCAAGGATGGGCACAAGCTTTGAAGCCACCGACCAACCCCAAAGACCCCGCTTCAGACTTTGCCCAACACGACAACGGAATGGGAATGTATGTCATCGATGTCAAGTCTGCTACTCAAGCATCATACTCAAAATGGGCCACGCAAACAAATACTGCCACTGCCTCTGCTACAAGCTCAAGCGCGACAACGACAGCTTCTGCCACATCGATCTCATCCATCCCAGTACCTACATCCGCCACATACGACTACGTTATCGTTGGAGGTGGCGCAGGGGGTATCCCAATGGCTGACAAGCTCTCTGCTGCTGGAAAGTCTGTGCTACTCATTGAAAAGGGAGTCGCTTCTTCTGGTAGATGGGGTGGAAGTAAGTTGTTCCATTCGCATCTGCTTACACCGCTAACCATTTCAAAGCTTTGAGACCCGAAGGCCCAACAAACAATGGTGGCTGGTTAGATGGAACCAATCTTACATGGTTTGATGTCCCCGGAGAGTGCAACAGAATCTGGAATGGTGGATCTCCTGGCGTTGCTTGCACAGATACCGATCAGATGGCAGGATGCATTCTCGGAGGAGGTACTGCAGTGAACGCAGGTCTTTGGTGGAAGCCCAACCCAGATGATTGGGATGTCAATTTCCCTGCCGGATGGAAGTCGCAGGACATCGCAGCAGCAACGCAGCGAGTCTTCGCCCGAATCCCAGGGTCGGACCGACCTAGCGCCGACGGCAAGCTTTATCTTCAACAAGGATTTGATGTCATTACCAGCGGCCTAAAGAATTCTGGATGGGGAAGTGTCACTGCAAACAACGACCCAGGAAACAAGAATCGGACATACGCTCACCCACCTTACCAGATTATTCGCGGAGAAAGGGGTGGGCCAATGGCCACATACCTCGTTACTGCAGCAGCCCGCTCCAACTTCAAGCTTTGGCTGAATACCAGCGTCGAGAGAATCGTTCGCGAAGGAGGCCATGCAACAGGACTGAAGGTCGTCGCAGCCAACAACGGCGGATACACGGGTACGGTCAATCTCACACCAATCACCGGCCGTGTAATTGTAGCATCCGGTGCTTTTGGATCGCCAAAGCTTTTGTTCAGAAGTGGAATCGGACCAACCGACCAGCTTCAGGTTGTCAAAGCCAGTACCGATGGGCCAACCATGATCAACGAAACCGCCTGGATCAACCTTCCCATTGGCTACAATCTCGACGATCATTTTAACACCGATACTGTCATTTCCCATCCCAACGTTACGTACTACGACTGGCCAGCCGCATGGAATACTCCTATTGAAGAGGACAAGGTCGCATACCTGACCAAGCGCTCGGGACCACTTGCCCAGTCCGCACCTAATCTTGGCCCGGCAATGTGGGAAGAGATCGTGGGTCCCGATGGCATCAACAGACACATGCAATGGACATCTCGTGTTGAAGGCTCTCGTGGCGTTCCCAACGGCGACACCATGACATTGTCTCTCTACCTCGGACGAGGCAAGGTCGCTCGCGGACGCACCACTATCGGCAGAAATCTCAACATGATCGTTTCCGAGATCCCATACCAGAACGATGCCGATATCGCCACCGTCGCTATCGCAATCGACAACATGGTGAAGAATTTGAAGGGCGTACAAAACCTTACGTGGATCTACCCACCTCTCAACCAGACCGGAGCAGATTACCTCAAGACTGTATGGTTTCCCATTCATATGCATCGCAGCTTTGCTAACAAGCCTAGATTCCACTAAAGCTCGGTAACGTTGGCGCCCGCCGCGCCAACCACTGGATGGGAACCTGCAAGATGGGCACAGACAGTGGGCTGAAGGGCGGGAGCGCTGTTGTCGATACCAACACCAAGGTATACGGAACAGATAACATCTTCGTGGTCGACGCCAGTATATTCCCCGGCATGGTCACCACCAACCCATCTGCCTTGATCGTCACAGTCAGCGAGCATGCCAGTACTAAGATTCTCGCACTCGCGGCTCCAAAGGCGCAGCCTAAATATGCGCAGTGTGGTGGTCTCAACTGGGAAGGCAGTCAAGTTTGCGTGACGGGAACGAAGTGCACGTGGGGAAATGCATATTATTCGCAGGTTTGTTGATTCTCTCCCCCAACCTGTCTCTTCCATAGATTCCTTGAGCAACTCAATAACGAACTCATACTGACACACAATCAGTGCTTGTAAATAAGCCCTAGAAGCTCTTCAATCACTCAGTATATATCTTCCACAATTTACATACGGGACGGCTGGAAAACGAATGGAATGAAACACGCGATGTGATGATGGTTCAATGATATTCTTTGTACATACATTCATTTCCAAGATTTTGCATCATCTGCAAGCAAGCTATCTATGTTCATCACTGCTCTGCACATATATCTATCTCTATTGCGCAGTACGGTCTTCTCGGGACTCCCATCGGTACTCAGACCAACATTCACTCCGTATAATATTACCACCTCCAGCCTAGCATAAAGCCAGATCTGGTTCCTGACCATATATTAAACGCAATCGACTAGGATCTTCCCCCCAGCAATAATCATATTGGCAAGCGCCCACACATGCACCCCGCTCGTTCATGCGGCTAAACCACACGCATGCCACCTACCCTAGATATGAGGCTGAATCACTTCATCTCGTGCTTATTGCTTATTGTGCTAAGCCTCTTGGCTGGCTTCGGTAGTTTTGTTTCGCCGTTGCTTGATATTTCAAACTATCCACAAGTTGTATATATTGGAGATATGCTTAACTTGCTATGTGGGTTTTCGATACACACAGGAGCCGTGAAGGTGGTAGAAGGCACGCAACTAGTTGACTGGGATGTTGTAGGGAACCGAGATCTCTTTAGTAATGTCCGTTTTTAGCAGAGGTTATCACTGGTTACGAACTGGTCTCTCAAGTTCCCAAATATAATTCATGCACTCTGATCACGCAATTACCTCCTCCATCTCCCACCCTTCTACTAAATCCACGCGTCTCCGCTTCAGGCCTGTTTACTCTCCCACATGCACTTTACAACAGCATACATGAACGAGACGCACCCCAGATTTCGGCTGTACACCTGGACACACTATCTTACACGCCACTTCCTCGCGTGGTACGGTGCCACCTCCCCACAAACAGCATAGCCTGACCTGAACCCATATGCACAGTCGATCCCACACGCCACGAACTCGGAATAGATTTTCTATACGGAGCCTTGATATAGAGTCGAAACTCGTTACAGGAAGCCCCACACGCCACAATAACGTTAGGCCCCATTGATATGGGGAATTAATGGATCCGGACCCAGACCCACCCACTTTCCAGAACCTCGCTTACAGGACGAAACCGCGCGGCTAATGTAAACAACCAGCATTTGAGCCCTCATCACCTTCATACATCCATTAGTAAAGATCTCTGTCCTACCTTCGCTACCCCGGATCTACAACGCAGACCGTAGTTCTGCAGAGCGCGGAGGATTTTCTCCAGATTGAACGGATCCTCGCGTGTACGTAGACCGTGCATATGCGCTTCATGCCCGGAACCAACTTCTTCTTTTCGATCCATACCTTGCCTTTATTTCTTTCTAAGTGAAAGGCTGAAAGAAAACTCACATTCTCCGTACTGTACTGGAGCACCAGCCATATCAATTTCACGAGAAAGACAACCCCTTTTATTCCATGTTTCATCTCAACTTGCAAATACAAGAGGAAAGAGCGCGTACACTATTTTACCGTCCCTTCCCTTTCCTCCCTCTATAAGATACTGTGCTTTCGGATCGCCTGCCATGCCATTCCGTCATAAAACCTAGTTTGCCACCTTCCAGAATCTCATCTCCAGCTCAGGGGCTCTCGATTATACTGTACCATGAAGAAAAGATTTCATTTTCAGCAGGAGGGCCGCAACGAATTGTCACACCAGCTATATTACATATATTATCATCGCGCGAGATATCGTATTCGAAAATACGATGGTCTCGCACTATGAAGTATCTCAATCAGCCGCGACACTTATTTACCTACTTACCTACTTGCCCCTCGTCAACCGCCGCCACAGACTTCATCTTTCTAAAAAAAAGAAATTACACTGTACTTGTAAATTAACATATCCATATGCTTACAAGTATGACCAACACACCTCATTATCGCCCACAAAGAATTTCCACATTAGTGACATTACCTCATCTCTACGCTTGATTGATTAATTGATTGATTGAAAACACAACAAACTGAGCTCAACCTCAACTACTTTAATTCAAAGTCTCAGGGCTTTACTTCCACTCCCCCACTCTTCTCTTTTGCCTCACAACCACATCCACATCCACCCCGTCCCGAGACTGAAGACCGAGGAACGAATCAGTTGCGTTGCAATCCTCTCCTGTACTCTCCCCCCTCTCCTCTCCTCTCCTCTCCTCTCCTCTCCCCTCTCTATCCTTCACAGGAAGTGAACAACAACAACTCACGGATTCCATTACCGTCAATTCGTCATTTCGATAATGGTCACTTCGACAAACCATCCGAACGGATGATATCGGCTCACGGTCAACTCGGTTTACCTTCAAAGGCAGGGACATCCAGTTCTTCCAGTTCCTCTCTTGTGAGCGGGGTGCCGTCGCGTGCTCTTCCTTCTCCAGCTTCTGGGTGAAGAGATTTTAGAAGGGAGGGAGGGAGGGAGTAAGGGAGACGAGAGATCAACCACCACCCTAAGAGCAAGTAGATGCACGTAACTTATCTGAGTAACCTATCCTGGCATCCTGCTTGATTTCGTTATCCGGATATCCGCATGTGAGGACGATTCCAATCTTTCATTCATTCAAGTGTTCATCCATGGGATGGTCGTGAACTGATCTATTTCTCATTGCTTTTCCGCTTCCTTAGTTGCTTGCTCGCTATCTTATCTAGCACTCGATCGACCTCGCTATTCGGTTCTGGACTCCCTTCCCGCAGAATTCACGATCTCTCTATACTATCCACAACATTCGTATAGACCATTTTCGTTCTTTCTCATCGGCCTCTATTCCTCGCGAGAAAGGCATATCGCAGCGCAAAAACGCATTCAAATCATCTGCCCTTCCATATACAAGCCTTCTCTCCTCCCCTCCCCTTCCCTCCTCTGCTTCATGCTAGTACCATCCCCCACCTACTCAGCCAGAACCATCCTCAACATACTCAAGAAGCTCTCCTTCAGATTATCCACCTCCACAACCTCCGGCTTAACCGGCTCCCCCGCCGTCCTCCTCAAATGATCCTGCTTCCTCGCGCGCCTCTTCCTCTCCGCCGCAATCGGATCCAACTCATCATCCTCCTCCTCCTCATCACTACTATCCTCCTCGTCCTCCGCATACGTCATCTCCTGCAGATCCATCTGATCAAGTCCAAAATCCGCACTATTGAACGCAATACCTCCAGGCACGGTTTCGACGCCACCTGGTGCCCCGCCCTCAGCAGCCATCTTCTGGCGTGTCTTGTCAGAGTGCCATTTCTTGCGGGCTTCCTGCCAGGCGATGAGGGAGTCGATTTCGGCGATGGCTTTGTCCTTGTCGAGTTGGCCGACGGAGACGGCGCCTGCGAAGAGGGCGTTGATGTCGAGCTTGCCGGCTTTGGGGCCTTGGCGGAGGAACTCCAGGATGCCTTCGATCCAGCCCATGAGCTGGGTGAAGAGGCCGTTGTCGTGGGTGTGGACTTCGTGGACGAATTTGTAGAAGTTGTGTTCGTGGCGTTGGCAGAGGTCGATGAAGGCTTGGACTGTCTGGTTGGGGTCGGCGGAGACGTCTTGTTCGCGGCATTTGTCGACGACCTGTTTTCACATATATCAGTAAAGTATATAATTGGAGGGGGAAGGGGAACACACAGTGATCATATCATCGATGAAGACTGCAAAGTCCGTGACGCTATTGTACACATTCGCGGACTTGTACACACGTACAAGCGGCTCGTAGAAAATGGTGAAGAGGTCCCTGAGAAGCTGTAACGTGACTGGTTCCTCAATCATGCTCAACATCATAGCCTTATCACGCTGTCTCGTGTATAGCTTCAACAGCTGCTTCATATATGAGAAGAGTTGTGCTCCTTGCTTCATCTCTTCATCGACGTTCTCAACAGCACTGTTCCATGCAACGTACGCATTGAAAACCATGCCGATTTGCTTCGAGTTCAATGGTGGTTCGATGTCCTCAGAGCGGAGAATTGCTACAATGAGATCCACCGAGTCGAGTTCTGACTCGGTCCTGATCACGTTCTTGACATTCTCCGGTGCATCGGAGAACTTCTTCAGCTTCTCACATAGCACGTCGTCATCAATCTTGCTGATGAGGGAATCGATGGATTTCTGGAAACTCTTGATTCCGTCGTTGAGAGTAAAAGCGAAGATACGCTGCATCAAGGATCTAGCACCAAAAGGTTGAGCGAGGAAGATATCGAGAATGCTGGACATGACAGCCGCAGGGTTGGCTATCCGAATAGCGTTCTTGATCATGGTATATGGTATCATGGAGTGGATCTTCTTCATCTGAGCAAATAGCTCTGGAGAATTGTCCTCGGCAAGGAAGAGATGGTAGATTGTAGCCGCAACTTCGATCCTTAACCACTCAGCGAACTTTTGATATTGAATACTTAATTCTTGGATCGTCTTCTTCTCCTTGATTTCCTTGAAGAGTTTCGTGAGGCCATTACTTTCAACGATATCTCGACGGAATCTGCTTAATTAGCCAATGTTACCAAATATACTCGCCAAACTTACTGCTCCATGTAGACATCCAGATCAGCCGCTCTCTTCCTAGCAATTTCATAAAACTGCTTCTGTTCCTCAACTCTCTTCTCGTCCATAGCCTTTCGTTTTGCGATATCATCGACATCTGCATCGGTTGGAGTCACAGGATCGAAGGTCAAGAAATCCTGGATAGCTCTCGTAGAAGCGATTTGCGGATTCGATAGTAGAGTACGAAGAAATGCACGCAAAGAGATGCGCTGATTCTCGCGCCATAATACGACAGACTGTGGTTTTGTAAGCTTTTTAGATCTGGATGTAGATGGTTTTAAATGGCTGCGTACATCATCTGGTGCTGGAGTTAGAGGTCTGCCGTCTACAGAAGCACGGGGTGAGTTCCTCCCGAATGAAGCAGAAGAAGGGCTTCGGCGGTGGTCTTTCATATTAGCTCGGCCTTGTCATTCTAGAATTGAGCATACCTTTGACTGAGAGTGTGTTCATAGACGAGGCGACTTGTGGTACAGTCCCCATTGTCGAGACTGATGATATCGAAGACGCGTCATCGTCGTCTCCTCTTCCTGTAATTCCACTCAACAGATTTGAAGCTGTCGAACTCTGCTTATTCTTCTTTGGCATCGGCGGGAGGATCTTTCCAGGCAACTCCGTGCGCAATCTCTTATGCAGCCTGGCGAAATCACCATACCGTCTACCAATGAAGAATTCCAACTCATTCTTCCGCTTGACTCTTAAGATGAACTCCTGTCACCAATCAGCATTTCCCACCCACGTTTGCGGCGCGAAACATACCGCATGTTTGTGGTATCGAATATTCCGCTTCACAGACGTTGTCCGCACACCAGCAACATTCACATCCCAGCCATTTGTATAATGTCCCTCCGGCAGACTCTGCAGAACACCATGATCAATAGCCCCCGCATCCACAACCTCTAATTCTGAAAAGCGAATCCGTTCTTCATATCCCGATGCCGTAGGAATACCCGAGACCATCATCAGCTCGACCAATTTCTGGCATTTGATAGATAGCTTTCTGCGCTTCGTCTCCTCCAACCGATCTTCCGAAGACGAGATATGCTTATTGGCGAATGATTGCAAGAACTGTCAAAAGCCCGTCAGTAAGATTACCTACACCCTCGACCCTCCAATCCACCATATTCTATTCAACCAGTTTCTAATCCGCCCTAAAAGGAACCGGGAACCACAGGAAAGACTCACCACCTGCAATTTATCCTGCCAAAACTCCTTCTCCTTCGCCTTATCCAGAAACGGAAACTCTCGAACATGATGCACAAAGATATATCTCAGGATAGGCAGCTCCGAGTCTAACGGGGACACTTCGCCAAAGTCTGACTTGAACGGGGCGCCGAAACGTTGGAGAGCGGTGGGGGAGTTGAGTTCGGTGATTTCGTATTTGACTTGTTGGGAGATGAGTTCGCGTTTGAGGTCTGTAATGGGTTTGAATGTTAGTTTGTGGATGTAGATGTTGACGCTGGTCTGGAGCGATTTGTTTGAGTTCTCAAGGAAGTCTTACAATGCTCTTGTTTCCCCGTGAGCGTCTGTCCATTCGCAGGTTTTGCTACCGCTGGGACTCCTGCTTGTGCTGGCATAGCACTGCCATTTTGTGCCATCTTGTCTGCTACTGCTGCTGCTTCTCCTTCTCGGTCTTCCTCTCTGTCTGCCTTGTCTATGGTGAACGCGCAACTACTCTCACTTGCTTCGATGCTTCGGGAGAAATCAACAGAGGAGTAGTATACGAGTATCGTCTCGAGAATGCTGATTCTTGCGGTGATAGAAAGTAGTGGCTTGCAGCTTTTGCTTGGAGGCTGACCAACGTTCACGAGTCGAGTCGGTCGTAGCGGGGTATTTGTTCGAGGGGTCGTAATGCAGCGCAGCGCGGTCCTCTATTTTAATGCAAGGATGACGGCCCAGCTTCCGTGATTAATTGCTTCCTTCTCCAACAACAATTCGCAGTGTATTTGTTGATGCGTGTCTGAGCGAGCGACGAGATGATGCGACGAAGTAGAGGAGAAGAATAGACTTTTTATTTTGTGCTGCGAGAGGATGAGAATGTACTTAAGGCCAGGCAACCTTAAGAGCCAGACCAGACTGTACCGGGCCCTGAGACGTAATTGTGCTGCTGCGGGTGCTGCTGATGATGGGAGACAGGGATGCTGAGTCTAGTGTTGGTGGCTTGGCTGTTGTCCGTCGTCATCGAGGGCGTGGAGGGGTGTGTCGACTACTGTTGAGTGAGTGATGCCGAGACTTTTCCTTTGCTTGGGAATAAGGACTTGACTTGGAATTTAATATCTCTAGACAGTCATGTTCTTCCCATATTTTATTTGTATTTCCGGTTCTCCCCATTTTGTCTAAACGACATTCATGTAGACAATAACTACCATCTTGCTGAATCATGGCACATCCTCAAGGTTCTTGCGAGCATGCGAGATTTTGAGACATACGCGACAGTAAACAATCACAGCTGATCTATGAATCTGATCTGAGCTCAGCAGATCTACTCGCCAGGAACCTGGTCTTCATACCTACCAGCCTACCTATATCTCAGTCTCTGCTGGTCGCAGAAAAAAGTTGAGTAGGTCAGGTAAAATTGACCATCTCTCATTCTTGACCCAAAAGAGGCAGATATTGCGCTATTCGCAGCTTCACTATTTTCTCACCAACTTGACTACCCTACCTACTCAAGCCTCAGTCGCCTACATTCATAGACAAGACCTATCAAAGCCAAGAAATATCCGTTTATCTACCCATTCATAAGTTAACACCCCAGAGATCAGCCACATTCTCATACCACAAGAGAAGCCAGACGCTCGCAAACACATCCCAAGGAAGTTCGGCATCTACACGGCAAAGCGGCTCGCCAAGTCATCATCCACTTCACTCTTTTACACCAGATACCAAATTTCCAAGCCCCTGCCCAGTCTCTTGACATTCCAGATACAAGGTTCAGTGCACTTGTTTTCAGGGAGAAGCCAGCTGAGTCCGCGTCCACGTTGACCGTTTTTCTTGGGATGGTTTGGTATTCGGGTGCCGAGTCCCGGGTGTTTTCTGTGGAGTGCACCAGGTGGTACCCACTTGGTTCAGCCTTGCTGGGCGAGGTTCTGGTGTGTCTGGGGGGCTCTGGGCAATCATCGGCATGCTGGGCGCGTACTTTGTGTTTACCTATCTTTAGAACTTCTCCCAGATGCTTTGAACGAGACTGACTGCTTTAGTATGGAGTAACGTATCTGCTACGTACTTATTCACAGATACAGCTTTAGGTCCTGGCTAAGTAGTACACTGTTTGTGAAGATGCAGCTGAACAGGTACTGGGTGATAGGCGGTAATTCTCCGAGTATAAATCATGTCGGTGGCGCTGATGAAGCTCTTATATAGCAAGAGAATTTTCACTTCCCTTCTATCACAACTCATCAAAAACCCTCAGCCTAGGATCCTCCTCTCCATCTCTATCTCCTCCCCTCTCTACCTGCCTCAACTTCTCCAGAACCTTCTCCCCCATCCCCCTCCTCGCCAGACTCCAATCCTCACTTCCCTCCCTCAATCCCTGCATATCAGGTATAACACCCAGCAAACCCGTAGTATTCAACCCTTTCGCCCCCTCACTAGTGTTTCCCATAACCTTCAAATCCCTAGCAGGCGTATACTGCACCGCCATGAGCACCACCACAATCCCCACTATGAAACTCATCCCAACCCACAAAACTCTCAGTCGTCTCCTCGTCTTATCCTGCCACTCCCCCTCCGCAACCTCCCACCCTTCTACCCTCTCCCTGACAACCTCCACCCTCCCACCCAACTCTTTGATCCTCGCCCTCCCACTCTCCACCCTCTCCTGCAAGGCCTTGATCTTCTCTTCCTGCTCTGTAAACCCGTCGAAACCATCAAGCTGCCCGGTCACATCATCGACTACTTCTTGGGCTTCAGTGGAGAATTGCTCTGTTAGGCCGCGGGTGAGATGTGCGAGTTCTTTGAGGGAGGCGATTGTGCTCTGGAGCGTCGAGAGTTTTTCGAGAACCGAGTAGTAGGTTGTGTCGAGGCGGCGGGTTGTGCTGTTGGAGTGGGTATTGAGGGTATTCAAGGCATTTCTCAATTCTCTGTAAATCCCCATGTATTAGCATATCTTCCAAACCAAAGCATACCAGAATGTTCCTGTTCCCTGTCACAAGCTCTTTGCGAGCAGACAAGTAGCTTGTGAGATAAGAGGGAGATGGCATAGGAAAGATATAACGAACGTAGCTCTCAACACCCCTCTCTCCCTCTCCTCCCTCACCTCCCCCTCCCTAACGACCCTCTCCCTCCTCCCCCCAGCACCTCCACTTCCAAACCCACCCGCCCCATCCCCACTCCCACCCCCATCCCAAAGACTCTCCCTTCTACTCGCAACCCGACTCTCACTCGGCGTATGTCCTTCACTCCTACTCCCTATTACCCCCTGCCCAATACCAACCCCCGACCCAACACCCCCAGCCCCAATAATCCCCGTTCTAATCCCCCCTTCACCCTCCCGATCTCGATCTTTATGCCGATGGTGGATATGCGGATGGTGGTGTTTACTATGGCCACTGTGGCCGTGGGAGTGGCCGTGGGAATGTGGGATACGGGGAATCGAGGGAGGTGCGTTGATTTCGGTTATGGAGCGTGTGGTTAGGTGTTTGGGTCGCGTTGGAGACGTGGGTGGGAGGGGCATGGAGTTTGTTTTTATGGGTTCGAGGGGGGCGGACATTTTGATGGGTGGGTTGTATGATTTTCATGGGAGGTTGTGGTGATGTTGTGGTTGAAACGGAAAGGGCAGGGAAAGGGAGAGGGAGGCCGAAGTAAGGCTGAGAGCTTGGGTTGTATGACGGCGAGCCGAGGTGCATGCGACGCGGGCACAATTATGATGAAAAGTCACAACACACTGCAGCAAAGTCAATCTACTCGTAAACACCAAAGAGGGCTTTGGTACGTGACACGTATTGGACTCTTGTCGTATTCGTTTGTGTTTGTTAATGAGGGTGTTGTCTCTGGCATTCGCCAGCTTCAAGCTCTACCTAAAGTCATATCCCATCAGAGCCATACCTGTAGCCATGAGTTCAGAATAACAGCGATTCTAGTGTAGCTACGATCCTGATGTCTACATGGTAGTATCATAGGTCTTTCATTCCTGAAGGAGCATGATGTGTAAATGCCAGTCCCAACTCCAAACACCATGCCTATCTTTTCCTACAAAAAACGCCGTCCATGCCATACAAGTCGAATATGCATCATGATACCCCTCACCGCTCTCAAGACTTCAACATCTTGTTCCTCTTCTCCTTCCTCTTCAGCCTCTCCACTCTCTTGCGGTGCATCGTCTCGGCCAATTTCTCAAATCTGGCTTTCTCTTCCTTCTTGACACGCTTGTCTTTGATAGCTTGGATCTTGACCTGTAGAGTGATCATATCAGCTTCGTTGTCCCCCGTACATGTTCTCTTCCGTCCATAACCCCAAGCAGGAGATTAGAAGAAGTATAGGGGTAACGCACCTTTCTAGCAGCCTCCTTCTCATCCTTCATCTCCTTCTCCTTCGCCTTCACCGCAGCCATGGCCACACGCTCTGCCTGCCTCTTCTCGTATGTGCCATTTCCTGCTTTAGGACGGAAAGCTGTTTTCGGTTCGTGCCATTGCTTGCCTACACTCAGCGCATTAGCACGTATTCTCTTCTGCATGTCTTTCCACTGCCAGCAACAACCATCCACAACCCCAAGAACAGTTCCAACATACCATTCTTGCGCATCCCCTGCGGCGCCGCAGCTGCAGCTGAATCAACCGGTACTTCAACTTCTGTAGACATATCTTCGGATTGCGTCGAAGCTGTCGATGTAGATGCAGATAATAGTATCGGCAACGAAATTTCGGCGATGAGTTCGGATTGGTCGCAAAATTTCGTGTGGAGATGGCGGGACAAAGTTGCCAAGACTTCTTATCTGATCGAGCGGAAAGAGAAAAAGTAAAATTTTCTGCGGGTCGGGAGGAAACTTGGAAGATCTGATAACTTTAACGCCGGGTGCGGGCTGAAAATATCCACATGTTGAAGATCGGCTGAACACACGAGGAAGTTGATTGAACGTCGAGGTTTGGAGTTGTGAATAAGTGAGTTGAGTAGATGCTTCCAATACAATATACTCTATACCCAACTTCCTCAAGAAATGGATGGCTATTTCTGTAGATGAAGTTGTTGTCTTCTCGATTCTCGAAGGTCTAGCCTCGCTTGTGGCAACCCAAACCAGACCCGCAAGCCCCGCGCCGCTGCAAGCCTTCGACCCGCGGTGAGTGGTTTTTTGCAAGAAAAGAGACATTTTATTTCAACCAACCCAACACCAATACCGGATCCTCCCTTCCCCAGCAACCTACCGTAAAGCCTCTTCCCTCTCTATTTGACTACGCGTACCTGCGGGGTTCATCACACATAAGAACCATCCTCCCGTGTCTTGACCGCCCCCTCGAAATGCTTCCTCGATAGCAGTAGCTTCGCCCTATCGATAAGTGACGACAACGCACTCGCTCAACCCGACTCAAACCTTTTTTTCCCTGCGCGCACAACACTTCACCGCAGACATTCACACTCTTCTCCTTCCGATGGGAGCATAGCAACAGCAAGAAGAGCTCGCATTGCCTTCTTGCTCGTTCCTTCACGACTCCAACGTCGGATTGGGGTCCATTCCTACTCGCTGCTCACACCAACCAACGGTGTAACACAAAGCGAAACCACACAACGGGATTGCTCATATCTGCCAACACCCAAAAACTGTTGGAGTGGCAGAGGATACGGCGGGAAGTGAATAAATACCCACGACAACTTGCTTTGTGCAGTTCGTGAAGGAGTCACAAAAAGCAAAGGTCCTCCCTCATCGACCCCGCCACCGATCACGGAAGCTCCACCACGAAAAGGGTATACAGCCTAAGAATAAGATGGCAGCCACAGCTACACCAGAGTTCAGCTCTCCCGAGCCCTCTCCAGCATTTTCAGTCAAGGGGAAAGAAGCTCTCATGGACGCCGTGGAGGATATTGTATTTGGTTCGGTTCGTCGTCCTCAATATCCTCAATTCAACACACTTACTAACTACCCCACCAGATTGCAGGCGTAGCAGGAAAATACATCGAATACCCCTTCGACACTGTCAAAGTCCGCCTACAATCCCAACCCGACCATCTTCCCCTCCGTTACACCGGTCCCCTCGACTGCTTCAAGCAATCCCTCCGTAACGATGGCTTCCTCGGTCTCTACCGCGGCATATCCGCGCCCCTCGTCGGCGCCGCCCTTGAAACTTCCTCCCTCTTCTTCTGGGAACGAGTAGCCCGCGAAGCATTCTTCACAGCTGGTCTCTACCAGCGCGAGAAACCGCTTCCCCTCTCAGCACTCTGGCTCACCGGTGCCATCTCCGGCGCATTCACAAGTCTTGTCCTCACACCCGTCGAGCTCGTGAAATGCAAGATCCAAGTTCCCGCAAAGGCAAGCACAGACGGCATGGTGCACCGCTCTCCAACCCCTCTAGCCGTCATCCGCGAAGTCTTCAGACACCAAGGTCTTCGCGGGTTCTGGAATGGGCAATTAGGAACGCTGATCCGGGAGACTGGTGGTTGTGCTGCTTGGTTCGGCAGTAAGGAGACAGTGACTCTCTTGTTTCGCCATCTCAATTCCAAGAACGCACCACTCTCCTCCTCGCCATCAACGCTCAAACACCAGAACCTCCCTACAACATCAGAGGACGGTCTAGCTCCCCTGCCACTATGGCAGCAAGCCGTTGCTGGCGCCTCGGCAGGAATGTCCTACAACTTCCTCTTCTTCCCAGCAGACACCATCAAATCACGTATGCAGACCGTCTCGGTATCGAGTACCGCTCCGCAAGTCAAGTTCTGGGATGAGGGGCTGGCGATCTGGAGACAGTATGGTTTGAAAGGGTTGTATAGAGGATGTGGCATTACGGTTGCGAGGAGTGCGCCGAGTAGTGCGTTTATCTTTATTATTTTCGATGCGTTGAAGGGGCGGTTCCATATGTCGTGACGATATATTGGATCTACAGAGCATGATTGAGGGACTTTGGATACCTGGTGGGCGGGCATTTTGAGCTCTGAGCTTAGACCCTTGCATTTTGCATTTTGAGCGAGCGGGTCATATCATAGACGATTTGGTGGTTGACAGGGTGCGTGGCTTATTTTGGTCATAGCTAGCTTCTGAAAAGCGAAGCGATGATGACTGGCGTTCATAGACGGCTTTGAATTGATTCATGACTTCCCATTTTGAATATTTCGGGAGATTGGGCTTGCGACGGTACAAGCGAGCCAACGAAGTCAAAAGTACAAAAAGATACAATCGCGATATATAGAGGCAGAGATAAAGATGCAAATACAATCAATGATTATGAATACCCCTGCACTACGAAGCTGTACACGAGCCGGAAAAAAAAGAAGAAAGAAAAAATAGGAGCAGGAAAAACCCCGAACCTGGCGTATCGATTTATCAAGCTGAACAAGACGCAGACAACTTCTCTCTCATTCTCAATTCGTATTCCAAAAGAAGCGTATTGACAATCGGAATTACTACAAACGTCTTTCTAAGCCAGGATCGAAGTATCAGCTCTTACATCAAAGCTTCAGAGAGACGTATAGTACCTAGCCTTCCATTAGTGTATGCACACTAGAGCGGGCAGCAGCGGCGGGCTGATCTCGTTGACTTCGCTTACTGTATGTATTTCTGAAGCTCAAACACCGCTCCACCATCCCGCTTTGCATTCCTTGTTCGTTCCAGGATGCCGGTTCACAGGTATATACTTGGCTTGACACTTCGGACTCAGCAGTCTCCAGCTAGTAGGGAGGGGAAAGATCTTCTTCGGTTGCTAGGTCATAGGGCGATATGTAGGACTGTGTTAGCTCCGACTGTATGACGCCTGTTAGTGTAAGTGAGTTCGCGAGGTATTCTTTCCAACCGCACCGCGAAATGTGGTGTTGGGAAAACGTCTGGTGAATCTAGTCGGCTCTGTATGAGTGGAGTAATTCCAGGCGATTGTATGTAGATGTTCTGGGTTCTGCTTGAAGTTGAACTATCACGGGAGAGGACATACAAGTAGTAGCGTCCTTGTGTCCGCTGCATTTTCTTTCGATTTGTGTGTTTACTTTCGTCTCGCTTACGGTACCGCGGCTTTATCTTGGTGAGATGGTCTCGTGCATTGGTATCTTTGCTTTCTGTTACGTGGGGTTTAATTTTGGATTTATCTGATTTTTGCGACGTGATGGTCTTCAATAGACAAAGTAAATAGAGTCAGAAGCTCACGTGAAGATCGGCTGTGGTGGGATTGATGTATTACTCATTTTCCGTAAGTCTTTTCTGCAAAGCAGTAGATCGTAATACACAAAGATCCATACCTGTCGAATCTCATCTACTCTTCAATTCCCATCAGTCTGCTCCCCCAGCTCACAGTCCTAAGCCCTACCATTCTCAAACACCCCCAACAGCTCATCCTCAGGCGACATAGCAAAGCAGTCTGGCGGATCGACACCATTCGTGAATGGGACAGTGACATCTGCATCTCCTTTGTTGTAGATAACCGCATTAGCCAGATCCCTCGTCCCCTCACTATCGCCCCAGTTCTGAGGCGCAAAGACAACACTACTATGCGCCTCACTCATCAACGTATTCGGCAGATCCTCCGCGCGCGTATAATGATGCATTCCCAGATTGACCCAAACGACCAGATCCTCCTGTTCCAAACTCTCTCCATTGAAGAATTTCCAGAATTCAACGAGCGGCGCTTCAGGCAGGTTTTGGTTCAGCGCTGCGGCCGAATAGGGCTCGGTGTCGTGTTGGCGTGACACGGCCATGGCCTGCTTGGCGTATTGGGCGGATTTTAAGAACCAGGGGGAGAGCATGGAGGGGAGATGCACGTTGGAGACGCCAGGGACGATGCGGTAGCCGCGGGGGACGCCCCATTTGTTCTTGTGAGCGTTATTTTGGATCGTGTACATGGTTTGACCGTTGGGTGCGGTGGCAGGCAGGAGGCCTTCGTCTTCGGTGCGAAGGGTGGTGAAGTTGAGGCGGGCCATTTCGAAGGTGCCGCGCTCGGGGTACCAGGCTGTGGTCATTGGTTAGTGTCTTGATACCAAGTTAGAGGAGTGAGGGGAGGGAAGGGAGGGGTATAGCTTACGCTGGGTGATGTTCTCAAGAATTAAGTCTGTTTTCAGGAAGGAATTTTTCTCGTCGACGATATCAAAGTCGACTTTGAAGTTCATGACGTGAGTGTGGAGTGTGCCTGTGATCGTTTCTGCGATCCTTGGGCCCCAGTGCTCCTCATCTTCGGGTTTGTAGTAGTTGGCTTGAACGTATCCGGAGGCACGCGCATCTACTCCGATGGCGCCGTCTGTCATAAAAGTGTAGTCCCAGAGGTAATCATACTATGGAGGGAGATATAGAATCAGCTTCGATCAATCTAATCGGTAAAACCTCTCATAATGCTGAATCTCTCTCAACGATAAGGTACTTGCAAGTTATGAGGGACTTGACACAAGAAAACTTACATTTCCAACAGTAGCAACAACACGTACCACAAGGGCTGAGCCCTTTGTTGCTTGCTTGTATTCCCCAGCACTGTGTCGGGTAATTGGATGACCGATGTCAGTCTCGAAGATGCAAATGGTGTTGATATTGGTGTTACTGCTTTCTGCACCATGGACGGTAGAATTCCAGTAGGTAGCATGATAGGGACAATCATAGCCGGGAATCAAGCGGTTCATCAAGCCACCAATTCCATAGAACCGATCATTATATGCGGTACCTGCCTGGAAAGGATTGTTGCCTGAGTACTGGGCGATGGCGTCTAACTCATGTGTCAACTTCCAAAGCATAATCCGAAGGGCTGAGAGTCTGAGAAAACATACCTTGCAGAGACAATTCGTAGATCACACGTTCGCCCTTGAACTTGATGTCGAAAAATTGGATCCCCACATCCCGAGTGAAGCCAGTGTAGAACGACCAGCCGAGATACTCGACATAGCGATTTTCCTCATCGACCTTGTACCTCTTGCCATCGAGCTCAACACTTGTAGGTGCAAAACGGGTTTCAAGCTCCCGCAACTCACCAATTCGATCCTTTCGAAGATGCGACTCGTCAAGCGGGGTAATAGGTGATTTGATAATCTTTCCCGACTCCCAAGCTTCACGGAACTGTTGAACAGAGGTGTAGACAACATTATTGTATACGAACATCCGGAAGGTGTACAGGCTCTCGTCGGTTCCGCTGATGTCGAAGCTGGCGTAGAAATCCATCATCTGATCGTATGGAGCGATTCCGTTGATCCTCCACGGAAGCCAAACAATTGATTGGGATCCATTACCAGAAGATGGTTTGGAAACAAAGTACTGGCAATTGGAACGTTCATCGCTCTCGCCGTAGTACTCAATGTTCATTAAGTCTTTGGTGATGTCGGCAATGCTGCTCATGGTTTTGGCAACGATAGAATCAATTGCTGTGGATCTTGGGCCGTCTTCGAATCGGGGGTTGAATGGAATGTGAGGTGAACCAGTGTAGATGTAGTCCAGTGTCTGAATGGTGGTTGTGCTATCAATTGGAAGGGGACCGACCTGAAAGATCATCAGTAATGCCACCTGTACAATGAGATTCTTCTTACGAAGTATTCAGTGGCATCGGGAATCTCCTTGCCGCCCTCATTAATGACTACCCGAGCATATTTCCTAGGCTTTGTTGAATTACCATCCAAATATTTGAGAATATCAGTCTTGTTCGGATGTAAAGCTTCGATCATCCAGATATAATTGTCAGTCTGAGTCAGATTCTCGGTTGAAACAGATGTGAGGTTCAGCTTTCGCTCTGGCTGGAACAGCCAATCTACCACTGATCCAAAATCTTCGTTGGTAAGGGGGAGGAAAGGAGAAGTCTTCTTGGCGCGCACTGGAATGTCTGTGGGAATAGGGCAGGTCCCATTTCCAGCAGAGCGACGGGGAAGAGACCGGCGGATAGACTCGGTGTGCTTTGTGGCGAATGACTTCGATGGATTATGTGCGTGAACATCATGCCTGATTACTGGCTGAGCTGGCGATGTAATGCCGACAGATAGGAGTGTACAAAGTGCTGAGAGAATAGCAACACGAAGAGGAGCCATGTTGACGGGCAGTCTGCTTAGGGCTTGCTTTGGCTAGGGTTTGCACACTGAGTCTGAGGAAGTGATGAGAATATTTGAGAGGGTTCCAAGTTCTTATATATACAACTTTTTGCTATTCTCGATTTTTGCACATTTGTTGACTTCACCCACCTTCCGCCCATCGTATCGAGGACAACTCACGAGCAACATCCTCCGGGCCGGAGATCGGTCGACTAGCCATATCAAGTTAAGCAAAATCTTGGAAGAAGTAGTAGAGAGATCCTACGTGATCATCCGGATGGTCTATCGTTGAAAAGCCTCAATAACAACCTGGTTTCACCGATGTACTGTAGGTAAACACGCTTCGAGGCTGGATATAACATTAAGCGAGCGCACCAAGACGAGTCATGAAGTAAAACTGGATCTTTATACTTTGCCAAGCTTCTTTTGGCTAAACCTCAATAGGACCTGATAGCCAGAAAGCCAATGACAGCTCCAGGAGACATTTGCGAGCGTCGGCGCTGGGCTTCCAGATGTACGTCCAGCCCGGCTCGGAACAGCAAGAAGCATTTCGATAAGCCACTGCAGTGGTTCTGAGGATAAATGCACTTCTCGCGCAGAAATGTCTATGAACTGAATTAGTCAACAATAAGCTTTGACAGTGAGGTGTCGTACTTGATAACCTCAGGCCCAATAAAACATAACTGGGTAGATAGACACGGGACACAAGGACAGGAACAGCGCGCCTTAGGTATTGGAGACTCACGTTTCATAGAAAGCAATGGGACTAGGACTTTGCTAAATAAAATTGATCATCATCAATCCGTCCCCCTATTCAGAAAAATGTCCTTCGAACATTCCGGCTCCGTAAAGTGGGATGAATGCAAGGATAGCCGAGCCGGTGGCTCAGAACATCCGAAGCGAATTGCACTGATTGATAAGATAAGCATAAATGCTGAGTATAAGCATTTAAATATGTAAGATTAAATCAATGTCACATAAGCACAGCCTGCTTCCAAGAAATACTACAGTGCTAGACGAGCCATTTTATAGCTCCATTTTCCGCTCAAGTAAGAAATTCGATATCATTCCCACCTTCCCCGAAGTAGGTCTGATAGCCAGAGACTCAAATGGTCCAGGGCAGCAACTCCAATTCTCACACTGTCAGTGAGATCCTAGCATCGCGAACTGCAGTCAGACTCCTTTCAAACTTCTGACTTAGATGATAGCAAATCAGAATCACAATATCCGCAGACCTTCTTCAGTCGGAAATGTCAGATACCCACACCACTCTTACCAAGAGCCCGGTATCCCGTAGAGAGTACTTCCGGAGGTCGCGAAACGGTATGTCGCCATATGCACATCCTCCGTATGATGATGATTTTGTTTTGACGGGATAGGCTGTATCACATGCAAAACAGGTCGGCTTAAATGTGACGAAGCAAAGCCAATTGTAAGTTCAGCCTCTGGATTGAAGATCCGCGTGCTTTTTCCTTGCCCGAAGATCTTTCCAGCACAAAAGTAACACCCTTACTAATTTTTCAGTGTGGCACCTGTGCTCGCAGAAAGGTTCAGTGTGAAGGCTACCCAAAGAAGCTTCGATGGATCCAGTCGCCAGACTTTCAGAAACAATTATCGAACAAGTCGAGAGAATGTTCGATACAACAAGATTCAGTGACGAGAAGACTAGCTTCCTCGGGCGCCAATAACCAGTCTACGTTGACCCTGAGGCAGTCAGATCTAGGACGGGTGCAACTAAGCTCACCATGCAGACATGCTCGAAGTCACGATACACATCGAGAAACACAGCAAAGCCATGTAACAAGTATGCAGTCTGGCTATCACGACGCCATGCGTACCTCTCGACTGTTCATCCAGAGATCATTATGTCTAATCCCAAACGCAACACCGCTCGATCTATATCTATTCGACTACAACCTCTTCCAGATGTCCAAGCTAGTTTTCGTGAATTCAGATCCCTCATCAAGTGCACGATCTGATCATATAGCTCTTGCGCTGGAGCCGGAATCATTACTTTTCGAGACCATCATGGCCGCTGCAGCCATCCATCTCAGCCTGGCAGGTCTTGTTGATCAGCAGCTTGTATGTACCAAGAAGAGTCGGGCATTGAATGCCATGCGAGCTGCCATCGCGAGAAGACAGACCATCAACATGAGCCGCTACTCTACAAAATCTTCGAAATCACCATATCCGCTTCCTCTGGACCTACGAGATTGCATGGTCTTATGCGCATCGACTTCGCTTATCGGGATGGAGCTATCCCAAGGATCACCACTCTCTCAGATCCTTCCCCTCATCAGAGGAAGCACGACGTTGATCATGGAAGGATTTTACGCAGCACATGATGGATCTTCCCCTCCCGCAATCTTCCGCCACTGCCAGAGATTGGTGGCATACTTCGACGTTCTATCTTGTGTCCCATATCCTCGAGCACCACTTTTAGACGCAGATAATTGGTTCAGAGATATAGACGAAGAGTCGCTAAACCACGATCCTCTCATGGGCTGTTTCTCTGAGATATTCGTGCTCATGGGAAAAGCCGCGAGTTTAATCCGCGCATTCTATAGTGGGCAGGTAGAAGACAAGCAAGTTTCTGTACAGCAGAACCTCCTCATATCACAGCTTGATGCGTGGCAGCCTTTTCAAGGTCGTGCGACCATGCAGGGAGCTCTGAGCAACGACATGCAGGAGTTTGTGTCTGCTCAAACCGGAAACGCACACAAATTTGCCACGATGTTATTCCTCGAGCGCAGTGGCAAAGTAGCGGAGGCCATATCGTCGCATCATGTTCAAAATCTGATATCACGTCTACGACATACCATATCATGCGTCCCCATCAAGTCCCCATTCATCGCTACAATGCTCTGGCCAGCTTTTGTCCTCGGATGTGAGAGTCGCGAATCTAGCGAGCAGGCGGAGACGACCCAGTGGTTCCTGGACGTTTTATTGAAGCAGCGATTTGAAAATATCCGAGTTGCTCTAAAAGCGCTACAGGAAGAGATTTGGCCGAACGCCTGTTCAAACTGGGTAAAGCTGTGCTGGGACCACAAGATTCAGCTCATACTGGCTTGAAAATGTCATCGCGGGAGTTCATCGCGACAAGTTGAAATGTGAGCTGGATCCTAGCACATCAACGCAAACATCTCCAGTTACAAGCAGAAATTTTGAGATGATTAGGATGTACTCCTGATTGAGCAAGTGGGCGAAGTAGTCTATATACAAGCTCACAATCGACCTTCCAAAGCCACGAACCCCAGTTTCAAAAATTCTAATATTTCCTTTCCCTCTGGGTATCTTGTACGTTCCGTCATACGCCCCGTCATACGCCACCAGCTTACTGTGCCCCTCAGCTCAAAGCTCAAACATGTCTGTGGCTTCCTCGAACAAGTCATCTTTGCCAACAGTATGCAAAGTCGGCGTCCCAGTCAGGACAGATTTTGCATCCTCCTTCCTCATCAGCCACGCCTCATCCGCTTCAACAGGCGCAGGCCCAGCGACGGAGACTTTAACTTCAGCCGTTATACAATCCTCTCCTATTCATCCAGATCTTGATCTGAACACTTTTTTTTTCCCATGGTAGTCTATCCATTTGAGGGAAAGTCAAGACGCGAAAATCAGCATCATTTGGTCGCCCTACAATCCCATGAGTCGGTCCATCGGCACACCCCACAGGCATAATCTAGAGATTCGTAAATGGCCCCTTCGAGTCAATTAATCTGTTGATAATGACAGACATTCTGGAGCAATACAAAAGCGGCGCTACCTACCCAACACGACTACCTCGAGACAATGTCAACTTCTCGAAAACTACAAACCCAGAAGTTCCACTGTGAAGTCGCGACTTTGGGATATGTAGAACTACGTATGAAGCTTCATAATTCTTGACAATCGCCAGTGACAGAGGCATACACTGTATCTGCCCTACAAAGATCAGCCCGCTTCACTTGGAACTCCCGGAGTAAAATATACGCGGTAAGAGCCATACATATTGTGATCAAGTCTCCATAACATCTGTTCCATAATTCAAGCACAACACACAAAACCTTCCATACATCCAAATCACCCCTCCCCTCGTCTAGCCTCAACCAGATCCATTTAACCTTCTCAATTCCAGCAATAACCAAACCAAGTTACCCCCCCCGAACACGAACAGCAATGCGCGAAGCTATCCCAGTTCAATCCACCTAATCAAGTAGAGCACTATGAAATACAAAGGCCAGGTAAGCAAATATTCACCAATACATCCTACATGCAAGGATCGAAGAGAGTTTTCTTTCAATGACTCGATCAAGAGATACTGACATCATCGAGTTGGGTGGGTGGGTGCGATATTTCAATAATCGAACAACTCAAATACATACCGCTAAGATGCATCGAGAGCTATCGAGCTGTCCAGCATTTACAACCCTAGAAGTTCACAATCCAGGGCCCAGGCAGAGATTACGCCATAACCTCACAGACAACAAGATATGCATGCGAAAACGCTACGATGAACTTCTTACCTACACCTCATCACATCAAATTAATGACAACCTTGACATGTCCATATGACACACGTCAATGACTATTCCTCAGCACCAGCCTAACTCAATCTTCATCTCCATCTCCATTATCATCTCAAAGAAGAAGGAAAATCCCACTGTACAATCAATTATCCACTAAAGCAATATAATATAATAGTCCTACTGCCTGCCGTCCATGAGCTCGGTGTGCGTGCGTGCGTGCGTGCGTGCGTGCTCAGTCGCATCTTAGTGATTGTGATTGACCGCCATCCCCATCCCATATGTTATTCATGAGGGAGATAGCGGGGTATCCTTTCTACTCTTTCTCCGTAGTACATAAAGTGGAAAAGTCAGTAGTTTGGTCATTGTTTACAGTACAATTAAGCGAGCCAAGCAGCGTGGCGTGGCAGAAAGCCTAATCTACATCTCCCCTCCCAGTTTTTTTTTGGAGAAACAATTAGAAATAGTATTATTGCTCCACCGTACGGAGAAGCACCGCTGCAGGAGTGAAATCACCACAATAGCGAAATGGTTGTGGCCAGACAGATAGAGGCAAATTCATCGATATTGCAATATTGCAATGCTATGGTACAAGTGTCAAAGAGAAACGGTCGGTCATCAGAGGACCCACAAACCCCAAAAAGATCTTCTTGCAGCTAGAGAGCCCCGCAAAGTGCAACAACGCCAGTATGACTTTTGTGAAAGACATCCACAACCCAAATTCCGCGTTCACATTGTCACCCACTCCGCCCATCCATCATCAGCATCATATTCCATTCTCAGTAATTCAGCTCTCCCGATCCACCACCAGCAACAGCGTCAAGATCCTCATAGGACTTGAGACTTCTGCCTTGGACTGCCTCCCGAGGTCCGACTGCAGCACCTCCAGCAGCTCCATCGCCCCATCTGCCTCCACCAGTCATACCTCCGCGACGTGAGCCAGGTGGTGGACTGAGTCTACCATTGCCGTCGCGAGGATCTCTAGGACGGCGGTCGTATGGTCCAGTACGAGCATTGGCTTGATATGGTCTGCCGCCGCGTCGGATAGGTCCACCACCACGATTGTCCGCCGAGCCATTCCAGTTTCCGGCTGGCATATTTGCAGGGAAGAAAGGTGAGAAACCTGGCTGGCCAAATCCTGGCATAGGTGGCATACCGCCCGCGATGCCGAAATTCTGAAGGTTAAAACCTCGGGGTGTCCCTGCTGGCATGTGGCCGTTGGCAGGAGGAAAGTGCCCATTGCTGTTGGCATCCGATCTTGATGGGGCAATATGAGCAGGATCGCTAACATATGTATTCACGAGATCAAACTGGACATGGTTAACAGGGCCCACATTCCATGCTGGGGTGTACTTACGTCTTTTCTCAAGCCCTCAACCCATTCCGGATGACGCTTCTCAACATGCTTCTTCCAAAAGTGCTCCTCCTTGAATAGCTTGGTACACTCCGGAACTCGGCATCTGAATTTGTGTTCATCCTCTTGCTTCACATACTTCATGAGCTCATCCTTTAAGGCCTCTTCTGTGGGCTTTCCGCCCAACTTGCGTACGTCAATAGCTTCGGGTTCCAAAATCTGCATCAACTTTTCTTCAAAAGTCTTGACCCAGTTGAAAGCACGCTGCAACTGTTGTTCTGCTTTGGAAGCTGCATTATTTCGGTTAAACTTTCGATCCTCGTTTGGAGAGCCCGGATTGTCCAAATCCTCAGTCATGTCCGTGCCAGTACGCTTCTTCAATTGGAATGGTTCACCCAACGCACTAGCTCTCGCAGCAGCCTTTCCAGCAGTGCTGAGAGTGTTACGAGGTCGTCGAAGATGGCCTCCAGGGCACTTTCGGGTGAGTTCGTGAATCGAGTCACTCTCGAAGACACAGAAGAAGCAGAAATTGAACACGCGGCGAAGATATTCAACCATGAGGTCAAGCTGCTTCTTCTTGACTAAGAGATCTTCGTCATCAACCTCGTCATCGAATGCACCTTCTTCATCCTCTTCCTCTTCCTCACCTTCCTCGCCTTCCTCGCCCTCATCCATAGCTTCATCGAGACCGATGGTATCACGAGACTTCTTGGTCTTCTTGACGGCTGGCGCAGTTACCGGTGGTAAGAGGCGTCCTTGGTTTTTCAGATCCTCAACACGCTCCTCGATTTTCAGAACAGCGTTGAAGTCGGACCCGAAGTCTTCCTCGTACTTCTGAACCAATCTTTGGGCGAGTTCAAGATCCTTCTCAATACGCTCGGGTGCTGAGAACAGATCCCAAAGTGCCTTCTTTCGTGGCATGCTGGGAGGGACATGAACACCAACATGGCAAGTAAAGTCACCTCGAACCTCATCCTTGACAGTCTTGCCATTGATAGCCTCGAGAGCCTTCTCAGCAGTCGATTGGGGAACAGCAGGAACCGAAATATCGCCATCTGCGTCTTCGTCCTTTAGATCAGGTCGATCAATGATCGGAGCAGTCTCAGGAGCTGGGTGAAGCATGACCCAACCAATGCGATGATAACGCTTGCTTGGGTTGGGATCGCTCAAACTCAACCACTTGAAGCCGCCCTCATCTTCTCCAAGATGCTCTTTACAGAAGTTCTCCAGATGCTGACGGCTGACGTTCGGAGCGAGTGTCTTGATCAGAAGAGTCGGTTGGAAAGCATTCTCGTCTCTGATATCACTTCCGCGAGATGGGACAAGATCACCGACACCAAGAACCTCATTGGCGGCTGTAGTCTCTCCTTCTTCCTTCTCGACTACTCCTCCGGCACCGTTGCTCTCACTCTTTGGAATTCCTTCTAGTGAGTACTCGTCAAAAGTGCCCGACTCGAGATCCTGCTCCCACTGGCTGTAGTTACCGCGTCGAAATTCATTGAGCTGTGTTCGCAGACCGTCCCGAACCTCAGGATAATATCGTTCTTGGAACCACTGCTCATTCTTGTGTTCTGAGACGAACTGTCTCGCCATCTTCGCCTGAAGCTCTTCCTTGTAGGCATCATATGCAACTTGGATTCGTGCTTTCTCCTTCTCACGGTCTTCCTGGCTATCGCGTGGTCGCAATGGATCCGCACGCTTGCCGGTTCTTGCACGTTCCTTCTCCTCTTTGATCTTCTCATTGGTGCGCCACCATTCTCCAAAATATGAAAAGCCAACTTGAAAGGCGAGTGACGCAGGATCAGCTAGTGGGTTGATGGTAATAGGCGGAGGACCAGAATCTTGACCAGGAATATAGCGGTCTATATTGATAGGAGCGGGCGAAACCCGGCGACCATCACGATCTCGGTCACGTCTGCCATAATCCTCCCGCCCTCTGTTCGAAGGTTCATATCGATCAACTGCGACGGGCGAGCGAGTTCGGTCTCGAGGGCGTCGGCTTCGATCAACACCTGAAAGACAAAGATTGTAAGTATATGCATCAATTGAGCGAAAATTGGCGGAAGTTTCAAATCAGCTGTAAAGAGCTTGAACAATGTTATGCAAGCTGCCGTTCCCAGCGCTACAGGCTGCATGTAACGAATCACAAAGGCCTTTGTATGACAAGAGTACAAGGTTCGAAAATTGACATACCAGGAGATCTGCCACGATAGAATGTATCCGTACGAGAGTTGTCCGCGCGGTCAGTCGCTCTGTAATTATCATCACGACCACCAGCCCAAGGCGTACGCTCCGTAGGAGATCGTGCCGATAGCGGCTCCCTGTAGCTCTGATATGAATCCATCTTCTCGTTTGTCCGATTTCGAGGTAGGAAGTTGGCTTGGTATCGAGTGGGTGGGACAGCAGGGGTTCTTCTAGGAGGCTCGTAGAGAGGTCGCGTTTGCTGATTGTCAAGTGACACCTGGAGTTTGTCGGGAAGAGGGAGCGACCACGAAGCTGAAGCTGCTGCTGCTGTTTGATGCCATGATTGCTGTCAGAGGAGTATTCAAAAATGTATAAGAGGTTTGGGGTGGGGGCGTGCGTGCTTGAGCTTCTGAGGGGGTATAAAGTAGAATAGAATGAAGTAGGACAACGGAGACAAGAATGAGGTAGAAAGAAGGGATTCGGCGCCTATTGATGGCGGACGGACGACGACACTGTCTGATCGAAACGAGCTGATCACTTGTAATTGTATAGTAGAAGAATTGAGTAGAAGTGTAGGGTGGGTAAATATGACGGGCAGTGCAGTTGAAGGGTACGAGAATGCGCAACGAGTAGGGTGTTTGTATTGTAAAAAGAAGGATGGACGAACAGGATTGAGTATGTGCTAGCTCCTGGTGAGAAGAGCGATCCGCACCCAAAGCAGAGTTGGAGTTGGGATTGGAGATATGTTGAAGGTGTAGAGGAGGAGGAGGAGGAGGAGGAGGAGGAGGAGGTGGAGGTCGGAACAGCTGAAGCCTTCCGCGACATCGAGTCCATGCTTTCGACTTGCTTGGGGGCTGGGGCGGGCAGGCACAACCGGGCGAAGCTTGACCCGGAAGGGGAAGGGGTGGTCAGGGAGATGTGGGGGCGAAAGGTGGTTTACAAGCTGGTCTGATTGGCTAGTCTGCTAGCACCTGAGATGCCGCCCGATTCATGTTAGATGCATCACGTGCAACTTGAGCTTTCGGCATCCAAGCGAGACTGCCAGTACAGTAGTGCTGAGGTGAGTGGCCAGACCAGCCCAGGCACGATTACGTTCTAGTGGAACATGAGAGGTTGATGGATGGCCTGATCCACCATAGCTTGCTCTTCCTTCTTGCCTTGATACCCTCTCTTTACTACAAGGCTTTTCAATAACGTCGATCCAAAATACCTTCAAATATACTCCCAGAGGTAAATACACCATACACCTAATTGTCTGTTCGTTATTTCCCTTTCTTGATCTTTTATGAGCTTCAAGAATGCAAAACGACGTCATCAGACGAGGAGGGGAAGCTCGCTATCAACATGCAACGCAAGCCGACCTTGGATCATGCTTAAAACAACCTCATACCTCAGCTCGCCTTCTCTTCCTTCCCTCTTCTTCAACTTCATATCAAATGCAACTTGAATTTCATTAACACAACACTACAACTATAGGATCGTAACAATGACGACCTTCATTCCATCCCTCACGCTGCCAGCAGCACTATTTGCCAACCCCGCTGCATCCATCCTCTTCCCAATCGCTTTGGGTACAGCTGTTGGATTCTCCGTTAGACGTAAGCTTGCTCTACCCGTCCCTTCCCATATGCAAGAAAACACTGACATCCAAATAGCAAAGGAAACACAAAAGACCTACATGGCTCTGAAGCAACCACCGTACCGCCCACCGCCATATGTTTTCGGTCCAGCATGGAGTTCGTTTCCCTCCCTCTAATCATATCCCAAACAGTGCCATGGAAAAGGATATCCACTGACGATGTCTTCCATCTAGCCGTCCTCTACGGCCTAATGGGCTACTCCGCCTACCGCGCCTACACCACCGGCATGCACCCCATGTCCTCCACGGCCTCCCACCTCCTCACCAAGCAAGGCGCCACCCTCTACACCATCCAACTGGGCCTCAATCTCGTCTGGATGCCCCTCTTCTTTGTCGCCAAGCGCCCCGTCGAAGCTCTCGTCGACATCGTCGCTCTCACAGGCACAGTTGGCTACCTGACATATGTATGGGGACAGGTTGATGCCGTTGCTGGGTGGGCTCTTGCTCCATACTTGGGATGGTTGGGATTCGCGACTTATTTGACTGCTGGAGTGGGACATTTGAACAACTGGAATTTGGCGGATAAGGAGGTTCCGGCTAGTCCTGAGGGAAAGGGAACGAAGTATGTGGATGAGAAGAAGTGAGTTGTTTTGGGGAGTTATTGCTTGAAGGAGCGTGCGTCTGAAACCAGGGCTTACGATAGCTAGGGAACTATAAGTTTGATGCTTCATGGCTTGGGAAGGAGAACACGGATGACAGATACTAGCTCTCTATTTCTAGGAGTTCGAAGTTATGCTGGGAAAGGGAGTGTTTGCTAATACCTTGTCAATACCTTATTCAGACTCAGTAAATGGCCATTCGCTGCATCGATGATTTACTTGGACTGCTTCATCATGAATTTTCACTGATCTCACGTTTTCTCTATTTCGTTTTTCCTGATAGATCATTGAAGTCCTTCTAATCTGAGTTATTTGCATATCAATACGTCTGCCACCAAACCATCCGACATCCACCGCGAAGCAGAACTTCCCTCTTCAGAACGAAGCCAAAAGAATTGAATGTCACATACATAGCGCCACAACACAATGGCAAGGAGAGGAAGTCAAAAGACAAAAAATCTCATCGTCACCTTCTCACAGAAACACCCATTTCATTTTTGTCTCTATATCCAGCATTTTGCTACAAGCAAAAGCCTGTTTAGCTTATCTATTGCACTAACGGTCACAAGGCTCAGGCTCAGGCATCTCGAGATAAGAGAAGCAAAAAATGGTCAAGTGCCAAGAACAATGTATTGTCCAATTGCTAGCAGAAGCAAAAACATTCATTCATTCATCGATCACCAAGTATTTCATCATTCATTTATCATTCATCCATCTTTCATCTCATCATAAGCTCTGACTAAGCAGACCAAGCATCTCTCGCAGATCAAACGCTCTCTCTCCAAAGCCACAAAAGTCCAACCACAAATCCACACAAAGCACTACCCAGCCAGCAATATCGCTTCTTCCCTCCTCACCCCCTCCAGCTATCTCTCTAATACTCTTCCTCCCCCTCCCCAGGCTCAAAGCTATCCGCAGCAACCTCCTCATAATCCTTCTCAAGCGCCGCAAGATCCTCCCTCGCCTCACTAAACTCTCCCTCCTCCATCCCCTCCCCAACATACCAGTGCACAAACGCCCTCTTACTATACATAAGATCAAACTTATGATCCAATCTACTCCACGCCTCCGCAATCGCCGTCGTATTACTCAACATACTAACACTGCGATCCACAGATGCGAGCGCGCCGTCATTGGGAGAGGTAGAGGGCACGGATACGGGCTTCTGGTAGTTGATGCCGAGCTTGAAACCGGTGGGACACCATTCTACTAGGTTGAATGAGTTTTTGGCTTTGAGGGAGGCGATGGCGGCTGTGCAGTCCCGGGGCACGACGTCGCCGCGGTAGAGGAGGGCGACGGCCATGTATTTTCCGTTGCGGGGGTCGCAGACTACCATTTGGTTGTTGGGTTCGAAACATCTGTGTACAAGAGTTAGCTTGAGATGTACGTTTCGCTTGACTTGACTGCTAGTGAGGTGACTGAAGAGGAGAAGATGCAAAGGGGATTTTGGATGTTGTGCTTGTGCTCGCTACTGTAAGCGAGGAGAGATAGGTAAGGTACATGAGCGAGCGAGATCATCGGGTTCGAATTACGTGATTCGAGGTAGGTCCGAGATCTGATGATGGGGACGGAGAAAAATTGAGTAGGGGAGAAGTTGGGAGAACATACTGCAGCGTCAACTCCTGCGTCTTGAAACTCTCATGACTACTCCTCTCGGCACTAATAACCGGCGCATAACTAATCAACGGATAATGAATCCTAGGATACGGCACCAGATTCGTCTGGAACTCATTCAAATCCACATTCAACGCACCATCAAACCTCAACGAGCTCGTAATGCTGCTCACAACCTGCGCGATCAGACGATTCAAATGCTCGAAAGAAGGACGCTCGATGTTGAGGTTGCGGCGGCAGATGTCGTAGACGGCTTCGTTGTCGACGAGGAAGGTGCAGTCGGAGTTCTCGATTGTGGAATGCGTGGAGAGTACGGCGTTGTAGGGCTCTACGACGGCGGTGGACACGCGGGGAGCGGGGTAGACGGCGAATTCGAGTTTGCATTTTTTGCCGTAGTCGGTGGAGAGGCGTTCGAGGAGGAGAGAGCCGAAGCCTGAGCCGGTTCCTCCACCGAAGGAGTGGAAGATTAGGAAGCCTTGAAGAGAGGAGCAGTTGTCCTGGAGTAGAAGTTAGCTGGGGTCGGTTCTGGCCTCGGTTGCTTCGACGTAAACACTTCTCCCCATCTCCAACCTGAATTGGATGCTGAAGACGACCAATCTTTCGACGCTTTTTGGGCCCAGAATAAACACCACAAGTAGAAGATCAACCCACCAAAACCCTCCGAATCTTATCCAATGTTCCCTCAAGCAATTCCTTGCCAATCGTATAATGACCTCTAGCATAGTTATTCGCGGCGTCCTCCTTCCCACTAATCAACAGCTCAGGGTGAAACAGCTGTCTGTAATCGCCAGTGCGGATCTCGTCGATAGGGCTGGGATCTAAGTCGACAAAGATGGAGCGGGGGACGTATTTGCCATTGCCTGTTTCTGTGAAGACCGTGTCAAGTTCGCCGGAGTCGTGGAGGGCTTTGGCGGCGGGGTCGGGGCGGCCATCTTTGCTGAGGCCGTGCTCGAGGAGGTAGCTGGTGAGGTGGTGTTAGTTTGGAGTTCAATTGAATGCAATAAATCCCTCTGTTTGGTTGTATCTCATTTCTTTTGCAAGCGTTTTTGTTTCGGGAAATTGAAGTGTTGCTGGGAGGGAGGACGTACAGTTCCCAAGCGCTGTTTCCCAGCTGTGTACCAGCTTGCCCAATATGCAAGTGTAGAATCTGTAGCGGAATGATCAGCCGCGATTCATTTTAAAGAAGATATGACTGCTCGTCCAACATTGCACTGCTTCCGCAGTATTGTGCTCCCTTCTATACTATCATCCAATCTCACTAGCTAGGCGCGCGACCGCCTTTCCACGCAGCACAACACAACACACGAACACAAAATACCCCGCTACCCACTCAATCGTGCCAGCAAGAAAGTAAATAAATCGCACATACCTCGCCTCTCGTCATCTTGGCTTCTTTTAACTTTCTCTTCTCTTGCAGTGCTCTTCTGTATATCAGCTCTGCTGTACGATATGTATGTCAACAGGCAGACAGCTCGCAATTCAGATGAAAGGAGGAGAGTGGTTTTGAAAGGTGCTTCAGATGCAGGTGGATGTTGGGTTCAGGTTCTGAGCTGGTTGGTTGGGGAGATTCACGGTTAATGCAGGTTGGAGGGGCGGAGGGGGACAGCGGGAGTAGTTGATTCGTGGGGAGAAGGCGGTGTGCGGTGCTGTGCATGAATGGGCTGGTTGACCCCTGACAGGAGATGTGCAGTAGGTGTTTGAGACATTTGCTGATATCACGTGGAGATGGCGAGCCATTGGAGAGTGTACCTGGCTGGCTGTATTGATGATATTTGTGTTGTTGTTGTTGTTGTCGCTTCGGGTATTTTTTGTAGTGAATGGAAGTGGCTGGTTGCTGCGAAATAGGTGGACAGGTGCGTATTTGCCGACAAACAATGCTACCATGGCTTCAACCGTCAGTTCATTATCGATGATGACAGATACTTTCAGCTGCATCAGACTTTGATGACCCTCTTATATTGCTACATTAAGTATTCTACAATCATCATGAGCCATTCACATCCATCCGCTTTACCTTGACAAGGCAATATCATCAATTCTTTTGATTTCGTTAGCCACTTGTCGGAAGGGGACATCGGAAGGAGAGCATACCTTAGGATCATCTTCACTGTCTCCGCAGCTAATTCTACTGCACTGGTGCTCACCAAGAGCGGCTGCAGAACATTCTCATCCGCGATGTCAATTTTGACACCTCCACTCTTGATACTGACACCAGCATTCTTCTCTCCATTCTCATGCTTGTATCTCAGCTCCGTGACGACCTTGATACTATTCAAACCAGCATTCTCAGCAAGGGTTGTCGGGATAACCTCCATAGCATCAGCGAATGCCTTCCAGCAAATAGCCTCGGTTCCCTTAAGGGCACGGGATTGCTTGGCGAGTTGTGAAGCGATTTCAATTTCAGGAGCTCCACCACCAGCAATCAAGGCCTTCTTCTTGACTAAGCATCGGATAACGCAAAGAGCATCGTGTAAACTGCGCTCTGCCTCATCCAGAATCAAGGAGTTGGCACCTCTGCATACGATGCTGACGGTCTTCCCTGCACTCTTGGTTCCTGTAACCTTGACGATTCTGGATCCGCTGCTCTGGACTTCCTCGATGAGATCGGCGCTGCCGAGCTTATCCTCTGTGAACGAATCGATATCGGCTATCGGCTTGCAGCCGGTGGATTTGCAGATGAATTCGACTTCGTCACGCTCGATATCCTTGATGCAGAGAATGTTGAGCTTGGCGAGGAAATGGAGAGAGAGGTCGTTGACGGCGTCGCGGAGAATGGATTTTTGAATGAACAGAACGTTACACTTTGCCTTTTTGATCTTCTTGACCATGTTCAGCAGGTAGGTACGCTCTTCTTTCAGGATCTTGTCCATCTGTCGGTAGTCGTTTACGACAATTTGGTTTTCCATCTACGCAAGTTAGTATTATTTCAGAGAATGCCTGCTCTGAATCTTACATCTGGCTTGGGAGGCGAAAGTTGGAACTGGATCAGTCCGATTCTGGCCTTCTCCATTCTGACTGGTCCACCACCGCTCTTGAGAACTGGCTGATCCAGTACTAATCCTTCTACCATCTCGGTATCTTCAATTGTGCCTCCAACCTTCTTCAATATCCGAATGTTTCTCAAATCCACGTTGTCGGCAGTCTTGATGTCGATAGTTTTGGTGACGGCGTTGACAGCCATAGGAGCGAGGATATTTGAGTGTTGTGAGACAATCTTGGAGGAGAGAGAGGTGGTAGCGGCTTGTAGTAGAGTCGTGGTATCTGTGAGTGCGACTGGATGTGACATATCGTGAAGGACCTGGACTGCCGCCGCTGCTGCTCTCTGGAAAGACTCCGCAATGACTGATGGATGTATGCCCTTCCCAAGTAATCTGTCTGCAGCTCCTAATAAACTTCCACAAATGACTACGACTGAGGTGGTTCCGTCTCCAGCTTCGACGTCCTGTGCTGCCGAAAGGTCGACCAACATCTTCGCAGAAGGGTGCATAACCGCCATACTCTTTAACATCGTATTTCCGTCGTTTGTGATTATTGTCTGCCCGCGCCCGTCTTGAATCATTTTGTCCAATTTTTGGCTGTCAGTACGTAGATTCGAAGCTGATAGCTGTTGACTTACTTCCTCGAGGACCCAGGGACGTCCGTACGGCATCGCTCAAAGCTATGTACCCGATTAGCTACAGAATTTTCAAGCTCGAAACAGCAGCTCCAAAGCTCATGACGGGATCAACATACCTCTAGCAGCTAGAATATTTGCTGCTCGAACAGCCATAGGCTTCTCCTTGTCCTGGGCTGACATTAGCTATGCCCAAAATTTCTTTTGGAGCTCCAAACAGCCGTACCTTGAAGGACGCATTTGTGGAATTTCCTGCGGCTTGTGAAAGCGCCATCTTGTGATTGTCTGAAAGATTTTGAGGAAATAGAAAGGCGTTCCTGCGATGGATATATGAACTCGAGCTATTCGTCGCGCTCCAACGCGTTGTTCAGCAAAACTCAAGGCGACTTCTTTTTGGTATACGCTAGGCTTAAATAGGCTAGCCGTTAGGCCCGGGGTCTTCGTAACCAGAGCTTCCGCCTTGTCGTTCTTTGGAACATCAACAAGTGAACCTCCATATCGCATCCCCCATCTCACATTTCCTGAACCCTTTTCAAGACATAGAAAATGCCTTCGTGAGTAGCTCTTGCCCACCAAAGGATATGCGACTATTTTCCTCCTCCGAATCGCGGTTGCGCGTGGTTGGATGTGGCCAATATTCCATACCATTCTTACACTTTGTCAACTCCAGGCAAGGCTATTTACTGACTTTTGTGGTATCGCAGAGCGACAGGATCACAGTGGGAGAAATATACCAAGAAGGTGAGCTATACGGAAGGTTGAGAACCCTCGATCAATTGCTGACTGATGTAGTTCGCCGACGATGAGATAGAAGAGAAGAAGATCACACCTCTCACCGACGAGTAGGGCGCCTTCCATCCATACCGATGGCGATGTTCTGACACTTATTAGGGACATTCAAGTACTGAAGACCTATGGCGCGGCACCATACGGAGCAGCTCTCAAGAAACTCGAACAGCAGATCAAGGAGCGCCAAACCAGCGTAAACGAGAAGATCGGAGTGAAGGTAGGACTGGCAGGCCATACAGCAGACAACTGCTAACAGGGCGTAGGAATCTGATACCGGACTGGCGCCGCCTCATCTCTGGGATGTGGCCGCAGACAGGCAACGAATGTCCGAGGAGCAGCCTTTACAAGTCGCAAGATGTACGAAGATCATTCAGGACGATAAGGACGCTGAGAAGAGCAAATATGTCATCAACGTCAAGCAAATAGCCAAGTTCGTGGTCAATCTCGGAGACCGGGTCAGTCCTACGGATATCGAAGAGGGCATGAGAGTTGGGTAAGCAGTGCAGTTGGTTGAGGGAGTCAAAAGCTTATGCATCACAGTGTCGACCGAAACAAGTACCAGATCCTGTTACCTCTTCCCCCAAAGATCGATGCCAGTGTTACAATGATGACGGTCGAGGATAAGCCCGATGTTACATATGGTGATGTTGGAGGTTGCAAGGAACAAGTTGAAAAGCTTCGGGAAGTCGTCGAAATGCCTCTGCTTTCCCCAGAACGATTCGTCAACCTCGGTATCGACCCACCGAAGGGAGCTCTGCTTTACGGACCTCCAGGAACCGGAAAGACCCTTTGTGCCAGAGCCGTTGCCAACAGAACCGATGCTACATTTATCAGAGTCATTGGAAGTGAGTTGGTCCAGAAGTATGTTGGAGAGGGTGCCAGAATGGTCAGAGAACTTTTCGAGATGGCGCGGACGAAGAAGGCATGCATCATCTTCTTCGATGAAATTGATGCTATTGGAGGTGCTCGTGTGGACGATGGTGCTGGAGGTGATAACGAGGTCCAGAGAACTATGTTGGAGCTCATTACTCAGCTGGACGGTTTCGATGCCCGAGGAAATATCAAGGTCATGTTCGCCACCAACAGGCCTTCGACTCTGGATCCTGCTCTTATGAGACCTGGACGTATCGACCGAAAGATCGAATTCTCCCTCCCAGATCTTGACGGCCGTGCAAACATTCTTCGAATCCACGCCAAGAGTATGTCCGTCGAGCGTGATATCAGATGGGAGCTGATTTCACGCCTTTGCCCCAACTCAACTGGTGCTGAGCTCAGGAGTGTGTGTACAGAGGCAGGAATGTTCGCTATCCGTGCCCGACGCAAGGTCGCCACAGAGAAGGATTTCCTGAGTGCAGTGGACAAGGTTATCAAGGGCAACCTGAAGTTCAACTCTACTGCTACTTATATGCAATACAACTAGACGGTTGGGAAGGGTTGGGAGGATGTATACTAGCTGGCGTAGGTGTTTCGGATAGCATTCGGATCGGGCAAATGATTTCGCCTGGACCTTGGCTAGGTTCATTCATACAAGATCTCATTGAGTGCCTGTGCCTCGGTGGTCTATTTTACAGTTAGCAGGCATGTATCAAGACCTCGTGTAACAAGACCTGGACTTCAAGAAGACCCTCCAGCGTGATACAGTTCCATGCTTTCGGTCGACTTCGGTACTTCACGGGCACGGAGATCTGATCTGGTTCATTAGATTGCCTCGAGAGATTCGACGCGCGGAATGAGATGCAAGACCTACGCCCAAAGTCCTCGATCCGGAACCACTTCTTCACTTCCGTTCAATCATCCCATATCTTTCCTACTCCGTCCACATGGTCAACCATTCTTGCCATCGTCTAATTGTCTGATGCCAACATATCATCCTCCCCGCTGCCATAGTACTTTAAGCTTAATGAAAACCCCCCGCAAGTCTGCCCACTACCCCAGATTCTGCCACATATGGCTATATTTCCCGGGGACCTCTCCTTGGCTACATCCCATGTGTATAATATACGATGCAATTTGTTTTCTCGCGAATGCATTTTCTAGCTCAAATTTGTAGAGCTATACGTGTTTGTGCAATATGGATGAATTGCCTTTTCTTCCCTTGGCGATTAGCCTGTAGATTCCCCATCGCGATCTCTCTTAGCAAATTTGTTTATCGAGAGGAACGTGAATCTAGGCTTGCCAGGTATGAAAATAGAAGTCAAAGTTGGCTCGCGGCAGCAGTATCGTGGAAATGCCTGCTCGGATGGCACTTGATTCTTCCATAGTACCAATCGTCACCTGCTAGATATGTATATCAGACTCCCTCATTGCTTGCGGTTCGTTCTGTGTTCCGTTTTCTTCGCTTTTGTTTTACTTGAAGCTTGAGTCGTATTGCTTTTAATTTCCTCGGTCACCATGAGGTCTCATATTCCAGTTGCTGGTGTGCTGCTTCAAGCCGGGCTGTCACTCGCTAAGCCGTACCTTTATGCGAAAGATGGTATGGTCTACAATGTCCTGCCTAGGGAAGGCGCATTTGGGGAGAATGAAGCTGCTATTGAAGCCCGAGGGATGAGCCTGGAGCAAGCCAATGTAGCCGACAGTGCGTGAATCCCTCAATACATCCCATGCTATACTGACTGAAGATCAAGGTTGCATGGGCTCCTACAATTTGATCGCAACGGGAACAGGCCCTCAGCCGACGGGCAGGCCGTAAGGAAAGATCTAGGCGGTATCAAGCACATTGGACTGATAGTTAACCAGCCGATACAGGGATCCCGATTTCGACTTTTTCGATTTCTGTTCTTCATTCATTCGCCCAACGAAGACTTATACTGTGACAACAAGAACCAGCACTCCAACCCCGCCAGTCGTAACAATCACTGTGACTGCTACGAGGTCCTCAACTTCGACGAGGTCGACTACGAATAGTTCGCCGCCTCCACCTCCGACGACGAAAAGCACGTCTACGCCAGATGTAGTGACGGTTACTGTGACTGCGACTCGGACAAGTACGAGCACGAAACCAACTACTACTCTTCTGCCGCCAACAACAAGCACTACGAGCAAATTCTCAACACCAACAACGACTTCTACAACCAGCTCTTCATCACCGGCTCCATTACCACCCTCAACAACAACTACCTCAACGTAAGCTTCCCAATACAACGTCCCTCCTCTCCCTCATCACAACTAACACCCCTCAGACCCCCATCAGCAACCGGCTCCCTCTGCCCCAGCGCGGTCGCCGGTCAAATCTGCGGCGTCCCCGGGTGGGGCTACGCCGAAAACAATCTCTACAGCGGCTCCCCCATCGACGCAGCCACCTGCCACCAACTCTGCCTCGCCAACCCCGACTGCAAGAGCTTCCAAACACAGGATAGCAGCTACGAGGCACCGCAGTGTAATCTGTACAAGGTAGATGCGTCGGGCAATAATACGATTCCAGGGGCGGCGCCGTATTTGTTTTATGACAGAGGATGTCCGGATTATGCGCCTGTAGGTCTTGTTTCTCTCCTATATTCCGCGTGACTTCAGGATTCTTGCTTGAAGATATCTCTCTCTTTTGTGTTTTCAAGTGCCAATTGGCTATGGTTTGAGATTATGCTAACGTGGTTTACCTCTCTAGGCTGCATGCACGAAAGTCGCATCGCCAGCCACGACCGTGAAACCTACCCTGACCGTCGGTTTTGGCCTCGCTGAGCGTCAATGGGGTGGTGGAAAACCTCAGTCTGTTACTCTGCCTTGGTTTTTAGATCCATTTGGACCGGAGACTATCAGTGAGGTGTGTAGTTGTATCATCACCTTGGCACCCCCTGCGATTGGGTATACGACCACGGTTAGGTGGTAGATGGGAAGTTAGTGTGATCCATGGAAGTGAAGGTAATGATCAGTACCCAGGGAGCATTGTAAACATTCTTAATTCAAAACCTTTTGTGCCCAAGCATTTTAATTTAATGTTTACGTTGACGCGTTTGGATGTCTCAATTGAACGTCTACTCTAGGGAGGTGTCGCTAGTGACTAGGCGTAAACGCATCGCTGGCGCTCCTCTAGCGAATCCGATTTTTTATAGGAAAATTGGTATATTTCTTATCTAGGTTTAAGAGCTGACAGCCGAACCCATTTCACCATCTTGAAGGGTTCCAACACGTTGGCGGCGCAGACAAGGCAGCGTCTCTCACAGCAACCCGGCCTAGCGTAAACAACAACATCGCTAGCTCCTACAAGTAATCAGATGAGCAAATCTCAACAACGACCGAGACAGCAGATCCGTAGTAGGCCCTGTCTCGGTTGTCCCAGTCGCCAAATCGATCGCATACGAATCGGAAAACGTATTAAATTACGTTTAGTAGACGGAACCTCACACGCATCCGAGTGTTGAGCTTCCGATCGAGTTTTGCTAATTTTAATCTTATAATTCATTTTTACGCGGAATAATCTCACTTTTAGCGATAGGTTGAGCGATCGCGTGTTGGGAAATGGTGGCCATATCTTTTTGAGGTTTTTGTTGTTGTCGATGTTGATTTTGAGTGGGGCGATTAAGCGAAACGTTGCTGTCTCTCGCCAAGCAGGAAACTTCTCACGCATCAACGGAAGTCGGCTCTAGCGTTATAAATATAATGATCTAGTGTAGGCGTCCTGTGGGATATTTAAAGACTCAGAATAAGGATGCGAAAGCACACATTACACGCTGCTGACTTTTCATCGACAAAAGCCCTCGGCTCCGTCAAGATGGAAAAGCAGTTCGGTAGCACGAAAAAGCCAGCCACATCACCCGCAGTGGAGGGTGTACACAAGAGGAAGGAAGAAGATACAATCGAATATATATATCAGCTATGATTATGCGTAGAGGGATCAGGAACAATTATCAAGTGGTGTTGCGCGTAGCGGAAATCTTATCAGCTAAGAGTTGTAAAACTCTCTTGCAGAGGTGGTACTGGCGAAAATTGAAGCCGGAGCTGTACAAAGTGCTCTACGCTGAGACGGACGATCAGTTAGAGGCGGAGCCGAGCCACTCGAATTATGAGGAGGAATGCAAATAGTAGTCTATGAATCTTGGTTAGTGTCTGGATCTATTATTCACAATTTGGCATAATCGATAAGGTTTAAAATTACGTGCACTAGTTGAACACAATCTATTCCTTCTGGAAAGTATGTTTGGTGGTAGCTGAATGCTGCAGAAAAAACGCCCTGTACAACGCCCAGTATCCATGCATCAAACTTCTTCCATATACTCAATTTGGTATCTCAGCCCTGAACTCCAGCAGTAGCCCGAAACGGGAAAACAATGCAATCTAGCCCTGCCACTTGAAGCGGCTCTCGCGGAACATGCTGACCATCCCAGTAGGCAGCAAGCCCTTGTCAACAACGTTCAAGCCTCCGAATCTAGCGATCATATTCGAAGCGTATAGCTGAATGACCCACTGTTGGTACGGGCCCATGGAGCGCCACTTCGGACCAATGACAGTAGTAACCTCAGCAGTAACCTTGACCTTCTCCACATCAGGCTCCTTGGTCAACAGATCGTAAGCTCTAACCAGGTTCTTGGAAGTAAGCTCCTGGTAGCGAGTGAACTCCTCCATGCTCATGAAGTCCTGGTCTCCGTACTTCTTCTTGAGGGAGTAGTCGACGTTGAAGCCGCTACGGCCGGTCCCATGCTCGAAGTCCTTCTTTGCGGCGCGGTAGTCGGCGTCTTCGCGGGTGAAGAAATTGTCCATGTAGACGTCTGGTCGGGAGCAGATAGAGCCGCGGATGAGGTAGAGATCGATGAAGGGAGACTTGAGGTCGAGACCGCCCATCGACATAGGGAAGTACAAGTAGCCTTCTGGGATATCGGTCACGCCAAAGCGATCGGTGAGCATCTGCTTCAAGGTAGAAGTCACGCTGCCACCAGTACCAGCGAACAATTTGGCCTGGATCCGAGCGAAAGTCTGGAGCAGCATGTCGACGTGAGCGAGGCCGAAGGAATTGGCCGGCTTGCCGAAGTTGTTGCTAAAGAAGCGGGCACCGTAGATGTTCCAGACGTGAATCCAGTCAAAGATCGACTTGCAAGCATCCAGTTGGAGGCGCAACTCTTCGATGTGGCGATCGACCGACTTCTGATCAATGAGCAAACGGCCAGATTGAGAGTCGAGCTTCAAGAAACCCCAGCGAACATCACCCTTGGGAAGCGAAGGGTGAACTGTGGCTCGAGTACTCGAGCTGTTTCGGGGACGCACGATGCGAACACTTCCAGTTTTCTCCTCGTTGAAATCGAGGCCGGCGAGGTTGGCAAACTTATTCATGATCTCCCAGCCTTTGACACATTGTTCATCGGATCCCCAAAACCAGATGTCATCATGTAGGCGATACAAGCGGAGGCCTTTACTCTCTTGATTAAAAGCGAAGTCCAGACAGAACAAGACAGTCTCGGCCAAGAAATCACTGAGGGGCCCGCTGATGGGAGTTCCTCGCTTTCGAATTTGAACGGGTGCATCGGGACCATCCTGAACAAACTTCATCGGTGCCTCAAGTGACCGGCGAAAAAAATCAATCCAGCGCTCGGAAACCTTGAAGAACTTGAGTACGGCGAACATGGTCGAGTGAGGCAACGAGGGCCCAAACCAAGCGAAATCGGTACGGACCACCGTCATGTCCTGGCCTAGGCGAGTCTTCAAGATGATCTCGGCTGCAAGAGTATGCAATAGAGTTTGAGTAATTTGCTGTCCAGACTTTCGGGTGTCTAGCTCATCCTCGCTATCATCACCGTAAGCCCCTCGTTGCTCCTCGATTTCTCCTTGGAGCTGCTCCAGGAAGATTTCGTTCTCGAAGTGACTCGAGCGATGAGCCTCCACACCAACATCAGCAGCACGACCCGGGCCGATGAAGAATTCGCGACGTTCGCGGTCAGTCAAAGTCATCCGTGCAAGTGATGACTTCCATACAGATTCTGCTTGCTGGAACTTCTCGAACGCATTTTTGAAGAAGACCGACCACTTGACACCGATGTAGCGCAGGAGGATGGTTTGAAGAAGCTCCTCGTCGTGGTAAAAGCGGTAACGTCCATTCAGTTGGCGTCTCTGTTCGACCGGGGTTCCGGCAGGATCCCACTTCCACTTGTCCAAAGCTGACATGCGCATGTTGAGGACATCGGCGATCTCATCAAGCACTACCTTGTTGTTCAGAAAGTCCTTGAGAACCTTACGCTTCTCATCCGTAACGAGGTCGCTTCGAAGAAGTCCCTTGATAACCCATGTCAAGGAGGCCTGACTGAAATGCACGTCTGCAGCCATCTGCTTTTCGAAGTCTTCGGTTTCCCTGCGGAGGATGTAGTAAGCGGACTTGATATCCTTCGTGGAGGTAAAAAGCTTCGTGAGGTAAACATCGATGGCAGCAGTGTCAGTTTCTCGGGCCGTGAACACCATGTCCTCCCATTTCTGACGCTGCTCATGCATCTCCTTCCGTCCAACGCTCTCAAAGGCGCTGCCCATGTCGACGTCCGAGTCAGCCTTATCGACATTTGCAGAAAGCCATTCGTTGACTAGCTTGCCGTAAAGCGCAGCATACTCGTATTTCAGGGAGTGAATATCGAGTTGCTTCTCCAGCTTTGCTTGCCATTCTTGCTGAATCGTAGTGGAGACCGAGGGATCGAATTTGGCTTGCTCCAAGAATCTGGTGATATTGTCGAAATCGGTGGATGTATTGGCATCAATTGGGCCTAGACCTGGCAGGGTTCCATCATTGATCTTGAGCAGGGCTTTGACCTTGTCGGCCTGATCTGTATTGTTTCGAGCAGTATCGAGGAGCTCGACCTTGGCACTCTCGAAGCTACTTCGTTGATACGAGATCTCATCCAGTTTGATGGTGGTAATGGAACTGAGAGTCTGGGAGAGAATATCGGCGGAAGCCATGTTGGCAGAGATCGATGGTATGGGTATGTGTGAGAGATTCGGTGATTTTGCAAAGAAATTGCAGAGTGTCGAATGACCGTGTATTTGCGATGTGTTGCGTTTGACGAGGCGAAGTCCAGTGCAAGTCGAAATTGGAAGATGCAGTTTGTGAAGTCAAAATTAGGTGGGAGGATCTCATGCTCTTATAGAAGTATCCAGCTTTCTACCGGAGGTATTGTTCTGCTTTATTTCAGGCATGAATGGAATGTGAAGCTCAGTACCTGAGCCTTTCAGGCCACAAACCAGTAGAGTCACGTGGTGAGTCACCGGCGATCAAAGAGGCCCCCAAGCGGCAGTGCAGATACGGCTCGCCGAACAAGGGGCCTCACTAGGCATCCACAAGAACAACTGCAAATGAGATAAACAGTGCGTATAAAGGGTACTGTAACGAAGAGTTTCTTTCTACTTTTTGGCTTCAGATTATTAAAAAGGTGCAAAGAATCAGGAAAGACTAAGGGACCAGAATGAATTCTCAGACAGTAAAGACCATTCATTGTTCGACTGAAGACCAAACCCGTGGCCCAGAACAGTGTGACATACGTTGAACTGTAGAGCAGGACATGGTGTCCACTCTGCGTTGTCTAGCTCTCAAAGACGCAATTAAGCAAGAACAGATACCGACATAAAGCGGACATCAGCATAGTGATAGGGATGGCAACAAAAGAGGTCAAGAGAGCTCAAACGCCCATAAGCAGGGACAGCAGTGAGGAAGTCATCTTGGCTGGACGCATAAAGAAGTTGGTGATTCGGAATTGTACTACTGGACAAGGCAGAACAGCAAACAACTACTGCACAGGAGGACGGTTTTCTCAGGACTATCTGGCAAGGAAAGCAACGTAATGCGGGAAGCAGGGGTAGGAGAAAGGCAAAGTCCCCCTTGACCCTTTTGGGCTGCATCCTCCTGGAACAAATGGGCCACTTGCCTGCCAATGGATGCACGCAGGCATGACTGACATATGGCTTGGGTTGATCAAACTTTAGCAACATAGGCAAAGCCCGAAGCTGAAGCAGGGAAATGTACTGGCATTACCAGCTATCCTCGCCGATTATCTTTATTCTGGCATCCTTCTTATCTGAGCTTTAAGAAGCGTCAGATCGTAGAGCCTTTGGTGTATCATAGCACCGGAATGGAAAACTCCTTGCTGGGGCAGCTTCAAGTCTGGACCCAATATGCTCTTCGGGTATTCCAAAGACTTTGCGATCCAAGCTAACTAGCTCCCATGCATACTTCTGATATTATGCAACGTCCTGAGGCTTTACGCGCTCTCCACCGTACTGCTCGCGCTCGAATAGTGGTTCGAGGAGGAAATAACGCGACTTTCCAGCAGCGCGTGTAAGGGATAAATGCAACGAAGAACAGGCCATGATATTATCCTGATAGACTTAAATGGTTAGCAGATTTGGAGATCGAGCAGTGTAGAGTATACTAGAAAGTGGGGAGTTCCATTGAGGTTGTGGTGTGCGTGGTCTTTCATGCCGAAGGAGCAAGCAGCTCGAGGTGATCGAGTCTCGAGTCGTGAGATGATTAGTCATCCATTGGTCTTCTCTCACAAGCAGGTCTCTTTTTTTGAGTGGCATGAACCAGAACGAGCATCCGCTTACAATGTCGTTGGTATAATTGTTTGTACAACAGCTCAACCAGAAATTTAAAATGCCTACTGAGAGGTACTAGGTTCTTGTCTATCCTTGTTTCTTGGGCTCAGGGCACATTTACGAGCAGATTCGAATCTGGCCCCCCCCCCTTTCGGACCACAACTCATGCTCCGAAGCTTTTCTAGAATCAGGCGTCCCAATGCCTCAATCCTGATCTCGTCACATCACAGCTAATCCTCGGTCTTTTCGGCTTCACATTCTCACGAACTGCTTAGTCAAGGATCCTCGATCATCTCTGTGGGGTCCCCCAGTTGACCCCGCCCCTTCGGAAGACCACTCCAAGATTTACTTGATCCAAAAGCTCTAAAGGCCCGTCATCATAGGCGGAATATTTCCAGCAAATTTAGCCTGTTTGTTTTATCCAGGAATATGCAGGTCAAATATGCAGGTACCAACGCGGAAGGGGAGTACCTTTCTCCATCAATTGTCAAGTTCTTTTGCTACCCCTCGCGTCTGAGCCGCAAGCTTACAGCTTCTCAAAGCGATCTTCAACGTCAAGGTCCTGCAAAAGTGAGCAGAGTGGCTATGATAGACCACTAAATGCATCTTGTCCGATGTTCTCCCGCCACTCTTGAAGTCAAGTTTGAGGAAACACGGCGCGAGAGCCGAAGACTTCTATGAGCTGCAAAGTCGTCATACCCCGAAATTGATTGACGTTATTGGGACTATATGAAAGCTATAGAACTTGTCCCAAATTTTGAATTCTTTGGTAAGGCGATCGTCGAAGTGATCAATCACAATGGTTTCTTTCCGTTTACTTGCATTCGCCATTGCGGTCTTAAATTTCGCCTATGGCATCAATGGCGCCCCATCAGAATCTTCTGGAGGAGCAGGAACCAAAAGCTTTCAGTACAAGTACAATGCGGTAGCAATCACAGGAGGAGGCTTCATCACCGGCATCATCGCCCATCCCAAGGAGAAAGACTTGCTCTACACCCGTACAGATATTGGCAGTTCTTACAGATGGGATGCTCCAAACGATCGATGGCTCCCCTTGACCGACTTCATCAGCGAAGCCGATGTTAACTATCTCGGCACGGAGATTTTTGCATTGGATCCCACGGATCCAGATCGTATCTACCTTGCTCAAGGACAGTATATCACACAGAATAATTCCGCATTCTTTGCATCGAACGACCGAGGAGCAACATGGAAGATCTATCCAGCCCCGTTTCCCATGGGATCCAATGATCTCGGTCGAAACAATGGCGAGAGACTTGCTGTCAATCCATTCAAGCCCAATGAGCTGTATATGGGGACTCGAACCCAAGGATTGTGGAAATCGACAGATCGAGCGAAGACCTGGACCAATATCACCAATTACCCTGACGCGTCAGCGAACGGCATCGGTATCGTCTTTGTAATATTTGACCCCAAGAATGAAGGCACGATCTATGTTGGAGCAAATGTACCAAATGGCCTTTACTCTACCACGAACGGCGGCAAGACATGGAAACAGCTCCCAGGCCAACCCAAGGACTGGAGCGCTGTCACAACTGACCTGGAGCACCCTCCGCAAAGCACTGGACCGCAACCCATGAAAGCGGCTCTGGCTTCCAACGGGGTCCTGTATGTAACATACGCAGACTTCCCCGGTCCATACGCTGTTCAATACGGAGCTGTGTACAGTTTCAACACCAAGACATCGGAATGGATAGATATCACACCAGGAGCAAGCAATTCCTACCCCAAGCCATTCACACCACAATCATTCCCACCTGGAGGCTACTGTGGATTAAGCGTTGATGCAAAAGATCCGAACACTTTAGTCGTGGTCTCGCTGGACCGTGATCCTGGACCAGCACTTGACAGCATGTATCTCTCCCATGATGGCGGCAAGTCATGGAAAGACGTCACGCAGCTATCAGCACCGTCAGGCACTGAAGGCTACTGGGGACATCCCATCGAACAAGCTGCCTTGAAAGATGGCACTCCTGTTCCTTGGCTCAGCTTCAACTGGAACGCTCAGTGGGGAGGATATGGAGCACCTTCACCTATCCTGGGCGTCGCCAAATTCGGATGGTGGATGGCAGCTGTACTGATCGATCCTTTCAACAGCGATCACGTTATGTACGGCACAGGAGCTACGATTTGGTCGACTGACAACCTCAGCAGGGTTGAGTCGAACTGGTCGCCAAACTGGTACATTCAAGCGCAGGGTATTGAGGAGAATGCTGTCTTGTCCATGATCAGTCCAACAGAGGGTGCAAATCTGTACAGTGGACTTGGAGACATTAATGGCATGCGACATGACGACCTCACCGTTCCACAACCTATGTTCGGTACCCCTGGTTTCTCCAACCTCGATGGACTTGACTGGGCCGGCCAAGCTCCAAATGTGATTACACGCTCGGGAGGCAGTGGCACAGTGTATGCCGATGGTTGTGGCAACGGGGCTTACTCCACAGATGGTGGGTATGGATGGATCAAGTTTCTCACTTGTGCACCGGGTGTCAGCAATACTACCTGGGTCAACGGTTTCATTGCAGTCGACGCCTCAGCAAAGTCTTTTGTCTGGGCCTCTCACTCATCTGTCGCGCCAGCAAACACCAGCGGGCCTTACGCTACCCAAGATTTTGGAAAGACCTGGACCTCACCACGCGGACTGTCCGTTCAGACGGGTAACTTCAGCGCCGATAAAGTCCAAACAAAGACCTTCTACGCATTCGACACCGGCGTATGGCATATCAGTACCGACGGCGGAGTATCCTACACCTCGAAAACATCAAAACAGACCGGTTTGCCCGCCGGCGCCGGTGCCGCGCCTGTAGTCAACTTCCTCAAGGCAGGCGAGATCTGGCTTCCTCTCGGAACAGCTGGCTTATGGCACAGTACCAACTTCGGCGGCAGCTGGAGTAAGATCGGGGGCTCCAGTATCGTAGCCTCTCAATTCTCTGTGGGAGCTCCGGCTCCTGGCCGCAAGAACCCTGCGCTCTATATGTGGGGCAAAGTGAGTAAGAATGGGGCGCAGGGTGTGTATCGCTCTGATGACGCTGGAGACAGCTGGGTCAGGATCAATGATGAGGCGCATCAGTATGGAGGGCCGAAGTTAATTGTGGCTGATACGAGGGTTTACGGACGGGTGTATCTGGGTACCTTTGGAAGAGGTATTGTGTATGCGGATATTGCTGGGGAGGGAAGTGGTGTTTTGCCTGGTACCTTCGGCATTTAGATATAATGGAAAAGTGTGATTCAGATAGAAAATCACATTTCATGAGACTTTAGAGAATATATCATGGCTTGGCAAGCCCCTCGCTTAGCGTGAAGAGCCCAAAACAATCACGGTCCATGGTGTGGCAAAGGGCCACCTCAAACCATTAAAGTTTTCAAGGAAACACAAATATCCACAAAAGGAAATCTACACAGCGACATCCGGCCTTGATCCTGCAAAAGGAGCCGCGAAACCATACCTCTCCCAATCCATAACCATACCTGGCTCCCTTTCTGCTCATCGTTAGCACCGAAACATCCACTGAAATCAAAAGATCAACAAGTTAGCCAACGACGTACCATGATCCGGCGGGAAAGTGGCCCGTCTGTGCTCATAATATTTATCTCTCAGGTTTCCCTCCGCAGTAGCTGCATATGTCGCGTAAACCATCGCGCGGGGTTTCGGCGTTTTGTTAGGCCCAGAGCGATGAGCGAGATGAGAGCCGAAAAACAAGATGTCCGCTGCCGAATTTTAACTTCAGTCTTTCTCTCATCACCATCCTAAATCTAAGCAGGCAGCTAAAGAGTAGGAAGAAGCGAGACTAAAGCTTACCAGGTTCCAGCGGCACAGAAATCCACTCATGAGCATGTTCCCAATCTGGATGGATTTGCCCGCCAGTCAAGAAGTGGACGTCCATCTTGTGCGAGCCAGGCACGACCTGCAGGCAGCCATTCTCAGCTGTGGCGGGATCTACTGCCAGGTTGGCTGTTAGGTGCTCTATTTCACCGATGTGGTCGTAAGCTGGCGCGTCGAGATGGGCGGCGAAGCCGTTGCCCCTGTAAGAAAGTAAACAAGTGATGTGGGAAACGGGATGAATTGGCAGGGTAGGATCCTTACCAAGCAGATTTGTAATTGATCTTGTCCTTGAAGAGTGACATAGGCTGATAAGTATCAGTGAATGGTACGTCCATCTCAAAGTTAAAGGAAGTCGAAAGAACTTACCACTCCAGCAAGTCTTCCCAACACCTCAGCAATTGCATCGCCTCTTAATAATCCATCGAAAGCCGGATGATAATCCACGAACTTCTCCGTTCTCATGAGCTGTCTCTCACCATTGACGTTGATCTCATCGTACGGCATCCATTTACCCTTTTCCTTTGGCCACGCATGCACCTGCCCTGCCCATAGTTGAAGGTCTTTACCAGTGACGAGACCGTGCTCGGCTGCGCGGACGACGAGGAAACCTTGCGAGTTGTACTGGTCAACTTGCTCTTGCGTGAGTGTGAAGACCATGATTGCGACTTGAGACTTGAGATGTGGGGTTAAGAATTGAGATTTTGTTTTGAGATAGCACTGAAGCGTGCACTTTAAGCGTGCATGTGTTTTATATCGTGGTTGGTTGGTTCCTGAGACCGGACTTCCCACCGATGTTGTGAAAGTCGCTTACGACGCCGAGCATGGATGTTGACACAACACGATTGATTGGCCGTCGGAGCGACTAAGAATGGTTGGACGTGCTTCTCATTCAGTGCGGGACTTGAAGCCGATGCGTAAGGTGGTGACTGACTAGATGATAAGAATGGGAATTGTCTTTCCCCAAATATACAATTTTCATCAACCCGTTATCACAACTATGGCATCCACAATGCTGCCTTCTGTCGTCTCCCGAGCCGAAGAGACAATTGCAACTCTTTTCTCGTTCATCACCGCCCAAGGCAGTTCAGACTATCTCGGCGAATCTGTGTCTCAGCTTCAGCACACCTTGCAAGCTGCACATCTCGCGAAGCAAGCAGGTGCTGACGACGAGACAGTGCTCGGCGCCTTACTTCACGATGTCGGACGCTTCATCCCACAGAGTATAGAAATGCCTAAGATGATTGCTCCCAGCGGCACGTTCATTGGACGTGCAAGTCATGAGGTCCTAGGAGAGAGGTACCTCAGAGAGCTGGGATTTAGTGAGAAGATTTGTCAATTGGTAGGAGCGCATGTCATGGCCAAACGCTACTTGACTGCTGTGGATGGGAAGTACTATGATGGGCTGAGTAGGTCGAGTAAACAGACTTTGGAATTTCAGGTAAGAAAGTCATTGAGATCCTCTGGATATTGCTTTCTGACTGCTCAAGGGAGGCATATTTACCCCGGAACAGGTGAAGGAGGCTCAGAAAGACCCCTGGCTTCAGCAGAAACTAGCTGTTCGAAGATGGGATGATCTGGCAAAGGATCCGAACTTGAAGGTCGAGCCACTCTCGGCTTATGAGGATATGGCCATCAAGTCTCTTCTGGGTATGTTCCTATCGTGTCACATTCGAGCAACCTCTAAAATTCTCAGAATCTTGGTCATCCGTCACTTTACACGGAAGAGAGTACTCGCTTCCTCAGAAACGAACAGTCGTTGTTTGTGTTGATGGTTTCGATCCCGAGTATCTGGAACAAGGTATCAAGGATGGAATCATCCCAAATCTAGCCGCATTTGTCAAGAATGGCTTCCACACGAATGCCAAGAGTTGTATGCCGTCCTTCACAAACCCAAACAATGTCTCCATCATTACCGGCGCACCACCTTCAATCCACGGGATTGCTGGGAACTACTACCTCGATCGAGCTACCAAAGAGGAGCATATGATCACCGACAATACTTTTCTGAGAGGCACCACTATCCTTTCTTTGCTCGTCAGGAGGGGAGTTCGAGTTGCAGCAATTACAGCAAAAGATAAGCTTCGCCGGATCCTAGCTCACGAGATCGATGGATCTATCTGCTTCTCAGCAGAAAAGGCCGGAGATGCGACTCTCAAGGATAATGGAATCGATGATGTCGAGTCGTGGATTGGCCGACTAGCCCCACCTCAATATTCTGGAGAGTTATCTCTCTATGTTCTAGATTCGGGTGTCAAGCTGCTCGAACAAAATAGAGCTGATTTCTTTTATCTGACTTTGTCCGATTTCATTCAACACAAGCACGCCCCAGGTAGCAAGGAGGCGAATAGCTTTATGAGCGATCTGGACCGTCGCATCGGTCAGTTGGTTGACCTTGGTGCTGTTGTTGCCGTTACCGGAGACCACGGGATGAGTGACAAAGCTGATGGAGATGGCCATCCCAATGTAATCTTTCTCGAGGACCAGATTTCTAGTCGATGGGGAAAGAACGCAGTGAAAGTCATCTGTCCCATCTCCGATCCTTTCGTTCGACACCATGGCGCCCTCGGATCATTTGTGCGAGTCTATGTGACATCGAGCGAGCTACTGAAGCCTATCTTAGACTTCTGTAAGTCAATCTCTGGCGTTGAAGAAGCGCTGTCGGGTCATGATGCAGCACAGAGGTATGAACAGCCGCTGGACAGAGAAGGGGACATTGTGGTGGTTTCCAAGAAGAACTTCGTCATTGGAAGCCGGAAAGAAGATCATGATTTATCTCAATTGGAAGGGCATCGGTTGAGATCGCATGGCGGCTTGTCTGAACAGGATATCCCGTTGCTGTTGTCTCAACACTTGGCGAGCAGCCGGCCCATGAAGAAGAATTGGAGAAATTATGACATCTTCGATCTGGCGCTGAATATAGACTGAAAGGTTGTGCATAGATTAGAAGTGCTGCCCGGAATTATGGTCTATCGGCCAAATTTCAAACTGCTGATTCGACAGAAAGTCATAGTTCCCAAGCGAGAATCCGTCTAGTGTAGCTCCTACCGACCAATCAATTTGGTCGTGCACCACATGCGTCTGATCCGATGTATCCATGTTGTGATCATGATTGGGTACCTCAACTGGATTATTGAGTCTTGTCTCTTGAAACTGTACCAGAAGCCGCCTTAATCCCTCTGTGATTCGTGCTAGAAGATGACTGGATCTTATGGTCGAAGCGATGCTTTCAAGAATGACAACACTCTGCCGAAGAAGCTTCAGTATCTCCGTAGCATCAACTTGTAGGACATGGGAGTATGTCGTCGAGATCCGAAACAAGAATATGGACGCGAAGGCAATCATGGTGTCGAAATACAGGGGCAGATTGCTCATGAATGATTTGAATTCGTCATCAGTGTCGATGCTACGGAGTATCGATGTAGCGGAGCGGACCGCGCTGTCTGCGGTCTCCTGCATTTCTGGAGACAGTATTTTGGCATTATCACCAGCGTCGGTCGAAACGCCTCGGAAAGCATGAGAGCAAAGGTAAAGCTTTGCGAAGTGATAGTGGAGCCCGACACCTTTGCGAGGGTAATTTCCTATGGTGGCATGTGGTTTGAGCTTCTCGCTCCATTCCAAACGCCAAGTATCGAGAGCTAAATTAAACCGCAGAACATTTCCGAAATCGTTGTCGTGGATTGCCTGACGCGTATCTGTGCCGAATGAGGAGAAAACTGCAGTCGAGATCGTCCAAAGCTTGACTTGACTTATGAGTCGACTATCATCTTCTGTGGCGAACTGGCATGCAAGGAATAAGTCCACAGCTGCCACAGCCTCATGTTCACCAGTCAAAGGAGGTCTCTGAAGCTCCAGTCAGCTTAGCGCTTGACCTAAAATCTGAGCAACTTACACCGTACGCAATGGAGAACTGGTGGTTGCACACATGGACCAAATAATATAACCTCGCGGCGACATACGATGCTCGATCACCCGCTATAGCTCCCCGGTAAGCACAATGAAGCTGCATCTCGGTCGCTAGACGGACAGCTATACCGTGATCAGACACAGGGACACTCATTGCAAGATCAGACCTAGCAAACTTACCGTTTCCGACCAAATTCCATGAAACGTCGGGCAGCCAAAACGCGCCGATACACAGAGCGCGAATGTCCTGTAAAGAGTTCCTGTTCGAGAATAAGCGTGCAGCACTTAGCCGAGTAAATTCCTCATAACATCTCTCGTATGGGATATCGGCGGACACAACATGCAGACTGACAACAGCACAAATCGCTGCTAAGAGAAATGAAGAGCTGTTTCGAACCGAGTCGAAAGTAGATCCTTCTTCCAGTACACGGTAGATGTAATTGTCATGCTTGGTGACATATACATCAAACATCATCTGTCCTTGCTCCACTGTCAGAATTCCACGTGAGATGATGTCGAAAGTCGGTGCTCTTGGTTCTCTTCGAAAAGCTGGAGATTGATGCTGAGTGACTTCGGAGACAAAAGAAGCAGGAATTGCCGCTGGACCGCGATCATGGCTTGGGGTCGGATTCCAAGAATCGCTGGTATTCTCGGTTTGGGGAGTAAGATGACTTGCTGATCCGCCAGCCGAGCTTGGCAGACCTCCATCTGCCTGCAACAACTCTGGCATTGAGAATCGATCAGCCAGCAATGACATGGAAGACTTCAGTCCCGATAGTTCACTTTCAATCCGATCTTTCCATCTGGGAAATGTAAGTAAGGCCCGGAAGTCTGGGACGCTCAGCAGCTCATTACTTACGTGGCATCACTTTCCAGCAGCATCTGCAAACTTTTCTTCACAGCACAAGAGAGGCCCCTTCTTTTGCATCTTGTGCACGGATTACCAGTCTGCTGTACATCGCATTTGACCTTTTGCTTCCGGCATGATACACAGGCTGTGATCTTACGTGAAATGTCTACTTGTACCTGACCTCCCAACTCTGCTTGCAGAGAACTTGTTGGCACAGGGATCCCAGATGCTGAGGACTCTCTCAAGTTTTGATTCTCCATAGAGTGAGGGAGAGGAAAGGAGGAGCTAAGGAAGACGTTTGTCAATCTCGATCGTTGTTGGTCCTATTGTCGCGATTCCGCGTCGTCAAGAATGTACCAGACGAGAGCTAATATTACACGTGATATTTAGGTACTGTACTGCACGTGAGAAGACACTAAAGCACGTTGAGATCGAGATCATTTGATTGGCCAATTTCTTAGATCTGGTCTTCGCACCGATTAACATAAAGGGCTTAGATTTCTTGCGGACTTCCCACCGACAAGGCCGAGACCCAAGAATTGAATGCTATCGAAGTTTCAACATCCTCGCATTAATCGCCGTTCACTCCGATCAAGAGCATTCTATGTAGATTATATCGAAATTCGTGCTCGCATGGTTTTCACACGTGGCTTGAAAAGTACCTTCTGTTCGCTGCTGACAATAATCTCTGATGGATTTCTTGCTTGAGCTTTGCGGTCTTCGAAGCGACCATGGCGCAATGAGACGTCTGTCAATGTCTAAAGAAGCCTGTATATAAGATACAAATAGCTTCGTCTAATATCGTTACTATGACAAGGCATTATCGACAGCGCGTTATAACTTGATACTCTTGGAGAAAAATTTCTAGCCAAAATGAATCCTGACCGCCGAAGTGATCATGAGCAGCGGGCCATCGAGCAGAAAGTGTCTTGGTGGACAACTACTAAATTCCTAATGATGTACGTATGTTTCTTTGCATCTATAGAAAATTTCATCACTCACAGCTTCAAGGGCAGGAGTTGGCTTTTTCGCTGATGGATACCTGAACATCACGATCGGCCTCGGTCAGTATGCCCACCCGTCTGAGTAACAACTTTCTGATGAAAAGCAGTCGTACCGATGCTCGGCTTCATCTACTTCAAGGATGACAAGAATGCGGTCCCAACTGTCAAGTCCTCCATCATGAAAGGTGCATTGAGCTTGGGGATGATCGTTGGACAACTTGTGTTTGGGGTTCTTGGTGATGCACTTGGCCGCAGAAAAATATATGGAAAGGAACTTATGATCACTATCTTCGGCACACTGATGGTGATTGTAATGCCAACAAATCTTTCTCACGAAAGTGTTGTCGTTTGGGTGACAATGTGGCGGCTCTTCACAGGTGTTGGCATTGGAGCTGGTGAGTCCGACAAGTCTTTGCCCTTATTAGATTTAAACTGACTCTGCACTTAGACTACCCCATGTCATCAACCCTCTCTGCCGAACATAGTCCCTTTCGATCTCGAGGAAAGATGGTCCTTGCCGTATTTGCTTCCCTTGGTCTCGGAAACTTCACTGCTGCAATCGTATTCGTAGTTCTGCTTGCCGCGTTCAAAGGGTCGATCTCCGACAACGTCAATCACCTGGAATGGGTGTGGAGGCTACTGTTGGGGCTGGGAATAATTCCTGCCGCTGCAACATTATACGCTCGGTTACGGATGAAAGAGAGCATACCCTATGAGAAGTGTAAGTTTTTTAACTCAAAATATACTTCGAGGTACTAACTGCGGAGATGTCGATCCATCGTCGGGCTCTCGTGGCGTGCGCCAGCAGTGGGTCGAATTCAAGGAATACTTCTCGGACATCAAACATGCCAAGGTCCTGTTTGCAACATGTATGACATGGTTTCTCTTGTAAGTCCTAGTCGCTAGCCCTCTTTTGATTTATCGAATTCTCTCTGACAGAAAACCATAGTGACATCGCATTCTACGGCGTCAATCTCAATCAGAGCATCATTCTGTCGCAGCTCGGTTACGGGAAAGGCAAAACGGCATGGGCCACTCTCCATAATCTGGCAATCGGAAATATCATCGCATCTGCTGCAGTGAGTACAAGCAAGTCCTTAAGATCGACAGCATAGCTAACAACATCAAGGGATTCATGCCTGGATAGTGAGTACCCTTTGCTGCGTTCCTTGTTCGCTCTCTACTAAACTTCAAAGCTATGCCGCAATTCCTTTAATCGATGTTGTTGGTCGAGTGCGCCAACAGTTTATCGGTTGTATCTTAGTCGCAGTAATTTACGCGATTTGGGCAGGTGTAGTGAATATCGCTCCAACTGGCGCTCTGATGACCCTATTCACACTTTCTCAGGTAATGTCACAATTTATTCGTTTCTTCTCATTGTCCTTTGCTGACACTCATAGTTCTTTCTCAACTGTGGCCCTAATGTTACGACCTTCCTCATACCCGTCGAGGTCTTCCCAACCCGCGTCCGGTCTACCGCTCACGGCATTTCTGCAGCAGCAGGAAAAGCCGGTGCAGTGCTTACGACCTTTGCTTTCGGATCTGTCACAGAAGCCATCGGTATTCGAGGCGTACTCGGTATCTTGAGTGGAGTCATCTTCCTTACTGCCCTTCTGACTTTGATGATTCCCGAGACCAAGGGAAAGAGCCTTGATGAGATCGAAAATGATACGATCTATGGGAGAAGCATTGAGAGATCCTCGACCTTTGTAAATGGTACACAGAAAGCCACTGCAAGTTCGTTGAGTAGTGGTGATGTCTTTGTTGCGAGCGCTATCGAGAGTATTGAGGTCACGAAGAAGTGAAGATGGACACGCACGAGGACTTATGAAAGGAAGGAAGAATGGAAGATAATTCGGATAATCCGGTTTTGCTTGTCAATGAATTCTTTTCTATGTAAACTCGCGTTACGCGCCAAAATGTGATTCGCCTCTCGTTGCGCCAATGCGAAGATAGCCCCTCTTTGTGCTGCAACATTCTGTTCCAATGGTTGTTGACATCTCGCTTGCCCCTATCGCTTAGGCAGGCGAGTGCAAAAAGCTTGGCACAGCTGTCACAAATGCTTCGCCAGTCCAAGCCTTGTAGAAGCTCGTCAATAAACGCGTAGAGGCAATCGCAAATCATTTTCCCAGATTCAAGGCGTCCCGATCACTGACGCAGTCGGTTTGCCACCACCTGGTTAGCTTCGTAGTAGTGTTGAGGCATTTTGTCGGCGGGTGAGGTCCCCAGCGAGATTCCGATGGGCTTCAAAGGCATTCTAGCTGGGCCGTGCTCTCCTACGGCAGTGCTACAGTAGTAAATAATGAACCAATAGAGAGCTGTCATTTGAATCATTTCTAGTTCTTTATAGTTTCCAGTCATTGGGTTGCAGGGAAAGAGTTTGCGAAACTTTGATTCTGCACTTTAAATGTAAGTCCGCTTATTAAGTAACGCATCTGCTAACAGGCCATTGGAAAACATCGTGATATATTCAGGTATGTATTTGTACGTAATAGATAAGTCCATCAATGGGATTCCAAAACTTCAAGGTCCGGACTGTGTCTATTGCCTCCAATCATCCTGCCCGTTACTACCAAACAAACATATCGGCCTCAAAGCCAGCACTCGAAAATATTGAGCCATCAGCCATGTCTGTCAAATCAGATAGATTGGAAAACCAGTCTCCCGCAGATGTCATCGAATTCTGTGGACCAAGCATAGCTGTGAAAGCTAACTCGGTGCTGGGAAGATTTGGTGGCCAGAGGCCATCGAGGTAGCACGGTTGTGAATTCGAGCTCGATCCTGTTTCCACAGACACAATCTCGAAGCACAAAGAAGTTGGAGATCTTCGATCTGAGTGTTTAACTACTATCTAGAGTTGAAAGTGTGTGGTATTAAGTTGATATTGGTAGAATAGTGCTAACTGTATCGACGTTGAGCGACTCGGCAAAGCGTGCCGAGAAACGCTACTAAATGATAGAGCATTTCTACTTGAGGAACCATCAACCACACAACCGGTACCCCTACAGAGCTCTACAGTAATCAATACGAAGACCATACGCGTATCGATCATACCACTAGTCTGTAAGGCTGCAGAAGATCGGCAGCGTCTGAGGGGAGCGGCCGTGTAATTTGCGGGAGTTCTGAGGAGACAAAGCAGGAGGAATACCTGAACTTTTACTCAAGACGATTGCTTGTTCTGTGCTATTTCCTCACTTAATGCGGATGTACGTATGATGGCGTGTGAAAACACTGACGGTATGGAGAATTGAGGTATCAAACTCAGGAGCCAAAATCATCGCAACAGGGTCCGAAATCTATTGGTTGATGATGAAGCTACAAGAACGGGTAACACATTCTTGTTAGAACATCGAGTGATTTACTAACATAACAGGGTCCGAAATCTATTGGTTGATGATGAAGCTACAAGAACGGGTAACACATTCTTGTTAGAACATCGAGTGATTTACTAACATAACAGGATACACAGAAATGGCTCAAGCGATCGACGTATCTATGAGCAGACACAGTCTTGGTTTGCTTAACTCCATACGAGAAAAAATTACTCTTTCAATGAACATCGCATACCATTCATCGTTCCAGAATCCACTTTTCGCATCGCAGCAACCGGCCGCAGTTTTTATGAATAGATTTGTTGTCCGTCCACGTATTGGTCCACCACCTTCTCCCCGACACCTGAGCATCCATATATTTTGATATCTACCATTTCATCGACGTGAAGAGGGACAATGATTAATGTTGACCAGTAATTAACAGCCATACATATAGGAGGAAGCTCAATAGGAGTGGCGATCTGCTTGTTTTCCTTCCAGGCTTTAGCGAAAATTCTCAAACAAAATAGTAAGTAGTCGCACCACGAAGCTGCTTCTTGCGACAAACACTCACATTTCGGACTGATCTACAGGCTGATCGTCATTTGGTACAGATTTTGTCCAATTCTCTGGGGGTAGGCCATAAATCTCGTTAGGTACATCACATGGATGAAGTGTAGGCGACGACGTGCCGGGTCTCATGGCCTCAAAGTATAAATCTTCAGAGCGATCCATGTCCGTAGCAGTCTTGCAATGAACTTCCTAATGCTGAGATCGAAGCAGAGGAGAAGTTCTATAGAAGATATACTGACTCAACGATGATTTGCGTGTGTGTGTATTTTTATGGTTCCTCGGCGTGAACGGATGCGCTAAGTGATGATCGTCCCACAGAAGTTCTGGAAGTGCAACAGAGCACGTTTCTTCGATCAAATATGAAATTGGTTGACATCAGGTCCCAATCATTTCCCATCAGAGTTCCAAGCCTGGATCACAACAGTCCCCGTGTTTCCGTACGCCACTCACTGCCCATACTTATTTCCGGCAATCGAGACTTAAGCGAAGGGGCAAAACAAAACACGCCGAAAAACACACCAGGATTTGCAACAACTACCCTTTTCAGAAAAGCTGGAGAAGATTTAAAAGGCTACAATTTGAACGGAGACTGACGTGAAGCGAGTGTCGAAGATGAGCCACTTATTACGTATCAATGTAGCCTGACCGTGCGCCTCCGCCCCTCTACTGAGCGTCGTTCCTTCTCATCGTAGATTTCCCCATCCATGATGCCATCAGCATAACAGCAACCCACATATCCAAAGTCATCCCGAATATCAACTGCTTTCTGCCTGATGGTGAAAGGCATACTGCTTCCATCGAACACCCAAACTTCATCCCCTACCTCCGTCTCCCAATGTCCCAAACCCATCGTCCCATTCTTCGTGACGAAGAAAGTCTGATTTTCAACATATCTGTGCCAAAACTCAAGACCATTGATTGTTCCACGTCCAGTCTGTACAAATTTGGAGATATCCGTAAAGTCTTGATTATTGGGTTGCCGTTCCACCCACTGCTCCCCGTCTCGAATCTTGTTGCTTACTACAACCCTGAAGAATGCTTTCGAGAAGCTTTCGTTGACGAGACCGCCCGCTATTGTCGCATGGTACTTGCTCCCTATGTTCATCCAAGATCGTAATGTCTCTGCAATCATGGCAGAACTTTTGGCGGCGCTTTCGGTGAGCCTTGTGCCAATGATCGCGATTGTGTCCACCGCAACACCTGTCAAATTTAACGTCGTGATGTCACCGGATGACTTTGATTCCGAGGCCTCAAGCTCACTGAGAAGGGATTCTTTGTCTAATTCTCGACCAGCACATGCATCGCACGCCTCGTACCACCAACGGAGATACCATCTATCGACCTGATGAGGCAATTGGCGTCCCTCACAATCGCCCATATCGCAAACCCAAGTTGGCAAACCACCTGTGCCTTGACCTCGAAGAGCCCGCTGCTGCACCACAAGAGGGAGTAGATTGCCATGATTCAAAATCACGTCCAGAGTAAACGCGGTATAGATTTGAGCTACCGACGTTCCGTAATTGCATTTGTCAAGGAAAACACGATCCATAACAGGCGGCAGCAAGCCTAATAGACCAAATACTTTGTCCTTAGGATCGGTGGCCCTGCGTCCGCACCACTTGATAACGGTCTGAACTGGCTCTTCGTATTGGGAGTGGGCACTGTTGATCCAGATCACGTTGCAGAATAGCCAGCCAAAAGTGCGATCCATGATTGCCGACAAGTCAGGCGTAGTTGGCTTCCACATCAGATCGGACAGCTCAGCAGGCAGACCTGTGCCAGTCCACACATGAGAACACTCGGTCAATGTCTCCCATGACAGTCGAAACGGACCCCAAAGAAACATCTTATTGGACGGCAAAATAGCTTCTTGTACTGTCCAGACACGTTCCCACCAATGATGAACACCGACTCCAATACTGCTTAATGCGTTGATCGGGCCTTCGAACGCAGAAGCAGAAGCGGTACATGGGGGTACTGGAAGGCTACGATCCACCATCCAGCTGAGAACATCTAGAATAGCTTCTGCATCCGCCTGACGAACATTCTCGCTGACTTCATCCATCCAAATGAGACATTGATGGCAGTTTGAATAAACCTGTCCCATCAAACGCACCTGTACTGCCTTTTCCTCCTGATTTTGCTGGTCGATACACAACTGGTCTATCCATATCGTCTTCTTCTCGTCCTTCTGTCGCATGCGAAGAAGTGCCGCGTAGAGATTGTCAGTAATCAAGCACTCTCGATTGTCGACGAGTATGCATTTTCTGCTTCCTGAATTGCCCCATCGATACGATAGAGTATCATAGATGGGCTTATCTGACAAGTTGACGACTCGAATTTCACATTTCAGAGGAGCCTGAGTGCCCTCGGAGCCGCAAGGAAGGATTTCCAGGATCCGGATCTCATTCTCGAGCATGGCGATGTCGATCAAGGGGGAGTCTTCTGGTCATGCACCGTACGAGGCTCGAGTGCCAGAATGTTCGAGATGATAAGAAATTGGAGTTGTATACCCAGTGGTGGGGTCGAAAGGCTAAAGCGGGCTTTCCTGGTTCGTACAGTAAAATCTGACAAATTTCCTGCCCATCCGCCGACGTGCATTGGAACTTTATGTACTGTGATTTAGCCGGAACAGGGGTCTGTTGTTCATTTACCTCAAGCTAAAATGAATCCCTAATTCCGTAGAAAGTAAGTTCTCTGTTCTTTTATTCGAGATTAGTCTCACAGATTAAATACTTTAAGTGACAGACCAACGAGTTGACGAATACGGAGCTTCACGATTTCGTATCTCTTGCACTGTCTTTCGGCCTTCCATTTCTGACGACGGGAAGCGTGTCAAGCTCGCTGTCATCGGCATGAAAGTCTCTTGAGCTATTGTAAATGCATTTCCCAATCGACCAAGCTGCCCCTGCCTAGGCATCTGAAAACCAATCAAGGTGACAATAAGACCTACAAATTGACTTATGTATGACCTTCCCACACCTTGATTGTCTCTCATATCTCAGTCTACAGCCTCTTCAAGTTCTCCTTGAACATTCCGGCGCCATTCTCCAAATCATGTCCCCAACCACTTTTCTCCATCCACCCATTACTATTCTGAGTAGCACCACAACAGCACAGACAGGTACAAACCCGTAGTCTCCTGACCTTTCCACTTGTTACCACATGATATGAACCCCAAAACCAGCTAAACAACAGCATACCACTAAACATAGCTACGTACTGCCACTCCTCGTCCACCCGGTCTCCGGAGAAGTAGACTTTCACATATGCGAGGAGTAAGAGAGACATGGAACCCGAGAACAAAATCATGGACAGAAAAATAACTGCCTCATAGACTCTCCTGTCCATGGAGATTCGTGGGTGTTCGGGATCTGCGAGCAGACGGTAGATGTTATGGAGCGTACCATGGCGGAAGAAAGAATCGGACATCGTGGAAGTCTGTACGTGTATAAATGCACTGAAAAGGTTTTGAGAGATTTCTGAGCAGTATACTTTTCGGAGTCTGTCTCCAAAACAATTTGACACAATATAGTAGTGTGGTGTAAAGAGAATGGTCCATGGTACTAATCGAACCTAAGAAGACCCGGCTCCAGTCCGGCCCCAAATCCACAAAGCGCACAGTAAGATCCAACACCTCTACAGCAGCCCAGAGACCTCGGATTTTCAGCTTCACAAGAGGAAGTAATGTCCTTCCTACCCATCTCAGGCAGAGTCAAATAAAAATAATATAAACTTTCCAAACTGCCCTTTTCCGCAATTCCCTCCATACTAATCCCCTACTCCAACTTCTCCTCCCCACCCCTCCCACGAGTACATGCACAAAAAGATTCCCCAACCTTTCTCTCCTCATTACCACCATCAAAAGCGCGTCTGATGAATCGTGAGAAACAATTTGACGCCACAACAGACGTAACAAACAGCACCGCTGAAACACAGCCCACAAACCACCATTCGGGATCGACCAACTCCCGGTCTTCTCCAATCTTAGCCACCGCGAGACTTGCAGAAAGGCCGAAAAGTATGACGTGGGTGTAAAATCAAAAGCCGAATAAGTAGGCGGCTTTGCGAGTGAGCATTATTTCGTGTCGTGGGGTCTTGCTGTGCTGGTGTGGGGGAATGGAGGGTTGGGTTGGTGATGACATGACGAACACTTTGACTTGTGCGAGTGTGCCGGGCGTTTGATCTGTAAATGAAATAGAAGCCTGGCCTGAGAATGACAAGGGTCTGTCGTGTTAAAGTGAAGTGACGCAGAACAGGATCGAAGCTCTCGAATAGAAGTGCTTCAAAGGCGAGAGAAGAAGGACGGCTATGTGGGAGAATCCTGAGTGTTCAGATATTGTTCCAGAAGGGAAATTATAAGCATCAGAAATAATTTGAGAGAAATGAGGCAAGATGAATAAATGAAACTCGGCCGCGGGAGTCCGCTTCATTAGTCGCCGCGCACAAGCTCCTTTCAAAGCAGGGAAACTTCCCATAACGATATACGTACTGCTGATGGAATATCACAAACGTGCACCAAGAATACGATTGTGGGATGAAAAGACGTTTTGCCTCGTTTCTATTCGTTGGTGTCGGCATGCGACAAGTCTATTGCCTTTAAGCCAGCGAAAGCCTCTTTTGCTCTCTGGCATGGTCATCTGACATCGTGATGCCCACGAAGTAGCAGTCATACAGCTTGCAATACAAGCGGTATGTTGCGATTGATACTAGGACAAGTTCTACCGCCATCAATACATCACTTTACTCCGAAAAAACCCACACCATCTCTCGCGACCTTGATAGCCTTTCTCAAAGCCTGCTCCTCCGTATCAGTCCATTTGACAGAAAGCTCGTCCCACTTCTTGAACTTGTATTCTCTTTTGTATTGAGATTGCATAGCTTGCATTCTGCTCATCTCTCGTGGGTCGCCTGAGCCGCTGTAGATCACGAAAGCTGTGCAAGGAGGAAGTGCCTCGTAAACTTTAGAGATGCGGCGAGTAAGATCTGCAGTAGCGGTAACAATGCTTGTTCCGTCCGACTTGATTACCGGCAGTAATGGGTCGCCTGTGATCGCTGTCAAAGGCTTCTCGTTCTCAGAAGCCACAACAGCAGCCTTATCGAGCGTGCTTCCTTGCATTTCAGCATCAACGACAGCAGCAGCCTCAGCAGCCGCAACCTTATTATTGTTCCACCATCCTTTCACAGCTTCGAGTTCTCTAAACCGGGCCCATATAAAGTCGACTCCACCGCCAGGGATCTCCTTTCCATCATGATCGCCTTTGACAGCACGGATGACTCCTTCCATAACATCTTCATCACTCTTACAACCGATTGGGAAGTTCGCTGCTGCACCTGGACCTTTTTTTGGCTCTCCCCAGTCGATAGCTGCACTGGATTTGCTGTTTATTGGACTTGGTATGGCAGAACCGCCTTGGCTTTTGTACTTGACACCCGCGCGAGCAACTCGCTTGAAGATATTCTCCCCTTGTGCATCATTGGTACCCCACTCCTTTCCCTTTTCGCACTTCTGCTTCAGAAGATCGAGGCAGCATCTCGCGTCTTCGATAGAATCGTGACCAGCTCCTGGCCCAGTGGTGCCATGTCCTTTTTGTATCTCCCGATTCAAGTACTTCTGTGCTAACCACTTGAGAGACGATTTGAGAGGCGGACCTCTTGGATGAGGGTATATTAGTGCAGTGTCGATGATGAATGGGTGTGTGATCTTTAATGCATTCAAGTCGGAATTGAGTGAGTGCCCAACGAGGATAGCTCGAGGGTGAAGTATTGACAATAGCTTCTTCTGAATGTCAGCCAGGGTCGTCGTAATCGGCTCAAGCATTGCTTCTGTGATACCAGAATATCTGTACAATGTTAGCTTCTTCTATCAAAGTTCAATCGAAAGCTTACTGTGTAACATAGTTGATGATCGGCTTGTCTGGCTTCACGAGCTCGTCAAGTACTACCGAGCCATCCCATCCCACGATACTGATACGAGTGAGGGACAGCTCGTCTTGACCTGAGGCCTGTTTTCCTGTCACGCACATCTCGCAATCCATTGCCAGGACCTCGCGACCTGCTGTGATCGAACCGGATTCAACCTCGTTGTATGGGGTAGTGCCATCTGCGAAATGCTCGACGAGCGTATCGACCCATCCATCATCGGTAGAGACATTATTCGCGCGACGAAACTTCAAAAGGTTGGCTTTTCCTTCTTCGTCGTCGTATGATGCTGGATGAAGTGTATAGTCGTTCTCTAGCAGCTCTTCTGGGGTATGTACGAAATCTGGTATTGGTACGCGGACGTTCTTCCAGCCTTGTGGTTCCTTCGCCGGCGTAGCACCCTTTCTTGTCTTTTGCCATTGCTTTTCCTCCTTGTTCTTAGGAGCAGGCGCTGTAAGCATTGCATGAAGCGGCGAGTGCATCTTTCCATATTTATCATCTCCTGGTGTTTTGACGGGCCAAATATGCTCGAACATGTCCGCGAATGGCTGAAGTGCCTCGGGAAGTTTTTCGGCCTTGAGTCTGTTTGGGAAGTAGTCATCTGGGGAGCCATAGTTTCGATCTCTCCGATCTCTGTCTCTCAGATCCCTTCGGTCTCCGTCTCTATCCCTGTGGTCTCTGTCTCTACCATCTCTGTGATCGCGAGAATCTCTACGATCTCGATCTCTGTTATCACTTCTCGACTCAGATCTCGGGTTCTCCTCAGTCATCTGAGAACGGAACATCGACATTTCCAGGCCTGGAATCATAAGCACAACGACCTTTCGAATTTCTGGTCGATGGCGCACTGCAACGAATGCAGGAGCTGTGCCGTCTGCAAGAATATAAAGAACCAATTGCTGAAGATCGCTGATCTTAATTTGCGACTGCAGGCGGCTTTCCTTCGAGAATTGGATGGCGGGGTAGTTCTTGGAATCTTGCTTGGGTATCTTCTTCTTCTTTCGTGGTCGCCCTTCAACTGTCTGCCATCCTTCTGAGTCGGCGCGCTCTGCTCTCTTGTCCTCGTTCTTTGGAGATCCAGCATCTTGACTCGTTCTTCTCGTTAGGTTGAATTCTGGAAGCTCAGGCTGGCGAGGCAGCGCAGGCGCTTGGATTTGCGCATTCTCTTTGGAAGCCTCGTCGTCCTCGTGTTTGCGCTTTCTGCTACCATTGCCATTGCTAGAAGAGTATGCTGAAGACTGTCCATCCTCGGTGGCCGCCATCTTGCCTAAGTGTTGTAAAGCTTTTCGATTGAAGAGGAGAGGCTGGGTTGAAGCAGCTGGGCAAAACCTAATCTAGAATTTTGACGATAATGACAAGGCTGATCTAGGCCCTATTTGGATATAGCGCGAGGCTGATAGCATACCACAACCTCCCCTCAAGCTGCGAGACATATCTTAGGTGTATTCAGTTCCGATGGTATGACTCTAAAAATGGACTCGCTGCGACACCTACAATCTGAAGATCTGCTGGCCATTTATCACAATTGTATGTTTGGAGAAATTCCTCGGATCCACTTTGGGGACCGTGTCGTCGGTTGTGCAACCACTTAATTTGGGAGCACGAAAAGTCGCGTCAACGCGTCACATGTATTCGAAGGTTATCGGATGAAGACACCGTCTGCAAACTCGCACCTATAACAAGTTATTTCTACAATTGTACCAGCCAAAGGTATGTGAGATGCTCTATGACCAAAAGCAAAGGAAGAAGCTTACCAGGGTGTTAAGTCGATGCCGATACCAGCTCCTGTCCATGATGGAGGTTGTTATTGCTCTCTGCATTCAGTGCCATACTGAACTAGGCCGTTTCAGAAACTCCTGGAATGGCATTGGCAACAGCTATCATAGCCCTGTTTATCCTCCTGTCTCAGTGAACGGTCTGGAAGCAACTGGACCCATTTACAATGGCGCCAAGAACTCTTACATAGAGCATAGGTAAGTTCTAAGCTCCAATGTATACACTTGAGCTTTGCTAACAACGAATAGTCATTTGCAAGATATCACTTGTATAAAATGCCAAGCTGTAGTCGGATTAAGATGTGAAAGTGCTCCTGAAGGACATATGCTGAAAGAGTGAGTTTTGATGCTTGCCTACGTTCTTACAGCTTGATGTCTCCGATTACACATGGGTCAAAAACATTCTCGGTTCTAAATGCGATTTGCTGACTTTCGTAGGAATCAGCTTATTGTGAGGCTCACTAATATGTATCTGATCAGCAAGGATGATGGCGAAATGGCAAAAATTTCAATACTCAAATCCTTTCCACTCAGCATCACCTCTGGCAAGAAGCCCTCCGGATGTCGCAGAGCAGCCACCGCTCAGCCCTCTCACAGAAACGCAATTTCAGCACGTAGTAGTCCATCGCAGCACCATAAGTCTATGGTATCTAGAAAATCTACTCCCAGCAATCGTCTGTCACTCCCTCCGACCAGTGTCACTACGTCGCAAGTTACCAAGTTCAAAAATTGGGCCGAGGATGCCATCAACAACCAACAAAAGCAGATTGATCGGATTTCTGGTACTGTTGGTAGGATTGAAAAAGACATCGGTCTTTTCAAGGACTTCATGCTCGAGGTACGCTCCGAAATCGGTTCGACTCGACAGATTGCCGACTCAGCCGGCAAGGAAGACTTATCAAGTCTGCGAGAAGAACTTCATGGGTTACGCCAGCAAGTGGCAGAGAGTGGTCAGGCTGTCTCGAGAGCAAATGACGACTCTTCCAGAAGTCTCGAATATGTTGCACAACACGTTGAGCAAGTTGGTCAGAAGGCCGATGAATTCGATGAGCTGAAGCTGGAATTTCCCAGAATGAGAGCACGAGTTGGGTCTTTGGAGACACAATCTGAACTTCCGCCAACATCGAACCGCCAGCTTCTTCCAGGTCCAGGACGGAACAAACGTAAACAGAGTGAACTGGATAGCCTGTGCAGCCCCTCGGAAGAATCGCCAACAGGGCCCTTCCAGAAGAAGAGTAAGATCGCCTCCAGCTCGTCGAGTGAAAAAAGTTCCAGCGCCAAAAGCGATGTTGAGAGGACTTCAAACAGGCGAAACGCGCCAATGCGTGAGATCATTGAGATCATATCATCAGAGCACGATTCTTCTTCACCAATTCCAGGTGACGAGTATGAGGATCGACTCAACATCACAAATAACGCCGAAAACAGCCAACGTACCATCCCAAACTCCACCTCCTCCACGCAAATTCTAGGAGAATCAAGTGGCAATCGCCAGCCCTCTACCTCGTTGCAGACTCCCACATCCGATATGCCCTATTCAGAAATTCCTCGACCAAGCACACCTCGCATTGAGGTCCGCGTACCTTATTCAGCCTCTCTCGCCACGTCACTTCAACACCAGGCCCGGCGAGTCCGAGATGAAAGCGGCGTACTCTTGCTACCGAACGGCAAAGTTGACGGCCGATCTCTCCGGTTTAAGAAACGCACGACAAGCAAGGAAAACGTAACACCAGATCATCAGGAAGGAACTAGTTTCTTGGAAGCTGGCCGAGAATGGACTCCCATTGCGCGTTCCAATAGCAGAGCTATGAACTCAAGTCCAGCACCGGGAAGACAGGATTCTGTCTCCACTGGCGAAAGTACAGATAGTCATTCAAAGCGAATCTTCAAGTGCGAGACATGCAACAAGGTGTACAGTGTCTCTCAAAGCCTCGAATATGTAAGCCCCATTATCCAATCATATTCCAATGACTTGAAATAGTCCTAACACATGTCATTTGTAGCACCTCAAACACTCAAATTGCAACTCCGCCGAATTGGAAACCTCATCCGTAGATCCCATCACTTGCACCAAATGCGACCGGAATTTCAAAAGTGTGTGGGGTTTTTATGCTGTAAGTCCCATATTTATTGTATATCTCGTTTCTGATCCTTTTTCCGTACGTGGGCTAATGGTGCCAATAGCATAAATGCATGAGAGTCAAGACGGCAGGCCAGAGCGATACTGCGAGAGAAGCTGTACTTGCTGAGAGAGAGAGGTTGGTTCGAGCTACGCTGGAGAGGGAGATGGGTTTCTAATATCAAAATTGTCCAAGAAAATGGCATCAATATAAGAGTGCTGTAAGATTACAAGGGATAGGGATAGCGCCAAAGTGCCTTTTTGGAACAACGGAACGAATGGTCTGTGGAGATGTATACAGGGTATTGCATGGGATAGCTTCCGTGACTGGTACCTGGTTAGTGACAAAGCGACTGCAGTGTACAGATCGACTGATTGAAGAAGATTTTGCTTTTCCGTACACAATTCGTGGCCGTGGCGAAATGTCTCTCGAATCCACATCTCTGTACATTGCCTGATGTTTCAACCGCCTCCCTTGAATTTCAACCAGGCCTGTCAAGGAATCTTATAACCTACACACCCCAAAATCCTCCCCATCAACCCGGCCAACGCCCTCAGCCCACCACAAACCCTCTCCACCTCCTCCCTCCCCTCCAGATCCCCCGCATCACCCATCCACCTCTTCAGAACCTTCCCAGTCTTCCCCCTCAACCTCTGCACCTCCTCCACATCCCTAATTTCCGCCTCAATTTCCTTCACGAATCCACTTCCTTCGCCATGGCTTTTTGACGCTTCGCTCCAGACGATGATGGCTAGGATGTGGAATGCGTTGATAAGATCTATTGCTTGGAAGGTTTTTACTATGTCTTCTTTGAGATGAAGATCTGAGGCTGAGGATGAGGAAGAAGGTGAGGCGAGTTGAATGCTGGAGATCTCTTGGAGGAGTTCTGTGGGATTGAGAGAGGCGATGTGTTTTAGTAGTTTGGCGATGGTCCAAAGACGTACGACGCGGACTGGATGGTGTTGTTGTGGGTACATGAAGACGTCGCAGTTGAGGAAGAGGAAGAGGAGAGTGATGAGTGCGGGCGTGAAGGTTTGGGCGTCGATGTAGAATAGGTATAGTTTGTGCATAATCTCGGGATATGGCGGTAGAGCGAAGATTCCGTCGTCTTTGTATGATGAGAGGGATTTGAGTGCAGCAAGTAGGGCTAAAATGCGGTCTTGCTGATTGGTATGCCCTTTTTTGAGAAGTGCGAGGGTCTTGGAGGAAGTGACAGGAGGTATTGATGTGAGGGCGGGGTTTTGTTTGAGGGTTGCTTGACAGCGCTCTGCTATTTTCACCACTTCTTGCTGTGGACAAAAGACGTCCAGCCTTGCCATGGCATTAATATCGTGTGTATCTTCTGTTCGACAGCGAAGGAAATGTTCGTATGCGTTTTCGTTTTCTTCACATTTTGGGCACTTGCAAGTGAAGAAGTAGCGCTGCTTTAATGTCGATTGTCGTTGGGCGATTTCCTCGGTGGGATCAATGTACGAGATGAAGATCTCCTCATCTTTCTTGATGGGCCGTAAAGCTCGGAGAGACACAGTGCGAGAGTCAAAGACGATGAAAGCGTTTGAAGTACAGGAGTGGTTCGCTCGGGCGAGTGTGGGCGAAAAGCAGAGTCCGACCGGCGTGTTGTCTGGAAGCGTGACCCGGAAGGCATTTGTTGATAGCTATACACCGTATGTCAGTATTACAAGTTGAGAAAGTAAATGACAAGTATGAAAACCGATATGGTCGGGGGATTTACCACACACAGCCACCTCATGGCCTCCTCCATCCTCTCCGCCCCGGCCTTCGTAAATTCCACCCCTGCTCTCGCCTGCAAAATAATCTCCTCCCACCTCTTCACATCGCATTTCAACTCGCCCACATGACTCTCCAATCCTTTCCAATCTCTCTCTTCGTCACCATTTGACTCCTCTTCTTTCCTCAACAACATCGCGATCAACGCTCTCACAGCCGTAGGCGGTACACCCGGTAAAGTCTTTAAGATCTTACACTCTCGACTGTGCACCCCCTTCCAATGCGCATTCTGACAGGCTGTTGAGCAATAATATGGAACCTTGCACCCACTGCAGCGCTTCAGGGATGATCGCTCAGAAATGCAGAAAGAGCAGACGCTTTGAAGACTGTCTTTTTCGATGAGAAGGAGGTTAGGCTTGTGTAGTTTTATGATGAGTGAGCCTGGTGTGTGGGGTGAGAACGCAGCAAGCCCAGTGCCATATGGAGTGCTGATTTTATGAGTGTTGTTTACATCGAGCGGACTGCTGGCCGAGGCGCGCTTCTGCTTGTTGGGTTCAGTGGAAGCCGACATTGCTGTGGCCAATGCGATGCGAGTCGATAGCAAATAGAGAAACGGGTTTGGTGTACAACGTCACGAGTAGATCGACTTTTTTTGTTTATGCTCAAACCAGTCATAATTTGATAACGTGAGCGAAAATGCATAATGAAAGAGACGTGAGCTGGTGGGCGAGTCGTGAGATGGGTTTAGCGAAGAATCTGATAATCATGTGATGGAGTATTCTTCTGACATTAAATAGCTGCGGGGACGATCTGATGACTGGAGTATAGATCTGCATAGATGGTATTTCGAGTCTCCATGCTGAGACTAGTGTGTTCCTATAGGGCAGAGGAAGAACAAGGTGATGATTTAAAATGTCATGTGACAGGGAACCCAAGCGAATATTTACTTCACAAATGACTTCTGGGAGGGGTTCAAATTGGCTTCCAGCTTGACCGAGAATTTGCACCAGATCCGAGGTGCCAGGTCAGAGACGGAGTGATAAGTCGTGGAAACCACTGGTACCATTGGTATTGGAAGCTCGGGGTTCCAGCTGGACACGGCCAAGCCTTTGAACTCTTGAGGGTTGCGAAGCTTTTAAGAAAGCTTGACAGCCGAATGCAAATGACCTTGACTTGGAATATATGTAGTCAAGGAGGTGGATGAGGCTCAAGCTTCAAAAGTGGAAGGATCTGGTCTCATAGAATAATATTCAGTTTGGACGCAGTGCTCCAGTGATCTGCTGAGACAGCTGCGAAAATTGATGAATCATACAAAGCAAGTCAGTAGTGTTGCAATTTTGCATTCTCTCTACTCGTACACAAAGTCTCCAAACCATTCCGCGACAATGCCGAATTGTCTTCTGTCCATGCAGCCCCAAATATGTATCTTTATCCATTTTATACGCCATGCCATGCAATGCACTATTCCCTTGCCAATGAATCCACCACCAGCTAGCTAAACAAAAGAACCCGGATCTAAATATGATGCCATCCATTCTGGAAAAGCACCTGCATCTCATTAACCAAGCACTCCATGCCCGGCTCCCTCCTCTCCTCAGACGGATCCAGATTCCTCCCCTTCTCAATCCAATTCTGCACCCTCCCAAGCACCATCCTTGTCTCGCTCCAAATCTTCACCTTCTTCAACCCCCTCGCCCACCTATTCGCCCAAGCACCCCTTACAACCTCCCATCCACCCGGCCAAAAACTCCCATCGCCTCCAGGAATCCCCGTGACCACATTCGCAATACTACTCTTAATCTCCATTCCTCCATTGACTGCAGAATACGGTGCCGCTCTATATGCAACGCGCACATTTGGGTTCATCCAGATGCCTTTCTCTTGACGGAGTGGGTTGTCTGCGTGAATGAGGCAGCATTCTGAGCCTTCGAGGTGTTCGTTGGCGAGGGAGTCGGAGATGCCGCGGAATTTGAGAGGGTGTGTGGCGTAGAAGGGGGAAGCGTCGAGTGAGATGAGACCGTTCCAGCAGGAGGCGACGGGGATGGGGAGGTTGTGGTAGAGAGCTTGGCGGGAGACGGGGGAGAAGAAGTATGGGTAGCGTTGGGAGGCGGTCTTGAACCCGAGGCTGTCGCGCAGGGCGAACGTGTCGTAGTAGATTTGGGGGTCGTTCGAGAAGTCAAAGGCGCAAGCTGCTGCGTAGGCTCCGTCTCTGGTTGAAAGGAGGGTTGTTACGTCTTCTGTCTGGAAGATCGAGAGCGTTAGCAGGGCTGGATTATTCTGATATCACGTGACACTGGACTTTTTGGATCTACTTACTGAGAAGACAACATCGTTGATCCATAAAACTCGATCAAATTTCAGCTTGTCCTTCATCTCTTCCAGAGGGTCCATAGCCTGATTTCTCAGTGCTGCCAGATACGGAATTCGTCGTACCTCCCACCCCTGCTCTCCTCTTCCTGTGAAGATCCACCCAGTCCTATCTTCTCCCTCTTTGGGTACTTTCTTCAGAGACTCAGTTTGCTCGGTGACATTGATACCTAGAGAGATTCTATGCTCTACTCCCAGAGCATTCAGCTTGCCCTCAAGCTCACTCAGCGCTCCTTTCGTGTCCTCCTGTGACCCGGACTCCACAATCGACACGAAAACATTCTGGGGTCCCAAATGCTGAATAAGATCCGTAAGGCGGTCATTGTAATACAGACGAAGCATGTAGTCTGAGTTTCGGAACATGGACGCTATGAAGATCTTCTGGTCCTTTAGATGGGAAGGGAGAGATGATCGCCTGATCGGAATCGGTCGCGATGTGATAAGTGAGACCACATCGAGTACAAATAGGAATGCTAGAATCCATAATAGAGGTTTTGGTCGAAGATATTTCCGCCGCATAGAACGAGTTATGAGAGCCATGTTGGAAGGACGGGATGGGAGGAGTGGTGGCGTTGTGGGGGAGAAGCGGCTAGGTCGCGGGTTCAGGGGATGCCTCGTCCATCCAATCCATCCATCTCATGCCTCGTGTCGACAGACAAGGCTGAGATAGAAAGCCACGTTAAGGTTAGGCGTGCAATCAATAAATAAAGTTCGGCAATCGTCCCAAGCGGCTGGGGGAACGTAAAGCAAAAAGTATGTAAAGGAGTGTGGAGAGGGGGAAGGAAAGAGGAGAAAAGGAGCGACAGCTGATATCGTACTACTACCACTACTACCACTACTACTACTACTACTGTAGTACGAGCGACGTCTGACGAGAATTCAAGGAAACACCAACACGACAGGACACGACACCAAATTTTGTTTGATGCACGAGTTTGACGTGAATACGGGGGAAACTGACCGGGCCAAGCGAGCCAAGGGAAGTGCCGGACTGCGCCTTGTTGGCACTACCGAGAAGGGCAATTTACGGGGGTCATTTCATTGGCAGATATTCTACGGGCGAATTGGATGCGAGGGATCTCCCTTAGGGCCACAGCCGGGCTGCCGGGTGATTGTCAGCCTCGTCACTGACGACATGACTTCATCGGGACAATGCATGTTCACATTTGAGGAGAATCAACTCCTCATAGCTTTAAGAGTTGTTTTAAAAATCTGTTGATATTGGGAGCAATGAATTGCTTGCAGTTGTCCAGATTCCTGCGTACGTATCTTTAGTGAGACCCGAATGCCATTCATGACTTCCACGAGTCAGTCTTATTGAACTTGGGGTACCTCGGCTCTATGGTGAATATCTCTCGTCTGGCTTGAAATCTGGTTAACCATTTAAGTAATTTGATGGCATTGACATATTTCAAAGATTCCGGCTGCTCTACCCACAGTAAGAGGAAAGAGCATGAGACATTGACATCAGGATGTCACTACTTGAACGAGAACTCTAGATGACGGATTCTTTGGATGCTCGCCCTATCTGCTCTGAAACGAAGTGATAGATTTCCCTACTTATTTTATTATCACGATTGACCCAAATTTTCATCACCAGCAAATCTACCAACCCATCACCCTCCCACGATACGAAACCATTTTCCCACCATGCGTCTCCTTCGTCGCCTCCCCTAGTACCCTCACCATCCCATCACAAGACTCATCAACACCAATCATCACCTTCTCCATGGCTGCCTCCTTAATTCCTAGCATCTCAGCACCCGCAATCCCCATATCTGTTTTTACCCAGCCAGGGACCATGACAAACCCATTGAGCCATTCATCTTCGGCGTTGATGCGGATAGTGAGCCAGTTGAGCGCGGCTTTGGAGGGACCGTAGAGGCCATTGGGCATATTTGGCTGGCTTCTGATAGTTTATCAGTACCGATGTCCTGGAAATAAAGCACGACATGATAAATATCAATGTTAGGGACATCATTTCCGCTTTTTTAAGGCACAAGGAAAAGCAGTACCCACCCCAAACACCCAGCAGTCGATCCAATAGCCACGAACATCGGTCCGCCTTTCCTCTTCGATTCCTTCAACATCTCCCTCGTAGCCTGATACAGCGCCACCACCGCATGTAAATTGATATCAATATGCCCTTTCAATTCCTCTATATCCACCTCTGCTACCTTTGGACATGCTGTACAGATCCCTGCGGCTGCAATGACGACATCTAAATGTGCAACGCCATATTTTTCACGGATTTCGCGAATAGCAGCTGCAGCATCAGATGAGATCGATGCGTCGAGTTTGAGGACGATGAGGGTGCTGTTGGGACCACGCGGGAGGGTGGTGAGGGAGAGGAATGTTGGGTGGGTGGGAGAGCGGACGCAGGCGATGAGGGTGTGGCTGGGAAGGGAAAGGTATCGCGTGAGGAGGCCGAGACCGAGACCGCGGTTTGCACCGGTTATGAGGATGGTTGTTTGGGGCATTGTGAGATGTGTGTTGGGAGAGATGGGTTGAATTAACCTGTGGCCTATAGTCTTTTGGGCGAGTAGGTGAAGGTAGGATATTGGTAATGAAGGCTTCCAATACTGTGAAGCTGCAAGACTGAACAAGCTAAAAGGAGACTAGTTATGCGATGGGTGTCAAACACACGGTAGGAAATTCTTTGGGGAATAAAGGAGTTGTGCTTCTATCATGGTTTTAAGAGCATAAAGAGTAGAGTAGACTACTCTGCCTCTCCACCTCAAATCTGCATATCAGATCTGACATGCATCGCACATCCTCGCTTGTCGTATTTATGTCCCAGCAGATGTCCTCGGCATGCAGGCGCTGCTGACTTGCAAAAAGACTTGCCGTTTGGTAGGGGAACTTGAATCTCTGCTCCTGAAGATTTCCGAACCTGCGGAGAACTGGCTAGAGAAGCCCCCC
>Ga0207879_100054_pt1 | contig 281402 bp, 280 predicted proteins | sample LinPmetageLP24_FD_184045 | JGI IMG/M metagenome (GOLD analysis project Ga0207879, IMG submission 184045) | Marine viral communities from the Pacific Ocean - LP-24 (SPAdes) | ecosystem: Environmental > Aquatic > Marine > Oceanic | place: Pacific Ocean | collected 2009-08-30
ATTTTCAGAGATGTTATAGAGGTCAAGGAGGGATAGCTGGAAGCAGACGGAGAGACAATGGATTTGAAGTAAAAAGGTTGGGAGGAGAGGAAGGTGGACACCTGAACTGTTGGCTCAAATACCCAGGGCGGTGGCTTTGTGAAGTGAAAAGGATGGGAGGGAAGGGGGAATTATACTGTTGGCTCAGATACCCTGGTCCTAATCCTCTTATAAAGCAGCATTGCAAGCTATTCTTGATCGAGAATTCCGAACCCTCGTGAAACTTTGGTGCAATTGAAAAATCCGGGCTCTGGGATCTTGATACTCGGGTCCTAGGACACGAACACATAATCATTGAATCGCTGTCAAATAGCGTCTGAGATACGGGTTTTAGGTTTTTTTGTTGGTCATTGATGCTGGTGTTTTACAAGTTATGTAGATAGCCCAGTTTTCCTCAGTCTGTGGTCGTATGTGGCAGAGAACCTGTAATCTGTGTATATATACCTATTATAGAAAGCCAAATTCTTGCCCAGGTTACAGCGCAGCAGGCTGGCAGGATCAAATCTGGGGTATTGACGATTCGCTCGACCCGGGATTGAAAGCCTGCTCTGACGCAAAGACTATCGCTTTGAGGTCTCTAGAGCCCGGTCAGCCTCTTTGACGCGGATCACTGCTACCTGTCAGCTCGGAGGTGTTCACTAAAATCCAAGGGTGAGATGCGCTTGCAACAATTCATGGATGTTTGAGTAGCCACACTCCAAGACTCTATCTCATGGCCTTCTCAGCCGCCGCGGAGGCTCCTAATCAACGATGTGCTGCCAATTTTTTCAAAGCAAGTCTCTGCTTAGTTCTTGTCTTTGCGTTCGGATTTGTGATTTATAACACACTTCTAAACCAATAGGTGGTGTCCATGCTGAGGTTGATGGTAGGGTTGCAACACGTGATCTCACCATTCCATTGTCTTTTCACGACACTTCTTAAATATCGACATCTCAATCGCCAGACCCGGCCCAAATGATGTCGCTACGATCTGATCACGTCCTATCCCCATGTTCCTCAACTTGTCTAGGACTATGAGAACCGTAGGGCTCGAGGAATTACCTCGCGTTCTGTATATCTCCCGCGTTGCTCTAAGCTGATCATCACTCAGCTGCAACAGTTCTTTGGCACCATCGATAATGGCCTCGCCTCCGGGATGTAGTGCCCAATCAAAGTCACCAACTTCCCAAGCTCTTTTCCCGAGCCTTGCTTTGACTTCTGGCAATAGCGACTGGAACATCGGGGCTATTGCGCGGGTGGCGAGCTCGGGCACGTTCCTAGTCAAGACGGTTCGGAAGCCTCCAAACAAGCTGTCAGCCGTCTACCGGGACATCAAGACAGAAGACAGCTTACCCAGTGGGTCTGCATAGAATCCCATGTGCTGCGCCGTATCAGGCAGCGTTGCGTTGCCCCATTCCAGAAGTTGGAGAATAGGCTGTGTGTTATCACCCAGCCCATAATCGTTACATAAGACTTCAAGAGTATTAGCGCTGAAAGATTTAAAGTTTGAGGATCAGGATCTCGGATGCTAAGGCATCGATCTCAGGACATGTCCCTGTTCCGAAACTCGAGATCCTTGGTTAAATCAGGTGGGAAAGAGTCAAAAGTCTACATACCGAACGCCGCGGCACCATCAGAGAAAAGTGCACCAGCAATACAGACTGCACTTGGATCAGAGCACTTAACGACTTCGGCAAGATCACACCTGACATTTGGCGTGCATAACTCACAGGCAAAGGCAAGTATACGTGCTGGTCGTCCACACATGGACGCTCCACAAGCGATCTGAGCTGCAACCCGCATGATAGCAAGACCTCCAGCGCACCCCACGCCTTGGAGGAGTGTACGATCAACATTCGGCTCCAGTCCCAGCTTTTGATTCACTAGGAGATCATATCCAGGGTTGCCCTGGTTGGTGCAAGTCACGCCAATCGTGTGGGTGATATCGCTATAATCTCCCGCCCATTCTCTCAAAGCTTTTTTACAAGCTTGCACGGTCAAATCCACTCCAGCCTTTCGAAAGAAATGATTTATATCGATGATGGAGGGAGGATCGGTGTGATTGGTAAATCCACTGTCATAGGATCTGACTGATGCTCGGGTCTCAATCCCGGTCATTCGATTTATTTGCAAGAGCTTTTTCAGACTTTTTGTGAACTTTTGTTAGTGATATGTTCATTTTAGCTGTTGTGCTCATTCTTACCCGGCGTTTTCAATATCATAGAACTTGCTCGCAAACTGCTCCAACTTCTCTGGGCCGAGGAGATAAGGAGGATATTGACTTCCCAGACCAGTGATCCATAAATTCGCTCCTATCGAAAGAGGCGTATTGTTTGCGCGAGCAGCTTCCTGTGGGCGTGGATTCATACCTACCTACGATACTCTAGTACAGAGAAGACGTTGAAGGGGAGCGAGGCAATATTTCCCCGCGACAAATTGAACGATATATTACTTGGTCTAGTCTTGAGGATCTAGACTGATCTGTTCCTGTTCCTACGTCGCTTCGGAGGCTTGGCACCGGCCCGCGTGTCCAGAGTGGGTAATAAGTACCGAATTTTGGGTAGCGGGCATCTGGATTCATTGGGTCCACAAATTGTAATCTCCACTGTGGCTTCGAAGAACCAATACATCTCCTATGCTCGTCTATGAGGCTGAAGTTTGCATAGAGATAAGGAGCGCGGAGCGTCGAACTGTTCGGGGTACCGTATCAGTAGTACGCTGGTAAATTTACGGATAGGTTGCCTACGTAGGTAGAGACGCTCAATACGGGTCATTCGCAGCTGATCAAATGCGCTACCGAAATCTACTCTTGAACATACCCAACGTCCTCGATTATTGATTACTTTCAGCTTCAGCGTGGCGTAGTCGGTCATCTCTAGCACATTATATTATCACTTGTACTCAAAATCAACTAGCCACCTGTTCGCCTAAAAGGAAGTAAGATCTAGCCAAAAGTCGAAACTAAGTTCACGACAGAGGTCTCGAGGCCAAATGGTCAGCATCGACACCAATGGGGCTTCGACAGATAGAAGCCAGGATGAGGCTCATCTTGAACAATTGCATGCCACAAATGGCTATCAAGCTTCCGAGGGGGACGCTGTACCTCTGGTGGAACCAATGGCTATTTGTGGCATGGGAATGCGTCTCCCAGGAGGCATTCGCGATGCAGAAGGATATTGGGATCTTCTGTACAACCGCCGCAGTGGGCGCTGTAAAGTACCCAAGGACCGATACAACATCGATGCATGGTATGGGCCAGGTAAGATTGGCCATGTGACAAGCAAATACGGTTATTTCCTCAGCGACATCAATTTTGGGAATGCAGATGCCTCATTTTGGTCGATGACCAAGCAGGAAATCGAATCCATGGATCCTCAGCAAAGACTCACTCTTGAAGTTGTGTATGAATGCTTACAAAATGCCGGACAAAAGCCCAAAGAGCTTCGAGGAAGGAAAATTGGCGTGTACCTCGGAACATTTGATGGCGATTGGTTGGAACTTGATGGAAGAGACCCTCAACACTACCATATGTACAGACTGACGGGCTACGGGGATTATATGTCGGCCAATCGCGTGAACTACGAGTTCGGCTTCATGGGCCCCAGGTCTGCTGCTGATCTCCATACCGACAGCTCAGATCTTGCCGGCTGATCATTCACAGTGTCACAGTTCGTACTGCATGCTCTTCAGCTTTAACAGGGCTGTACGACGCTTGCCACGCAATCGCTGCTGGAGAATGTGAGGCCGCAGTTGTAGCTTGTGCGAATCTTATCTTCTCGCCCAGGACATCAATCACCATGCAGGAACAAGGGGTATTATCCTCGACAGGCTTGTGTAAGACATTCGATGCGCATGCTGATGGATACGCTCGGGGAGAAGCCGTCTCTGCCATATATGTAAAGAAACTCAGCGACGCGATTCGGGATGGTGATCCTATTAGGTCTGTTATTCGATCCACATGTATCAACTCTGGTGGTAAGGCATCGACCTTGACGGCTCCTAACGCAGCCGCACAAGAGGCTCTTATGAGAAGAGGTCATGAGCTTGCTGGTATATCAGACTTCTCTAGGACTGCTATGATTGAGTGTCATGGAACCGGGACTGCTGTTGGTACATTGCACTCTGCTTGCATTCTTCCGGTCTTAATTGATCCCAAGAACTGACTTATGCTTGACCAGGGGACCCAATTGAGGCTGCAGCGGTGGCAAACGTATTTGGCGAGCATGGGATCTACATCGGATCGGTATGTTCAACGACAAGTTCAGCAGTCACTCGCTCATGCTTACATTAATAGGTCAAACCCAACCTGGGTCACAGCGAAGGCGCATCGGGGCTTTCGAGTATCATAAAAATGACTCTTGCTCTCGAAAAAAAGATTATCCCTCCCAACATCAACTTCACAATCCCGAATCCTAAAAGCAAGTATTTCTACGTATTTATCCACGCCTAGACTGATTAATTCGCCATCTTAGTTCCATGGGAAGATTCTAAACTCCAAGTTCCAGTTGTCCCGATGGCATGGCCTGAGGGTCGCGATGAAGTTGTTGGCGTGAACTCCTTTGGTGTGGGAGGCTCAAATGCCCATGTGAGTAAATTTGGTGATACTTCCCAAGATCCCGCCTGATATCCAGAAAGGTTCTTTTGGGCTCCGCAGAGTCGTTTGGAATACACAAGACTTTGCCTCAGCGGTCGGTCAAGCTCCGACAGCCCCTCTTGCTCCCTCGATTACTGGTTTTCTCGGCAAAGCACCCACAAGCTTTGAATAGGATAATGGCTGATCATGAATCATTTCACATTTCCAATCCTGAATCACTTGCGGACATGAGCTACTCTTTGGCCATGAAGCGGGAAGTGCTCTCCCACCGCGCTATCTGCGTCACGGACGGCGAGGACTCATGGGAGCCATCGATTGCGCACCGAAATTCACAGCGGCAGCCCCCACAGTTGGTATTTGCTTTCACTGGACAGGGCGCCCAGTGGGCGCAGATGGGATCAAAACTTCTTACCAATGTCGAGATGTTCAGGAAAAGCATTGAAGAGCTTGACGCATTCCTAAGCACAGTTCCTGAGCCGCCAGCATGGAAATTGACAGGTACAGTGTAACACCCATTTCACCCTATAATCATAGCTGCTTGGCTGATTCCGTACTCAGAGCTTCTGTCAGCTCCTCGAAAGTCTAGTCGGCTTGCCGAAGCAGAGATATCCCAACCATGCTGCACAGCGTATCAAATCGCGCTAGTTGATCTCCTTGGCCACTACGGAATCAAGCCAAACGCAGTCCTTGGACATTCCAGTGGGGAAATTGCAGCAGCTTACGCTTGTGGTGCACTTACGGCTAGAGAAGCAATCTCCATTGCCTACTATAGAGGCAAAGTGATGGCTGAGCTTGATTCAGTGAAAGCCCCAGGAGCAATGGCGGCGGTTGGTCTTGGCCCAGAAGATGTTGCACCATATCTTCGGCCTGGTGTCGCTGTAGGTTGTGAAAATAGTCCCAGCTCTACGACATTGACAGGTGATCGAAACGCTTTAGAGCTCGTAGTGCAGCAAATCAAAAATGCCCTTCCGGATATCCTCGTCCGCATGTTGAACGTGGACCGCGCCTATCACTCGAGTAAGTTGAAAACCCCCTTGCCAAATTCTTAAACTGACTGCTTGTTCGCATAGACCAAATGATACCTGCTACAAGCCGATATCTGGAACTCATGGCGAGCATCAATATATGCCCCTCTGACCCCCTGATTCCGTTGTACTCTAGCGTGACTTTCAATATTCTCACTCGCGGCGCGGATCTCGGATCTGCATATTGGGTACAGAACTTAGTCTCCCCCGTCAGATTCTCCACAGCAATGAGCAGTGTTCTCGCGAATGTTGTGTCTCGAAAACTTTTCATCGAGATCGGACCACATCCAGCCCTCGCTGGCCCTATTCGCCAAACCCTCCAGGGCTTGAAGTCCAATGATGACTATCTCAGCCTACAAACTCGTGGATCAAACTCACACAAGGAATTCCTGAAATCTGTTGGAGAGATGTGGCTCCACAATTGTCTGGTCAATTTAGAGACCGTTGTAGGTAGCGGCAAATTCCTTCCTGGTCTTCCGCTATATCCATGGCACTATGATGAGCCGCTCTGGGCTGAAAGTAGGCTCTCGAGGGATTGGCGATTGCGAGAGTTCCCGCATCACGAGATTCTTGGTTCCCGCATCATCGAGAGCACCGATCAGAATCCGAGCTGGCGAAATATACTCAGACTAGACGTTGTTCCCTGGATCAAAGAGCATGAACTTGCCGGAGAAATTCTATTTCCAGGCGTCGGATACATTTGTATGGCTGGTGAAGCCATCAGACAACTTACGAAGTCAACAACATTCACATCACGCCGAATACACATAAATGCCGCGCTCGTCATGCAACAGGGCCAGGACAGGGAAGTGATTACGCAGCTTCAGTTGATGCCTATTACCAGTACACTGGACTCGAAGTGGTATAGTTTCACTGTGTATTCCCTCGAAAACGGTGTCTGGACCAAGCACTGTTTCGGGCAAGTTATGGCTGGTACAGAGTATCCTCGAGAAACACCAATCATTGCTCCTCTGCCACGCGTACTCTCCAGGCGAGCATGGTATCGAAAATTCAAAGAAATGGGTCTCGAATATGGCCCGCGGTTCATGGGACTGAACGATATGACTTCTCATCCAATTGAGCGCCAGTTCGTGGCCAGTATCACTAATGACATCCGAGAAGACGAAACCGCCTACGCCGTTCATCCAGCGACGATGGATACTTTGCTTCAAGCTATAGGACCCGCAATGTGCAATGGTCTCCCTAGAAAGTTTCAAGCAATTGCAATACCAACCTACATACACGAGATCTACGTTTGCCCACCTTCAGCAAACAAAATGGTCATTAAAGCAACTGGCGACGATGAACCTAAGGGTGCACTATCTGGCAACATCGTCGCTGTGTCGGAAGGCAAAGTTGTCATTGACCTTCAGGGGCTGCAGATGTCGGGAATAGGCAATGTCCAAGACCCAGATATGGATCCACATGCTGCTGTAGAATTGGAATGGCAAGAGGATTTGAAATTCCTGGATGTCGCTCCTTTGATATATCAAAAACATGACAAAACCAAGTTACATCTCAAGCTTGACGAATTCTTTTCCGCCTGTCTGAAGGAGACAACGCAGCAGCTGCGAGGCATTCAACCAACCAAAGATCATCTCCCACACTATCAAGAATGGCTAGAAGCTTTTCTTGTTCAAAATAAGCCCCAAAATTTGCCCACAAGTCAAGGCTGTGTTACGATTAAGAAGCTTTACGCTGATTTGCAGCATACCGAAGCGTCTGAGGCAGCCACTGCCATCTACAGAGTCACAAAACATTGTAGAGAAATCTTCAGTGGAGAAGTGGAAGCGCTGGATCTTCTCTTGGAAGAGAATATCCTGCACCATCTTTATGATTATATGCAGAATTCTGAGTACGCCACCTTTCTTGGTTTGGCAGCTCATCGCAAACCCAACATGAGAATTCTTGAGATTGGTGCGGGCACTGGTGGAACTACAGCCACAGTGCTGCCGAGCTTAAGGTCATCATATGATGAAAGGATGTTCCTCTCATACACCTACACGGACATCTCGTCCGGTTTCTTCCCAGCGGCGAAAGAGAGGTTCAAAGACTTCGACGGCTTGGAGTATAAGGTTTTGGACATTTCCAAAGATCCAATTGATCAAGGTTTCCAAGCCGAAGAATTTGACCTAATCATAGCCTGCAATGTATGCACACTGCAATGGATCCCATCATATTGGCTAACATTTTCTAGGTTCTCCACGCGACCCCAAGCCTCCGTCAAACACTATCCCATGTGAGAATGTTATTGCATCCTCAGGGCCGGCTCTTCCTTCAGGAGCTTTCACCAGGTAAGTCCTGCTTTTCAAGACTCGGTCATATTATCTGACATTACCATCAGAGACCAAGTGGATCAACTTTGTAATGGGCGTTTTGCCCGGGTGGTGGTTGGGAGCACCAGATGCCCGCTTTCCTGAGCCATACGTTTCTGCCGCCCGATGGATCGAGGAGCTCCAAGCTGCAGGATTCGCAAGAATTGACGCGTGTAATCATGACGGCTATCTCAACAACAATATCATCGCTAGGCCGACTATGAAGCATCCTGGACCCCGACAAGTCACTCTCCTTTACTCTGACAAAGAAGGGATATTCAAACAAGAAGTTTCAAAATGTCTTGAGGCTGGCGGATTCCGGGTCGACTTCCTCTGCCTGGAGGATAAAATAAGCTCGCCGCCCTCACAACAGGACATCATTTCTATTCTCGATCTTGAAGGTCCTTTCTTCCACGATATCACCGAATCGAGGTTCGCCAGCCTTCAAAAAATTCTCAGTCAGCTCCAAGGATCTGCTATCCTCTGGATAACGAGGTCGTGCCAGGTTGCATGTGCAGACCCTAGATATGCCATGGTCATTGGGGTCGCTCGAGTTCTCCGTACCGAGATGGCGTTGAACTTTGCTACTGTTGAGCTGGACAATTTGGATAAGCTAGCTGTCGGTTTGATCCCAGCTATCCTTCGAGATATTCAGGATTGTGAGCATGAAGACAACGTCAGCCCGACGAGTGAGTGGGCGCTCGTGGATGGCAAACTCCTGATCAGTCGATACCACTATATCCGTGTGACAGATGAATTGAAAAAGAAAAAAACGGACTCTGCCGTCAGAAAGTTAGAATTACGCAAACCTGGGCTTCTTGACTCTCTTCACTGGAAAGAAGTGGAACTTGCTGAACTCGCCGAAGGTGACGTTCGGGTTGACGTTAGGGCTGTTGGATTCAACTTCAAGGTCAGACTACATTTATAGATTTCGACACATACACTAACTTATTATAGGACCTGCTTATTGCCATGGGTGTTATCACGGAGAAATCATCCATCGGCCGAGGATTCGGATATGAAGGAAGTGGGATCGTGATGGAAACTGGACATAAGGCCAAGAAATTTAAGAAAGGTGATCGAGTGATCATTAGTTCAAGTGGGTCATTTACGACGACCCATCAAGTCTCCGAAACACTGTGCACCAGGATGCCAGACGGGATGACGTTCGAAGAAGGTGCTGCTATGTCGGCGGTCTATTGTACTGCAATTTACTGCCTCATTGATGCTGCGAGATTGAGTAAAGGACAGGTAATTTATGTACTCTGGATGTTTTGGCACTTACTCACGTGGCATCTAGTCTGTGTTGATACATGCCGCTACTGGAGGAGTGGGAATTGCTGCCATTCAGATCGCCCAACTGATAGGCGCCGAGGTGGGGATTTCCACGTTGTTTCGAGATAACGATTGACTAACAAGAAAAATTTATAGATATACTGCACTGTAGGCAACGAAGAGAAAGTAGCCTATTTGATCAAGAACATGGGTATTCAGAGTGATCACATCTTCAACTCTCGGGATTCGAGCTTCCTTCCCGCTATTTTGAGGGCGACCAAAGGACGAGGAGTCGACGTCGTGCTGAACTCGCTTTCTGGTGAGCTTCTTCATGCTTCATGGAAATGTGTCGCGGAATTTGGCACATTTCTTGAGATCGGTCGACGAGATTTCGTCGGCCAAGGCACTCTTGCTATGGAACTTTTCGAGTCCAATCGTGCGTTTATCGGGTTTGATCTCCTACTTTTCTCGACCAAACGCCCCGAAGAACTTGATAGGTATGATTTCCTCTTCGCTTTTTTCTCCCTCTTTCTAACCCAAAGCTCTAGGATCATGGGAAAAGCCATGGAATTCTATACCCTCGGACTTATAAAGCCTTCTGCTGCAATTACGAACTTCTCCGCATCGCATATCACGGAGCCATTCAGGTACATGCAGAAGTCTCAGCATATTGGCAAAATTGTTGTGTCAATGCCAGACGCTGGTGAAGAGCTTCCATTAGAGACTGTTCGTGAGGATTTGGTACTTCGTTCAGATCGGGCGTACTTGTTCGTTGGTGGGCTTGGTGGGCTTGGGCGCTCCATCGCAACCTGGTTGGTTGAAAGAGGTGCGAAACATGTCGTCTTCATGTCAAGATCCGCCGGAAATCTTCTCGACGACGACCCGTTTGTCAAAGAATTCGCAGCACATGGCTGTAGGACTACCAGAGTTTCGGGGGACGTTTCCAAGTATGAAGATGTTGTCTCGGCAATACAAGCTGCAGGAGAACCTATTGCAGGAGTCTTCCAGGCTTCGATGGTTTTGAGAGTAAGTACAAACACATCACACATATCGAGTTTGGCTAATGCATGGCGATAGGACGCCGCTTTCGCAACCTTATCCTGGGATGACTGGCAGGCCGCAGTAGAGCCAAAAGTACAAGGCACTTGGAATCTCCACAAGGCTTTCATTCAGGAGCAATCGGAGCCTCTCGACATATTCTTTCTCTTCAGCTCCGCTGGGGCAATGAGTGGTCACTGGGGCCAGGCGAACTACAATGCAGGCAATACATTCCTAGATGCTTTTGTGTCCTACAGGCATTCCCTTGGACTTGCTGCTTCCACGGTCAACATCGGAGTCATGGAAGATGTGGGATATCTCAGTGAGAATCTTGATCTTCTTGACTCGCTTCGGTCAACTGCTCAATATTTGATAAAAGAATCACAGCTGCTTGATTCTCTCGAACTGATGCTGAAGCGTTCCCGGCCAAGGATACCTGTCGATCTTTCGCCCTCTCGATCTCCTCAGAGATTCCGGTATGTCCAGAAGTCCCAGATCGGGATTGGCTTACGCTCCGTGCTACCAATCACTTCTCCAAATAACAGGACAACATGGCGTAACGACCCCCGGATGCTGGTCTACCGAAACTTGGAAACAAATGGCGAGTCTTCCGAGTCACCTTCATCCTCCGACCAAGAACTCAGCCGCTTTCTCAAGGGAATCGGGTACAACATGTCGCTACTGAAGGCTCCAGAAGCAGTCGATCTGCTAGCTCGAGAAATTGGCAAAACGCTGTATGGATTTATGATGCGGACAGAGGAGGAGATGGATCTCAGCAGCCCCTTGGCGGATCTGGGTATCGACTCACTCGTGAGCATAGAGATGAGAAACTGGATCCGACAGAGAATTGGTGTGGACTTTACAGTGTTGGAGATCATCAGGTCTGCAAATATACAAGAGTTGGGACGAGCTGCACAGCTAAAGCTCGTGGCAAAGTTTGAGGCAAGAGTCTGAAATCCCTTAAAGTAGTCGGATTTGGAGTGTTTGCGAGATCAAACTTTCAAAAGTACAATTTCTACCTATCTGCGATCGATGTCGTCGTTGTTCTTACTTATCGCTGTTCAAGTCGTTAATATTCTTTGCCATATAAATATCTGCTATGTATGCCTTGAGATGCACATGCTAGATTCGAAGTATATTTCAGTTTGGTAGCGTGCTCCGAGAATATGTCGTACGAAGTGCGGACCACCTCCCAAGCCGCAAGATCTACGCTGTCATTTCCAGATCAAATTCACGAGTGTGCTAAATGGGTGACGAGATCGAGCAGCTCTCGCCCTCTAGCTGAGGGTTGTCACTAGGTACATGTTTTTTTGTAGACAGTGTTGTTCTTAATTCCATTGACAAGGCATCAACAGGGCTCTGGGGGAAGATCAAGGACTACGATTGCACGAAGTTCGGGAGCGATTTTCAGGGACTATGACCCGATCTATATAGAGGTGGAAATGGTACGCATATACGAGAATACCATTGCAGGGGAATGGGCGGTCTTTTCAGTGTCGAATCCGAGCTGTAAAGTTTTTCGCATTTTGGCCCAACTGGCGAGAAGGCGGGTGTAGCACGATAGGAGAAGGATACAGCGCGCCTGGTTCACAGGAACACAAATACCGGTGTGCGGTTTGTCTTTGTCTGGGTGTTTGAAGATGCTACTTATCGTCGCCAGTGCGGATCAGAGGAGAGCTTTATTGAGTGAGACTCAGCACTCGTTTTTGGAGCAGACAGCTCTTCCAGTGACCGACTGAACTCCATGGTAAGGCTCAGAGTCCGGTCCCGGGGGAAAGGGAGCATTTTTTGGTTGTTGCGTTCTGCACACAGTCTCTTGTGAGGGACCGCACTGCGTATGTCGGCCCTCTGGCTGCCTCGGTGGGCCTTGAAAGTGTTTGAAAGCTTCGGAAGTAGACTTCTTGTGGGGACAATGTCTGAGATTAAGAGCTGCGATATCACATGCCCAATTTTCCACGATAGGAAGATCCAGTATCCGGGTTGGTTCTATCTCCTCGAAATTCCAGCTGATACAAGGCTTTCATACAATAGAGCGACCAAGAAGCTCGCGTTTTTGAGCTCTCTCTGAGCTTGAACACCCGTTCAAATAGTACAGTATTCTCCTACTTACACTTCGGAACAATAACTCGAAGTCTCTTGCGAAGCATGTGTATGTGACTTGTGTTTTGTATGGGTCGCTGTACTGTAGGCCTTCTTGAGAATTATCTTTCTTGACCAAGATGTTTGCTAGGAGAAAAAACTACTTACTACCTTCGAACCAGCTCTGGGAGCAGTCTCTACTTTGGGATGTTTGTAAGTTAATAGTTTCGAGTTACGAGAAATCTCCGAAAATAAAGGATGGAGCAAAAGTTCCTAAATGCAATCAAAAAAGCGTAAAGGAGCGGGACGTGGGCTTTTTCAGCACTTTCGACTTTCCTCGCTCAATTATTTACAGACGAGCGTGATGCACTTCATTTTAAACGGGTAGCATTGTTTTTGTTGCAAGGGAGAGCGATTGAAAAAATCTCAATACCGTCATATCAGAGGAGTCAAACATCGTAACTTCTTGACTTGACGGGCTCGCTCTCTTTCCAAGAAGATATGACGATGCTGTTTGTGCTAATTGGTTTCCCCACAAGCAGCGGTATTTTGACGGGTAGAACTTCCTGTTAATCTTGCAGTTGTGTATAAATCTCCTTGCTAAAGGTCATAAAGCCATTTCACGACATTTCTTACCTCAGTGCGCCATACGTCTTTAACTCCGGGACCTAACTCATCGTGTGACGCACCAAGGTAAGTTGGCACTAATTTGTGGCCTGTTTTAGTTCCGCCAGGCTATCTCCGGTACTGCACAAAACATATTCACAAGACATCCATACTTCTTTCCTTTCACCTTCGCCCAAGAGATTTTCCAAAAACCAAAGATCTGAATAAGACACCTCAAGTCATGGTCCGACCCTCTCGAGTAGCCCGCAAAGCCCGGCGGGAACACGAACGACAACAAGCGCTTCTCCAGAAACACAATCTCCCACTCTGTCAAGGCTGTGAGTCTTGTACCGCAATAGAAGCTCGAGCAAAGCAGAATCTATCCCGCGTTGGTGGGCAGAAGCGTCCGCAATCTGAGAGGAGTAGAGTTCGTCAAGGATTAAAAAGGACGTTATTCGAGGGCGTGATCATCATGCACCACCGAGAAATCGCACTCGCAGAAGCGGCGCTTGAAGGTCTCAATCTTACTGGGCATTCCAAAGCGGTCTACTGGACCGATGGCTCTCGCCTTGAGAATGGAAGCTGTGGAATAGGGGTGGTTTTTTCCGCTCCCAAGTCATCATGGACCGAATTTTCATATCGGGTTCGAGGATCGGCAAAGACCACTGTGCTTGAAGTCTACGCAATTGCAAAAGCTCTCGAGATTGCATGGAAGCAAGTTCGGGATGTAGAGAGGGATCAACGGCCGAGTGATGTTTGTATCTATTCAGATTCTCAGAACGCTCTGGATTATTTCCGAGGATTCCAACATTCTTTGAGTGGGATCAAGCGGATTCCAGATGGGGAGAGACTTGTGGGATCAGGAATCATGGCGACGCACGAATTAGCAGCCCTTGGTATCGATGTTGAATTACGGTATGTTCCCGGACATTCAGGCATCGAAGGGAATGCTAGGGCCGATCTAGCTGCCAAGAAGGGCACGAGATACGCTGCAAAGCAAAGGGTGGCAGGGATAATGATTGAGCTCGTAAACAGAAGTCACAATGGAACAGGTATGCAAAGGAGAATGGTGTCATCGATTGAAGACTATCTAGTAGAATGATGCCAGCAACGCCACCCATCATCCTTCTGGTGGCAGGCGGAGCAACCAAGTATTGAGAGTCGATGAATACATTCCAAACTCCAGCTCGGGGTATGGCCCACCTTGCTCAAGAGAAGCCCTATGAGCGTCCTTGAGAACGTGTCTGAATTGTACGGGGGTAGATATTTGACCGCTCGTAGTGGTAGTACTGAGGAGGAAGAGCTAGAGAGAATGAAAATAGGCGTCAGCGCGGCCGCTGAGTAGGTTCGAAGTGTGACAACTGCAATGGGGTACAGAGGTTCATTTCCGTAGCACCGTCCCCCCCACGGACTCGGGCCTCAGGGAGTCGAGCCCATAACCACATCCGTCGATGGGCCGCCACGCTGTCACCATATCCACCCAGCCAGAGGAAAATGACGCGAACCTACCTTGAAGCTAGACAAGCCGGCCTGATCCACCACAGCAATAGAGCCAGTCTGGACTTCGATGTGACACCACCGAAAGCATGGAAAAGGCTGCAGTCTGATGAATGGGAAGATGTGCAGAGACGAGCAAAGCCGAATGACGAGATATAAAAGAAGATGGAGGATGGAGGATGGACATCGATGGTTGAAGGTTGATGATGTTTGTGGATGAAAGAAGGGAATAGAAGGACTGAGAAAGAAGCTGCTTTTAAAGCATGTGGGTAGTAGTTGGAAGCCTAGTGAGAGAAGGAAGTAGCTCTCGTGACGGGCGAGGAGGCAAGAGTAGTTGACTGCAAGCCATGAATACTCGCGCGTGCTGCGTTCGGAAAGCGCGTCCTAGGTTTACCGAGCCGCCGCAGCTTGAATCCGGGGGGTCTAGCAACCTACAAGATACACTCTGCTGCGGCATCTTAGGAAGGAGAATTTCATAAAGTTAGTAAGGAAGCGACAGGGTATTAGTCGTTCAACGTCAGATTCAATATGCCGTTTAACTGCCACCGGCGTAGGAGTAACGCACTGGAGGTTGGAGGTCCCAAACCGTGTATGCCTTCTCTCTAGATCTAAGCATGTCTGTGGCGGTACTTGACAGAATGTGTATGGTTTACCACAATATTCGATGTAATCTTATGCCTCTCAGTGCACACCGAGCTCTGACATCTTGACCTTTCCATGCTGAGAAATTCCCAATCGCAGTTAATGCCCTCAGCAAGCGCAACCCCAACTCCATCGCCTTTCCGCCATACCTTCAAACACAATTCGTTTGTAATACTTCACTCCTCTGTCATACCCGGATAGCCAAAGAACTGAACGTATTTTCCCTGTGTGCTCAGATTTTACCATTCTATCTGTCAACACTAGTCTTCTGTTTTCATTGACGAAGTCTCTCCTCGTAAGTCACATGGATCTTTTTTCAGGAATCTACTCTTGCAAACGTCTGCTTGTCCCCGAAATCGTTAAAATGACTTTGTGTCCGAAACTTCACTCCTGCTCAACGAGACGTTCGAACATGAGCAGAAGACTGAGATAGTCTACATCCCAGCAACATTGCTCCAATTGAGCCATATCATTGATCATACAACATACAGGCAGATCTGATACTTCTCGGAGCAAGTTTGGAACAAGGAACAAGGATCCTGCTTTAAGAGTAGTGCTTCATCACCAAAGTCTCTCAACGTGTTGGCATGCACAAAAGCCTGAGACCATGCATGGAGTAGTTGCCGCAGTAGACATCGAATGAGGCCTCTTGGACCTCATAGTCTATCACTGGAGGTTACGCGCTGCCAAAAGAAGAAGCTTAGTGCTACGCCTTCCTGCGCGTCTTCAAATTCCTGTGCCAAGCTTGCACAGAAGTAAACTTGGCACAACCGCTCTCCTAAGCTGTGAAAAGTTTTCGCCCTGTCTTCTCAGTCAAAACCATTCCTAGCTCAATGTGGCAGAGTTCGTGAGGTAGACTCCGTATTGCGGACGAGCTTCCTCCGTCGCTGCTCGTGCTGTTGGAAAATATGAACCGAAAGTTTGGACATACATGACCGTACCGCCGAAGAACAGTCTGCCAAGCTTTTTGGTAAGAGTTGCTTGACAGTTGTCTTTCGAAGGAGTTGGAGACAAACTTCTGTTACATGACTGATTAACCTAGATTTGAAAGAAATTGTGTGCTGTCATCGGAACATTTGAAAGTCAAGCATTTGGAGCCCAGTGTCTGTGGCCTGCCTGGTTGTACACTTGCACACTGCTCTTCATTTCCCAGCAAGATCACAATACTGCATTTAGCAAGTGCAATAGATGTGTGAAGATTTGTATGCCTCTTTTACCTGCGACCGATGTCGCTCGCTTCTGGTAGCCAGGAGTGTATCCAGGCTGAGCACAAGGTTCTCGTCGCTGCTTCCAGCGATACAACTTCCTTTTACGCTTTCATATCCACCGCTCGACTCTTCGCTCCGCCAGGGTTTGAATGACCGGGACTATTGTGGATCCCTAAACATCTGCGACCATCGTTCGCCGCCGAGAAGTGGCATCAGAAGTTCCCTTATGCAGCTTTTACGTGAACTACTTGCGATTACCTTCCCTATGAAGATAGGTCAATGCTTCGACCTCACAAGCGGGATATTATAGCACCCCTGAACGCTATCAAGTGAAGCAGGAGCACCTATCGCCCAATACAGCAGGACCTCCCTTATCTCAAATCAATGATCCAACATGCATATTCTCGCACAATGCACAATTTGTGGACACTGCATTGCATGAGGGAATGATACTGTGCCCTTCAATTACGCATCCCCACTCCTGTTCACCCATGCAAAACCATGTAATGGCTCGATCACCCCCCCTCCCCCCAACGGGCGAGGGCTATATTATTTTTGGAACTATTGGAGCACATGGAGACCTATAGTGCAGATGCACAATGAAAAAGTTGCATACAGTGGTAAAATTGAAAAAAAAACCTCGTCAAAATAAATTGACCGCTTTCCCACCTTAAATCACAAGAAGAGCCAAATAATCAGACAATTGAAGAATTTTGCCTCACTTCGTCTAATCATGTTCTACAAGCTCTTGCAAATTGGTACTGCTATCCTTGCTTTCGCAGCCAATCGTTCGATAGCGTTGCCTTACGACCACGCCTATCACAATGATACGTCTCCCTACGACAAATCGTCCTTGGTCTCTCAAGATCTCCGGGCTAGAGACACTAAGCCGTTCTATCTGAGAATTTCCCCCGTTGGTGCTTCAATAGTCAACGGAGGATCTACTTCTTCAGATGACAATGGGTTCAGAAAATACCTCCGGGATCAACTTCGTTATGCAGGGTGGCCTGTGAACATGGTAGGTAGTTTAAAGACGGGCACTATGAAAGACAATGACAATGAAGGACACATTGGTTACAGGATTCAACAAATCGTCGACGAGTATCTTGTCACAATTGTCAAAAACAAGCCCAATCTGATTATTATGAACATTGGTACTAACAACGCCGGTCAAAATAACTGTGTTTCAAACTGGGCGGACCTCAACATCCAGGTATTCACTCCCACACCTCCTCTTCTTAATATACCTTACGATCATATATAGTTCCTTGATCAGTTATTTGCTGGGGATTCCGGGCGTCACCATTATCATGTCGACTTTGCTACCAAACAAAGGTGCTTCCCTAGCTGCCAACGCCAGGAATATGAACGATCAGGTTCGGAAAGCAGTTGTACCTCACTATCGTGGCATCAACCAGAAACTGATGCTGGCCGAAATGGACGATGGATTCATCACCCTGGACGATTTGGGCGATGAAACGCACCCTAATGACGCTGGTTACAAGAAAATGGCGGCAGTCCGGTGGGCAGCCTTTCAGGAGGTCGAAAGGAACGGTTGGTTATCACCCCCACAAGACAATGGCCTTACAGACAGCTCGTCCACGACAGTGTATACTTGTCCTAAGACTCTTGCAATTGGAACTGCTCCAGTGAAGATTCAGAGAGGCAGTGGTACAGACGATGGACCATACACGCATAGCTCCCAAGATCAAGGTGTTGTGTGGAAAGCTCCATTCGGGGTGCTGAAAACCGACACCAATTACGGAAACAATTTCTTCTTTGCTCAGCTGGTCACAGAGGTGGCAATGGCAATACTTTCGGACTATGTGATCGAGATGACTGCACCGATGCACGCATTCGAAGCGACGCACCCATCACAGGCCCTGACGCGATTACTGTAGAAGCAGAGCATATCATCGAGCGTGTCACCATTGTGGAATTTTTCACGTTTATTCAAAACCCCGAGCTCGATCTTGAAGACGGCAATGGATTGACCCGAGTGCCAGGCAGTGTGCGACCTATTGATTTCAGTATCATCGCAGAGCGAATGGCGGAACCTTACAGGAACTGGGCACGGACGCCAGAAGGACAAGACTTGCCGGCCGTCCAGAGTCTTTTCTACGACATCGCTCAAGCACTGGGATCAGATGAGAATACGGCTTCGATGTCTAATTTGGAAGCAGACGTGAATAACGTCAAATCTCGAGTTTTGGCTAATTACGGAGAAGGTACCTCCGACGAGGTGTTCCGACCACTTGCCGCCAATCCGACTTCGGAAAACACCGAGGCTGCTCTGATGTTGTTGCGTACAGTACGATCTCCATACTTCTGACCCATCTACTACTCTTTGGTAGCCTCATTCGTATTATGATTGGACAACAAGACTGATTACGTGCGTTTGCAGGGTGTTTCGGTGTTCAATTACCTCAACGACGATGTCATTCAGATTTTAATGGGTGGTATCAACAGAGATCTGCGTGCGGACATGAATCTTTTCGACACATTTTATAATCAAGACGTCACAATTCCTCAAAAGTTCACAATTGTGGAAAGTTTATGGGTTTATTTTATCAACTTCTGGGCTACACGGATGGAGAATAGACATAGAGCGTATTTTTCGAGGAGAATCAATGAACTACTAACGCCTTGGCAAGATGTTCTGGACGGAAACCCCTCGCCTGCAACTCAACAGATTGCAGAGCAAGCGATGGAAGATATTCGTCTTGTGGCGGATCTCTATGCGGAAATCAGATTTGAGAAGCGTAATTTGACGTAGCGGATAGGATGCTCAAGCCATCAGCGATGGGCGCAACAATCAAGCCAGGAGAAGGTTGGTATCGGCATGGTGCTAGAGAATGCTCATTTGTATCAGGTTTTACAAGAAATAGTGGGACTATGAATGCAGTTTCTATTGTTGTCTTTGTGGGTCGTAGAAAAAGTCTGGTAGCCCGCCTGTCCTGAACCCCTTTTCTGCGGTGTGCATGTGATGATGTGAAGGACATTACAAAGCCGCAGGAAAGAGATCAATCTCATGATTGGACTAACGACCCCCCTTGATCGCGTTTAGCATCTTGCATTGCGTAGAAGTCTTTCCCAAGCACGCTGTCACGCGTAAAGCCAGCCATCCGGCGCGACCCTGTGAAATTATCTTCTCCTGGCTTCATACTCACGAAGGCCTGGTTCCTACTCCCCTGGGACGCTTCCCAGATGTCTTCCATCCTGGTCGCTCCAGTTCTCGCCATTCGTAGCTCGTAGAAATTGTACACCAATTGATCCAACCTAACCCATGTGAAGCCCTGATACCCTTCAACATACTCATGCCCCTCGACCGGGAAGTCAGCTTCGAATGCAAGAACGCGCAAGTCGTCGTAAAACGGACTTTGTGACAGCACTAGGTCAATACACACAGGATCGATGACGAGGAAGGTGTTTGTAAGAAGTCCGGAACCTGCAATGCCATCCTTCATATTTCGTGTGAATATCTTCCCCCAATATGGGAGATGGACACCATCGGATTCTTGGTACTCATCTGGATCGGCCATGATTGACTTGAAAGCTACCCGCATGGCAGTAGCTCGTTGGTAATTGGTCGCATCGCTTGTGTGGGCATTGTCCTCACCAAGTGGGCTACCATTTGTGAGCGGCGCGAAACCAGTAACAGGCGCATTGAACGATAACAGTTGCCACTTCTCGCCGATGATGCCCTTTGCACCGCTGAACTTTAAAGCATCTTCGAAGAAACCACCCAGACGCGAGCCAAATTCGTCAAGTCGTGCAGGATCAAGTCGCTGAGCAGCAGCGTCGTAGAGACATATATAACCCCAAGACGGCAGTCCTCGCTCGTACAAGCCTTGGATCCATTTCTTCGCGAAAGGTAACAAGCCGTTCGTAGTGGTGGCTTTCTCCGTATTGGAGGCGGCACGATCTCTTGACTCGAACTCGCGCGCGGCGTTAGCAAAAGCAGCCGCCTCAAGCGGGGCAAGGCGCTCATGGACTTCAATGACCTCTTTTCTTGCCTCCAAACTGATCTCTTTCTTCCCATTGAGATAAGCTTTAGACTCGTCGCGTGTCCTCGGAGTCCAGAATCTATTTCTCAATACTGCGATCTCCTCAGTCGTGAGGTCTTCGCGATGCGACACGGCTTTCTCAAGAAGCTGATCGCATGATAGATTGGTAGCCGCAGCGATGTTGGCACTCTCAATGTCATCGTCAGGCAGATCGAGTACCATACGACGCTCTGCTTCGGTAAGTCCTGGCGGAGAGGACAGACTTTTGGCTTTCAGCTTTGGCCACCCTGCTATGAGGTCTTCTGCCATGGTAACGTTTCGCAATATCCTCATCGTGACGGCGAATGGCGTCCCCAGTGCCATTGCAGAAGAGGCCATCGAGGCAATTTATCTCGCAAAAGAATGCAAAAGAGTGCTTAAGACTTAGAGAGCTTTCTTGAGACACCGCGCGGCAATGCTCCAGGCTTCTGATTCAGGTGATAAAATCGTACAACGTGGGATGTGATTTTCAAAATCTGGAAAATCAGGTTCACGTTACTCAGGAGGAAAGAGGGTTGCAACACCAGTGGCTGTCAGAATTCGTGACGCACGTTAAAATAGCCGAATCTTAAAGGGGGACAGGAAATTAACATTTTATTATTATTATACTATATCGTTTACCTCTTAATATATTCTTTTAATTTCCGAGATAATCAACGTCTCTTAACCGATAGATTATAATATACGATCTAAGCTTCGTAAAATCGATTTCGGACCTGATTTCGAGCCGGGTCTACAAGTATACAGCACATCTCCTTTATGATTTTTAACTTCCTCCTAAGCTTCTTCGATACGCCACGAGTAATCCGTATCGATATGTGACTTATAGTCTTTCGTTTCTCAATTCATCGGCGACTTATAGTTTCATCAGTCCCTTCCTCGCAGCAGAACTGACGGAACGATTTCGATAGAATTTTCTTGTCGAATATATTAAATCAAGGGAAGACGGATCTTAACTCGGACCTAAGAACCGACCGTTGCTCAATGCCTTCTTTCGGCGCGAAAAGCAGCCTAGTGGATAGTTCGCAGCTAAACCAAGCAATCCGATTAAATTGCTTTGTATTGGAGACTGATGCTTAAATCGTCCCTTAATTAAATTATACACTCGCAATCGAATCAGAATTCAATAATTGCTCCGCGCGAGTTTCAAAGTTCAGATGAAGCCAGGCAGATGCCAAGGTGTACCTTCGAGTGTAACTACTACTCTAAATCTTGGTGAACAAGTTCGGATGTTTGTTTGACTCGTTTGCTTATTTTCAATGCGGACTGGGGGCGAGCGGACTGTGAGATGAAAGACTGCCGAGATTGCATCGAGCTGAGCTCTGTTCTTTGCTACAAGTTTGCACTCCTTCTCCAGCCTTACTGCCACGACGTGTTGCAGCGCGATGCACTTCATAATGTCTGATCTTTTGACTCAATATCTACATTGTCAACTTATTCGAACGGACCAGGAAAGACTCGAACGTCAATGCTTTCGGGCCACCTCATCTTTCAAACATTCCATCAACACTTGTTCTTCCACTTTCATGACACACCAAACAAACAACATCAAACCTTTTCCTGACAGATCCAGAAGCTAGTTTATCCCGCGATGTGTCTCCCACCACTTCTGAACCCCGCCGTCATCCTCCTCCTCTTCTCCACCGCAACCAACACGACGGCCCTCAACATTCCCACCCTCAGCAGCCAAATCGCCCGCCCAATTGGAACCCTCACCATCTCCCACCTAACTTCCACCATCCAACGCGCGCCGCGACCTCCACCTACAACTTAACCTGCCAGTCTGGCATCTTCCAAAACCCCAATGAAGATATCGCTGAAGTTGTCTGCCAGGCGGAAGTGAAGTGTCAGGGTGGGACGCAGGCAGTTAGGAGTCTGATTGCGGATGGAATTGTGAGGTTTCGGGCGATGTGTTTTGGGTGTACGGATTTGGAGCAGGAGGGAGAGGGGGATGGAGGGGGATGAATCACTTGTGGGTGTGTTGTTGAGGACGTTGCGGGGGGACGATGCGGGAATGGTTGGAGAAAGGATGGATGTTTTAAGCGAGGATGGAGAGGGGAGTGTAGGGGGAGAGGCTTGGTAGGTAAATACTGTGCTGGCAGATTTCGGTGGAGCACAAGTCACTAATAGCTGGTATCTTGAGCCCTTCTTCTCTTGTTCATATAAAGCAACTTCATTCAGCTATCCTCAGACTGTGTCTGTTGTGTTGAGTACGCTTAACGCTTGTCAATACAATGTTGTCCATTTCTCGATGCTCAGAATCGGCTCTTCGCACTAGGCTTCTTTAGTCATCACAGAAAGAAAGGAAAGGCAAAATATAAGAGGCCAGGAGAACACCCTTTTATCGAAACTGTTCCGCTCATGTTGCCCTGGTACTCTCAATCCCAATAGCTACTTCATTTCAGTGCATATTCCTACATTCCCAGTTGCATCGTATACCCATCATCGATTGAGATCACAACACTCGACAGTGCAGACATGTACAGACGCGACTCCCTGGCTGCTGAGCTGGTTGGCAACAACACACTTCTCACCACCACGAACACGCCACATCCCACCCTCTCCGATTGAGAAACTCTTCGATCCCAGAGAGGCCTTAACACGTCCTTTGGCAATGGAACAAATTTTGATGGCGTCCTTGTCACTGGAGATCGGAAGTTCTTGCTCGGTGCCGGAGACGATGTTGAGGACTTGGAATTTGGTGCCACTGATTCTGATGCCGAGGGGTCGGGCTTGGAGGTAAGTGGATGAGAAGGCGATATCTGGTGGTAGTTTAGTAGCGTGCAGATAACTGGAGAGGGAGGAATAGGTGGTTATTTACTCTCTTCAATCTCCCGGTCATCAGCTGAGCCATCCTTGTCGATTCTAGCTCGGAAGCGGCCAGATGCCTTCTCCCAATCCTCGGCCTCTCCTTCAATACGTCGCTCCCGACGGGACTTTGACTTCGATTTGGATCTTGAAGGCGTGACATCCGGCGTTGAGGAATTAATGCTGTTCGGAAAACTGGCAGCTGCAGGGATATGAGATTTGGCGGTTGGTAGGATCTTCTTTGTGCTCGTGAATGGATTTGCCTGCGCAAATATTCCTTCGATGACAGTTGCCGAGCCAGCTTCTTTCAAGGCAGTGACAGTCTTCGAAAAGGTGATACTTTCTTGACTTGCTTCGACTGTTGGCTCTGGGTTGGTATTGCCGTTGGATTTGGCGTGGCTGGCTTCCTTGCCGTGAGTATGCTTCTTCTTCGACTTGCTCTTCTCGGCCCCATTATCCCAAGCAGGTGGTACAATTCTTGACGACGAGAAGTTTCGGACTGGAGGCAGAATTGGCGATTCCTTGTGTCCTGATGATGCGTCGCGCTTCTGGGCTACAGCTGGAATTGTAACCTGTGCCTTAAAAGCACGATCTTTGATCGGCTTCTGGGTGCTGGTAAGGATGGGGGCAGCAATGGCAGACCGACCAATGTCAATGAGATTTTTGGGGTAATCGGCAATCGAGCTCATGGGAGAAGGTGGTGATGGCTGAGCCAACATGCCAGCCACAAGAGCCTCGTAGATTCCATCGCCAGGAGAATCACTGCGAGGGCGCGAACGTGTGATTGTATCGAGAAGGGCTGCTTGTCTGATTTCCTCTGGACTTGGGGAAGCTGATCCATTCTGTGAGACATCTTCGCCATTGTTGCCATTGCGCGAGCTCGGCTTCTTTGACTTGGTGCTGCAGTTGTCGTTGTTGACGCTCTGCTCGTTTTCTGGCTGTTCGAAGGCCGCTATCGAGTTGAGAGGTTGTGAAGAGTTCTCAGAGGACTTGTCGACCTTCCGCTTTTTGTGTTTCTTGTCTTTCTTCTCCGTCTTTTCCTTCTTGATCTTGACGGGTGTATCTTCAATGAAGATGACCTCTATGGCATCCGCAGTCCCATTAGTATCACCCTCGTTCTCGGATTCACCCTCACCGTTAGGATCCCACTCGGGAACCTTACGCTTCTTGGATCGAGAACGGACAACCGGTTGATCCTCGAAAATGGGCTTGTAGTCATCGGACGGGTCACTATGAGGCCCTTGGCTTGGCTCAACGACCTCCGAACCTGTCCGTTCGATCAAGGATTCAAGTTGACGCAGCTCCTCAACTCGATCGGCAATCTTGTTTTCCATCACTTTGACATCGGCTGCCGAAGCAGTTCTTCGGAATTCGCGAGACCGCAATTTCTCACCCATTTCAGTGATCTTTGTAGCTAGCGATTTAGCATGATTTTTCCGTCGCTTCGTCTTCGCGGGGGATTTCTTTCCATTCTGTATAGTGTGGTCCGTCAGTTGTCGCACAAGACTGATGTTCTCGGGAGATTTGGCAGCTCTTGGAAAATAAATCCTCGGAGCTGGGAGAGCTCTGCCTTCCATGCCAGGTTTGCGATTCATATTAGCTGGCCATCGTGGCCTGTGCCTGCGTACCTTATTACTTCCAACCTTTCCAGCCTTTCCACCACCTCTCAAATGTACCCCTCCCATCAAAGTAGCCTCAACCATCATCTCCTCAATCCTCTCCTTGGTCTCAGGACCATCTGCGACGCGTCAGTCAAGCCCCAGCCCCGAGCAGCAACCTCGATCTCACACCCGATCTGCTCCACTCGACTCGAGCACCGAAAAGAACTCACCTCGACTCTTCCCATCCTCCATAACGCTGTCCATCTTGTCGCAGCCACGATCTGCCTTGCTGATTGGCATTACAGAGACGTAATGTCGTGTCAATGCCGTTGCTTGAATTGTCGTCGAAGTCGATCTTGAGGTTGATGTTTTAATGTCGCCTGGTCTGGCTTGGCGAAGAATGGTGAAGGTGAAGATGAAGCGAAAAAGTAAAGTCGTCTATTGTCCATGCTTCTCTTAACTGCTCGCATTATCTTTAGCGAAATGCTGGCGGGACTGCGGTGAAGTGTTGTTGACAGATACGGAAAGGTGACTGCTGTACTGTGGCAAGTGAGAATGTGATCTGGAGACTGGGTGATTAATGGCCCCAAGGAGTTTCGTGATGCTGGAATCCATTCCATGGCTGGCATGACGCTGGAATGGAAGTTTGCTACGGACCGGGGACTGGGTCGTTGGGTGATGTTGCCCGCGAGGGGAAGTAATTTTGAGTGGTCTGCGCTGAGAAGTGTGACTTGGATGAATATGACATTTTGTGGTAGGTAGTATATGAGTACCGTTCTAGCATACTGACATTGAATGTGCTGAAAGAATCTTGAACATTGAGAATCAAATCCACGTGGTGCAATATGAGCTGCGATGATGTGAGGTCGCCTGACGTTGATGGATCCACAGGTAGTGTTTGAGTAATAGCTTTGTCTTCCATTTAGGAGCTGCTGAAGCTAGATACAAAGAGGAGGGTTGTGCAGCCCTTACACATGAACGCATTGATGCAGCGTGTATTCTCCACTTGCAAGAGACAGAAGCACAGAAAATGCAAGAGTATTAACTGACTCCACCAAAACCAAAACAGTAATGCAATATGTGTTCTTCACTTGCAAAGACTTGAAAGAAAGCCAAAGAAGCCATAATACAGGCCTCGGTAGAAATCCCCTTCCAAGACAGCCAGAGCCATATGCAGAAAAAAGATGCAGCTCAACGCAGAGGAAACTGTATTCATCCCATCGTCAAACGCCAGATCCGTAAATCACTCCCTGTACACAAGCAAGCCTACTTGGCACTTCCATTCATGTTATCATCGCCATCATCATCCAGCTCATCCAATTCTTCCGGGTGGCCTAGCAGATTCGCAACGTTCTTCATCTCGTAGTGCTTCTTGCGCATCAGCTCGAATTGGCGGTGCTTCTCCTGTTCCTCAGCACTTAGCCCTACATGCTCTTCGCCTCTGACATGCACAGCTTTCTTTTGTCCATTCTCATCTAGATCATGATGTTGCTCAGGCACATCCTCCTCCGGCTCGCCCAGACTCAAACCAGGAATATCATCCTCCTTGGCCTTGGCCGCCTTGCCAGGGCTGATACCCGCTCTCGCCTTGTCTAGCTCGTCCACCATAATCTCGTCGGTATCAATCATGCGGAGTTCTTCTTCGTCTTCAGTCGGATCGTACTGCTTGGCATACGGCGTCTTAGGCTCGTCAATCTTCATAGTCGAGTTCTTCTCCTGCTCCGTGAGATACAAGTTCGCCTCGTCCCACTTCAACCGCATATTTTGTTCCTCGGCGCTCTGGGCAAGCGAGCCATGACTCGACTGGCGACGGGATCCTGGTGGTCGAGCAGCAGAGGAGGAGCGTCTGTGGCCGGCATTCTGGAGAGTGTTTTGAAGGGTGATGTCTTTATCGGAGATGTCGCGCTCGATGCCTGGGCGTTCGACGGGAGGTGGAGGAGGCTGTGTGGTGATGGCTGCTTGTTGGGGAGGAGATCGGTGGTAGGAGTTCTTGAGGATTCCTGGTAAAGATGTCAAATTAGCTTGTGATGCTGTTGATGGAGGGGTCGTTTGCGCTGGAAGCTTTCTTACCCTTTGGTCGCTTGCTGGACGGGCTGGGAGGTGAGTGCACACTGGGGTGCTCTTCGGCAGACATCGTGATGGTCATCGAGGAATATTGTTTTTGTTTTGTTGCGTGGCGGAGAAGTTGGCGGAGTTGGTGTTTATCTTTGACTGGCGATCACTATTGTCCGGTGCAGTAGCCGATGCTCTAGGGATTCTTCACAAAAAGCGTTATGTCACGATAAGACGGAAAGCGGAGACGGTCGAAACGATGAGTAGATTATCTCGTGTCTTTTGTATCAGGTTCGTGGCTTTGTCTTGTGATGGTGATCGTGATCTTGTCTCGCAACGCAGCTGAAGAATGTGTGAGAATGTCTCTCTATGGATTGTCATGTGCGACTCTGAAGAGGAGGCTGGGATGTGGCAGGGCGGGGTTCAGGTTCAAGGTGGTGTGAGGCTTGAATGCTCTCGGCGACGCTCGCTTCACGTCATATTACTCAGCAGAAAGGAGAGGAATCAATCGCAAAGCGTGCAATTGAAGATCAAAACAATGGCCCTCCATTCAACCGACTGTTATATCTTCACTCATAAGTCCGTCCTATCGAGTACATCCTCGGCCAGCTGCATGGCGACGTCGTGTGCTTCTGTTCCTCCAGTTTTTGAGCTACCCCGCGCTTGCCCACGGAAATCTGACAGCAACCACACACGGTCCAGCCCACTGCATAACCTCACGTCATGCCGCAGAAGGTTCAGCCATCGAAAGAATTCGATTGGTGTACCCTGAATAGCTTCATGTTTGCCGAATTACAATGCTCGACGTCATGCAGAAGCAATGTCAAGCGTGGGGTAGCGTTGAACCATCAAAAAAAACCGTTGTGAAGGCACTGTAGTAAGTTCACTGGATTTTGATCTCACGAGGTCAGCTCCCTGTAGGTCCAGTGACCTGGTATTCTAGGTGGGTATTGATATTTCATTAGGTCGTGGGAGCGAGCATCTCTAGTATACAAGTTTAAGTCCTAGCCATTGTCCTTCCCCGGTAATCATCTAACATTGCCTATTCAAACATCTTGCCGAATCCGGCCATATTTCCTAATCCTGAGGAAAGATCACCAAGACTCAACCGTCTAAAGGGTTTTGGAGTAACAGGGTCCACCTTCCCGGATCCAGTCGGATGTGCTGTCCCAGGGCGGATCTTGGCAACTGGCTTCGCTGGTGATGATGCTACTCGACTCGGTTTTCTCTCGCGGTACCTCGCTTTCGAGTCAACCCGTGTTGGTGGTGGGGATAAACGCTCAAAATTCCCTGGCTGCCTTTTCCCAACCGCGCTGTGATGCTGATTTCTCTTACTCTGTGATCGAGTCACATATTCCACTTCGATCTTTCGTACATATTCGTCTAGCCTCTCTTCGTAGTCGAAGCCGGGCCGGTCGTTGATATGTGATCCTGGCCTGCTCGTTTCATTCGTTCTCCTTCTAGTCAAAGGAGGTTTACTCCGTGGTAATGGTGGTAAATTCTTTCTGGATCCTCGTATTACAAAGTTCTCGGACGTGTTGAACGATGGCCGCCTTTGGAGACCTTGCACGTCTGCGACTGGGAGTAGTTGTGATATGGATGAAGTTCTTGAGGGATTCCATCCATGAGGTGGAGGAATTACAGGAGGACAGTATCTCAACTCCGGACGGACCAGAATATGTGGATATTCAGCAGATCTACGAAGAGTTAGTTCAAGTATCCAGATTCCGATATTGTTCTGGTACATACCGGACGGACGATAGTGGGGACCTCCTCGAAAGGTTGCTGATGCTGCTACTTGGAGTGACCGTCTTACTGCTTGGTCTTTGGCGAACCGGACGCCGCGTTACTGCCCTCCTCGGCATCGAGACATGTGAACTTCGATCAGAAGTGCTCATATATTCTGAAGCACCTGAAGAGGTCTCATATGACAACGAGACCGCCGAGTCAGAATTGGAGATGCTTTTCTTTTCCGTGCCCCTTTCTTTTGTCAGATGGACCCAGTCATCGCCCCAACTTCTTGAGTCTGACCTGCTCCGCCGCGACATTGACAGTAATGGTGTTAAGGGGCGTTCTGGAGCTTCACTGATCTCCGAAGGCGCCTCAGGGAGAGGCTTCGTCTCTATGCTTGAATTTTGAACCATGGTATCCCGAGGCTTCTCTCCAAAGATGGGACCTGCATCAAAAGATGACGCTCGTGAGACACTGCGCTCTAGTATATCATCTCCGCCAGGGCTTCGCCAGAAGCTGATCTTCCGCGATAGCAAGTTGGGGATTTCGAAGGGATATTTGCATGATTCGAGAGCCGTCAAGACTACACCTGTGGCAACACTACAATCGTCAGCACAAGCATATCCTAGAGATATCACTACTCACAATCCAACTATCGAAGCTACTACGTCCGCAATCTGCAGCTTGCAAGTCCGAGATCCAGTCAAGCACGCGCCCGGCTTGGCCACAACTGCGCAAGCTGTGAAGAATACTACCATCCAAAACACCAGCGCAAGACGAGCCAATATAAAACACGCAGCGTGGAGCCTCGATCGCGGTGGCCTTACCAGCCCAACAGGTTCGTTATGCTTCGCAGCCACGCCATGGATGAGAACATAAATGATCGACAGCAAAGACTACTTCAGATCAGCAAACTGCACGTTCATTCTTGCATGCGAATAACTCACAGCTATCAAAGCCAGCGCCTGGAGGGCATTTGTACTCTTCGTCCTCTTCCCACCAGAAGACAATACAGCTCCGGCAACACCCAAACCAACCAAGCTCACCGCAGCCAGCAACCCCACAGTCGCAAGCACAATTCCGGGCCTCAGAATCCGCGAGGTCCTCGACGGCTTGATGAAAGTTGCAGGCAGCGCCGTACTCAACTCCGGATAAGAGCCCATTCTCAACGCGCTTCTTTCATTCGGCTTCTGCGCTCTCTGCCTCTTGTCGCGATGTTGTCGAAAAGGAGAGAATCTTGCGATCAAGGCGACGGTCCAGAACGATGATGTGGTCGAGAGTGAGGATAATCCGTTCTGTTTACCTTGCCCGTCTCAGAAGACCCTTTTGCCTGTTCAATCTCAAACGCGAAGGGTGCGAGGGAGAGTTAAGCTCTTGCGAGACTATATCACCACCAGGGCAAAATACAATAAGTAGCTCGTCTTCAAGAAACAGATAATCAATTGGAATTGATGGTGTGTGAGCTGACGTGGTGGTGTTGGAGAAAATCTCGTGAGTTCCGGTGCAGTGTCTGGGTATCGAAGGAAACAAAACGAAGCGAGTGATGATGACGAGTGAAATAAGGAGGAAACAAAATGCATTTGAAAGACACCCTTCGCAGAAGGCTGGAAAAAAGAATCGAATTGAATGCTTGGAGATGTGCAGGAGAGACTGGAAACAGGGCTGGAAATTCCCCTTCCCAGTCGTGAAGCATCATCGCGACTGACGATGAGGATAGGGAGACGCGCATTCTCGTATGTGGCCACGACGGCTGCATTCCTCAGCGTCGCTGGAATATCTCACCCTCTGCACCAAAACCATTAACTCCTCGCAAACACAACCATCGTCATGAATGTGGAACAATACTCTTCGCCAGCAAGGACAGAATATTGAATTCTTTTGTCGTGACAAAGGGGTGGTGGTGTTCTGGGGATGTAAGGGTGTCGAATTATTGGAAGGCTGTTTGTGCTAGAAACATCAAGGGAGCGTTCGGGTCAAGGTTAAAGTGCCGGTGTCTCGCATACCCGACCACCCTACAATTTCAGCTTGATTCAGCCGCATCAAGTGGTGGATGACTGAACTTTGAATTGGGCGGTCTGGAGGGGGATTTCCCGCTTGTGGGGTCATGAGTTGATGTGTTTGCCGTTTTTCTCGCCTCCGGCTCGGTGCTTCAGAATCGCGATCGCGTATCCGACTCACATCGTCCATCGTTCTTGAAATTATTGCTTATTGACTCAAGTTGGTCTATTCATATATTCTCGAGACCGTGTCTCACTATTTGCTTCCATTCTGCAACCCAGCGTACAGATTCAACCCCGACTTGAAATCCTCAAGGGAAAACCATCCTTCCGAACTGTCGCTCAGACTTGCATCCACGAACATTCCCAGATTTGCGGCCTTCGCTGCCACGACTGACTTCTCTTCCATCCTTAGGATCACCTTGAGGGTCGCCGCTCTCTCTTGGTCTTGAAGTTTATTGAAGAACTTCTGATAGCCATTTTCCAACACTTTGTCGTCCGTACAACGGAGGTTTTCTAACATGTCGATCACAAGCAAAACAGGGCTGCCACCAACATATATCAGGTCATTGATGATATCCAGCGCCAAATCTGTGGACTCCATGGTACTATCGAGACTCGAAAGCATTTCTTTATCAAGCTCAAAGAATATGGACTTCGCTTGGTCGTCTATCGATGCCCACAATTGGAATATCACGTAACGCAGCAATTCGATGAATTGACCCCTTTGTTCGCGAGGAAATCCATCATGGTCAATCTTACTGCAGAAGTATACTACAAGACGAGTGTCAGTTTCTCTCGCCATACCGACGAGCTGCTGCGCGACGTTTGCATCTCCAAAGAATTCCGGCGAGGTGTCCCGAATGCAGAGAACGGAAGAAGCTGGACTTTGCCACCATGTTCGAATTGCGCCTGTCACGTCCGGGTTCCCTGTAATCCCAAATCCCCGGCATTTGCAATCTCTAAGCAAAGACGTCTGTTCCGAACAGGTGCGTTCCAAGCTATCCAATGCATTTGCAATGGAAGCTTCCTGATATTTCTGTGTTTCCTCATCTATCTTTGTTGACGATGAAGGCGAGCCATTCCAAAGTGGGACAGCTATTGGCAACCTCGACAGAGGCGCCGAGTATACATGTTCGGGACCGAAGAACTTCTCGAGTACAGCCCATAATTGTGCTGGGAGATTCTCCTGGGTCAACTTATCTCGCGATAAAAGACTTTCCTGAAATTTCGGTATTTGGATGTTGAATTCCTTTTCGACTATTGCTAACATGTCTCCATTCTGTTCTGTGATTTTATGTACCAGATCCCTGAGCTCAATTAGGATGACCCGCAGCCTGGCCTAGTTCGAGAACTCACAGTGTGATTCTCTGCATCAGAATATGGAGGGTGCTTAAGCGCTGCCCCAGGGCTTTCTCCAAAGCCCTTGCCTTTTCAGCTGTTGAGAAATGCCATTTCAATTTACTTCTCATGTTAGTGAATCGCGCCAAGTGGCCCTGGTGTTTTTCAATGGTCCCCAAATCTCTCTGCAGTCTCCGCACCTCGGAATCGTTCACAAATTGCGCTATTGGGGCTTTGATAGCTTGAACCTGTATCTCAATCTCGCTTCTGTAGTTTGCCTCTGTATCGAGAGCTGTGATTTTCTGCAATGACGAGAGCTCAGAGTGGAGGCCCGTTAGAAATTCACTAGCCTCACGGAATTCCTGAGCCGCCCCTGAAACGTCATTGAGGGCATCAGCGACTTTGATGAGGAAGTTCATTGCAGCAAGGATATCGCCCGCAGACCAGCCGAAAGCCATTGCTGGAGTGTAATATCTCGAAAGGAAGGTACACCGCTTCTTTGGAAGTTGATCCATTGTGCTTCATGTGCTGTGTTTTACCAAGTCTCCTGATGAACTCAGCCACATCAGCCCACTTTCTACAGACCACGAATCCTTCGCAGGTACGCTTACGTCCTCAGGCAGTGAAGACTTGAGATGGACTTCAAGCCTTTTTCCCATTCTCTTTCGATGGCGGCGCACGACTTCCATCCAACCACGCTCTCGTGGCTTCATCCTGATCCCTGATCTTCTTCCTGTACTCTTCAAATGCCTGCTTTCTATCAACAACGGCCTGAAAATGCCACTCTCTGACAAATATTCTCCCATTCTCGCCTTCATTGGAATCTACGTCTTTCTCTGCTTCATAAGTGGCGAGTGCAATTGCGGTTTGCAATGCTAGAGCGCCACGATCAGTTTCGTGCCACATCCGTGGAACTTTGAAGATCATAAACTCACCATTTCTGATTTCGCGACCATTCCAAGAGATGTCTTTTGTCCTATCATCCGAATCGAGTCCTTCCCAGTACTTTTTAGCTCGATCTGTCAATGCGATGTCTTTCCTCTCAACACTCAGTTTCTTGAGGAATCCCTGCCAGATACGCTTTTGCATGGTGACATCAAGTACCGGATATGTGACAGCGACAGAGATGCGAGACAGGAAAGCATCGTCTATCTGTCCGATTCGGTTTGTGGTCTATCAATCAGCTTTGCGCATCGGCGATCGGTGGCAGTAACTAACCAAGAAGAGCATTCCGGAATAATATTCCATGCAGCTCAAAAACACAGAAACAAGACTATTGCGTTGCAGATCCTTCACTTGCCTCTTCTCTAGGAAAACGTCGGCCTCGTCAATCAGGATGATCGCACCCCAGTCGGTTCCTCGTCGGAACCATTCACCAAGCACATCCTCCATCTCTCGCTCATTGGTTCCAATATCAGCGACTGTGAGACGGAGTAATGGGCGCCGCGTATACTTAGCCACGCATTCTTTTTCTGGACGTTAACACTCCCTCAAGCGATTGAACATGGAGAGTCGACTTACCCACGGTGAACGTCTTGCCTGTCCCTGGCGGGCCATGAAGCAAGAATATCTGCCCCTCACCCTTTCCCTCGATGAAATCTGCTGCCCATTTTCCTTGACCTTTGCAGTATTTCCTTGTGAGAGCTTTGATCACATCTTTGTCTGAGTCGGCAAGTATGAGCTCATTCATCAGGTCGTGTTCTCTGGAAGGCCATTCGATGGGCTGGATGTTATCGATATCAAATGCCACTACCTTATGTCAGTCAATATCCGCAAATTATGCCCCAGACGGAGCCTACTCTTATGTTTTGAAGCCAAAGCAAAACCGTTCAAACGTCTGGGAAACAAAAAATAATGGTCTGGCGTTAGCTGTGTATAATCTCTAGGAGCGAAAGAGTGGAACAGCTGAGGCGGTGCTCTAGTATCGAGGATCGGGCAAAGGCCATTTTCCCCGAGACTTGGTCCCTGGTAATCATCCTCTTCGGAGCTGCTTTCATCTTCCTCTGGTGTTTCGTGCTGGAGGAAATAGCCGTGTCTTCTCGGAGGATCGCGTCTTCGGAGATTATCAATGACGATTTCCCCGCAGTATTCCTCGTATTTGTTAGTTAACATTGAGTCGATCAATAGAAACGTACAGTGTCAGGGCTTATTTTCCTCCTCGTAGTATAGGCTGTGCCGGCAGTGACCGATGTACCCATTTTCTCCATGTCCCAACAGTCGCCTTTGTACTTAAAGTGTGCCGGTATGGCACGGACAATCTGAAAGTATTTCTCTCCTCGTTTCTGCAGCAACCTCTTGGTAGTTTTACCATCGTTGATATCTAGATAATTGCTAGGAAAGACAATCATTGACTTGATCTCTCTCTGCCCAAAGAAGTCGTGGATCACGAAAATCTGCCCCTCCCTGGTAATTCGATGCCCTTTGTATTTGAGACACCAGCAATAGCCTTCCCAAACGCGACGTCGGCGACTCAGCTTCTGTGTTGAGTTCTGGAAAATGTAACCGCCAAATTTGCCACCAATCTTACCATAAACTCTTTGGCCTGGCCTGAATAGAAACCACAGTTGATCAAAACTTGTGAACCCAGTCTTATGTGTAGCTCCTTGCCTCGCCGAAATTCGCTCGTAGAGTGGTGAAAAGTAGTCCAGAAGAACAGTCAGGTCATGGAGTGTCTTGCCACCAAGTCGTTCCGCGATATTTTTGCCATTCCCTGATTGCGTCTCTCCTGACTGAGAGTCTCTCAATTGCTCCAGATCCCGAAAATAGAGTGCAAGGATAGCGAATGGAGGTCGAATAACAAGTTCCTCTCCTTGGAAATTGTACCCTGGAAATGCCGTGATGAATGACCGGAATAGACCCATCAAATGTTTGGAGACAATTTCAATCTTCATCACATGAAGAGTTGAAGGTCGAAAGGTTCCTAGGTCGGCCTTGAAATTGTCCTTAACATTTTGTTCATCACTCATGCTCAATCCTTCCATCGCCGCATCGAACGACTCTTCTTCACTGGCGCTGGTATCCTCTTCGCTATCGACAGTGCCTTCCAACGGTTTCGAAACGACGATTCGCTTTGCAGCCGGGCTTAATGCGGAAGCTGAGCAATGCCAGCTTTGGGAGGCGTGGTTCCAATCTGCTGGCGCATCTCTACCTCTTGCTTCAAGAAACACACGCAGGACGAGTGGTGTCGGTGCTTTAGGAACATCGTGTAACGTGAACGGGTTGGATGAGAATATGAAGTTTTTGTTCTGTTTCTTCGTATTATCTATACAAGTGACCAGATATTGAGTCTCTGTCGTGCTAGACCCATCGTCTAGTTGTTGAATGGACAGGGTTGACTCAAGCTTTGCTGGTTGCATGATGGCGACAAGATTTTTAGCATCCTCTTGATTTTCAGGCTCATCATCTTTCCTCTGGATCTTCGTCTGAACCTTGTCCGTGGACATTCTTTTGCTTTCGGATCTCAACAGATCTTTACCTGTATAGCCTGGTCTTGGTAACTTTTCTGACCGATTGGCTTGGAGTTGAACGAAACGATGTTCTTAAAGACTCATATGGTCACACGATCTTATGCTATTTGAGCAATGACCAATGTCGAACAATGGAGCCAGAATACGTAAGGTGACAAACATAGCCAAAGAACGTCACGTATGGCAGCCACCAGCATTGTTGGCATCCGAAAACATCAGGTGATAGGAAATCAGCAGACCCGAAGCGGAAGGCATTCTCAGTTGGTCACTTACTGAATGGCTCTCTTTCCAGCAGCAATGACGTGTCAGACATACGTCAAGGAAGCCAAAACAGACAGTATACTGATAGAGAAGAGCTCGCTTAGCTTCAATGTTTTGTGTGTTCAACTCGCAGGCATTGGGCTTTTGTTCGGCCAAGGCAAGTGCGCGGTCTCGCTTAAACACATTTCAGCGGCCGCATTGCTGGAACATCATCAGCATGGCCGAATGATGGACCCAACAAAACAGAAATTCAAAAACAAAACTCGGGACTCATGAACTTCATAGAGCCTTCCTCACAGACTCTTCACTCCAAAGCATCAATTTGTCTCCCTCCTCGTCATTTCTGGCAGGCACAGATAGCTTCTGCTCAGCCTCAGAACTACACCCATAAACAAACTTGCCCTCAACGGCCCAAAGTCAATGTACCTACCCTTAACAACTATACTCAAATTTCAGCACCAATCCTCAGCTCCGACAATTTCAATAGAAACTCGCTATACGGGGTAGCCGATTGAAACCAAGAGATGAAAACCAAAATAACCTCAAAACCAAAAATCACGGACAGTATTTTGAAGTCACATTGCAACAACTCCAAGACTGTTGCTCAATGCTTTGTCTACAAGTCCGCAGCGGTATTATCAAAGATCAAAAGACAGAATCAGCCATCGCACTTGGACCGCCAGCTAGTCCAGGCTGGCCTTGTCTCTCTCGGGCAGCTGTGATCTGGCATTTCAAAGTTGCTCAATATGAGCAACCCCGTCGAAATCATGTGCGTGCAGAAAATAACAAGTTTCGGACAAGGTTCCTATGTCGTTCAGGTACACCCCTTACCCGGTTGGTCAGGCTCTTGCCGACACCCGAGTTGGTTGAGGTACTGCAAGCGATTTTCGTTTGACTATCGCCAGGTACCATGAATCATCCTCGGAATGAATAAAACAAAGATGGGAAGAATCATGATCTGAGTTCCCCACGACCTCAGCGCATTCCCTTGGAATTCGTCGTCAGACGAGCCGAAATCCCTCGTCAAAGCAAGACTCGAAGAGCACTATTGAATTCGGAGGGGTTGTCATCACAGATCGAAGAGGTTGCCATCACACATCGTGGGCCGCTGACGAGCCCAGGCAGAGCCTCGAGTGACAGCCTTTTCATGGTGTCATCCTGAATTTGACCAAGCTTTCATGGTAACGTATGTGCTTGCGGACTGGCTGATACGCCATCAAAAATTGCAGACGTAGCTCTGATAGCTGTTGTCTGGCTATGGGTTGGTAAGAAGTTGGGAAGGTGTAATTGAGGAATAATATATATAGTTGCATGGCGCTAGGATGATGCGATGTGGGGAATTTTTGTAAGTGTCGGCGTGAGTCGGAGAGGTGGAACACGTGGCTTCACCGAGATTCTGTGTACCAACTGAGCGTGAAGATATCTATCCTCTTGTGAAGCCTATTGGGAAAGAAACTGAAAAATCTTCAGAGCTGGTGATTGTTGGTACGAGAAGCATGGGAGCTTCAGACGAGCTGAAGATTTCGAATACTCGTCCCAGAAGCCAGACTACGCTTAACAAAGACCGACTTCTCTTCGACTCAAATTCACAAGCGTCGAACATCGAACCATTACATAAGACTCTCAGGGGACAGGAAAACATACGAAAAGTAATCAAGCGATCTCAGAATCCTAAGCCAAGAACCAAGCAAAACGCCCCAATACCCTCGAGTTTTAGCTGAGAAAGACCATTGCGAAGCCCAAGCCCAGAAGGAAACCACCATAGACCCAGAGGATGCCAGCACTCCGACGGGCCGCTGCTTAGCCCAGACAGAGCCTCAAAACAGCATTGAATTTGGTATGTTATACAATACCGTTGATACTGCTTAACTGGGAAGTTGATATCGAAGGATCTGGAATTGAATGTGGAACGATAGGCCAGGACAGATTGGTAGACGCAGTTCTGAGAACTGTTGTCTGGTGATGATAGGGAAGTGGAAGGGAGGGTGAGGATTTGGCTTTGATGCTAATGGTCTGGACGGCGCTACTGACACGCGAAATCGAAGATTTGGACAATGAGGTGAGTCAGAGGGGTCAATCTCGTAAATCTGGTATCAATGTTATTGGAGCGTGAGTTCCGGTCATTAGGAGATAATAAGATGTGCAAGAGGGGTACAAGTCTAGATAGATTTACATGATGTAGAGCTGGATCTTGTTATTTATCTCTGAGACGAGTTTATATTGACGAACAGTGAAGAACCGAAAATAATCAAGCACGGAACTCTCCCCAGAATTGAACAAATAATCTCAGAAACCCAAACCACCGCATCAACCATAACAGTCCAATCACACAAGATCCGCAATGCGATCCTCGAGCAATTTTCATGTAAGCTCAACGCAGTGGGGATTTCATCATCGATATGATAGACAGAGCCATGCCATCAACACTTGGAACGCCGACGATCCCTGGCTTGCTCCCGAGGACGGCAATCATGTCTAGAGGTCGGTATAGTTTGGTGTGTTTTTGGGTGAACAATCCCTGCGTTGATGTAGAAGGAAGATGAGTCCAGAGGTGGAGCCGGGTTTATGAGGTGAGATCGATGGCAAAAGACGCTAGCGAGCAGCGACTCACCTTGCCAGAAAGGGCTAGTATGGGTGAGGAGAACTAGCAAGTTCAAATCACACGAGTTTCCTTGATGCTGGGGATGGTTTGCATTATGTTAGTTTGTTTATATTCCCCTGGAATATAATCGCTGGCCGACGACTTTCTGGCGAATTTATATCCTAAACTCCAGTGCTACCTAGCTACCCTAACCCGATAACACACAAAAAGCACGAGCACACGAAGAGAGAACAGGACCGGGTTCATCAACCTTCCGTAACCTTACCCGGAGCTCATGATCGAAGAAACGCCACTCATCCTCCTCCCAATCCGGGCAAATTCTCTATCTCCATCCGAAAGGGCCACCGTAGCAGCAGCTTTTTTCACAGCCTCTTCATCAACAATCCTCCCCAACCAGTTCTCGACACTCGCACCACCCCTCAAGTCCTCTAGATCTCCTTCCTGGAATGCATCGTCTCGTTTCCGTATCGCATACGCAAACGTTCCTCGACTGTGCCGTTTCGCTTTGATAGTTTTCAACTTCACTTCCTCCAACCCCGTCTTTGCCTTTCTTGAGAACGCTTTCTTGAGATGTGGTATAAATGCCGATTTATGGGACTGCATGGAATGTCGTCGCGATTTAATCGTTTTGATGTCGCCGTCGTCAGGAGTTGGTGTCTTGGATATTGTACTCGAAAAGGTGGATGCTAGGCCTGGAAACATTTTGCGAATAAAGGGCTTTAGGCAGGGCGCTGAGGCGCAGAATAGTCCGGTGCTGACCTCGACTGATACCCAGATTCCAACGTTGACTCGCTCCCCTGGCCACGCCGTGAGCGACTGAATGCGGAGAGAAAGGGACAGGGCACTTACACGAGAGATCGCTGCTGTTGATGTATTTGAGAATTGATATGCATCGAAAAATCGCAGCGAGGATGACGAGAAATCCCATCCCAACAACGATGTAGATATAGATCTTTTGTTGGCGCGGGATCTTGAGTGGTACTGCGTCCCAACATTAGCTGTCGTTCCTTGGTCCCACCTTACAAGATGCATACTAATTTTGGGAATGACGAAGATCATGAGTGCGAGATCGATGGCAATATTGCAAGATGTATTTGCGATGAAGCTTGGGGCGAACGGGATACAGTGCTTCTTCCCTAGGGACCATGCGTCCGACACAGGCGAGCACGAGAAGATGATGGTAAAATCCATCGCTATGGCCAATGCTGCAATAATTGCGAGAAGAGCATAGATGAACCACTTGCTGAATTTATCATGGAAAACTCTCAGATAGAAGGCGCAAATTCCGAGTTTCGTCGTACAGATGACGAACTGGAATACTATACGATTGGCAAAGCCCAACTTCTTCATGGATGTGATATCGGCAGAAGCGAGGCCGTCCTGGTGATGGCCACCGCCGAACTCCACAAAGAGGCATTGAATGACTGCAATGAAAATGCTACCGATCTGGCTTTGCATTAGTCTCGACCTATCTCGAGAAACGGATACCCCACCCATGAGATACTTATTAATGTGTCGTCCACGCCCCAACTACCCGAAAGAAATTTTCTTGAGTACAACCTTGCGATCACAAAAATCGACGATATCACATGGGGTATAATTGACCCTGCTAGAAGACTTGCCACCCTTGATTCGGAAGGATTCTCAACATTCTGCTCATGTATTAGCACCAGCTAGGTATGTGTTTGGCGAGCAATACGAGGATATACATCCTCCTTTTGACATGAGAATTATGGTGGATCAACTCACAGATGCCATGGCAGCAGTCCCGCCCCAGATTTTGATTTCATGTCAGAAAGAAGAAGTTACATCTTGAAGAAACGTGGAGAAGATACACCACGGATCTGAGTTCTGGATGGGGGCCCGCACGGCCTTGGTGCTAGTTATAGCCTGACGGAACATGTTTCGTTGCAGAAACTGACAAATCACAGGCGAAGTTGGTCTCTTGGTAGCTTTGGAAGATGCGATGACCGTGTCAAGGGCCGACTTGGCAGGTCGAGGCGCAACATTCCCATCCATTGATTGACCACTGAGTGTCCGATGATTCGATCGCTCGCCGGCATTGACCCGGCAGTGAGATTCTGCTCTGCGCCAAGGTCCATAAACTCCCCAGATCTACGTCGGACAATGCCGCAGATACGCAACACAAGGCTTGGCTGTACGAACTTTATTCTGAGAATGGTCGAGCCGAGCGCCTTGTCTCAATTGATTCTTGGCTCCTTCAGGATATGTTGGATCGACGTCGACAACAGTTCTCGGCAACGACATAGTTCCCCAAAAATTGCAAACATGTTTCCGCTGACGAGTTATCCCTTGATGCATGTTTGTGAATGGAAAGCCGTTCTGGGTTTTGGGGGCTTTTTAGTCTGCATTAAATCCACAGCTGATTCTTAGTGCTACTCCCCAGACCTAGTCAGGTGCGCAGACCCTTCCGCGTGGAGCTCACCAGCTCATCCGAACTGACCCCGTTGTGCTAGTCGTTCACAAAGCTTCATGTCGAAAACTTGAAGATTCCAGGAGCGATGGAATCGGCTGTGGACCAAGCTTCTGGAAGGCAACCTTGAAACAAGGCCATCAAATATTCCACGTTGCAGCTGCACAGCTGAATCCCTTGAAGCTGTATTCGACAGCCATTTCCATCTCCAATCCATGCCTCCTTCTCCTTCTCGTACATCAATCCGGGTACACTCCATCGCGTTAGTTCTATGACAGTCGCATTTCCCGGAGTGCAAATTTCGCATCCTTGAATGTCCAATATGCAGTAGACCCAGACTACCATTGCGGCCACACATGCGGCCATGTGCGCCACAGGGTCAAGTGTCCTGATCGTGAGACCCAAGCTTGCATCATGGTGGGCGATGTTTTGGTGTGCGACCAGAACATCGACCGCGTGGCAAAGAGACCATCGTGCGGTCGGCGTAAGTCCCCACGCCTTCATCTCGGTCAACCGCTGCTCTCGCGTTTCAAGATGAATTGATGAAGCTTCTTCAATAGGGCTCAACCGTCGATCTTTTGCTAGATTCGTGATGGTTCTGATTTCAGCAAATATTTGAAGGCTGAAGAGATGATATAGCATAGTTGTATCGAAGAGAAGGCTCTTCACACGAGCTATAACGACATTCTGCCATCCGGGCTGTGGTATATGTCAGCGTGAACGATACTTGAGAATTCTATGCCGTCTATAGACACCTAGAATCCGCCAATTTCGACTAAACACTAATGTCCCGAATCTCCGAGACTATGCTCACCTGAGATGTGTCTTCGTAGCCAAAGTAATAGCGCAGAGGGAGACTCTTCTCCTGTCCAAATTCCGCATTCTCGGAAAATTGGCTGAGCATGTGGTCCAGACTGGTCTTCAAATTGTCTAATTGTCTCCTGAGGGAATCTTTTTGGAGCACTGTTGTGACTGGGCATTCGCTTGATATGCACACCTTCCATATTGTAGTCTGCATGGCACAGATGCATGTCTGGATATCTTCTATCAGCATAGGCCGTTCCACACCTGGTACTGGATCAAGTGCGCTGTCGGTGATCATCTTGTACATGGACTTTTGAGTGCGATACACTGGCTCACTCGCTTGGCGCTCTTCCCCTGTGCCCCATCAGCCATTGCCTCCCGAGGGAAGGACTTCCTCAAAGCTGGGTGAATTAAATTTTGGACGGCTATGAATGGTACGTACATATATGTAACCCGTCAGCGTTGTACAATCCAAAAGTGGATGGGAGTGAAATGTGAAGCTCCTCAGGTAGCATCGTCGCGGGCTGGAGTCGAAGCACACTCAAGTAGGCATCGATCTTGAAAAGGTATGCTGCTAGTCTCAGACAATGTCAGGTACTGGCATCTTCCCTTGGGGCCTCATATATACCTTTGCCGAGAGCCTAATTTGACTAGCCGCATAGGAACAAAGTACCCAGGTTTCTCCTAGATATCACCATATCAGTGTCCAGGCCGCTACTTGTATGAGTTGGAAACAAGCTGGAAATCCTCTGACGCCGAATGGGAGATCGAATGGTTTGCGAGATGAAAATACGCACATCTGCCCACGCAGTCTCTTTGTTGAAGAAACCCACTTCTCGAAGCCCAGTAACCAAAACATTCCGAAGCATGATCGCGCTGGATATTGCGTTATCATTCTGTGTGAGTGTAAGCGTCTGTGCATTTGAGGTTGCCCAAGTCCATGCGTACACCATAATACAAGGCGAATATGATATTGAGGAGGGCGGATTGACAAAAGGCAAGCGAAAGAGATTGTTGGAGCCTATCTCGAGATGTAATTTTGCACTTTCAGAGATTAGAGTTGTTCTATCACAAGGACGAGATTTACTTACAAGCCGTGGAAGAAGTTGTTCTACAAGAGCTTCATGCCTAATCGAAATATTAGTATAGTATGTCCAGGATCTCGTGGGATGCTTAGATATTTTATCGACATGGTTGACATGGTTGACATGGTTGACATGAACCATGAACTAGATATGCACAACTCCGTGATCGTATCGCCGGTCAAAATTAGACGATTCTTACCCTTTTAAATGTCAACATAAACATCTCTCAGCGGTCGTGGTGGTGGGGTAACACTGAGTTTCTCAACCGCTCTGGATGATCGACTTACATGTGATTGCAAACGCTTTCGATTCGAAACTTCCCAATAACCAAGCTCCGATCATCTTTGCAGACGACACCACAAGCGTATTCTCACCTTCAGCTTCAAACGAAGGGCGATGAAATATTGGCCAGCGGTGATGGAAATACGTGAAGTAAATGTCCAGGTATTCCGCAGAGGTCGCGTCTGGCTTGTCGACATCATTCGAACCCTGATCTGGAAGTACTTTCACTGTCGACCAATCAACCAGTCCGGTGGGCCCATGCAGCTTGAACCCTTCGGGGACTTTAGGGCTTTGCTTTATCTGTGGTAGATGGGTGGTTATTGGAGGCTGTACTGCCGTACTGTCGATGGTCATGACTGAGCCCCCATCCATTTCCATGGACTTCGTCCGCCGAGAATCTGAGGTGTCGTGCTGTCGCTGCTCGGTTGCTTCCTCCATTGAATGATCCTCCACACGATACTTGCACTCGATACCTTTCTTCACACAGGTTGAACAAATATCATTACCATCACACTTTATTTTGCCTGCTCGGCATGCGAGGCATGCTCTTTTGCTGCGTCCAGATGGGGCTGGCTTGAAAACTTCTCCATGCCGGGCCAAATGTCGTTGAAGAGAATCGCTACCTCAGAATTAGTATTTGAGTCATTCGAAAACATTGAAAGACACCAATATAATTGAACACCTGCAAGAGCAGGCAAAGGCAGAGTGATATTTCGGGGTCACTTGCGTCCCTAAACAATCGTTTCAAAGGAGGCAGTTTGGTCACGTGATTATCTCGAAGCTTCTGGCCATAAATAAATTCGATGCAAAGACAGCAAAGAGTAGCAGGATCTTACTTTCTGTTGAATTCTCTTCCACAAACCTTGCAAGTCAAGATGTTTTCTGGATCATGCGTCTTTTCATGACGCGATAAATGCTCCTTTCGAGAGAAAGACTTCCCGCATCCCTCGACAGAACACACATGCTGACGAGAGTCCATCCCTCCGGAGTTCATCTAAATCCCGGTTTGTAAGTCTAAAACGTCCCCAACACTCTGATTGATCTAGCAATGGCCTTTAGCGGGATACCTGCGTGTGCACTGGGTGTGGGCTGGGTACCAATCGACAACTTTGAGGAGGGAGCCGTGGTCGTCGGGTTTACGTGGATTGAAATACGCATTCAATGAAGTCCGCCTGATTACGGCATCGGCCATTGAACAACGAAGATTTGTTTTCGGAATTATGAACGGAGATAGAGAGCGTTCTAGTGGCAGATGCTGATGAATGAGGAGTGTTGAAAGGTGATGGTTGATGTCAAGTTCTCTGGAGGGGAGCCGGTGGGATCCGAGGAAAGTTTAGGCCGGTGTTTTCTGAGTAAGCCACAGATACTGACGGGATCTTGGCAGGCTGTTCGAATTGTCCAATGGGAAGGGGATACTAGGGACCATCTCGCTTGGTCAGCCAATCGTTCACTAACATCAATATGTATGGGGTGTCCCTCAACTCCATCTGGTCCATGGTCAATCACTGGTACAAGGTATCAGCTCGGACTAGCATTATTTCTTAACTCCAGAAAAGATACTTTGAACAGCTCAATTTGTGGGAGACATTCACCCATATTCTTCCTACTCACATATGCATTACATGAGATTCTAGGGATGATTCCAAATCCAGTGAAACCACCAGAGGACGAAAGGATGGAAATACCACAGCTATATCGACGTCTCAAAGTGAGTCAAACAAGTATATTAAGTAAGTCACTTTTCTTCAAGCAAGTCTTTCGTCCCACCACATTACAGTTATTTATCAAATTCCTCAATTTGATACTCCAAAATTCAAGTTACGTCCTATCAAACTCGAGAACATCACGTCCATCCGACAGTCCAGACTCCAAGTCTCAATGTCTTCCATCAAGAACGTTGTGGTAGTTGGCGTAAGTAGTAGTTGCCCTATTGCCCGAGCACTACGCTAACCTTGACCAGGCTGCTGGTGACCTTGGAACGCCCGTGCTCAAGGCCATCCTGGACTCTGGCAAATTCAACGTCACCATTCTCACACGTCCAGAGTCTAAGTCGACATTCCCTGCTGGAGTCGAAATTGTTAGAGCAGACTATGCATCTATCGATGCCCTTACGTCAGCACTGAGAGGTCAAGACGCCGTTGTCTCAACACTTGGGACGGGAGCCATCCTCGGGCAGTCAGTTCTCGTCGATGCAGCTATCGCAGCAGGGGTCAAGCGTATTCTCCCCGCAGAATTTGGCTCAGACTACAACAATCCTAAAGCAGCAGCTTTGCCAGTCTTTGGCTACAAAGTTGTTATCAGAAAGCACATCGAGGACAAAGTCGCTGCGGGTGCCAACATTACCTACACTTACGTCACCAACAGTGTATTTTTGGACTGGGGTCTCAATGTTGGGTTCCTTCTGGACTTGAAGTCGCCGGAGCCAAAGCTTTACAACAATGGAGAGTATATATTCAGCACAACTACTCTTGCTTCGGTCGGACAGGCTGTTGTTGGAGTGCTAAGTCATCCAGACGAGACGAAGAATCGGTCTGTCTTCGTCGAGGACCTGGCGATCTCGCAGAAGAGGATCCTTGAATTGGCACAGAAGGTTGCGCCTGAGAAGAAGTGGACGCCAGTGAATGTCAACTTGGATGACTTAGGGAAGTGGGCTTATGGCAAGTTGGCAGAGGGCGACTACTCACTAGACGTGATGTACACATTCATCAATCTTGGGGTGTTTCAAGACGGGTATGGCTCTCGCTTCGAGAAGTTGGACAATGAGCTTCTCGGTGTCACCGGAAAATCTGAGGCAGATGTAGAAGATTTGATCAGAAATGTATTGGCTGGAAATTAGATCGCAAGTCATGGAGATTCTTGGCACATGTATTTTGCAATTATCAGGGCTTCAATGTGTTTACGGGCTGTTGTCTTCCACGAAGTTAGTAGAGGTCTGATTGTACACATGTGATCTAGCTCTCAGTCTGTTTTGTGACGTGCTTGGCTGTATTGTGAAATCCCGAGATGTCCAGTAATTCTTCCTTTCAGCCTTGTTTTGTTGACATCAATACAGATGAGCCAAGAGAGGGGCTCACAAGGGTCCTGTCGGATGAAGTCAACTCACTGGATGAGACCCCAAGGGAGCAACCTAACCCAATGATTCTGACAAGGCCACCAACTTCGGTTCCGTTATTCCTGGTTCCTGGATATTGATTTTACAATAAGATAATGAATACCTTTATCCACAGCATTGCCCCACTTTCTAATCATCAAGAGGAAAGGATGACGTGATGGAAAATCATTTAAGAGAGGAAGCATTGTTGCATTTCTCGTTCAAATACGGGAAGTTGGGAGACATACTTCGACTTAACGTTGCTTCCCACGAATTGGTCTCTCGGAGATAGTATATGCTAGAGTTTTTGTGGTCGCGCATCCCGCAGACAAAATGATCTTCAAATGGTTAACAGTTCTTCTGCTCCAAACAATTCACCTCGCCTCCGCCCATCTCCCCTCAAAGACCCCACTTCTACCCCGCCAATTACTTATACAAGAACTCGATCCCTCAGCCCTCACACCAGAGGAGGCATTACTTTTCAACTTCACCAATCCAGCACTCCCACCGAAGAGTCGAAAATGTAAAGTCTTCCCTGGTGATCCAGAGTGGCCATCTGATCACCAATGGCAACTTCTAAACAAAACAACGAATGGTGCATTGATCAAGACAATTCCAATAGGTGCTCCTTGTTTTCAGGGTCCGTTGTACGATGTAGACAAATGCAGATATGTTGTATCGCAATGGGGGAATTCTTCTTTACAGTAAGATGTTTCATGCGTTTTCGCATTCTTCAATCTTCCAGCATTGTCTAAGAGAGCCACAGCATGTCCGATCCAACATCAATGATGTCGCCTCTTTTCCAAGGCCGGACCTGCCAACCACCCAGCATCTCACCCGCCTCAAATGGTACCTGTACAATCGGCGATTATCCTTCATATGCCATCAACGCCTCTCGTATCGCAGACATCCATCTTGGCGTCAATTTTGCTCGGAATACTGGCATCAGACTGGTTATCAAGAACACAGGTCATGACTTTTCTGGTAAATCAGGTGGGGCAGGTTCCCTGAGTATTTGGACCCATTACTTGAAGGATATCGAGTACATCCCCGAGTCTAAGGGTGGAGGCAAGAAGGGTTACAAGGGTCCTGCCTTCAAGTCTGGAAGTGGGGTACAGGCTTGGGAAATCTATGAGGCTACGAGTAAACAGGGTTTGATTGTTGTCGGTGGTGAGGGAAGAGTATGCTCATGGTGGAAGATGTCAGTGTTTTAGGCTGACTGATCATTAATAGACCGTCGGGGTTATGGGTGGTTATATCCTCGGTGGAGGCCACTCACCACTATCTTCAATTCACGGCATGGGAGCCGACCACATCGCCTCCCTCTCGGTCGTCCTCCCTTCTGGCCGTTATATCACCGCAACACCCACCCAAAACCACGACATCTACTGGGCTCTATGTGGAGGAGGCGGCTCAACAGTCGGCGTCGTGACGTCCGTCACTGTGAAGGCCTACCCAGATATCCCAGTAACAGTCTTTCAATTCTCCTTCAGCGCTAAGACATCGACCGTCTTTTGGGCCGGAGTCCGGACTTTTTTCAACTACTTTATTCCGCTCTCGAACGCAGGGACCTATTCATATTTCTGGGTGTTCCCAGGTGCTGTTCCCACTTTCTCTATGAACTCATTCTTTGCGCCGAACTGGACTATCTCTGAGACACAAGCCCTTCTCAAGCCCTGGTTCGAGGACCTGGCTTCGCTTGGGATAACATCACTACCAAAGCTGTCAATTACCCAAACTACCTCACAGCATGGCAAGCTAGTTTCCCGCAGGGAGGTGTCGGCGGCGACTCAGGATCGACTGGATCACGACTCTTTCCTCGTTCCAATTGGCTGAACGAGACACTCCTGAACGCCACTTTCGCCGCATGGAAAGGAAGTATCGACGCCGGACTCTTCACGATCAACTTCAACTTTGCGCCAACTCTTGCTGCTGGAGGGTATCCAGAGAATAGCGTGAAACCTGCTTGGCGTGAAACGGTCATGCATTCCATCCAGATAGCGTCATGATCCAGCAGTGCGACTTATCCGGAGATCAAGAAACAGAGGGACCTGTTGACGGAGAGGCAGAAGGCTTGGATTGGGGTTAGTCCAGGAGCTGGAGCGTATCTTGGTGAAAGTGATAGAGAGGAAGTGAATTTTCAGCAGAGCTTCTATGGGGGTCATTACGGGAGGTTAGTGGGGATCAAGAATGAGATCGATCCTGAAGATGTGTTTTGGGCGAAGACGGCAGTGGGGAGCGAAGCTTGGCATGTGGTCAGTGATCGCCCCGTGGATGATGAGAATGGGAGACTGTGTAGGGTTTAAGCAAAAATCTTCTATTCTTGTAGAGCAAGTAGGGGAATCCGTCTTTGACAATCTGCTTCGCACTTTGTGGCACTCCGCAGAGGATTGTGCACCCGCCGTCCTTGCCCTACACTTTCGCTCTGCCATTCCAGGTGTCGTCTGGCACAAGAAGTTCTTCAAACGTCGCAAGCAAGAGTATAAACGATACTCATGATATTCTTTCATGCTCATTCAGTCTGGTTTCGACCTTTGCCGAGGGCACTCGTTGCCAGTCCCGCCTGAAAGTGAATAAAGTGAATCTCAAGTTCTCACACTCTCAAAGCTCCTTCCCAGCGTACATCGACAGGCCTTGCCCTGCATCAAATTTATGTGAAAAAACAGGATGTATATACTGCCTCAGTGTCAAAGGTTCCAATTTGCCCCGAAGCAGGAGATTCGAGCAATAGGCATTGCCAGGTGGCTTTGCTCTTCCTGAGCTGTTGAAGTTCGCTTATTCCAACGGACCGCTATTTGAAGGCGGGAGTCCGACAACGAATGGAAGCAACACCAGGAACAGAACCTTATCTATGAAGCCAGGAATCAAGCTAATACCCGCGATTGAAAGATTAATCGGTGTTTTAGCAGTCACGTGGTGACGTTCTGGCATCGCGTCGGAGGTGCTGCAGGCAATTTCCGACCTGTGTCAAAACGCGTCTCCTTTTCGAACCGTGAACCGTTCTTTTTCAAAATATCACACGTACAGCACTTCTGGACACGAAACGTCTAACGAAATGGCTTGCAACAATTTGGTCATTGGATAGCAGTCTTCCTGGCAAATTTTGGGACCAGCGGCTGTGTGATCTCGATAATATCTCGGTCGAAATGTTGGAGGAGCTGAAATGCTCTCAGACCAGCCAGGCCTAAAGAGATTTGGACAGCGCAGCGAGGGAGAGGCAAAAGTCTTTCGACACAGAGGAAATGGTAAGACAATACGACAAGATCCGCCAGTCCTTGAGAGACCTGCATCGTGAAGGCGAGGACAGTGACCAGCGCGAGATAGACGAGAAGGATAGCCGTGATCTCTTCGTTTCCAAAGAGGACTTAGAAAGTCGAACTTCAAATCCTCTTTTCTGCGACGATGTCTACAGGTATACTTGTCTCCCATAGGGCCTACCTCGACCTAGTGCTAATATTTGTAGATACAATCAATCAGCCAAGTACGTAAATCAATCATACCGGCATACACCTTTGAACGATTTCCCGATCTGCCGATCGAAATCCAGCTAAGAATCTGGAAAATGGCCTCCCGCTCCGAAACACCTGCTATATACAGTCTTATCAGTCTGCAATGGAAATGAGAGTTTCGCAGCCAGGACCCAATTGGTTCAAGCAGGTTTCAGTACGCGGACTACATGAATATAAACCTCGACGCTCTACGACCTGTCGTTCTAAGTGTGTGCAGGAACTCTCGATCAGTTGGCCTGTCAAACTTCTCACGCTTCAAATTCAAGTGCATGAGCGTTCCTGTGTACTTTCCGGTTTCAAGCGATTCGTTCTATATCCGTGTTCTCCATGGTATGATTTCAAGCTTTTGATCGACTTGGTGATACGGGAGAACACAACTGCAGAGGCGGACCTTGCTGTCACGCAAGACCCCGCGCTACTTTGCAAAATTCGTCATCTCGTCTTAGACTTCCACGTCTTCGCTGCAGCACCAAGAACCATCTGGACCCATTTCCCGGACCTCGAGACCTTGACAATCGTCTTTTACCCCAGTATACATATCGAAGATATCAATGGAGACGAGAATTGGGCCGCTTATCGGCCAACCTTTTCTATCCCAAAGCCGAACACCAATTTCGGATGACGAGCCAAAAGGATCTTAAAAGCTGTGGGCGAACGGATGAGAGTGACCAGGGAAAATGCGCCAGACTGGACGCCGCCTAAAGTTGAGGTAGTACTGCGGGGGAAAGAAGATGATGGGGACTCGAAGCAAAGATCTTGCCCGGGTGGCTTCGAAGATGCTGTAGAGGACCCCAACAACAACCTGGCACAGGGTGAAGTGAGCCTCGACCCAGATGCAGAACGAGAGGCCGTTCTCTACCGCAGAGGCTTCATCGCGGTTGTCGTCCACTGTATCTCAATCCCAACTCCGTCAGCTGATGCGTAGGTATCTTCCCTATCCAGAAGATGTGGACTTTAGCTCGGATCCAGATGACTGGTAATGGCAGGAGCTACTTGCTATATGCAGATCTAGCCTTTAGCAGTGCCAGTAGTCACTTCATAAAAGAATTTCATACACTTCAAACACTACAGACTGTCAAGAACGAGCGTCTTCCGTGGCGGACGTTGAAGTCAGAAGCTGATGGTTACTTTCCTCAGGTCGTCAGTTTCTGCTATGACTTGTCCTTGTTCATATTATCGATACCTTTCTCTCAACCCCCATAAGGCTTTATTTTCCCCCAACAGAATTATGGGATAGCAGGATGCGTCGAAGGACACTGCTAAGGTATCGTTGTTAGCTCTTCCGCATGGCCTAGGCCGACCACCAATAAAACAGCATTTTCTGCACAAACAACTCCAAGCCACTCAACCAGCCTACCTTCATTCACGAAAAGCACTGTAGTCATTCCAAATACCCATCTCGGGACCAAGACCGGCATTCCGTTCTCACTTGCCACCAGATCCTTCCGTCACACGTTCTAGAACATCGCACAACGCTGCACAAGCCCACTCCGAGTCCCCTATCTACGAGCGACTAGCAATCCTCCATAGCGTTACCTGAATCCTGAGCTAGCTATGCAGCTGTACATCTTGCCAGCTAATGGCGCTTTACTCTCATCTGGTTCCTGAGTACTTGGGAATTGTTATCGACTTGGCAAGCAGGTCGGCAAGAATAATTGAGATATTCACGAAACCGAGGAGTACAGCTAAAGGAATATGAAGCCCACGTTGAGGAGTCTGCCTTGGCTGAAAAGAGTGTCCATTCTCGATGCCCGTGAGACTGTGATGAAAGACACCACACAGCACTAGATGTGTACGAGAGACTCTTTCGGCGGGAAGGATGAGGCGAGCGGAAAAGGTGGACCTGACTTTATTTATCGAACATACCGCGTGTAATTTGGAACTCAGTGTTGAATGGGCTGGGACTGGGATTGCAGAAGAGGCGCCCGGCGTTTGTTAGCTGAACCTAACAATTGCCAATCTGTAGTCTATTCGTATCGCATCCAATTAAAATGCATATACACATTACAGAAAGCGTCTAGTTTGGGATCTCGAGGCATCTCGCCTTGAGCTTCTCCCCACGGAAGTCCCCGCCTCCAACTCTCCTGCCCCTGGCAAGATTGTCTCGCCCTCTCTGTAAGAATTGACGCCTACCAGTGCCATGTCATTCGACTCCTTGGTCTTTGCAGCAAATTCGTCTCCGATCTCATGATCGAGGATGATATCTTGGTCCAGAATCAATTGAAACTCAGGTTCTGGAATGCCCCACAACCTCCTGGTGAAGATGGTGACGGTTTCCATGCAGAGAAGAATGAGGAACGTAATACCGCCTGACCAAGCCATACCTGCTAGCCCGTCGCTGAATTGAATGCTTTGGAAGTTAGCTGATGGCTGTAGGTAAGGTTGGATTGACATACCCAAGCTGTTCCCACTTGTGGTTGACGATGACTGTATACCCGTCAAGTGCAGCAACGTCAGCACTGGTATTATGTTAGTGGATTGTAGGTCACTGTAGTACTTCATGTGTTTTCCAAAGCCAAAGTGAATTCCTTGGAATTGTGGCACATACCGAGCAAGTCCAGCAGTCAATAACATTCCCACCCAACCAGCCACGCCATGGACAACGAAAATCTCGTTAGTATCAAAGTAGGCCTCACTGCTATCCTGGAACGGGGCGACGAAGAAGCTGCCAGCAATTCCAAAGATGGGAGCAGACCAATATGGGACCTAGGGAAAATATGAGCTAGATTATCACAAATGTACTTGGAAACTGTCTCACATAACCAGCTGCTGGTGTGATGGCGACAAGTCCCGCGACTGCGCCATTGCAGAACCCGACAACGGAGAACTTGCCTGCATCCACTTCCCTTCTGGAAGCGGCGATGTACTCGAGAACGCTTCCCATGACAGCGCCGGCACAAGCAGCCAGATGAGTTGAAACGCAAGCCGAAACAGCTCGTAAGTTCGCACCCAGAGCAGACCCTCCATTGAATCCAAACCAGCCAATCCAGAGCAAAGCGGTCGCAAGAACAGCATTCACAGTGTTATGTGGCTTGTATGTTCGATTCAAGGAATCTCTGTCGACTTGCTGAAGGCGCGGAAGGCGGAAGATCGTCCGTCTCCATTTGAAGAAAATCGAGTAAACCGCGGAGGTCGTTGCAGAAACAATATGAACGACGGTCCCTCCAGCAAAGTCAAACACACCGCTTGTCTCCCCCTTCCAATAATTGGACCAGCCGACAGGATTCCACGACGAGCGAGCTATAGGGCCATAAACGAAAGTTGACCACAAGAAGATGAAGACCAGGAAATGAAGAGGTCGGCCTTTGCGAATCGCTGCCCCACTGAAAACAGCTGCACTGTTCTCCATTAGCTGGATCTTGGTAACAATAGGCGAGACTTACGCCAAGCAAGCAAACATCCCTTGATAAAACGCGTATGATAATTGTGGAATCTTGGTGCCGGGCTTGGTACCCCACGGAATCGTCAAATCGCTGTGGAAGACGACACTATCGGCCCCTCTCCATATTCTGTTAGAGCCACTGAAAGTAACTGTATATCCCAATAGAAACCACTGCATGGTTTAGCACTACCTTCAGACGATCTTTAGATGATAGCTTACCTGTACTCCAATCAGAGCTGTTGTCATCATGGAGAGCCACATCATGGAAATCGCAGAACATCTCTCTGATATTCCAGAGTAGAACAATCCGAGTCCAGGGACCATGAGGAGAACGAGACCACTCGATACCATGACCTATGCTAAATCGCCGCTCTGTCAAGAATGTGTGAGCTTGAATGATATGGCCTCAAGACTAGAGAGCATCGCTCACTGAATAGAACTCATTTGGGTTCCTGGCTTTGAAGTCCTCTGCCGAGATATTCAGACTCGAAGCACTGAAAGCAGTGACCACATCGAACATGTATGTCTGCGACATGATGTAGAGATACGCAAGCGATTATTGAAATGAAAGGTCTAAATGAGTGAGAGAAAACAACTTATGGGAGAGACGAGTCATGGCCCCCACGAGAACACGCAGGCTGACTGCAACCATACATGCTGTGCTGCCATTCAGCCCTCGAGTCGGACAGATCCATTGGTCTAATCTGAAGTGACCAGCCCCCCTATCTCTGGCTCGCAATGGAAAAGCAGAAGAACCTCAGGTCAGCCTAGATCGACACAGAAGTGCAACATTGCAAAGCGACTTGAAAATGAGATATGGGAATCAGGCGCGATAACGCAGACCATGTCGCAGCCCAAAGTAATGGCTTGCAGACCCTCGTGTCTTGAGGCTCTAGGGCAATCGGCGTCCACCGAAGCTTATCGGCGTGGTTTGACTTTCTAATTAGACCCTTTGCTGCATGTTAGTCGCGTGTTGGTTCAGTGGGTACCACAAGTATATTGGTAGCACCACAAGTTCCACAGCTGAACATGCCTTGACAATACCTCCGCGAGCGCTCAGCAATCAACCCACCTTTAGATTTAGCCTGGCAACTCCACGACATGAGGGCAAGGCGGACGAGGAACAATGTTCGGCTCAAGTAAGAGCTTTCGACACGAAGTCCAACTTTATCACGATCTCACCAAGGATGTTAAATGGCGAAGGTTCGTCAACACTAGCAATGTCCATGGTTACTCCCGGAAATTGGGTCTCAAATCCTCAACGATAGACTGGGCCTTTCCCAGTCTTCGAAGTCACGCATAGTCCCAAACGGGGGAGTCACTGAGAGAGCTTTGCGAACAATTATCAGCACCATCCCAGGAGAGAGCGACGATAAGGTCCCGGAGCTTGCAGTCGATAGTCGTGATCATGGCTTTCAACAACTTTTTGACCTCGCAATTGCCTGTTGGGAGTACGAATGTCCAATCAATGACCAATTTCGGGACTTTGCAATAGCGGTCCAAAAGAAGTGGACAGCATGCAACACTGCCGAGCTTAGCAAAGGTGCAGCAAGATTCGAAAGGAAACCCCCAATTGACTGGATGTTCATCGCACTGGTCTTCAATTGGCAGGACATATTCCAGAGCATGTCTGTGCGTGTGATCATAAAGTATGACCCCAAGGGGTTTCCCGAGGAGGATAACGTAAATTTGCCGTTCGAATTTAGAGGTAAAGGCCCCTCCAAGATTCTTGAGTGCTTGACTTACTCATCCCCAGACCTGGTGGAACAGACCCGGCGACAGAAAGCGACGAGAACCTACAATTGCATAAGAGACTCCTGGATATCTCTGTATGACCCAGAAGGCACGCATGCCATGAGTATGAGAAAGATACACGAACACTTCGAAGCCCCGCGACTTGGTATCGACCTACGCTGCCCAGCTCCGGAAGACCCTCACGAGCAGATTGATGCTGACGGTCTGCTTCACGAATTTGGAACTGTATTGGGAAGAGAGGAAGGGAAGCCGTCAGAGTCGCCTCTGCTTGGGCTCGACGTCTCCAGTCCCCCTTCTAGGACACGCGGAAGAAGTGGGGGATTCTCTGCCATCGCTCGAATGGCGATACATTCGGGATACGAGAAGTCGAAGAAAGTAGCCAGGAATAATGGACTTTCGAGAAGCGCGAGCAGCAGTCAAGGGAGTGATAGTGGAGACTCTTGGAAGCAAGCACAGTCGTCTCTCGAGTCGAGTCTGAAGCACTGGCGAGCTTGCAACCTGGCTGGAATCCCCCTCTCGGACTTTTTCGATTTGCGGAGTAGGCACATACAACAGCCAACCTCTGAGCTATCCCCCGTTGGGAGATATCAAGAATAGCGGGCTTTCATCTGTGTGAATAGCCCGTCGTTGAGGGGCATGATTTACGGTGTAGTTTTGCGAACTTTTCCCTTCCAAAATCCATGTCTTGAAGAACGGTATCTAATGGCGAATACACGTTGAGCTCCCAAACGTTGCTCCTTTGGTTGTAATGAAAATTCGGTAGAGAGCCCCGAGCGCATTGGGGACATATGCTCCGACCTAGAATCGGCATAAAGCCAGAGTTTTAAAAATTCAGCGGTATTCTTTCCTTCCGTTCACCGTCTGCAATGTGTCAAAGGTCCATGTATATACCACGGCATGACTGTGTGAAGGGGTAGATGTCCGTCCGATTTGCACGAGGTCTTGTCCAATGGCCAGCTGCGTCGTTTAAAAAGATGTTTATATCAATTCCCGCAGTTCTGGGTTCGAGATACGGGCAGTCTGCGTCAAGAGACATTTGGTTCGAGTCGGGGGTAGTCTAGATCAAACAGTTAGCGTGCTTCTCGAAGTGATGAATGTGTACCTTCATGCCTTTTTGATTCTTGGATTTGAACGAAAGCTTGGCGACCCCGCAAACACAGTACGTACCATTGTATATTCACGCAGATACAGCATTGCCGTTGGTTCAAAGCTCCGAATATATGTGCCTTGGTCGATGGCATCAAGAGCTATTGCTACGAAGAGACTCGCAGTAATCTATTGTGATAGATAGGATTCGTCGCTGACTAAAGCTTGAACCCGTGTGCACCGGTCGCTGAATGGGGGAAGGTGTCCTGCCGCCTCAAAGATTTTGGTCACCGATAAGTGCTCAGCCTCGGCGAGTGGACTCATCGCCCACATACGTGGTCGTCCTCAGCAGCAGCCTTGAAGCATATAAGACACGGATGCTTGCCCTCAATGGAGAACCTCGAAAATTTCGAGGAATCCATCAACAATGCTGAAACAATGATCCCGAAGATCGTGGCAGAGGAACCCTCGTTAGTCGGTGAATGGCAGCCTAACGATGAGGAAATTGAAGCGATATTGAAGCAAAAGCTCGCAATCCTGGAGTATTTCGTAGCGTATGGTATGTTCGGTATATCTTAATAGCTCCGTAGCTTTCTGACCTTCTCAGACGGTCGTCCGCCACCGGCTATTGAGGAACGATGTCAGTTGTTGAGGCAGAGAATTCAATCTGTGGAGGACGGCATCACAAAAGCTGGTACGTTCTGTCAGAGTTTCATGGTGACCGAACCTGATTTCGAACCTCAGGGAAGTTGGAAGCTGCAATTCAGTATCTCCAGAATGCCCCAGAGTTGCATTTCTCAAAGGTCGCTCGGTGTAAATTCCAACGCTGGCTGAATCACGAGACCACACCAACCCCTTCAATGCGTGTTAATGCAGCGGAAACTGAACTGTCGAAGAAGAGGAAAATCTCGGACTCAGGCGATGGATACCATGTATTCTCCGCCTCGTCGCAAAATGCTTCACCGGACCCGTCCAATGCTCGTTCGAAGCGCCTTCGAACCGATGGCAGCGAGAAGCATCCTTGCCTTCGTTGTAGGATTTTGAAGAAGAAGGTGTGTTGACCGCCGAATCGCATTTTATCTTACTAAAATAGGCAGTGCGATTCTCTTAAACAGTGCAGGCATTGTCCAAGTCAGGGCTTTGACAACGAGAGCGACTTTTGGAAAGTTCTTGGCTGCTTCAGGGGCCATCTGCGCGACCTCTCCGCGATATTTTGCCCTGGTGAGTCTGTTGCATACGGATGATCTACGCAATCTAATCCTACTAGCTTTTTCTCGATCGACTCAGAGGACTTTGTCATACCGTACTGGTGGGACAGAGACGATCAATTTCGTGCTGACGAAGTCGAGAGTGTCTGATCAGAAGAAGAGGCGTATGATACACTTGATTCGGACAAACGATGACTTTGCACGGTTGTCGGAGTCATCTTGGGAAGATACAGCACGACGAGAATCGCTAGGTCTTTCGGGTAGCTCATTTGTTCAATATGATGAGAATGCTGAGATGCCGGCGATCGAGTTGGAGGATTACGAAGCCGCTTGGGCCGTGCTTCAAGTCATTTCGATGGAACCCGCATATATGTCCAAGACTGCTTACAATCTCTTCACTTTGTTATCCACGGGAAACGCTTTCGCGAAGTCAGAACCAGTAAGTAATATATCTTTTCGTCGACCTTCGCGCTAACAGGATTGATAGGCCCCCTGGGAGCTGTTCAGGTTAGCGAAGCGACTGCTTCGCCAATCTACGGAACTGTATCTACTGGAGAGGCTCTGCGCTCAGATAGCTTCTGGTGAAATGGTTGGCAACGTTCCATTTGATCGCACAAGGTCAACACCAAACACACTTGTCCTTGTCGACTTGAAAGAGGACGTTGAGACGTTCCTGCGCAGCTTTGAAAGGGCTTGTTCAGCCAGAGCCAAACTTGGTGGGACTGCTCAGATCGCTTGCTTCTACACACTCCTGGTTTTTGGCATTGCGAAATCCATCCTTACAGATGCCTACTCGATCAGGACTAGCTACGAAGAGCCCAATCCTTGGAGCGAGGAACAAGCCATCAAGATTGCTAGCGGATACAAGGCACTAGTCAGCGTCTTCTGCTGGTCTTCAAAAGCCGACGTTGTCCTCCAAGGTCCCGCTGCTATCCACGATGAGGAAATTCGTGCCCAGATTATGCAAACGCGGAGGATGTTACGAAGCAACGAATGGGATACTCTAGGAGTGAAGGGCACTAAAGAGTTCCTCCTGGGCCTTGGTACATGCTTGCTTCCCCATGGTGTATATAATGGATTCTTTGCACAGAGATTTGGGCTTCAAGCTCTCCCGATGGCTTGTATGAGGGTCGCAGCTGTAAAGGAGGTGCATCAGGTCTCAAGTCGTGGGACATCACATCTTCCTGAGTACGCAGAACAACCTGCCACATCTCCAAATCAGGAAGCCAGTCCAGCGTCGGTAAGCACACTGGATGGCAAACTAGGCCCACTCTCAATATTCGAGCGAATGTCCTCATCTGCATCACCTTCAGCGTTCAGCCAAGTCAGCTCCCCAGCTGCGCTGTCACCAAGAAAGCTCCCCAAGAACAACATACCAGAGTTACAGGAGTACACTAGCTCAACTACTTCAAGTCCGACCACTTTTACGTTTGTGGCCCATGATGGAAGTGAAGGTCACGGTCCAGCCCGCACCCACGGCGGCAGAAAGGGAGCACTGGCTCCTGCGACTTTGAAGAAATCAAGAGAGGTCAGAAGGGTTGGGGCATGTTGGAACTGCTGGGTGATGAAAATGCCCGTATGCTGCCTTTTCCCCCAAACCTCTTCTCATTCTTCTAATGATTCTAGTGCTCCGAAGGATCCACTTGCCAAAGATGCCAGAAGAAAGGCACGAAGTCGTATCCGCGATGCAATCGAGCCCCTTTTGCTTCCTATACTGTTATCCTGTTCCCCGGTATGATGCACTGACATAATGCTCCTGGACAAATGAAAGACTGACAATTGTAGAATGGATCATATCGGACTTCACCCCGGAAGCTATCAGCTCCTACCTTTCGACCAACACCCGCGGTTTCACGTCTCAAACCATAGACGTAGACGTTACATCCTGGGCAGACGCTTTCAGCGTTACGCTTTCCGTCAATTACTTCACCCCCATCCCAGATGGTTCAACTCAGCAGACGTACAATGATCGAAATGGACAACCACTTGGTGTCGAATCGCTGCCTGTTGGGATTCTTGATCTCGATGTGAAACAACTCGGCGACGAGACACTGAAAAGGATCGACGAAATCATTCAAAATCCGCTCTTCCCTGTTCAGATTCTCGGGCACACCAGTTCCACTGTTGCAAGCACACTGTTCGAAATCTTGTTCGGCTTTTATCATGCACTGCCAGTGGTAAGTAACCCACTCCTTTTCTGAAGCACCGATCCCTGACATTGCACAGAAAGACAAGCTCATCCACGACTGCTTCAAACTCATCGCCACGATCCGCTCCGTGAATCGTCCTATTATCTTCACCCCTCCCTCCGTAACACGCATGCTATCCCACCTCAAGATAGAAGCCTCCGCAGACCAGCTGTACTCCTCACGCATCCTCAACCGCCAGACAAAAGCACTCTCATACCATACGAGTCGCCTCATGACGACGAAAGTCCTCACACAGCTCGAGAAAATCATGCGAAGCCGTGACAAGTCTCTCTGGCCAACCTGCTTCGCTACCATGCTGCTGCTGGCATATTGTATGGAGCAGATGGAGGTTCTGGCTGGTGCTCACGTGCACGCTGCTCGGATGGGAGATCTCGAGGCACGAGCGGCGGTCGAGAAGGAGCCAGAGGAGTATTGTGAGATGGTCGACGATGGGCCTTTTGCCCAGCTGACGCATTTGTTCCATGCTTTGTACCGGACTGGGAGGGCGGATACTGGCGGATTGAATCCGCTAAGAGACGACTTCGGTACTCGCGACGATGTTGGCTTTGATGAGGCGGCGACGAAAATGATTCATGACATGAGGGAGAAAGTCATGAACAATGGTAGGTGACAACTTTTACTACAGTTTGGGGATTCGCTAACAGACCGGTAGTGGATATGCTGAAGGAGCGGAACAAACCACTCGATTTCAATGCGGGACAGGAAGAACTCGCGAAGACCAGCTCTGGAAGACTAATGGGCAGGTTCTTGCTCTCATTTGTGTAGATGAGAAGAGCCGCACAGTGATGATCGAGAAGGATATACACGCGGAGAAGGAACTAAATGAAGAGCAAGTAACGAGAAGCTGGTCACGAATGAAATGAGAAATGAGAAATGACCACATTTGGATGCGATGGTATTTGGACCACCAAGGAATAAACTATTGTTGGCATAGCACCTGCAGATTACCTACTTATAAAAATTTGAACAATAATATCAGACTAGCCAGTCTGATTGGCGAATCCCGCAAGCGAAAGAGGCCGTCGACTTGATTTGATGTCCAGATTAACATCCTATGCCGCCCCAGACGTACCAGTATCCAGGATAATTGCATATAAAATCTGCCATATGGAATCTGTCCTCGTCAGATGCTCACGTCTACTTTCGTGACATGGCGAGACCGCCACTCGCTCACACTTACATTGATGTCAAAGATTGATTTTATCTAATCTACGAAGTTTCAGAACAGTGTCCGCGAAAGCCTCGATTCAGAATTGACCAGCAAAAAGCCTCCAGCCGAAATGTTGACCTGCATGCAAACGACTTCAATTTTCGTTCCCCTCAGTTGCGCAAGTGATTCGTAGCGTAATTAGCGTATGCAATCTTGGGATGATATTTCTGCTTGAAAGCATTGATCGTCTCTCTAGTAGGATACTGATGGATCATGACGGCGGCGGCCTTCTTAAACCACAGAGAGTCGTCGCTTTCCAGCGGTGTACTGCCTTCGATGGCCTGTACTTCTTGGTGCTCAGAGTATTCATCATGGTCCTAGCATTTTCCATGCTCTCCACTTTCGCCAGTATCGCATCTTCCATTCCGATTGTCTCCTGCTTACACCTCGTTTTCGCTGAAATCCTCCTCGTTGGCGTTACGTGACAACCACCCATCCACTCTACATGTGGCCTTGATCTTTGGCAACTTCCAAACCAGTTTGTGCTTCTGTCGCATGTTAGTCAAAGCTTCGGTAGCATACTGGCGTACCCAATGGGCATGTCTTCCTATCCTGGAATCGCTGGCTGGCTCCCTGAAAACTTTCGGCTCGTAGGAGAGTTACCTGCCATCAAGGAAGTCTTCTTCTGCCATCTCGTTGACATCAGAAGTTGGATGAAACACGATTGTAAGGACTTCGAGGTCGAATTTGGACCACAGCTCCATGAGCGCCGCTCCAAAGATGTTGATATCGACTAGCAGCTGACGCATGTGAGTCAAGCCTTGGAGCTGCTGCTGAACAGCTGGGGGAAGAGGCCGTGTAGTATTAGACTCGATAACCAAATCAACTAATACCTTGAATGAGTCCCATCGACTACCACCCATGTAGAACTGATTATAAAGAACATTGATGTAGCACATCCTATCTCCTGGCTGCTCGTTGTAGAACAATCCTCCCTGATTATCATATCTGCGGTTCTCGAAGGTCTCCTCGTAGTGCGCGCGGTACAGGATAACTCATAGACTTTCTTTCTCTCGGCTCGAGACTCTTTGCAGACTCTCATGGCAATCGGAGCCTTCCCGTGAATCACTGATCGCTGGTGCTTGCTCATTGTTGGCTGGATACATTGAGTGGAACCCTCGGGCACTGCACTAAGCGAATGGTCCCAGAAACTGCGGCTTGCTTCCGTATTCACTAGAATGAACGTTGATGCATCGTCCGTACGGCAGAGGAGGTTCCAGATGTACAATCGCAGCTCCAAAGGTAGCTTGGGAAACTTCGTGAATGTATAGGCAGGCACAATTCGCTTTCGGATTTCTTCGATGCCTTCGGACTGAGAGCATGTTAGCATGCGACTACTGAAATGGACCATTCGACATACTTTGATACGTTGCAGGAACGAGTTGCTAACTTCGTCTTGTCTTGCCACAGCCTCCTTCTCGAAGGCCTCTCTCATCATCCGCTGACTTTCTTCGAAAGCTAATCGCTCTGCCGTCATCTCGGCTTCAAAAGCAATCTTGCGGTTTGCGATCTCATTCTTGATTTTCAATTGCCCATAGTATAGATCTAACTCCGTCTTAATTAGATCTATACTATGGGCAATTGAAAATTGATTCGGCGGGCGGCTCCTTGCCATCAACGATCCATCGATATTTTGGTCTCCAGTAGTCCCAAGTTTCCAATGCGTCGTCTGCCATCGTTGATCGCTCAGAAGATGATGAAGGATATTTCTATGTGGAGAACGAGGCGCTATTCGTATTTGCAGAGATTGCTGGAAGCACGTTGTTGTTGTTGTTTTTGAAGGTGATCAGGAATGAATGTGGGTGCGAAAGACAAACTGCAGACGCGACGAGAGTGCCCCTCAACCCGCCCTTCGACACCAAGTCATGTGACTACTTGGGACACTTGGAGATTCACTTCGAGGTGGCAGCCACTTCAAGAGCATGGCCGTACGGATGAATCACTTCTTAAATTCCTGCTAAGTTGAAGCTATAGCTCTGAGTGTTAGCATGACAACTTTACACCAACCGCCTTACGTCCAAGCAACCTCGATATCAAAAACTTGCATTGTGTATTTAGATACTTGAGGTTTGTGGGTATATAAAGGGACGATTAGGAGGGTACGTCTCTCCGCTTTCTGTCTCACTGTCTGAAATCCAGTTCCAAACCTCTATATCCTCGTCTTCCCACCACTCATTTGGACTTGAGTTAGGTCTTCTTGTAAAAATCTTCCTACTTGGATGATGTTCTTGCTTGAGCAGCTTGATTTCTGCTGGCGAGATGGTCTGCTTCATCCGCGCATCTGCTTGCTCAAACCAAGCCGAGTCGGCATCTGCTTCCTCATCGGTACCATCTTCATTGGCGTGGTCACTGCCTGTATCATCCAAGTTATCTTCAGTATTTTCCTGCTCTTGTTCAGTAGAATCTTCCACGCCCATATAAAGCGCAACTGCTTGTTCATATTCTTCCAGATCTTCCGTCCAATGTTCTTCAACAGTATCGTCAATTTCATCACCAGTTAGACGGACAAGCACTTCTAGCTCGGGCATTTTCCAGTGACGACGTTCGTCGCCAGCTGCCCGTAGAGCTGTAGAAGCGGCCGATAAGACCCAGTCTGCACGCTTGCCATATTTAGAGCCTCTCTGGGGCTTCACAAATCCAAGGTCTCTATCCGGTATCGCTTCTCGGTCATTGATCGCCTCATATGGGTATATGCCAATCGTAAGCTTGACAAGCTTTGGAAACTCTACCCAGACACTTGTTGGAACGCCCGCAAATATATGAAAATCTACGGTTAGATACCGAATCTCGAAGAACCTGTCCATATCTCGCTCCACCTTCGGTTGAAGGGGACGGGTAGTGTTCTGTTTGATCAAAATATCGATCAAAAGTTTAAAATCATTCCAAGGGTACTCCGCGAGGTAGAATTGATCGTATAAGGTGTTAAAATACGCCTCGGGCCGCTGTGCACGTTGCCGAGCACCACAGAATCTCATTCGCGTGTGTATGCGCTGAGCAACCCTGCGAGAGTCGCGACAGACACAAAGAGTAACTGGAGTTTTCTCAGATGTCCACGTGTTATGCTCTCGAATTATCCGACTGGAGCCTTCCGATGCTCTGCCTGCCAAGGCACCGTCTCCGTGGCTTGGGGAGACATCGTAACGCATTGCTAGGATCTTGCGGATCTTGGAGCGTCCGCTTCGAGTTGCCATAGACCATATGTTCTCTTGTAACTCGACTGGCAGTTGTCGAAATTTTGTGAAGGTGTAGGCAGGGATTGTATTACGTCGAGCTCCTTCAAGTCCTCCTTCCTGTATCTCAATCAGTACTGCCATTCATAGCGCAGAATGGAATTGGTAGTCCTACCCAAAGTTTGTACATGAAAGGATATATAGCATCCGCATGAATCAAACGTTCCTCGGCCTCAAACTTCCTCCTCTGTAGCAAGAGGGACTTTTCGAATGCTTGACGACGCTGTACCTTCTGAGCCCTGAGGGTTTCCTGCTTTTCGAACATACACAACTCTTCATTCTGCTCCGTCGTAAGGATTTGATTTTCGGCATTCCATGGGTGCGAAAGAGCAAACCAATCTACTCGTGGACGTAGAAGTTCTGCCATTGTCGGAGGCGTCTTTCGCGATGGCTAGTGCTCTGTGTTGATGCGGAGTGGACGTGTTCCCATGAGGTCAGAACTAGCTCCTCCCGTTGATAAGCTGATTAAGTCCTTGGCATATCCACCAACGATGTCTTTGGATCTCCTGTCTGACCTCCACAACTTAATTACATTGTTACAAGATTTGGAGAATTCTCTACAGCTCATTACTTTCCGATATCTTTAAAGGAAATGGGTACGTTCAACGTATCCTGTGTGCAACTTCAGACTGTGGCGGTCCATAATCGTGCTTGTTCGAGAGCATATGCCTTTGCATCTTCTTCAACTCATCACCACCTTTCGAATGATCAGTCTGTCTTGTGTTTTTTTTGCTCGATGCTTTCTTTTAGTATTGTCGAAATTCCTTGAGTCTCTTCCATCCCATTTTGATCGAAGAGTCTGGACATTTCTTCAAGATGAATTGAAGATTATGGTCAGTTTTTGTTTTCCTGCGGAACCATGCGGATGATAGTTGTCTAGCAGTGAGGTATTTTGTTTTGCTCTCGCGATACGCGCGGAATATTCTGTGGCTATTACATTCCCGGTCGGATTGGAGTCGAGTAGAAACTCGAGATCTTTGAATGCTCTCGATTTATTTCATGCCTAAGATATCGTGCTTCGACTGACGTCAAGCCACACCCGAGAAATCCTTTCCTCTTGTTTTTAATATCTGTAAGTCCAATCGTTCGTACTATATGTCAAGAACTTTCTGACAGCCACTTTCAAGCTCCTAGGTGCGAATTCCTTCTTTATCTCTGTTTCCAGTCAATTGACAATTATTCTGCGACTGCTGAAGGGACTTCGAATCCGTTCTTCAAAAGAATGTTCTGGACTGGACTGGACTGGACTGGACGTCGATGTTCAAATACAGCCGTCTATCTTCCGCAATTCACTGACGATGTGGTGTTGTTGTTGACTAGCAAGGAAGTCTCGCTATTCTTTCGTCGCCATCATTCCATCCCCTTGGCGAACTTTTTAACGAGATTCGAAACGGCTCTCCTGATCTCCAATCGCCCCTGAGTCGGCCCCCAATGAAGCTTCAAGGTTGAAATTAAGGTGCCTATTCGAGGCCCAAGCTCAACCCCATGGCAAGAGCCAAGAGCGCCAAAGGGCCTCACGATCTTTCTGATTGGTAGTTCATGTACGAGTGTGCGAAGGATGCGGGCTGCGCCGCTGAGGGTTTGATGAGTTTCTTGTCTCGTTGATGTTGTCTCTCACTTTTTCCTTCACAGCTTCCAAATTGTGTTTACTCTCGTTTTACTCCTCTATTGTCATGGCATATGTGAGGATGCTGGCTACGGCCGGTTTCTTCCTCAATTTTGTCCTTCCTGTCATTTCTCTACCAACAATATCTGTCATTGGCGCAAAGTTCTTCGACTCTGATGGCAACCAATTCTTCATCAAGGGTAATTCTCTCTCCCAAAGTCGCGCGAACGAGGAATGCTAAATTGTAGGTCAATCACAGGCGTTGTCTACCAGTTGTCGAACAGTTCTCCTTATGATCCGTTAGTCGACACGGTACAATGTAGTAGAGATGTAAGTACTTATGAACGCAAGTGTAGACTAGGTACTAATCAAGTGAAGGCAACACTAATGAAAAGTCTCGGAGCGAATACTATACGGGTGTATACGGTGAACTCGACATCAGATCACACAGGCTGTATGTCAGTATTTGAAGATGCGGGTATTTATGTTCTTATTGATTTGGGGGATCCAACAAATTCGTTCAACAGAGTAGGTCACCAATACCACTCTACACTGAGCGGGTTCTGATCAACTCCGTAGGTCGACCCAAAATGGACGGATGCTCTGTACAACCATTACACGGCCACAATAGACGCGTTCGCAGGTTTCGAAAACACCTTAGGGTTCTTCGCTGGGAATGAGATAATCAACGATCGCGACCGTACATCCTTGGCTCCATATATTAAGGCAATCGCTTTAGACATGAAGGCATACAGGGACGGGATGGGGTATCGAACTATACCTATAGGCTACGCAGCAGCAGATATCTCGAGTCTCAGGCCAGCTCTGCAAAATTACTTGGCTTGTGGGGCAGAGAGTATTGACTTCTTCGGCCAGCATGACTACAGTTGGTGTGGCGATTCTTCCATGGCAGCGTCTGGATTCAATGGACTTTACGCAAATACTTCAGGCTACAATATTCCCATTTTCGTCGCCGAGACTGGGTGCATCGACCCCCAGCCCAGGACTTTTGGAGACCAGGTCGCCTTGTTCGGAAGTGCGATGAACGATCGTTTTTCGGGAGCTATCGTGTACGAATGGGGTCTTCATGAGAATGGATACGGCTTGGTCTCATATGCCGGAGGAGCAACGAGCGGAACGCCGACTCCCATTCCTGGCGACTTCAGTAATCTGAAATCTCGATGGTCGACTTTGACACCAACTGGTACCCCACTGCCGTCTTACGATATCAGGACAGTGACCACCACACTCGGCTGTCCAAGCTCTACAGCCAGTATTTGGTCGGTTAATGGAGAAGTGTCGCTGCCGACTTTGGGTAGAGCAGTTGTCAATACAAGAAGCTCCAGCTCATCTTCTAGATCAAGTACTGCGAGCCTCACAGGACTTCCTAAGCTGTCCGGGGTCAAATCCTCGGCGATATCCTCTTCTACCTCACCTGGGCTTTCGGATGACACTTCAAAAGCTCTAGTAGATTCAAGTTCAAATTCAGGACTATCGACAGGAGCCATTGCCGGTATTGCTGTTGGAGTAGTCTTGCTTATTGTCATTGCAGCCGTAATAGCCTTCTTACTCTGGCTTCGAAGAAAGAAGCGCCAACCTCAAGTTACCCTCGATCTCACACCGGAAGGCCTGGAAGTAGGATCGCCTCCGCCGAAGCACGAACTAGACAGTAATGCAATCTTGGAGAAATTCTCTGAGCAGCGGTCGAAACCCGAACTGCCAGAAAACCATTCTACGACATTTTCGGATGGCACCACGCAGAACACTGGCTCTGTGCCCAGCACAATTCGTACTTTTAGCGCAATAGAAGCCTTCCCAAGCACGCAAGAGCCAGACAGCGAGATGAGAGCTGCAGCAGAGCTGGCCACTGTTCCAGCAACACCAAGGCCTGACACAGCAACGTTGACACAGTCACCTACTCCCATTACTCGAAGACCAGTACCTGATGCAGTCATATCTGCATCTTGGGCTAATGGGCCATGGCATTCTTCCCCACTCGAAGAGTCCCCAAATGCGCAGGCGGCGCCTCTTCTCTCGGGAACCGACGAAGAAGACGAAATGCGAAGGCTGGACGAAGAAGAGAGATTACTTGATGCGAAGATTGCCGAATCGGAAAGAATTCGAGCTTTGAAGGAAGAAAAGGCCGCGCTGCAGGCGAAGCGGGCAGAATTGATATCGGCGAGAGAAAAAGGGACCAAGTCGTGAGACTTTCCCGCGCAACAGGAAGGTCGCACTGAGAAGACAGGAACACCCATGGGGACCAGGAATGCCCGCAATCGCGCATTTGTGAAAGGACTTGCGCCTGAAATACAGAGTATCCGGAAAGGTCTCAGGATTCGAAGGTACCTGGTCGCATTCGAATAGAGAGGATGTAACAATCGGTCTCTTGGATTCCGCCCCTCACTACACGTCACCGCCGATAAGGACTGGGAGAAGTCCAGAATGTCACTTTATCCCATTCAAATACGCGATCTTGTTATTTGTCGGCATTCCCATGCTTGCATTTGGAGCTAGTACCTGGATCGGCCAGGCCCCGAAATGATACCCCGCAGTGGACTCACCTTTGACCGCCTCCACTCGATAGAAGCTGGCAATAGATGCTATGGATTCGAGTATCATATACTCTTCGCAGTTTATCCGAGATAATATAGATAGCCAAAATATGTCAGAAAGATCCTCCAACCAAAAAACACCCTTTTCAGTCTTTCAATTCTCGTTGGCGTTCAATTGATGTTGTTGCGTGGCATGGTCCCCCACTTTCTGATCATAACTTCAGACACAACCAGGAGTGCTCCTAATCCGCAGTACCTGGACTCCACATTCTAGCCGTCCTCGCTCGTATGCGATATTTTCTAATCACATACATCCATTCACAAAACATTTGGTAACTTCGCTGTCGGGTCGTGTTCATCTGATGTCCCGCGTCTCGATGGCGAACTTCCCCACTTTCAGATCTAACTTTACAGCGATCATCGTCACCAGTGCGGATCAGGGATTATAGCAACGTTACTTCCCCTACTTTTAATACACCGCGATGTAAAGGTACAATCAAGGTGCCAGCTCTTGGAATGAGAACGCCTGCGGCGTAATGGTATAAGATGCTATCGATGCACTTCTTCACGCAGGACAGCCCATCGTAGCACTCTAATACAGCAGCAATGAGGTTCTATTTCCTAACAGTGGTAGCCATCTTGCTTCCACCACAGATCTGTAGGTTGTCGGCTCCAAAACGTCAACCAATATTGATTAAATGCAGCTGCGCGATGGGTCGGCATTCCCACCGTTCCCTTCGAAGCATCCAGCTCGAAGGATTCGTTCTCGCTCAAGCAATTAAGATCAATCGTTGTCGATTCTAAATACCAGAACGTTGTTAACGACCAGGGCGAGACTCTTATCCCTCCCACACTCAAAAGCTTCGCCTCCACTTTCAGCGACGATTTGCTCTCATCTTTGGATCTCAAAGTCCCAGTCAGCACCGGCAGATTCGCTGTGAAGAATTCCATCTTTTTGACTATCGGAAATTCTAGCGATTATCTTGATGCCGCTGGAAGACCTACCTCTGAAGGGTATTCTATCGAGATCACCAAGCAAGGAATTGTGATTACTGGGGCGAGTCCGCTTGGTGTTTGGTGGGGAACGAGATCGATTCTACAGCAGGGTGTTTTAGGCGACAAATTGAGCCTGGGAAGTGCTACTGATTCGCCAGGATGGGGAATTCGGGGAACATTCGTAAGTCCTAGAACTATCCACACACGCCGTAGAAGCTGACAGCCCTCAAGCTGGATGTAGGAAGGCATTACTATCCAGCTGATTTCATCATTGAGATGTGTTCCTACCTTTCATTCTTCAAGCAAAATACGCTGCACCTCCATCTAAGCGACAGCATGAACCTCAACCCAGACCTCACTTACCAGGAGAAGCTTGACTACTACTCTGCCTTCCGACTTAACTCCGACGACCCTGCTATCGCCGGTCTCAACAAACGCGCCAACGAGTCTTACTATCACTCAGCATTTGAGAACATGCAGCAGAAATGCGCAAGCAGAGGCGTGACTATCATCCCAGAGATCGAAGCCCCAGGTCACGCTCTGGTCATCACGCAATGGAAGCCTGAACTGGCTCTCAGCACCGATTTCACCATGTTGAACATCTCAAACCCGGAGACGATCCCAACGATGAAGACAATCTGGGACACTTTCATGCCCTGGTTCCACAGCAAAACTGTCCATCTCGGTGCGGACGAGTACTCCAGCTTGGAAGTCGCGGAGTACAACTCATACGTCAACACGATGCACGACTACATTCTCTCAAAGTACAACAAAAACGTACGAATTTGGGGGACTTTCCGCCCCGGCGCTGCAACGGATGGCTCAGAAGTCAGCACTGATATCTCGATTCAGCACTGGGAGTTTTTCGAGGACAATCCCTACTTTGACTACATTCAGAACAACTACTCCGTCCTTAACTCCGATGACCAGTTCTACATGGTAGGAAAATGGTCAGGCTCTTACCCGCAGAGCTTGAACATGACGAGAATATTCTATGGAGCTCCAGATGGTGGCCCTACTGCTCCATATATTTTCGATAAGTTCAATGCGACGAACAATCCGCCTCGGGACAGTCCATATGTGCTGGGACAGTTGCCTGCGCTATGGAACGATATGGGTCCGAACAGCACGTCCGTCATTGAAGCGTACTATTCACTCCGGGAAGGCCTCCCTGCTCTGGGAGACAAGCAGTGGGGTGGCGACTTGTTGATGGACGAGTACTACTCCATCTTCGAGACGTTGCAAGCTGTCATCCCAGGACAGAACCTAGATCGTCGCATCCCGTCGAAGAGCAGCACGATCCTGTCCTACGATTTCTCGAGCTCGAATTCCAAGGCTGTGAAAGACAAGTCTGGGAACGGGTATCACGGAACAATGAACAGCAAATGTAGCGTCAAGAGCTCAGTTTTGACATTGAAGAGTGGATGTGAGGTCGCCACACCATTGACGTCCAAAGGTCGGAATTACACCCTCTCGTTCTCCATCAAGCCCACTTCCTCAACACCAGGAACGCTCTTCTCCGGCTCAGCATCGACGCTTAAAGCTGGAAACGGAAGCATCGACAACGTTATGCTCATCACCGGCGGCACACCTTACATTCTCAATTATACCCTTCCGGTCGGTGCTTGGACAGATGTCAAGCTCGTTGGCATTAACAACGCCACGTATCTTGCTGTCACGCCGGAAGGGAGTAAGAAGGAGACGGTGCATGAGTTCACGATCGTGATTGGGATATACTCGAATAGCTTTGTGTGGAATCTGCCGATGGCTATTGAGGCGCCGGTTGGTGGTATTGGTGGTATTGGTGGTGATGGGTTCGAGGGGATGATGAAAAACGTCAAGTTGGTGGATGGGGCGGATGAGAAGTATGCGGCAATGGTTGCACCCCTGGTCATTGGTGTTGCACCTTATACATAAGGTGGTAGAAGGGATACACTATTCTTATACTAATGATTGTTACCATCAATACCGGGCATCACGACCTTCGAGAGGGAGTGGAACCATATCTTCTCCTTCTGAAGCCATTTGTCTCCCGGGTATGTGACGCAGATGATATTGTCTCTCTTTTCTGTGTATTCCATTGCCCAATGTCCCCTCCCATACCTGTCGTCCCATTTTCCTCCAAGCCTCCGGACCTAGGCAGAGGGCCGAGCAACGAGTGTACCCGGAACGAGAGATTCGCACAATCGCATGCAGAACAAAACAAAACAAAAGGAAGTATGATCTCAGAAACCCACATCCTCAGATAACCACAGCGATCCATCACCCCAATGCTCAAGCATTATCGCATCTTCATGCAGGGTTTGTCCAAGGTGGTATCATCATCGACCAAGAGAAGAGCAACCATTGCCCAAAGGAGCGGCCGACTCGCTCTGGCTGCACATCTTCGGACGGCGTTTTCCATCTCCCACGAGCGTAGGAAACGTGTTGTTACGACTTAGCGGGTTTGGACCTGGCGAGGATGAGGGAAGGAGTTTGACTGGGAATCAGTCGCGATGATGAAGTACCTGGAGATGGGGCGTGCCAGATGAGTCATCTGAATTGGGTTGCGCGTCAGGTGATACATGAGGTTTCCTAGAAAAGCTCCGGAGCTGAAAATCTCTCACAAGTCGTCCATTCAAGTCTTGATGACGGTAAAGGAAGAAAGACCTTTTGATCGTGGCTCGAACCATGCTGTTTCTGTTTCTTGATAAGAAAATTACCTACCTACTTTGTATTACTAATCACACGACCAGAATATCAAGCGAGAATGCAATGTAAATAAAGCATTCATTTTCATTCAACTTCTTGCTAAGCTCGTCTCCCTGATATTACCAACAGAAAATCCGAGGAAAGCCAATTTTCTCAAACAGCCGAATAGCTTCTCGCTTTCAATTTTATCATGAAGTCATGCTGGTACGAGAACCAATATGTCTTCATCTTGTATGGCTGGTCCTTGTTCACGATCTCGATCTCGAAGGCCCGAATCATCTGGGCGAGGAACTTGTGTATCTCAACCTATTGATCACACATCAGAAGTTGTATCTAGATAAGCAAAAAACTAAAGAAGACAATTCAGAAAACATACCAAAGCGATGTTGCGACCCACACACATTCTGGGTCCGTTGCCGCCAAACGTCATGTTATAAGACTCGAGCTGCCTGGCTTTGGCTTCACTCTCAAGCCACCTCTCTGGCTTGAATTCATTCGCATCTTCTCCCCAGACTTTCTTGTCTCGATTTTGTGCCAATGGACTCATGCCGATTGGTGTGTTCGCAGGAATGAACTTGCCGTCAATGACAAGACCTCCTTCTGGAGTGTGACGCAGAAGCTGGCCAATAATTGAGGGTCGGAGACGTAGAGCTTCTCTGACTACAGCATTGAGATACGGTAGCTGTTGTGTCTGAAGATAGGTGATCGGTGTATCCGAGCCGTTCGTCCTATAGAATTCATCGACCTCTTCTTGAAGCTTTCGATACACATCAGGTCGGGAGCAGACATATTCGACACAAGAACGCATACCAATCGAGGTCGTATCGGCGCCAGCACCACTGCCAGTGTCAGACGTTTAAGAGCTAGATCGGAGAGGAGTGGACTCACACAAGATTTAATGCTTCAACGAGAACCTCTGGGAAGCTTGCGGGCTCCCCATTTTGTGCTTTCATGTTGACGAAATGCGCCAACATGTCGGGGTGTTGAACTCCATCTTTCTTCTCTGCCATCCTTGCTGTCACCCTTTCCGCGCTCCATTTTTGAAACCCGGCGATCTTGTCCTTGATCCCAGCAAGTGCCATTAGCTTCAATGTTAGAGCATTTCGGAGAAGCTTCATCTGGCCCCAGTAGTGGCCCATACACTGGCCCCAGAAGAAGAGTTCTAGAACGCTTGAACGAATTTCCATGACGTCTGCCGCATCATTTTGGAGATGCTCGAATGGAGCGCCAAAGCCAAGAACGCCAACAACATCGAAAGCAAGTGCACCGGTCCAATCTCCCAGATTGATGGCATTCCCAGCCTTGGCCTGCAATCTCAACCTCTCAATCATGAGGCCAAGCAAGCCCTGGATTGGCTCCTCGTACTTCAGTATCGAGGTCATTGAGTAGGCTGCAGAGACACGTTTCCGAAGGAACGAGTGAAGCTTGCGGTCTCGGGCGGGGAAGAATGCTGGTGCTGGGATGGGCGGATCCCATACAGCATACCAGTTTGTTTTCATGGCGTTCTGACCATGTCCGTACAGGGTCTTGATGCAGTTCTGGTCGACGACTGAGACTTCATTGGGTGCAATTCGCACAACTCGACCGTAGCGCTCATGTAGCTGAAGGATATCATCGTGCCATGTTCCTCGCCATGTTCGATCATTTCTCCAATGCCCTGTGAGTTTGGCAAGGAACGGTCCAGGAATGTTTCGGAGTGGGTGGAAAGCAATTCGATACACGATAAGGCAGAGCAGGGAACATAGGGATATCAGGAGAATGTTCTGCACCATTGAGTATGCCCAGACCTTCATTGGCAAGATAGTAAGTTGATTAGACATATCTGGTCGTTAAAGTGTTCTTGGGTAGTGCGAGTAGACAACACGGTGAGGATGAAAAATAAGAATCCGATAGTATTTGGAGGTGAATTAACATGGCTTGGTATTGTGGGAAGAACCGGGCGACGCTTATTCCACGAACGATCATGTTTGGGGCAAAATCATTCTTCTAATGCATCCAAAGCCTAGAGTAAGCCTAGGTTTCAGAGGCTCGTAGATCGTGCTGCCGTGGTATAGAGGTAAAGGTGGAGAGCGCTAACGTGATTGGAGACTCTGGGGAAGTGTGGAGGTGCGGGGTTCCTGTGAAGCCACAAGCACAAAGAAGATCACTAAGGTCGATCTCCATATCCCACAGGTTCTGTTTGCTTGGTTGAGGTCTGCTTTCGTAAATTGAGTTGTGGAGGAAGTGACCGCGCACTCACCCAAGAGCTGTCCAGTCGATGTCCAGATCTCCAGCCCGTTTTCCATCATGCCACGAAATCTCCATGCTTATGTCTAGAGAATTCATAGTTTCATGCCCCGAATTACTAGCAGCATCGGAAGCGTATCAATCGAAGGTTCAACATTGCTCAATGGGATGACAGCCCAAATCTCATATTGCTCTCGTTCCACCTTGTGTAAAGTTGCAAGACTGGTGACAGTCTCACAGGCTGGGGAAAACAACAGTGAATCAAATGAAGCTTAAATTGATATCTTGTAGATGGACTTCCGAGAATCTTTATTGGCCGCTCATGAAAGATCCCCACAGGGTAGACAGCTCCTCCAAACTAGAAGTCTCTGCTAACTTGAAGATCGAACTTCTTCTCTTCAAGTCCTCACCATTCTTGCCCGTAACAAACTTCTGTCTCTCGCCATCAGCTCCATAGACCATTGCCCCTCCATTTTCCGCCGAGTACTCTGGAAAAGGCACTCCTCCAGCGACATATTTGATAAAGTGTTTCCCAAATGCCTCTGCCGAGCTCCGTTGAGCCTCGTCGAGGAATTTGTTGTAGTTTTGGTAAAGGAACGCAGCATCCAAAATGTGCGATGCGACTCCTTGATACCTGCCTTTCCAGGGGTTGGGTTCGTTAAAGTGGAAAACATATGATTTTCCTGGGAAGCCAGAAGCAATGGAGACCAGTGGTGCATAAAACCCAATGTCGTGAGCAAAGTGAAGGACATTGTCCATGACAACATCTTGGGACTTTCCGCTGTTGTTTCCAACATCGTACTCTTTCAGAAGTCGCTGCTTGGTCTTTTCGTCCTTCAAGTGTCGATTCATGGTTGCTACAAAGGTATCCTCTATTCCAGCTTGTCGGTCATGAAGCATGTAGAACAAGATGCTAGACTGTATAAAGTCAGAATGACCCACGTTGAATCTAATATCTGTTTGGGGAACTTACATCCATCTCACAATCTCCCATCATGATACTTTCGCACCATTTGGTGCCTGGCATCGGAGAGTCCTGGAAGGACCACTTGAAAACGTGGCCGCTGACTTGACATACTCGCCATCGATTATAGGTAGCATTGGAAGCTGCTCTGCAGCAGTGGCGAGCTGCTCGATGCTCGCGTCTTTGAGAGCCTTGAGCTTTTCGTCTGTCGTCAACTTTGCCGCGAGCCCTAACTTGGCCATCACGATGTCACATATGCCGCCAGCCACAGAAATAGGAACAGGTTTCATCAGGAGAGGCGTGCCTCCCATAGCCATAACCCTGTTGAAGAGTGGTTTCTCAGACTCCAGATGAAGGAAACAAGAAACTAGAGTATTTAGCGTTATCCTCAATCCAAGTGTTGGAATTCGCCAGTACTCACTTGCGCCCACGCTCTCCCCAACCACAGTAATGTTTTTGGGATCGCCGCCAAAGTCTTCGATATATTTTTGGATCCATAGCAACGCAGTCCTCTGATCCCTCAAGCCATTGTTGGGTTTAATACCACTATCGAGGAGCTCTTGAGATGCCAGAAAACCTGGCAAGCCTACGCGGTAACTTGATCAACAGTCAGCTCATGAATTACCAACAGATCTAAAAGCTCTACTTGATGTTGATCCCAATCACAGGGTTTCCTTCCTTGATGGAGAGCTCGACGAGTCGAGTCGGATCATATTGCGGCCACGAATTACCACCCAAGCTGAATCCACCACCATAAATGAACACAAAAACGGGAAGAGATTGATTCCTCTCTTTCGGTGTGACGATGTTGAGATTTAGGCATTCTGTCAGAGAAAACTTGAACTCGTGGCGAGGCAGTTCATGTTGGATAAAATTGAATTCAAAGTCGCACGATGCGGGGTTTTGGACGCATAGAGGACTTACACGCGTCAGCGATTTTCTACAAACTTGGTGCGTATACAGTGACTTATCCATACGAAGTCGCGTCTGTCCTTGAGTTTGTTGGGTTGTTGATCAGTGTGGGTTCTGCGAACGCGTGCTCCAACTCGGCATATTTGATTCCTCTGTATGCGATAGTCCTCCCCTGATCCAGACCAGTAACCTCGCCTAGAAGTTGATGCTTTGTTTCTGCAGTCATACTGAAATGGACGATCGTTCAATCAAATTGGATGTCTAAGCTGTAAGTCCTGAGGAATCCAACAATATGGCGCGTATCTCTTCCTTTCGACATAAGAAATTAAGTACGTGATGATACCCAAAGGCTTTGTCCCTTGCGCCTAGCACCCCGGAGAAAACAGTCCCGAAGATCCGGATTGACAAGCAGCTTCGACTTTGGTGAGAGTACCCCACGCTACGCCATTTCACTCTCTGAAGGCATCTCCATAGTTCAGTCTCAAGCGACTCAGAGTCCCGTTGTTTCGGATAGCGGTATTGGGGATGAGAATGGACGAGACTGTGAGTTGGGGAAGCTCCAATACCCCGCACCTACCCCAAATTGCTCCTTTGGGAACACTGACACGACCCAACCCTGATTCTGTGCGCCAGCTTTAGGTGCAAATTGGTCCTGCCCCTCAGTATCTTACTAATGTCGTCTTGGACCCTTTGTGCAAGGATTGCGTAATGTTATGGGGACGAACGGACAGTCACATCAGCTACGCCTGTAACATCAGCGTAATGTTTATCCCCGGGAAAGGGGTAGGTAGGTAGCGACGAGCTCGCTTGCTTTTACCGAGGTGGTGCCCTGGAGACGCAGCCTGGAAAAACTTCTGTACAAATTTCTGATACAATCGTGGATTTCTTCGAGATGTATGGTCACTTCATGCAAGGATTGTATCCAGGCAATGATCAAATCAATGCTTTGTAGATTGAGGCTCCATACATTTTTTGTAGCGTCAACCTTCATCAGTTCTTGTCCATGAATAACAAATAAGCCCCACATCAATTCACGATCCATACTCAAGCGTCTCCTGCAGTAATCGCAATGTGTGTAGTAGAAGGCACGAAAGTTTTCTTTTGCTCTGTCTCGGTCGAACCCGTATTCTGGTATTCTGTCCTGAAGTCATGCATGATGGATTTCAAGCCCTTAGCGCATTAGCGATTTGACCGTGTTGAAAGTTTCAGGGAACATATCCTACCTCTTGCATCGTCCTACTGAAGACAGGATCGACTGCTGCTTTCCTACACATCTCGAGAAACTTATCCTCCTTCCGAGCGACAACTGGATCTTGCCAAAGCCTCCTGAGATTTTCGCTAGAGACAGGGTCGATGATATTGTTGTACTTTTCTCGTCTCACGACATTGTATCGCGAAAGGATATCGTCGGTTGCAAGACCTTGGTGGATACCATTGAGACAGTCGAAAAGGTTACCAGCGTCAACGAGACCACCTGTCAGACCGAGACCGCCACTATAGAAATGGTCAGTAGATCATGAGATGAGGATGACGAGACACCTACAAAGGATTGCACAGATGCGCGGCATCAGCGACCAAGAGGAAGCGACCTTCTCGAAGACTCTTCGCACATCTCTGATGCACTTTGTAAGGACTGATGCTAACAACTTTGTATTTGTCGGGATCTGGTCTCCCAGGAAGAAAACTTTTGAACTTCATGGGCTGCCGAGCAATGTATTCTTCACGAGTGAGGCCCGGGATGTCTCCATACGTGATTCGTAACAGCCCATCCTTCTGTATCTTGGCTAGCATGTACCAGTGTTCTTGGTCGATGATGAAATTGGAGTCTTCCCAATTGTATGCAGGCACGTCGTAGTAGACCTAGAAATGAACACGATTAGACGAGCACATGTACCAAGGATCTTGGGGCTCACGTTTGTTGCCAAGATCTGTTCGTCCCAAGTTCTCCCTGGGAATTCCCAATCTCCGAAGAGAGACTTCCTGATCTGACTGTTTGCACCATCGCATCCAACAATGTAATCCGCTGAGATTTTCGCTATCCCATTAGGTGTTTCGACCATAACCCACGCCGACGACTGATCCTGTCCAATCGTTGGGAGAACTTTATGAGACCATCTCACTTCAGCATTTGCCTGCTTTCTGATATGGTTCATGAGGATCTTCGTCAAGCGATTCAATGGCAAGCAAACAATTTTATCCTCTTTCGGCAAGTCGTTGGTGGAAAGGGAGGCTATAGAATTTCCGTCAATGTCTCGCCATGACACTCCGTCTGGGAGAAAGCCTTCCTCAATCACTTCTTGCAGCACACCTGCTCGGCCAAGCTCATAAGTTGCCGGGGAAGCATAATGTGTTGCTCGAGGGTTCTCGTCGAGCTTCTCGGCTGCTTCGAGGACAAGAACGTTGATGCCCTGCTTTGCAAGAAGGAGAGCAAGAACCAGTCCTGCTGGTCCGGACCCAACAATTATAACCTGTAAAAAAAATTAGATCACTCAATCGTTCAGGAGGTTTCCACCGACCTTTCCAATCGTCATGACGTCGAGGAGAAACTGCTATGAAATATACCAAGAACTTTCTTTTCACTGAGGTCAATTTCTGGAGAAACGTGAATCGAGTGTACTAGTGACTGAAGCTTCGCTCACAGCATACTCGAGTCCTTTTGACTTAATAATTTGTTTGAGCACAACCCCAGGAGTCTGACCCCAGAAATGTGGGGTAGACATGCGGGTGAGCAGACCCTGGGATACATCTTCCCCAACCAGACGGGGTCATGTGGGGTCATCGAATGCAACTTCCACGGCCACGGCCTCGGTCTGATAAAAGCGAGCTCGAAATGAAACAACTTGTCGAGGACTCAATTTGCAGAATTTCGTCCTGAGTTCAAAGTCGTGTCTGCAAAATCCACACCCGCAACCTCTCCAGAATGGCACAACTTCAAGCTACTGAGCAGGTCGAAGAGGCTCTCTCCATGCCCATCCGGTATGCGGACCCTGAATACAATTCAACGCACCACAAGCTATTCTCAAAATCTCTCATCAATCCACTGGAACCTGTACTTCCATCCGGAGTCTCGCAGGCAGACTTCGATGCCGCCATTGTCAAGTTCAAAGCTGTCTTGGGAGCGAAGAATGTTTATGTGGGGAAAGCCCTGGCAGAATACATCGATCCGTACGAGCTTCAAGAAGAGCCATCGAGGAGGAAGGTACCTAGCGGAGCTGTCTGGTAGGCTGACTATCCTAAAGTTTCAGGCTTCGTGCTAAATGTTAGAAGTCCTGCAACCGTGTTCGAAGCGCAAGGTGTTTTGAAGATAGCGAACGAGTTCAAGATTCCAGTGTGGACATTCTCTCGAGGCAAGAATCTAGGGTGAGTGCACTTGTTATTCTTCGAAGCAATAAATGTTGATTATGGAAAGCTATGGGGGTCCAGCACCAAGACTCAGCGGCTCTCTGGCTCTCGATCTGCACCGAATGGACAAAGTCATCGAAGTAAATGAAGAGTTCTCATATGCTGTGGTCGAACCAGGCGTGACATTCACAGACCTATACGACTACTGCAAGCTCCACAAACTTCGTGTCTGGCCGAGTGTCCCTTCTTTGGGTTGGGGTAGTGTTATTGGAAACGTAAGTCTCAACATGTAGAAACCCACCCGCCCCATCTGATCCGGATGTAGACCGTCGATCGTGGGACAGGTTTTCTACCTACCGCAACACATCACCAAAATATTGCAGGTCTTGAAATACTCCTTGCCGACGGTGATATCGTTCGTACTGGACATTTTGCTCAAGATGGCTCTCCTTCGGCTCATCTCACCAAGTTCACGTTCGGTCCTTCCATCGAAGGTCTCTTTATGCAAAGCAATCTTGGCATTGTCACCAAGATGGGAATCTGGCTTACACCTCAACCCCAAGCTTACCTGTCTTGCGGGTTTTCGATGGATGAATTTGAGGATGTTGAGACCATGGTAGATCTCTTCGGCGAGATGCGTCGAAATGGAACTCTTCCTAATACAGTGTACATCTCTAACATCGTAGAATGGCTCGGCATGGTTGGCAAGCGATCAGATTACTGGGACAAAGACGAACCAATTCCGGACTGGAGGGTAAGAGAACTTCAGAGAAAGCTTAAAATGGGGTACTGGAATGCCAAGTTTGGACTTTACGGCCCGAAAAGCGTCATCCAAGCACAGTATGATGAGTTCAAGCGGGTTGCAGCAATAAAAGCTCCCAAAGGAAGGCCGTATGGAGAAATGTTTTGCGGGAAAGGAGATGAGCTGTTGGAAGCAAGCGATGTCAGAGAGCCTCATGGAGGACCATTTGTTGGAGTTCCGACACTCTGGAGTCTTCCAATGGTCAATTATCGCGTTCCAGAAAATGGTAAAGGCATTGCGGGCCATGCGGACTACTCCCCAGTTCTTCCGTCGTCTGGCAAAGCAATCCTTGAGTGGGCGAGAAAATCCAAAGCTATATCAGAAAAGCATGGCTGGGATCTTTTCTGCGATTTCTTCATGCATGAAAGGCATGCTATCTTTGTCAACTTCATGACTTTTGATAAGTCGAAGCCAGAACACTGCCAAGCAATCAGTTCAATTCTCGCTGAATGTTACAAGGAAGGTAGAAAGAGAGGATTCAGTACATACCGAACTCACATCAACTTTATGGGTGAGCTTTTCATGGGCACGCTGGTACATTGACACATAATTCTAACTGGCGCTGAAGACTTGAACGCCGAAAGCTACGATTTCAACAACCACGCTTATCGACGATTTGTAGAGAAGATCAAGGTAAGTGAACTACAGAAGAAGACAGTATCCTGTTCTAATGAAAGGTAGGGTGCAATAGATCCCAATGGTATCTTGTCTCCTGGCAAGCAAGGCATATGGCCAGCGGCATTTCAAAGGTTCCGAGATCCGAAGGGGAACCTTGCAGACCCGAAGTCCATAAAAAGCGGACTGGATGATGGCGTTGCTACTCACAAATTATGAATGGTTGGTCCCGACTTTGGGCAGAGCCTATTCCGTAGCTTTTATCATACTGTGTAAAATCGGCTTTTAATTGAATGTGACGATGTAAAATCGTAAGGGTATGCTTGACTATCACAGGAATGATGCAGCAAAACTCGACAAGGATAGATAGTAATCATGAATTTGAACAAGTGTGCAATCGCTCGACACCTGGTTTAGCCCGCCAAGGTCAACCCCGTCCCCCGCATTGATTCTCCCCACATGAGATCTCGACCGCGCGCGCCACCGAAGCACACTAGTTGCGCTGGAGTTAGAGCCTTCTCCTCACCCCGCGCTGGTACTTGGACCCTGCCTCTCATCCCATCCCCAACTCCAACTCCAAGAAAATACGTTGAATTTGCCAACGATGGCTCATGTTCAAGGCACAGAGGTTTTCCCTCTCGCAGAACCCGCTGGCACTAAAAGGAGATTCGTATGTCGGACCTGTTCCAGGGCTTTCAAAAGAAGTGAACATCGTACCCGACACGAACGGAGACACACACAAGAAAAGCCTTACCAATGCGAGACCTGCGAGAATCGATACATGCGCAAGTGAGTATATTTTCTTGCAAATACATACTGAATGCTAATTACTGACTCAAAATAGAGATCTTTTGGTACGGCACCAGAGACTTGTACATGGAGCAGAAAAATCGGCGCCGAAAGTGAAAGCAAATTCCCAAAAAGATCAGGACAAACTTTTACCAGCAACATGCAAGACTCTCACCCACTTTCAAAGTGATCCAGACCTAACTCGCCATTAGCTCTACCTTCTCCTCAGTCTTCTTCCGCTACTCATGTCCTTGCCGACGACACTGCGAGTCCTAACACCAACGGCATGACAACGACCGACGATGTGTCCTCGAGAGCGTTCTCAGAACATATACAACACAATGTCGAGCAGAACAGATTGGCTGACGGTCACGATGTGTCTATAATGCCCATTCAATATGAAGAGATTGGGGCAGAATGGCCAGCCTTTGCAGATCCGTTCTTCGACTGGCCATCCCAGCAAATGGCAGACTTCGCTCTCCCACATCTCGACAGCCACCTCATGGACGGCTTCTCACCTTTAGAAGAACTATCAAGCATGTTCAATAGCAGTACTGATCTTCCAGCGGACTTTTTGTCCAATCTCACTGGCGAACATCAAATCTCACAACCTGCTGCTCAACAGAATAGTCCTATCTCCTTGAAAGTCAACCGCCCAGTTCTCCAAGCAACGAGACATTCAAAGCCGCCTTCCCCGATCCGCCTCACCAACGAGACCTGTGAGAAATTGCTGAAAGATCTTTCGGGTCAAGTATCTCCAGGCATTATGAAGCTCATGACGTCCTTCGCTACCGTTCTGTACGAACGATGTCTTCAGCGATACTTCGCGATCTTCAACACGCATTCACCACTTTTCCACCTCCCTTCACTCGATCTCGACAAGGTTCCAGCACCTCTAGTACTAGGTATGTGTGCCATTGGTGCGATTTATCGTATGGAAAGGAAAATCGCCGCGATCTTCTACAACGCTGCTCATCAAAGTCTCGAGAACATCAGCTCGCTTAGCTCTGGAAGAGGACCTCCTCTACAAGGACTGCTCCTCCAGGACTGGATCAAGCCAGTGGAAGAGAAGGTCGATGAATCATCGACCCATCCGCTGTGGATCAGCCAGACAAAGCTGCTGCTGGCCATGTTTGAGAGTTTCAGTGGCGACCCAGAGTTGTCAAAGATGGCGATTCACAGGGTTGGCTTCTTCGTTTGGGTAAGTGTTTGCGTGCCTCTGTGCAGGCTTTGCTGACGGAATTGCCAGGATTTCCGAGCTCGTCTGATATGGCTTCAATCGCATCCGATCGAGCAGGATGACTTGTCATGGGACGCATGGGTTAAAAGAGAATCCGTCAAGAGGTACGGCAATGTCCACACCAAATCAAATAAATTGCATCCTGCGACACTTTCTGACGTTGAATATCAGACTCATGTACGGATACATATACCTCTGCAACCTCCTATCAATGCTCTACGGCTTCGCATCAGGCTTCTCAATGTTGACAGACGGCAATGTCGAGATGCCCTGCCACCACTCCCTCTGGGACTCAGCAAATGCAGGCACCTGGCAAGAGAACGCCAAAGTCCGAGGTCTCGACTCGCCACTGCGATTGAAGGATGCTGTGTCACGACTACTCGATGTAACGCTCTCTCACGATGTCCCAGAAGAGTACTGGGAATGGGATCCGTACTCGTGTTGCGTGGCCGTGAACGCAGTCTCAATCTATGTATCGCACATGACACAAGGACTGTATCTGCTGGTGAGAACTCGAACTTCGGAGAAGCAAACCAGTACCAGGGTTCAGATATCACGACTCAGATGGAGACCGCCATCAGTAAATGTCTGCTCCTGATCAAAGATGCGAGAATCAGAGCCGATGAATCGTATACCTGGGACGACACAGAAGGCCCTTTGCTCTTCAACTCCTTGGCTATGTTGAGAGTGAGCTATTGCAGAATTATGACGAGAGCTGAATCCGCATCTCGTGGCATGCTCTTCCGCATGAATGAAAATGAGACCGAACAATCGATACTGCAATTCTTGTCTGAGCCCATGGAATGGACTCGATATCTGAACCGTGCTGTGTCTGTGGCCCTGGAAGGTATTCTGATACCGACAAGGGTTGGAAAAGGCTTGGTGAGGAAGACTTCTGCGTTCACGTGGGCTGTTGAACATGCTTTTGCGGGATGGGATTCGAGTAAGTTTTGATCTGTCTCTCCAGACAGAATCCCCGACTAATGATGCAACAGTACTCCTCTTGACCAAATGGGTTCATGCCAAAGAGACACTTCAGCATCGCGGTATCACTCTCGATGAAGCCGACACGAAAATCATACAGCGTGTACGCGACATGCTCGCTGAAGATATTGAAACGAATGATGTTGAGACCTCCCTTGCAGCCACGTTAACCCGTTCCTGGGCCGATTTTTACGACGACACGTGGATATGGGGGGTCACTCCCAAATTGGGCAGGATCTTACGACAGCTGGCGAAGCACTACGAGAGTAAGGCCATGTGAACAAAATAATTCACCAGAAAAAGTAAAAATAGAGAGAATGGTCTCAGAATCAACCCCAGAGCCTCAAATATCCTATCTCGAGGCGCCCTGGTTACACCTCTCGAGACATGATGCCGAGTACGCTCCGAGGCTTTTCATCGCCGATCAGGAGGCCAACCACACCGCGTACAAGGGCTGCCGACGAGCCCGAGCTGAATCTCAAGAGAGGGTATGACGGCCTCATCACTTGCCCATGTGATGTTTTGCGGTGTTGAGAGCGACGGAGAAAATGGAAGAGTCGACGATTGGACGTTGAATAGCCACAAGAAAGAAGCAGAAACGAAAATGAGGGAAGGGTTTTGTATTATACGGGAAAAGCTAAATTGACAGGGGTGGATTCACGATGAATCGATATGACTCAGAATTGGTCAAGGTGAGGAAATCTGAAGGATGTCCTGAATCCCGATCTGGACTTTGTATAAGAAAGAGAGCAATGATTTTGGGCCAGAGCCAAAAGCATTACCAATTGGATTCCGAGTGGCCGATCCAAATCGAGTGAATGTGATATCTCCCTCATGTCAATGTGTATATAAAATGCCAGTGACGGCATTTTCCACGCCTTCAAGCCTCAAAGTGTAAAACTCCATCACATCACGCTTCGACTTGCTCCTTAACAAGACGTCCGCTCTCTTGAACCCCCCAGATGACATACGCATCAAGCGCAAGGTAAATGAATGTAACCAACTAGTGATCTCAGAACCATCACCCAAGAGCCACAATCCCATACATCCAACCCTCCAGCACCAAGCGGCACCACCGGGTCTTCGCACAGGACCCTGTGTTGCTCAGAGCGAGTATCATCAGCGATCAGATCATTTGCGCGCAGGCCGCTGCCTAGCCTTGATCAATCACACAATTCCCATACAAGACTAATGCGGCATTTTCACATAGGGGCCGGTGAGTGTCTGCTTCAGGTTATGCGCTAAATGTGGTCAAGAATGGTAGAAAGAAGAGAGGAAGCTGGTGAGGTTGGAGGAAGGGTTTTCAAGGCGGGGTGGTGCTCGTGTGCAGGGCTGTCGGTAAGAAGCATGAGGTCAAGCTTGGAAGTGGTCAGCTTGAAGCTGGCTATGAACTTTCAAATGGATATCGAGGTGAATCTCTGTGATAATCTCGATATCCTCGATCCAGCTTCAAGTTCTTGAAGATGGTTAGTAAATGGCTACATCACGCAGACACTGCCAATTCCCTATCGAGTCCGAAAAGTCACCTCACCCACCCACCTCCAGATTTCGCATCTCGAAGGACACAAGACCTAATCTCAGAACAGACACCAAAGTGCTCAGCAATCCAGCCATATGTCGTGAACAAAGATCTGACCTTCATGAGGAGCGTCTGAGGCGCATTTCATCATCGATCAGAAGGATCCAACCATGGGCGCTTTAGGCCATCGACTAGCCTTGGTAGGACCATTATCCAGAGACGGCATTTTGCCATCACATCCTCCTGGGGCGTGGATTGTGATGGAGCTTTAGATGGTGTTCCTGCGCGTGTATGTTTATCCCATCCCGTTCGTTATCGCAATTGATGCTCTGCTTGAGGAAGCAGGATTGATGAGGCGAGGGTTTTACCTCAAGAAACTACTGTACGCTAATTTCTGGTTTGGGGGGGGGGGGGGTTAGATAAGCAATAAGGAGGGCAGGGCAGGTGCAGACTGGCGAGGGCAGTTTTAAAGGCATGGGCAGTATAGATATCGATAAGACGAATATTACTCTTGGGGTTCTTGAAGTTTGATAGGGAGGCTTGTCTGACATTCTCGGATGCGATTAAATAGACTACCGGCCTTTTACATTATCTCATCACAAAATGGATAGAGAGAGCCCTCTCCGAGTCAGAAAAAGCGAAGTAAACAAAGACAAAAGAAGAATGATCTCAGCATCAAACAAAAGAGAGTGCAACAAGCTCCAACCACAAGCAACTTCCAGTACCTGATGGTCTTCGCAAGGGCACACCTCTAAAGTGATATCATCAATGATCAAGAGGAGCCTTCATTCCACATTTGGACCGCACGACTAGTCATGGATGCTCCCCAAAAGTCGGCATTCTCGTTCTCGCAATCAAGAAAATGTGGCACGCGGCTGCTAGCACGTGTGGTTATACTAGGAATTCCTTCATGTGTTTCTATCTCAAATCCCAGTTCCGCTCTCGATCTTCGTGATGGAGAAGGGGAATTGGAGGAAATGTAGTAGAGCAGAGGAGAATTTATAGATGATTGTGGGGCGCCCAAGCGATGAGTCATCCTGGCTTGATTGAACGTGAATTTCACGACAGAGTCTATTACTGGCAGCTATAATCCTTACAATTTCTTCATACTTCTTCAGTTTTCATCTGACGATAAAATAGGCATAGGAAGATTGTTCGATCCACAGACTTGGTGCAGTTCTCAACTCATCGCCGAAAACCAGATTTTCTAAACGGTATGCAGAGACATTTCCTAGATATCAAGGAGAGTCGTACTAAAAAAGGTCGAAGAGGATTGGTAAAACATCGCAGGAGAATATGGTTACTGTTAAGTAGATCAGGCTTCTGGTGCAAGTAGATATTCAAAGTGAGAGTTTTGCATCACTCGATGATCTGCGAACCCTTGCATCGACATCGAACGTCAAAGGTTCAAAGGGATATCTCAGGAAAACAAATCATCAAGAAGTAAATCATCTCAGAGGACCACCAAGACCTTGACTACCCGTCAAACATCAGCATCCCTGAATACTGATGTGAGGGATCTTGTCTATTACGCGAGATGGCATCATCATCGATTAATGCAGCCGCCGTACACACTTGACCGCTGAGTAGTCGGCTTGCGGAGCAAATCAGCATTGAATATGTATCTTGGCGCGCCTGCTGTAGTGTGTGAGGAGGAAGAGGAAAGAAAGATTTACGATGGGGACATGAGTATTTAAAGAGGTGGCGGTCTTCTAGGACCGTCTAGTGTAGCGTGCACCAGGCTACCAGCCTACTCTGTCAGCATACTCGGGCCGACAAACCAGCGAGCGCCATCTGATACGAGAGCTCTATATCAACTATATTCTGTCTTGATGTGAATCTCTAATGCTAACCACTTATTTGCTCGTAATTGTTCAGAAGCAGCCGCAACCTTAGTAAAACCCCTTTACATCCCTCTCAATCCTTTCTTTATAAATTCACTCCGGACAAGATGTTAGTCATTCACCCTTGTCGTGAAAATATATGAATCAACAGGGAACCCATCTTGGATACCTCGTGATCGAGCGCCCAATCGTGCGCTAGCGAGCACATATACAATATCGTCGCAAAAATCGCCTCGTCAAGGGTGGGGAATAACCATGCTTCATAACCGAGATATCAACAGTAGAAAATACTACTCGATACTTACTTGCGAACAAATGATTGGAATGAACTTTAGACCCTAAAATACCCTGGTCTTGTGCTTTAGTAGATGAATCACTTGGAGTGATTTGTTTCACTGTCTCGATTCTAGATGCATTACGCGCATGAATCGGCGCCATCTTTCCTGCACTGCGCTGCGTTAGGATATCGGGCAGATGCAGCTCAATACAGCAGTATCACAGCAGCCAGCGTCACAGCCTTACAACCAGTTACTGCATATCCTTGTAAAACGCCAGAATTTCCTCGCAAATCATGTGCCGTGATTCTTGCTCGGTGTGGTGATGCTTACCATTGACACATCAAGTCCCACCAGTCATTGATACCAGACTTGAGGCTCAAACCGATGAGTCGAGGGCGAAAAGTCGCATGAGAGCTTTCCATGAACATATAAAGATCTGACATTGCCACGACAGTGAGCCTCGCCATCAACCCGACTTCACTGCAGCTTCTTGAGGCATACCTCTTCTGCCCCTGTTACAAAGCCACACCTATTTTTCGCCAGCAACGATGCCTGATAGCCCGCGAGGAAGCCATGAAGGTGGCAGAGATGGTCACGAGCGGCGAAAACTGACCAAGCGTGCTTCAACCATGGAGAGTTCTCGTCGCAGAGGGACTGGGAAAGATATGGACAAGGAAAAAGAACAAGAAAATGGGCCATTCCAAGAGCATTTCCCTTGCTACGAAGGGCTGACTTGGGAGGCGCTGAAGAATTACTTGCAAGGCAAATGGCCGCGCATCAAGCTAGAGGAACGGAGGGTATGCGCAATGGCGGCAAGGCCGGAGATACGCGATACTGACGTTATCTAGGAATTAGACCAGTGGTTATTCGAGGTCCCAGAACGCTTGACGAAGGTTAGTTCTCCGTCTCCCTGGCAAGATTGAATCAGGATTGAACAACCACATATTTTCGACAAGAGCTAATATTTAATGTCTCTAGGAGGATAAGACCAATATTGCTGCTTTGCGAGACAGCAATGCCCCGGTGCAGCGGCGACCAATAACGCCCGAGTGATAAGTGTCTGTTGTCAGGTCGTGGTGGCGGAGTTGCTCATGTCCGCCAAGCGACTCGGTGACAAGGGCATGCAACGCAGCTGTTCCACATTGCAGCAGAGCCTTGTCCTATATTTTCTAAACCAATGATGTATCTACATCTTGCATGCGATTATTTTCTTTTGTCACAGTGCGTATCGTGGCACATTCTCGCCCCGAAGCAGCTTTGGACACCATGTCCGAGGTTTTCCGCTCCATATTCCCGGATGGAGGAACTGGGGGCTGTACCTGTCTAGAAATCGTACTTAACGCTCCCTTTGTACGGCAGCAGTCTAGAGGAAAACGCCTCACACATCGTTCAATAGATTTTGTTGTCAAACATGCCCTCATACCTGCCACTGCCCACGACTCTTCAAAAGTCGTACATTGACCGAGATTCTTACCCACGCAATTTAATCCTGCGAACTGTCAGCACATATCCAAGTGCATTGACAGCATATTCGAAGAGACTAGACTTTGCGGCTCCAAATCTGTTCGAGAGGAATTTCAATAGATTGGAAGTGCCAATTCGGGACTTGCAAACTGACGACGGCAATGGAGACGGTCTGCTAATGACCTGCCATTCTTTAAACAGAAGCTAATGTGTGATGACAGAACTGGACAAACTAAACGTTCATACCCCGGACGAGCTGACAAGATGGTTAGGCGTCAAGATGGTGCACGATACTTTCGATCCTCAAAATATGGTCGTTGCTGTCAGACAAAGGGATCCGAAATGTCGTTTTGTTTATATATATGGCGCCAATTCGCGAGCTCGGCTGGGGATCACTCGTTCGATGCTCTTGGAATTATTCACATTTCACCAGGTGATGCCTGATTATCTAGACTTCATATCTGTATTTGGTCTCCAAAGCGAAACACAAGATTTAATTAGATTCAGCAGCTTCAGAGAACAGAAGACACTCAAAATCAACAATGCCAGCACCGGAACCCAGAACATGGGCCGATCTGGCAGAAACTACCAACTGTGCTATAACCTGAAGGGGGCCAGTCTGAAATTCCAGGATCCTGATAACGAAAGCAAGAACCAATGGTCAATAAGGCAGGCTGCTTTCTATCACCAACTCGACGTAGTAGGAGGCAATGCAGTCTGGATCGTTACCAAGGGCGGTTTAGATATCCAGCAACGATTTAAGGAATTGACTGGAAAGGATGCGAGACCTGAGGACAAAGCATTCGGGAACCCGGATGAATGTTTTCGATCAAGCCTGTCAGCCCATTTGCTCTTCTGCCATTGGTCAACTGAGGATTGGCGAGGGTATATCAAATGGTTGGAGTACACTATTGAGGATGACGTAAGTCAGATATTCTCCTATTACCAAATATTCTCTGGGAGAATTATTGCTAATGTAACCTTTGAAGACGGAGATGGCTGTTTTGGGCCCGACTGGGAAAGGAAACCATCATCACATCTACACAACCAGAGATGTACAGCGTCTTCAACGATGGGCCGAGAAGGTGCGCGAGGTCACTTCCGTGCTCAAGTCGAATATAGAAGTCATGACCTCTATCCGTCGTTTCTACACCGATCTTCGAGAAAACGAGGACTTCCCAATGTGGAAGTCATGTGGCGATGATATCAGCGTCTTCGCCAGTCAGCTAAGCAATATCATCGATGATTTCAGGCAACAAAAGGACCGTGCCGATGGGCTCGTCAGGACCACTACCGACAGAATGGATCTAGTGAAACAACACCGACTTGAAAGGTTAAACCAGAACATGGAGAAAGAGGCGATCATTGTCCGGATCATCACAATTGTAACTCTTATCTATTTGCCAGCTACATTTGTGTCAACCTTCTTCAGTACTGATGTTGTCAAGTACCAAGGCCAGGAGTATACGGAGGGAAACTTCTCACCAGTGGCCATGTTGAGATGGATGCAAGTAACCTTACCACTGACAGCTTTGACAATTATGTTTGCGTATGTTGGCAAGCGCTTGGCGGAGAAAAGATCGCAACAGGAGATTCCCCCGGTGGGTGCCGAAGACCTAGGTCGGCCACGGTGGATCTTTAGTCAATGGAAATTGTGCTCAAAGTCAGCTTCGGTGGAGATCAGCAAGGTATGAAGGTCGGTAGCAGGAATTCTCAGAGTACACAAACGGATTTGACGTCCTGCATTGGAATCTGAGTAGTTCCGAGACAAAAGCAAGACAATAGAACAATTCGAGTAGTTTTTCACCCACAGTATATGACCACGGAGCCGGATACTGTTAGTGACAGAACATGCGAGAAGAGAGAAGTGCAGTAGAAACAAGCTCTCGGTTAAATCTTTTACAGTATCAACAAATTTATGCGGATTTAGCGGATTAACCGAAACATGACGCTGATTCTCGGGGCCCACCAGGCCCTATACGACAGTCTCGGCTTCAATTGAGGTGATAATGTGAAGATGCAGACGATAGTGTGTCAGTAGTCCCTGCTGGGTACGCTTTCATGCTAACCAAATAATGATTTAGTGACGCAAATGAGTACCAGCAGATGGAGTACGCATTATCCATCTTCTCTCCCTGCTACCTCAGCCACGAAGTAGAGTTGAATGACCAGAGAAACATGACAAAACGTCTTCTGCCCAGAATCCCTTGGGATGCTTGGAAAAATATGCTTGCTTTTTGCACGGCTGATCGCGGCCTGCGATCCATGCAACCGCCACCTACAGGCATTAGCAAACCGGCATGATGATCAGCCAATACGGAGGTAGCTTGCACGGTGGCAGGCACATATGCGCCAGCCACCAAATCGAGTTTTTTCGGTGAGCGCTTTCAGCACCTTCCATGACTCCATAGAATAGGCTCTCAGCCTCTTTCTGGGCGTTCAGTCCCAGAGCCCCTCACCCACCTCCAAGACGAAGCCTTCCCCCAAGATCTCATCGCAAGGCTTTTTCAAGACTCTGCAAATTTACAACGCTGACAAGTCCTCATTCATCAAGCTTTCAGCTCTTTACATGTTCAAAATTAAGCACGAGATGTGCTTCTTCTCTTCTATCGAATCCGTACACCTTACTGCATACTTTGCCTCTGCAACGCTACTGTAGCTAAACGTCACAGCACCAACTTTCGCAGGCGAGCCCTGTTTTCGATCCAATGTCAATTCTACGTCAGAGCTTCTTGGACCACTTGAAGCAGATTGAGAGACGTAACTGGGAGGGAAAGATTTTCTACTTACCGAGTAACGTCAAAGTATGGATGAATGGTAAATTACCTGGCCAACCTTATTCCAATATTGTACGACTGATCGCGTCTCTCTACGATGGCATTCCAAGGATTAGGGCCGAACAATGCACAAAGCATCAGCTCGTGCTTGCTGCCCTGTTACATCCGGATGTCGACTGTGGGCATATGATTGACCTATTCGTGCGAATCGGCATCTCGGATGACCAACTGCTTCTCGCAGATCAATCCATTGCGAGCTTTTACGATTCTATTGTGGAGGACTTTGAAAAAGAGCCCCGGTCTCTGCCAAACATCTTTCCAGCGCACGATTACACGGCCTTTATCCAGTCATTCGATAGAATACGATGGTCCTTCTGCCCTGTCAGTCTGGAACTCTATATGAACACCACATTTCATTGCGGGTCCCTCATCCTGCCTTTCCTTCACGGAGACCCAATAAATACGAAAGGCGGAACTGCCAATGTCCGTCATTACAAGATCGAGTGCGATGTTGTAGAATCGGAAGCGTTGAAAGGCGCTCTAGCATCTTCTGTGCATGAGGATTCCTTATTTGGTCCGGTCAGTATTCAAATTCTGCACTTTAAGTTTCTGCTCTAACAGTTCTTCAGTGTTATGAGTTCGCGGTCAAGTCTTACGAAGAAGGCTGGGAAGATACATACAGATACGAAAGCAAGGTTTTCAGAGGTGTCCGCGAGCACCTAGGCTTTGTGAAGTATCTGGGAGAGTACCATTTCAGGGGAGCTGGAGACGACGCTCAGACCGGCCCTAGCCCAGCGTGCCACAACATCATACTCGAGTTTGGTCAGCAAGATCTCGATGAATATCTTGCTGAGACGTATCCGCCTGTCTTGACCACCGAAATCATTGCATTTTGGGAAGATATTGCCAAGTTGGCGGATACCATACAATGCCTGCATCATCTGAAACATAAGGCTGAGGATGGGACAGTCCAGCATTTCAAGGGGTCAGCGATCATGCTCGGTCCAGATTGACTTGTGCTAATAGTGCAGATGGCATGGCGACATAAAGCCCGACAACATTCTTCGAGTGCGTGGACAGTTCAAACTCGCCGACTTCGGCTTCACGAAAATTGAGAAGGACGAGGTTGGAAAGAACAGAACCTACATGGCTGGCGGGACCCAAACTTATGGTAAGGAAGAAAATCTCGCTTTCGATTCATGGAGCCACCAGGAGCTAAATCCTTGGATCAGGCGCCCCAGAGTGCGATAAGCACAGGTCAGAAACTATCACACCTCATCTGCAGACGATCGATACTTGGTCATTTGGATGCGTTCTTTCAGCTATTGCAACGTGGGTTGTTCTGGGCTCATTGGCTTATGATAACTACCGTCGTGTCAGAATAAGGGAGATTTCAGAGCTTCGCCAACGTATTAAGCCAGGAACACGGCGAAATCGACCTGCTGGCCCATCAGGAGACGATGCATTTCACGACGGATTTAAAGTGCTGACTTCTGTGCGTGGCTGGCATGACTACCTTCGGAATTCATCACGCAGATCCGATACAATCACTTATCGCATTCTGTCTCTCATTGAAGATAAGATGCTTCTTGAGGATCCGATGGAGAGAGTAAGCTTCGAATACTTGCATGACCTCTTAAACGATGCAATTCTGTGTGCGAAGAACGAGCACAAGAAGTCGATCGAGGAGAAGAAGCTCAAGGTCGTTACATCGAACACACTGAAGGCATTATTTGAGTTGGACCAAAATGCACCATCTAAGGCCAAGCCCCTCTCGGAATTAGGCACCGAAAATGCAGGTCCAAGCTTCCAACAAAGTGGCGCATCACTTTCACCCTATGGTTCAGCACTTCCAAGCCGGTCCGGGAGAGTCCGAAAATCGGAACGGCTCGACAAGGTTGTAATTGGAAAGACCGCGAATCGAGAAAGGGCAATCGCGATGATCAGTACGGATTTTGGTCTTGGCATTGTTAGCCAAAGTGAAGGCATATGCGATAGCCCTCGACAAAGTCCAGAAGTTTTCAGCAGGGACACTTTTCAGGCTGAATCTTCGGACTTGAACAGCCAGTCCCTGCCGTCCTCGAATAACGAGAGAAGGAGTAAGATCCCTGCTGTGAGCAACTCTCATAACTCCCCAGCTACTGAGTCTGGCTCGTCTCACCGGGGTATTGCAAACAAGCAGCCACCATCATTATATATCCCTGGCCAATTGTATGGGACTAGACATAGTCCGATCAATCCAAACAAAGATACTCTGCTTCCTTTCGACGAAGAAATACAATCAGCGACTCCATTGCATGATACCCAGTGGAAAGGGAAAGCTAGGCAGATTACTAGATCGAGTGAGGACTCTTTGGTCAAAGGAGAAATCCGAAACATGACCCAGGACCATGAATTGCGAGCATCGAACGCTCCAACTATGCGAATCTCTGATGATGGTTCAAGAACCAACTCCGCTCTGCATCTTGTGAACAGGCTTGAGCCAGGCTTGAATTCATCTCCCGGATCTCCATCTAGCGTACAAGCTCCATCTACCGCAATCTTTGATGAGTATGCTCGTCTTACAACGCTATGGGAAGAGAGTAAAGGCGTCTGGTCATCGCTGTTGGGAAAGATCCCAATCGATCCTTGGCTCCAGAACTTTATTTCCAACCGAGACATTGTGAGTAGGCCCCGAGACTTCTTCAAAAGTATGAAGGTAATCTCTGACATTATGGACTAGGTTTTTGTCGTTGATAATGCGGCGACAATGAAGCTGCATTGGTCTAACGCAACATATGTGCTGGTGACTTTAGCAATGAAGATCGGGCCGCTGGATACCGATGGCCTTGATCTTCACTACACGGTAGGCGACAATCATAACCTCCGGGATGTCCGGGGTTGGAGCATTCGAAAAACATTTCGCCATTCTATGGAAGCTGCGGGCGGCAGAATTACGGAAATGAACAAGGCCAACATGAAAGAGACCCTGGAGAAAATATTTGATAGATATATAGAAACCGACTGCCGTAAGAAGATGACCCTCATCATTCTTACTGACGGTCTTTGGGAAGGTTGTGCCAACGAAGATGATGTTGAGAAGCTGATTGAAACCTTCTTGACCAATTTGAAGCAACAAAAAACACGGCTGAAGAAGTTGGAATCTCGATGGTTCAGCATACAATTCATATCGTTTGGTGATGATGCGAGGGCGCTGAACAGGCTGCGGAGACTTGACGACGACATGAACACCAAGTAAGTCGTTTATAGCTTCCATCTCTTGTCGGCTACTGACACACTGCAGTGAGGACGTCATAGATGCGAAGCCTTGGCATTATCATGATGTTAACAAACTCATTTTGGGGAGCATGAGAGATGGGGACGACAGAGATGATCCTTTTTCGAGTCCACCAATGCCCGCTACCCCTAGCATGTCTAGATCTGGAACATCGGATACATTTGCGTCTATGTCAGCGCCTCGCCGCCCGGAGAGGCGACAGAAAAGAGAGTACGTGAGAAATTTCTTCAAATAGGCGCCTTTTCCCACGCCATCTTTTCGCATATAAAAAGTTGAGGCGGCCAAGCCCCCCACATCGCCCGAGTACAGCTTGAAAGTGTCCAGGAACGGCCGAGCCCCAGGCTCACGGCTGGCAGAAAGCTTACACTGAAGGTCTTTGGTGTTAACGACGGCTTTCTACACGACTCTGGGACTTGAGGCGCCTATCTCAGGGTCCTCGACCGGAGTTTCACCGTGATCTCGTCCTGTGGCCGTAGACGGGTGTGCGGCCGAGTTTTACCAAAATCCGATCAAAAGAGAGAGCGGACGACTTCCAATTTGCCCGAATGGTGTTAACGGAATGGACTGGCCATTTTTGTTCTCAGCATGCATCAGGGCAGCCATCGTCCGAGATGTGACCCGGTAGCGCGCCGCCGAGGGGCAACATGCGGCCGCTTGACCGCTTCCATTACCAAGCGAATTGTCAATAATGGATTGAGGATCTCTCCTTGTCGCAGCAGGTTACGATAGCGTTATTTGATGTTTTCGAGGATGTTCTAGGTATATATAGTTAAGCTCGTCTGATAAATTGTATTCGGCACCAGGACTGAGCAGAGTATCCAGCGGATATAAACATCCCTAACATCAATTTCAGAATTTCGGGATCCTGCTACCATCTTTCTACTGCATTCTGGAAAAACCTGTAGGCTGCCACCAAACCTCCACAATGTCGGGTAAAACCTACTTAATTACGGGAGCGAATCGGGGTAAGTCGTCCCATGTCCTCTTTTAGAAGGAGACTTCATCTGAATCTCTGTACCACAGGCATCGGCCGCGGCATGCTCAACCATTACATGGCCGAATCAAACAACACCATCATTGCCGCCGTCCGAGATCCTAGTACCTCCCAAGGCCTCCTCTCCCTTCCGAAAGGCGCCAACACCAAAGTCATCATCGTCAAAATCGACTCGGCCTCCAAGATCGACCCCTATACCGCAATCAGCACCTTGCAATTCCAAGGAATCTCCCACATCGACGTCGTGATCTCCGCAGCTGGTATCGCCAAGCTCAACACCGTCGAAGACGTACCTCTCGAAGAATTCGAGGAGATGCTCATGGTAAACGCCATCTCTGTCATGTTGCTTTACAAAGCAACTCTACCTTTGCTGAGAAAGGCGGAGAGGCCAGCTAAGTTTGCGTTCATCAGCGCCGCTGGAGGGAGTCTGAACGATATGGCGAATTATCCGTATCCGAACGTGGGTTATGCTGCTTCAAAGGCTCTAGCGAACGTGTTGGTAAGGAAAATGGGGATGGAGAATGATTGGTTGGTTTCGCTGTGTATTCATCCTGGGTGAGTTGAAATTACTCTGCCTGCGGGGAATATGGGTGCTGATCATGTGAAGCTTGGTGCAGACTGATATGGGCAATATTGGAGCGAAGGCTTTTGGCTTGGAGGAGGCGCCGATTACACTTGAGGGCAGCAGCAAGAATACTGCACATATCGTAAGTCCAAAAAACAAAAAAAAACAAAAAACGAACCACTTTACCTGCTGACTGCTTAAGATCGACAATGCGACCAAGAAGGATCATTCCGAGAAGTTCTTCAATGAAACCATTGATCATATACATCCTTGGTAATGTCAGGCGCAGCAAACTTCTTGAGTGGTGATCAAGATTGTTGGCTTCTGTGTCTTTGAGGCTCCAGCATGCATTTCATCTTAAAATGCAGATTAGTCTGTCAAAATGTTATTTTCCTATGGCCATAAGACTCGAACCATGAGACCAGTGCTAGTTGAGGATATTGTCTTGAATTGGGAATTGCAAGGAGAAAAATCCAGACCTTTCTGAAAAAATAAAATTCACGCTCAGCTTGAAGCCCCTCCTCAAAACCAAAATCAGAGAGCGAACAAAAATTAGTAAAGTTCTCGCGTAGATGTAGAGCAAAACGGAGGGGGGGGGGGGGGGGGGGGGGGGAATGGATCTCAGAATCCCACACCCAAAGCCACGCAACATTGAGCCAAGAGCCCTATGACTTTTACTCTGTATCCGTGGAGGGGCTCAGAGCGATATCATCACCGATCAACGAAGCCAGTCGCGGATTCAACGACCGCCGCCTAGCCGACTGTGCCTCCGTGAGACGGCATACCACCATCATTAATCAACGCGATGAGTGTCGTGGGGGTGGCTTTGCGTGCTAATCATGTTGAGTTGCAATGTGGAAGAAGAAAGAGAGCTTTTGTGGGAAGCATATGGTCGATTGGTGCTAGTGGTGCTATACTTCATATCATGTGACGGGCTGGAAGAACGTGCTTCCCTAAGGCCGCGACGGTTCTATATCTCAATAATCTTGTTTGGGGGTGTACGTGGGACGCATATTAGAAGTCTCCCCATCAGGTTACGAGTGCTAGATACAAAAGACTGTTGGATCATCTAGAGCTAAGGTTCGCCCTTCGTCATCTCCAAGCGAAACCACCTCAATCCTTGTCATCCTCAGCGAAAGCCATTAATAACAGCCTTTGAAGCTTCTTCTATCCGAGATCCATGTCAGGGATCATCCAAAGATCTTTCTTCCACCACGTAACGCACCATGCTTCAGCAGAAGCTGTTTCATCTCATGGGTGCGCGCCCAGTATAGTGGCGGCTCCATCCTCTCATTGCACAGGTTCGGATCAGCGCCTCTCTCCAGAAGGACTTTGACGACTTCGATGTGGTCTCTATATACCGCGACGTGAAGGGCGCTAGAGCGAGCGCGTCCGCCGAGTGCATCGATGTCGGAGTCCTTTTCGGTAAGGAGGATGAGCCGGACTACGTCGACTAGTCCGAACGATGCTGTGTACTGAGGGAAGTCAGCAATGCGTGGAAATACCAAACGCTCAAGGCCCTCCAAGATCTTTCTGATGAATAAAAGGTATTTGCACATACGTATAGAGGTCGTGTGTTGATGACATAGTCAAGTGGCATATCTGGGATAAGACAGCCGACCCAAAATGCATAATTGCCGCCATTAGGCAAGGAAGAAGTGTCAAAGAAAGCCTGAACTGTTTGCCGTGTCTTGCTGTCCAAGTAATTATCCGGTTCACCTGGCAATTTTTCCAAGTACTCTGGCCAACGATCTATGCAGTGCCTCAGAAAGGGGTGCTCTCGCAGGTTTTTCTGATGTCTCCCATAAGTGTGACCTTTGGAGAATTCTGGGTTCATGAAGTATCCGATGCAAGTCCGGGCAAGGAATTGACGGGCCGATGTTCGTGAGAAGTGGAATCTAGCTATGCCAGTAGGATTTGGTTGGGTGAGGTAGTCGGCTACAGAGGCGTGAGCGAGCCTTAGTATGGATGTTGGGATCTTGCTCGGCCACCTTGGAACATACGAAACAGTGACGAGAGACGAGCAGCTGTTGGTATCAGCTACAAACATCTGTAGCACCGCTCGTAGCTTGTAATTCTATCTAGCATAGTGAATGTGAGAGGTTTACTCACATTGAGAACACATTTCGAGGATCAAGTAATCGAGAATCAGGGTCGAAGCGCGGAGGGTGAGACTCGAGATCAACAGCAAGAATCTCAACAATATCTTCTAAAGTGAGCGGCTCAATGGTAGCGGTCAGGGCCTGCAAGATCTTCATGACCTCCACAAGATGATCTTCATCAACACCAGCCAGGATCTGGTCGTAAGTTTGATCCAAATTTTTTGGCAATCCGGCAGTCAAAGCTTTACGCACAGCTGCTACAGAAAGACACCGATTAAGCATATCCAATTGGCAGACAACCCACTGGAACCTGTTTCGCAAGCATCAGTAGAAGAGATTTGGCGGGAAAGCAGCATTCAACTCACATGCCACCTTCTTCCCCAAGCAGCTTCTCCTGGATTTGCAGTCGGATATCTGGAGGCCACTTCGAGAGCTTCTTATCATTCTGCAGCTTGTCCGCAACATACAAAACAATGTCCTCGTTCATGATCGCATCTTGAAGACAAATCTTGTCTGTCACAGTGTCGATTAGCGACTCCTCGATCTCAGCCAGCTGTCGACTTGTTGCGAGTATGTGTACTCGAGAAAGATCCCAGTTTCGCATGGTATGGATGAACTGCAGAATCTCTTCACAATCTGAGCTTTCGTCAAGTGCATCAAAGACAATATAGATACTCTGGAACGTAAGGATCAAATCTCGCAGGATCGTGGTGAGAGACTCGTCGTCAACGGCTGTGTTGCCACTTTGGTTTTCTTTGTACGCCTCGAGGAGTACTACTGGAGTTGTAGCCGTCCGAGATGATAGCTGAGTTAGCAGAGACCGGATCAGAGAATTGATGTCTCTCTTTCCGCCATCGTTAAAGTCAAAATAGAAATATGCAACGGCTGACTGTGGCATATTCTGACAGTATAGAAGTAATTGCTCGATGAGCGTCGAGCTAGGCAGTAGTAAGAATCATGCTTCTTGGGCACTTGAGAAGTACTTACCAAAGCACAGTCTTCCCACTACCAGCTGCTTATTGTCAGCCTAGACCCAAACACCAAGGGACATGACATACGAATCCCATAAAGCCAAAGGAATGATTTCGGATTTGTCAGCCAATGCTCGTATTGCTTGCTCCGCAAGAGCCAAGTCCCGGTATGTGCTTGACGCTTCTTGCGGTTTGCGACGTGGTTCGTAAATGGATCAGGTGCTGCCAACCAAGCCTTGATGTCCTGTCGAGTCTGATCTGTGGAAGAACGTGAGCAACCCCCAGTGGGAGCCGAAGTTCGAGGTGTCGAACCTGTACTATGCTTCTCAAAGATCTCCGTCAATCCACCGACTTGCTCCTGAATTGCCAAACTCAACGACCTACTCAACGTTAGGACGTCGAAATCAGATCCCATCGCTTTCCTGAACAATGGATTGAAGGAGATTCACACGTCTGATCGGCCGAAAGCGCCAAAAGCATCATACTCTTTGACCTCTCCAGGCCCTCCAACGCCTTCTTGACTTCCACCTCCTTCAGAGGCCAAACCAATGATTTCCTGATTTTTCTCCATCCCACCTCCGGCTCCAACTTCTTCTTCAGTGTCAACAATTCCTGTTGGCAGCTCTCCAATGTACCCCCATCTTTGGCAAGGAGTTCTATCGTCGCCAATCTCGACGCGGTGTCATCAGATTTAGCCTTCTCAATGAGAGCGAGTAACGCCTCGAGGACATCCTTGAGAGAATTGAGAGAGGACGATGTTTGGAGAACTTCCCGGGACGCAGATGAAACTCCTTGACGGTAATCGTAACAAATCGATATCACGGTCGTAGTCACCTGGAGCACAGCAATCAGAGTCCCGGTTATGCTGATAGGGTCCATGGCTGGGGATTCAGCCTTGCAAGGGCAAAGTCAGCCCAGCCTTCAGTACGCTTTTGTGGGCTTGAGGCTGCATGGCTGCGTCAGGTGACTTGGAGATTGGAAGGATTGACCAATGGGAGAAAAAGAAGGTAAATAAACATGCAAGTACGGCGTTAGGTGTAACTCGCTGCTCTTGGTTTGTGGGGAATTGGATAGGCGTGCTCGTTTACCATTCACGGGTTGACTTACTCTGAAGCCATGTTGCAGTCTTCGTTCTGCTACCCCCCGGATCCACAGCAGAGATTAGGTTACTGTAAAGTGAGGTTTATTCCATTTACCGAACATAACCTCATTCATCGCTTTGGTGTAAGAGCAACGCAAACCATAACTCGACGGACAAGAGTGCCAGCAGGCTCCTCACGCTATGATACAGCAAGTAAGATCCGCCCGCCGTTGCTAAACCTTGAAAAGAACATTCATTCCGCTTCGTGTCGCATTTTCTCCGGTCATGCAAACCCAATAGTGTACACAGAAGGAATTCGTAACCCAAAATAAAACCGTCGCTCTAAAACTCGAGATAGCTCTAGATTCGCTGATATGCAGTTGTGTGTAGAGATTCTACTTCTTATCTGAGGAAGGAGCATTATCAACATCTCTGTTTCCATTGCGTCCTGGCGTAGTGTGGTGGTTATTGTGCTGGTTGGACTTCTCCTTCCGAGCATCATCGATCGCAGTTCGTTGTTGAATGCTGGAATCATGACTCTTCCATTCGACCTTGGTGTCAGGTGGGAAGCCAAGGACACGCTTCATCGTCTCCCTGAGAGCAAGTCAGTAAATCCCTGGCTCGAGTGCTAGGGCTTCAGGACGTACCTAATTTTGAGAACCCTCCCGCCGTCGTTGCGGGCCCAAATACTCAAAATATCTTCTCCATTTCTGACACTCAGAACAGCTCCGCAGACTTCTTCACTCGCCTCTGCGAACTGATCGCCGATTAGTGCGAAGAGGAGGTCCTCCCAGTATCTGTCTGCGACTCCCTTCTTCAGCCTAACGATCCACTTTCCGCCCTTCTTATTCTCATCATCCTCCCAGACCGGGCGGATGCCTTTTTTGAATATGTGATAGTCGGAAACCAACGGCAGAGTCGAGGGGCGCTTCAAGTGACTGTATACAGTGAAGAACTCCTCCATGGTCTCGAACTGCGCCATGGGATGCAGGGTTTTTTCATACTCCACAAATCCGTTCGATTTAGATATTGGTGGCCGGAACCATAGTGCCCAACCATGTCTTAGGCTGTGCGAGGGTGGTGGTGTGGGGGCTTTGGATCCTGCGAGGGACGTCTTCGATGCTTTCGCACCAAGGTCCTTTTGCTTCTCGGCGGTTGGAGTTTTCGCACCAATCGCGCTGATGTAGTCCAGGCCGGTCGTTGCCTTTGGCGTCTTTGGATTTGTGGTGAACTTGGAGAAAGCACCGGTGCCAAATCCAAATGCGCCAGCAGCGCCAGATGTTGGAGATGCGAGAGATGTAGTGGAGGGGGACATGGCGCCGAAAGGGTTTTTATTGCTGTGGGATGAGTTCTCTCCGGCCCGTCTGCCTATAGATCCAGTATAACTCTTGTTCGATTCATTCGGAGGGCGAGCACCGTTCGTAGCAGGAGTCCCTGTGGACGTGGACAAGGAGAGCTTGCTGGTGCTGGGCTATGATCAGTCTTGCGCTCCTGTAAGAAAGGGTAAAAAGAGCATACTTTGAGCGGCGAGTCCACAAATCCATGGGGAAGAGAGGGCCGGTAAATGAGACAGAGCGTGGTTAGGAGAAGTTGCAGGACGGTTACGCAGAGCTGCTAGAGTGCGGTCGGTCGTCGATAGCTGTGCGATCTTCCTAGGGATTGAGAGGAGCTGTGTCTGATTCGCGAATAGGTCGACAGAGTGTGGCAGACGTTCGAGCGGCGATTTGGAGTTTGGAGGTGTTGTAGATGCTTGAAAATATTGTTATTATGTGAATATTTGAGTATTAAGTTCAATTGTTGTTGGAATTTGGGATGATGTTTGCGGTACCAGGAGAGGCAAAACTAAAGGCGGCGGGGCTGGAAAGTCGCTTGGGCACATCCGGTTAGTCTCAGCTGTCTAGCGCTTGAGGTAAAAAAGCGAAGAAACCTCGAAATCTGTTTCCTCTTCTTTTCTCTTCAACAGCAAGACCTCCAACTCAAATCTTCGCCAGCTCGATCAATTCTACACTCAGCTGGCGACTCCGATGCGTGGTCAAGATCAAAGACCACTTTAAAACCATCGTCACGAGGGCCCCTATCTACTTTGTAGGCAGCGTGTGCTTCCATGACAAGATGATGACCTTCTGATGGCAACAAAAAATATACGCAAATCCATTTTTCAGTGATCAGACTATTTCTTGTGTCTTCCTGTACGTAGCTTTTGTTTTCTATCAAGTTTGATCTCTGCCGAACTATCAAATGATGATAAATCAACTCTGGTAATACGAGATCAGCCCTCATGCTTGCATGGTCAGCGGTCGAATATGAGATGCAAAGATTGGCAATTATGTCTGACTGATATGCTTGCGAGCCTCAATGATTTGTAGTCTATAGGTTGCCGTCACTAACGCCTATCATGCTCAGGAACAGTTGACCGTCTTGAAACTCCGATAGCAGAGCAATTTCTCATCGATTATATAGATCACGTGGCTGTGCCAAAAGTCCACTTAGGCACTACCCTCTCATTCTACAGTCAAGGCAGTATTCCTATATTGCAGACATTGTAGGTCAGCAGGCTGTTCTCTGCTTTGGGATCATTCTGTTCACAGAAAGTGGAGTTTTGCTTGTTGACGATCACGAAAAGTGCTTGTTCACACATCGACTTACCAATCTCGCAATAGAGGTACCAACTTGCCACAGTACGACCGCTCTGCTTTGATATATCTCTTTCCTCCTGGCCCGAACGACCATGCTATTGCGTTCATCTCCTCTCTGTCGTAATTTGGAGCAGTCGAGAAGAAGGTAGCTAAGCGGCTGCCAATTTCTGGAAACGTGCCTATTGGAAGCTTCAAAGCATAGAATCCCACACGAGAAATTGTTCCAGTACTCAATTTGATCGTCACAGCGAATGTGAAACCAGTTGGATTGAGAAACTTCCGCATTTCCATAACCTCTTCTTCCGGTAGTGCTGGGCAGTCTGCAAGTGCGACGAATTTGGCTGCTTGCTCCACGTTGATCGGTCCTGGAGCACGAAAGTATATGTTCACTGTGCCAGAATGGTAATCAACGGCGACATGACGAACAAGCTCTAGTCCAAGACTATGGAATGTCGGACCATGTTTCTTCAACTCCTCAGGGACGTGGTCTGCATTCAGGATATCGTCGATCGGCCTCATTCCTCCCATGTACACCCAAGCCTTCGTCAATCCAGTCCCTGCATCGAAGTCGCATGACTGCTCTGGTGTGCCTACACCAGTGTACAAGGCACTCCAGGATGTAATCAGTATCCCCATGATATTGTCCCTCTCGATGAACCCAGCTTTCACGGCAATAGACACAGTATCAATCGGCTTCCGTTCGTAGAAACGGAAGTTCAGGGCATCTCCCGGTCGGTTCGTCGCTCTCCACAGAACCGCTCCATCTTTGAAATTTTGGGCGTAAGCTTCAAGCACCGATCTCGTCGCAGTCTCTGAGTAAGGGGCGCCGATAGCTTCAGCAGTCCGTTTAGTGTCTTTCAAGAACCTTTCCGGGGAGAACACCTCCAGATCGACACCGCTCTTAGTGAACCGGGATATGAGGTTTCCCATGATGATCCAAGCTCTAAGAAAGGATAAATAGCTGGTCTTTTGGTCTGAGCTTTTTCTTCCCGGAAGGAATCCGGGCCTTTCATGTCTTATAGGCACAAAGTACGGAGCTACTTGTCCACTTTTTCCCATGCGGAACGGCCCATAGCCTACTGCGGTAAGGTCTCTCATGACTGCATCGTGGCCCAAAATTACCCGATCAGTTCTCATTATCCTACCTACTGTAAGTTCTATCGGCGAAATGGCTTTCCCTGTCAATTCTGTAGCTAATCACGAGAGTGATTGTCCAACCAAGACCCCGCATTCCCAGGAGATTTTCCCAGCAAGCTCGCTTCCGGTAAATCCGGAAAACGGCGCGACTCAAGTGAGCCTTTCACGTCGGACCTCCTATGGATAATCCGTTCCGTCGGTCAAACAATGTATTCGAGCTGCAAGTATGGCAATTCCTTTGCCTCATCGAGCGCCTTTGCCGCTGATAAAGGCGCCATTCCCGGCGGCACGTTGCGAACAGTTGGACTTCCAGTTATCTTTCTGCAGGGTCGCATGCGCGAGCTGCATACTTGGAAATATACTTACCTGATGTGGATGGTCCTCCGGGCACAGTGCCGTGGCAGCAGCCAGCAGGAAACGCAGGTTGCCCCACTTGCATACATTGTATCTTTTAGAGAAAGCGAATCATTGTGTATCTTTACCGAGTCTGCAGCACACCTTCCTGTCTTGTTTGCAATATCATGCGTTGGTGACGGCGTGTCCAATTGGCTGGGCCTTTGAAGATCTCTGCTCTACAAGCCATGGTGGTACCGAACTTTCTGAGGACGTCAGTAATTACGTCGAGCAAAAGGAGTGCTATGGCAGTCATATCTAGACCTTTAACCAAATCATGACAACATTAGTGACTTTTTATCCTGCTATTTTTAAGTCTTCTGCCTCTTCTGCACCAGATGGTATGTATGGGTGGTCGCTTTGCTTGTTCTCTTCTTCCAGTATTGGATTGCATATATCCTCGCTGTCGCTGTTTGCCTGATCACCGCCAGAAAAAATCAAGCCTATCTGCTCAGAAATAAACTCTAAAAGCTTATCTGGCATTATTTTCAGCCCTATCTGATTCAGATCTCGATGACAAGTATTGTCCCCCAGAAGGACTCCTGCACCACACGATATTTCGAGTATTTGAGTTTAGATCGTGCGGTCTGGAAGTGTGAGGCTCTTTCCTTTTCGGCCCGGGCTCAAATCGCCAAGTATCTGTATCGAGCATATTGAAATAGTGCTGTGTCCGATGGTGCGGATAAGGCTGAGTGATAGACTATGGGCTATGGCGCGGTGCGACATTGATGGCCTATACGCTCATTTGTTGGACGCCCAACATCGATTATCAAGACGTATTTCACAACATCAGATTGAGTAGAGCCAATAAAGGTATTTGTATTGTCAGTCAGGTATTCTCATATTCTTATCTCAACCCATCGCGATAGAAGATGATTGGCTAAACGATCCAGGCACACACTTGTCAGCCTGTCGCAATTGCGCAGCCACCACGAACCGTGAGGCTTGAGCTGCACTGCGGATTGGCTTGCTGCCGACGGGAAGAACTTTAATGGGCAACCTTAAAACCCGAAGCAGAAGAATCATAATCTATGTCTGGTAAGATGGAATGTCATCCCGCCTGATTTATGCTTGTACAACCACGGAACGCTTTCAGCCCCAGCTATTCCAGACGCAAGGCTTCTATCAGCTGTGAATTCATGGTTGTCTTTGCAACTTTACGTCTATTTAAGCTCGTTGCAACATTGTATATTGCATGATCAATAGCCTGAGCAGCTCGAGTTGTAGGAGTTCTTCCTGATGACTGAAGGCTCTATTTCCTTCTGATTCTATGACTTTCATTTCCTTCTGTACTACTCTATATCGTTCTGCAAACTCGTTCGCACTCACCGATGGCAGGAACCATACCCGCCAGACTCATCATTTGCGTCGACGGGACATGGTGTACCGCCGACGGTGCACATCGCTCAGATCTCCGAAATAACAGCAACGTCTACCGAATTTGCGTCAGCAACAAGACAGGGAAAGTCAAGAATAATTCTGGGCAGAAATTTAACCAAGTGAAGCACTACGAAGCCGGCATTGGATCCAGCGACGAAATCACCTTCATCGAGCGGTTCCGGACAGGAATTTTGGAGCGGAGTCTATCAAGCAAATCCAGCGGATCTACGAAATATGTTGCATCACAGCTCCGCAACCCCAGGATAAAATCTGGCTCTATGGGTTCAGCCGCGGTGCCTTCGTCAGAGCCGTGGCAGGTCTTTTGCACTACCTACGAGCGTTGATCTCGGCAGCCACTCCAGCATTCGATCGCGACTACAGCAAAGCACTTAGATTATACGAAGCCATGCGGAAACCCACGCGAAAAAGCAATCCGAAGCTTGGTCCAGGCCACATCCATGATTTCCTGAAGGCACACTCACGAGCGGCACCTAGGGTACAGTTTCTCGGGGCGTTTGATACGGTGAAAGCAGTCAACGACCGAGATCTGTACGACATATCTTTCAATTGATCCATTCAACATTTGCGTCATGCGCTGATTCTGAACGAGGATCGTAAAAACTTTATCCCAGAATGCATGTACCCTGAGTTCGGCCTGAAAGTGCTTTGGGAAAGCAGCTTCCTGCAGACGTGGTTCCTTGGAGCACACATTGATACTGGCGGATCGGTTTCGAAAGACGGACTGGCTCTGTATCCCCTTCAGTGGATGCTTCTTGAGAGCAAATCCAAAGGTTTAGTACTAGAGTTCGGAGGAAATTTTGACAACTGTATTCAGATCCATAACCCCCTGCATGTGGTTTTTCCAGTGCACAAGCTCCACAGGAAATGAGATGATCCATGGAAATGCATAGCAAGCAACAATATCGTGATAGATATGCACGATCGCCGAGGGGTACATAACCTCCCGAAGCGCGAACAACGCTACAACGTGCGCCTGAATAAAGACAAGGGCATGTACTGGAGACGAGGTGCGCGGGAACCGTTCAACACTAGTGGCGAGCTCAAAGGGTATTGCAAGTACGGTGAGTAATTATGAGATGTTCTCTGAAATATCTTTCGGATTTTTCACTGACTCTAATTCTCGACAGCTCCACGAGGAACAATCTTGCACCCTTCAGTCTATCTGGCATTTGACGCGAACTGCCAGATCGTCCTAGACCGAAAAGATCTTCTGTTTTGCAAAGAGATCGAATCTTGGAGACCAAATCTCCGGCTGCCGGCTTCTGGCAGGAGAAAGAAAGCATGGGTATCGAAGTACCTGGCAGGGTACGTGTACTCTTCGCGGAACTGTTGGAGTCGCAAAGGAAGTCTATAATCAACATTAACGAGCCTGTTTCAGGCGCCCTTGCGCAGAATATTCTCGTTTTGGTGAAAGCTTTCAAAGCAAGTACGGGTAGATGTATTGGGCAGCCTCTCAAGTCCGACATCGAGAAAGCTGCATTCGAATATCGAAGCCTTTCGAAGCAAGTATACAAACGGATCAAGCAGGTTCTTCCCCGACGCAACATGAAGAGGTCGTTCCAATCGACCGGGATCAAGAAAGAGATCGACGACATTCTTGCGGACTACAAGAATGTCTTTACCCAAGGGATTGGTGCTGGTGTGAGAGTGATGGACGAACATAGCGACAGTGACGAGAAATCTATTTTGGTAGGAAATTTCGAGAAGGTGAAAATATGAGCGACGGATGAGATGAGCGAGCAGATGCAGATGTACAACAAATGGCAGAAGTTCTGAGGCGTTCAGGATGGGCTTAGACGATAACAATGGTAGAAAATGATGGCTTCCTTATGGTTTGCTAGAAGAATGATGAGTATCTACCACGAAATCTCACCATTCATTTCAAATCAGTCTCTTGCCAGAAGATGCCAGGAAGCTTCAATTGATCAGAATAAATGAATGTATTCCTTCTACGCACCTAATTTTCTCTTCCCGCTTTTCCAAGTCTAGACCAATATACAATTCAGCTTCGTGAGGAAGGGTATCTATACTTTTCGGCCACCTCTCTTGAACTTCCAGCGTTTCTGAGTACGCCATCTGACAAAACCACTCAATCTAGAGCGCTCGCTCAACTCCTAGATACAAGACATTACAAGAAAGAAACTCTATGACCTTTCCCGCTCAAATTGTACAGGAAGCTAAATTCAACTCTCGCCGAGGCAGATATTCCGCCTACTCCTCAAGTCTAGCAACATAAGACTCTCTACTCATTCTTCGCAAAAAAGTAAATACTGCTCCCCTTCTTCGTCTCATCCACAAACCGACAATTCCTATAATTCGTCCAAAAAGACCACAGATACGGCGTCTTGAAATCGCTCTGGTAATGCTCGCCCATTACCTTCCTCACAGCAAGAGAAGCTTCGGCAGCGTAGTAGAATGGGATGCGAGAGACGTGGTGATGCATGACGTGTGTCTCAATGGCGCCGTGGAAGATGTGTGTGCCGATCCAGCCGAAGTCGCGGTCGACTGTTGAGGCGGCGCCGCGGAGGAAGGTCCAGGTTTTGGTGGGGTAGTAGGGGATGGATGTGTCAGTGTGTTGGAGGAATGTGATTGTTACTTTTGGTGGTGTTAGTCCGATGGATCTCTTGATGGGTCGGGTGAAAGGGGATTGGAGGGGGCTTACGGATCCAGTGGTTTGTCCAGAGATATGGGAAGCCGTAGAGGAGCATCATGTTCCATGCTCCGAAGTATTGAACTAAACTCCACATGATGAAAGCAGAAATAGCAATGCAGATGTCTGAAATGAGGATGTCTTGCTTGTTCGCAGCTTTGAAATTCGGTCCATCGTCGCCGAGATAGAAATGAGATCTCGTCCACCAGGGATAGACGGCCATCCTCGCCAAAGCGAAATTGTTGATGGTGAGATAAACAGGAAAAGCGATCAGCTGGTGGAAGAAAAGATGGGTCAAAGCCACGATTGGCATATCCTCCACATAATCGCGAAGCTTCGAATGAGTCGCATGGGCTTCTTCGTGAGCCTCTTTAAGATTGGGAACAAAAGCAATATCTTTGTCGAGATTGTTGGTGTTTTTGTGATGCGTTGAATGCGTGATGCGCCAGGAGTGAAATGGCACGAAGAGGAAACTGTGGATTATGAGTCCCGTGATATTGTTGAAAAGTTTGGATTTTGAGAGAGCGCCGTGACCACATTCGTGGGCGATTTCCCAAAGGCCTGTGAAGACCAGACCCTGTAAGAAGGAATATAGTGCCCAAGCGGCGAATTGGATGTTGTCGTTTGGGATGTGGGGAATTTGAGAGGCCAGACATAAAAGCGTGCCGACATAGAAAATATCTCGAAGAACGTAGAATAGAGACAAAAGAGTGTTGGGTTGTAAGCAGTGTGGTGGAATAGCATCGTATATTTCCTTCATGGTATAGGTTGGCGGCGTGAAGGTGGCTTTTGATGTCGATGGTGGCGGCTCGGGACATTTTTCAGCCCTATCGGACGCTTGGATTATTGAAGCCGGCATAAATGTGATTGCCGAGCTTCTAGAATGGGAGTACTGGTTGCAGGAGTAGGTAAGGGATGAATAAGAATCTTACTTCCCGCATCATAAGGGGAGGCCACGAAGGCAATCAGATTTTCGAAATTGCTTCCAGTCTGTGCTTTATGTGAAATGTTTGAGGCTAGCAAATGATATGCATAAAAGATGACGAGTCTATTGCACATAAAATTCTATTAATACGTTTCGATTGCCCGGGTACGGCAAGTGGATATGGAGTGAAGTGAAGCGTGAGACAGCCAGATACGGCAAGTGCGCGAGCATCATGATATGTAGACATCGAATGAAAATGGAACGCGAAATTCAAACGTCCGATGCAAAGTTCAAATGGCGACTCCACGTGATAGAAAAAACTCAGGGAAATGCTTTGCCAAGGCTCAAAAAATGCTTAATTGGAACAGGGTCTATACGCAGTACGGGTTTCGTACTCGGGTATCGAGAGCTATGCGATATGCGAAAGTATATGCTCAAAGATTCGAATCGCGTTTGTCGAAATCGAATCCGAGGTCTTCCAAAGAAGTCGCTTTCATCCCGGTATCCGCAAACTTCTTTTTGATGTCTACGTAAATGTCACGTAACCAGCAGAGTCTCTCGTCCCAAAATGGGGGTTCTTTTGCGAAGCCATTGTCAGCCTCCTTCACCCAATCGTGTAGGTAATTGATGTATGCGGCATCTTTTGGATAACCCAGGACATGGAATGCCGTGCCATCTCCAAGTTCTTCTACCCTGCTTTTTTCCCATGCTTCCATCTCCCCTACACTGAGTAGAGAAATATTGTTAGACCAAACCTTCGCCATAGCTGCACCTTGAGCCTCCGACAGTGGAAATGGGATGATCTTCTGGCCCAGAGCAGAGAATGCCAGTGTCGGGTGCCTGATATGGAAGATCTGTTGCCACAACCCGATTGTTCGTCGACCTGTCGTCACAAGTGGCGGATCCAGTGACTTCAAGAACGGGAAGGAGTACAAATAACCCGTAGCATAAATGATGGCATCGATATCCTTCTCGATCCTTCCACCCTCAAATTTAACGGCCCGGTCCTCGACAATGTACTCAACGATCTTCGGTACCTCTTCTTTGGTGATTCCGTCAACTGGCAGCTGAAAGGTGGATGGATCATTGACGGAATTGAGCAGCGGCTGCTTAGAAACTTGAAGGACCTGATTGCCAATGTCCAAACCTGAAGCTGCGTTGCCCACTACGATGACCTTCTTGTCTCTGAAACTATCCGGAGACCGATAAATTTTGGAATGTGAAATGATAGATGGATAGGCAGAATTGAACTCCTCGATGCCAGGAACTGCAGGAATCCATGGCACGGAGTAATGTCCATTGGCTACCACAACAGCGTCGTAATTTCTCTTCAACTTCTCTCCAGTCACGGTAGATTTTGCAATCAGAGTCCAAAGGTCCTGACCATTTGCATCTGACAGAGTTACGTCTTCAACTTGCGACGAAAATGCTATTAAGTGTCTGATATCCTGAGAATATTTGACAAGATAGGCTTGAACATCTTGTCGCGTGGGGTAGAGCAGAGCCTCGGCCGGGAAGTCCTGATCTGAAAACTGCATGAGTGGCTTGGGAATGTTCGTGTTGAGCTTCTCATACATTGGGTTGGAGAATATTGGCGCCAGTGCTCCATTGGGCCATGATGGCTTCTCCGGAGGAGTCCAAGGTGTGGTTTGAGGAACAGGAACTCTCTCGGTTAGAGAAGGTGTGTAGTTCCAGACTCCTCCCACCTCTGCTTGCTGCTCATAGACGTCGATCGTATCGAAAGTCTTCTCCGCTAGCAGATACTTGGTCGCTGCCAGTCCTGTCGGACCGGCACCGATCACAGCAATTCGCTTGACATTGAAGGCGCCAACTGGCCGTGATATAGATCCCATCGAAAGTCCAGATGAGGCAGGCCTGCAATCAAGGATGGGGGCTGCTTGTCGATTGTTCTTGTCCGAAAGTGCTGACAAGGCGAAATAGAGGGAGGACTTGTAGTGCCAGGGGCAATGTGGCCTTTGGAGATCTAGAACCGAAAGGAATACATTTACATTGAAATGGGTAATGGAAGAGAAGAAGTGAACTCCGAGTAAGTGATGAGATGATGTGATTATTCGTCTTCAAAGGTGGCGTGGGGCAACGACGCCGACAAGTTGCCGACGAAGGGAAAGGCCTGGCTAGAACATATGGGGGAAGCCAAACGTATTGGTGGTGTCTTCGAAGACGGAATTGTAGGCTACAGCCGCGTTGACATACATAATTTATAACGAAAGAAAAAGTACGAAACTTATGTGCTGAGATCTCTGCATTACATCTAAGGTACGAGCTTCCACATACACTTACACTTACACACAGGTGAAGGAATGAGAGCTCGGCTACTGTACAGCGCAATACGGTAGCCGCTTTGGGATAATTGGCCGGCGCGTCATTCTGAAAGCTCCAGACTTGAACCAGCCGCGTTCGTCGTTTGTGAACAAACCACAAAGCAAACAATTACACGACAACCGCGAATTCTTCCTACCGCTGCTGGAACGCATAGCTTCTTCGAAACAGGTTATCAGAGAATGCCTGGTATTCTCTCAGCTGGATAGGTCTATCGAAGGAGAACATGGCGGGGGAGACGAATGGAGCTATAGTGCTCGAAAGCACCGAACACATTCCTATTGCGCAGCTCAACCCAGAACTCTCAGCGCCTGCTACAAGGGCAATCAAAGCAGTAGTCACTCTGACTTGGCCATACAGCTCTGCAACAGGATCGGTGGCCTTTCTTCTATCCGAACCAGATTTCCGTTTGCGACGTGCAAGAGGTCAAGTTCGTGTACGATTCTCGGGCTCGAGTGCAAAGGCCATTGCTGCGTCGGGAATTGCGAGTGGAGATGAAGTTATTCTATGCTTGGATGGGGTGGAGTGGGTGCCAGACAATGACACGGTGGCTACGCCTGGAAGGGGCATTGAACATGAGTTAAAGTTCACTGAGAGATTACTGTTGCAGGTTGGGTTTACAACGTCATGATTGTCTACAGCTACTAACGCGGAGGTCTAGTTCAAGCAGGAAGACTCTGAAGAAATCAAGAAAATCGACCTTGACCATCCAGCTCCAGAAGAGCCTGCTACTGCTCCTGCTCGAGTACCGACTCCAGAACCTGAACCATCAAGTCTACAAACGAGCACTCCGTCTGCAAACCGACCAGCTATTGGAACAAAGATTGGGGACGAATGGTCTTCTCCAGCATTCATCAAGCGTGCGAGAACATCATATGGATCTCTCTTCGAGATAGATCCGTTCGCAGAGGAGGACGGCTCAGTGCCGGGCAAGGGAAGAAAGAGAACCAGACTCAGTTCGACTTGGAGATATACTAGTCGCTCTCCAACTCCAGAAGCGGAGGAAGCAGAAGTCGGATCCATGGATACAACTCCTGAGCCAGCCCAGAAATCAGCGCGTACGATGACAGATGAAGGGTGTCAAACTGTCGATTTTGGCGACAATAGTGCGACAGAGGATGTAGCACAAGCACTAGCAGATCTTTCGAGGCAGGCGATAAACGTTGGGGGTGCAGCATATCCAGTTGCCAACGGAGTGCCCTCATATGGCCAGCAGAACTCATTTGTGCCTTTCCTAGAAAATCATGCTGGCGAGCCAGCACTCCCTGAGATCCGGACGGAGACTTTTACCCAACATTTCGATGAACATGCAGCGGAGCCCGAAATACCCAAATCGCCGCGCTTGCAACCTATACCGTCGGATTCTCTGTCTTTAGTTTCACCACTTCTCTCGACGAAGAGCAACATCTTCTCACGGCAGAATGATGACGCGCAGGGAGACCGGGGACAGCCAACGTTTGCTTATGCAGCTTTGACAGGAAATGAAGATGACAGAGGGCAACCAAGAGGTGCAGTCGAGCAACCACAAGTCTTGAGCGACGAAGTGGCTCCTCACCTAAACAAGGACAGTTCGGCTGATCTTGAGAGTGAGGATATCTACAGTGCAAGCCCTGCCCACCGTCGCGAACAATTAGAATCCGGTTTTCCTGGCATACAAGAGCCTATAGTGACCCACGGCGATCTGGAGAATGCGATATTCGACAGTCAATTCGCCTCAGAAAACCAGTACGGTCACTGGCAAAGTGCAGGGGCGCATTTAAGCAATGCTGCATCGCCTTCTCGAGATGAGATTTTCATGGAGGGTACCCACGGGGACAAGTTCTATGAAGGCGAAGGACTTCACGAAGGAAATGAAGACCAGCTCGTAAATAATGCAGAAATGCCACATTCTACCTATCCAGATTTGGATGTTGGTTTGATGGGACAGGTCACCTCAGGTTGGGGTACCAGCTCGGTTGCATATCCTGAGCTTCCTGAATCTGTTGGTCATGCAGCGCCGTTTACACATCAATCACCTCATGCTACTGCCATGTCACGATCTCAAAGTGCTCAATCCGGCGTTGTCAATTTGACGGAGAGCGACGACGAAGCCGGCCCAGGATCTAGTCTGCACGAAGAAGACTTTGACGGATCTGTAGAGGATGGTTTGGATGAAGAGGGCTTGGAGAAGAGGCAGCAGGAGAAACTTGCCGATGGCCAGCTTGAAGGCGATGTAGAGGATGGTGACTTTGAAGAGGAAGAATTTGAAAATCACCAAGCATCAGCCAGGCGAGAATACGAAGGCGAATACGAAGATTCTGAAGCTGACGGGGAGGCTGATTTCGAAGAGGAAGAGGACGAGCGAGAAGTTTATGCCAAACCACCTTCCGCATTTGGATCCGACATGGATGATGAAGAGAACGTGGAGGAACTCGATCAGGAGGAAGAGGGCAGTTACGGCGAGGAGGAAGAAAGCTATGATGAAGAGGAAGAGGAGTATGACGAGCGTCCAGAACCTCACATCCGACAAGAGCCCGAAGTCATTGACTTGCTTTCCTCGGATGATGAGGATGAATTACCAACGAGAGCCCCTGCTCCCGCTAAACCTCCTCATACATCAAGTTCAGATCGGCACGGCAGTGATTCCCAGATGCCTGACGTTCACAGTGAGGACAGTGAGGGCGGAAGCGAGCATGAGGACGAAGATACTGTACCATATGCTGAACGGTCTGAGATCAAGACCTCGATACCTGGTCAGATAGCGGAGTATTCATTGTCAGTGTCTGGAGAGGAGGAAGAGGACGAAGGGGAAGACGAGGACGAAGACGAAGTTGCATACGAAGATGATTTGGCTGAACAGGAACTGCCCCCAGATTTGGCTTCTCTCAATGGCAAATCGGATGCTGAAATTGATGAGGAATTGGATGACCGAGTGCACGGCGATGAAGACGAAGATGTAGATGAGGACGACGATGAGGATTCTGTCTCCGAGCAGCCAATTGCGGTATCCGCTACGGAAATTGTCGATGGTGGAGCCGAAGGTATTGATGTTCGTCCTTCAGAAATGGATGTCGAATTAGATGACATCAGCAATCCGGATGATGCTGAACAGACGTATACTCCCAAGGACCCGGATCCAGCCGGGTTGAATGTCGATGTGCCTGTGCAGGCAAACACAGACGAAGGTCGTATTTCTAACGCATCTCCAGAGAGACCATCTTTGTTCTCGCGGGTCTTCAGCTTAGATGGAGCAAATGACGAGCCACGTTTTGGAGCATCATACCGTTCTATGTCCAGAGAAGAAGCAGTACTGCCGTCTTCAACTCTGCTTCAGAAAGTATTCTCCGAAGTTTCGGAGCAAGTCAATGTGCAGCTTCCAACGCCTGAAAATACGCAAATATCTCGCAAGACCGTGTCTCTGGAGAACTCTTTCTCATCGGTGAACGGACCGCAGCAACCAATAACCTCCCCTGCCGAGGAGATGGATGTTGATCGAAGCGTTGAATTGGAAGTCATTCAAAATCAAGCCGAGGCTGGCGAAGCAGAGAGTAGCTTGGCCACTGCTGGTTCATCGACTGTATTAGACGCACAAGTCTCTATAGAGACGATTACAACATCAACCGTGGAAGTGATTGAGAAGATAATTGAGATGGATCATGCTCAAGTCGAAACTCACACCGAAGAGGTTACTCAGATCGGCGAGTCTGTCCAGACCAGTGCTCAGCCTGAGGAGAGTCATCATTCTGAAAGACCTGTTGAGCCTGTTAAGGAAAATGAAGACCCCGATGTCGATGAACAAGAGGCTGCAGAGAGTACTGTTCCGAGTGAAGCTGCATCGAAACTCATCCTGGAGGACCACATGTCGACACCGGGCCGCGATGAAATGCAGTCGCATGACGGCGCAGGGGACTCGAGGTCTCCGTCCCATAGTAAACATGGAGATGATGCTTTAGAGATGCCCGAACTACCGGTGGAAAGCACGAGGCGAAGCAACAGACGTACAAACCCGACGTTGAAAGCAGCTGAGAATGCAAAGGAAAACGTCCGTCCGGCAACTCCCAACAAGACTTCATCAGTGAATACAAGAGAAAGCGTCCTCCCGGTCTCCGCAGCAAAATCCGAATCCAAAACGAAGAACACGAAGGAAAATGTACGACCGGTCACGCCAGTGAAGTCTCTTGCACCGCCATCAACGAGTTCCGATAATGAAAAGTCTCCGCTAGTGGTGATCGACAGCCAAGCAACGCCAAAGGGTCATGATGCGAGTCTCGAGTTTGCACTCGAGGGGTCTGACGCATCTTCACCACCTCAGCATAATCTTCGGAAGCTGCCTGTCGCTGATCTCAAGTTGAGACTGACGCGAGCTCTTCGGACGGATTTCAGCGAGTTCACTGGATTGAAGGTCATTCGATTTCACCTCACGCAAAAGTTGGACTTCCTTGCCGTCGCTACAACAACCCCACCTGAGCCTCAACGAGCAAAGAATGGCCCTAGACAATACCAAATCACATTCAACATCACAGATCCGTCCATCGCACCAAGCGGCGTCACAGAAGTACAGGTCTTCCGGCCATACAAAGATGCTCTGCCAATTGTCAAAGCAGGTGACGGCATTCTCCTCAGAAACTTCTTGGTTATGTCTATACAGAGTCGAGGTGGAGGACCAGCCTTGGCCTTGCGTTCGACCCAAGAAGATGCCAGTAGTTGGGCTGTGTTCAAAGACGATGGCGAAGTGGAAGTCCGTGGGCCTCCCGTGGAGTATGGAGAGGGAGAAAAGAGTCATGTTGCTCAACTCAGGACCTGGTATGCAGGCTTAGATACTGTAGCTCAGGCAAAAATCGCTAGGGCGAATGGGGATAAGGGTACTGCGGGAAAGGCAGCAGGCAAAAAGCATAGCAAGGCGTTGTAAGGCAAATGTATTTCTATGACCGGAAGGAGCATTTACGTTGTGTGGTACATAGCTATGGCGTCAGATGGAGGAACTCATGGTCTTTCACGCATCGGCAAGGAGAGGCATGATATGATGTCCTGCAAGTAGGCGCAATTGGTGTGTTACTGCATACATACAATACAATCTTGACAGCCCGAACAAGCAAACCTGATCGATGCACATGAATCCTTCGGCTGCCATCAAGTGATTGGCTTGAACCCCGCGACGTCGCAGCTGTGGAAGAAGTCCCTGAATCCATTTGTCAGCGAAGGACTGCATGCCAAGAACGCCATGTACTTCTACGATCCCCTGAAAGCTTGTCAGCATTGGCTATCTGCTTCCGAGAGCTTGACTGCTGTTATTTGTGTGCTATAGCGTTTTCCTAATGCGGACAGCTTAGAAAGCGGGGTTGCGTCGTGTTGGTCAAGGTGCTAGGATTGTGATCGTGAGGCCTTGAGTGAGGAGATGTATTTGTGATGCTGGAGCAGGGGGGAATTGTATATGAATAGGGGGATGGTAGGTGAAGGAAGCATTACTTTCTCGCATTTAAATATAATACTCATCTTGAGTCTTCTTCGACAGCACTCCGTCCATGATCCGCAATCAAACCACGCTTTCTAGTAATCCACGTCACATTTCGGCTACATTCAAGCTAGGGCACATATAAGTCAACAACCCATTCAAACCACAATACCGAATTTTTATCCCACAGAAAGGCCACTTCAACCCTGAACGTCAAAAATGCCCAATACTCTTGTAACAGGCGCTAACGGCTTCGTCGCTGCGCACGTCATAGACCAGCTTATCGCAGCTGGACACCAAGTCACAGGCAGCGTCCGCTCCCTCGCAAAAGGCGAACAGATCCTAGCTACGCATCCTGAATATGCTGGCAAACTGACTTTTACCGTCGTTTCTGACTATGCGAAGGCTGGGACGTGGGATGAGGCCGTCAAGGAGGGGAACTTTGACTATGTAATTCATACTGCTGCGCCGCTGTTGGATGATCCTGGAAATACGGACTTCAAGGGAGACTTCTTGGAGCCGAGTGTTGATGGGTGAGTTTTACAAGGATTTGGGGAATGAGAGCAGACTGTGCGAGAGTTGAGACTGACTTCTTGGATTAGAGCTGTGGAGTTGTTGAAGAGCGCCAGCAAGTATGGCAAGACTATCAAGGCCATTGCAGTCACCGGGTCCGTGAATGCGATGACAACTGGGATGGATATCGCAGACCGGACATTCAACAGCAGTGAATGGCTTCCAGTAAGTCCTTCTTAACCATCTCCAATTTCTAAAGCAATACTCACAGATGTCAGGTCTCCATCGATGATGCCATTGCTGCAAACCATCCCTACATCAGCTATTGCGTCGCAAAAGCCGAGTCCGAAAAAGCCATCTGGAAATACGTCGAGGAGAACTCACCGTCTTACAAAGTCTCCGTCTTGCTCCCTGCTCTGATCTTCGGGCCTCCAATCCAGCCTGTCAGTAGTCTGAAGAAGATCAATTACTCGAGCGATGTCTTCTATAGTCTTTTCAATGGGACGTATGAGGTCGTTCCGGATACGAGCTTTCCTTCTTATGTACGTATACATGCATTCTTCATTTACTTTTTCAAAATCATAAAAGATCGGACTAACGCTCAACAGATCGACGTCCGCGACCTCGCAAGTGCCCACATCCTCTCACTCACCACTCCAGCTGTAGCCAACAAACGGTTCATGATCGGCGGTAACAAGTACAGTTCTCAAATCGCCGTCGATGCGCTCAAAACGGTGCCGGAACTCGAGGGTAGACTACCCAAAGATGGGAGTGAGGAAGAGAAGGTGCTGGAGTCTGGTGATGTCTTGGAGTGGAATGAGAAGTTGGGATTGAAGCCGAGGACGCCGGTGCAGACTTTTGGGGATGCGGCGAGGAGGTTGTTGGAGTTGGAGAAGGTGTTTGGTGGTAAGTAAGGGATTGTCGAAGGGAAGTTTGGGAAGTGCTTTGCTGGGGTTCTTGGTTTTGGTGATGCTGATTTCTAAAAATTAAATTGGGATATGACGAGACGCTTCAAAACCTGCTTTTAACTTTCCGTGTTCTCTGGCAGTGTTGACTCTGGGAGTGGAAGTCTTGGCAACAAATCTGGGAAGAAATTGCGTGCATCGCTTATGTTGTTTTGATCTTCCACCCTTAAAGCGACAGCCACTGAAGATATGTGATTTGCTCTACCTCCACCAGCCTTACTACGCACAAGGACTATCAAGATCGACTTCTTGAACTTATATGACGTTAGGTGTCAAAATCAATCCTGTCACCTGGTAGTCTCTTCATCCCAAGTGGTTGTTGGACTTGTCTAGTCTGAGCCAATGCAACCTCCGACCATAATGATGAGGGCCCACCGAGCTTGTTTGCTACCTACTTTTGTACCTTGCAGCGCCGCATAAAATAGGAACTTGTCGAGATGAGTCTTTCTTCCTCTTCTTTTCTGCTAAGAATAGAAGGAGCTCTCCTGCCTTCGACTCTGGCTTTTTGCCTTCTGTTTCCTCTCTCCTCCACTTTGAAGATGATAAGTGAATGGAACAAACTCCTTTGGATACAGCACTTTTGGCCATCTACCGCTTTCCTTCTGCAGATGGTTCGTTCATTCACTAAGCCCCCTCCCAAGCATAAAAGTCGCCAACTGGAACCGCTGGCTGGCTGATTCGGTCTCTGTTTTCAACTTAGACCTGGCCTTGAGTCTACTTCAAGTTAAGCCCCCCGCTCATATAACCATTCTTATGAAACTCAACCCTCACGACTTGAAAGCTTCCGCAGATGTTCTGGACATCTTGAAGCGTTCAGCGAAGCGGGGTTGTTTGTGTTGAAGCTGACTACGGCGGTCGGTAAGAACCACTTGATGCGAACACGACCAAGTCAAGCAGAGCAGCACAATAATCTCCTACTTGGAAGGCAAACATTCACTGATTGTTAGTCACTGAAATAGCTGACCTTCTCTTCTTGCAGATATCTTAACTCTTCATTCTATTTTCTTACCACTATGGCCCTGAATCCAATAGCACATATTTCGCTATGTATCGCATCGATATGCCAAAACGCGTAGGGGAATCTAGCAAAAGGTCGAGCCGTACGAGAACACCACGCAGTTCACTCTCCATACCACCGTCTTCCACGCCGCGAAGCTCGCAGAAGAGGGGGCCCGCACGGAAGGACAAGAAGAGGAAGAACACCCCGAAAGTAGAAAATACAGACGATTTCTACGAAATCAAGCGCATCGTAGACCAGGAAGATCGCGACGGGGAAATTTGGTACCTTGTTGACTGGGAAGACCACAAGATTACTGGCGAATCCTACCCTCACGAGTGGGCAAGTATAACCTGCTTCTTCTCTGCATTTCAACTACTGACTTGGATTTCTAGGTGCATCATTCTGGAGTCACTCTTCCAGCAGTCGCAGAGTGGCAGAACGATTCACCGAAAGATAGCAGTACCCCCCGCGAGAATAGCTTTCCCCTTCCCAACGAGCTCGAATCTCCTGGGGACAGCCAACCGATAGCCCCCAGACAGAGAAAGCGAAGACTGGTATCTGGAGCAGAAGTCGCCGCGAAAAGAGTCCGGCACGTCAGCCCACAACACTCTGGCTCCGAGGAATCCCAAGTTATATCCCAGGGCGCAAACGTACATGAGCAAGGAGAGAATAGGGAACCAGAGATCCCTGACAGTTACGAGGAAGAACAAGAGTATCTGCAAAGAGCACATATAAGATCGCAAGAAGCGAAGGCTAAAGTTCCTGGAGGACGTCAAGCTCGTGTTGAAGTTCGGGCTCCCAAAGACTTCGATCCGAGCGCATACACAACTCACAGTCTCGGCTCCTCTTCCCAAGGTTACGAACAGCCCAAGGAGTTCTCAAGTGACCTGGTGCAGTCGCGGGACTCGCAACATTCCCAGCAACGAAGAGTTGGGTCCGGAAGTGGTCGAACCCAGTCCTCCTCGGCGCCGCAAGCACGTCAGCTGTCTCCAGCTGACATTTGGGACGAGGACTTTGAAGGAAGAGACGTTGAAAAGGAAGCCAATCAGGTTGAGAGCTTCAGGAAGTCGCAGACTCCAGAATCACGCAGCGATCCCACCCAATCGTCGTCTGTACCTGTGATTCCACGTTCATCACAAGCACCATTCATTTGGGACTCAGATATTGAAGGAGAAGAATTCGAAGACGAGGAAATCGCTGAGCCTTTAGAAATTCCTGACTCTCAAGAACCTCGAGGCTCATCGTCATACAAGCCCTCGGAAACTCCTACTTCTAGGACTGTCAGCTCGACGGACACTACAACAAGACATAACACGCAAGCCAACACAGAGGCATCGCTTGAGGCAATTGAGTCCCGAAATAGCCAGTGGTATTCGTCATACAGCAAACAGCAAGATTCTGGAAGCATTGAGAGCCAATTTGCTCAACGTACAAGCGATTTTGATCACGAAGGGTACACTGTCACCCCGGAACCACCATCGGCTCAAGTACCGATCCCACAAACCCAGACCTCGCACGGTTCGGAAGCAATTTCAGATCATTCACAGCCTCCGGACTTAGCCAGCCAGCCCGTAATCCGATTGTCTGAGGATTTTGTTGAGACGTCGAGTCCTCCTGTACCTCAGTCCCAAGGATCACGGTCATCTCTCGCAAAGTCAGGTGAAGAGGCACGCAGCGTGGGCTTTCAAACACAACTACCCCGGATCAGTTGCGAAGAAGACTCTGGTGACGAGCCGCTCCCATCATCGGGATATCCCGGAGATCAGGATCTCGAAGACCATCTTGACTTCGATTTGTCAAGTGAAGACTCGCAGCTGGCCGAAGAGGAGGAGCGTCCAGTTGAACAAATATCCGAGCGGCAGTCGGGCTCAAGATCGTTGTGGAATTTTACCGACTCGCAAAGTCAGGGTTCAACTCAGAACCCCAGGCGAATCGACACCGTCTCAAGTCAGCTTCAATCGAGCAGTACTAGGAGCACCCAAGAAGATCCCATCCAGATTGCTTCGCCACACGACGAAAGTTTTCCGGACATAACTGCCAGCCAGACAGCCAATACTCAGAAATCATCAAGCTCTAAAACCTCTGGGCACAGCCAAGCTTCAAGCCATCTTCCTAGCCCACCGGTCGAGGATTTGAGGCCTACTGTGGAGGAGATTGAGCCTTTGGATGTCAAGTACTCTCCTGTATTCTACTCATCTTCAAATATGGAGCCAGTAGACGACCCAGCTGTGATGGCTTCGAATGAGGCAGCCAAGACGCAAGTCCCAGACCCGACGGCTATGCTGAAGGCGAGAATGGCAGAAGCGAGAGCTGCACGAGCAGCTGCTGCTCTGTCCAAATCCCCTACTCCTACACTAGTCCACTCGAACCAGAGCGCAGTGACACAGAATCAGACAGTGCCTATCCAGCCACTAGTTGATATCTTACCATCTGTACCTCCAGCATTGCCTCTCTTCGAGTCTCCCGCAGCACCCGCCATTGATACTTCCAGTGTGGCCGCCCCTTTCCCGGTAGTGCCGACCGCTGAAGATGTAGCACCTTCTCCGCCACCAACAATCATGGAGCAAATTGCTTACCCCGAAGAAGACGAAGAAGAAGAACCCACGACTTTGAGCGTCTTGCCTCTTGGACCTGCTGAGTACGAAGTGGCATTACCAATGACTAGCTACACTCGAGACATATATGTTCGTCGCATAAAAATCTACAGAGCCCAGTTGCAATCGTTTCTGAAAGATGAAGTCCTGGACGAAGCATTAGTCGCAGAGGTGAATTTGTTACTAGAGACGCTCCAGACTATCTGCAGTCATCCAGGTCTGCTCGATGAGGACCCTAGTCAGAACGAAGATCATGAAATACAAGCCAGATGGGCAGAAAATATTAGCACAAAGTTCATCTTCCTAGCTGAGCTCCTGGAGCTCCTAGCATCAACCGACAATCATGTTATCATCGTGGCTAGACCCGGTCAGATTCTAGCTGAGCTGGAGTCGTTATTAATCTACCACGCCATCGAATATTCTCGGGCCGACATAGAGAGAAGGACGAGCACTGGGAGGTTTCGGGTCACGTTATGTTCTACTGGAGCACAGCAATATACTGTGGATCCGGCTTCGATTGTCATTGCCTTTGATCCCAGCCATCGGGAATTACCTTTTATCGACCAGCTGCGGGTACACCCGTCATTTCCCGATATCTTGGTACCATTGGTCTCCTTAGTGGTGACTAACTCTGTTGAGCACATCGAGAGATGCTTTGATACTAATATCGAAGCACCCGGACGCCTGATCAAGATAGCTAGCTGTATGCGGCAGCTAATGGGCAGAGTTGGCACTTTTGATGAAGATGGCTACGACGATCCACCTAGTGCAGCGAATAAGATCGCCAATTATCTTTCTAATGATCCACGCGAGAGCTCCTGGCCTTTGCTTCCGATGCCTGACATCCATGGACTGGATCTCAGTCTTCTCAGCAGCCAGAATTTCCTCGAAGAACAACCTTCATATAATGCGGCTGCGACAGCAAACCTCCATTCAGGAGCAAAACGCTCGTTGGTACGTCCAGAATGTCCCCTGCCCTATGCATATATTAACAGAGTAGGAATCGGAGGAATCTATTGGTGCCGATAAGAGACAACGCTTGACGCCTGGCAATGGCAATAGAAATGGCGAGTTGGAAAGCACACATGTCAGTGAGACTGTGCTGCACACATCGACCGCGCCACAAGCAACAAGGCCAGTTCAGAGCTTTGCTGAGGATGAGCGGACGCAATTATCCTCACTTTTCCAGAAGGTAATTCGGGTTCTGAAACTTGATGTACCCTACTGACAAACCTAGGTCAGCAACTTAGAGGCTCAGTTACGTGCGAAAGATGTCACGGAAATAGAGTTGCGAGAAATCAATCATGACCTCGAATCCCGATGTAAAAGCTTCGAAGACAGCATCGCAAGCATTCAACCCAAGTATCAAGAAGCTCTTAACGATAGAGGCGAGTTTGAACACCAGAGCAGTCTATCGATGGCTCGTGAGATTAGGTTAAAAAAAGAACGCGATAACAAAGACGCGGAAGTCATCAAACTGCGGGAAAGAAATGCCGAACTTGAAGCTGAGCTCTCCGCGGCTCAAACAGCCTTGCGAACGTCCGCCGTTCCCGAAGCTGCCGAATTCGCGACATTAAGAGACGAGCTGACAAAATCGAGACTCGAGACCGAGCGTGAACATAAGCGCTATGTTAATGCTAATAATGACCTCGATTACATCCGCAGCACTTTCCAAGCTTCGTCGTCTAGCGCTGCTGAGCATCAAGCCGAAGTATTCCGCCTTCAGACAGAACTCGACGCCTTCCGCGAAAAAGCAGCTCATGATAAAGTCCGAATTCACGAGATCCAGTCCGCCAACGAGAATGCTCAACTGCGTCATGAGAACACCGATCTCAGGGCTCGATTGAAGGATATCGAGCGAGACTATGAGAAGAAGCAACAAGAATATCTAGCTGTCACCAATGGTCGGAGAGGCACGAGAGGTACCAGTGTGCCGCAGAGCCCGCGAATGGGAAACCAGGTTCAGAACTCGCCAGGTACGAGGCCGATTGGCAGAGTTCTGCATAGTGGTAGTCGAGGCAATAGTCCTGCGCCGGGAGAGATGAGGATTCCAAGTGGTCCGGGTCCTGTTGCTGGAGGTCAGTTTGGCGATGCTTTATTCCCGAACTCGTTACCACCGCCGCCACCGAGAGATAGATGGGGTCAACATTTGCAATGACCAACTTCATGCCTTGGGTGTCCTTAATAGATTGGGATAGAGAATTGGTGAGCGCTCGGAACTTTCATATTTAGCGTGACGAAGGAGCGCGGATACAGGCAGCTCCTCATCTTCATGCATCTGCTTGCCTGCCTGTCTTCAGCATGGTTTTTAGCTCGCAGTGGCAGTCGCGTTGGTTCGTCTGCATGTTACTAATGCATTTTGCATTGCGTTTTCGGGTTAGCCGACTGAGCGAACGAAGGGCTGGGGGAGTTTGGTGATGAGATTGTTTGGTTTACGTTACATAGGAGCAGTGATACATCCATGCACATATTACGATACGCCGGGAATGATTTTGGTGTGATGTGATGCGATGATTTGTGATGTTATCCCTGTGAAGTCTGACACATGAATCTACTGAAGCTAATCAACGTACTTTGGAACCACCGGTTGAGATTTGGAGTTTGGCATGAGCATCACCGTCAATAATAATCACTTGCAAATAATAGACACAGATTTTGGTGATCATTGCGACTGTTCATTACTTTGTATGTAAGCAGCCGCAGCAGCCATGCAGACGAAGACCTTCATACGAGTCCACGCTCACACAGCCAATTCATTCCAAACCCTTCCCTTAGCTGAGAAAAAAGCACAAACGCCCCCGCCGAACTGAACTACAAGCAAAGACCAGAAATCTAATCCTCCTTGAGAACAGCAGCGAAAGGAGTCTTGGCAGCACGCTCCGGCTTGCCAGCATCCAGACCCTTCGTGCCGATCTTGTCCTTGCTGTAGCCAGCGGCGTATGGGTTCAGACGGAGAAGGACCTGCTTGTTGTGGAGCGGGTTCTTCTTCTGGACACCAGCGCGCTTGGTGCGTGCTTGACCGATGGCGGCGCGGATAACGGATTGCAGCTCGGAGGAGTTGATGAGACGGCCGATATCTGCTTGTTGGACGACTGGGGATGGGAGGAGGAAATCCTTCTTCAGGTCGGATGGGGTGGTGGTGGATCCGTAGATGGTATCGAGGGCCTTGAAGGCGGCGGAGGTCCAGATGATGAAGCGTCCGAGGTGGCCGCCTGGTGCGAGCTGGAGGAGGTTAAGGGCGAAGACGGAGGAAGTCTCAACACCGGAGATGTTGCGGAAAGCGAGGGAGAGCTCCTTTCCATCAACCTCAGGGTCGTAGACAACGAGAGGTCCACGGCGTTGACGGTGACGGCGGCCACGGAGCTTACCCTTTCCTGCGCGGAGCTTGCGGGAGTTCTTGACCTTGGCAACGTCTGCGGAGGCGCCAACTGACTTCAAGAGACCGACGGCGGAAGATGTGCGGGCAATGGCTCCAGCGGCGAAGACCTCGGAGTTGATGACCAAAGGAACCTCAGGGACGGTGGAAACTTGGTGACCACGGGCCAAAAGGAGAGCTGGGACGGATGAAGCAGCCAAGGCAGAAGCAACGGCGTATCGCCTGGGAGGAAAGTATCAGCATTTTGTACTTCGCAAATGCGTATATTGTGTTGTGAGACTCACTTTTGTCCGAGGTTGATCTTTTGGTGCCACTTTCTCCAGACCTTGGTTGGTGCGAACATGCGACCAGATCTGCACATGTTACCGAAAGCAGCCTGTCCAGCACGGTGGGTTCCTCCTCCAGAGACACGGGGAATACGGGCAACAGCACGACCTGAATTCAATTAGCCATGTCCCTCATAGTATCTCATTCCAGCCCCCCGATCTCGAAATACTCCATATCAACTCAATCGCAGCTTAAAGACCATCCCACGCCTTCCTGTCGTTGCGTCCGTCATTGTAGATATAGAATGTGCTTCGAAATCGGTGGGAGTAGACACAATTGGCAGGAGGAGAAGGATTACTAACCAGTTCCCCAGGACTCAGCAGAGGTTTGGTGACCAGCCTTCTCACTGACGGCGTATGGCTGTCTCTTGTTCTTGGCCATTCCGGTGTGGACGGTCTGAACGATATCCGGGCGGATAGGCGAGGTGAAGACCTGTAATTCGTACAATCAGCATATGTCTTCCAATGCATACTCGTTGTGCGATTTCCAATTTCAGCATCGAAAATCTCAAGAACCCCTCCACATCAATCTCAGTCGCAAGTCCAACCCGCCAGTATGTCGTCCCTCGTTGTATTTCCCAGGAGCTCAGCCGCGCATCATGTTGAACTGTTTCCGAATTCTCTCCCCCTCCTTCCCTTCATCCAATGTGTTCTCTCCTCCACCCACAAATCTCCAATTCAACGACCACTACCAGAAAGAAATATCCATACCTTTGGCAAAGGGTGAGTCGCGCCGCTGGCAGAGCCATCGGCGGACAAGATGGTGACAGTAGGACGGGATGCCATCTCGACGGATTTGGTGAGAAATGGCGGGGTTGTCGTCGGTGTCGTGGAGTTGTCGAGAAAGGTTTGTCGTTGATCACGGCCAGCGACGTTAGGGAAAAAATTACCGGCAACTTTCAGTGTGCGAGGCTGTGCGCCGTTAAGCGAATTTCGTGGCGCGTGTGTGCTGGGTAGTGCACGTGCTTATGTGGGCTGGGTGTGGCTGGTGCGGATCTCACCACCAACGACACTGACGACACTGATGACATTTCAGAAAGTCAAATTGCCCAGAATTTGCATGCTTGGGAGCATCTTCGGGGCTCGGAAATGGACTTCAATTCTGTATTTCATTATCTTGAGTAATGTCAACACAAATTATTATACACGACAATTCAAGTCCTGAAAACTGTCACTGCACAACCAAATCTCTCTACAGAAACTTGGTTTCAGCATGCACGACGGCAGATTCTCATAATTGATGGGTACCAGCATTCTCATCAAGTCCTCTTGAGCCTGTTTACCTACCCAACCAGCAGCCGGAATGTCAAAGTTCGTCCACTGCTCCACTCTCCAATTATATCATCTACCACTGGATATCATTCCCTTTGAACCTCGTCAGCTCTATTTCTCCATACCTCGCATCGGATGTCTGTATCAGATCTTTCTTCACAGGACTTTGCGTAGCCAGCTTCAGCTCAGGCTTCACAACATCCAGACCACACCACTTCATCACCTCCTCCTTACCCAGCTTCTCCCTCTCCTCCCGCTGCACGCGCCGTTTTTCTTGTTCCTCCTGCCTCTGCTTTAGCTCCTCCTCCGTGCGTTTGGGAACTCGACCGGCCCCGATACCAGCGAAGATCAATCGACGTGCGATGTCGTCTGTCGTCTTGGCACGAGATTTTGGGGGGCTTGATGTAATAAGTGTGTCTGTAGGTACAGGTGTACATGGAGCAGTGTTCGGCGTCCTTTGCTGTGGGAGGCTTAGGGTTTGTTGTGGTAAGCTGGGCGGAGCTCTGGTGAGACTTGATCCTCTGGACTGGCTCTTCGGTATGCTGTTTACTTCGATCTGCGCGTTGTCTTCAGACAATGTGATTGCGAACGATTGGTACTGAGGGGTTGGTTTTCTGGTCTGAAAGCTGCTTGGTATAATTGTTGTTCCGTTGGGGGCTACCACATGTGGGCGCGTACGAGACGATACCCAATGGTCGAAACTTTCCTTTCTCGAACGCTGAATATTGTCTCCTGTAGTAGCGATTTCGTTACTCACAACATCATCAGATAAAGCTGCAGATATTGGTGATGGTCGATCTGGACTTGCTCTTTTTGGCTGATGTGTGTTACCTAGGGGCCCCCATTTGCGGTCGTCGTGGTTCTCGCTCTTCCTCTTGCGCAAGGTCACGTCCTGTGGAAACCGGTCTGTGGCAGCGATCCGCTGTTCGTAAGGTCGGGATCTTGATTCTGCTTTCGCTGGTCCTCGAGTTGGTGCCGCTGGTAGTTGAGGGTTAGTCGGCAGGTTTGGCACTCGTTGCCGTTCCAGCTGCTTTTCGTGTCCAGGTCTAGCACTCCAGTTTCCCTTCCTCGACACACCTGGAGCCCCATAGTTCCTCCCTTTCAAGGACGGCAATGTCTTTGGTGCATTTTCTTGTGCAAAATCTTGCCATTCAGCCGGTGTGCTCCTCTCTTGTGGCTGTCCTGTGCCGAAATGATCGCCCTCCCACTGTCCCAGGATTTCAGACTCGGTGACGCGTGAGGGAGGAAATCTGTCCTGCATAGCTCTTGGCCTTGATGGCGGTGTCGTCATTGGCTTTGCCGGGAGCTTTGACGATGAGTTGTGGATGAGAGTTATGCTGTCCATGGCTGTGGTGAGAGATTGCTGGTTAGCCATTGAGATCGAGACTTGCGGCTCTGAGGTATGTACTGTTGACTGTGCCAGGGTGGAATGCCTCTATAATTTCTAGCTCCTAATTTTCGAGGTGCGCGTGATTGTGTCGTGCTCGAGATCGAGGTGTGTGATTGTATCGATGATGAATATCTTGCTCAATGCGACAATACTCTCTGGTTGTTGATTAGAAATTCAACGCTGTGGTCTACAAGGAAGAAGATCTGAAGGACGAAGAACAGTAGTCGTCACGATTGAATATCAAATTTTATTCGATGGTGTCGAGGATGACGTGAGGGTGAAGTCCAAGGCGATTTTGTTTTGGACTGCCTGTCCTAAGCGAGTGAACACTACGTCCTATCAAAAATTCCTTCCATTAAAAGATTTATTCGATAAATTATTCGATACAACGTTATCTCAAGGCTCACTGGTGACCTTCATACAGTCCTGAATATGAGGTTCTTGGCTTCTCGACATAAATTTCTCGGTAGGAGATCAACTTCAAAGGAGGAAGGCAGGATGGTCGTGTAATGTGCCTGCTCGACGATGGGCTTGAGGAAGGTCATGTGACGAGGCGGTGTCAAGACTTCCATTGGTGCCTGTTGGGGCCATCACGAAATTGACAGCGATACAATAGCTCACAATCAGCATGATATGGTATCGTTAACTTTGCCATGATAGAGGCCTTGGCGTACACTGTTCCCTACTTGGCTCGCATTTGGCTCGTCCAGGCTTGAGGAATCCTTATGGGCACTTCAAACGTAATGATTGGCGTCGAGAATACCATCAAGACTAGGAAATATCAGATCATGAAGCACGATAATTCAGGCTCTAGCAACCGAGGATACTCTCACTACAAGGGATTTCGAATGATGCGATTATTTTTGACATCCGTTACTAAAAGGGATTTTGGGAGTAAGGGATAAGTACATAACACGCAAGTCCCGCCTTGATTGGTACCTTTGCGGACAAGAAGCATAGAGAATAGGTCTATACTTCGCCTGCTCCGTGCTGATATTGGATTCAGTAGATTGGAATGAGACTGGGACGACCAAGTTCTCCGACGCCCAAGTCCTCAGCGACGTCGCAGCCTTGAAGAATGGTATTCCGAGAACAAGATGCTCCTTCGAAGTCTCCACCAGATACATCCTAACAATTGGACATAGGCAAAGTACTTAAATATATTTTGAACGCACAATACCCCCGTGCAGTAGAAAGGTTGGCAATGAAGATGCTACCATACCCAAAAAATCCTCGCTTAATCTGGCCAACGTCGCTTTCGAAAACAGTCACTTGGACTAGACGATTTCAAACTCCTCGATTTCAACACCGAGAGCTTGATATGCGTGTGGATAAAGCATAGCGATTCCAACGCGCTTGTATCTGTTTTGGCCGACTGCTTCGAGAAGCAGAGCCCAATATTTGAACGGGACTGTCTCCTCGAGATGCAGGTATTCGGCCACCTAAGACGTATCAGCTGTAAACTGACATATGGTTGTGATAAACGATTTACCAGGAAGTCTTCGTGCCCCTCGTCGCTAAAAGCTAGGCTTCCAGGATCAATCATTCTAGGCTCAACTGACTCGCTTTTTGATGCTTCGGCACCATCACTAAGAGCTAGCTTCGATACACTGACGCCATCAGCATGGAACGATAGTGGCCTGTTAACAGAGCTGTGGATCTCGTTTGGATCTGAGCGGGCTACCACCTTCGGCGCTGACTTGGCAGGATCTTCTGAGACACCTATATTTCCATGTGGCTCCGAAGGCTCTTCCAGTGGATTGTTTGTTGAATTTTCATCCAAAGACACGTTGTCATCGGATAACGGTTTGTCATGTTGTTTTTCGCGGCAGTCCTTCGGCAACCTCTGGACCTAAGCCGCTCTCTTGCATTTCACTGGAAGCTGTGTTAGAACTTAGTTTGACTTTTCTGGAAAGAGCCGTACTAGTTTTTTGCCCTGCGTTTTCCACGCTTTATCATGAAAAAGCATTTTGTGAGAGGTATGGGACGGCGATGGTCATAAATTGCGATACCAAACACTGATCTTCCAGCCTCGGTGCTGCAGATGAAGTGGGGATGGGCCGGACCACAATCATACGGAAATTCATTCAGTATACTGTCGCTCTGATATGTACCAGTAAGCGAATGGTACAGCCTCCGAGACATTCGAATTATTTTTAATTCCCGTGTACTCATAGTCCCTTTCGTGTATAGTACTCCTGAAGGTTCAATTCGTATATCAGACATTTGTATTTCCCAATATCGATCATAAGCCTTGGCGACCCAGACCTTTTCGCCTTCTGTAGCAGCCCAGCTCCACGTAGGAAGATGGACTAACGGGGCCAAAGTAGGTTCCACTGTGATAACCTTCCATAGTAACTGTCTTTCGAGTTCGCGCTCCCATACTCCATATTCTGTATAGAATTGGTTTCCTCTATACTCTGGGTAAGTGCTGAATTCAGCAACCACGCCTTGAAGAGCCTAATTCGATCCGACGGAAAGGTGAGGGCCTTGCTTGTATAAGATTCTAGCAGAGTATACCACGACTGGTTCTCGAAGAGCCAGAAACTTCGATGATGCCCGCACTCATCGATTTTCATCCCCTTATAGTCCCATGATATTCCGCCTGACATGAACGCGACAATCCTTCGTGCGAGAAGTCGCTCTTGGAATGCCCATGCCCGATAATGCAGAGGACTTAAGGTTGGATCAATTTCTCCTGAAGGATAGACTGCAAGATTGAAAACACCGTTTTTGACTTTGTCATGTACATATGGCATTCGATAGCGCACAGCAGGCTCCCGATCGGCAATGAAGAGTCCTTCACTACCATCACGCGCGCCGGATGCTAGGACAACTAGAGCGGCGTTGCGATAAACGTCCCTCATCGCTTGAGCTTCTTTATGCCAATCACTGTTGTCTCCTTGCAAAATGCAAAGCGAATCGATCCACACAAGGTCGATACTAGCGCCGTGTGCAAACATGACCACCTCTTGAAATGTTTTGCCTAATTGGTCGAAAGCTATGTTTGAGAGATGCTCCTGGAGATTAGTTTTCGTAGTACGCAAATGCATCTTGTCCTCTGGGCCCCAGCAGTGACTCAAAGCAATGTAGCGCCCCTTCCGACCGTTGCTTTCCATGAGTCTGATTCCGATTTGTGAATTCTTATCTGCTCGACTAAGGACAAGAACGCGCGTGGGTAAAATAGTCACATCCATGCTTGGGCATTCGGCATGACTTTTACATTCGCTCAGCCATGAATCTGCCAGGGCGCAAACATCATTCATGTATGGGCCAAGGATTGGTGGTCGATTGACGAGAGTTTGACAAGCCGGGCTTCCTGTGCTCGGATGAGTATCAAATCCATAATTTCTTCGTTGCAATATAGTAGGACTAACCTTCGTCGGCCCAAACTGCAATTTCGTGTGTCAATTGAGGGAAGCAGTTACGTTGCACAGTTACCTGACAGATTCTGGCCTGATCGCCTCGTCGACGACTAGAGGCCCTCCAAATACTTGTGAAGTCGTGATCGTCCAAGCCTGCTCGCAAAACAGGTTCAAAATTGTTGTCTCGGGCTATGATTCGATTCTGCTGATACCAATAACGGAACGCTTCTCGAAAGATCATTTCGCAGAATGAACAGGTTCTCTGCCCAGGTCGTGGGACTCGCGGAAATTCATCTCCATTTCCTGGTTTTGCTATCCATGTTACAAACTCGACACAGAACTCGCACAGCTTCGACACACCCTCAGGTGACTCCATAACCATCTCGGAGAGACCCATGGTCAAGTAGGAAGCTCAATTGCTTGGCAGCGTCCGCTGTGGGACGTTTCGGAGACGATGTTGAAATGTCCTTAGAAATCGATGTGAAGCCATATGAAGAATCACCAGGAATTTAGAGATGGTCCGAAGAGATACTGTCGTACAGTGCAAATCACGCTTGGAGAATCGCGAGTCGGGCACCTTCCGGATGACAACCTCATAACAGTCAACAGATCTCAGTGAATTGATCGTCGGCAAACTATACACTGATCAGTCCTAGTATCTACGAGCGAATTCCAGAACTCGGCCTGTTCTCTTGGATTGAACTGCCAACAACCAGGCAACAGTGACAGATAAGGCTGCGCGCATCACGAGTTTATGTTCTTCGACTGAGCCTGCCTGGAGGTCTCAAATGCGGACACCAGAAGCAAGTGGCGTTACCCCGCCAAGACTTTGAGCTCTACTGTACAAAATGCTGCTAATTGCGATGGTGTGCAGATAGAAAACCAATTGTACAACGTAGGTTTGTGCCAAAAAAAAAAGAAGAGAAAAAAAGCAGAAAATACACTTTCCAGGGTCAGCGCTGGGCCCAAACTGGAAGCGGAGCTAAATTTACAAATCAGCGTTAAAAAGATGAAGATTGTCATGTGCTGCAACACCAATCCAACACCTCCTTAAAACAAATATCGTCATTAAATCCTGAAAAGATGTTCCCAACCATCTGAAGAAATGTAAACTGAAGGATTATCTCTATTCTGTGGCAAAGTGCCCGGAGCGCTGTCTTATCTTCAAGTTCCCCCTCCCTCCTGATTCATAGAGCCAATACGTAACCAGGTGGAAAAGGAAGACAGATGGAGATCACTCGTTCTAAAACAGTTCTCACCGAGCCCCTTTACTACACGTGTGGTAATATATACTTCAAAGCGGTCCTCTAAAAACCAACCTCCGGCTGTTTAAAAGCACCGGCAAGCACCTCCTTCTCCAGAACACCTCAACGTCAATGAATGATTGACCAACGTGTTTCTCTCTCAACACGTCCCTACGCGCACCTTCATCGCCTACTCGCAGATCCTCATTCCATCCCTCCCCAAGCCCAATCTCTCCTCAATTTTCCGAAATATACTCAGACAAACGCCAAGACGCACCACCCGAGATCTTCAATGTCCTCGTCACCCCGATCATCGCTTAATATATAGGAAACAAACGAACAAACTTTGGGACTCGGAGAATATCTGTTTAACGTTTATATTTGAATTACGGAAAGCGATGAGATAAGTCGATGTGAAATAAGATGAGATGAGACTGATGAAGAGACGATAAGGAAATTTAGACTATAGAATTGACTTCCGGGTGAGAGGAGAGAGAAAATGCAAAATTGATCTCGGGGTATTTGGGTCCGGATCGGATGGCGTTTGTTGTGAATAGTTCGGGAAAAGGCATGGAGGTAGGATAGACGATCGAGAGTGGTTGGTAGTCACAGTAGGATAGAATACGGCATAGAATGGGAGGGCAAAAGTATGGTAGTAGTGGACTTCTCATTTTCATTTTCGTTTTCCGTTCTTCCCACCCATTCATTTCCTCAAAGTCCCCTTCCCTACATCGGAGATAGCCAAGGCCTCAAGCTCCCGTAATTACAAAACAGAGTCCAAAAGTACAACATAACAAAGATATCGATTTGCTATTCATTCATCTACCTCATAAAGAGTGATAGAGAGTGTATGTGGTATCGAACGCCTTTCCCATTTCCCAAAACCCGAAATACCGTACGCCTTGCATGCCCGAAAAAACCACACAGTAAACAGAATATGACATCTAAAATGATGTAGATAGATATGCAAGCGATGCAGTGCTATAAATGACGGAAAAAATCGGTCGATTAGGAAAGAAGCGGGAATCCATCCCAAGTCAATAGTGATCGAAGAAAGCCTGTACAAGAATCGAAAATCCGCCTCGTCTCTCAGTCGCTGTGTTCTCCAGCCCAGTCCAGTGGTTTGTATGTATGTGCAGGAGCTGTTTTGGTATATTCGGCAAGCCGACATACCTCACCCAGCCATTCAAAATCATGCTTCGAGCACAACTCTTTTAAAGCCGCCCAGCTCATCTCTTCAAACTCTTCTTCCTCCCCAGTCCCATCCCCAGACTGAAACTCTTCCTCCCCTCTCTAGACGGCTGCTGTTTCTGCGCCTCATTCGGGATAGGCGGCGGTACGCGATTCTTCATCAATTCCTGGTATCCCATCGGTGCTTCTCTAGGACTAGGCGTCACAGGCATAGTTTCTGCGCGGCGGACAGGCACTTCAATTATCCTTTCGGTAGGGAGTTCTGAATTCGAGTCGCTATTCTGAAGTTGTTTGTGCTCGTCGAGGAGATTGGGAGTTGTAGGCTCGGGATTCGATGTTATGCGGGAGAGGGTGGGCATTGTAGCGCTGGACATGGTGGATGCTCGTTGTGAGTTTGCACCGGAGAGGGAAGTGTTGTATGCGAGGTTTATCTTTTGGAGACTGGGTTTGCGGGCTTTGGAGAGGGTTCGGGAGAGGGACTTCTTCCAGGCTGAGGATTGGCTGGTTGGTGTCTTGGGAGTGACAGGTGTGGAGAGGTCGGTGGGTGTTAGTGGTGGAGCTGAATGTGTGCTTGTTTGGGCGAATGGGTCCGAATCGAGAAAGGAGTGTGTGCTGCTGGCTGAGAAGGAGGTTGTGCGAGCGGAGAGACTGGCTTTGGTGGATGTTACGAGGGAGGCGAGACGGGAGGATTTGCGGATTGGGTGAGATACTGAGCCTGTTGAGGAGAGATTCACCATTGAGGCATTGGTGGGCATGGCGGGTGTGTATGAAGAGGGTATATAGGAACTGGTGGCCATCGACATGGGACGGGCATTTTGGAGGTTAAGTGGTGGTGGTCTTCGCATGGCCGGTCGGAGTTGCGAAGCAGGAGATGGTGCTTTCGTGGTGATGGTTGGGAGGACGGTGTCTAATGAGTCGGGCTTCTCATCTGATGGTGTGACCGGTGCGGTATGGTTCGATGGGATATGGATCTCGACGATGTGTGGCTTGACCACCATAAATGATACCACTGTCGCCGTGATTTCTTGTGACCTCCTACTTGAAGCTCTGGATGATGATCCTCCATTCTCGTCTTCCGAATATGTTTCTTCGAAGTCTAGTATTGAGTCTGTGTCTTCGTAATCGTCTGATAATGAAGCATCCTCTTCACTGGAAAGGTATAATTCGTGAGGGTCCTCTTGGTCCAGCCTTGACAATTCATTCTCTTTCGTCCTAGAACCGTCGATGTTCTTCAATTCCAGCAAGACATTGTCCAGGATTCTTGAAGTCCTCTTCTCACTCCTCTGCGGCAGGACCGGAGTCTTCACCACCTTCTTCGGCCTGGGCCTGTGTAGTATCGAACCCTCCATATCGCTATCCAAACACTCGTCCTGATCAAACTCCTCAAAGTCTTCTTCGTCGTACCCGCGATGACGATCCTGTCCCTCAATCTGATCCTGCTCAGATCTGACAACACTCACACCCTCCGTTCGTTTGGCATGTAGCAGAGGTGAGGGATCAGAAAATGTTTCAACACCGTCCCTCGCCCGGGGCATTTCGCTAATAAGAGGCATTTTTCCCTTTCTCCGTTCCTGACTGTTCCGTTTCCCTTTATTCTCCTGAAACAAATACCGGGCCTGGCTCTTGGCAATCTCTCTAATCTGCAATGAAATCTCACCCTGTCAAATCTCCCTTGAACGAGGAAATTGGAAGAGGGTCCACGATCTCGTTTATCTCAATTGCTGGGAATGGCAGCCGTGCCAACCCCCTTTCTTCACGTATAAACGTGTAATTGAAGGGTCCTCTGCGTGCCGTGGTGATTGGAGGAAGTAATATAAGTATTGCAGGAGTGGAGCTAAAATAGAACGGTGTGTTCGGTTCGTGATGGGGAAAAGCGACCCTTGACCGCGGCGTTGTTTCAAGTTGATCCCTCTTTGAGTGACGTTGGACCGAGCTCCTTCGATATACTTATGCAAGAGCGGAGAAGATGTCTGTATTTAGAAGAGCAAGAGGAGCAGAAAATAAATGGTGTTTCTGATCACGGGCCGACGACGATGCAGAAAAGTTTGAAAGAGTTATAAGGGGGAGGGGCTCTGTCTTTATGTGAGGTCTGTGACGGGTGAAGAAGGGGTCAGGATTTAAAGTGTGTGAGAGTCAGGTAGGGCGGCTGATGATGTGTTGCGTGAGTGGTATCAAGAAATAGCAATCGAAACAAGATCCAGGCCGGTTAGACTGGACGGAGGGAAAGAGAGGGTAGCATTGCAACTTTGTAGGGTCATGCTGAGGGCAGACCAAGAGGGAGCTGTGGAATGCTGTTAGCCTGTTCTGCTGGCTTTGCATCTTTTCTAGATCGCATCATGGATGCATGGATGTGGGATGTATGGCAGCCAGGCCAGGGACCAAGAGGCAGGTCATCCATCCCACCACCGGTCACCTATTGATCCTGTTCTTGACTCCAAGCTCTCCACGAATCCTGTTGTCGATATCATTCGCTTCCTCACTCGAGGCTGTGACTTTTGTGAGAGTTTGCACCAGTCAGAAGCCATACACGCCCATGCCCCTGGATCCCGGGATCATTTAGCTTTGGCGCAGTGTGCGCGATCTGGCAACGGCGGTGCGGGCAAGTAAGTGGTGGAGGACTGGGACTGGCGCGGTGTTGGCAGGACGAGGGATCCATGGCACGAACTACTGCACTGTCCCCGTACAACCCCAGCAGGATTCCAGGATTCTGACGAGCCACCGCCACGATTCAACACTGGACTTCATTCTCGCCAACCAGCCAGCAGCCGCGCGCTGTCATTGGCCTCTCATCTCAGCCTGAGACAACACTTCTCAACGCTGACTGGATATCTTCACAAACTATTCTGCATCTCTGTATTTTCTTCCAACCAGAATCCTCAAATGCCTTTTTCTTCCTTCCACACTCCTTCTACAGCACGCAGACTAAACCCAACCCAACCCCTCTTTTAGCCTGTCTGCTGCAATCCTGGTAATTTGTTTGAAGTTGAGGGTCTTGGGATGAACAGATATCGATTACGCACTCTATCCTCCGCTGTTGGCTTGACCTATTTTTGCCAACAGTATTCCGCGGATCGGCCTGACCTCCAGCTGGTTTGGAGCTTCAGGCCTGGTCAGCTATTTTGTTTTTTTTCAGGTTGCATCTCCAGCTTTTCGCTTTCGGTCAGCCTGCCGAAGCTGAAGCTGATTTGCTTCCGATGCTGATCAAAGATCTGACCCGACCTGCCTGGGCAGACCAGGACCAGGTCCAGTTTGATCGACGAACCGGTGTCCTTTGCCTTGCGAATTACTGACATCCTGGTGATTAGTGAGAGGAAAAAGGGGGAGGGGAAGGGAAGCGGTCAAGTCAAGCGAGAATCTCAAAATCAGGGGAGACGAGGAGAGGGGTGGTTGGGAGGTGGCATCAAAGCAGAGAGTATAAACGAGCCGTGTCTCTCTCCTTTGCCTTCTACCTCTACATGACCATCTCATTCGAGGAACAGCATTCCAGCAAAGTAATAGAATCGACAAGTATACTCGCACTATCCCAATTGCATGTCTCCGTGGTTCCGATTTTTTCAAGAGCCGGGCCAGCCAGAGCGCTGCGCAGCCACACCAAACACAGCAAAAACATCATGTGCCTCACCTTCGTCTCTGTCACCGCCAAAGCAAAGGCACTCCCGCCTGCAGGCCATCCATACAGTAGGCAAGCTCAGCTCCAAGCAACCATGTTTCGCTCTCCCGCATCAACCTGCATGCCATGCTACAGTATGCAGCGATGATACTGGCAACGGCAGCCGGCGCGAACAGACGGTGGTGACACACTGACAGATTGGCAGAATCGATGGTGATAGTGATGCGAGGTGTGGAATCTCAGCCTTCTGTATGGCTCGATATCGTGCAGTAGCTTGGGAGTCTGCAGATGGGATGCAGCTTTGAGAGGGTCAAAACGTGTCATGTCATGTTGACGCTAAACTTTGTTTTGGGCACGGATCTTGGGCTTGTTCTTCAGAAGCCTCGAGCTGCAAGTACCAAGTGAGCGGGCTGGCAGGCATGTGAAGTGAAGCTTGGAATGATTTCTGACGGACATGTCATAATCAGGCTTTCAGGTATTCTGCGACCTTCCAGGACTGAACATCGGAAGGTTTTGCTTATGGGACCTCATGTCATCGTACATGTACAAGCCGCACAACACACCCTGGTGCACTTCTCGCCTCAAGTTATGCCAGAAAACTTGTTTGTGCAACGAACGAACGCACTGTGAGCTTTCCAGCTTTGCGTTCTAGAAGGTTTTCTTGATACAGCTAAGTAGGTATCAAGTTCCAGTTCCAGGTATCCGTCCCGTGCTTTGCTTTTGCCGTACCTGTGAGATGATGTAGCTGCCTGTATGATGGTGGGGGTGTCCTGGCGGGGTAGATACAGCTCAACCTTGAGCCTCTGAGATGGTTTGAGAAACTGGGTAAGGTTGGGCACCGCTACGTCATTGAAGCTGTCAGGATGCGAGGCTGCATAGATAGTGATGCAGGGGATCCATTGCAAACCGAAAGTCAGGCTTTATTATTTTTTGGGGAGGTATATTTCAGATAAGGGGATCTTATGATCTGTTCAGGCATCGGGAAATTTAGTATTTCGGGTTTGTGTCATTGAGCAGCTGTCGGTCGGAGAGTTTTGATTTTTGCTTTGTTTTTCGAGATGTTCCCACGAGCAGGGGAATGCTCTTGTAGTGAGGCCTTGCGTGAATCGGATCGAGCTTACTCGGAGTACTTGTGCTGGACAGAGGCATGATGACTTTTCGCCTCGAGCCCGACCTCCAGTATGTCGCAGTCGGTACCTCACAATCAATATCGTAACATCTTCTTCGGCTTGATACGTATGCAACCTGTATTTTGATTGCCTCTATTATTGCTTGCGTTCCCTTCCATCCCACTCTATCAACACATATGTTCCACCCTCCTGCCACCTCTACTACTATAACAAACAATCGATTCATTCATGCCCTCATTGCATTCACATGCATGCGCCCAATCCTCCACTCCACTCCACGCCATGTCAGCCACGCCATAGTCCAGAAGACCAGACCGCCCAACCCCCTAATGGTCTAATGCATCATGCCATGCACAGTAATACATAAGGAAAAAAAAAAAAAAATGTTGTAGTGTGAAGAAAAGAGAACTCCAGGCTGTGGGGCCCGAAAATTTCTCCATGCTGTTGTGTGTGCGCCTGTCCGCAAATCCCATTCCTCGCTCTCATGCTTGTTCGCTCCTTCGCTTGATTTTGTGTTTGTTGACATTACAGGTTCTATGACGAAAACATGGGAGAGGCTTGCTTGCGTTTTTGGTGGTGTGCTTGCGATATCGTCCCATCCATTTCCGTGCCAAAGTACATTATACAAGAAGTAGAAGGAATCTATATTGAGACTGCTTCGCAGGGCCACAGTCGTATCATTTCGTCTAAACGTATCGGTGCTGCCGATGTCTTGTCGAGTCTGAGAAGACCTAAGCCTTGCGGGATCTTGTAGTGCGACCGTTGGGGCTGGATCCGGAAGATTTGGCGTTGCCGTTCTTCAAGTTGGGGTTGATCTTGCCATGAGTGAGGGCAGCGACGTCTGGGATTTCGGCATCCTTGAGGGAGCGGGCGGCTTTGCGACCAGTGGGGCGCTTGCCATCCTTCTTGTAGGTAGCGAAGTAGAAGGAGATGAACAGGACGAGGTAAGAGCTGATAACAGCAATACCAGAGAAAGCAGCGAATTCCTCTCCGGCGCAGTTACCCGCATTCGGCATCCATGGGAAGTAGGTCGAGGTGAAGTAGGTGTACGATGCGAAGTAGACAAATCCTAGGTATTCGATTAGCAACTGGGAGCTGGAGTACTCGATGAAAGTGTCTTACCAAGAGCAATGACGAACTGAGTGATCTGGAGACGGGTGATCCACTCCTTCCACCAGATCCTAATGCCACGCGCACTCTGGAAGTAGTACCAGTACATAACAACGTGCACGAACAAGTTGAGGCAGATAACGGTCCATGATACGGAGGTCAATCCGATCAATTGGGTGTAGCAGAGAAGAGCAGTTGCGCCGTGGTGGTAGCAGTGAAGGAAGGCTACACGGAATATTAGCAGACATTCTAGGGCAAGTTCGCAGGATATACATACTCAATGGCTTCTTTTTCAAGACCAGGAAGACGGTATCGATCAGTTCAAGGTACTTGGTGAGGTAGTTGAGCTGCAGCAAGGTCAACAATTGCATGATTCAGCCTGGCTTGGCGCAACATACGTAGTATAGAATGACCAATTGAGGAGTCCATCCACCAGCCTTCTCGCAGATGGTGAAGAAGAGACCATGGTTGTACAAAGTGGGGATCAATTGCTCAAGGAATAGTGCCAACAGAATGGCGCTGATGCTGGTGAGGTAGAAGTTGTGGATCATGAACAATGTGTTCAGCTTGAAGGCTGGTCTGTTGCGCATCAACTCCCTTCCACCCAAAATTATAACATAGTATGCAAGAATCGCAAATCCGCTCTCCTTCAAAGTCGACATGGGGGTAACTCGAGGCTGGAAGTCAAAGTCCTGCGGGGAGTAGCCCATGACGGCGCTGAATGCCTTGTCGAAGATGGGCCATAGATGGATGCCAAAAGGCCTGTCAATGCTGGGCAATGGCAGAGACTGCAGGATATCGGTGGAAGTTTTCGACGACATGATGGGCTTCGAATTGAGGAGATTCGGAGAGTGAGGTATGTCTGCAGCGCAATTGAGATGCGTTGAGCTGAAGGACCAGGCGAGTCGGGCGGCACAAGATTTTCTGTATCCTCAACGCGACAACAAAACTAAAAACTGGCTGGGGACGACACGTTGCGCTACACAACAGCGAAGTCGTGCAGGAGGCAATTAGAGAAGAGAAGAACAAGGACGAGTTATTGAGGCTCGTAGAAGGAGTGACTAGAATCTGCGATGAAGAATCACCGACGTAAAAAGGGATGAAGAGGCAGGTGGTGAGTGAGGATGGAAGCAGCGGATCGTGTGGAAGTTTTTGTTCGATGCGGCGGCAGCGGGCTTGACGTGTGGAAGGGAAGGGGTTCGAACCAAGAATCGAGCCGGGACTCGCTCAAAAGGGGTAAGGTCCGCTATCCGAGCAGCGAGAATTGAAATTAGGCCCGCTCCCGCCGACTTACTGGGTGCGCCAACCACAACCACTGGCAACGTCTTTCATGTGATTGGGGGAGAAGCACGTGTGTCCTGGGGAAGACTGCAGGTGCAGGTGTCCTCTCCTTTAGTGGGGCTCAAGTATTGTTTGTTTTTGCTTGGAGGCTTCTTTTCTCTTGACCTTTCAAGTTGCTCTAACATTGGTTTGACTATCTTGTAGTAAAGATATCAGCTTTCAATCAATCAGAAGCTGAGCAGTTCACAAGTCTACGTCCACAAGAAGTCATTTGCTGACCTTGCAGACAGTTCTATTTTCATTAGTCTCTCGAGTTGCCGAAAGAACAGACTTCTCTTGGACCTCTCGTCTCAAAACCTTGAACGTTTTTACATTTGCTCTGCCGAATTCTATTAGAACTTTCAATTGATGAGCAAATCTCCACTCTCGTGTTTAAACTCCTGTCTTTCAGCTCAGTCCTCCAGCTTTTTCGTTGTGCCTCGGTTCAGCTGCCACCCCACTAACCCCTATTGTTTACATCGTGGGGAACCGACATACCTAGCAAGTCATGCCATTGTTCGAAGCATTTCGACGTTGAAAGCTGTTGAATTCTAGTGTTTAAATGTTCATGATTTTTATTTTGATGCAGAGGTGTATGAGACGGTGTAAATTTGCACATGCTTGCATGCCAGCCAGCAGAGGCTTCTCCCTGGCCGTGGTCGAGTCGTGGGAATCTTTTCAATTTGGGGCAAATAGAGGTTTTGACTCTATACGCGAGGCTGTGATTGCTCCCGTAATGATCAGATTATAGCTGCACATGCGTTTGATTCTTCGTGTCATGGAAATCTCCCTCGTCCGATCTTTCCTCCCAACATTCATCCGCGCATTCGGCTACACGGTGCAGCGAGCCCAACTATTCTCCGCGACTCCATATGCCTGTGCTGGTGTCACTCTACTCACGGTCTGTACGATCAGCGATAGGACCGACAGGAAGGGCATCTTAATGATAGGCTGTCTGAGTATGTCGTCTATCGGGTATATCCTCCTGCTTGCCAATGTACAGGTTAAGGCCAAGATGTTCGCGGCGTGTTTGATTGTCTCGGGATTTTACCCTAGTGTTGCTCTGTTGATTGCCTGGCTGGGGATCAACACTGGAGGACACACCGAGCGAGGCACGATGTGGACGATGGCTGAGATTTTTGGACAGAGTTTTTCGATCAAGGGGCAGAAAACATATGACACGCCGCCGAGATTTGTCAAAGGTCATTGAACTGAGTTGGAGTTTCTGCTGTAATGTTTTGACTTCGGGGGCACTGATGCGGTGGATTAACAGGTGTAATGAGAGGAGGGAGACGGAGGTTAGGGAGAGACATCCGCATGCAGGTGAGAGTTTGGATGAGGTTTATCGTTTTCATGTGGATTTTATGTATATTTTGTAAGTTGGTGAAGGTCTGATGCTGAGTAGCTGGCATACATTGAATGGGACGGAAGCCAAACAGAGCAAGTCATTCAGCGAATCAGCCAGGAGAAATTCAAAAGTACTCCTTCTCATTGAGGACTTTCCGTGGATGCATATAAGTAGAAGCAGAAAGAGGGGGAGTGTGAAGTGTTTTTTGTTGTTACAAGTAGTAGAGACGTCTATATACATGTACCTGATCAAGAAAATTCATTTCCAAACTGCATGCCAAAGTCATAAGTCTCGTATTCCAAACACCACGAATATGGAGCATTGTTCGAGGCTGGCTCCCACTCAGCTATAGCTGGATCAGGCTGTAAGAATCCGAACGAGAAGGCATTCGAGGTGCCAAAGTGGTTCGTGACTCCCTGGTCATCCCCATAGCCAGGATATTGTGAGAAGTCCAGCTGTTCCAGCTGATTCCCAGCGGTCGATTCAGGCGTCGTCGAAGATTTCTCGCAGTCATCTGTACTTCTTCCATTTTTATCGGGTTCCACCTCCTTGATCCTTCTCAAGGTCTTGTTGAGAAGACCCAACCCTCCTTTCGCGAGTGGTGATCTCTCCGCCAGAAGCTCCAATAATCTGACCGCCCGCTCAAAAGCATCGATATATTTCTTCGACTTCTCCTCATCAAAAGCTCGAAACACACCTTCACTCCTCTTCCAATGTCTTCTTATCACGCTATTAGAGACGAGACATCCTCCCATCACCCCTCCGTACTCGATCATGGCTGCTGGTATCGCCCAGTACCTCGTCTGCCCACCCCCCATCCTCTGGTGCAGATCTAGCATGAGATCCACGCTCTTGAAGCAAGCGTCTGCCAGGGTGTGCCGGTGTTCTTCAGCGAGGAGGGCGCGAGCTCTGTCTGGAGATGTAGCCTGCGCTTGTAGACCTTTGAGGGTTGTTGGTCCAGTGAAGCAGCGTGACATCCCTTCTATCACGCCCCATGTCAGTGCATGCAGCTTGATCCTCTTCAGATCCAAATTCAAGATCGTGCTGTCGTAGCTAGTGTCTGGATCAATAAGGCGATAGGCAGCGGGGAACTTGTCCACGATTTGTGTCTGGTAGGCTTTGACGTGCTCTGCTACTCTGAAAGGATCCATTCGCTCGTGCTTTTTGGCGGGGGCGCTGATGAAGGGTCGGATGAATTGATAGGTTTTTATGCCGAGAATATTGTCTGTTATTTGGGTAGGTATGTTTGGGTCGAGAGTTGTGGTGTAGGGAAGCTCACTGGGGAGCTTCACTGTACAGTAGTCTTCTGGTATCAAAGGCCAGCGACCGTAGTATGCGCAGAAGAACCTGGAGATATGTAAGTATAATTGCTGGACACGTATTCCAATTGAGTGTGTGCTCACTTGTCCCAGTTGAAGAGGAGCCAGAATATCTTCCTCCGCGTTTCGGCTTCTGCGTCGTGGAGTGTTGGCCAGCGGTCTTCAGAGAATAGTTCAATGGCGTGAGCCTCCTTAGTAGCTTCGAGTAAAGCTTGATAACCATCTTTCGGATTGCCAGCTGTGACCTGCGTCACGGCCATGAGTATCATGCACTGGACTCTGATGATTGAAGGCTTCCTAGGCCGGTACGAATCGAAGTGACGTGCGAGCTCATCACATCGAGCTTCCATCACGTCGATGGACTCTTCCAGAAATCCTTCTGTAGGATAATCCGGGTTTGGGAGATGTTGCAAACTGAATGTACACAGTCGTAGTATCAACGTTCCAAAGAGAATATCGTCCGAGCCGTAGTAACTGGACTGCATCCACCACGCCCCATATGTCTCGAGGAATACATCGGGAGTGATATAGTCGTAGGTCCAGTTGACTTTGTCCAGGAAATGTTGGATAAGAAAATCGACTTCTTGGCGGCTGGGAAAGAGCTTCAACACCTCGGCTCGTGTCCTTTGCATGCTACAGCCTAAGGTGAGCGTGGATATAGGCTTTTCATATATGCCTAGCTGTGCTCTATTAAGCATCAGCGACTTTCAGAAGCACAGGCTGTCAAGGTAGCTTACAGTCCCCTTTCTACCTGAACCAGGGGCATTTCAGCCTCATCAACACTGTCTTCTGTTTCAAGACTGCGAAAATCTACCTTGGACTCAGACTGCTCGCTTGGACTAGTGTCTTGAAACTGTTGAGTACCTGGTGTCCGACTTTTCGGGGAGGAAGTCAATGCAGCATATCGACACATATGGCCAGATTTTCGAGCTAGGCATGGTTGACAAGGCCATTCTCGATTGCACTGGATAAAATCAGCCTGACTCAAAATCCAATAGGCACATTGACTAGATCTCGAGTCATTGGGAGAACGACGGAGCAACCTCTACACACCTTGACCTTTCTCCGATTGCATTCGATGCAACTTATTTTATCGCGTCGACGTGTGATTTTCTTACCTGTTGCCGCCTTCACAACTTTTTCTGAAGAATTAGAGGTACTCATGACGTGTGAATCGAAAATGTCATGTTCATGGCGATTGCGACTTTATGAATGCTGCAAGCGTGAACGTCGAAATTGGAATACCGTGCCGCGGGTGTGAACCTCTAGAGGTTGATCTACTTCTTGGCATCCCACTTCAGTCCTGCCACAACATCATACATCGAAACTCAAATACCTGCCAGTATTCTCCTGAAATACTCGCCTTGGCAGGTCTGTACTTCGATAGGGCGTGGCTGTGAGAAAATAGCTGGAATTTGTGGTGTTCGAGGCGAGGTTCTACTCGTCTGACTGAAGCAGCCCTGTCGCTTGGCGCTGTACTCGTAAGAGAGGGGAGAATGCACCGGTCTTGTATTTCCGTCAGCATGACAGCCAATTCGAAGCCAGAGCGGGTACCCGTATGTAGCATGACTAAGAGCGACTTGATGACCATCGGCATGGTCAGTCTATTCTTGCGTATCTGTCTGCCTAACCGACGGCCAATTGCTCGATTCTGGCGGAAATGTATTCTGAGCCATGCGATCGCATGCCCGACACTCAGATCTTCGTTGACTTATGGGCGGCGTGATTATTGGGCTCGCCAAGAAGCATGAGCATTGAACGAAATCCAGATGTGCAGGACAGGCAACACACAACAAGAAGAAGCGAGTGCGAATCCGAAGAAGTGTAGCTGGTTATGCTCTCGTCAATCTCGTATCAGAGGGGTGGTGACAAGATGTTTTTGAAATTCAAGTCAAGTTTGAGGATGCAGCACTTGAGTGACATTTGGTTCTTCCCAAACACCAACGGATGTATGGAGTGTTGCTGTAGTATTTTGATACATGCAATACCAAGGAATCAAGAGACCCCTGGCATATAAAGCTTTACAATCTGGCTCTCTGAGCTCGATTGGTGCCATGATAATCACGCAGTCAATAAGATCTTGCACTCAGATTTTCAACAATTCTCCAAGACTTGCTTCAGGAACGAAGTTCCGAAGTACTGCCACCGTCTCGTCCCAGAGGCGGATCTGGATCTTTCTCCCATCCTCGCCACGAACGAATGTGCTGACCCTAGAACTAGGTCAGCTCTCCACCATGTCTCAATCCAACTGAGAACCTGGACTTACTCGACAAGTTTTGCCTCGCTCAAATATTTCCCATGAGTGTCGGCACCTTTTACCACTGCTGCATCCATCAAGAGCAACCCACCTTCTTCGCGAGTGCGGCCAATGAATCGATCGAATCCTTGGATGATTTTGCTTCCGTCTCGGTGGAGTCCGGTATCAACCGAGCCAGGGTTGATGAGGTTGATGACCACTTCTTCGCCAGACACTCTTGATGCCAATTCGAGAGCCCAAAATACGTTCAACAATTTTGTGACACTGTAACGGTCCATCGTGTTGCCAAAGTACTTCTTATCATTCAGACGAGCCAGTATGTTATTAGTTTCCTGTTCCTTGAATGGGGTCCACATATGGACTTCTGAAGAAGTGAATGTGAGGCGAGTTGGACAGCCCAGGTCCAATGAAGTCTTGCGCAACACTGGCAGTAGGAGAAGGGATAGAAGTGCAGTAGATAGATGATTGATCTGCAGAGAAGATTCGAAGCCTGTTGATGGAGATGTAGTCCACCCGAATTTGAAAGCACCAGCGTTTAACATGGCAATGTCTAGACCTGTCTTATGTCAACACGAGACATGGAGACTTTCGAGCCTTTCAAAGAACAAATACCCACGTGGGAGGCTCGTAGCACGACTCCCTAATGCAAGGACAGATTCAAAGGACTCCAGATCCAGTGGCCACACTTCAACATTGGTTATGGAGCTTGAATTGGACTGCAGAATATCTGTCTTTGCATCTTCGCCCTTTGATGCGTCTCGAACTGCCAAAATCAGTGTTGTTGCATTTAGATTCACGCACTGACGGGCAGCTTCTAGGCCAATGCCAGAGTTCGAGCCCGTGATCAAGATCGTTCTGCCATGAAGACTGAGGTCTTGGGGAAGTGGGGGAGGGCGAATGAACACTTGTCGGTAAAGAAAACTTGCATAGCCCATACTGTGCGCGAGTTTGCCAGTATCTGGCCTTAGACAGGACCCAGTGTGTGAGCCCTATATATCTAGCTAGTCAAAGGGTCGGCTAGGACAAACCATCCGACACCGACGCTTACATCGTCATTAAAACCAATGCCAACGACGCGTAAGTCGATGCTCTCTGAGGTCAGAGGGAAACGTCTGCCTTGTACTCAAGTCCTTGGACCCATCTTGCATTCGAATATCCAGAACGAGCGGAGGAATGGAACACCGACGGATAGTCTCAAATGGACATATGTAGCCAAGAGGCAGAACGGAACTCCCGGAAATTGAGGTCTCAAGTCCTAGATGATAGTCGAAGGCTCGAGAACGTTTAGATGATTGAATGGGTGAAGGCATTCGCCGCTGACACGCATTCATGAGATGCAGCTTGCATCAAATATTTCCTTGATGGCCTCGCGCCAATGACAGCCCAAGCAATCAATGACAATGCGAAACCCTCGCTAACTCGTAAAGGTCTGGAATCAATCGGCTATTGCGATAGATTATTGTGCATTCATCATGAAGACGATGGTACTGATAACTTGGCTCAGATTCGCTGCAAGAGCCTAGTTCCAGTTTAGCTGCGACAGCACTCTTTCCATTTGCTGGACGTTAACATCTGCAGCATACTATGTAGACAGTCACAGAGAGCAGGCTGAGCCAAGTAGCTCAAAATTACAGATATGGAAAACCTGAGTGGCAGCAAGATACTTTGTGCATCTGGATGCCACCCTGGTGTTTTGTACAGGCCTTGGCTTCGACAATGACCCGCCCACCATTAATGCTATCAATATGTAGTGCGACAAATCGACATTTGAGGGTGCATCAGAGCTTCTGTACGATAGATGTGTTGCAGACAATACAAGGACAAGAACTAGAAGAGCAGGGTAAAGCGAAGCCAGGAAGAATATAAAGTCCGAAAATGAAAAGACGGGCGAGAACTACGCTAGTGAAACAGATACTATGGCACTTGCATCATGACTTCTTGTGAGCAAGGAGAGTGTTGATCGTGATCAATTTAAACGACGAAATCTCAATAACCCGCACTCAACTTGATTGCATCAGCCTGATCCGCGCAAGCAAAGCCACAACGGCACGCCTATATGTTTGTTTGTGTCTCGTTCTGTGGCCAAAATTCCGGTCGAAGTGTATTTTGGTATGTATATTTTGCATCAAGAAGAACACAAATCCCATTAAGCATATGGATACTCTCCAAGTCATAGCAAGATCTGATGATGTTTTTCGGTCTTTCGGACGAAAAGTAAAGAAGTGGTCTGAGGTTCAGGTCGGGTATGGGCCAAAGGGGTTTGATTGAGTTGAGGATTATTAGTCAGCTGCACCAATAGGAGTTGGCGCATAGTGCTTCCCTAGGATGTCCAGAAACCGAACGGAAAATCGAATCACAATTGAAGCTCTCCAGATTCTCTCCCATACGCCTCACCCAACACAACCTTTCCTAATGTCGTCGACTTCGATATTGCGAGTTGCAGCTCGCGCGCAACCATCGTCCTTCTTCCGTGCCAATGGCCTGCGCAGCCTGACCCCTCGCGGTGCGAACGCCCTCTACGCTGTCCCAGCCATGATCGCGACCTCAGGATCCATCAACAGCTTCAGCACCACCAGCAGACTCCGCTCTGATGCAAGCCACGGCGAGGAGAGCTTCGAGGAGTTCACTGCCAGGTACGTGGCTTCAATTGGTCTTATATGGTATCCATCGGAGCTCTTTTGAGCATATTCCTGCAGAGCCGAAACACAAACGCTGCACGCTGGTACCGATTGTCAATTGCTAACGCACAGGTGCCGGAGTATAGATATGAGAAAGAATTCGATCAAGTTCAAGATGTTTTCGAGCTTCAGGTACGTTTTTGCCTTAGCCCCCGTCACATCCTACAATATTTCACCCCTTCGTGCAGATTGCTGATTATCGTACGATGGTCTACAGAGAAATTTGAACAACGCTTTCGCATACGATCTCGTCCCTTCGCCCTCTGTCCTCACTGCTGCGTTGAAAGCTGCGAGAAGAGTCAATGACTTCCCTACCGCTGTACGGATCTTCGAGGGTACGTAGCACTATTACCGACATCACCCGAGGCATATTGGGATATGGACAGGGAATGGCAGGAACATTGACTGATGCATATACGTGGAACAGGAATCAAGGCGAAGGTCGAGAACCGTGGCCAATATGACCAATACCTCGAGGAGCTCAAGCCACTCCGGGAAGAGTTGGGTGTCCTGCTCAAGGAGGATCTCTACCCCGAAGAATCGAAGTAGATGACGGACGATGAAATGGAAGACGAGGGGTATTAGTGTAGATGGATATTCTGAGCGGGGGCACAGTGGGTGAGCTGGAGGGTGAGCGTTTGGAGGCTCTGCGTTGCCGATTTCTTATGTGTACAGTTGTATCAAGAACCGCAATGCATTTACCTTTAACACATATCCTGTATGTTGCGCTGGCTTGCGAGTGGAGAATACCGGGTTGGCTCTATGAGAAACTTGCCGGGTGTGTTGAGAATCGATTAGGCCATTGTTGTGTGCTCTTCATTCCTGGAGGAATTCCTAGGTACAGGGTCTCAAGTAACCTGACATGTTCCGACCACTCACAACTTCTTTCTTCGTCTCTTACTCTGGGCAAAGAACGGAAGAGATATATGTTCGGTCAACAGGTTCAAGATATGAAGTGGTAAACAGACTATAGGTTCCTTAGAACTCAGAAGGCAGGCCCGGTCGGAGCAATTGCTTGTGATGCTACGAAATACCACCTACAGGAAAGACTTCACTGGTTATGGAATCTGAACCACAACTTGATGTGGCTCATCTGGTGAATCTGTTCAAACACACCACAGCAGTATTTTAGAAGACACCATACAGAGTACTCTTGCTTTTTATTTGACTTATCTGAGGCTCTAGCTGCCTCGCCCATCTTGAGCGCCAGGAAATTCTATCTTTCCTTCCAGCTTAGCCCGCTCAACTCAATTGCCAATTACTCCCTCTAGTACTGCGTACTGCAAGAACCAACAGAGGTATAGGAAGTGGTGAGTAGACATTCAATCACCTTTCCAACCAAAACGAGGTGATCTGCGAGGTCATTGTAAGTCGTAGGCTTAGGCTTTGCTATTGTTCTCAGCCGATTGACCATTGAGCCAATTCACTGCTATTTGCAGTCGTGGACTACTCTACCAGCTCTCACTTTTCTTAAATACTTTCTGCTTCTTTTTCAAACTGCGAGTCAAGATCTTCTTCCAACCTCATCAACCAATACGATACGATCGACGGTTTCAATCCAAAACGCTAAGCAACATGGACGACCATCCCAATGATCCCGCTGCTGAATCAGAGCTTGAAGAAGTGGAGTCGGTTTCAGAAGAATATACTCCAATGGCCTCTGTAACGATTGCCAAATACAAGCAAAGATTCCAAGATCTTCTTGTCCAGGAAGGCAGTACAGAACTCCAAGAGAAACCGGTGCCAGATAAGGAAGCTGCTACTCTGGAGCGGCAGAAGCGCATTGCATCAGGATGGGCAATCTATGAAAGAACAACGAAGGGGGTTCATAAGACAAAGACAGAAGCACATGAATTGATGGCAATGGTCAACAAGTATTTGAAACAGGGCAGTCTCAGCACTTTTGTTGTTCAAGAAATTGACATCACCTTGGAGGGGGAGGCTAAAGACACGAGGCTCGAGGCAGGAACCAATCACAAGCGAGCTCGAAGTATGTCCTCCCAGTACCTCAACTTTCACAACCATCTCCTCGAACTCCCCACCAGTGAAGAGCACGACACCTCACGAGCAGTCAGATCTCGCAGCGAGGAGATTGATACCGAAGCATGCGAACGCGGAAGAAGCCTGCAACGCGCCGGGGACACGAAGGCTTGGACTGAGGAGGGGCATGCCGGCGATGACATGTCGGAAAGAAGCTCTGGGACGAGGAGACAAACGCGCAGCAGCCTGGCCTTGACGAGCGACGATTCCGTAGAACGTTCACGAGGAGCTGATACTTCCGCAACCCTCGAGGAGGAAATTGCAAAGCCTGCGGGCAAGGTTGAGGTGGGTTTCCCTTCTTTCCCCAGGGCTGAGGTTGGCGAGGCTGTCGTCGAATCCTCGGCTAGATTATACATGGTTTCCAACACCGCTAACATCACCTCCTCGTAGGCTGTCTATATTCGTGGATCTGCCAGACGTGTTCGCCCGGAGGACGTGCAGAAGGCGTTAGGACAGGAGGGAAGCCAGTTGGGAACATCGGACTCCCAAAAGTGAGTACTGCACGAGGGTTGCCACCGCTTGCGGACGCTGGCTAACTATTTGCAGAAAAGAAATCGACGCGTCCCCCGCCGAACGACAAGACCAGCAGGTTGCTAGCGAGGTCCTGCCAGCGACGCAAAGAGCAAAATGGTATGCCATGCTGCAAGTATTACATTGTCTATATGCTGAATTTCATGTCTCCAGGGCTTTTGAAGCGCGATATAACAATCCCAAGCTAAATTGTCTTCCGGACTATGGGTATGCTCTGTGTTCCTGGCATCAAAAAGCAACTACTAATAATTTGTGGAAGTCCTTCGGCTCGTTTGCCAGCAACTCCGCAAGAAGCTGAGGCTATCATGGTATGTGCTCATAGCCTTCGGCTTCAGTACTTTTACTAATTTGAAAAAGCCTCGATATAACATTCCTGGGGGCGTCCGGCCAACAAATAGACTAGGAAACCCAGCTCCGAATCCCCAGTTTAAACAACCAAGACCTGCGGCGCCGAAAGCATTCGATCTCCGTGCCGCTTGGAGAAGTGGGCAACGAGAGGAGGAGGAAATCCCAAACAAGAGGCGACGCACCAGTGGACCACACACAATCAGTAATGGCTCTTCCAGATCGCCAATCGAGCTGGACGGCGCCTCTGCTCAAGAAAACAGACACAGTGCGCTATCTTCAACAAAGTCTGGACAAAGCCAGACAAGAGATGAGTATGGCAGAAGTTCCAGCCTCGGGGGACAGCCAGGCTTGGCAGAGGTTCGGAGACTGAACAGGATGATGAAATTCAATTCACGAAATCGGAAAGGGTCTTCGGACAATAAACCTGACCCCACAATGGGTCATCCGCGGTTCAAGACTGAGGGCTTTGACCGAATCGACAGGGAAGATCAGAATGACCGCATATCGGATGACGAAGACGGTGCTGAAGTGAAAATCGTTGGGCATAGAAGGCCTGCGAAGCCAAATAAGAGCCTAGAAGTCCAAATTCAAGGTTCTCAAGGCTCTCCATATAGAAGACCTCAGGGGCAGATAACAAATGCGGCCAGCAGTAACTCGAACAGTTCCCCACCCGAGACAGCATCGCAATACTTTCAATCAGACCGCGGTCAGATACGAGACCGGGAGGATTACAAAAGTAGGAGACAAGCACCTCGCATGACCAGCCATGCCAAGCATGATTTGAGCCTTTTATCGCAAGATGATCAAGACGAACTGTCCACTGATCAGTACGGAGACGTGGAGCATGCCAATACGGCCCAGAACTTGTTGAGGAAAAGGCAGCCTGCCAAAACGGGAGACAGAGAAGGGCAAGGCATGACTATCAATTTTGCCGATTCAAGCGAAGACGAGATCTCGAACAAGAAGCATGACATAGCTCCTGGAACGTATGGTCCTTCTAGAACAAAAACGAGAAAGCACCAGGAACAAGATTCGTATGTCCTACATCAACTTTTTTCTGAAACTAAGAAATGGCTCCTTCAAGAACATCTCCGACGCTGGACAATGGTTCACGATAAAAGCGCCGGTCTCTTATCATTCCATACCCCAGATGATGAATTGGTCTTCCAATTTTCGACCAAAGAACTCGAAAAAATTGAAATCGCAGAAGGATATAGAAAGATGGTTCTCCACAAGTCTAGAACACAGGTTGCTGCTGGAGCCATACATTTTTATGTCGAACTTGGATCTCCTGACGAGTGCGAACAATTGTTTGAGAACCTGAAAAGCCGTGACTCTGTCATTGGCAAGATTCCCAAATCACGGTCAGTATCTACGACTCTTTCTCTGATATACCCCAACTTACCATTCTTAGCGAAAATCTGGACAAAGTTTTCAGAAATGTGGCCCAGAAGCCAGTTCAAGCCAAGAGACAAAGACCAGTTGAGCAGGAAGAAGCGGAAGATGTTCGCTTGGCGAAAGCCAGAGCCAAGAAGAGATTTGGTGAAGGTTGGCTCGATGACAACAAATCCAGGCCCGTTACCAACGGGAGCAACCATGAAACTAGCACTTTTGAACGGGGCACCCGATCGAAAGGTGTCGCAAAAGAAATGAGAGGTCGGTCGCCTAGCATTGAACCACTAGAGGTTGAAGATCCGCGGCGAGGTTCGAAAGCCAGCACTATCCAGTCCGGAGATTTCTATGGCAACTCTGGCAATGCTCGAACCAGTGGAGCAGACTTTCATGATACCCGTTCCTCCGGAAGACTTATGGCCAAAGCGGATAATTCTTCAGCATACCGGCAATCACCACGTCAGCGACAGCGATCACCGAGCCCAGAACCAGAACGATGGACTGCCAACAACCCAGACTGGGTGAAGGAGGTAGGTTGGCAAAGCTCCGTCATTTATCCACGGGATGGGAAAAATAAAGCCACCGTGGACATGCAGGACATTCAGAGACTCGACGAAGGAGAATTTTTGAACGACAACTTGATCGTCTTCTACCTTCGTTGGCTGGAAGACCGCCTCGTAAAAGACAACCCTGAGCTGGCTAATCGTATCTATTTTCACAATACCTTCTTCTACGAGAGACTGACCAAGCATGGGAAGGGCAAATTGGGTGGGATCAACTATGAAGCTGTTGAACGCTGGACAGCCAAGTTTGACCTACTGAAGTACGACTACATCGTTGTTCCAGTGAACGAAACAGTGCATTGGTATGTCGCAATCATCTGCAATGCACCAAAGCTTCTCAGACAGCCGCTTGAGGAGACGACACAGCTGGACGCAGAGACTGGAGGCGCGCATAATGGCCCAAATATGGTCGAAGCTGAGGCTCAATCCACAGCATTGCCATCGAATTCTCCAGCGAAGACCATCCCTGAGGAGGTCAGTACGGAAATGAAGGACATGACTCTTGAGGACCGTCCTGGCGAAGTACCTGGAAATGATGCGCCACAAGATCCTGGGACCGCCTCTGTTCCCACTGAAGATCAGAAAGACACGAATATGGCTGAGCGAGATGTGCAGCCTGTGACTTTCTCATCAAATATAGGCAGTGAGAAGCCGGTTCAAGCAGTTCAACATAAGAAAGGGAAACGAAAATCTGCTCCTCCACCCCGCAAGTATGACCCTAAGGAACCGCGCATCATCACGCTCGACTCTCTGGGGTTGTCACATTCCCCAACCTGCGCCAATTTGAAAAGATACTTGTTGCAGGAGATCAAAGCAAAGAAGAACATCGAGATTGATGAGCCTAGAAACCTCGGCATGACCGCTAAGAATATTCCTCAGCAGGACAATCATTGCGACTGTGGTTTATTCCTTCTTACTTACATTGAGGAATTCCTAAAGAGGCCCGATGGATTTGTTCATGACATCCTGCAACAGAATGAGCAAGACTTTAGAGGATGGCGGTCAGCATCCGATATGAGAAGACACATCCGTGAACGGCTTTTTGAGCTACAGAAAGAGCAAGTCTCAGAAGCACATGCTTTAAGAAAGGAGAAGGCCAAGAGCAAGCAGGTAGCCAAAGCTGGTGACAAGCTTGCGTCGGCATCAACTTCCAAATCTGCTTCGCGTGAAGCATCCAAGAGTGCTCGCAATTCCATTAGCCCTGAGGGGGTTCAATCCGGACCGAAAGACGTTGATCATGTACCAGTGGTGGAGGCGCAGACGCAAGCAGAAATGAAGATAGCTGCCCAGTCGACTAATAAGCAAGCTCTCGCTGAGTCTGAGCCGTCGAAATCGAACTCGGTCGACCTAAGCAAGGAAGACTCCCGGCACATTCCTGAAGGGCGAGGCTTCATCCACAGAACCCTATCAAGGGTCACGTCGGCTATCTTTGACTTCAGCCATGCCGAGGAGAAGGAGTCAACAGATTCGAAGACATCTGCATCTCAGCCAATCACCATCGAAGATTCCCAGGACATGGACGATACCTCTCAAGAAGCACTTTTTGACGTCAAGCAAGTTCAACCAATCCAGTCCAGACGCTCTCTAATAAAAGAAAGCATCCGAGGCTCAAAGACTTCAGGTCCTGGCAACTCCATTGAAGTTCCCGAGTCTCCGCGGAATGAATCATCAAAAAAAATCTTCTTTCACCCTCATCCATTGCCATATAGCAGTCCAGAGCAAGAAGGGGTACAGCCTTCTCAGACCACCGACCCACACAGCAAGAATTCAAGACGACGCGGCAATGGAAAGACGAAAAGTACGAAGCCCATTGCGACTAATGGCAATGCTCTCGGATTGGATGGTAACGATCTCGCCAACTCAGACGAAAGTCCCGAGTCTGTCCAGCTGCTCGATGCACCCGCACGACCACCGGATAAAGATTTTGTAGCCAACAGGCAACAGGAAGAGGATGATCAAATGCTTTTGCAAGATCCGGTTCCGCGAGCGTCGCCGCCGCCGCCAGAGGTTTCCTACCTGCACTCATCTTCGCCTCCTGAGGTCGTTCACCAGTTTTCGGCACGAGCTACAAGCCGATCACGGGGCAGGACTACACCAATTTCCCCTCCGAGTGTTAAGAGGCCTTCAAGTCGTGCCGCTGAGAATAGCCAAAGACCTGCAAAACGACGAAAGGAGAGTGTCGTGGTGGATCTGGTTGAGGACCACTCTCCCACAGATATTTCGCCCAGAGACCCAGCTGAAGCTGCCATGCTTGCTGCCTACGCTACAAGTAGGCATAGACGATTCAGCTAGCGCTGCGACAGAAGATGCTTGCTTCAATAGCTTCTGGGAAATCTCCTGCTGACTCTTGTGTCCTGCAACCAGTTGGCATTTCACAAGTCTTGTTTCAAAGACATTGCTTGTTACCTTCGGAGTGCGAGACATTCGATTTGACACGGTACACGGATTCATTTGATTGATTGCTCCTAGCATAGCACTGGCGTTTTGGACCTTATATGGTCTGTTTGTATTTAGATGGCGCACTTGTTTGCTGAGGATACCACTTCGTTTCTTGTTAAGGGGAAGTAAAGGCGTTCAGCTGCATGACCACCCGCACACATGATTTTGGGGTGAAGTGAGCACGGGAGTGAAGTGCACTGGAAGGCTGGCTGACGGAAGGCATACGGTCGTATTAATTCTACAGATGACTATACCGCCTGCAAACCATATCTGATGACTCGCACTGGCAACAACGTGATTGCTTGTAAGAAATCTACCAGTTCCAAGTAACTCTTCTGGCTGTAATTGGCTCGTGTAGTTAAACCTCGTCAACAAGATCTTGCTGTTACAGTTGTTATCGCAACTACTCTCGCCAATCACTCGCAGCCTTCTGCATCTATGTCCATGTAAGAGTTGTGTCGAATTGAAAAATGTATGTACAAAAAGCCACAGAAGTGGAAATGAATGCTGAAGCTCTTTCTAGAAAGAAGAATATTCCTCCCTCGCAAGGTATGTTTAGTAGATAACCGGCCAGCCGCTGACATACTTAAGCAGGTTAATACCCATCTGCGCAACCCCATCATCCTTGTAGTAATGATACACCAAGACATCAGCATCGCTATCCGTAAACACAGCATTATGACCCGGCCCATGAACCGACCCATGGCTCGACATCATCTGTGTCCCACCACCCTGCATCATATCCTTCCCGCTCTTATCCAAATACGGACCCGTCACGCTCTTCGACCGTCCAACCATGATACGATATGTACTTGCAGCGCCCTGACAGCACTTATCGAATGACACCCAGAGGTAGTAATACCCGCCCTTGTAAGTGATAAACGGCGCCTCCACCGCACCACCATTACTCGGTCTCGCCGCAAGACTCAAAAACGTACTACCCGATCTCTTTCCCGTATTGGGATCCAGAGAGATCATCTTGATACCACCCCAGAAACTCCCGAAAGTCAACCACCATTTCCCAGCTTGGTCGACGACCAGGTTGCCGTCGATGGCGTTCCAGCCGCTGGTGGCGGTCGACTCGATGATTAGGCCTTGGTTTGTCCAGGTTCCTGAGAGGCCTTGCTTGCTGGTGGCGAGGAAGATGGCGGATTTGGAGGTCCCGAAGGAGGAGGCGCTGTAGTACATGTAGTATTGGCCGTTGTGGTAGGATATGTCTGGGGCCCAGAGGTTTTTGGAACCGCCGGTGTAGGGGGTTGTCCACTTCAAAGAGAGGGAAGAGTCAGCTATATTCCGTAAAGACTTTGGCAGGTCAAGCTCAAAGACATGTCATGAGAGCCGGGATGTCTGATCGCGGGTTTATACATACAGAAGCACCATTTGGGAATGCGGCTCCAACATTACGCCATGCAGTACGATCGCTCGATTGCTTGAGTTGGATGTTATCGCCCGTGTATGCGGCGATATAACTTCCTCCAGGCGTCTTGACAACAGTTGGGTCATGAATAAAAGTGTCACCCGAGACTGGGCCCGGGTTGACATTCTGTCTGGAGAATAGACTCGGGACATGCGCTGCCACGGCGAAACCGTTCATGGCCAGCATGCTTCCGACAGCAATGACTCGTGAGAACAACATGGTGAAATTATATCACGCAAAGTTTAGAATGTAAAGAACGAATGTGTAGTGAGTGAGTGAGTGTTTGGAACAAACAGACTTCACTTGAAGCAGATCCGAATTCCGAACAGTAGCAGCGAATACATCGCGTCTTGTACTTACCGTCCAGTAAGCCAAGAGAAAACAAATTGCTAAGCAGTTCCTACGGGTCCTACTGCGGAGATAAGCTCTGCTTGTTTCTCTTCACTGAATCTCCTTTGGCATTTCTCGTATAGTGTGTGTTTGTAGCAATTAGATTGGGAGGAGGCTCGGAGATCAGAAACAAACTTGGCGCCAATGTTGAAACTCCACCTTTGACCCCTCCTTGAGAGATTTAGGGTTTTAAGATTTCCACCAAGCAAGACGCCACTTTCTTCTTCTTAATTTTCCGTTGGGTGCACACTGGTATAGCCATCTTGAGATCTCAAGAGTGCAGTAGGAATGGTTTGAAGCGTGTTGATTTCTGCCGAAAGGCACTGGTGGAATTCGATGCTCTCCCTCACGGCATTAGCGCACATGACTTGCTTTAAGCTCTTCTCCTCCTCTTGGCGCTCGCATACATGTCCGTTTCCAGCGAACTTGCCTGCTGAAATTGGACGAAGGAGCATCTCATGATCTCACGGCAAGCTTGGAAGATGGGATGGACCACCAGGACCCTTAATCATGAAGCGAGACGGGCAATCTCCATTTCCGCCGACATAACACGGTACTCGCTGCATTGGTCAATATTTCCGGCCTGTCAACACTTAAAAAGTACGAGTACGGTACCGGTACTCCTTCGGGAAGGTCGGGAGGTCGGGCCAGTTGGCTTAATCTTATCTTATCTTAATCGCCTTTTCAGTTGTTTGTTCGGTTGTGTTCTCTTCTGGATACAGTACTTTGTACTTGCCGCAAGAGACCTGTGGTGTACCCCTCCCTATTCTCTTTTCCAAAGCCGAATTCTTTTATTGTCACCTATTGTACCTAATGAGTCGTCTTGTATTCAAAGCACAAATGAGTGTCCCGAAAGACTCCCCAGAGTTATCTGTTCCTATTGTTTAGAGATGCCCTTTTGATCTTCAATCTTCAATCTTCAGCCAAAGCTACATCTATCAGCATCTCCACGCTACAGGGATGCACGGCTCGTGCAACTTATGCTAAATGTGAAGGGCCAGGATCAAGACCAGAGCAAGAGACGTCCCCGTTGAGCTGTTTGTGGTGATTGATGTGACGCAGAGGGAACTGGAGACTGTTGATTGTAGAGCTGAGAATCCCAGTCTAGGAACTCTTGGAGGTAATGATGGAACAGTCGGATCAACAAGCGTGTGAGAGGTATTGCGCTTTTCACGAGTTGCGGAGAACCAGCTCTTCTTCCCATTCGTCAAGGCAATGCTCTATCTTGATATCAAACTTGACTGGAACCTGCTTCTTCTTCCTCGGGACGTTCCTCGGACCGGTCTGAGAATTGGAGGAGCGCTTTCGATGCCCTCTTCTGCTGACGTCAGTTACAGTTAGACGTTGGAGAATCTGATTTCAAGAGTATGTCTTTTCAGTGGTCTTCATCGCCGGACCTGTGAATTGAGTTGGGTAGTACTGCTGTTGAGGACGATGTAGACAGGGTCTAACGACTGAATCTCCGGCACTGTTGGGATATTAAATGATGTTCTTCGACATCTCCATGGATGAACCGTCGTCATCACCCACCACTCCAGTCGAGGCAGTTCATTGGCATGAGCGCGGGGAAGTATTTCTGATTTGCTGCTTTGAACCTCCGCTTTGAGATGTATTGCGGAGGCGGGTCTGGGTTGTGCCATTGGAATGGCTGCTGTTGATGATGATGCGAGGGTTCTTGTGAAATTGGTGAAGGGGCAGTGTCTTGTTTTTGTTGATTTACAGAGGAAATGGACGAAAGACATAGGAGGACGATAGATACTTTTGAATGGCTCAGAGGCTGTACTTAGATTGTGAAAGCTAGTTGAAAGTAGGACGTAGGACTCGATGGCCGGCCGATTTGATCAAGTCCCAACGGCCATATCCAACCGACATTTCAAGAAAGCGTTTTGGCTATTGCACTGACCGAGCAACGAGAGCTTCATGATGGGAAAGGTTAGAGCAATGCTCTAAATGACAAGAGGTATGGGTCAAACACGGCATTTTGTGTTGAAAGCCAACAAAGAAAGCCACCTTCCATCCAGAAGTCCAAGCGGTTCTTCCAAAACGGACCAACCCACCGCAAAGCGCTGTGACACAGCGGGACAGAGCCAATTTGAGGAGCCGTGGTGCGATCATCCCAAAGTTCAAACAGCCATCTGAAGACATCAGGGAAAAGATCTGATGTAATCTGATCTCCCTCGATCTCAGTAGTCAGGGGGCGCAGTGACTGGCGGATACGGGGTGTCCCGGCTCACGGCTAAATTTCTCGTATGGTAACATCGCATCGAAGGCATGGATGATGGAAGGTAAGAGAAAGACCATCCGTTGCTGCTCCTCCTAGCTGTCTTTCCACCCCCAGCAGAAGATCTGAAAGTGAAGCTTTTTTGTCTGAGGCTGGGCACTCCTGGGCATGCAATGTTTGGGACTAGTCAGGCACCAGAACACACATCGTGAGATGCAGACGGGCCAATCCGATGGCGAGAGGTCAACGGAAGCGGTGCGATCCATACCCTCGGTGTCTCTTCATTCTTCAACCCACCTGCACCCACCTCACCCCCAACTCACGTCACTTTCACATCCCTTGCCCGTTCTCCCTCCCGACCCCTGAGTCCCTCTCTCTTCCCCTGCCCCCCTCCCTTTCCCTTTCCCTCGTGCTCGTCTCACCTGCAAACAACGGTCGCCAAGAACCCATGTCATTGTCATCATCATCCCGACCGATCATTCATGCATTCCCCACAGAAATGCTAAATCTCTCATCACGTTTAAATTCCAAGCTGCGTTTATCCCGTATTCGGTGTGTATTCAACCGCGCCAAACCTTACATGAGTGCAATTGCAGTGGAGATGCAGGGCAGGGCAGGGCAGGGCTGGATCCCGAGCTACCGAATAGAGTTACACTTCCATCTGCAGGGGGTGCTCAGTGGGTTTTCAGGGGCTTGAGCCGTTGAGCGGCCAGGAAATTAGCTACACGTGACCATCTGCACGCTGAAGAATGGGGAATTTGTGGGCATTTTGCGGGATTCTTTTGTGCGCTGGCGCAGGCACAGGCACACACACACCAGGAGAGAGAGTTTAGGATAGGATAGGATAGGATAGGATTGGATTGGTTAGGCTGCTCGCATCGTCGCATGGATGAACCGAGAGAGGGATGGATGGAAGTAATACGCGCGCAAACTTCGAACTACTCTACTTTACGACTACTTTGCCTGCAGATAAGCATTTGATGCGCACTTTACGACTGGGCTGTGCAAATCCATTCCATTCCATCAACTGATTTCGTATCGGCATTCTCATCTCCATCCTCCTTCATTCAATCCCTTTCCTCACTCTACTCTCACATAATCATCCCGCCTACACCAACACCAACAACACCAGCGCTCTCAGCTCACACCTCGGTCAGCCTGGCATGAGAGACGATTGACGTCGCGTTGAATATCGGATCGATCCCGCTCATCTCACCCACCAAAAAATTACATCTTTATCTCTCCGCGTCCGATTGTCTCTGTCTGTGGGTGTCTGTCTCAGGTGTCGCTCAGGTTTGATGAAAAAAGGACATGTCGGTGTGGTGGCTGGGAGCAACAACCGCAGTACAACGCGATACGATCTCATTTATTCAACGACCTGCATTGAATTACTGTGCCTGACGGATCGATAAAGAACTGCGCCCTTCTGCCTGGAATTGATATCTTTTGACAGACAAGGACAACGTGTTTGTTGGTCACCTGAATTGCGTCAACCAACCGTCAAAATACCTGGCTTTGCCTCGCTCGCTCACGGACCGGTTCGTTAACGCTTCTCTGACATCAGCCAGCCAGCCCAGGACGATCAAGATCTTGATCTCGATTCCGTGCCACTTTCGGGATATCTTATTGCGATCTGGACACAGATTCTTGGATTTTATTTTTGTGAGATCTATAGATCTTTGACGAGCTGAGCATTTTGGGAGGAATTTACGACTGTTGAGTACGCGGGGTAATTTTGGGGCGTCCGGAGGATTGAAACATCTGGAGCGCGTTTTGGATACGAAAACTTCGTCATTCCTTGATCAGGAATTCTGCCTTGGATTCTGATTTTGACCCTCTTGCAGCAACAACATCAATCGGGACTGCTAGTGGATGTGAAGGCAATCGAATTCTGGATTAACCCCGTCTCTTAGCCTGTTGGCACCGAGAACCAGATTGCTGGGTATTCCCAAGCTTCTCACGTGGGATCAACGGATTTGAAATATTTGTTCGCCATCTTTACATCATTTGCCCAACATGGAATCATTACAGACGTCAGCGTGGAGGAGTGTAGCAGAAGATGCTGTAAGGATACCAGAAAAGATACTTTACTTTGCTTGGGAGGGTCTCACAGGTTCGCCGTGGTGGGTCGTGGTGATATCCAGTCTCTGGCTCTACTTTGCCGGATCATTCTTCTTCGACGTCGCACATTTCGCACTACACAAATTCTCAAAATCACGATACTGGATTCTCCGTCAGATAGGATACCTTCATGAAGTGCATCATCTGTATTTTAATCGCCGTCTCAAATTCAACAACCGATATCTCATCCAGAACATGCTCATCGAACTACCATTGGAACTCTCCTGCCAGCTCTGCGGAACATGGCTAGGCTACCGCATCGCCCAGTCTCTCAACCTTACCGGTCCAGGTCTCCTATCAGAGAGACTCTTCACCCTCGTAACAATCTTCCAAGTCGGCCGTGTCCTCGTCGTAGCCTTCCTCGAAGGCCGCGACTCAAACCACAAATCCTACCCCACCGTCGTCCCCAAAGACCCCAACTCCTTCGTCGTCGGCCCCCAATACCACGCCATGCACCACGTCGACCCGTCCTCCTACATCGGTTCCTGCTTCCGCGTTTTCGACTGGATAACCGGGACCTCATGCTCCATCCGCTCTCGCCGCATCGCCATGACCGGCTCCTCCGGCGCCTTCGGCACCGCCCTAAAAGCAGAACTAGCTACCGATTCCCCCTCCATAATCCAAGATCTCAAATTCGGAAAAGAGTGGTCCTACAAAGACTACAGCGCCGCAATCCCCATCCTGCAAAACACAGACATCCTGATCCTCTCCCACGGCTCGAAATCTAACCCCATGGAAGCAAACTGCACCTCCGCAGTCCAGCTCATCGAGCTCTTCAAAACGCACTACCGCGCCCGCCCAGGCCACTCCCTCCTCCTCCCAGAAGTGTGGTACGTCGGCAGCGAAGCGGAAGTGCACCCCTCGCCACCAGGCAATACCGTAATGCAAGAGTACACGCATTCGAAACGCGCGTTTGCGAGGCACGCGAGGAAGTACTATGATGATGAGATGATCCTGTATAGGCATATTGTACCGGCGGCGTTTAGGAGTCGCATGGGTTGGGCGATCGTAGGGCCCGGGTGGGCGGCGGCTGTGGCCATGTGGTGGATTAGACGCGGGGCGAGGTATGTGCCGGTTACGTATACGGGGTTTGCGTTTTTGGGGTTCTGGAAGTTTTTGTATCTTGTTGAGAAGGCGGATTAAGCCGCTTTGAGATATCCAGCTCTGGACATTTATGGATCTGAGTAGACGTGAAGGGGTGGTGGGTGTCGATATGGGCACGTGTTTCTTCTTTTGATGAACGGGCCGATGGATGGATTGTAGATAGGGGACTTTTTGGATACTGAGGGGAATTCATCCGGATTGGATCGGTCCTGGAACCTCTGGAGGGAGGGAGGAGTTCCTGACGCATTTTTGGGAGCGGATACCACGAGAGACAGACTACCCTTTTGAATTCTTCATTTCATGACTAGCAAGAGTTTGCTTTGCATTACGGAAAAAGTCAGAGTAATGCTAGATCTTAATGATAGTGTTATTGTTGTTGTCCCTTTTGCCTTGAGTCTACGTGAAAGGCGATGTTCAGATGTTCAGTCTGGAGGATTCCTTGTCTTGGAAATGGCTCCCAGAGGTAGGATCAAGAGAGTTTGTGATGGCTGTGAGGTAGGAGGCGCAAGACGCGAGTATTCTCTTGAGATCAGGAATAGAGCACCATCAATATCCTGTTCCCACACGGTCGAATGACTTTCTGGAAGTATCCTGCAACATATATAGATTAGCTCTTCTTCTTCTCCTCTTCTCTGTTTACTCCTCCGCTCACCAAAACATTCCCTCCTCGATTCATCTATCTCTCTGCCCCCTCTCTTGCAGCCTCTATCTTCCACCCCTACCATACAACGCCGGCTATATATAACCCCCAGCACCGTCCTTTTACCTCCATTCCTCTCCATGACGCGCTGCAGTCGCTGGTTTCGAAAACCGAGATTGGCCAGCAGTCCCCGACTCCTTGTGTGCGAGCCTCTGAAGGGGTACCTATACTTGGAGATTGGAAGGAAGGAAGGAAGCTACTAGATACATATTTCCATCTGAAGATTTGTCGCGTGGTGCTTCGTGTTGTACTCGTCTTTGGAATAACAAGAGAAAGGTACTATAGAGGAGGCACTGGCAATAACGAAAAGAAGAATGGCAATCATCCTTCTATGTATCGCTGATTTCATCAGGAGTTTGGTTCATCTGGCTTTCGACTAAACACTCTGAATCAGTTACCAGTCCTTTGCTTAAGCTTCGATCAGATGTCTAGTCTATGCCGAATTTATGCGACCAAGTCTCCCGCTTCTGCTGTTCGAGTTCGAGATCAAGCTGAGAGTGCTCGGGCTAGGACCAGGATTGGGGAGCAGAGAGTGAGTATTTATATGCTTGGAGGAGCAATGGCTCTCTCTTGTTGGGGGGTGGTGGTGGGGTTGATCTGAGCGAAGTTCAATGCCCCCGTACTCTATCTCTTAGCTTCAATGCGAGTGTATATTCATCTCAAGCCCGGACGACATTCAAGTACTTCGGCGTCGTCAGGAACACAGATCCTATTCATGTTCAACAACACCGTGATCTTAGGGTGATATTATACCTGCTGGAACTCTGGCCAACCAGCGTCTGCCACGAGCCAAGTACATGATCTTCATGCATATGAGTACGTAAATCGAGTAACCAAGTGAACATCCGAACATTCCTCTCCACCTCAGAATCGTCTGCAAAGTACTTCTACCAAAGATACCTCACCATTAAAGGCTGCCCCCTTCTAATGCCGGAAGGAATGATGTCCGCCTCTTGTCCGGAAGACACTGAGCACCACTTCTTCCTTCGTCAATCAAGGCCCTGGGAGATCGATAGAATAAAAAACAATTATGCACAAACGGGATGCCCGATTTGTGGGCTTGTCTGTCGTGCTCTTGAAATTGTTCATGAAGACCTTGGGATAGCGATCACGGCAGAGTCTAAATTCCACTTTTGGGGACAATCGCACCATACGCTTAGCACCTCTGTCGTCGTTGCAGCACCTCGATACTATGCTGGGCAGAGAGAATTCGTCTACGAGGTAGAAGACTTAAGGTGAGCTATCTCGTTTCGTCGATCAATGGAGTGATTCATTCCGCCGGACTTTCTCTCCACCCATCTAATCGTCTATCCAGTGCGGAGAATTCTCAAGAAATACTCTCGGGAACATATTCCCCGCTGAAAATACTGCCAGGAAGAAAGATGCCACCAGTTCCCGAGCAGAACATTACACTTCTCGAAAGCTGGATTCAAGGATGCTTGAAGAACCACCCGAAATGCCAGACTGAAGATGTTCCTCTCCTACCAAAGCGCGTGATAGATATCGGCACTTCACCCGCAGATGAAATCACGCTCCACGAAACAAACTCGCATAGAGCCTTTTACACAGCTCTCAGCCACCAATGGGGTAAAAGCCAGCTTTTGACAACTACCAGCACGACCCTGTCCTCTAGAAAATCACAAATTCCCTGGCACTCTCTATCTCTCACATTCCAGGACGCCATCACCCTCACGCGCCTCTTAGGCGTCCGTTACCTCTGGATCGACTCACTATGCATTATCCAAGACGACCCCGTGGACTGGGCCAGCGAGTCGGCCAAAATGGCAGACGTCTACTCAAACTCCTACGTCACCATCTCTGCCAACACATCCACCGGAATCCTGCTCGGTCCAAGCACCACCCGTAAACATCAATCTCAACATCTCGAGACTGTTGAAGCCAGCAGGTCGAAAGTTCCATTGGTGCTTCGCCATCCCAATAGTCACATCCAGTTCTTTGCATCTTCGATGATGGAGAGTGTTGGACGAGCAGATCAGGATTTGGATGCGGGCTACCCGCTTTTCAAGCGTGCGTGGTGTTTCCAGGAGCGGTTCCTTGCGACGAGGATCTTGCATTTTACAGATGGCGAAGTGGTCTTTGAATGCAAGAGCGCATGCGATTGTGAGTGCGGTGGGGTGCTCAACGAGAAATATCTGAAAGGTCGATTCGCGAGCTTGATGGACAGGAGCAGGAGCGGGAAGCCGAGAGGCAAATACGCGATGAGTATGTGGGATGGGTGGATGGCTATTGTGAACCAGTATGTGAGGAAGGATATTACTTATCCAACTGACATTCTGCCCGCGTTGGCGGGGATGGCAGGTCGTGTTGATTGCGAGGAGCTGGGTAGGTATGTGGCTGGACTTTGGGAGAAGTGCCTCCCACAGGGCATTTTCTGGTTTGCGCACGTTTCGTCTTGTGACAGAACAGGATTGGAGAAGTCAACAGCGCCTGCGCCGACTTTCTCTTGGGCTTCGTTAGCGGGGACAGCGAAGGCAAATGAGATTACGTGGCCGTATGCTCTTGAGAAAGGCGAAGCTAAACAGTTGTTTGATATCGTGGATATCATTTGTGAAGTCGGGACCCACAATCCATACGGTCTCGTCACTCGAGGCTCCTTGAGACTGGAAGGATATCTACTTGGGGTTGCGGTGAAAGCGCGAAAGGGACAAGCGCCATTCAATTGTGTGATTCGCTGCGGTGGTCGTGAATGCGGAGCCAGGTTCTTCATGGATCGGGTCATCATGTCAGATCTCACAACCGAAAGAGATTTCCTCTGCTTTTTTGGATTCCAGCGAAATGAATTCAGTAATCCTAGAGATCGAAAGGAAGATGAAGCAGATTTCTGCGTACTTTTACTTGAAATGGTTGAGAAGGGCATTTATAGACGAGTGGGTTGTGGACCATTCTTCGTGGTGAATAGATCGTGGTTGGAAAGAGCCAGTCATCAGGAATTCTCTTTGATCTAGAGGAGGGTTAAGGGATCTGAGTTGAGAGATTACGAAAAAGAAATGGCACTGAGGGAAGTATAAGGAGATATCGCAAAGCTTACCCAGCGCCTAGAGATCTCGGACTGGAGGATTAGCCCTCGCTTAGCAGCTGGGCGGTAAACATGATGCTTGCTGATCAAAGTGACTGAAAGTCAACAACGCCGTCCGCTAATCAGGACCAAGCATAAGTGCGGTGTGACCTCCTTAGCGGCCATACTCACTCAACTCTGGCATGACAGATCCTCATATACTTCTCATTTTGTCGGGCGGCTCGGCTTGCTCCAGTCGCGCCCGTCATTGACTGCCAATCAGAAATCATTCGTTCCCAATCCGAGAGAAATCCTCCATCTAAGCTTCTTCTACTCACATAACACTAACAGAAGAGATAATCATATAAGCCGGCTTTCAGTACCTCTCAATACCATATCGTCAGAGGCGATGAGACCCTTTCTGGCATCTGGCGGACGGTAACCAAGCAGTCTATTGTAACAGAAGTCATGCAGCTGAATCGACCTGCTCATAAGATCGACAACGAAGAAATTTGCCTTAAATTTAGATCACGCCCACGGTTTTCCCTCTTCGGAGTCTGTAGATCCATTAAGATAGGTCTCGTAGAGGTATCAAAATGGGTAGGTTGACAGCAAACAACATTACGACAGCAGTAAACCACCGCAAACACTATCTCAAACTAGCCCTGAAGATATGTACACAATACAGAAGCTCCTGTACCGGCTGTGGAACATGACTATTTCAGACAGTCTGCGAAAGGTAGTTGGAGCTACATGCTCCTCATACTTTCAGAGCCTTTCGATCCCACTATGTTAAGTGTCTATTGGTCGATGGCTCGACTATAACATAGACCATGTTATTATACTGTTTCCCGCCTCTTCCGACCAACTGCACTCCTGCGACTTACCTGAATTGAATGAGAGTGCAATTCATTCACTCAGTTTCTGAATGTCGCGCCCCATGAATCTGGCACAATTCAATCCCATTCACCAGGGAAACTCCGATACATGGCTCCATGATCCCAAAACCAAAAACAGTCACCCTTCAAGGATGATACATCCTCACTTGAGTCCCTGCAAGTATAAAACCCCGCCAATGTCCCACCATAATCTACCACAACGATGACGAGGCCCATATTGTGAGGGGCTATGGCTGGAGGCAGGCATCGACCGCCCAGCTTCTCATTCTTTACTTGCTATCGCAGCGATGTCGTACTCGCCGAATCCCCGTAGACGGCGTCGAGGATGACTGATATCCCTCGAATCTCCCAGCATATGGAGACTTAGCACTATTCGGATTTCGACAACAACAGCTCCTTGCATGCCAAAGATTGCTTCGACAGCACTCCCGATAACAACAGCAACAACAACACACAGCTCACACGTCTCCTTTTCTCTATGTTGCTCACTCAATCCCTCCCCTCTCGTCCCAATCCGTCCCGACTCCTCAACAAGCCTATCATCAAGATCACCACTTCCACACCTCCTAGCACCCCAACCAACCCCTCACATCCACCAAGCAACTTCTATAACCCCACTTGGGACGGGACTTGCCCTCTCCAAACATCACCCGCTCTCTCTGAGAAGATCTTTTATATCCCCTGTATCCCTTCACACTTACCTACCTTCTAGCACCGCACATCACATGTTTCCTCCCACCAAAGGGCGCAATATACCTATTTACCTTACCAGTTTTACTTGGTCAGCCCAAATCCACAGGAAAGTCGCTCGCAGGTCTTGCACTGTACAGACCAGACGAGACCAACGCAACTACGAACGCAATTCTCACATTTAGACCTCTGCTTTTTTTGAGATGGAGTGGAAGCATGGGTGGCACGGAAGATTTGAACCTGATAGATCTTATTTGAATTGACCTATACATAGATGATTTGTACAATTTGTGAATGAGATCGTGTAGCCTTCGTTCTTTCGCACACGGGAAAATCAAGCAAGCTCAACAGCTCGATGTAGCAAGCTAACAAAGTAAACATGCACCCATTCCAGTCCATAGACCTTCAGACGCATCGATATCGGGAACCACACAACCATCAGCTAATCGCTGAGACGAGACAGCAAGCAGACAAGCACAATTATCGACACGAAGCGGCACAAAAAGCAGAAGATGTTCAGATACGTATGCAGTAAAAACAACCCAGCGCAGTGCCATGGATGAATGAATAATGAATAAGAAAAATGAAAAGAGGAGCCAAAAGCTCTCACTCAAAAAGGAGACATCTTAGTACATGATTAGTTTTGTCCTTTCATCCCGTCGCACCCTATCCATATTCGTTCCATTCTTATGTCCCATTCCTCTGCCCTTATCGTTCGTATAAAATTTCTCGTCTCACTCAGCTCTCCTCCCCTCCAAAAACCATCACCAGGACTACGACGAAGTTCCGTTTGTGATGACCGGCTCGGCGGGACTCGTTGGACCTGTTGATCGCTTCGCTCTCAGGGTGAGAGGGAATGGGTACTCATCGGGATCTTCCTCCTCACTATATATCTGTTAGCACAATTCCAGTTTAGAGCAGGGAAAAACTTACGGAAGCTTCCACGCAACATAATCCTCAGTGCTCAATCCTTCCCTTCCTTCTTGCAGACTTGCAAAATCACCAGGAGTCATCATTCCACTGCGGTCTCTTGGCGAGCCAGGGACACTGAACGGTCTTGAGATCTTCTGCTCGATACCTGGGATGAAGTCGTCTTCCTCTTCGCTGCTAAAGGATGCTGGGTAGGCTCTTCGGAGGGCCAGCTGTCTCGCCTTCACGTACTCCATACCCATTCTCTTCCAGTCCAACAAGTCGCTCAATCTCTCGGTACGATTTCTCTGGTTGATACGTTGACGGCGGGACTTTCCGGCAAAGTCGAACATGTACGATGTGAGCTGGTTTACTGAATCATCCACACCCTTCATACGACGATCAACGATGTAAATTCCGTAATCGGTCGAATTCTCAATCAACTCCTCCATATAACATCCGAAACCTGATAGATTCGTTGTGATACTTGGAACGCCCATCACCGTGCATTCTGCTGGTGTGTACCCCCATGGCTCGTAGTATGAAGAGAAAACACCAAGATGTGTACCTCTGACGAATTCATCGTAATCCATTGGCAGCACTGGGTTGGCAGAGTTCAAGAACTCGGGGTGGAAGACAATCTTGACACGATCGGATGGGTGGTTGAAAAGCTGGACTCGTCGGATTTGGTTGAGAATAGGATCCTCCGCATCGTTGGCCATGTTATGGGTAACAATAGGTGGCAGACCATGTCTCTTCATGGCGAATAACCGTCTGCGGAGCAAGATGCGGTCCTGGCTGGTGATCAAATCCTTGTCATCGGGCATTGGCTCACCATCATGCCACTTGAGAGCCCGTTCGAAGATCTTCTTTCCAACACCACGCTCAATAACATCAACTGTGTCTCGCAACGACTTGATCACTGCTTGTCCCTTCAGAGCTTCCACGGTCAGAGATTGTGTCTGCGCTGGCATAATGATAAATGCAACCACCGTCATTTTTGACCCGGAGGCCTTCAGTCTGTGGTTCAATCGAGCCAAGGACTCTATGAACATGTCAACACCTTTATTTCTGTACTCGTAACGTCCGGCAGTGAAGAAGTATAGGGTATTTTCTGGGTCGAAGTCGTTGTGTCCATAGAAATGCCCCCGGACGAAATCGTGGATCTTCTCCTTGGCCTGTTGATGTAAATTCTGGAACTCGTGCATGGCGGAGAATTTGGTGACGTTGAGACCGTTGGGAAGTACACCATCAGGTTTGCGCTTCAGCAGATGCTCAGACTCGTAGGCGGTAATGTGGGAAACAGTGGTAAAGACATCGCAAGCATGTGTAGCGGCGCGCTCGATACAGTAACGATGGTAGATGCCACGCTTTCCAGCTTCCGCATCCACATCAAAGTATTGTAGGTTGTTGTAGAAATCGACAGAACCTGCGCAAAGGTATCGACCAAGAAGGGTTGCGTGGGTAGTGAAAATTGTGGTGACATCAATGCGACGCTTTTTGCAGAGAGGAAGAGCAACACCGGATAACCACTCGTGGAAATGCGCGATGACTGCCTTGGTCTTCTCGTGGGCAACGAACTGGGAACTGTTAGCTGATGTCTCCAATTGACTTTGGTAATTTTACCTCTCCCAAGAACCACGCGACAAGGTAACCAAAGACCACTGCCTCGTTGGTCTCGTCATCGCCTGGTGGAGATGGGATTCCTGCCGTGTTCCAGAGATCTGCCTTCCACTCGTCCAGAAATCGGTATGCAGTCTTTGTATCGATTAGAATAACTCTTGGAGCTCCCTCAATCAACCATCGACCATAGACAATGCCAATTCCTCTCGATTCCATAGCCTCAATCGTCGCGGCCAATTGGGGGTTCGTTGGAGTTAAAGCTTCCACCTCAACAGCGGCCTACTCTTATTAGCATTTCTCGGGAGGTTCAGTACAATTAGACTGACCGATTGCCTGTTGAGAGGCCCAATCAGGGTGTATCTGTCGCCATATTCTGCGGTTGTGACAGGCGCCTTGGATTTGATCACGGAGTAGATACCACCCACTGTTCTCAATTAGTGGCAGTCTTCAACGGCTTTCTGATGTAACGTACCTCGGTTGGCGACCTCGGTGGCTATCTCAAAGAGATAGTGGTTCCGGATGTCTCTATTTGTTTCCACCATTGTGTTGTGGAAATGTTACAGATCTGAAAATTGGTTGATGTGAGGAAATGGTGGTGGTGGTGTTGAAGTAAGATGATGAAGCCGGTGGCGCGATCGGCGTCCAGATCCTGGGCTTCAAGTTTGGAAGAGGAAGGAGCGTCAATCTCAATTCACACAAAGAGCCGACAACCTGCTTCTTTCGCAGATTCACGATTCGCGCGTAGAAGTGGATGTTCCTCGTGTCGGTTTCCTGGAGCTCTGACGTTCGCAATGGAGCTTTCCCCACATGATCAAGTCAGCTATCCGCATGTGGGAACGGGGTTTGTTGCTAGAAATCAATTTGTTTACTCACCAGCGTCAATTAGGAATGTCCAACAAAAAGAGAATTGTTCAGTCGCGCAGAACAATGAATCGGCCTCAAGTGAATGAGTGAGGGGCCTTCTTATGAAGAGATCTGAGGAAGAAGGATGCAGGAAGGAGTCGGAAGGGAAGAGGAAAAAAGAGAAGAGCTCTCCAGTGCCCAGACGGTTTTCGTTCTGCTGCTGCTCCAAGCTGCCCTCGAATGTCGGAAGGTTGGGAGGACGAGCTAACTGGGATTGAACGGACGTGGGCGAGCGCTTGGCACCGACTGGTGGCTCGCTAAGCTCAAGACTGATCCACCTCGAGCTCAACAATGTTTTTGATTGGATCTGCTAGAGGGCGGGGCCATCTTCAGTGCACTGATGGAACCCTGCCCGCTGCTATATCCCTGCTGGCATGACCTCACCCTACGTCCCGTCATTGTCCAACGGTCATTTGCGCGACAACAGCAGACCGTAAAGATTGCACGCAACTGGATGGAAGGGAAACATGATGGAGCGGCACGATGCGGGGTTGAAGGAAGTGAAGATCGCAAGCATCAAACTCTCTTTTCCTCAAGCCAGCTAATCACCGTACGACCTCGGAATGCTCAGAGATGTTGTGGCTGCTGCAAACTCAACACGTCGCTGTCGCTTCATTTCCATTCATTCCTTTGGCTACCTAGTGGTTGCTATGGAAGGGTTTGCCCTCGCAACATTTTGAGCAGACTGCTGGCCTGGCCTGGGCCGCCCTCTCTCCAATTTTATTGACATCCAGCCCCTTTGAGTTTTGACAGGACACACGGTGACACGGCACGATGCTTCAAACCATCTCCGCGAATTCCACTTTTCCTCCAGACGCAGAGCTAGACATGCTAAATCAAGATCCTGCACCCAGTCTAGCTTGCAGCGCGGGTGGACCCTCAATCTCCAGCATCAGGTATTTTAAAGGTGCATCGTTATTGCTGACGCAAATCTGCATACATAACCCTAGGCAATTCGCCTCAAACATTCTTCGTACCCAACCCGGTCAGCAAAAGAGAATATCCGGCATCGTTGAGAACCTCTCAGTTGAGTTTTTGCCCATGTTCGTTGGGAGAGAGGATCTGAGGTGCAGGAAAATTTGACCCCTGTTTTGGGCGCATCTTAAGCGTCCGAAGGTCCAACATTTTTGGCGAGCATAATTACGAGATGAGGCGAGGTCTAGGCTGGCCACCCGTCAGTCGCCGCACTTGCAGCTTCATTATTGACTGCAAAGAAAATTCAATACGGAAAGGAGCTTAGGAGCAATCCACAACTACAACTATCTGACAGCTTCAGCTTCACGTTAGGTAAAATCATGACTTGTTCGCTTCCCCGCGCGCTTGATCGGTGCTTTCTCGGAGTGGAGTTGAAAGTTTGGGGAGAGCTGTGGGGAGACTTGGTGGACATCTCACGAGACCTCGTGGATCTCGGCATGGTCACGATGATGCCATTACTTCTATCATTGAGTCATGGGCCGAGGAGATATATGTCTTTTTGATTGTTCTGTTACAGCTGAAAGGTCTCGTTTGCTTGGCTTTCATTCCCAATCATCATTTGAGTCAAAGTCATTGAGCCTCTTTGCGGCTTTACTACACAAATGTCACGATGTTCTTAACGAGCATGATGTCTTCTCAGGAATATGGTTTGCACTTTATCAGTCCTGAGGACAGGAGCGGAGAGGAGTTCCCCTCACTTCAGATCTACCTACCTACTTCCCTTCTTTCAATGGTAGCGACGGAGCAGAAACAGGAGGACCGCTCCACAATCTCCTCAATCTCCAAGTGAATGCACTGAATCTTCCGGGCCGAAGATCAAGGTTCTTGAGGCTCACCTCAATGCCAGCATCAACGCGAACCTCATTCTCTGCTTCCTTTTCTATCTCGGCGTTTCTCTCTTCCATCTCAGACTTAGGACTGGGGTCTTTACTGATGCCAGCATCAAGATGGGCATCATCCTTAGACGAGGTATCTACCAGCTCTGGAGAGGTCATCTCCTGCATCGTGATCATGCAACTGAGATCCTCATCGATGCCAGCATCAACGGGACTTGTATTACCGCTCCAGAGTCTCTTCTCCATCTCCATCGCTTGCCTCTCGTCCATCTTGATCTTAGCACTGAGACCCTCATTGATGCCGACATCAACAAGTTCCTCGTCCTCAATCAAGCCTCTATTCTCCGTCTCCTTTCTCTTTGGCATCTCAATCTCCTCAAATCGAGCTTCGGATTCCTCCATCCTCATCTCCATCTCGAGCCCCTTCTCTCAGCATACAACAACACACTCACGCACTCATGTTCTCTCGATTCTCTTTTGGAATAAGAATTCGCCTCAAATGCCCTTCTCCCTAATTTTCGGTTGTGGCTCAGGAGTCTAGAGGTGTGCGGGGCAGTGGCAGTGGCAGTGGGAGAGTGATGTGTTGAAGAAGATTGCGTATCTTTGCAGACCTTCCGACACTGAAATTGAGATGACGATAGAATTCATGCTCGTAGCAGCTATGAATATGGCAACAAATCCAGTCTGAGAGGCGTATGTATAAATTGAGAAATTCAGAAAACTACAGCGGTTCTAAGAGCTGTGGTGTCCACCAGAAGGCTGGAGTTTCAGCAACATTGATGATACTTGAAGATTTCCCTTGCGGACGAACCGCAGTTTCACTATATCTTTACTCTTCTTCTTGTAAGGTTTGGGTTACAAAATAACGTCCCATCCTGAGCCTTTATCCCATCAACCCCTCTCCCGAGTGCTCACCCTGTACTCAACATTGACATGCTAACATCCCTTTAGCTTTCGAGAAAGTCCGTACATACGGATTCTGATAAAGGCCATCTCCTTCATGCCTCGATGGGTGTTACACAGCGCCTGTACATATATTCCCGTCAAAACAGAGTTCCAAGGAGCCAGACACTTGACATCAAGGCTTGCATAAAGATTCAATGGGTTCGAGTCTTGGAGTCTCGGTGCCTTGGTTTAATTGTCATGCTTTTTGAGTTTAAGATAAAGATGCTAAGAGATACAAACACAAAATCCTCGAAGTGCAAAAGATAAACCCGTTCCTCGGAGGCTGGTGATTAGTTTCGCTAATAATAGCTGGCGAGATGACAGCAAAACGAGAGATGGCAACACCATGGCATTTGCCTTCAACATAGATCTGCCACCTGATCTTGTTAACTTCTAAAGGAATGGTAATGGTCTATGATTTGAAGAGATCCACGAGCTTGTCGGACAACCTCTATTTCTTAAGCGCTGGACAGTCAGTATCACATGGCTTCAGCCGTCCCCGAACTGAAGGCGCTGTATGAGCTCAGATTCGCGTGTCCACCGATCCTTGGCTATTGAGAGATATGTATCTATTATCTAGCAGCTATACCTGGAGATAGGAGACGATAACTGGAATCAGGGATCAGTTTACCCTCGTCCAGGTCTTCGGTCTGTTGCTCACTCGCTCGTTCACGCACGAGCTTTCTCCTTCGACGAAGACAGCGTTCGCTGCGTGCTCGCTACTGGCCGCCATGCAGGCAAAATTCAAACTTATAACTTAGCCATTTGAACAGAAATGATCATTCATCACGAATCTCCAGGAAGTAATGAAAAGAAAATAGGTGGTTTGAGGACAATCTCTCTCGAACGGTGGCTTTTCCTGGTTTGGGATCTAGATGGGGTTTGCATTTGCCAGTTGGCATAGGTATCCGTTCCACCTTCAAGTTGGCACACTCATCCAGCTAGCTACAAGTAGTATATTGTCAAGCACTGGTGCTGTTGCCAACTCCAGTAACGTTGCCGTTTGAACCAGGCGCGCTGACCGCTTCGAGGCTTCCACGGCGCTGTAAATTGGCATTTTCCCAAGTCGATGGGAGACCGAGACCGCGTTTGGAGAACCTTCTTTTTGCTAGCGTCATCGGTCATATGCTTCCTTTCTTCTGTTGCAAGTACGTCTTGTGACTTTCCAGCTCTAACTCATGGGTGCTGCTGGGGGGGCGTAAATGTAAATACCCCGCCCATTTCTAAGCGAGGTACTGGGTTGCATCGAATCAAACGAAACGAGTGATCTCGACATTCACGCTTGCTGATGCGTCAACACTGCTATCTTTAAACTTTGAGCTGACTTCAATCAAGTGTGGTACGGTTTCTTGCATACCAAATGCATATATACAGCATCCCGTCGCTCTTCTCCACCCCCATACCTACAGATCTTCTTTTGCTATGTCGAAGCATGTTGTGCTCTGCAGACCGAGCTCACAACGTGCGTTTTACTAGAGCCGAAAGTCCTATCCCTCCACGCGTCATGGCTGTCAGTTTGACGTAGAGATAATTGAATCTCATGATCAAATAATCCATTATGTTGGGTTTGGCTGTCTGCGAGCCAGCTGGCAGTGTTCTGAAAGTTGACAACAGAGCTTATTAAGTTCCCCGAGTTGTAGCAAGGATCATGCTACAGGCGAACTCCACTTTCAAGGATTAACTGACTCAATGACATATTTGATATCTAAATTCGTAAGAATATGGGGTCTTGTTCCGCCAATATTCAACGTCACTTGCACATGGGGTATGTGCGACAGAGAATCTCTACAGAGCATGGCAGGCATGCAGAATCATGGAGCCTCTTGCTATTAGACGAATGTTCCTTTTTGACCAGGTCTCCATTGCCATCTGTTTGCAAACCTTCCTTATTTCACTGTCCCTTTCCTCCCCCCATCTTACTCTCAACTTCTTCAAATAAAGCACCGTCCTTAGCCTCGCTTTCTCGCCTCTCGGAGCGCCTTCACTTGTGAATCAACATTTCGGTCAGACTCTCAATTCCCCGCCAGCTTTCCACTTCTTTACCATCTCGCTCCTTTCATTCTCCAATACTAATTATACTTGTTCTCAGCCTGCTTCTTCTACTGCTCAGCCTGCTTCTCAACCTTCTTCTGAGCTTTCCTCGCGCGCTCCTCCCTTTTTTCCGTCAACTCATGACCAGCTTCTCAAGTTTTCCATCTCCCTTCGTCTGTTATCTCTCCTCCTTCTTTGCCTTTTTCTGAGATTACAAAGTTGCATATAACCAGTCCGTTGGAGGATCTTTTATGTCGCGACTGCAGTAGGGACAGAATGGAAGGCTTGAGGTGGTACGGAGGGAGGGCTTGGGACCGGGGTCGAGGTTGACGGAGACATTTCTGGTTGAGAGGTTGAGGGATTGGGACGAAGGCGGGTGGGAATATTTGGTGTCAATCTTGACGTGCTGCTGTTGAAGATGTGTAAGGAAGTACTTCCGTGCCGATCGGTTTGGTAAGTATGTTTCATGTTGGGAATAGGGGTGACGGAGATGGTACCGAGGGTAGTAGGAGGCGGTAATGAGAAATCTTGTGTCACACTCGATCATTACTACTTTCGTGTTTGAGCATGTCCCTGTATCACACTTTAGACTAACACACCTAGTCGGCTGAAGTGGGATGTTTGAGATTTCACCCTCGCCGTCAGAGACGATACTTGGTACTGCATCGGTTGGTAAGTTTCGACATATCTCGTCGAAGCCATCTCATAAGTCCGCTCCGAGGCGCTTTCTGCCCTCGGTTATAAGTGATCATTAAGTGGGTGGATGCGGGTTAAACATGATTTCAGATAAGCCGAATCACAAGTGTCCAGGCGCAAGGCATTTATCATCAGAACTGATGCCGAGTGATGCCGAGTGAAGTCACGACGGAGTGTTTGAGTGTTTCAACAGGCTCAAAATATGGGACCTGAAGGATTCTTCTAGCACAGGGACGGAAAGACCTCACATTTTATCACTACATAAGAAGCAGCTATCGCCTCCAGCCAACGGGTGATCTGTTCATCCTCAACGAGCTACCCGCCCTGATTGAACTACATCCATAAATCAATCACATCAAATCCAGCACCGTTTCCTAGCACTATGCATCCTCAGATCCCAATCCAGAGAATATGCGACTACTGCCGAGGCAGCCACATCGATAAACAATGTACCGCCTATCTCCGTCCTGGATACCCCTCACCTTGGTTCTGCGGCACATGCGATAGGTTCATTTCGTGCTGCGTGTGTTGGTACTATCTACGTCCACGATGAAGTTGTAATCATTGTGAGTTACGCGTCCGGTCAACATCGAGGAGGCTGACTGTGACACTGTTTGACTACAAAGAATGCGGACGTTTAGATAGGGACGGGGCTACTTAGCGAGGCTTGGCAGGTTTGTTTACTGTGGCGTTTTGGGAATTAGAAATTTGGAAACTGGCCCCCTTGTACGAACATGAATGGTTACAACTAATTGATACGTTTTTCAAACGAATGCCTTTCAAACAATCTCCTCTGTGCGTAAGGAGCCATCAGAAGGCAGCTACACGATACCATCCAGACCTGAAAGGGGTGGATTTCTATCCTCGAGACCATCAAGAAGAGGGGAAACGTCCTCATGCAGGGAGTAGAAACATCTAACTCTTCGAAGCTGAAACAGATTGCTTTCTCTACTTGATCATACCAGATATGATCTCAGCTCCGAGCCCTGAAAATAGAACAAAGAGACTGACCAGGTCACCAACAAAGAGCCAGACGCCACCCAACCAGTTTCAACAACCCGTTGACAACAAAGAACGACTTTCACTTTGTCTCAGCTAGTTCTCCTTGAAGAGTCTCTCTGACAAGAATAGATAAAATCTGCGGGATGCGATGCTAACTAGATCTGCTACGATAGCACGGGCACCGCCGCCGAAGTGCAATTTTTGCGGCAATCCACACAAAGACAAACAGTGTTCCAAGCTCCGCAAATATATTCTGCAGCTGAGATTCTGTTTGACATGCAAACATGCGGTGGCATTTTGTACATGCGGGAGAAATAATGTGGAAGAGTGATAAGCCTTCAAATGCTTGTCCTAGGAGTGCGGGGTCGGGGATGGGCTGGTAGAGGGTGGCACAAACGCCGATAAGCTGCACATGGCAGGGAGAGTAGCTATGGAGGCAAAGATAGCTTTCTCCAATGATATGATACACCTGGGTGTCTTGCCGCCAAGATCGACGGACGGTGACTAGTCACTAGAAGGTCAGAATCCAACTCAGGTAGGGGAAGCGACGTTGTATTCAAGTCAGTCAGGAGATTTCCGTTCTGCCACATTCTGCAGTCAATGTCTCTATGTTGTTGACTTCAAATGACTTTGAAAGTTTTGTCAAAGGTTCCCAACTTTGCCGGCTGATCTGAAAGCTACCATCTCACATTCAAGAATGTTTAAAGTCCTGACTCAAGAATCCCACAACAGTTCTGAAACTGTGTTGGAGCTGGAGGCTACAGCAAAGGGATGAATTGACTGATATGTCGCAAAAAAGGTGCCCGTCTGGAAATTAGTTCTACATTCTAGAACTATTTGGACTCTACAAGATGAGGGATTCTGGGTTATAAACAAACGCAAGTGCCCCCAAATGAGCTCTGCATTGCATTCAGCTCCACTTTCACGCACCTCCACTGCCACCACATCAACACTTTCAAATCTAATACAGAATGACTCTCGACAACTCTGATAGTACTTCTGATTTCTCATCCCTTAATCCACCAAATATCCTGATTCCCTGTTCGCAATGCGGCAACCTACACCCAGTTGGAGCCCCATGCGGAGAGTTTCCATTTTGCGTCTACTGTGGTTATCGTCACCTGGGAGATTGTCAGAGCAAAATCAATGCTGTCTGGTCTGAGAAGTGAATGGGGACCATCGTGACCGGTACAAAAGAAGTTGTGTATTTGGTACACAGGGGCGGCGGGCGTGCTTGGAAGCTTTTCACTCGCCTATTGCTTGATATCTAAAAGCCTGGACTGGGTCTACTGTAGTTATCGACAGCATGCTCTCAATTATTGTGTAAATTCAAAAAGAATAAGGAATTCGACGCCTTGCTTTCGCGATTGTCAAGCTGCCGGACTGCCAGACATGCTCAAGAGTTTTAATAGAATATTTGCGAGTAGATAATATATTCGGGGACAGGGATTTTTTCTCTGTCTTCATAGGCAGTTAAGTACGTATCATTCCCAATCTCAAATTCATAACTTCAACATCCGAGACTGCACCCCATGATTTTCCCGGACCTCGCGGGATCTGGTATCCGGTTGCTCCACAGTTCTGAAACCCGAATTTATATTCGCTTAAAAGTGAAGGCTGTGCCACCCCACCTTCTCAAGTCATGCATGTACTGCAGGCGTGCGGCGAGCATCAGAAATTCTCACCTTTCGGCCTATCATGATTTTTGAATCCCTGTTGATCATACTGTTGGCGTGACTAGGCCGGATCAACGTCATATTCAGCAACGCAGGGGTCCCTGTCAGTGCTTAATTAAACGATTTGCTTGACGACCCAACATGGGAGCCTCCTGACGCCTTCATCTTCTTGCCGTTGTCGAACAAAGCATGATGAGATGGACTCCACGGTCATTGTCGATCTGGACGCGAGCGGCCGTTCTAGCTCTTCTTCTTTTCTTGGTGTTTTCATTCTCCTCACCGAGCCGAACAGAACAATCGCGTAGCTCCAGCTCGAGCAAATCCCACAGAGCAGAGTCATGTCCACACCCCGCCATCGCTCAGAGAATTGTCATCGCAGTCAAGACTGGAGCAACAGAAGCAGCGGCCAAGATTCCGACTCAGGTGAAGACAGCTTTACGGTGCGCGGAACATGTATTCTTCTTCTCCGATCTCGAGCAGGATCTCGAAGGCGGGAAGTACCACCTGCACGATGCCTTGGACACGATCTCACCGTCAATCATGGATAACAATCGAGACTTTGACTTTTACAAAACCCAACGAGACCTGTGGAAAACACAGAAGAATATCACTAGTTTGCAAGGCGTCACCCATCCTACGGCTAAAAGTGATCTGGCCGCGTGGTCACTTGATAAATGGAAGAACATCCATATCTTGGAGAAAGTCTGGACTCTGAGGCCAAAAATGGATTGGTACATCTTCATCGATGCAGACACTTATCTGGTCTGGTCCAACCTACTCGTCTGGCTTGAGACACTCGATCCGACGAGTCGGCCCTTCTACGGTTCAGCGTCAACATGGAATGGTATCCGATACGCTCATGGAGGCTCAGGGTATATTATACCGAAGGCTCTGATGTACGAAATGGTAGTGAAGCAGGAAGGGATAGCTGCAATCTGGGACACCAAACTACACGAGCATTGCTGCGGTGATATCGCTTTGAGTGCGGCGTTGCAAGAATATGGTAGCGTTTTGGATGGTCGCTGGCCATTGATCAGTGGAGAGTCGCCCTGGAGTATGCCATTTGGTCCTGGTACCCCGGAGTATCGCTGCTGGCCCTCCATGACCATGCATCACTTGACGCATACTGGTATGGAGGAATTTGTGGAGTTTGAAGAGCAGCGCTCAAATAAATCAGTAAGTCAACATCATCAGGGTCTATGCCGGAATCCCTTTCCTCATGAGTCACAACTGTACAAATCAGCTAAGCAGTTCAGCTTTTATTAACACATAACGAAATACTCCATGACTTCCTGCTCGCAAAAATCCCTGATTCTCGCTCAGATTGGGATAACCTTGCCTCAGAAGCAGGTGATTTTGGGCGCACTGGCGGTGTATTTGCCGATGCTGCTTCATTTGAAGAATGTACAAAACTGTGCGACAAGGATACAAAATGTCTCCAGCACTCGTACCATGCGAAGAGATGTTCCATTGGGAGAAGTGTACGATTGGGTCGCGCGAGAGAGCCTGATGAGGATGGTGCTTGGCAAAGTGGATGGAATAGATCGAGGCTGATGGCATGGCTGAAGGAGCAGCCGCCCTGTGATCAAATTACTTTCGAAGGAGAAGATGACTAGGCACCGAGGGTCTTGTGAATTTAGATGCACGAGTGAATGATTGGCCCTTCGTGCTCTGAAATGGGACGGAAAGCAAGATTCGGGTTATTTCATACCAACAGCCTCAGGCAGACACTGAATATCTGAGAGCATGGAGATATTCTTCTCGCAGCCATGAACGAACGGACCCTGTCTGAAGGCCTTTGTCTGTCCAGCGCCAACCGCATATGGTCGCAATCGTTTCAGTCCCCATGCCCGGTACATCAGAATCCGAGATACAAGGCAAATGCAGTGAGAGCAGCACCCCCTCCTTCCCACACACCTGCCATCTTCCAGCTGCCACCCTGGTTCCAGAAAACAATGCTCGTCAACATCCTCATTGGTACCGTCAGCAGGAAGAAGAGTCTATTCTCCTGGGAGGCAGCAAGCATATAGTAGATGCCCATGGCGATCGCGGCGAGAGAATTCCCTTTGACAGTCAGCACGTTCATGTCGAAGTTGGCGAAAACCACGGCGAATTAGAAAATCCACACAAGAAAATCGGGGAAACAGGTCAAATTGTATATTTACCATTCGCTGCAGGTGTGCAAGATTCTGGAAGGCTGAGGGATGCCACCGCGTTGGATGGTGAGAGCAGATGCACGATTCCAACGATGAATGCCGTAACGCCGAAGAGATAAATTGTGAGGGCCGCGAGACTTGGCATGGCTGAAGTGAGTTGACAAATGGGAATAACGAAACCTGTTGTTAGATTATGATGCGATTCAGAGAAACTAATATGGATGTCGCAGCATTCAAAGGGCGTGGCGTGGCTTCCAAGACGCGATGAGTAAGTTTGTGCGACAATAAAGCGCTTGTGATTTGCTAACCTTGCTACTTCTACCGCCTCTTAACTACAGTAACGTAGCCGAAAGGACTCGGGTGTGCATTCTTCATCTAAAACTCCACACGAACTTTGTGCATCATTTTTTTCCCGGCAATTGCAGACCTGCGATATCACTGATCTACGACAGTCTCGGTTGCCGAAGTTCAAAATCATGTAAGTCCGCGGCAAGCTGGTTGAATCAAACTATTCGACCAACCTATTCGACCAACCCAAGACTAGAAGGATGTGCTTTCAGAATTCGCAGGGCAACCGAAGACGACGAGCATGACAAAGTATATTGACAGGGAATGTTGAAGACCCGACGAAAAGTACGGCTCCGAAGCGACCACATGATTCACAACATCTAGAGTTGAGCGGCGCCACAACCTTGACAGGAAAGCGGAATTTTCGGCACTAAACTTGCTTTCCATGACGTGAAGCTTGAGACCCAGATCTACTATTTTTAGCCATACTTTGACAAAGGCAAAGGTAGCTTCAGCACCCCACCATTATCTTCGCCGACTCCTTCGTCACGTATGAAGGCTCCACCCACCAATTCGCTGTGCTGTTGTACTTTTTGTTTGAATGCTTTGACAAGGAAAAAGAAATGAATCTAAAAAGACGATTTTGGAGTTTTATGTCACAAACAAAGATTGATTGTCTACAACAATGATCTACTAAAACATGCTTCAACTTTTTCAGTGCTACAAAGCCGGAGGAAGGCACAGAAAGTTCTTTGTTTTCCAGCAGCGACCCTTTGACTTCAACAGGCTATATAAAGAGTGGTCCCCTCTTCTATTCTCAGGCCAGATCAAATCCAATCCGCACAATCCTCTTTGCTTTTCGTTTTTCGATTCGTCCTCATACTTTCATTTATCTTTTAACTTGGCCGAATTGATTTAGTTCGATCGAGACATTCTTTGACAGAATTCTCAGCAGCGTACATATATCCGAAATCAACACAAACGATTTTCTTTACATCCAAAAGAATGGGCAAACGCGGAGGCAAAAAAGGTGGCAAAGGAAATGGTAATAGCAATGTCATTATTCAGAGCGGCGCTGGCGTTACATGCACCATCTGTGAGAAGAACGGTCATCTCGCGCAGAACTGTCGGCTCCGCGGTCAAATCACCAAGTACTGTACCAGCTGCAAAATGACCAATCATAACACAGTAGACTGTACTAAAGGAGTCAAGAATGGTCAGAAACAGATCACTTTCAACAGCAGCGACACGAGCACCGCAGTCAGCACAAAAAAGGTCACAAGACCATGCAGATTCTGCAAGGAAATGCACTTGGACAAAGACTGCCCCACTAAGAATGGCGGAAATGCGCAAGCTGGTCAACTGGTTGCCGTCAATCAACGCGACTCCGTATACCGAGACGTCTTCGGCACTCCCCAGTTCACCCCTCCTTGCCAATACTGCGACGGCCAACACCTCAGCGACAACTGCCCAAAACTCGTCCAGCAGCCAGTAGACCGATATCAGTACCAGCGGTATCCCGCACAGCCAGTACAGTATGTGCCTCCGGCAAAGAGTCTCTGGGATGCCTGCGATGAGATTGATGAGGAGTTCGTGGTTGGCGGCGACCCATGGTATCCAGCCACGAGAGCCGGGCCAGTGGGCCCAAATCAATTCCCTACTCACTACACTCAAGGGGTTTGTGCCGCGGTGTATCACCAACAGCACCAGAATGTAGATAGGGATGGGGATGTCTATATGAATACGATGGACTGGGTATGGGAGGATGACAAGCTGCCTCGCTGGTAAGTAAGGATTGTGGGCTGGTCCCAAACCTAGATTTGAGCTTGAAGCTGTTAAATATGATTGGATGTTCAAATTCGATATACACTTTTGTTTATTGAAGTGATTTGTATACATGTGACAATATGACCTAATGAACAGATACAAGTGAAGGGTCATCTTATGATTGTTTTTGTTTGGAATCGAAAGTGGGGTCAATCAAGCGAGGCCGGGTGTCTTCCACCAACATCACTTGGACGTCAGGTCGTCCCGTAAAAATTATTCTTAGTTCATTTCCATATTGAGTAGATCCGAGCTGATATATAGACCCATTTGAGCATGTCAGAGAAGCCAAATTTGGGACTTTAGATCTACAAAGGAGTAGAAACAATTTGCCAGCGGAACTTCGTGTTCATACCATATAAGAGATATAACATAATAGAGTCTTCATTGTTCAACAATCAAGGCGAGGATATCAGCATTCATACGAGACACTCAAAGAACAGTTGTAAGCCTAGTACATCATAATTAGCATGTGCGCTGACCGTTGTCAATTCCCTCTCAGCATCGAACTTGTCCAGGACCCCAAACATTCACTTTTCCCGAAGCATGAGGATATGGAAGATATGGAAGGAAAGAGCTACTTCAACTGCATCTCGCCTATGTATATGGCGTCTCTTTTAGTTTTCTTCCATAGAAACACTTTCCTCAACAACATCTTACTTGAAGGTTGGCAGGACCGCAACTCCCACCCCTCCCTAAACCTTCTTCAAGGTCGGGGGCCTTCTCAAAACACATTGTCAGCTATCAACACCCTTCGTTGACTTGGCTTCCCTTTCAAATCTTAACTTCATACTTCTTCATCTTTGAGTCTCCTTCCGCTATTCTCACATTCTAGATTCTCTACCTCAATTAAGGGCCAGACACTGTCCAATCACCACACCAATCCACGTTACTGGGAGCGAGTTATTCTCAAAACAAGCATCTATGACCATAACCAGGCTTCTATGAGCCACTAAGATCTTGGATCACACAATCAGTTTCAAAACTCAGGTATGCTTTTCGTCCATTCATTTCACATCGAAATATGATTCTAAACGTCTTCTTGAATGGCCCTTGCTTTTGACCGCTGGTTGTAAACTGGAGATGCTGACCTTTCTTCGAAGAATTCTTCAGCAAATATCATCTTTGCATCAGGTCACATACTTTGCAGAGAAGACGATCCTAGAAACCAGAAGCAAGGGTCATCGGCAGTCCATGATGGCGCTCGATACCCACATGACTGATGGTGTCGAATATATGGGTTCGTTAGTTGCTATTGAATATCGTGGAGAAATCCTGACATTTGGTAGAAAATATGGAAGTCGACAACTTGGAGAGACCCCAATCATTCTTATCTCACGATGCGATCATGCTGGGCAATGCTCTCGTAGAGGTCGAGCGAAGTAAGCTCAACAGCTATTCCGAAAAAGAGGCCATCGAGGACTTGTCCAAAGCCCCTGTAATCAAGGGTTCGGCTAAGTCTGGGGATGTTGACGATGATTCTGACCTGGGATATTCTGACGGTAAACAGCTCGCCTATTCCCTATCATTTGTTGAGGTACTGATGAGGTCTAGACGAGATGGAAGCCAATGAAGATCCAGCTAGATTCTATGAGAATGAGGAAACCAATACACAACTTTACCTAATTCCTCCTGTTATCTTGACCAAGAAGTCCTCTTACATCAGAGTGGTGAATGGTGTCGATCCATATGATGTCGACAGCCGTGACCTTCATGACCTCCGAATGAAGTTCGAGAACTTCAACGGACGTCGCTTCATGAATGTGCGCTACTACGATGTTCTTGCTCTCATCAGCGAGAACGTTAATTACCTTCCTGAGTCGAAGAAGCAGGCCTTTATTGATTGGTTGAAGACACTGGAGCAGAAGTGGCGGGATGCGAACAAGCCACGAGAAGCCAAGAAGCACCGCAAACCTCATCCTCGGTTCCCGGAAGATTACCTGAAGCTATTTTATTCGCTTCAACCAGTTGAACGAAAAAATCCTCTCATGCGGATACTAGACCAAGGAGATAAGTCGAGAGCAGCGGAGCCCTCGAAACCCTCGAAGCCCAGCCAGCGCTTCACGCATACCAACCCCCGCGCAGCGGTCAACGCGTCAGGAGAGTTCCTGAAGACCCCTGGAAGACTCACACCTCCTCCAACACCGAAGAAACCATTCATCCCACGCCCCGACGACGGCAAGAAGGAGGTCCTATCCAAAGAAGAAGAGCAAGAGCATCCTTGGATGCCCACCCCAGAATTGCTCACTAGGACAGAGAACAGGAGAGGCTTGTTGTTGCGAGCATGGGACGAAATGAGCGAGTGCAAAATCAACGACAACACAGTTGGTTTCCTCTCTGGCGCTTCGTGGTTCCCACTCGGCTCTGCCGCGGACCGTTATGAAGCTCTCAAATGCCATGCAAACTGGGGCAGCCGGGTCAAGACGCCGTTCATCTCCACTACTACGAGCATCGGCGAGATTGAACACGTTCGTATTCCCGCATTCACCAAGCGCCAAGGGGAGAAAGGTATCAAGTACAACAGCAAGCTTACAATCATCAACGCCCATGCCAGATTGGCGAAAGGTCTGCCAGTCTTGAGCATGAACGCTGAGCTTGACTATTATAACGTTCATACCCCATACGGCGATCGACGCAACTACAAGAACTCTTTTTACACTCACGAGTACCTCCTCCCATTCAGAGTAAGCATTGGCGAGATCGTTGCGACCTGGTGCTGGCAGGATATCGAGAAGACAGTCCGAAAGTCGAGAACAACCGTTGAGAAGTGGTTCAATACAGTTGCAGTCCCGCTCTATGAAGAGCACGAGGCTGCCAGAAAGGAAGGCCGACCGATGAAGTTCAAGGGTGGATGTGCTTGCTGCGGTCATTGAGACGAGGCAGGTACGGCTGGTAGGCTTGCGGGTTGAAGTAAGGTAACAATGATACGACATCTGGCGTTCCTGCGCCTCTTTGAGGAATGACTTGCAAGTATTCTTCGAGCGGAGGGAGATTATTCCTGCACTCAATATCGCGATACATTAGTGGAAAATATTTTTATGAGCCGCAAACATATTTAGTAGCACAGAGTAGTTGGATGGCCAGTCGTGCAACTCGCACCTGGTTTGGAACCAGCGAAATGGCTACACCCATCATCGACATAGTTTAAGACAGAATGAATCAGGGCTTCTCCCGTGACTCTTTCTAGCACAACTCAATATAAGACTCCGATGATCTAGGTGTTTCAATCATAAACAGGGTCATGTTCGGATGTGCCTGGTAGGTCAATCCGGATTCCTGCCTTCATACTTCTTTGTGTAGTCCAAGACTTCTCGTCCAAACAAAGACCCAAACAATGACTCTGATCGTGCATGTAAGATCTTAGACATCGGGGTTTCTTTCAACCCATAACGCATCAATTAAATAGACTTTGTCAGAAAGATCTGGAGGCCTTCAAAGTGGATCTTTGGAGTCTTTGTTCCGAGCCGATTCCCGAGCTCACGACAAATCGAGCCGAGAGAGGTACTCATTGTGAGATCGCGACTTTGTTCACAGCCGCGTCGACTGTGTCAGAGGTGGTGTACAGAAAAGGGAAGGTCTTCGCACTGGAAATATCTGGCTGTCAACTTACCCCTTTTTTGCTTACTGCTTACCTATTTGCACTTGCGTGCGCCGCAAGCACCGAACAATCCTGCAGTAGCCCGTAAGAGCGGTGATTGGCTCCCCCTGAATCCCCAGCCGCCAGCGATACCCCTGGCCTGTCAGCCTCGAGTTGGTGGAAATCCCCAAAGTCTATTTCTCGTCTGTCGAAGTTGGACTGTCGCTCTCCACACTCCACCTCTCCGCCTCGTCGCCTCGCCCTCTTCATCCTCAAGAGGGCCGTCAATACCGGCAAGCTGGCGAAATTCAACATCATGAAGTGGTTCAAAAAGAAGAACAAGAAGGCGCGCTCGCAGGAGGATCTAAAAGCTACTCGGAGCTACCCGCAATATGCGACCCCGCCTGTGTCAAGAGAGACATTGGCAAGACTCCCTGTCCCCATACTCGAGCGCATTTTCGCATTTGTCTGCCCGCACGCGAAGGACGAGACGTATGAGAGCTGCGAGGATTCTGCCGCAGAGGATACGTGCATGCTATGTGATTTGCGCGATCTGTCACATTGCGCGCAAGTCTCAAGGAAGTGGAGAGCTGCCGCTGTCAACGTTCTGTAGGGCATTCCTCCGGCTTCATTGGATCCACACTGACAAGGCGTTCGCAGATACCACAGCATACGCATCGATGCCGTTCACTACTGCGAACTCGAAGATATTTTGGCCGAGAAGCGGAAGCGTCGTTCCTTCATGCGACACAATGCCGAACCTGAAGATACCGCGGCAGCGAGGCTGAAGTTCCTTGCCAGAACACTTCATGACAACAAAGGTGGATTTGCGCTGAACGTACAATACCTGAAGACACCGTATATGACAAGAGAGACCTGCAAGCCTGATCTTGCGAGGACGGTGGCCTGCTGTCCAAATTTACGATATGTCGATCTTCCTGAAGGTGTTTTCCAGGACGACCCCTCTTGCAATACGCTGAAGCAAGAAGTACAAGGGAGATGTCCAGAATTGAGGAAGATGACATATGTTCGGGGCTCTGAGAGGGGGCTGGAAATGTTGGCCAGTGGACACCAATGGCATAATCTGGAGGTTCTCGAGCTGGGGAAGTTGAACGTGGACCCAACCATTTTACGACACGCATTGGGATCACTGCCGAATCTGCATGCTCTGAAAGTTACGGATATGATTTCTTTCCATGACCAGCTCTTTCAGCACAGCGACTATCTCCCTCCCTTTCCCGCCCTCGCCGAGATTATTTTCGAAAACATACCCAGTGTCACCGCAGAAGGTCTAGTGGCATACCTCTCGCGCTCCGATACACAGAATACTCTAAAGACTTTGTCTCTAACAGCTACGGGCATACATCCTCCCAATCTACATCGGATTCTCGATGTCGCCCCAAGACTAGAGCATCTATCCATTACCGAATCAGTGATTGCTTCATTTCCAGCTGGAGATACTCCAACGCTGCAGTCAAGGTCTCTTAAGACGTTTCACTACGAAATTACTTCTGCAGATTCTGCCAATGTTTACGCCAATACGACTGCAAGCCACTACGCCTATCTCACCAGATCCCTAATGGCCGGAGGACTTCCTTCTCTGAAGGAGCTCTATGTTCGAGGTAAGCCTTGCATTTTTGGTACTCAAAACAGGAGCCTTCAGCTAACGGACCTAGACCCCGACTTCCCGGAAACCCTCCTTGACCTCGCACCCCCTCTGCCTGGCTTCGCTACTGATCCTGATAACTTCGCTCCACCCATTCCTTCCAACCCTTTCGCTCCTCACACTACAAACCAAAACAGACTCAGTTCCAATAATCCATTCGCCAAAATGCAGACCGGGTAAGCATTCGCCGAAGACTTGAGTGCGATATAGCTGACAATTACAGGCCGGGTTTGAGACAAGAACTACAGGTCTTCAGCAAAGGACTAGATGAGATGGAATGGAACTTCTCTAAAGTCCAACCTCCAGCTCGTGGAAGACGAGGGAGCGCGACAGCTCCAAGGCCAGTCAGCTCCTACGGCCTCAGTGACAGCATGGGCAAGGGCTGGCAGTCAGCGAGTGGTGGTGCTCGAAAGAGTGTCATTGTCGGTAATGGTTTCGGTGGCTTCCTCGCTGTGCCTTCAGATGGTGGTAGACCCAGCAGTTCCGGAGGTGAAAAGCGACGAGGAAGCCAGTATGATATGTGGCGCTGACCACACAGTGGCCTTCATCTTAAATTCGTGGATGGGGCGGTCATTTGATGCTTTACGATTTTGTACGAGTAGGAAAATGGGTACTCTCAGGCTGGCTCAGACCTGAATTAACTTCATGTAGGTATACCCCTAGCGTTCACGAATATACAACGATATTTTCTCCAAGCCTATGGGCACACTGTTTTTCTTTGAACGAGGAAGTATCCGGTATGCCGAATCTCAATCGACTCAATTGTTTTCGTAGTCTCTCAGTGTTTGCTTGAGAAAAGAGAAGTACTTAATCATACCATCAATCCCATCATCCCAAGATCATTCCCCAAGGACAGCACCCACATCGCGATACTCTCAGTCTTTTGAGCATTTCATTTGCTTCTTTTCTTCATCGAAGTTCCTCCTGCAAGTCTCATGCACCTTTACTTAAGTAATGCCCCGAGAGGGTACGGCCCGTGCACAGAACTCGCGATATGCAACAATTGTTTTTTATTCTGCCTTCTCTGCCGCATGCATCGGATCGTATCTTCCCTCATCCGCATGTCCGCATCGGCGTACCACTTGGCGCCACGCCAGCCCAGCTGTCGCCGGGGAATAAACAGTATCGTGATTGATCTGCAAGCCCGGTCGCTACTACAGGGTATCTGGACGTAGTGATTTTGTATTTATGTATTTGAATGTTTCGCTGTTAGGGAATAGGATATTGCGCGCGAAAAGAAGCATTTTAAATTGCATGGGGCTTTTCTGCTGCTGATAGGGGTGCATCTTCTTGAGCTGCATCTCCAAGGGTCAGTCGCCTGGGGAGGTCCCATTTGGCAAGATCTTCATTCGATATACCACGTGACTTACCTGCATTCTTGTTTCCTCGAGAGAAGCAGCGCCACCGGTGGATGCGATTGAAACGTTTTGTTGCAAGTCGTAATTGCATGTGAAGGGTCTTTCCTTAATGAAAAATTCAACCCTATGATGCAGCTATCTTCCAAAGATCTCGAATAGATGATCTAGTTGTATGATATTCGTGGTTACCGAGTGTTCCTTCTGTCTCGCCTATTGGGTACTTTGTGGTGTTTGTGTCCCTTGGTGTGTCTTCTTAACTTTTATGGCTAAAATTCTATATGAAACTCTGATGCTCAGACAGCATATTGAAGGCAGTTGAATAATATGACTGTTTGTTCTAGCTCTATCATACCCTCACCGTAAGCTTCATCTACCTACAGATCATGCCCAGTTCCCTCTCCTCAACACTTAATGTTTCACCTCCGGTGCAGCAGTGACATTCTCTCTCTCCATAATACCACCCTTTTCCTCATCTCCCCTCGCAGTCGGGTTGTCTGCTAGCATACCCGCCTGCACCTTCGACACATTCCTAACCATGCCTACCTCTGCCACCGCAAACTTATCCGCAACGTCCCTATACGCTGGCACGAAGTTCACACAGACCGCGTAACTAAATGCAGCAACAAAGAAAGCAAGCGGTACACTCATCGCAATAGCCGTCGAATCATTCAAGTCAGCCGCTGCACCCAGCAAAGGAGGAACCACCGCTCCTCCACTCACGCCTCCGACAATCACACCGGAGCCGCGCTTTGTGTATTTGCCCAGCCCGCGCATACCTAGCGCGACGATCGTGGGGAAACATATACTCTCAAAGAAAAGCGTAACGTAGAGCATCGACATGCCCGTATTCTGACGCTGGGTAATGGATGGTGCGATGAACACTATGCACATGCCCAGGAAAATCAGAAAGACCCAACGAGGTCTTATGAACTTCATCAAACCGACTCCGACAAATCGTCCAAGTGCGAATGCCCCTTGAGCACCGGCGAGGAACTTCGCTGCCAGGGAGGGATCGGTGTTACTGCGTGTCTCGTCGACATAATTAATGAAGTAGCTGGCTATGGCAACTTGTGCGCCAGTGTAGCAGAACTGTGCGAAGGCGGCATGGAAGAGACGGTACTGTTTGCGGAAGGGTTTGATGTCTTCGTTGGCGTGGGTTTCTTCGGCTTGGAAGGCCACTAACGCAATGGTGAGTCAGTAATTGTCTAAGAAGACTTCTCGAACACGTGTCTCTGGAAGCTTCCAACTCCCGAGACACTGAAGACGAAAGAAAATGGGATTCCCCAGTACGTACTGTCTGCGTCTGTGATTTCGGGTATTGGAGAGCTGATGGTGTACTTCGTCAGATTATGCTGGGATTTGGCCGGTAGAGTCGAGGAGAGGAGGAGTCGGGACTTACAAGTAGAAGATCACGGCTAAGAGGAACACGAAACATGCGATAGCCAGGTAGACCCACTGCACTGTCTTCAGCGACTTTGTGTCATCGCCAGTCTATTTGAAGAAGACGTAGGAGCCAAGGACTGGCGCGACGACCGTCCCGATTCCGTTGAAGGCTTGGGAGATATTTATTCTCATCTCTGCATAGCGAGGAGGTCCACAGACTTGGCGATCACTTGTCAGCCGAATATCGTATACCTCGAGGTGGAACACGTACCGGTGATATAAGGATTAGCAGCGGTTTCCAGTGAACCTAATCCGTTACCAATTATGAAAATAGCAGCGCAGAATCCTCCGAATGACCGATGGAGAAGACATGGCCATGCGACTAGTGCACCGATCCCGTACAGGCAGAGGCCCCAGATGAAGACAGGCTTGTAGCCGTAGTGTCGAAGGATCCAATTTGCGTGTCCGAGAGATGCGAGGGGATATGCTCTGACTTTCTTATCAGTGCTTGCTTTGAGATCCAACGGAAAGGGATTCTACAAACCCAAAGTAGGCGGCCTGTAAGCCCGAAGACCTAGCTCTTGTGATACCCAATGTGTTTTGAAAATGCTTATTCAAAGTGTCAAGGAGTCCGTACGAGAAGCCCTATCATTTTCGATCAGCCGCTTGCCTTTCACTACTCTCGGTGAGGGGGGTGGAGTTGCGGACCCAAAGGAAGAACAGAATCGTGACCAGGCAGATCGGATAGATCGACTGCCGTAAAGTCAACTCTGCAGCATTGGTCTTTTGATCATCCCGGGTTTTCAGCGAATGCTTCTTAAATATTGCCATGTTTGCAAAATCAAGATGTCTCTCGCTTGTGAAGTCAACAATGCCGTCCAAACCTTTCTGATGTCTCCAAATCAGAGGCAAGATAAGACAAAGTTCATCGGCAGTGACATTGGGTCATCAGGCCTATTTAATGTAACACTACGCCATGGCGCAGAAAATAGTATTCATGATCGACACAAGTCACCTACTTCGTTACATCGATCGACAGCGGGGTAAGTCTCCTCCCCGTGGGATGGAGGCTTGGCATCGGTATTGCAGATATCTATTGGTGGATGCGAAGGCCATGTTGCGTTTTGCGTTTCTGTCTCGGCGTAATTATTCTTCGAGAACAGGTCTGATGTTTTTCTAGACGTTCGGTAGATCGAAAAGCGAGGGCGTCGTGGACACGTGAAGAGGATGGACGGATGTGGTGTGGACGTTAGGGGCTGAAGCGAAGTGGCAGTGCGGGTTCAGAAGGCGCCAGGACAGTACCAAGGAAACCTTGATCATTCAAAGGCTTTGACATGAAAAATAATAGCCTCACCTTGTCAGATGCCCCAATTTTGCCACTTCGAATTTGTCTGTCCTCACTTCAAGACTCTTGATACATAACACCAGCAGCTCGCACCCGGTCAAAGCGATGAGGGTCTCGGACTCTCAAATCACTTGCGCACATCTTCTTAAGAAAGATTCCGCGAGAAGTCACTCTGTCGAAAACTTGAGAGGTGACGGACAAGTCCGCTGGTAGATTCTTCCTATTGAAACAAAGCTTAAGAAGTATATGGTCCGATCTGTCAATCAATCTTAGGAGTGTGTCTGGTCTTGAACCAAAAGAGTGCATGAGCTGAACGAGGCCAGTGCTCCATGTGTCGAGGAGAAACATAGACAGTATGCACTCTACTGTTGGGAGCCTAAGCGTATGACTTTACTCGTGATGCCACAGTCATACCATCAAACCATGATTTGTAAATTTCTCGACCGAGGAAATTGTGAGACTGGCGGACGGTCTGAGGCATTCACATCGAGCCCGCAAGACCCTCTGATATTCCAAAGAACATGGCGTGTAGATGGTTACGGAGATAATCCCCTGCCTTACACTGTACGGAGAACTTGGTTGATCATAGAGCTGTACGTGAATAGAGTCTCCATGATTGCTTCACATTATGAAGAATCTATTCTCTTTTGTCAGAATTGTGCATAGATATCTCGATTCCATTTTCTGCCATCGTCTATCTGCTGCGCTAATATGCCAGTCCAAGTCAGAGCATCGATCGGCGTAGTCTCTTTTAATTCAGCAGGTGAGGGAAAGTGTTCTCACTGATCAAGCCCTTGCAGAGAGAAGGATAGCCTGCGAACGTATCGTGGGGTTGTCGATCACATCTTCCGGCGATATTTGGAAGCCTTGTTTGCCTAGATCCCAAGATATCTGAGCCGCAGCAAGCAAGTCACCGCGCAGAGTGAAGAAAGGTGTGCTATCAGTCGTTCCAGCAGGAAGATGGTCCCCATCGCCATCGAAGATGGATGACCAAGTCGCTTGTACTACGGCTAGAATTTCTAGACTAGGTTCGGCATCTAATGGGGGAGAGACCTGCTCAGAGAGGGCCAGAGGTAACCGGGCTTGAACATTTGCCAGTGGACTCTCCAAGGTATCATCTGGGCTATCAGATAGCTTTGCGATATTTTCACAGAGCGACTCGAGCATTTCTCGAGCAAGCCCGTCCGGAAGGTTACTGCTGGAATAGGTGAAGTCGATGTAGAAGTTTTCTCCCGCAGGGCCAGTCCAAATCCAGATATCTGATACGTCATGGTCAGGTGTGAAGTTTCCCAACCTCATTTCGACGTCGCCCCACATATCTAGAGCGTTCATGCCGACGTTGAAGTTTGTGTGTTGCAAGATTGAGCTGAACCTAGTCCACTTTGGCCACCTGGTACATTTCTCAATGATTCGGTAAAATCCAAGTGACTCGTATGGCAAGGAATCCAGATGCTGAGCTTGAACTTGATGGAGGAGTTCAGAGTATGTTGCGGCCGAGTCTAGCTTCACGCGAGCTGGAATGAGGTTCATGCAAGGCCCGACAACCTCGTCAATTCCTGGAATTGGAGCACTTCGTCCTGTTGTGATTTGTCCAAAGATGACATCTGAAGTTGCTGAGAACTTGGCAAGAACCAATGCCCAAGCTGATTTGACCATGGAGGCGAAAGTAATGCCTGTATTCTTACTGTCGGGTGCTACCACCGTTCGTTTCAAAGACCTGTTGATTGAATTGCGGTAAGATGGCTTATGATGGTCGATAACGCGGGTCATCGTAGAGCCCTCAAGAAGAGTCTGCCAAAATGACTCCGCTTCTGATATTTTCATGGTCCTCAATGAGCCAGAAATAAACTGGTGGTAGGGCGAACTACTTGAAAGTTCCTCTCCCGCATAGGCTGCCTTCAGATCTCTGACGATGATTGGTAAGGAGATACCGTCGTATAGAGAGTGAGACACACGCATCAACAATCGGTACTCCTCGTTTCCGTGATCGATCAGCGAGAATCGAATTATTGGCTCTCCGAAGCGGACCGATCGTTCCATGTCACGGTCGAGAACGGACATCTGAGCTTCATGCCTATGATACTCAAAAGTTGGCTCCACATTTTCCAGTACTACCTGGAACAATCTTTGTTTTCGAGGGACGAAGACGGTACGGAGGACTGGATGGCGCTCTATAATTTTGCGGCAAGCATTCTGCAGTATTGCCAGATCCAGCGATCCTTTAAAGTTGAAGACGAAATAGTTGTTGTAACCTCGAGTCTTCAATTGACCACAACCCTGAGTCCACTTTTGATAGTCAGTTGCCTCAAGAACATCCTCAATCTCTCCTATACCCTGGGATAATTGAGGAAGTAGGACGTCTTCCATAAGAATGTGCATATCTATATCGGTAATCGTCGAAAATCGATCGTAATTTTGAAGTTCTCCGGGCTCTTTTGTAATAACTTCTGCAGACTTGGCCATATTGACGAGCCTTGGGTAAGTGAAAATGGATCGAATGGTCAACTGCAAGCCATTTTCTCTTGCAGAAGCAGAGAGTCGCATTGCGGCTACTGAATCTCCGCCAAGTCGAAGGAAATTCGAATCTGTGCCTATCGAGTCTGGGGTGAGGTTCAAAACCTTTGACCATAGCAATTGGAGCCGTCTTTCCATGTCGGTTGAGGGGAGTTTGACAGCGCTGTGACCGCTCAGTAGGTACTGAAAGAATTCATCCGGATTTAGGCTTTGTCCGAAAGCCTTGAGAGCTTTCCGGTCCACCTTGCCTCCTGCAGTCAGAGGAAGTTGGACAACAGGGATGAATGCAGCAGGTACCATGTGACCTGGAAGGATTTGCTCCAAGTCAGACCTTATTTTGCTGAGATTCTCAGAAACCATCGAATCCATTGTGATAGCTATACCAGTTGAGTCTTTGGGCACATCCGAGGTGTTCTTGATGTGAATGAATGCTGTCAAGGTGGCATCTCTTCCACTTTCGGAAAATCGAAGGATGTCGACGACAGGAAACCAGTCACGCGGGCTGCACCTCATAAGATTCTGCTCGATTTCCCCAAGCTCTATTCGTTGGCCATGTATTTTTGCTTGGGTGTCCCTGCGGCCAACGAAGAAGATCTCTCCATGCGGCCCATATTTGACCAGGTCTCCAGTTCGATAAAACCGTCTCTCTGTGCCAAAGCCATCAACAGACCATTTGGGATTCACTATGAATGCAACTGCGGTCTTTTCTGGATCGTTAAGATATTCACGGGCAAGTGTAGGTCCTTCAATGAGCAACTCCCCAACACATCCAGTAGGAGCAAGCCTGTCGGGATCGGCGGCATCTGTGATCCAAAGCGTCGCGCCAATCGGATAACCAAGACTTGCAGGGTTGGAATCCAGGGTCAAATTCGGGGCTCGACAGCACCACTGCGAAGAAGCTCAAGGTTAGCATGTCAATCTTCTGGGAGAGGGTTGAATGAATCAGGCAACCTACGATAGCGCACTCGGCAGGGCCTTCTCAATTGTTAGCACGGTGTTCAAACTATCTATAGCATGACCTCATCAACGGCCAAGGCAGGGCGACATACCATAAGAATTGATCAAGTTCAGATGCTCTGACCACGTTTGGATGTTTTGATTTGTACAATGCTCTCCTCCGAGGACAAGATACTTTAAATGAGGGACTTCGCTGGGTGTCAAGAAACCAGCAACAGTTGGTGTCAGGAAAGCCCAGTTGACCTTCAGAGAATTGACGGTAGCCGCTAGATTTCCCAGTCGCTGCTCCTCGGAAGGCACACATACGCACCCACCTTGCATCAGTGTTGTCAAAATCTCGCCCATACTCACATCATATGTATATGCAGCAAATTGTAGGACTCGTGAGCCGGAGTTGATGTGAAGAGCTTTCGAGTGTTCTTCGGCGCTGCTGACAAATGAACCATGTTCCATGACGATGCCCTTGGGAACGCCTGTGGAACCCGAAGCTATGAAATGTCAGGACGATCTTGATGTTCAATATTGATTAACTCACTGAAAACGACAAAGGCAGCGTCGGTCGATTTCCCAGGACAACGTTCTATGCTTGAGCGAGAATCGAGGCTGTCAATCATGGATTGGTCAATGCCGAGCACCGTCAATCCCAAGGATTCAAAATTGTCCCGATATTGGATACCTGTCAGAACAACCCTTGCGGAAACTTCCCGGATGATGAGATCTCTTCTGCTCTTTGGGTATTTTGGGTCTAAGGATAAGTATGCGCCTCCAGCCTTCAGCACTGCTAGAATGGCCACAATCGTCCAAGCAGATTTGTCGAAGCAAAGCGGCACATACACGTTTGGCCCAATGCCTCTTTCTCTCAAGTATTGAGCAAGTCTACTCGATACATCGTTAAGCTTCTCATAAGAGAAACTGACGTCCCAAGAATCAACAGCGGGAGACTGAGATCTCTGGATAGCTTGACGTTCAATAACATGGTGAACACAATCTTCGATGAGAGGGAATCGAGTCTCTTTGTTCCAACTCAGGACTTCTATTTTGTCTTGTCTGCTGACAACCTCAACCTCTTTCACCATCTGTCCAGGAGGGGAATTGTTGAGCTGGTGCAGAACATGCTCAAATTGGTCAATCATCCGCTGCATTTGACGAGTAGGGGTGATATTTTCCCGGTACTGAGCAGTGATCCTGACCTTGGTTTTGTACAGCCGACACTCAACGATTAACGCGTATGTCATCGTCACCATTTCTCCTTTGGCAAAAAGTACATTTTCCTTCCAGATATCACTGCGCATATCCTCGGAGCCTTCTGGTTGGACCACCAATAGGTTTTGGAAGTTGCAAACTGTTTCAGCCTCTGGCCCGAAGGACTTGATTGTCTGAAGCCCTGTATGCTCGAATGGAATCATGTCGGTTGCTTGACTTTGCGTCCTCCTCAAGAAATTTTCAATAGTCTCGGAGCCATCTACTGAAATACACACCGGAATTGTCGCTATCAATGGGCCTGTCATCCGTTCGATATTTGGAAGCGAAGCGTTGCGTCCGGTGGATATCGCTCCAAAGAAGACGTCTTCAGTATCTGCATATCTCGCAACAACTAAAGACCAAGCTGCCCTGATCACAGTTGACAGGGTTATGTCAGAAGCTGGAGGCCGCTGAATATCTGTGTACTGGAATATTTGAGTCTCCGAGGGCGCTTGCGCAGCAGGACGTGGCTCTGGAAAGCTCGAGAGTGTTTTGCCGGAGAATTGGGATATCCAAAATGACTTTGCGGCGTCAACATCAGCACTCATCAGATGTTTAATAAAGTTGGCATAAGGTGGAGCTGCAGGCCTGACCAGACCAGTCCCATAAAGGCGATTGAAGTCCTCCATAATCAACATCAATGACCATCCGTCGTAAAGTGAGTGGTGCGTGGTCAACACAAAATGTCGGTCGCTTCCTGATGTGACGATTGCGTAGCGGACCAGCGGACTTCCCTGGTCCATCTGACTCTTTTTGTCCTGGGTGAGATATGTATCCAGGTCGGAACCATGACGCCAATCAATTTGTTCATCAACAATGAACTGGATTGAATTCAATCCGGTATGAGCAATACGTGTTCGAAGGATAGAATTTCTCTCGGCAGTCTTTTGCCACGTTGATTTGAAGTGCGCGATGTCAACATCTGACCTAAGGCTCAAAGTAATCTGGCTCATGTACGACCCTGGTTGCTTAATTGAGAGCAGGAAGAGACCTTCTTGCAATGCAGATGTGGGAAATGCATCCTCGATTTTCCCATGTGGTATTTGATACCTGTCGTAAAGTTTTCCGAGGACTGTATCCACGTCTTCAACTTCCGCGAGCAGGGAGAATCGTTCGATTTTATGTTCAACCACATCGCTAGTTTTGACTGCAGCAGATGCCATGTCCTCCAGACGGGGATGTTGGAAAATCTTAGCCACAGTGAGAGAAACACCGTTTTCACGAGCAAGAGTCGTCAAATTCATGGCGGCAATGGAATCTCCACCCAGTCTGAAGAAGCTGTCGTCCAGACCAATATTGGATTGATCTCCTGTATGTAGAATCTGGCTCCATACTTCCGCTAATATCTTTTCAGTATGGGTTCTTGGAGCTCTCTTCTGTCCCTCGGTCAGGGAGTATTGTTCGATTTCCTGCTCCGTAAATCTCGTAGACAACTGGCGCAGTTCCCGTCTGTTCGTTTTTCCCGAAGGCAGGAGAGGGATACTGGCTACTGGCACGTACAATGTAGGAATCATGTACGCAGGTAATTTCTCGGCTAGTACTACTTCGGCCGCGAGAATGGATTGTTTTATGTCCGCTGGCAGCGGAAGCATAAGTATTGCGGAACTCGACACGGACGGTCGAGTATCCTTGTGAAGGGAAAAGAATGCAGCGAGATGTCGAGTTTCGCGATGGGGGAGGATGACCTGCTCAACAGTAATATGCCGGATGCCACCAAGGTTGGACTTTAGATGATATTCGATGTCTCCCAGCTCCATTCTTTGTCCCCGAATTTTGACCTGTGAGTCTTTTCGGCCGACAAATCGAATAGTTCCGTCCGTCACTCCTGACGTATCGTAACGCACTAAATCGCCCGTCTTGTACATTCTGCCTGTGACCATTGAGATACCCTTCGTTCTATCACCATTCGAGTCATACTTATGCTTAGCATGGCCATTGGTGGTTTTGGATGTGCTTGACCCATAGATTTGCTTTCTCAGTCCTGAATTGTTGACGAACGCCGCATTTGTCTTCTCTTGGTCATCGAGGTAGCCCCGCGCAAGAGTCGGTCCTTCGATCAACAATTCTCCCACAGCTCCAAGAGGGGCGAGCTTGCTATGGTTTTCAGGGTCAACAATCCAACAAGCACCACCAATGGCACTTCCTATCATATCTGGGGTGGTGAAGTCTCTACGAATGTTCTCGTTTATAACAGAGAAAATACATGTTTCGCTCGGACCTACAAAGTGTCGATCAGTATGTGTTGTCCACTTGAGGAGCCAATGAAGAGCCGGAACCCAAACCCTCAAGACAGAGACAAGACACAGGAGAACAAAAGCACGGATCTCCAAGTCAGAAGTACTAACCATATCCATTCACGAGGTATACTCGATCGACCCAAGTATCGATGTTGTCAGAACCTAACGCCTCCCCACCTAATACCAAAGTCTTCAAGTCCGGAACCTGGTCAGGGCTTATGGTACGAATGAAGGAGGGGGTGAAAAAGGCCCAGTTTACCCGAAGCTCTCTCATCGTCTTCGCAATATCTTCCAATCTTTCAGACTCGGGGGCTATACAGACACATCCACCATTGAACAATGTCGTCAGAATCTCCAAGATGCAAGCCTCGAACGCATATGATGAGAAGTGAATGACCCGGGATTTGGAATTGAGATTCACACGCTTACCATGAGCCACAGCAGCTGTCGAAAAGCCTGTATGGGTCATGCTGACGCCCTTAGGCTTCCCGGTGGAGCCAGATGTGAAGATAACATAGCAAGTGTTATGTGGAGCGACGCTACTACACGGCCGACCATCGAACTCTCTGCACATGTCGATTGTTTTGCGACTGACACAGAAAGCCCGTTCTGTAAGCGATCTGCTCAAACCCTCGTGCTGTGGGGAGCAGAGAATTACAGATGATTTTGCTGCATCGACGATTTCTTGAAGGCGTGAAGCAGGATGGGTGGGATCCATTGGTACATACCCACCTCCAGCCTTGAGAACTGCTACCATGGCAACCACAGCCCAGGAGGATTTTGCGAAACAAAGTGGGATAAGCGATTCGGGGCCAATATCGAAGTAGGTTGTTAAGTAGTGGGCTAATTTCGATGATAACGCGTCCAGCTCTTGGTAGGTCAAGTTCGTATCCCAAGAGCACACCGCGGGTGCTTGCGGATTCACAGCTGCGTACGAAGATATTGTATCATGAACACAGCTCTTGACAGGCATCGGTAATTTTTCATTCCAGGATGCGATAAGTTCTATATCCTGTGGGCTGCAGAATTCAATGTCGTCAAGGCGCTTGAAACTCGAGTCTTGAGCTGCTAATTGAGCCACAACATACTCGTATTGATGCAGCATACGTTGCACCTGCGAAGCCGCTAGGACCTTCGGGTCATATTGTGCTTTGATTTCGATACTGTTTTCCAGCATTTGACATTCCAATAGTAGCAAATAGGGTGAAGGGGTATCATGTGTACTGACAGTAAGCCCAGAGAGGCCGCTGCGTGTGCTCAGGGGATGGATGGCTAACAGATTCTGGAAGTCGCAAGCTTTCGCCGCATCGGGACCAAGATCTTTGATGTTTTGCAATCCGAAACTCTGCCACTGCCTCATATCTTCAGCTGAGCGTTGAAGCCCAGAAAGAAAGGTCTCAACAGTAATTTGCCGATCAATTGAAACCTTGATTGGAATAGTAGCAAAGGCAGGCGCCACCATGGTGTCAGTCCCGGGCATGGACGCAGATTCACCACGGCCGTCCAAAGTAACTCCAAAGACCACGTTCTCAGGAGTGTCCGTATACTGCGCGAGCAAAAGGGCCCAGGCGGCGCGAAGAGTGATCGCTGATGAAGACGCTGCGGGATCCAAAGATTTCATGGAGATCGAGTGACATACAGACTTCGTTGCCAGGGGTTGTTGTCCAGGAGAAAGTTTAGGGTAGTGTGAAAATGACAGATCTGAAAACTGCTCTTTCCAATAGGATTCGGCCCCCGAGATATCCATGTGAAAGATCGCTTCAGAAAATGCTTTGAACGAGATGCCGTCTGACAGAGAGGAGTCCAAGGTGTCTGAGACTATAGATTCGTAGGCTGCAGCGACTTCCTTGAAAACTAGAAATGCGGAACGCTTATCGAAGACAGAGTGGTGGGAAGTCCAGACCAGATATGCCAAGCCGGTTTCATCCTCCTCAATCAATGCATACCTCGATAGTGGCTTTCCAAATTCCATGGGTAGCTTCTTGTCTTGCTCCAGGAAATCTTGCAGTGATGATGCAGTCTGCCAAGTGAGCCCTTCTCGCAACACAACCTGAAGAGATCCTATTGTTCTTTCAACAGGTACGATACGGGTACGGAGAATGTCTTGCTGCCGGACAACATATTCCCATGCCATGCGAAGTCTCCCCGTATCTATGTCTGGATTTAAGGAGAAAACATGCTGCACTATATAAGTTGCTGGCTGCCTGTTTGCAAGAACGAGTAGCCCTTCTTGTAGCGGGGTTGCTGGGTATATCTCCTGAATGTCTTGCTTTTGTATACCATATCTGGCCTCGAGATCATTCATGATTTTTTCGCTGAAAGGCTTAACAACAATTGCCATGTCTGATAATTTGGGGTTCTGGAATATATCTGCCACGGTGATCGTAATTCCATGTTGTCTGCCCGCTGCCGCTAATCTCATCGCCACCTGAGATGCCTATTAGCAAAATCCCTTGTCATGAAGCGATACAGTCGATCACCTACAACGCTGTCTGCGCCAAGACGAAAAAAGTTATCATCGACTCCTATAGTTCTGGCTTCAAGGGCGAGCGACTTCGCCCACAGCTTCTGAAGCATCCTTTCCATTCTCGTTCTGGGCATAGCTTTTGCTTCTTGAAAGTCCGCGAGCGAGTACAAAGCGATCTGATCTGCCGACAAGCGCTGTGCGATTCTGGATAGCTTTCCACGATCAATTTTCCCCGCAGTTAGCAGCGGCATCGCATTCATTGGACAATAGATTGCGGGTACCATGTAGGATGGCAGAGTATCGGCGAGATGGGCGTCCAATTTGATCAAGATCCTTCGCAGAGGTTGGGAAATGGTTAGCATGAGTTGGTCGTCGTCAACGTCTGTTGATCGCTGCTCGAATTCCAGGAATGTAGCCTGCAATTTAGATTAGCATTGATTAGGCAAGATTTATGGAGTATCTCTTCTTACAAGTATTCCGCCACCTGGGTGCTTAATAGATTTGGCGTACACAACTGCCATATTGACCAGCTTGTGGCTTATTAGGTTGACTTTTACCTGATACTCGATTTCACCCAACTCAACACGCTGCCCATGCAACTTGACTCTGTTTGCTGAATTAGCTTATGTACCCTCGCCACATCATCAAATTCAACTTCAAGAAGCAAGAAAAGGCAAGGCGGGACGTACTGAGTATCAATCCGACCCAAGATCTGGATCGAGCCGTCCCCGTTGTACCTAGCCAAATCACCGCTCCTGTAAAACCTTCTAGGCGGGATTGTCTTCTCGTCCTTGAGCCATGCTGGATTTTCAATGAAGGACGAAATTGTTCTTTCTTTGTCTTTGAGATATTCTCGGGCCACGTTTGGGCCTTCTAGAAGCACCTCTCCCACTGCTCCAATAGGCACAAGTTTGTCAGGGTTCGATGGATCAACTATCCAAACCAAAAGCCCGACCGCTTTTCCAATGTTATCAGTTCTGTCATCTTTTACCAATCCTACACGTAGAGTAGTTGCCAAAGCGCACTCAGCTGGGCCATACAGATTGACCAACTCGAGACGAGGGGCCCATTCGGTAACGTTGATCTTCTTGAGTGGCTCACCGGCCAGTGCCATATGCTTGAGCGTAGAAATCTTGGTCGGGTCCAGAAGAGAGGCGACGGTTGGAGTCAGGTGGGCCCAGTTTACGCTCATGCGACCGATGGCCGATTCCAGATTGTTCATTCTCTCATCTTCTGAAGGAATGCAAAGGACCCCACCGCGAGTTAGCGACATGAAGATTTCGGTAATGCTTACATCGAAAACAAATGCAGAGAACTGCAATGTTCTGGAGTCAGTTCCGATCTTCATAGCATTTCCGTGAGCATGTAATGATGATGCGACCGTGGAATGTGTATGTACAATTCCTTTCGGGGTACCAGTAGAGCCAGAGGTAAACAGAATGAAAGCCGCGTTGTCCGGTCTGACACTCGCACAAGGCTTTCTGGCAGTTTTCTCCGCCGGCATTACTGAGTCTAACAACAGCTGATCGACAGTAACAAGATGCTTCACATGCCGATGGAGACCTTCGCCTTCGAACAATTTACCGTTCAAAGAAGATATCAAACAGCATATCGGCGCTGTGTCGTTAATTATACGTTGCAGTCGATGCACAGGGTGTGATGCATCGATGGATACGCATACTCCCCCAGCTTTCAAGACAGCCAGCATCGCGACGATGGCCAATGCTGATTTCTCGAAACATAGAAGTACATGAATCTCAGGAGCTACTCCAAGAGATACTAGATGAAGTGCCAGCCGATCGGAGTAAGTATCCAGCTCCTGGAATGTCATCTCCCGTTCCCACGAAACGATCGCTAATTCCTGTGGCCGGTGAACAACTTGGGAACTGATGATATCATGCAGACAGACATTCACGATATCAGGATATCTTCCATTCCAGTCCCAAACCTGTGTTTTATGGTGGTCGCTGAAAAGATCCAGCTGGCCAACTCGCTGATCGGGATCATCTGTGATCGCCTCTACAGCTCTACTGAAGGTCGACGAAATGTTTTGGGCATGCTCTGTCGAGACGGTTTCGCTTCTATACCAGAGTTCTACTTTCACAGCCGACCCCGATACCCAACACTGGACATCGATGTCGTACTGGATTGGAAACGTCAGTAGACTGATATTACATAGGGTGAAAAGGGCTTTTTACCTCATTTGGAGACCACTCATGAATATTTTTGAAGTGAATGCTGGGATCGTGGCCAGCCGGCAAGGGAACTTGCTTGAGAACTGTCATCGAGGTGTTGAATATCTGTTGACCATATGAACCTAGCACGTGCTGAATTTGCGCCAGCGATGCATGCTGGTGCGGCAAGCTGTTTCGATAGTCAGTTTGCGCCTTAGCAATGATTTCCTTTACCGGGCTGGATTCTTTGAAGTCCATGCGGCAAACAAGCATATTAATGAAGGTCCCAACAATCTGCCCGATCCCGGTAAGCGGTAGATCTCTGCCGCTGGTGATATATCCAAAAACCACTTCGTCCAAACCCGTGTATGCACGCAGAATCAAGCCCCAAACTGTTCTGAATAGAGCGGAAATCGTGATCTCTTGAATTTGGCAGAATTTGAGAAGCATTTGTGGGTGCTTGATATCAACAGTAACGGCCCGAAACTCGGCCTTAGATGGTTCTCGAGACAAGCTGTAGGCAAGGTTTGGAAGCAGGCAGGGATGCATTCCTTCCAGATATGATTTCCAGTATTTGTTGTCGATACTGCAGACAACTTTTTGGAGGGTATCGATGTATGTTGAGTATAAATTGACCTCCTGGGTCTGGAGGGAACCATCATAAGCCAGAATGATATCGCGCACGATCACTGCAATCGACATTCCGTCAACAAGAGTATGCTCAGCGTTCAGCCTACAAAATAAACGTCCAGACTCGGTCTTGACTATGGTAAAGTTGTGAGGCGGTTGCTTATTGCTGTAGGGCTGCGGCGGGTTCTGTTTGAAAATTTGTACAATGCCTTCCTCTGATTCAGCTACAACATTCCTGTAGATAGTCGTGGAAGGTGTGATGTCCCAGTTCCGAAGCACGACTTGGTCGAAAGAACCACTCTGGGAAATGCTCTCTACGAAAAAAGTTCGCAAAGCTGAATGGCGATTCACAACTTGTTGCCATGCATCCACGAGTAAGTCAACATTCAGCGCAAGACCATTTATCTTTGGGATGACTTCGTAGATGGTTGATGTATTGTAATTCCCAGTCAGTCGTGCCTTGCTCAGCAACATTCCTTGCTGCATTGGACTTGTTGGATATGCATCTTCCACATCGTATGACCTTGGTACCCCCATATCGTGCAGCTTCCCCATGATCGATTTGTGTAAACCATCCCATTGACCGCGGAGCAGAGCGTCTTCTTTCTCATTGTCGATTTTGATCGTAGTACGTAACGCTAGCTCAGATATTGTGCCATACTTGAGTATGTCTTGCACTCGCAAGATGAGGTTCTCATCGTTGCAGCGAGCTCCGACAAGCATTGCAAGGATAGAATCTCCTCCGAGACTGATGAATGACTGATTGACTCCAACCTTCTCTCGCGGAAGCTGCAATACTTCACTCCAAAGTTGCTGAAGACGCTTCTCCATCTCAGTCGTTGGAGCCTCTGGTGAAACACCCAAAGACGAGATATTTTCAAATGTATCGACGTCCATGTTCTCCAGGAGTCGCTTCAATGAAACCCTGTCAATTTTCCCTGTGATGGTGAGCGGCAATTGTTTTACCATCACCCATATGGTGGGAATCATAAAATTTGGGACTCGCATCGCCAACGACTTCTGGAATTCTGAGACCCACGATGCCGCCACTTGCATTTCATGATCTTTCACCAGGGAGAATCTTCCGTGGTCACTTTCTTCGGCGGCGAAGTCATGCAGCGCGACAATTGCAACCAGACGATGCTTGCACAGGCCCCTTTTTACGATTATCGGTAGAGAATTCCTCACGCGAGGGTCACTCCCAATATTCCTCTCAATTTCTGACATGTCAAATCGCTGGCCTCGTATCTTCACCATGCTGTCGCCTCGTCCCGCCAACATCAGAGTGCCATCAGAATTTTGCCGGACAAGGTCACCAACTCGGTACCAGCGAGATCCGTAAAGCGATGGACCTTGATCGAGCCCTAAGTGAAAAGGAGGTCAGTAGGTGGCACACCACAAATGATAAAATGGGGCAGGCCTGCGACTCTAGAGCACTCTGAGGATATGGAAAAAGTCAGGTCCTCCTAATACTCACAGTCTGGGCGATCGAGGAACTTTTCCGCTGTCTGTTCTCGATCATTCACGTACTCGTTCGCGATCCATGGCGCATGAACAACGATTTCGCCCACCGAACCAATAGGAACTTGCTTTTCAGGGTTTCCTGGCTCTACGATTCGGCAGATCGCCTTACATCGTCCAAGATTCTGTACGTTTGAGTTCTCTGCGAAGTCGCCAGGTCTAGCCAGATTTGCGACTTCCGTCGCAGCCCATAGGATCCAGACTTTCGTCTTCTTAGATGACCATTTGGAGACTAATTCCTGCGAGACCGGCTCGCCAGCCAGCATGAGGCTCTCCAGATGATTTACTGATTCTCTTTTTATGGTCTTGATGATGGAAGGTGAAAGGAAAGCCCAGGTGATGCGCATGTCGTCAAAGACCTGTGAGAGGTTGTTCTGCTTGGCAGTCTCACTGGGAATACAGAGACAGCCTCCGTTCCATAGGCAGCTCATCGATTCAATGATGCAAGGAGTCCAGGCGTAAGAAGAACTCTGCAGGACTCGTGACCCAGGCCCAAGGTTTGTTCCTTGAAATATTTGGTACAGACCTGATAGATATCCTCCGTGATTCATTGTTGCACCTTTGGGCTAGGAAGAGTCAGCATTTGCTATTCTTATATGGGCTTTGGGACATTTCGGACTTTACCAGTGGACCCACCTGGAAGAAGATTAGATACGCTCTGCAAAAATTGAAATGGTAAGCAACGAATTCCACTTACTTGTGTACATAACATAAGCCTCGCTTCTGGATGAGACTTCAGGCAGTTTCACTAGAGCTGTCCCCTTGGAGGACCATTTCTCCATAGATGCTCGGGATACGACCACAGTCGTCTCCACTGACTCCGCTAACAATTCAGAGTACCGATCTGAAGACAATAGGACTTTTGGCTTCACGTCTTCAACGATTTCTTTCAGTCGTAGAACCGGCTGTGAGGGGTCAACGGGCACAAAGGCCCCACCAGCTTTCAATACCGCAAGTAAGGCAACGGCCCACCAGCCAGATTTCTCAAAAACGAGGGGAATCTTCATGCCCACATGAACCCCGAGCTCTACCAGATGACGAGCTAGATGTGATGATACATCCTCTAGCTCTTGGTACGTCCATTGCTCGTCCCATGCGTCGATGGCGGCGGCATTTGGCTGCGCTTTGACGCTTGTCGAAATTGCGTCGTGAAATGTCAGATTCAGTGGTTCCAGATGAAGCTGATTCCATTGTCCTACTTTCGAGGCATGATGGCTGCTGAAAAGTGACTGCTCTCCAATGCTTCGATGTGATCCCTCGAGGACACACGACAAAGCCATTTCCAATGCGCTACCCACATTTGCCGCCTGTCCATCTGACAGACCTGAAAGTCGATAGAGAAGCCTCGTACGAAGAAGTGTCGATCCGAATTCAACTTCGACTCTAATCATAGTCCGTAAGTCCAAGTTCTTTCCATCATGGTTTTGGTCATTTGACTTTGCGCCCCTCTCGAAGCCATTGACGACGTTCTGTTCGCCCAAGGATCCTTTCGAGGTTTTCCTCGATAGCTCCCCCCGAGAGGAAATCTCTGTGTTGAAAATCCCAGCTTCTCTTGATCCTAGGGTAGACTCGAGCTGATTTAAAGAGAAGCCCTTGTGTACACAATCACGAGCAAAGGTCGAATCCGCAGTGTCTAGAACATGTTGTAGACTAGATTCCCGGGCAATGTTTAGTTGACAAGGAATCAATCCAGATGAGTTCTCGCAATAACCAAAACACACATCGTCAGTGCCCGTATAACTTCTAAGAACCAGGGCCCAAGCTGTCTGGAAAATTGTTGATGGCCTGAGGTCGTGATCGTGACAGAACGCCTTCAAAATGCTCGACGCAGGCACAATGATCTCGACTGCTCGTACCTCGTTCGATTGTTCTCTTGCTCCATCATTGAGAACTGGAAACAGACATTGCTCTTTGTCTTGAAACCGTGTTGTCCAGTATGCCAGATCTAATGGGGTTTCCATTGACATTGTCGGGAATTTGTGGAATTGAGGTCTTTCTATAGCGGGAATTTATGGCGATTTTGCTCTATCCTAAGTCGCTCCAGAATAGATGATATGGAACAATGGTTCTTTCAAGCTCTTCGAGTCAAGTATGAACTATGCCTTCGCGATATGTCATGGCAGCTTGTCTGTTGTTCAGCCTTGCATGAACCACTGTGGCATGTGTAGAACTAGTGGGGCTTTCCTCCTTGCCCCTTTCACCTTGGATGAACATACCTTTAACCCGTATCTACCCTTGTTCACTATACTTACGGCTTTAGGCAGGTGTCGCTAGGTGAAGGATGTCATGGCTTTGGTCTTCCATCTCGCCACATTGGCGCCGTCACGGACCGGCTCCTGCATTGATTAAATATTTGGATCTATCATGCAAGTAAGCGGCGAGAGGAGCGAATCGGCGTATCTACCAGAGGCACCTGGTATGGTGGAACTTTTAAGAGGTAGTGCGCCGGTCATGCTACCATGTTCTTGATGTGACGTTGTCGCGCTACGGTTCAACCCACCCAGCTCGATACTAGGGCTTTCAACAACTGGGGCGAGACAAAGTGGCGGTCTGTCAATCCATATCACCAACTATCGGTGATAGTCTGCAGCCTAGCATACCGTCAAAGTCGTTGCTTGTCAAGTTGAGTTTCGATCGCGTGGGGTGGATGTACGGAGACGCGTCGTCGTTGATGAAACCTTTTTTCACCACACCCATGCCAAGAGGGCAATGCAGAATGCCCCTGATCTAGCCCTAGTTGAGACTAACATGGCTAAGCGAGTAACAACACTCCCGACTCTCTTCACGCACCGGGACACGAATCTGGAATTCTGCAGGCTCCCTGCTGGTGACTTTTTATTACTGTCATTTGCTAGATTTCCCAACATTGTTACTCAGGTGGTTGTCGTATGATTGTTCTGAAGGGGAAAATTTTGACACCCGCCCAATCCCATATGCCCTCCTTCACAAAAACATCTTGCTCGAGCGTTTCCTGCACCTTCTCCCGACTTTCCGCATTCACTACCATTACAGAGCCAATGAATGGTCGAATACCTTGACTGACATGCTCTTTAAAGACAGGACCTGGATCCTCTTAGAGTCCTGTTCTAAAGGTCAAGGAAGAGTGACAAACCTGCCCACGATACGAACCCTGTCTCATGAAGCTTCACAAAAGCTTTGGAGTGGAGTGGTCTGATTTGAATTCTCCTCTCAAGCTGCGAAGAAATATGTCAGTAGATGACTACTCTGAAGTTTGACACTGGAATGTTTAACATCTCACTTACGACCCCTGGGTTGTCGGCCAATATCACGAGCCATTCCAAATTTCTGGCAGGAGCTGCACTGATCTTCGCGACTGTTCGTCCCGCCTGTGACATGGTGATATGTATGGAGCATGAATCTACCACAGGGAAATGTTCCTCAGATAACAACTCTAAGGAAATGTTCATGTAATCTTGTTCCATCAAAATTAATCAGGGTTCATGAGACCGACTTCCACTGAACGCGAGTCTTGGATGCCCCTTCACGTACTAGGGAAGTCAAATGCCTAACTGGGACCAATCTAAAAGAATGAAGAACCTGGAGAATTTAGTGGCCCCACAAATAGTTCTTTCATTTACAGGATAATCAATTCGATTTGTCTCCTATTCGTCACTTCGTCACTTCGTCATGTCATGCTCGCTTTACTCCGGCTTTGACTGTTTCGTAGAGTTCTAGTATTCGTTGATCCTGCGTGTCTATCGACCTTCTAGATTCGGTAAAGTATGGCGATACCAACGCCACTTGGAAAGATCGAACATGGCGTCCGACAGCTAAGCTATCGCGGAGTTCAATGCCGAACGTTCTTGGGAAAAGCTTGATCCGCCTGATTTGACGAGTGTGGCCGATCCAGGAAGCTCCCGGGGTATCAATAATTTGATGCGAGAGCCCCTGTGGCATGAAAAACGGGGTACCGATGATGATCTAGACACCCAGAACGAGGCAAGTAAAATTTTGGCAGACTGGATCAATTTGGCTGGCCACCAGCATGCTTCTTCGATATTTACAAGTGAAGTAGCTTTATTACTCCGTCATCGTATTTCCAGAAGCCGCAGACTACCATACACATTTGCACAGGATAAGTTCCTCTTACTTGTTTTCAATCGTTCAAATTGATTTCGGCCTTTTGTAAACATGTCCTCGTACGTCTCGCAATGGGAGTCCGCCGACCCAGCACCGTTCACGAGGGAAGCATTGCTTGGAGTCTTAGATGGGAAAGTCGGCTGTATCAAGGAGCCTCACTTCGTATCTCCCGAGGTGGTCCAGAAGATTGAGGAAGAGCTCTCACCCAAGCTTTCTCCATATCAAGGTACTTGTTTGTTTTCCTCGCGATTCTGCGCACTTTCTGAAGAATGATGTTACTGATCCCTCAAACTTCAAGATATTCCTGGCCCTACTCTACACCGCGTAGGCGTTGCACAATTCGAGTTTCAGGCAATCTCGGACGATCAATTGAAACAGAGATCAGCCACGGGAGATGGTACTTGTGTTCTTGATTCTATAACAAATTTGTTTCATTGCTAAAACTTGGACAGAAAAGCTTCAATATTTCGAAGAAGCTAAGAGGCATGAGAGTCTACACGAGGATCTCAAGCGAAAGATCGGAATCAACATCTGGCGAGCAGTGATTGATAAAATTACAGCCCTGCTCCCAGATTACGATGTAGCTGTTGCCGAGGAAGGCGGCCGGAAGTACTTCTCTGGTATCTTCCGGGCGATCAACAACTCCACGCCAATCCATTGCGATGTAAGTGGCAATTCTTGGTAGACCTTGGCAGGGGTTTCTTTCCTAATGGGGAGACACAAATACTAGTATATTTCAATCGTTCAGGCATATATACTAATGCTCAGATCAATCAGTGGTCCCCATATGATTCAAGAACAGAGGATTGGATCATCAATCAGGTGACCAAGCAAGCTGTCTTCAATATGTACTTCACGAATCCCAAAGGGGGAAAGACCGAAGTCCATGACTGTCAGTGGACCGAAGATGCGCTAGACTGGAGAGATTTCTCGTCCTACGGCTATTCAGAAGATCTGGTCAAGGGACGAAAAAAGGTAATCATCCAGCCGAAGCCTGCTGACCTTTGTATTTTCAATTCAAGGAATATGCATCAAGTCTTTCCTGTCGAGCCGGAGGAGGACGGAACACAACGTCCTAGATTATCGCTAAGTTCTTTCATGGGCTTGATACCTGCGAAAGTACCCGGGGAACGTCCGAAGTTAATTTTGTGGTCTTGAAGATCAAATTATTTGAGATTTCTATGTATATAATTCCCGCTATTTAGAAACTTGCACGATCTGAGCACCAAATGCAAGCAAAATCTTCCGCACAACAACCATGTCGTCTTCCCTCAAGCCAAGCATAACATCCAAACCTTTACTTTTGTCCTGGGTAGCAAGCACCGCACTTGATCCATCCCAATTGCCTTTGAAAGGTATTCGTAATGCTTCAACTTTGCCCCCTATCCACCATTCCTGCTGGAACACTGGGAAGTCCGCTCCACTGGTAATGAAGAAATCTGCGCCTTGGAAAAAGTCGGCGAATGTTGGTTGTAGTCGGGCAACATCTTCGAGAGACTCTGCTACAGATATGACAGATATGATAGAGTCTTGAGTCACAGAAGTGATTGCTTTCCGGGTCTGGAAAGCCAGCGAAGGAAGATTGAGACGTTGCGAAAGAGACTCAAGATCCTCGAAGTATTGACTGGGAATGTTTTCCACGGGAAGCGAGATTGGACTCGTGTAACTAGCATACATCGTAACATTGCCAGCATAATTTACCGCGGATCTTTTTAATCTCCCCCGTCCATCCACTGCAATACCCATAACAGAAGGTAGATTGACGGCTTTTGTTGATATTTTGGTGAAACGACGACCTCGGGCATAGGATACCGATCCATAAAGAAGTGCTGTAAGTGCATCCTGAGTGCTAATAAAGCCGATTTCTGAAGTGGATAGCAATCTCAATTTCTGCAGCGCTTCTGCCTTAAATTTGAAAGTATGCGATATCATTGGTGCGTAGTCTTTGGTTGGTTTCTGGGCGGTATCGCTGAGGACACAAAATCCATTTTCGATGATGAGGTTGGATTGATTGCCTTTCGGCAGAATAGACCGATCCATAGAAGGTGGAATGCTAGATTGCACCTTTTCTTGCACTGAAGTGGCGAAACAGTTCTGAGCGATGAACTTGACGACGAGACCCAATCCTCCTCCATCGACCACTGCATGATGGCACTTGATGCAAACAAGCAGTCCACCTCTAATAAAGGTTACCATCATGTCAAATACTGGCGGAGGTTTGATCTCGGGGGGCGTCAGGGTTGTATCTGGCAGTGAAGATGCTGGGAATTCGGCCTCTCTTAGACTCTCGTATGTCGGGAAGGTTTCGTCGTGCTCGCCATCGTGATCCTGCACTCGTAAATCGAAGCCTAGTTTTTCTTTCGGTACATGAACTTCGAGTCGGCTGGGATTGGACGACTTGGGAACGATGTAACCTTGGAGAATTGAAAGGCTTGCCAGTGTATCTTTGATGCCGCCTTGGAGATATTCAACAATTGCCGCCTTGGAGGGAGATCGCTGCGATAGCGGAATGCACAGAAGCCACCGTACATAAAGACGAGGCATAATCTGATCAAGCTCCGAGAGCTGAAAAGAATCGAAATCTTTCAATGGGACATTGACTGCCATTTCGTCGCTCGTGCTTGCGAGCAGATTTCGCGGCATTCAAGAATGGTTCTCCCAGTGGCTTGCAGTTCCGGGAGCTGGTGGGAGGTTGGGTGAGGTCACTGAAATTACAGCGTACCGTAATTTTCAGGGCGGCAATTAGCGCACATGCAAGCGAGAGATCGCTACTTAAAACATACGACGTACTCATCAGAACAATACAGTCAAATTCCTGTCATGATAGGCTTCTTTCATGTCCGAACAGCATTTAAGGAGTATTCGTCTACTATGATTATGCCACAGTTGTCTTTTCAGAAGGTCTCACTACATTTTAGACACACTGTATACATTCCTTCAGGAAAGAATCTACCCCGCACCGCTGATTTTACCCCGCCCCCTTTTCATGATCCGAGAAGTGAAATCCTCACCGGCAGTCCTTCTGCAGGTCCTGCACTCGAGAACATGACGTTGTATGCTGGATCGCCCATAACCTCAGGAGCTTCTTTTGCGTAGACAGCTTTAATGTTGAACTTTCGTATCGTGAGGGCAAGCGTAATTCGCATTTCCATCATCGACAACTCCTGACCCGGACAGTCTCGAGACCCCTTCTCGAAAGGTCGATACGCATCTTTTTTCATTTTTGCAGCTCTGGCACCCAGGAATCTTTCAGGGTCAAAGATATCCGGGTCAGGGAAATTCTCGGGATTTCGATGAATTGGAAACGCTCGAACCATGATTGGAAATGCTCCTCGGACATAGGTTGGGTAGCGTCTGTTTGTCTGAGGATCGATCAAGTCGAAATCCTTGATCCCGTTTCGAATAGTTCCTGCACCTACGAAAAGCCTCAAAGACTCTTTGATAACAGCTGTCGTGTATGTCATCCTTTTCAGAATCGTTGGCTCTGCCTGGATGCGAGGGCTAGCATCAGCAGGATTGGACCCAAGGAACTCTTCGTGCTCCTTCCGGAGACGACTCAGGACATTCGGATGTTTATCGAGGACATAGTACAAATAGCATAAGGATGCTGCTGTTGTGGCATGTCTTACAGATAATTAGCGAATCTCGATTGCTGTACGTCCACTATTTACTGACCCTGCGAAAAAGAATGCTCTGATATTGTCAACTGCATTCTTCATGAAGACTGGATCCATAGAGTTGACTTCATCCTTATTTCCTTGCATCTGCTCATAGGTATCCAGCGCTAAATGAACAAGTGACTTCTCGCTCGGTCCCACTCGACCCTGTCTTCTCTCGCGAAATCTTTGTTCGACGACTTGCCCGATCAAGCTGTTCAACTTCAGTTGATAGTGCCTTGCATTCCAGATCCGAGTGGGACTCAGGAGTCTAAGTGGATCGAATCCAAGAGGTGGAATATACTTAGGCATTGTCAAAAAAGCATCTACAATTTCGTTCGACTGCTTCTGTGTGTTGAAATCAGCAGCCATGGTAACACGCCCAATCACATCAAGCGTCAGGCTCTTGGTGAGTGGCAGCAGAGGGAAGACATCGCCGCTTCGCTCATGAGCTTCCAACTTCTCAATGAATACATCGACACGTTGCACAACCATTGGCGTTAGACTGGCAAGGTGCGAGCTGGAAAATCCAGCGTCGAATACTCTACGCCAGAATCTATGTTGCTCTCCATGCGTGGTAATGATGCTCTGAGTTCCGACAGTATACTCCATAAATTTATACTGAGTGATTGTAAGTCTCTACTTGAGGAAATTGGGCGCATCTTACCATTGGGTGTTTGGGGAGGTTCTTAAGCTGTGTGGCTTGGGCTGCCAATACAGGATCTAGGACGATGACTTGGGAATCAAGCGACGGCCAGAGGTCGAGATAGTAGATCGGACCCAAATCATAATCTCTTGCCAGAGTCGCATGTACCAGATTGATATGAGCATCTGCTGGAAGTTTGGCCTTCACATCCTTCCAGACTGGGAGATGTCCATAAAGCCAGTGATGGGGTGGTCCTGGCTTCACAGTTTCAGACGTGAACAGTTCGAATGTTGACGAAGAGGCTTACCAGACCATCAAATCTTCGCCTCTCGCTGAACAGCTTGTAAATGACCCATAGGCCTATCAAACCTACACCTAGTCCTAACTTCGAGATCACCGAGTAAATCATGATTTCCACGGTAATCATAACTCACGTGATAGGCCCTGGACTGACGACAACGAGGTTGCGAGCATCACGACCGCCTGTCCGTGGATGGATTTCTGTCCTGGCCACCTCTCCTGACAATTTTTGCCCATAGTCAGAGTTCGCGAGGTGTACGGAAGATGTACCAGGATTGTGGGTCTTCACTAGAATACCCTCGCACAACGTCCTCTACTTCGCCGTATATTCGATACCCTGAGCTGCTGTGGTCACCGAGCCAGCCAATCGTGCCCATCCAGCTGGAATCCCACTTTTGCTCCTTTGAATAACACCTTCTCCATAGGGGTCTGTCGGCCGCATAATCAAACAAATCCTTACGTGTATCGACTGGTGGGAAGAATTTTGTTTCACCCTCCTTCCTTTCTGGTCGTAGCAATGCAGGATTGCTGACGCCGTCGTTGAAATAACGTTCCCTCGGGCGTCCCGCGCTGCTGAACGGTCCGTCGATCTGCGCCTCGGGTACTGTAGCGTCGCAAAACCAACCCTTTCCATTAAGCGGGCCCCGTTCCCCAATCGGGCCACTTTGTTGACAGACCTGGGTGAAGGCATCCTTGGACAAGGGAAGCGCAGGTATGGCTCGGATTAGCAATGCAGACTTATCTAGGCGGTGAAAGTTGATGATACACGAGGACTATCCCTGCGAACGAATGTTGTGATTTTGTGTTACCCGCCCCCACTCGCGAAGGAGTCTAGACATCTAGTACGGGTTTGGAGAGCTGCATGTGGGATCGCGGGCTCTGTGCAACCCGTACTGGCAGACAATCTGGTAAATTCTGGTACATTTGGTAATTGAAAGCGCGGATCGAATCATGGAGTCAAGTGACATCGTCAATTTAGGTACTGTCATCTCCAGGCTGAACAGAGATCAGAGTTACTGACTGTGAAGGGGTCTTGGGACGTTTCTATTCTGCTCGCAATGTTTTGGGATTTTATCGTACGACTTCAGCTCTCACAGTGACCTCATTCTGCACAAGGGACCTTCCAGATCCAGACTCATGGTTCAAGGATATCTTCTACCGAGCGCTGTATCATACAGTCGCAGCCCATCCTTCGCTGTGCTATGGTATACTGGATGAGACTCCAGAACGAGAGGCTGTTTTCTTGAGACTGCAAGCAATTCACAGAGATGATGTTGCTGAGCTCTATGATCAGGATCCGGAAGATCCAGCCGCGAGCGATGTCGACTCAGCAATCACAAGTCTGCTTGAAAGCTCTCATGCAAGGATGCTTCTAGATGGTCATCGCAAACCACCGTGGAGAGCAGTGGTGTTCAAGCATGGAAGTCGTTGGGACTCTGGCATCAGTCCCAAGATTCAGAAAGTCAGCATTGCGTTTTTGGCAAACCATGCTATTGCCGATGGTATGAGCCACGTCAATTTCCATCGGACTCTACTTCACTTCTTCAATGATCAGGAGGCCAAAGACTGCGTCTGGCCATACAATGTGCCTCGTGATATACGCTGTCCAGTCCTCCTGGAAGATGCTGTCGATCTCCGTTCGAGAGACGAGAACGACAAAAGCGAGGTCAATTATGGTTCCACATCAGTTTGGTCAGGCGCAAATATGTTTCTCCCGTCGGTTGAAGAGTATGCATCTGGACTACGATTCATCACGATACCGCAAAATGAGATTGGAAAAGCCGTCAAGTTCTCGAGGAGCCGCAATATCACTCTTACAGGATTGATTCATGGACTGATTGTTACTTTTCTTGCAAGATATGTTCCTGCCGGTCATGATTTTCTTGCTGTAACTCCTTACTCCATGCGGCACATGTCTAAGGTCGCCGAGGACGAGATATGCAATCATGCTTCAGCACTGGTACATGAGTTCTCTGTGCCTCTGGTATCAGAGATACGTGCAAGTCCAGAAAAGTCCCTCGAAGAGTTGGACAAGATCATTGAGGTGGGGCACATCTTCAATAAAGACATGGCAGCTGAGCTTGCAAGAAGCCCAAAAAACAACGCATGTAAGCACAATCTCGTCCTCGGTCATCCTAATATTTCCAAAAGATAATACTTGGTCACGACGCTAACTGCCAATGATCCTTGATTGCTGACTTTCCGTCTGCCCAGGGGCTGGCATGTTTGAGGTGTCGGACTGGTACTCGCAGTCTCGGGCTCAATTGGGCAAGAAACGACCACTGACCTACGAGTTGTCCAATTTCGGTAACCTAAAAGTCTTGGACTCTAGACAAGATCCCGAAGATGCAGTTTTGAAGCTTGAAAGAATGTTGGTATCTCAATGTGGATCAGGTCAGTATGTTGTCTTCGAAGCGGAATCGATGTACAACAGCTCTTCTCCCTCAGTTCAAGCTCTATTGATTTCCCATGAGCCCTTAGACTAACATATTGAGCAGTTACTGGTCCCGTTTTCTGTTGCAACTGTGTCAGTATAGCTGGTGGCCCGATGACCATGACTTTGACATGGCAAAAAGATAGCATGGAGGGGAAAATGATTGAAGATATGGCGAAGGAACTCGAAAGCAGGTTGATGACTGGTTTCGATGCCTTTGCGCCCACTAAATGAGTCGATGTTGAACCTTTGGAACTTGATTTCAATTTCTACTCGAGCCTATCAATAATTGCCATTGCAAGCTGCAGCTAGCCCTCGAACGTAATCTCTTTCCTCATCGCTGGCCATCAAGGCTCTTCCAAGACGCTCGTATGAACAGTTTCGAGTGGAAATATCTTCACCGCAGCCATGTCATGATTTCCCTAAATCACCATTCAGCGCGCTGATTCCAAAACTTCGTGACAAGAGATTGGGAAAAGGAACATACACTTTCTGATAGTGCATCCTCAACCGCCTTTACGCTTGCAGCGCGGCACGCAAAAATGCTCTTCGGACTTGATGATTCTTCCAGCACCTCACCCGCAAACGTTGCTTTGACTTGAGGCCCGAGATTCTTAATATCCTTTGAATCATTTACCATCACAAGACTGTTGGAATATAGTCAGCAAATACAACTTCTGAACAGCCATGTTCAGCAGGGTTTCTCACTATTCATGAAGGTCCCTCCTGCACACAAAACTCGCGATTGGTTCTTTCCTGCTCACACTGCCATATACCCGAGCAGCGACGCGATGTCGCACACAAAATAGAGACATGTTTTCGACCGATCTATCGAAGACCTCACATCGTCGAGTCGTGACCTCGACACGCAGTCAAGTCTCGCTTCCAGAAAGAAAATGGCGCTTGGCCTTGGAAAAGCTGCTGCATTTCTGCTTACCTCCGCTAGCCTGAAAGGGTTACTTGATTGCTGAATTGGTTTCACAGTAGTAAATTTCTGGCGTATTAAGCTGCATCAGGGAGGTGGTACTTCGTTGACATAAGTGGATGCTTGACATAAACTGTGCCACACGAGTGAGCGCGAACATGCATGCCTAGTCTCTAGCTCTTTTAGGAATCTGTCAACCTTGATGATTCAGGTGGGGAATAAGCCGTTGATCACTACGCTATCGCGCAGCGAGAGAGCGTACTCGACCTGGCCGAACTCTTCGTGACCCACGGGCAGCTTATCAGCGTTTCGAGATGCATGTCGCGCTCCAATTCGACGCCAATATTCTGTGAAGCTTGTTTTTGTTGTCCGGGCCTCCGAGGACCTGCTCTATCGAGAAGTTCGATTACGAACGTTCAAAATTACCCACCAGTCTTTTAGCCGTGGAGATCTCGAATAGTAAGCTGAGGTGTGTGAGCAGTGAGAGGGGTCTTTGGATGACCGAACTTTGACTTGTGAACACGAGTGAGACGAATGCTGGAAACTGCCGCCCACAAATCACCCACAATGTATTCGTCACTCAAAAAATTATTCTGGGTGTCGATGAGCTACATGAGTGGTGGAATTTCACCCATCCTCGACACGATCCGAAGTATGAGAGGCAGAATGCCGCCCCTTCTGAACTGGAATCCGAGTGGGATGCCAGAACATGACCTGGCAATCCTGTCTGGTCCTACAGAAGTGCGTTGACGTCTTTGGGAATATTTGATGTTTTGATTGACCACTAAATAGCCTGTGTTGTTGGAAGAAACCATCAGCGAGAAATTTGCAGCCATATGCCGAAAAGTTCCGGGCAGGACAGCTGTGAAAACGCCTTCATCACAACTGCTATATCTCGAGTTAGATCTGGAAAGTGATGCATTGGCTCTCGGTCTTCTTGAACTCGGTATTAGAAACGGGGATAGAGTAGCCATCAGCTTGGGTAATTGTGTGCCATATGCTGTCGTAAGTGTCGGCCAACGACATTTAGTGATTGCGGTACGGCTCATTTTATGTGCAGATATCGTATGCATGCTTCAAGATCGGAGCAGTCGTGGTACCGTTGAATCCAGCTTACACGGCTGAGCAAGTCATCGCTGCTTTGAGACATATCGAAGCGGCTTGTTTTGCTTTGAGCACGGAGATCACGCTACCATACAAGGAACCCAAGTCAACTGCTTCACTCTTGGACGCCGTGGTAAGTGAGGGCAGACGTGGAAGTCCCATTCGAAAGGTGTTGCTTATCGATAATTCCGATGGTCGTAAGTCTTGCGCGGGGAATTGCGAATAAATGCTGAGAAATTAAAGGAGCGGATAAGTCCAAGATTGGCTTCAATGTGGATTATGACGAACTCATCGCCAGTAATCTCAACGGTACTCTCCCGCCTCAGCCAAGCCTGAAAAACAGTGACCTTGCAACGATTCAGTTTACTTCTGGTACAACTTCTTCTCCAAAAGCAGCCTGCCTAAGTCACAGAAATGTCCTCAACAATGCGTTCCTCGTGGGTCGTGGGATGCAACTCACTGAGCAAGACATCATCTGCTGTCCGCCACCACTCTACCACTGCTTCGGGCTTGTGCTTGGTTTACTCTCTGCAATGTCCTATGGTAAGCCCCAAATACACTTGATGATCCAGGACCTGACATTGCAGGTGCTTGTGTTGTGCTTCCGTCTGAAGCGTTCGATGCCAGAGCGGTCCTACATTCAGTAGAACAGGACAAACCCACAGCTCTGTACGGAGTTCCAACAATGTTCCTCGCGGAACTGGAGCTTCTATCACAAGGGTCAGTACGCATTAAAATAATCCATTGGACGGAATTAACATACGATTCAGCTTCCTTAAAACTCAGAACTTCTCACACCTTCGCACTGGGGTCATAGGTGGAAGTCCCATTCCCGCGGCTCTCCGCAAGACATTGCATGAGAAGTTAAATCTATCAGATCTAGCGAATTGCTATGGTCTCACAGAATCATCGCCCATAATCTGCATGACTCACCCTCCGGACAAACTCGGTCGAAAACTCAACACGGTTGGCCAAATGCTACCTCATACCTCGCTGAAGATTGTCGCGCGCGATAATCCGACCAAGACTCTTCGCCGGGGAGAAAAGGGCGAACTATTGATCTCAGGGTACTGTGTGATGAAGGGGTATTGGGAAGATGAGAAGAGGACGTCGGAAGCGCTAGTGGTGGAATCTCGGAAGGGAGTTAAGACAGTGTGGTTGAGATCTGGTGATGAAGCGATGGTTGATGATGACGGCTATATTCGCATCACGGGGCGAATAAAGGACATAATTATCCGCGGCGGCGAGAACATATACCCTCCTGAGATCGAGAATGTGTTGCTTCAGCACCCACTGATAGGCAACGCTAGTGTTGTAGGGCTTCCTGATGAGAGGTATGGAGAGGTGATTGGGGCCTTTATTGTGGCGAGAGATGGAGTGAAAACAGAAGGAAAGGGGTCGCACGGCACGAACAATTCTCATGATGGAAAGCGAGAAACTTCAGAAACCCCTCCGTCAAGTCTATCGAAAGAAGACGTTCAGCAGTGGGTTCGTGAAAGATTGAGCAAGATGATGATTCCGAAACATGTCTTCTGGGTGGAAAAAATGCCACTGACAGCAAGCGGGAAAATCGAGAAGTACAAGTTACGCCAATTGGGCGTTGATAGACTTCAATAGAAGATCTGCGCATCAACCTTTAGGCATGATATGTCTTCCCATGTTTCTTCGTCTCTCGCTATTTCCCGTGTGCAGATGCATACCCTATGCTCCATTCTGTTCAGAAAAGGGCTGTGAGAGAAGTTCCCATTTGTAGTCTTCTTCCTTGATTCCAGAAGCCTTCAGTTTCTTGACCCATGGATGATCTGGCGCGTTATTCGCAAGACCAGTGATGTACCTCTTCCCAATGTGGTGCGGAGTATGTTCTGACTTCTCTCCTTCTTTCACCAAGGCTGGATGAGGGCGAACAAATGATCCGGGGCTTTAAAGCTGGTCAGCCGTGCCAGCAAGGGTGACGCTGTGCAACTTACTCAGGAGAGAAGAATATAGGGAACGAAAATCGTTCTATTCCGAGCTGCGTGTTAAGTTAGCTCTGATCTGACGTGCGTTGCCAAATGCCATACCTTTGTATGAACACGATGCACCGTGGATGGAAATTTCGAATTGGACAAGAACTCAAAATACGCTCCAGTATTCACGATAAAGGCGTGCTCGATTGGTGGAGCTGGTACCCAGATTCCATTGGCGTTAAGGACTTCAAGTCCGGGAATATCTCCTATCACAAGTCAGTATCAGCAAGCAAGCCGGTTATCAATAGTTCCCCATACGTTGATTCAATAATAGAGTGAAAGCTATATCGTGTTCAGCAGGATATTATAGGATGTTTATACGGTTCCTACCACTGAAGTCTGCATGTGGGAACAGAATTTCCTCGTGATCTTGTCTGTCCGGAGCTGCAAAGTAATGTTGAATGAGGACATCTGTCAACGGCGCGTGGAAGTATTCGTCGAAACTGTCTTCCTCCAATTCGAGAGCCAATGCAAAGGAATGAATCAGTGCTTTTGCGAATGCGTAGCACTGTTTGACTGAGTGACTGGTCAGCGATTGTCATCAGCTGAGAGAGGGACTTGCAGTAATCATAGAACACTTTTCGGAACTCTGGGAGTTCCTCATCAGGCCATTGATTGAGATTTACGGATCCAGCAGGAGCAGTCTTGATAAATTGCTGCTCTGGGTCAGAGAAATCAGACCCTACCGCGAAGGAATCACGATCAGGCGCTGACTTCTCTTGCGTCTTGGAAGGCATGTAACCTTTGAAGCAAGGACTGTTCGTGAACATGTACTTCTTCTAAAAAGACAGTCAGATAAGGCTTTGGCGTCTAGACGGAAGGTTTCATATACCTTTGTCTCCAGCGGTAAGTCGAAGAACTTCTTGATGACGGCGAATGATTTATCTTGGTACAGCATCAGTGCCCAGTTCTTGAGAACCCATAATTAAGTTGAAGCTACATACCCATCAATTTTATTTCCACTGGAGGATTTACTGCATAGAAAAATCCTACTTCTGTCACTGCCTTTCCAATCTCTGCAGCCAATTTTTTGCGGACTTGGAGATCTGGGGAGAACACATTGCTGACATCAACGATTGGAATGAAGTTGAATGTTTCTGTAGCATCTGCGCCTTTCAATATAGGTCGAGACTGCTCAAATCCACCTGCCCGATAATAAACTCGGTTCGGATCTCGTTCTGTGGCCATGGTAGATGAAGATCGAGATGATGCTGGCAGGGGTCAAAGAGTTCTGTATGATTTATGAAATAAAATGCAGAGAGTGACAGGAAAAATTTCCTTTGGAATATGAACTCCGATTTGACCGTGCAAGTGACTCGGTGTATTTATTACTTACGTGAAGATCATTCCAACCAAAGAGGAAGGTCAGGAAGTCAGGAAGGTCAACTGCAGCTGATAGTCCCACCCCATGCTACAGCACTGACTGGCATTGGGGGTACAAGAGCTTCCGCGCATACATGTAATCAATTCGAGTACGATGTACGTGGTCGCGGATATCTATACCGCAAGCTTCGCTCGAAGATAATAATAATGACTGTGTTTGTGGATCAGTGGCAGAAGCTTTGCCCAGGCTTGGCAGAGGCAAGGCTGAACGCAAGGCACGCGAACGACTTCACTGACAGACAACAACCAAACTCGACAGCTGGTACTTCCAACATCTCCTGCTCAACACGACCAAGAATGGCGCTCAAAAGGCTTCAAGCCAGGCAAGCCTCCGAATCTCTATGTGAAATCGGACACTGTACCGAAATGACTATCAACGGGGACGTCTCCATCCTAATCGATTCCACGTCCTGCCTTTGACCGAAACGCGAGCAGAAGACGGGACGCGACCAAAGCAATGTGACATGGGCAGAACACCAATCAGTGAGACGGCGTATGGCGACCTTTGAAAGAACTGCTTCGAAACAGCGTCTCTCGATCGCACGCTCCAGCCATCCATTGAGATCATGATCACCGAAGCTTTCGAAGCCCTTGCGCCTTCTATTCCCGAGAAATCTGCTTGGCACCGCTCTTTTAAAATCGACCGGATACTTGATGGTAGAGGGCGTGAAGAAGGAGAAGACATCTATGGCATACAATCAAGGTCGATAGGGTGACTGGTATCATTGAGAAGCCGCAGGCCTGTGGCAGTTGTGGACAATCCCTCGAAGAAACATGCCTCGGCCCATCAAATCAGCCATTCACGGTTTTAAGAAAACCGCCGACACATGCCATTACCAGATCTCTCCAACAAGATAATGTAGGGATATCGCTGGGAATGGTTGACCTCATGGCCTTTTGAGAAAGTATTGGCTCCGAAGACTGTCAGGCGCTGACGGGAGCAGCAAGAAGGTAGAGATGGCCAGCGTTCAAGCCTACCTGCAGTACCAAATTCGTGCACATACTGCGTGTCTTGCACGTCTAGTGCTACCATGTTACCTTTGTGGCAGTCTTCTGCTTTCAGAATTGCTTGAATGGGTTTCATACTCTGAGGGAGCCGTTGAGATACAGTCTTCTCTGAGCAGTAAGTGATGGCTCGTCCTGTACGATTCGTCCTGGGTGATGGAATAGTTGTACCGCTGATGCAGGTTTGAAGTTTCTTTGTTCACAGGCCTTTCATGCTTGCTAAGGCCAAGCAGGCTCGTGTTAATGGGGTCATTGGGTACCTTGCATGCTGTCCACACTATTTCGTTCGGCAGCAAATGACGGTCATCTTCGGATATCTCGAGAGCTTCTCTACTATTCACATTTGACTTGCACACAGCACAAGTATTTAGAGTGAGTGGTTTCGAAACTCTCCTGATCATACGCTTTGACGAGGCATGATGCATTCTCCGGGTGTTTCTCTTAGCTCGCAAGACAACTCTTCGTAAAGTTTCCACCTGTCGGGATATCTACGTTCTTTATCAGTATAGAGACCCAGAGCCCGAGGCGTAGTATCATTGTTAGTATTTGTATCGCACTGGCGACATGCCTGGCTGCTCCTGTCTCGCCGAGTTATAAACAAGCACAACCTGCCAGTGGTAGGTATACATGTGAGCTTGGCGAAGCATCCATCTGTTAAACTTTTCCGTGTCGAACCATGGAGATGAAAGGATGCCTTTCCTGATCACCTCTTCCTGTACTGAGCTCAGCAGTGCAGTCATTGGGTCTCGTCTACACAGACCAAATATCACATTCTTGGAGAGTTCCTTCCTCAGCTTATACCTCCACAACTCGAGAGGATGGATGGCGCTTCTTTATTTTACTGCTTCATCTACTCTTCTGCCGTCAGCATTGCTCTTCTCGTCGTCAACATTTCTTTCGCACTAAGATCCGACGCTGCATTGTGCTCAATTTCCATCTTCATACGGTACTCGCTGGCTCTCGCGGGTCGCATAAGAAAGATACGCTATGGCCCACAACCACGACTTCAATCCCTTTGACTCGGGGACGTACGAAGGGCACCAGAGCGAGATTGGACAACTTTTAGGCCAACAAAAATCGATGGCGCAGCCTGACCAAGGACTATTCCAAAATCAGAGTACTTCTTCATACCATCAAACGCCAAACGATCCCAAGGCCACAATTCAAACGCACGCACAAGCATTCAATCGTTTTCCACAACCTCAGATTCCAGATCCGAACAGCATGATGAGGTCAATACATGTTCAGACGTCTGGCTATGCCACAGCATTCTCATCCAATATCCGTGACATGCCACGTGGGTCTCCGACAGCATTCCCAGGAGTCAATAACCCCATGGGAGGACAGGCAGGTGGTCTCCATCTCCCTCTGAATAGTCCGTCTGGGTCTGTTGTTGGTTTATCCAAAAAAGTGTTCGAAAAGAATGTCCGGTATACCATGTCGCCTAGACCTGCGGCATTTCCAGTCAACGACTCCCATGGCCCAATAGGAGGAGGTATACGATCAGCAAGAGAAGGGACTTCACAGATTCTACAAAGTCAATTCCAGAACGACATTAAATACAGTCCCTGGCAACCACAACTCCCGAGCAGAGACGGGGTTCTTTAACAAGGTCCTTCAATTCAAGATTTCTCTGGAGTAGCAGAAATGCCATTAGTTCGAGCACAACCAGGAGAATCTTTTATTGACCAGACCGTCCATCCACACAGTTCACGCCAGTATGAGCTTGGCTCGCACCAGTATTCCTTGGCAAATCCAGAAGATACGATTCAGTCAACAAGGAATCCATCAACAACCGCTCAGGGAAGCCTCTATACAGATGAACAGAATATTACGACGAGAGGCGATACTCATATCATTTTCGCTGATATGTCCGAGTCCCTTAGCTCCGAAGCAATGGGTTCGAGATTGCTGCCAGCTTCTTCGCCGCTTCAGGCCTCATATCAACAGAGGGTTGGCCCCGTTATGGATCAACTTCAGATGACAGCATCTAGCTTCAACAATAGAGTTGGATTTAGCAATGTCGGCGTGCCATCAACATCTGGGTCAGGACAGTCATCTCCGCCTGGGGGTGATAGCTTTAGTGGTAGTCAGAGCATAAATCTTGTTCCATCAGAAAGCTCAAATGCAGCGATAGCAACAGATATGCCCAAAGTTTGCAACACGGGCCAATGCCAACTTTCTTTCAAGCGCCTTGCGACTCATCGCGAGACCTGTGATGGTGAATTTCGCTTGCAGGTGGATGGAATAATTCATTGTCGGTTCCAAACCTCTAAGAATTGTCCCTTTACGGCCTCAAAAAACCAGGGGCTTACAAAAGTTCTAGTGCATGAATTGAACTGTAAAGACGCATTGGTTGGTAATGATGGCGTAAGGTTTTTCCGTTGCCAATACTGCTCGACAGAATTCAGCCAGTCAAAGTCGAAGACCCTTCACGAGAGTTCCCACTGCCCCGAGCGTCCTAGGTAGTGATACACAACATGCTACGACTTCGATTGGGTTTGATGTTCCTTTTTGGTCTTCGAGCGATCGTCATTGTGGCATTGATAGCAGCAGATGGCAGGGAAGGGAACTGAGATACGATTGTCTTGGGCAGAGAGGCTTGCGGCGAATAAGTATGAAACCTTCAGAGTACAGAGGGTGTGCCCAGACAGCTTGTGGCAGTCTAGCATACCGATACGTGCACATACAGCATTACCCAGCAAGCTCATCGCCAATGCTTCTACCTTGCCCGTGATAGAATATTATCGTGCTCCACTTCCGCGCCAAGAGCTCCGAGAAGTCATTCGATTGAACGGCGGTGATGATCGTCGGAGGGCCCATGACCGCCAGCTGTATCTCCAGATAGGTCTCGCAGATTGCACGAGCTCGAGGCGAGACGTGTAGGTAGCAAGAGTCTCTAGTGGGAGGAGATCTCTCAAAGAACAAGTTTGCACAGAGTTCATAAAGACAGAAAATCAAAAGTAGCATGCCTTTTCACTCACTCCATATCCTATTTCCATAAGCGAGGTTGAGTCTCTACATGCCCGACGAGAATCTGAATTTTGGAATCTACGTCCTGATATGATCTGACCTCAGATGGCTTCCTCTTACTTAGCTCCACCTTCAAATTCTAGTTCTGATGTGCAGCATAAACGAGACTTCTTACACAGTGGCCTTAACATCTATAGGGGGAGAAGCTTCCATTGAACATCTCGTACCGCGAGAGTCGAATGCGACACAGTCACAAGCAACTTTTTGGGAACAAGATCAAGCGTACTGAAAGCCCGCCAGTCAAACCACCCTTTGAATCATTCACATTGCCCGAGCCCAGAAAGGGGAGCACTCAAACCAACTTCCTTACAGAACATCTCCCCGAGATCTCACCCACGATTACAGTTCCTAAGCAGCCGATCTCTCCAAAAACCCCCCTCTTTCTTTCAGCTACCTCACCCATCTCTCCTTCTCTAGACCCCAAATACAGTCTGATCATATCATCCTCATCACATAAGGCCTTTTATGTAAGATTTGAGACCGCTCAAATCAAGACCAAAGACAGCACGAACAGTCTACTTCCTTCCCTCCTTTCTATCACCTCCAACCCCACCCTCACCTCATATCAAACACCAAACCAATCACAATCCCAGATCCAGTTCTAAAACCCCAAACTCAAGATTCAAAACCTAAATCCAAATCAATTCAATTCAATTCAAAACAACAACGAGCCAAAACGAAGAAAGAAAACAAACACATAAACACAACCCGAAACCCGCAGATCAAAAATCCCATCCCTTCCCAAGATCTTCACCAAAATCCGACGGATAATATATCAAACATAACACATCATTATAATACATCAAATGCCTATCCCACAACATACATCACAAACTACCTATCACAGATCATCCTTTGCTCTGCTCTCCTCCCGGTCCGCCCTCACCTCCTAACCCCCTGACCCCTTGCTTCGAAGCGGCTCGCTACTGTAAGCTTCCAGCCGCGCACAGCAACAACATTGACAACGACACGAAAGGCCTAACGTACAGTACCGCGTCAGACGGCCAGTCCGAGTCGTATGTGCTGTACACTGGTGAATCAGCCAACAAATAGTAAGATCAGACGAGACGAGATCGTAAGCATCTCATCGCATTACCTTGCATTGCGTCGAACCGGGGTTGTCCCTTCAACGGGCATAACCCCTCGCCTCGCCTGATCTCACACCCCGCCACCTGCAGGTCGATACGAGCTTCGAGATAAGGATTCAGCCACACACATCAACGACATGTCAACGAAAGATCCACTTCAATGCATCGGAGGTAGATTGATTATATGCAGCTTTTCGATATATGCACGAGACATGTCAGCCATGGAAAAGTTGGATGTTTGTTTGACTTTTTGAATTATTATGGATCTGCTGTTGGGCTCCTTTTCGAGCCAACAGATTTGCAAGGTCCTACAAGCAAGTGTCGAAATCTATGTACGTGAATTGAACCTATCGAGCCACTCATGTGCAAATGTGTAGAGGTCTCTCCCAAAATGTCCTGATCTATCCGATCCTCCGAAGGGCAGTATTGATGCCAAATGAATGTCCGTGTTTACTCCTCCCACCACTCTATAACCGTCCGTCCATTAAATCATTAGGCTCGTCGAATAGTAAGTGTAGAAAGGGTCTTTAGATGACCAAAGCGATGAGGCCAGCAACCATGGCACCGAAGCCAACTTGTTGGATACCGGCACCGTTGGACTCGATCTGGGTAGGTCCAGATGGGGTTGCGGAGACGGTTCCAGAGGCGTAGCCACTGGTCTCCATGGAGGCAGTTGGGTATGGGGCAGTAGTAGCTGGGACCTCTGGGGTGGTGGCTGGAACCTCAGGGGTGGTAGCTGGGTAGGTGGTGATTGGGACAACGGTGGTAGAGCAGATGGGGATGGTGACAGTGCCTGGGGTGGTGACTGGGTAAGTGGAGCCGCCAGTGATGATGGTGGTTGGGACCGGGCCTTCATACTGTCAGTTGAATTCCCGTACCAAGCAGAACGGAGAACTTACAGTAGGTGGTGGTTGTGCCAATGGTGATGGTAGAGGTTGTTCCTGGGTAGGTGTTGGTGGCCGTGCATGGGCAGTCAGTGATGGTCAAGGTAGTGGCCTCGGTGACTGTGTAGGTGTGGTTTCCTTGAACGACAGTTGTTGGAGCAGGGCCTTCTCAATATTAGCAAGATTCGATGATGTTGATCAGAGAGTAGCTTACAGTAGGTGGTGTAGGTCTTGACGATCTCAGTGGTGGTGACCCAGACTGGAGTGTAGGTAGCGTTGGTGGATGGTGGTGGAGGAGCAACGTAGGTGGATGGAGTTGGCTTTGGGGTGCCAGTGACTGGGTGAGAGTAGGTGCAAGGGCAGTCAGTGATGGTGAGAGTCTCTGATGCGGTTGCGGTGTATGTCTTGGTGCCTAGAACGCGTTAGATGACTGCTTGAACAGGCGTATAATCAAACTTACCTTGGGTGAAGGTGGTAGCCTCAGGGCAGTAAGTCGTATAGATATCAGTGGTCAAGGTGGTGTAGACGACTGGCTCGGAGGAGGTGGTGTTCCATCCATATCCATAGGAAGCCTGGGCGGCAGCAGCGAAGCCGAGGACGGCGAGAGACTGAACAGACTTCATTTTGATGGTTGTATTGAACGACTGTAAGTTGCAGTAACGAAAGTGGGGTGGATGTTGATGATGAAGTCTTGAAGACTGGAGATATACAGACAGATGCGGTTGATGAACGAAAGTGAGTGTGTTAAAGAGGGAAGAAGGAAAGGAGGAAAAGTTCGGGGTGACGGGAGATTTATGTGCATTGGTGTGGTCTGGTCTGGTCTGGTCTGCTCTGCTCTGCTCTGCATGCAAGAGCAAGCGAGACGTTGAGCGATGCAGGCATGGCATGGCAAGGCAGGGCAGGAACGACTAGGTGCAGGTGCACCTGGTGAATGGAAGCGGAGAGTGAAATGTGGAGCCAGAGTGAGGCAACTGGCCAAAATGGTATGGAAGAGCCAGGAACGAGGTGCTAGCCTCACATTAGTCTTGAACTATGAAATAAGAGCTAGAAATCCATTGCGACTCGGGAGAACAGATCGAAAAGAGACCCATCCTTTTGGTCAAATCAGCTATGAGATCTAGCTCGTGAAAGTTGGATTTCGTCAGGTAGCGACGTACGAAAGGCTCCCTCCCAAAAGAGAATATAGACGCGCATTCTATCTCGTACCAGTAGGTCCAGTACTGGGGGAAAGAAATTGAACCATGAACATCATCAGAAGCCCCATATAAATCATTACTTGATACGAGAGAAAGGTGAAGAAGACTTCCAGGTTACTTTCTGCCTACAGCTTTGCTGGGCCAACAAGTATCTATCTACAGTACTTCCGTATTTGTTTGGTGGGTCGGACACGGGACAGCTCCAAGCGGTTGAGTTCACGGGAAAGGTTGAATCGAGTCAAGTCCTACTCAAGTTCCCCACCACCAAGCTGCACAATGGCCAGTGCCCAGCCAAGCAAAGCACCCCACCGGCCCACCCACCTTGCCGCACATCATCGTCATCGGACGAGGATGGAGAAAACTTTCTTCACCCGGACTCCAGCAGCACACCTGGGCAAGTTTCTATTCTCGTCCCATCGAGCCGACTGTCACGCCGAAACCCGACGTTGTTGACTTCATCTAGCCCGCATCCAGCTAATGAACAGAGACGGCGTGGCCTGGCAACCAGGAACATGCGTGACAATTACTCAAAGTAGCTTGACCGATCGTCACCAGCCCCCTGGACAGGCAGAGAAGAGAAAACAGGAGAGTGGGCAACCGGGCATGCGCTACCGAGTCTTCAACGACCGTCGAAGCTTGTGAGCCTCTCATATCGCGGGAGTTCCTGACTATCATCCGCTACAGACGACGGCCGGTTTCGAGGGAAGCACCGTTGAAAGTCTCTGCAGAAGCGGAGAAAATTCAGTGGTTGGAAGGTTTGCACTGTTGCAACCTCCCCCTTTTCTGTCCAGTCAACGAGTGTGCGACCCCGACTGAACATGCAAGGTGTATGCATATGTATATGCATGCGCGAATGCACGAGGGCTTTTCTTTTGACGAGGGGGAAATTTTGTGATGAGGATGTCCTCGCAAAACAGAGGTGAGTTGTGCACGATCAGATCTCAGAATCCGATCCATCACACCCAGCCAACTTAGCCAAGCCGGCCGCCGTCCTGTCGACCGTCGATTGGCCCGAGCAGAAGTCTCTGCCCCTCACTAAAGGAATCAAGACTTCTGTCATTGGACGCCGCCCCGGATTGGCGTCGTGATAAGAGACTGCCTGGTTGCTGGGATACTTGCTCCACCGATACGAGAAGATCACTCTTTTCCCCATCCGGTCTTCCGTCCTTGCCGGATCCACCTCTGGAGTCAACAAGTTTGTGAGAAAATCCAGAAAGAGCACCGTCGTCGACTTCGCGAAATTGCGATCTCCTCTCGCTGACGAAACAAGACTTCCAATTTCCAGTTCTGCGGGTTGGCTGTCCAGAGGCGCAACTTAACTCAACGGCACTTCTCCTGTGAGGCTGCCGTCTGGCCGAACTTCCGACTTCGAAGGAGGTGACATGATGTTCGGTAAGGCTCAAGCGAGAAACATCATGAGACATTCCCGTATTTACACGACAACTCAATTTCAACATCAGACAACCTCGCTAGAAATCAATAGTCGAAACAAGTCTGAATGAGACCTTGGATGACCATGGTTCTGGATCACAAAGCAAGCGTCGGTCTCTGCGGGAATGGCTTCAGCCTCGTGCGTCAGGTCGGGTCACGCTTCCGAGAACAAGCTAATCAACGGCTTAATTTTGATGGATTATCACGAACCTGGAATATAATCTTATGTGCATTTCAAATTTCACCTTATCTCTTGTGAAGTACTCCTACTAGTAAGCCAACGAAGAGATGATAGCAGACTACTGAATGATGTTGGTAGTGGTCCAGTTCATCCGCCGACCAACGTCGCATCGTCACAAGACTCTGTGATCCAGATCAGTCAGTCACAATTCGTCCAATGTCTTGAGCATCATCCTTAAATTCAAAGTAACGGCCATCCGTCTTCATCCCGTCCTTTTCTAAAATCGAGACGAGTCGGACATATTCTTCGTCTGAAGTTTGAAGCTTGTGCTGAGAAATGCAAAGTGTCCGCTGTTTCCCTTCCATTTATTATCATACAGATAAGCCATCATGCACAAAGCAGGTTAATACTAATCGTCCGGACGCTGACGGAGTGTGTATGATGAGGAGCAACATGACAGTGAAGCGGCTCAGGCAATCGTTGATTATCTGAAATCCCGTGACATTGTCTCAACTCATCGTCAGTTCCAGCCACGTGCTATTGAGCATGATGTTCCCGACATCATCGGACGACAAGAGATTTCCCAAGCCCACGATATAAATTACACATCGACACTCGTCCAGAGTCGACGATTTTTCAGTGACCAGGCCAACGTGAGCAGCAGTCCATGACATAGTCCCAAGTGGTTCTCTCGGTACCTCATGTGTCATCTACGAGCGCTTTCATTATCCAGAGTAAGGACGATCAGCAATTGCCTCGTCCGGCTTTTTTCGATGATGAATCAGGGAGAGATATCCTCCAGACCGAAGTTGATGATGATGATATCGACGTCATGTCGGACGTCTCGAGTAACCCTTTGCAAGCGTCCCATATTCTATGTAAGATTGTTGTCATCGGCCAACGCGAACTCCTGAAAGGCCTCAACGTTGCCACTTTTAAGGATTACAACTTCCTGGAAGGTTTGTCAGAAGAAGAAGTGGTCCAGGCAGTGTGATCTCTTACTAACAGAGAGAGACAGAATATTTGCTGAAATCCTGCCTCGCCTACCTTGCGGAACTACCAATCCACGGTTTTGCGGGCTCTGGGAAGACGTGGGTGATGATCACGCTTATAGAGTTCACCCGACTTCGAAAGAAGACTGCGCTTATATGCTCATCGACCAATCCAGGTACAAACAACATCTGTGAGCGATTTGTGCAGCGTAACAATGAGAAGTATCTAGCAGTTCGCTTGCATCCCGAAGTCTTCGAGATGTCAGCCGTGTTCGTATTCGACACTGAGAGACCCCGCTCAAAGCACCTTGTTTCTGTGACGAAGAAAAAGCGTGCAAAAAAGTTTCTTTGGGGTCATCATTGGCAACTGCGGTCCTAAAGGTTGCAGGATGTATCGAGACTTTCAACAATAAGCTACTAGACATTCGGAAGCGCCATCAGTACTTCAGCGAAGTATTGAATTAACCTCGTAAGGAGAGAACCGACGATTACTGGACTGTAATCAAGAGGAACAGCAAGCTGGTCGCGAAGGAAATCTTGCGATGCACAGGTATTGTGTTCTCAACTTGCGCGAACGTCACATCGAAGTGGCTGCGTGAATTTCGCCACGAATGTAATGTGGTATTCTTGGACGAGGGCGGTTGTATCACTGAGACTGATGCTCTGATCGCCTGGAAGGGTCCCAAGCCTCTGATCATCGCCGGAGGGCGGAGGGGCAAATCAGATTGTTCTCCCCTTCATTTCAGCGAATGTGAGGTAGAAAACCGGCCAATTCAACTCATTGGCCGACCAGGTCAGATACTCTCTTTTGGAGCATCTGCGAGACAACAGCTTCTCTCTCTGAACCATCCTAGAACAACTGAGAATCGAGCCGGGACTTTTTGACCTGGCCAATGTTCTCCACTACGATGGAAAAATCTCTTACCGACCCAGCAATAATCTGACAACAATAAGTGAGCTGTTTGAAAAGTGGTCTGTTGCACACTTATAGGAACATGTGTCACCTTCGCCTCGTGGAAAAGTGTAGACTGTCATGGTGGGCAATTAATAGTAGTATATTTCTGTTGAGACAGAGGGGAAACGAAGGGAAACACTCATACGATGCTCTCCGGAGCTGAGTTGCTGCCTTCGTTCGTCTGATTCTGCGAGGGCAAGGCCAAGTGCAAGGACTTCACAGTGATTACACCGTACCTGAATCGGACGCAGCTATGTAAGAAGGCACTGGCAAAGCCTCCTGAGCTCTATGATATCAAGGTACGCGTTGTGGACTCAACGAAAGGGCTAGGGTGCAGACATGGTGGGACATGACTGTTTCTGCAGACGCTGGTGGCGGAAGCTATTCACTCTTTGCCAGTTCGCGCCGAGTCTATGTGTCCTTGACGAAACACAAGCAATGGCCGTCTTCTTGCAATCCAGGGATCAAGATCGCTCATAGAGATAGGTTATCTTGTCACTGCTGGGTGAAGATGCTAAAAGGTGAATGTAGGATAGCATTCACTTCTAGAAAATACCCTCACGTGAAAGCATCTTACCAAGTACTCCCCATAATTCCACGTTCGCCTCAAAACAGCCGTTCACACCTCCCAACGACAACATAGTTGTGCCGTATGACGAGCAGAGCAGACAAGAGCAGCACGGGTACGAGGTCCCCAGTAGGTGCCAGTAGGTCGCCAGGCCCAGAAGAAACAATGCTATACACACCTTTGCGTACGAAAGGAGGAAGAAAGGCAACAAGCAAATTCGAGAAGACAACACCACTTCCCCAAAAGCCTGGTGGCACCAGCAGGGAGCTCACATCGACGATTCTAGTGCCAACAAGTTTTCGAGAGGCGACTAGCCGCGTAGTTTGCCACCAGAGCTCGTGTCTCAGTTCAACGAGCTCTCGTCGGAGGAGAAGGAGATGATGGATAGCCAAGTGGAGGCAGAGGCGGAGAGGTACAAACAGGAGCTCTGGTTGTCCAAGCTTGCTGCCATGGGAGGTACGAAGAGGAAGGCTTCCTCGACCATTGATGGTTGGCCGTGTCCTAAACGACAGAAGTTTTTGAAGGTACTCTCATTATTATCGAACATAGAGTTGACCACCACAGAGCTATCGCGGATTGGAGGACGATCAACAAGCTACGGCACACGACCAAGACTCAATCCCGATGCTTCGAAATCCTCTGCTCAACCAGAATAACACCCCAAGCTCACACGAGGAGGGTTAATCCTGCTATGACCTCGGGCCACCCAAGATCCATCGCTAGGGACTTCACATTCTCCACAAACGAGACATATTGGCAATTTCACCGATGCAGCCTTGTGGAATTCGATGGACCGGCCTTGTATAGATACGCACCGTCTAATCCCAAGGCCCTAGGAAGAGCAACACAATTGTGGTCTCGCGAAGAGAGTTCACGCATCAGTCGCTGATCTTGGACTTGGCCGTGGCGATTGGGAAGCTCGAATTTGTGGTAAATTCCACCATGAGTGTCGACGAAATCTGCAAGTGGCTCCCCGTAGACCACATCAGAAAGGTATACAACTCCGACGAGACATTTGCACACTTCACAAGTCTACTCGAGGTCGGGAGAAACGCTACTAGAACCGAAGTCCTCACATGGTCGTCCCAGACGACAGTCGAGCTGATCAAGAAATTGAATGGGTGGCCATTGGCGGATACATCGGATGATGAAAGGACTGCGATGTGGGCTCAGCAGGCAGGGTATAAGGCCATCATGAAGGGGTTACGCCAAGATGGCTGATAGCCTGGACCTTCGCCAACTGTTCGATGAAACAATAGCTGGCAACGATAACGCGAAAGGATGGTGCAAGATTGTCTTGAGATCTGCTTTAGAGCTGGATTGCATAGCGAAGACCCAGCGGGAGCCGCTCGAGTTCACGAGAGCATTTCTATGTCCGGAAGCATTTCGACGATTTCGTTAGATGGGCTATTGGCCAATCAATGAGATTCTCTCCACATTGCCTTAACATATTCTTGGATCGGACTGGAAGAGTAGATAGATAGTGTCAGACAGCGCAGGCGATGACGATCCCAATTTCCGACAGGATGAGTACTTTCGTGCCGAATCCTCAGCCATCGCTGGAGCGACCAAGCAAAGCTGCCAGGCGTGTGGACAAGAGAGAAGCAAGGTCAAATACCAGTCATTCGAAAGCCGACTCAAGGACATAGGCAGCAACATGAATCGACCAGAAGGTTCCTCGGCCCGCTTCAGAGAGTCCACCATCCAAAGACCAAGTTTTAAGATCACAACTATGACTCGGTACAAGAAGCTTGCGGGAACTCAACTTGTCTGTGAAGGTAAGCTGGAGATCGATGATGTGAAAGAAATGCTTCCATGAATTCATCAACCAGTTTTGAGGATCCGACCCTGGTTTCCTACGCCAAAGATGTCTTGCAGGCTAAGGGGGAGACTGTGCACAAGATTACGCGCATGGTACATCATCCACCCAATCCATTCACCTTCCGTTCATGGGCTGATTTTAAGTAGCTACATCCTGGACAGAAAGGAGCTCACAGAAGGCATGCCCCCATTCCGTTTACTGAAGGACAGAGGGATCTTTGTTTAGAGCGTTGTCCGAAAGAACGAGATCATCGTTCCTACATTCCTTTAGCGGCTGATCCCGGCTCTGGATCTCTCTTTCCTCTACGGCACTGCGAGCTATGATTAACATGATGATGCCCACTTCAGATTTGGAGTCAATCAACTGAAGGCCAATTTGAGAAAGGATTTCGAGTACAAGTTCATATACATGATGGACTATCTCTTTCAGGGCATGTTCAACTTCGATGTTCGAGACATCTCAGTGGACTACGGATGCTACTAATATTGGATGAGTGAAAGTCTGCCAGATAAAGTGATGTTGATAACAATTTCATCGGCTGTCGGAATGTTCCATCCGCTATGAACGGTGGAAACACGGCGCCTTACTGTATAAATCTGGAAAGTTGGCCAATAAGACCGATCCCAAGATCGCTAGAACTCAGTTCTAGAAGTATTGGGAGAAGCAAGAAAGCATGGAATTGAGCGACTCGGAAGATGAGATTGATGACGACGACGGCAATGACGATGACGGTGGACCGAATGGCGGCCAACAATCTCCTCATCAAGTTGCACGTACAAAGTCCACCTCGAGGTGCAGCTCAACCTCAAGTTCCTCAGCCTCAAAGTCCTCCTGCTCAGCTTCCTCGAGTTCCCCAGTCCCGAGGCTCTCCTCCCCATTTCCACTCAGAGGGACAACTATAAAATTTCAGCCGTATTGGTTCTCGCAATTCCATATTGAGGTAGAGGATGAGGAGGACGAGGAGAGTCCTCCTGATAAACCTAATAAGAGAGTACAGGCGGCATGGAGAAACGTTTGTGGGGGCTCACCGGCAAAGCGTATGCGCAAAGGAAACGGTGGGAGCAGGAAGAGTGAACAAATGCGAGTGGCCGTCTCGGCAGTGATGGTGCATGAGAGTCATACCGAGGGACGATACCAGTCCCTCCTTGTGTTACTTCGGATGATTTCTCGCTGGACAGCGTTAAGACTTCGTATTATTATGTAATCGCTACAGATGTCGTCTCGTTAATTTGGGACTTTGGGACGACGTAGAACGTGGAAGTCCTGGAGAAATTGTCCAATGTGTCCAATGCGTGTTCGAGTGGATTTAGGACGATGACCCAATAATTCATGGTCTTCATCTCATGTAGTATCGTCCTATCTGCGTTCAGTTATCCAAAACTTTAAACTTTCTGATTGTCAAACTAACAATGTTATTGTCAAGTCTCAAGCAAACGACAGTACTTGTCATCGTTGGGGAAGGACCCAAAGACCGGCCTGAAGCCATCAAATTATCAAATCAACGAATATTACTTTCCTCAAATGATTCATACAAGATTTCTTCAACGTCAATTGAATTTCATAGTCAGCATTTCTTTTCTTTGATTCCTTGCGCCTTCAGTTGCCTCGTCTCCCAAAGCTGTCTCCTCCGATCTTGCTCCTCCAGCAAGTAAAGTATCCCCGCCTCAATGTATGGACCTGTCAGACGAGACACAATGATCAGTGATACTGTGACGTTTCAAGTCAGCGATCGATCATTTACTCAATCACATGGGAAATACAGCGCGAGTCCCAAGAAATGCGGCTGGCTCTATCCGCGGCGACTCTTCAAGCAGACTTTGGCGGGAAGCAACCGGTGAGTAAAGTATATTTACATAAGAATCCAGGCTTGAATACTAGATTTAAATGTTTGGGGAATAGAAATTCGTAGACAAATCTGAAGAACTTTCGACTTCTTGAGAATATCATACTGTATTTTCGGGCAAATGATTCTGGCGAGCTCGTGTGCCGGGAACTTTCGAAGTGTGGCTAAGAAAGGTTGATGGTTTGATTTAATTCGTATCTCCTTTGGCAATTTTGATTTGGTTGGATTGGAGAGGGAGTATTAGTGAGTGGATGTGTAGCGGATTTTTATTTAAACCTGACGTCGCCTTGCCAAATACGTGGGTTTGACCGGCTGGTGCTAAGCTGTTCATCGCCTTCGCTACACCTTGTACTTTCGGATTGTTCTTATTCTGAAGCTGAGATTGTAGAGCTCTAAACTTTCTGCCTGCGCAAGATTCTTGCTTAGTCATTTTCTGGCTTTCGAGTTGCTTGTCCCGTGCAGTTCTCGCTAGCTCTCAAGGCGCTCCCGCAGTATTGATGTCGTACCAGTCCGCAACACAGGGCGCATAAATTCGGCGAGAAAGCTTCACTTATTGATGAATTCAAATGGTCTACCTATAAATGATGTCGAGACATTATGTAATGCTGCACATCACTTAACGAACGATCCGAAGAACGAACTTGTCTCCAACATGGCGGGAGAAGACAGGCGCCAGAGTAGACGATCACGCTGCTCCTTACGACAGAAGAAACAAAAAGGGGAACATTCATTGAGTAGTCATATTACAATTTAAAGTCAATTCTGTCACATACGACCACAGACTGAGGAAAACTGGGCATCCCGTCCGCTCTGCCATACATAAGCCTCAGATCGGCAGATTAGTAGTTGGGTGGGTGACCACCAGCGAATACCTGCTGTTGTATGTTTTTGCTTTTTGTCGTAAATGTCCCCTTACCCTGTCTTAAATTGTACCATTTTTGATACCCGCTCGATTTTGTCAGGTTCTTTTCACATTGGAAGGTCGAAGTGCCAGGTGTTGGATAGCCAACCATATAATCTTTTGCTTCGTCTTGAGCGTTGACTCTGGTTTCTGTGCCTTCAACCGGTAATTTGAATGCATCGGTGACGATGATCGTATCTCCTGCAATCTTCCCTTGCATCAAACCCATGGCCTCAACACTGCCTCCAGATCGTGCATGCATCACCATCTTCAGCCTACAGCTGAGATTCGGACATTCTTGAAGTGGTGGAAAAATGAGTTTCAACTTATTCTGTGGACTTCAGCCGAAATCCTGGGAAGTCGAAATCGTCCCAATCGACGTGATTGCCACCTTGGATCACGTTCTCCTGCGATCTTACCAATGTTCCTGTTTTCGATCGATCGTGTTCAAACCTGTTGGATGCTGAACAAATGCCGCCCTTCTTCTCCTCAGTGCGGCTTTGTCGGAATTAACACAGCGAGTTGTTTGGAATTACTCGTCTTTCATTGAAGGACGAGAAAAGATCATAGATGGATCTGATTTCGCGGACAATGCTTGTAGAGATACTGTTGGCGGTGCTGGCTGTCAATAGGAATTACCTGGGTAGTCGCAGATTCGATGCCAGGCAGAATGTTTCTAAGCCACCAATCGTAAGCGCACATTCACTACTATCTTCGCCGCCAGTGCCCAGCAAATGATATGAGCCCCGTTTGTCATCGGATATGCTACCTCTTTCTGGAGCTTATTGGCATCAAGGACTACTTCAGTGCATCGGTTGCCTTGTACGTGGTGATGCTGGTCGCTAGCACGGCGGCATTTTCTCCTGCCGATATACATGGCCAGCGTATTCTTATTTTTATTGGAAACAATTTCATGCACACATTTAGGAAGTTGATGTAGTGCAATATACGCCTTCTAATCGAAGTAGGTGAGGTTGAGCATATTGAAACAAAATAGCAACATTTGGACTAGACCTCCGCCAGCGGAAGAAACCAGCGGTAGAAACATAACTTCAATCGTCCAGCTCTCTGCTTGATCTACTTTGCAATAGCCAATCCTATACCCCAGAAGGTTTGTAATCCTCCAGTATCTCGTGTTTCTCCGAGCACTCTTGTCCGCCCAATCTTTGTACGAAGGTGCTTCAGAGACACGCTCAATAGATTCCGTTGAGAAGTCCCTTAACTCAATTTCGGCGTCGGCCTAACTGGCCCATACTTCTCCTCCGTGTCGTACTCCAGAGCGCAATCAGCCCAACCGTTAGACCAGAAGTCCTTGACGTGTTTTTCCAAGTATTTATGTTCCCAGTACAAGTCTCTCGCCCCTATAAAAACATCTCTCCTCTCGTCGGCATGTTACTTATACCCTCTGATACCTTTTCCAATAATTTCTTTCGAAGATATAGAATACGCCGTAATTGCTTGCACAAGATCGTCCTATTTCCATGTAGATCCCTTCCTCATATTTCTGTTTTTGTGCCCAGGTAAAGAATTCCACCATGAAGCCCTGGGTAGTCACGTAGAAAGCTGAATCTCTCTCTCTCTCAGAGTCCGTTCACGATCGGGCTTTCGAGATATGAGGTTTGATATGACAGTCTCCGGCTCTGAAACCCATTTTTCAAATGCTTTGCGGACCCATTTGCCCTCTCGCAGGTTTTGGAGCCGACGTCGCTTATCTTTTTTGCTCTCTGAATAAACTATGGCCCCGAAGAGTATGAATAAGATCAGGCCAAACAAGCCCATCATGATCGGAAACCAAGTTCTTAACCCCAGCAAGCCCTTGGATTGATCGGCCGTGTTCGAAGTCATAATATGTAGACGGGAAGTGGGAAGTTGAAAGTGGCAAACAAGTCAAAGGAGAAGAGTTCGAGAGAACACATAGCTTTAGATATCAAGTGGTCCAAGAAGCCTGATGTCTCGGGACACACTACTTGCAACAATATGAGCTAGTCTCTCGTTCGCTACCAAACAACAACCGGCCGGCCAGCACTCTTGATAATTAGATAAGTTCAGGAGGACTGTGATGGCCTGTGCGTTGCTTGTGTAATCCCCTGTATAAAAATAAATATAATTAGTTTCAGTGAAGGGAAGGAGCAACCCTTCCCTCCTCAGCAATTAGCTTCTGTATCAATAGAATCAGCAGCGAGCCTTCAGCGAGCTTCCAGCTATTCTATCGTGTTCTATTCACCTCAGCGTACTAGTGATCATTACAAGGGCTAGGTAGAATTATCCACTATCTGTAGTCATGGTTCGTGATTTCCTGTTATAGTCTACTATCCGGTGCCACTCCGACTCTTGTCAGCTCGCGGGCTCCTCTAGTATATACAGTCAGGCTGTAATAAAGTTAGACCCACGAGTCCAAGAATTTTGAACAAGGAGCGATTTACCGAAGAGCTAGATCCGGTCATCTGTGATACTAAAGTAAATCCCACGCCGTTGCTTCGCCTTCTCCTGAGGATACCCCCTCTAATGATGATGATGATGATGATGATAGTCACTTTCGTTTAAGAGGGTAGGCCGAAAGCCTATGCTCAGCCTCCTGAAGGGCTTAGGGCTGCCTTAAACGTAGGCACTAAGTACAAACAAAGCACGTATCTTAGAAACATATTCTTGAGGCTCTTAATCCGTGGTATATCTAGTTACTTTGTAGAATTAATCAAATCACAATCTACCGAAGTAGATCAACTCCATCCAAGCAATACCACTTCTAATGAGCTCGTAGTTGTAAGCGCTGAGTTGTCTTCTTGTGTAACAGTACGTCACCATTACTCAAAGGCAAGGCCACACTTGTAAAACCCGAGAAAAGGTACTCGAAGGGTTTTGAACGAAACTTTAGTAGCACCGATGTGAGTTGAAAATCCCCTCTGCATAAGGAATCCCGATAGCGTCCAACAATTGTTGAATAAGCTCCTAAAGTCCTTTAACAAGAATCTACAATGATGAGGTGTTTCCACAAACGCTATATCATGTATGATGCCCAAACATATTCTTTGGCAAACATACCGACGTGTACGGAGCAGCTCATCTCACCCAGAGAGCAGTCCGTTCCGATTAGTCACCAAATGCCGCTCTGACCAAGCGATTTTCTTTCTTGACTAACCTAACACCAGCAAGGCAATCTGATGAATTTTTCGATTTTGATTGGTATCTGCGGTCGTGGGACGGTTCTGAGTAGAAGTGGTCATATACGCAAGAATGCGGTCCAAGCGAGATTTAGACCTGAGTAAACAGTCCACAGCGTTCACCCGAGTCAGAGTATCACCTGATTGATATTGATACCTATATGATGGTCGCTACAGAGCTTTCGTCAAGATATTTTACAGTTGAGGCATGCCTTGCAGCAAAGATTGAGTATGCAGGCAATGAAGATCAGGTGAGAGTGAAAATGGGGCGGGGTACAAGCGAAGCGAGCAATGTAAACATACCACTGTGGGGTCCTAGTTAGAAGCGACACAACTCAGGAGCGGTGCTCGGATACACTTCATGGGTGAGACCATCGCTTTTCATGTTGACTTGGCCTACTCGAAGAATGCCATGGAAAGGAGAAGCCAAATCTGTGCACATCGAATAATGAGGGGGTTGATAAGTCAGCACCGTTTTTGGATTATGCGACGGCCCAGCTAGACGACGACCCCGCCAATTCTTGGGCATTGAGGTTCCTCATTCCTTCGAACAACAACCGCTTGCTTTTTCCTTGGCGCATTTCTGAAAGCTTGTGTAATTATCTGAATTTGAATCGCGGTATTGATTTTTGATTTTTGTCTGCATCAATAAGATTATCCCTCCAATTTGTTTGGATTATCTTCTTCTTTTCTACCTATATTTAGGGCTCTTCTCTTGAACGGATATGGTACATAGCGAGGGCTTAAACCCTGTCCAATTGCAAACATCAAGACTGATGGCGAACAATTACACGGTGTGGATTGTCTTGATTTCCCCCCATGATAACAAGTCCAGAACGATTCGGCTTGCAACTGCACAATGACTCCATATGCGGCCGGCATGCGACCCTGTCAAACGAACCTCTCAAAGGCCAGAACCGCCGGAGACAGTCGCATGCCAGATTCTTTCATCGATAGAAAGATTTGCTCACCAATGTGAAGCTTGGAGATTGTCTCTTACTGGTCGTAACTTGAACAGCCAGTGCTGCGAAAAAAAAAAACCATTGATGTGGTTCGCTCAGTGCCTTGTGTTTCTCATGGGCAAAGGATTTCCTAACTTGCGTGTCCGCCCTCACCTTGGATCGGTCAGGCTAGTCCTTCGGCAATCTGTCTTGATAGTACTTGTAAGACGAGACTTTGCCGTATGTCGCTCTTGACAGGCGTTGAAGATTCTGATCGCCGCGGGATTATAGGGCCAGACCATCTGCCGAAGGCTAGGCCAGCTGGCCGTTATCTGAGCCATGAGGGATGTACCATAACTCAATTGCAAAGCGCATGAAAGAGGCGTTTCTATCAGGCAAGTGGTTGGCCAGCCCTGCAACTCGGTGTCCCTTTTTCGGCCTACGCTACTCAAATTGTCTCTCCCGCTTGTCGGCCATTGGCGGGGTTCTGAAGAAAACTTGCTGAATGGTTGCAACCACAATGCTATAATTCAGCCCAGCTAAATAAAGGTGTTTGGGCAAGATCGTCTCGAGATATAGGGTAGCGGAGCTCGCAATCTGGTATAATATGCAGGTCTTGGATATTTACGAGTGCATTCTCCGCTCTCCACTTTTGGCACAAGCCGCTGCATCATCACCTCACCGCCAACAGCTCAAGGATGCAAAACCTTATGTCGGAAGAACCTCGAGGACGTAAGAGTCTATCTAGTTCAGGAAAGAGATATGAGGCGAGGAAAGAGACTGGAGTTCCACCCGTGCTGGTGACGCCAAGTGCGCCGCTGGAAGCAACATATCAACAATTCTCCCTCCCTCAGCAGCACAGGACAGCAGCGATAAACGGTCCGCGCAGAGCGGCAGAGGTAACTGACGCATAACACTCGAAACATATCTCGCTGATCTGAATAGCCAATTCATAAGTCTAGCGTGAAAGATTTAGAGAGACCAATCGTTGTATTCTCGCAGAGAGCTGAAGAGTGGACTGAAATGACCGCGACTTTCGTCGGTGATCTGATCGAAGCATGGATCTCCAAGGACATATTCGAGCAGCTGCAACTCGATAATATCCCAGGATCTCCCGGAGATCCGGAATGGGGGCGTCTAGACAAGAAAACGGTCTCGTTGGGGGGCACAACTGAACTGCAGTGGTTTGCAAAGGCAAAGGGGTGCAGAAAATCGAAGTATACAACTTGTCGCATTGTCGATAGCAAGCATTTTGGAATCTTTCTTCAATCATACCTGCTTCCATCAAGTCCTACATCGGTGGCAAGGCCTGAACGTGTTGCATCCCCTTCAATTCCGGACGCGATTCCGGACATGCCCGCGTCCCCGCCAAGGAAGCTCGCGATAGTTCACAACCCTCCCGTCCCAGAACAGCCACCGAGTACTGAAGATGTAGTCTCGGAAGAGGAGAGCGACTATGAATCTGGCACCGCATCTATAGGATCCTTCGATGGCCTTCCAGATACTATCAAAGAGACATCAAAGGAGTAAGTCCAGCGTCCCTTTCATGGTCCTTATCACTTGCTAAGCATTTCAGGGCCAAACGTGCAGACGACTGGATGCATCTTCTGAAAACAGAGTTTCACAATCATTTCCAGAAAAAGTCAGACATTGTGCATGATCCTGTAAAGATAGCAGGTCAGTGAATATGTGGCGTCAGGCGTAGCAAGGATCTGAGATCTCATTTCTCCTGAGCTACCTTCTCTAATGCTGAGCTATGAAAGAAGCCAGGCTGACGGGCCAGCTACAGTTTTAGACACCGGTATTGACATAACAGAAAGCTGCATTAAAGGTGCCCTAAGACAGCAAAGGGTGAAGTTTGTGAAGAGCTTTGTCCCAGGCGACTCAAGCGCGAGCGACGACTTTGGTCATGGTACTCATGTTGCGTCACTGCTATTGAAAGTAGCGCCACGTGCCAAAGTGTTCGTGTTGAAGATAGCAAAAACGGAGAAGATTCTGTGTACAAAGAGCATTGCTGAAGTGGGTCAATAGCGTGAGCTCCTCCGATATCAGAAGCAGTAGCTGACAGACGGTGAAAGGCGATTGACCATGCCGCGAATGAGCTTCGAGTGGACATCATCACTATGTCTTTCGGACTCGACAGGGAAAACAAAGACGTGCAGGCCGCAATACGCAACGCTTTCTCCAAGAACATACTCATGTTTGCTGCAGCGTCTAATAATGGCGGAAACATTGAAGTCAAATACCCGGCCAAGAAAGACGAGGTGACCTGCGTTTATGCAACCGATGGTTCCGGAAACCCCTTCGATAAGAATCCTAACACCATGAAGAGCTCCAGCTTTCACTTCGCAACGCTCGGAGTAGGAGTGAAGTCTTCTTGGCCACAGAAGCTGCACGATCCACCTTTAAAACGCGAAGAGGCGTCGGAACGAAGACAAACGGGAACTTCGTTTGCGACACCCATCGTGGCTGGCATTGCTGCATGTATCATAGAATTTGCGATTGTACAGAACCTCCCAGATGATCTTTTAGATGTATTAAAGACGCGACAGGGGATGCAGAATACGCTTCATAAGCTCATGGTGGATGATACCCCGCGATCTGGACTGCATTATATACACCCCTGGAAGATGTTCGCAAATAACCGCACTGAGGATTCAATCGTTTATGCCATGAAGGACATTCTGGGAAATTAGAAATAATCGGGGTTCTGATTTGTTCAGTGAGAGGTTTCGTATTGACGTTTGTCTGTAATATCTTTTGTAAGATTAATGAAATAAAATGTTGAATTGAGAGACGCGGGCATACTTGCTCATTACTCGACTACTCGGTTGGTGGAACTACCACGCAGTTGCATTCCGTGTTTCCATCCTCATCAATCGCAGTGACTGATCTGCTTCCAATGATCTCATGTGCAGCCACTTCACGACCTCCATCGATGGTTGCGGTTAAAGTGATCCGCAGAGACCCAAAGTCTATGTCCCGGCCATCGTCGTCGCCTAACATCTTCCCCATGACTTTCGACTTCTCTTGATCTCCCCTTCCCTGATCTTGAGCTTCACCAGCGTTGATCTTGACCAGTCGATACCCGATGACAAAGTCTGAAATACTTCCCGACGATGCATGAGTTGTGGCATCTGGAGGGAGTTCTTGCGCCAAGCCCCGTCCAATTTTCAGTCCCGTAATCATGTATATTGGCAGTTCATACTGACACCCTTCCAGGTATCCCCGCACGCTTGGTTTGTTGACCGCTGCGTCGATATAGTCTTGTGTGGGGGCAAAGTCGAGGGTCTCTACGTCCTCAATCGAGAAGCGGCTCGTGAATTCTGCATCGCTGCCGTCGGCAGTCGTGTCATTCAATCTCAGACTCGAAAGGAAGCGCGCCGTGACGCTGACGTGCCCATTTTCTAGGGACTCGGTAATGTTCCAGTCGCGTTTGTGACTCGTGTGCACATGATCCGAAGGAAGTGCGACAACCTCGCCAGGATTCAAGATCTCTTCTGGTTCTAGAGGATCAGCGATTATGCTGCCCAGTCTAATCGGGCCGTCTGGTGGAAGGTCGAGATTGGTCAAGACGAAGTATGTTCTTGAAGATGCCATATCGAAGCGGGTGAGTTGGGATGACTTTGTGACGAGGCTGAAAAGGTTTGTGGTTGCGCTGGCACGATTTATACACAATCACAGAACTGAATGCATTGTAGAGAAAGAGAGAAGAAAGACACGAGAAGGAAGCTAGCAAGATATACGGTTGTTCAACATCCCGGGTAGGAAGAAAATACGAGCAGCAGTGAGAACAAAGGCAGCCAATCTGCATAGAGCAAAACCAGCACCTCGAGGAGCGAAGGAAGTAGCATGTCCATGATTCGCAGCGGGAGACACACCGAGTTGGTGTTGAGCCTGAGCCAGAGTGCCGACAATAAGTGTTGCTGGTTGGTCGATTAACACCTAGGAGTGTTCCTTGTTGGTTCTTGGCTCGTGGGTACAAACCGGGCGCGAGCTTACATCAGCAGTTCCTCGCCTGACACGTTCGGTTTTTTCTTTTTTCTTGCCTTGATGAACGCTGACCGCGCCGGCATCAGGGGATACCGACTAGAGAAATAGGTACGCGACCTTGTGAGACGGTAGGTATGTAGGTGGTAAGGCAGGCAAGTAATAAGTACCTTATGTACAGCGTGGTCATGAACGGCCTGGCAGGCCTATCTAGGTACCTTAGCCCTGCGTCGCACCTCACTTTTCTTCCTCTCTACGCGTGTTCCGATGACTTGGCCTGGAACTCCAGAACCGCATTGCTGGAAATGAATTGGACTGAACTGGCACTGGCACTGACCGACCTGATCGACCGATCCCGTTTGTCGCCAGCTCCTGCTCAGCCAATGTCAGTCGATCACGACTTTCTCCATCTTCCTTTTGAATTTCGACTTCTCATGCCTGCCTACCTTTCCCACCTAGACAACCGTCCGCGCCAGGATTTCCGTCCTCCCCTCCCGTCCCTCCTCCCCTGGCCTGGCCCACCTCACCTTATCGCATCGCATGCCCCGCTCCATCCCCTCACCCCCTTCAGCCCTTCAGCAAAGCATCGCATCATCTGCATCTGCAAACAGAAACATCTCGTTCGCTCGTACATCAACATTCAACATCTTGACATTGTCGATAGCATCCACTCTTCGAATCCAATCCTCGACAAGGGCCATCGACAACACCAACAATGAAACGTACTTCGACTCCGTAGCAATGACAGCTCCACCTAGTCATATCGATTTCCTTCTGGAAGCTGCGAATAGCGACATCCCGGACAACTCACCATGGACGCACCTCAAGTTTATACTAAAGAGGTCGGGTGTCGACACCTCCACCATAGATGAACTCGAAGCAATGAACCTGTTTCGCAATATACGCCGTGCGATCACAGAGGAACGAAAGGATGGAATGCGCGATGCGTCTAGAGAACATATCGCGGCGGTCTTGGCCCTGGCTAACAGCAATGACGTGCCCGACGATATGATGACCGTGTGGTCCTCGGTGAAACTCTGCCTCACCTATAGCAATAAAGCCCTGGCTGTACCGGATTCTGCAGACTGGCTGCGATCCTTCAATAGATTTCGTCGCATCATAGCAGGGGAGGAGGCAGAGCAGGATGATACGCAACACACGCCGGTATCACGAGCCGAGAGAGCCCAGTCGGACTCTGCGTATGATTCCCAGTTTTCGGAGGTATGCAAATCATGACTATGTGTGTTGAGATGGATGCTCATTCGTTTATAGTGCGATCCAAAGGATGAAGGGTTCGTCACCGTTTTGCTGGACACAGGTGGAAGACGCTCCCTACCATACATCATTTCCGACGACCATGACAAACATGTGATGATCAAAACTGCATCCCGAAGCTGTGAATTGTATCCCGATCGAGAGGAAATGGTGCACGCTAGATGTCTCTCAAAGGACAGTCCAGAACCATCGACAATACAGTTCGAGGTCGTCGAAGATGATCTGGAGGAAGCAGATATCGTGTTTTCTCGGAAGTTACTGGAGGCAGAGAAGAAGCGAAACGCGATGCGAGGTATGTATATCCTATCCAAGCAGAACTGGCAGTTGATGATACTGACTCGGAGTCTTAGATCGACGGAGAGGTCGCGATCATAGCCGCTCAGCAGCTGGGAGTTCCGCCGGATACTTCGAAGAGGAGGACCACCTGCAGGCGACGTCCTATGCGATCGGTATTGCTCTACAAAGCCCCAGTGTCCGTAATCTCGACGACATGGGGATTGCAAATCTGGGAATCAAAGCAGATCTGGCACTTCGAGCCGCGCGCAATGGTCGTGGCAGGTGAATACCATGGAGACAATCCTGTGAACAAGAAGATAGTGGTCGAGGAAATTTGCAAGCCTCCTTATGCTACTTCTCGCCACCTCCCGACCATGCAGACAGAGGCCCTCACCGCTCGCCCCAACGGCGCCACCAAGCCCTTATCCGTTCGATGCTTTCGCGGTACCGTCGCTATTGAAATGGCATCAATATTGGCGAATAAAGGACGTCAAGCGCAACGTACAAGATCCTCAAGGCTGGCTGCACCTCACGTAAGAGCGAGAACAGAGATCCGCGGGGCAAAAATTTACAAGGGAGATCGATGGTATGTTCACCCGCTGCAGGCGCGACGACTGTGCATGTACTTCGGGTGGAATCGTGGTATAGTGAGGTAAAAGTGTCCAGGAGGCTAGATGTGTCGATATTATGGATGGTCGCATATGCAAGGGAGCGTCCTCGAACACTCATATAAGATGTGACACCAGATGACACGGTGTCCCAATATCTTTTAGAGCCAAAAACTGTAAGTTCCCCATCGTACATCAAATCATCCAGTTGCACATAGCTAAGTCTCCACAGTTTGAGTGTTTCCTTGATCACTCACGATTAGTTGCTCTTCGCCTTATCATTTCGATGGCTATGATGCTTGGCTGCACCAATAATCGCAGCCAAACAAATCCACAGTGCATTTGCGCGCCTCGCAACCCCGAAGTTGATAGTGGAACCTGGCATATGGTGCCATCCGATCCAAAGGCTACTGAATACGTGTCTGCGGTATACTCGATTGGTTGTATTGCTGCATGCTGCTGGCAGCTTGCATCCGCCCAGGCTGCTGGCAGTCAAAAAACCAACCTGCTCATACTTTTATCATGTTTGAATATTTATACTGTATCTTTCTGTATGTGTAATGTCTGATCATACATATCATTCTGTCTGTTATATAAGAAGGGCTGTTAGATAATTGCAGGCTGGTCCACCACTTTCAACTATACAAAATAAATACTCTTAATGATCACATGGCTGCTGCTTTCAACTATCGCGTTCTGAATAAACAGGCAATGGTCCTTTACTCATAAATCAAGTAGACTCTATATGAAAGCAAGGGGCATCTACGATATCGTCTGACCTGCTAATCTCGATTCGTTTGTCTGATGAACCAAGACTTTGTTCGTGTTTCTATCCATCTATTCCCATCTCCTTGCCCGCTACGGTACTCCTAACAATTGCTCACTCCACCTCTCTCCAGTCATCCGCTCAAGGCCGAACTCGAACCATGCTCAGTAGCTAAAGAGTCTTCACATCAGCCGTTGAAAGAGTGACTCGGCCCTCCACTCCTTCCCCACAAATGCCAAGAATTTTTATTCTTAATTTCTGCCGCACCTCTCCGTTTCCTGTATGCTGTGATATATGACACCTCCACGGAGACTAGCACTAATGCGCAAGATGGGAGCTCCGTAGTCTTTCCTTTCCGTTTAAAATTTGTCGACGATCTTTCTCATGCAGGTCTGACTTCTACGGAATTGAACATGGAGGACGCTTCGCCTCGTTCAGCTCAAGTCTTCGCACGGTCTCTCGGCTAATGTCAACAAACAGCTTCGGCGAAACGGAAATTGTTTTGTTTTCAACTTGAGTTGAGAGATCCCCAACTATGTCGTGTGTAAGCTATCGTGGAAATCTCCCTGCTACCACCCGGTCAGAAAAGTATCTCATTCCTGAAGACCTCATCGCCGAAACCCTTCCTCAAACCTCGGTCTAGAAAGTCCTCCGCAACATCGCAGCCATTGTTATCGCTATTTTGAAATCCTCAAGCTCAATATTTTTGTCACCAGCCTGTTCTGCGAGATCAGCAGCCACTTTGATATCTTCTTAGTGTACATTTCGATAGACTGACTAGGTATGGCGGGCACTCACTCTGGCGTTCTGTTTCCGAATAATTTTCCTCTGAGTCTTCTTCTTTCAAGTCATCGGCGGCTGTGTCTTCGACCTTAGAAGAAGTGGGTTTGCGTGCAATACTTTTTGTCATCGATATCTGAGATATTTTGGCGATCTTGTTGGCCATGCGTACTCCTCCGGCCCCCGAAGCAGTCAGCGGAAACAGCCATAGAGAGTGAAGATTGATAGACTGACTTGGTGATAACTTTGGGTATCCAATGCCAATTGCTTTTCCTGGCTATGAGATACCTCCTCCGACTCGATGACGATGAGCCTTGCGAGTGCTCTTCGAGGTTGTCTTATCATGTCAGCCGTAGTGATATAGTTACCAGCAGTAGGTCCCTGTCTACCATGTTTATTTTGCTCAACTGGAATGGGCGTTCTTTGTGATCGATCTGGTCGGGTGTTGAAGTATAGACCTTGGGTAGCTAAGATGGGATGTGAATAATGAGTCTCACCAGGTTGAAAGGTGAGTTCGCAAGCTCAAGTCCTCGCACCTTCCCGAACGGTTTTCAGAAGTACCTATGACGCTCCAAGGTAGCTACTCGCACCACCAGCAAACTCGACTTTCACAAGAAGAGACGTTCACTGGATCGTCAAGCTTGCACGGGACGATTCTGGCGGAGATCCAATTTAATTGTTTGCGTATTATGATCTCTTGCAGATCAAGATATATTACGCTTGCATCCATCTGACTATCCCAATGGCCAATCACTTCCTTAGGAATAAGTCCACATTCTTCGCAAACAACACGGCATACTGGCTCATAACCCCATGACTAGCATCTGGATAGACAAACAAATACCCGCTCTCAACCTTCCTCCACAAAATCAAACTGTTCTCCGTCCTGACCACATCATCTTTCCCACCGCCGCCACCAAACCGACATCTTCAACTCACCCAGTCTCGGCCACGAAACATCACCTTCGCCCGTCGACCATGTCATGAAAGCCGCAATCTGGTTCTTCGTACTCTCCGGCCCGGTACAATCACTTCGATATTCTCGCGAAGTGGTGATTCGTTTCCAGGCTTCGAGACCAGCTTTCTGGTTCTCGGCGCTCGCGGTGTAGAATGCACTGAGGTAGATGGCTTTGTTTTCTTCGAAGGTCATGGCATTGGTGAAGCCTTCGAAAAATCCTTCGCCGATGGGTTGGAGACCTTCGGTAGCACTTGGTCCAGTACCGCAAAGAATCAAATGCTTGACGAGCGACGGGTAGTTGAGTGCTAGCATCTGAGCTGCGAAGTCGCATATGGAGAAGCCAAGAAGGTCGATGGCAAGAACATTGAGTGCTTTCAGGACTAACGCGATATCTGAAGCCCAGCCGCTGAACGTGGTTGATGTTGTGCCGTTGCTGAGACCAGTGCCGGCGTAGTCGATGAGGAAGATGGGGCGGGTGAGAGTGAGTGAGTTGAGGGGGAGAGGGTCCCAGTGATCCATGGTACCTCTGTAGTGTTGGAAACAGACCAGTGGTGTCCCAGACGATGCTCCGAAGAGACGATAAGCGAATTTAGTGTCGTTGACTGTGACGAATTGCGTGGTTGCTTTTTGATGGGTTGCCATTATGAAGGTAATTCTGCTATGTGATAAATGCTAACGAATGCGGAGCTTCAATATATTGCTTGAGGGACTAATGGATGACGCAGACTTGGTCTTCTATATGATGTGTTGCGTTTGAATAGATGATGTCTCTGAAGAGCAATGAATATATGTGAGGCAAGAAGCACCATGATCATAGGATCGATGATAAATCCAAGGACGTTAACCAGTAAGATGCTTACTTAGCAGGATGCTTTTCGAATACTTATCTGGACAGAATGTAAATATTCACGCACGCCTCATGCCTCTTTTGGACATACAACTAGCCAATGATCTTCGAGCTGTGGCATCTTGAAGCCCAATTCAAGACACAATTCCAAATATTCAAAGTCTTCATACAATGATCAAGAATCAGGTGAAATGAAAAGCGTGATGTGCAAAAACTGATGCTAGAATTAAATAGCAGGCAGTATTCAGTTATAGCGTCATGTGGAACTTTCCACTTGGTGATCTCGTACTTCAGCCTGGGGCAAAGAAACAGTGGTCATGGTAACAGCTGTGCTAGTAAAATCAAAGGTTCTCGTCCTATGCAGAGATAGTTTGGGCCGAAGAGGATGAAGAATTTGATGACATGGAAGGCGACATTGTGTTGATTTCGTTCCAAATCCTACGCAAAGCTTTCTTGAACTATAGCCTTTTCCGCCAATAGCTACTGGGCATCTACAAGAGCAAGCTGACAATAACAGCACCGAGACCTGTGAAGAGGCCAGTAGTCATCAGCGAAGTGGAGTGAGAGACGCCTGCGGATGTTGGAGTGCTAGTCTCGCCCGTGGTGGTATTTGTCGTGGGTGACGTGCTGCTTGCTGTAACGATCGTGCCGACAACATTAGAGGAGTTTTGGCATGCATCGCCTTCGAGAATGGTAGCAGTGCTGGTGAAGGTGATGTCGGCACACTGTTTCCTCAGGTTAGAAGCTGCAGGTAGACAAACATGTAAATAGCAAAGCCCATTTTCAAGCCAAAAGATGCTCATCGTGACCCTGGAATGGGGTGGCTTACATTGTAGAGAGCAACTCCATTCTTTCCTCCAGTCGCAACCATGATGCTAGCATTTTGACCGTCGGTGGGGGTGATGCCAGAAGGAAGTGTCACCTTGGGGAGGCAGTAAGTACCATTACCAGTCACATTGAGAAGATCTGGAGTGAGCGAGATATTGAATGAAGGATTGTCTGTTCCAATTCCGAGATTGATAAAGACGTAGGTCCACGGGTGGTGCAGGTCCAAGGCGACAGAGCCACCATCTAGAGGCCACAAAGTCCGATTCGTCGCGGCTGTGTGATTGACGTTGGCACCTGAAAGGATCGAAGTTAGTGCCAGAAATATGGCAGCCCTGGTACAAATGCATCGTCGATCACATACAAGGGTAAATGTATTGGGATGCTCCATCTGCAAAGGAGTCACCCCTCATTTCAGGGTATTCGATAGAGAAATGAGCTGTGGCTAACGAGGCCAAGCAGAGAGCCGAGGTGATGGTGTTGACAAACATTTTGAGGAATCTTTTTCGTTTTGAGAATTGGATGCGTGAATCTGAATGCTTCCCTTAGCCTTCTCTGAGGTGAGAAATTAGGTACAAACGTGGGAGCTTGCCAGGTCTTATATCCTAGAAGCTCTCAGTAATCAGGGCAGGAGCCAGCCCTGTCAAAGGACCCTGGCAAGGCGGCCGAGATCATTCAGTGTATTCACCCCACTACAGATAAGGTAAGATCCCGTCCCCAGGGCAGAAGATTTGATGGCATCCAGGTGCAATTGGAAGTATTGTTTGGTTCCGTTTCCGTCCAGGCTCACCAATGAACCCTTGCTGCATGAAGCATGGAGCTAACAATCCACTACCAGCATCCAATCCCATGAGGGTTATCGCAGCACCCAAGGCTCATGCCTCTCCCAGGCGAGGCTCTGATTCAAGAAAGAGTTCCATTGGCCAATGGTGACGCTTGTGCTTCAGTCTGTCGGGAAGAAACTTGCTCGTGAGGCTTGATATGCCAAGGCTACGAGGCTGCAGAAATGCCTTGGCGGGGAGCAAACTTGCTCATAATCTCGCAGAATGCTTCAAATTAACAAATGAGATTAACGCAAAGGAGGGGTAAAGTCCCAAAAGGCTGGGTGCGGGATAAACATCTCTTCAGCCATGGCAGGACTGTTGCGGGAAACGAGTAAGAAAGAGAAGAGAGTGCAGGAGATACCGGAGGTCACCTGTTGGTATCGTCCTGAATTGGGAGTAAGTAAAAGCAAAATGTAAATTCTTGCAGCAGCTCCTTACCAACAGGCGAGCACAATAGAGATAGATAATTGTCTTCAAAGCCAGCCACTGAACTTGGCTTGGAAATTCGAAAGCCGTTCTTCCGTCCTGGCAAACCTCAACGTCTGCTGAAGCAATTCTACTGCAACAGAAAAATACCCCCGATCCAACCTATACCTGGTAGATATCAAGCTTCTCATTCGAAAGCAACAAGGTGTTTATTGAGTCGCAGTCGTGTACAGAAGAGAAGGGGAAGAAATTGGCCATAGCCGTGGACAACATCTAGGAATGGAAGCTACTGGTACCGTCGGTATCTAACCATGTTCAGGTACTCCTATCGCTCACAGTGTCTAAATTCTGTGGTACTATCCCTACAATCGTCAGGCATCGCGTTTTCTTTTAGTTTTTAGGATGACAAAGTTGTGAATGGTAGATAAACAGGACTAAGTCAGCCGGCTGTCAAGGTTGACTCGACTTGTCTTTGTCAGCAAGGCTACGACGAGGCTACGCCGAGGAGACAAGAAACACCCCTTGTTCCATAATCTCTTCCTCGCCCAATACGGAGAAAGCGATATCTTGGTTCCTCGTTCCGGACATCCTCAAAAGTTTCTCTCAAGATGATATCCGAGGACCATCATATCTCTCCTATCGACAACTTGACGTTGTATAGGAGAAGCTGACCTATACAGTAAAGGATGGATTTCTCAGCTCCTCCACCTCCTTACCGCGAAGTGGACTGGAATCCATCTCCGAACGACGCGAACATCAATACAAATCAGTTCCGAGTACCACGAAAGCCGGTCTATATTGAACGACCTAGAACAGCGCCTTCGAGAAACCAGAATGCTCCGCCACCGATTTACTTTGAAGAGTTCGAGCGATTGAAACAAAGTCGTTTGCAGACTCCACCCCCGCCTCCCCCTCCCCCGATACAGCCTGCGACAGCTCGTCAGGAGTTATTATTGAACACTGCGGTCCGTGGAGATATAATAGACTCGCAGCTGCATAACAGTCCTGCCAATGGAGAGCCAGTCCCTCGCAGTCCGTCCCCCTCAAATGGATTCTTCCCTCTCTCAGCTATTCGGTCATCCAGCAACGCATCCTCGATATGCAATGCCACTCCACAGTCTTCCGAATCTTCAAAGCTGTCTTTCATACAAGAAGCGTTTCGTGAAGCCCGCCATTTTGCAGGTGGTTTGATCACACATCCAGTCGAGAGTACGAAACATTTCACTATCTTACGGCACTCCCATGGCTTGGTATTTTATCAAGGGGCCAAAACGACCATCGCAATCTCCATCTTCTCTGATCAGCCTTTTCCTCCCGAACGTACGATATGGTTACAAACCAAAGGGTGGAGCGGGAAGACTGGGATGCGGGCGCGAGCATTCATGGGAAGGAACGGCAATTGGATCAATGTGACCCCGTCTCTGAATGTTGGCCCGGAGCAACTGAAGCCGACCGACGAACGGGCATGGCAGAGGGATATCGCACATTTCCGAAAGAAGCCCAAGTCAATCAAACAGCAGTATCACATGCTTCGAGAAACAGCTATTGTACGCATCCCTGAAGAGGCTGAAGATGGCTATTTCCAACTAGTGCTGTGTTTGGGAGACAGGAAGAAAGTGCTGTGCCCGAGCCCTGTTTTCAGGATCCTCTCCTCTTCTACCAGCCCAGGCTCATTACGAGGTGCGAGTCTGACAACACTTCCTCTAGAGCTTGGAGTAATAGCATTTGGGACCTATGCAAGGAATACGGCAGGCAGAGTGGTCGGCCCCGTTGCAACTGTTGTTCAGAATCGAGTTCAGAAATTTATGCCGTCGTGGGTGACTCAGCAAGCCACTTCCGCGGCTTATGGCCTCATGAAGACCTCAGAAACTCAAAGCACACATTTGTCGACAGTTGGACCTGGTGTATCAGATAACACGCTCGAGGACGGACCCCAGCCACCATATCCCCTCCGTTTCGTTGCGAATAGTGAGCCAGCAAAGGTCGGCATCGAGCAGTTCAACATGCCAGGTATGACATTGAGTGGACTTCCTGTAAACATAGCACCGGGTCTATCTGGGTACTACCTGGGATGGGCACGGTTTTTGAAGCAGCCAACAACGGGATCTTCAAAAACGGGCAGCGATACTTGGTACCAGGCAGTATTCTCGGCTCTACCGATAGCACCACAGGCAGCAGATAACAGGAATGTCATTATTCGTCTTACGCGTGATTACGAAGAGTGGTCTCCTGAACGAAGGATCATTGAGGTTCGCATACTGGGATTGATTCGGCCAGACGATCCCTTGCAACGCGACGCATTGCGGGAAGGATTGCAAACCAGAGATGCTGAAGCCGCTGAGGCAGTTATGCTCGCCGAAATGAACGACATCTTACTGGCAGAAAACGTCCTGGATCACCCCGCGTGGCATCCAGATGCCGTTCCTCGACTCAGTGCCCGACCTGGGACCAGTGGTGGGCAGTCCATCAGGATGGCTGCCCAGAGACAGATAGGAAAGGTTCCTCTTCACAAATTTGGCGTTCGATCTCCGATAGATGGGGATGGAGTTGGACATACTCTCGTTGCAGCAAATGGCTATTTCGTCCAGAGGTAGTTGAGACTATCCTCGTTGTGTACTTTGGGTGTTTCGGACTACCAGAACAGGGGGCGATAGCATCGTCGCATTTACTTCAGAAAATAGACTTACTAATACATTATAACATTCCTTCATCCCTCTTCAGAGAACTTTTCTTGGAAGCTGACAGCTTCCCCGCCTGTTCAGCTGAACGGGATTCCTTCGTTCGGCTTAAAAATCGGGAGAACATCTATCCCGCTGATCCTCGACGCCCAATCTCTTCTGCAACGTCCGTTGCCAGGTTCAGTATCTCGAACTCTCTGATGCACCGGCAAGCCTCCACGGCTTTCTTGTCTACGTAGTAGATTAATACCGAGCTGTTTGTCCCCGTTCAGCCATTTTTGCGTTAAACTTGTGCTGCATTTTCGGTCGCCACAAACTCAAATTCATCCTAGTAAGCGGGAATGATGAACGCTCTTGAAGGCAATGCGATTTACGATCCCGCCTCACATCCGGTTGTGGAAAGACTGCTTGGAAATTCGATGAACCTGCGATAGAGCGGATAAAACGACCCAGGTTCGACCCGAGTTATCGTCTGAAGAGGGCCACTTTCTTCGAACCAAGGGCATCAGAACTAGTCAGACTCTCTCTCATACACCTTCAATATGCCAAGTCCAGCAATCCGCCTCCAAATGACCATTGTTGGTGTTGGAATAGGCGGACTAGCAGCAGCAACATGCCTCGCTCAAGATGGCCACCAAGTCCAAGTCCTCGAATCGGGCGAAGAACTCTCTGAGATTGGTGCCGGGATACAAATCAATCCGAACGCTCTGCGTATTCTCGCTCGCATGGACCTGGAAGGAATATTCTACAGAGAGGGAACGAAGAACGAGGGTGCTGTAGTCAGGAAGTACAAGGATGGAAAAGTGTTGGGAAAGCATAGCGCGAATCTGTTGGCGCTTTACGGATACCAGTATGTCAGATTTCGTTTGTATGTGAATGACGGAGAAGCTGACGCAAGTAAATAGTAATTTGACAATGCATCGGGCTGATTATCAGAAAATTTTGCATGATGCTGCTCTGGAAGCTGGCGCGGGTGTCACCTTCGGAAAGAAAGTCATTTCGGTCGATGCGTCGGCCCCTTCTCTCAGGCTTCAGTATGAGGCTCTTATTGAAAGTGATTGGGTAGTGGCGGCAGATTGTAAATATTCCTTGAGTCGAATCTATTGATCTAATGTAAGCTCAGGGCTTGGATCGCGAATTCGCTCAGCTATGTGCCCTAGTATTCAGCCACGCCAAATACCAGACTGTGCTTCCCGTATGATACTCACTCGCCAGCAAATGCTCTTCAAGCCGTCTATTTCTTATTTGGTTCTCCAACCTAGCTCACCGGTGTGGTTCGGACCATCCAGACACATCGTCGCTTACACAATCAGAGGAACCAAACTCTTCAACGTAGTGTGCTGCGGTCCAGGGACTGCCGATACAGGGGTCTGGAATGAGCCTGCTGATCTGGATGATTTGAGGAAAGAGTATATTGACTATGATGATACTGTTAAGGCGCTTTTGGATGCCGCAGGAGAATGCCATAAATGGAGAATAAGCGAAATTCCGAACCTACCAAGCTGGAGGAATGACAATTGAAGGCTTGTACTGCTTGGCGATTCAGCTCATGCTATGATGCCGTACATGGCCCAAGTGTGTAATCTTCTTTCTACCTGCACATGACTTGGCTAAGAAGTCCAGGGTGCAACGCAAGCGATAGAAGATGCTGCAGTTCTGGCCGGCTGTCTTGCAAGGGTTGAATCCTTACAAGACATACCAACCCTTACGCAAGCTTACGAAGATATGCGGAAGCCACGAGCCGAGAAGATCCAAGCTACTTCACTAGGTAATGTGAGGCAGTACGGACTACCCGATGGACCTGAGCAAATGGCTCGTGATCAGATGTATGCCAGGTCTTTGCTCGAAGTAACCAAATGTACGAAGGATCTGGTGGTGCCTCCGGAACCTGATATGAATGCAGTTTATGGATCTCCTGGGTTCTCTGCCTGGGTATATACCTACGATACTGAGCAAGTCCTGCGGGAGTACTTTGGAGAGGGGCCAAAGCGCGTGAGGTTCTGAAAGAAGGTAAAATCATGTCTCAAGAGGCAGATTTGATCCAGCGAAGCGATATGCTCAAAATGATAGCTATTCTACAAAGTGCTGAGTCGGACATTAGATGCCCAGCGCATTTATCCCTGTACTGGATGCGGTTTTCCTATTATGGCAAGGAATACCTCTAAGCTATGTCTCCTCCAGCCCAGCAGCAGACAAGAAATCAAAGTCTGCACCTTCTTCTGCTTGGTTTACACATCGTTCATACAAAGCCTTATACCCACGCTTAACCTTCCGCTCTTTCCAAACCCCCTTTCTTGCAGCTGCTGCAGTCTGGCGCTCAGATACACGTCTATGAATCTCCTCCTCGTTCACCTCAAGTCGCAAGACACGCTGGTCAACATCACAAGTAATGATATCACCGTCCTGAACAACACCCAGTACCGAATCTGGGACTATGGATTCTGGTGATATATGAAGAATGATGGTCCCTCCAGCTGTACCGGACATCCTTCCGTCGGAAAGTCGCAACATGTCTGTCACGCCTTCCGCAGCCAATTTTCGAGGTATTGGGATAAGTCCAGCTTCTGGCATACCTGGATTTCCGATTGGTCCAATACCTTGGAGAACTAGAACTGAGTCTTTGGTGACTGGTAGATCTGGGTCATCTAGACGTAATGCAAGATCCGTCGAATTCTTGAACACGACAGCTGGGCCTGAGTGCTGAAGGAGGCACCGGTCTTTAGATGCGGATGCTTTCATGACTGCACCTTTAGGTGCCAGATTTCCACGAAGAACGACAAGGGATGAGTTTGGATGGAGAGGATTTGTGAGGGGGCGGATAATCTCGGCTGAGAATTGGAAGGTGCGGAAAGGTGAACTGTCAAGGACTTCTCCTAGTGTTTGGCCAGTAATTGTGATTGCCTGAAGGTGCAGCAGTGGGCGTAACATATGTAGTAACCCAAGCATTCCACCCGCATTGTGGAAGTCAGTCATGTAGTTGTCTCCACTGGGCTTCAAATCGATCAGCAGAGGCACTTTCCGCCCAATCTCGTCGAATGTCTCTAAATTGATCTGTCCTTGGACATCTGGATGTCTATTAATAATGGCCATGAGATGGACAACAGCGTTTGTTGATCCGCCTATTGCTTGGAGTACAGTGATCGCGTTCAAGAAAGACTCTTTTGAGAGCATCTCTTGTGGTCTACGCTTGGCTGCTGCGACTGCCACGGCATTGGCTCCAGTTTCTTCAGCGATCCTGAGGCGTGCTGAAGATACAGCGGGGGCTGAAGCTCCTTTCAATGGCATGAAGCCCAGGGCTGCGGTGATACAAGCCATTGTGCTTGCTGTTCCCATAACTCCACACGTACCTACCTATGGACTCTTTAATATTGATCAGGTGACTGGATGTATTCCTTACAGTTGGTGCCAATTCTTCATTCAGCATACTGATGTCCTCCATATCGATTGTTCCAGCTCTGTACGATGCCCAATTATTTCTGCAGTCAGTACACGCACCAAGTCGCTTGCCCCTGTAGCTACCTGGCATCATCGGGCCAGTGATTAGAGGCAGCACTGGCTTGTTTGCCGATATCCCACCCATCAATTGAGCAGGTACAGTCTTATCACAACCTAGAGTTGAATCAGTAGAAGTTCCCCACATTTGGTCTGAGAGACCCACCTCCGATCATGATACAAGCATCCAGTGGCTGGGCCTTGATCATTTCTTCGGTATCCATACTCATCAAATTTCTGAGGAACATGCTGGTTGGTGATGAAAATGACTCGGCAATGGAGATAGTCGGGAAATCAACTGCTAGCCCACCTTGTAGATGGACACCTCTTTTTGCCGCTTCGATGAGTTGGGGTACATTTGCATGACATGGATTGAGGGCGGAATATGTGTTGATGATCCCTATGATGGGTCTGGAGAGAGCATCCTCGCTATACCCAAGTGCTTTTATAAACACCTTTCTCAAAAAGAGAGAGAAGTGCGGATCGCCGTATGAAGTCAGTCCTTGCCGAAGACCTGAGGTTGAGTTGATAGGTTTTGAAAGATCATAATCGTCATTTTGGGGTGCCTTGGGCACCGTACTGGACGGTTGTGCCATCTCCTGAGGTATCTGAAGCGTCTTTCTTCCGGATCTTACAGTGAAGACAGAACAACGATGCAAGATCGAATTTCTTACACGACAAAGAATTGTAGTCTCCAAGTCGAGAGATACATAAGCGAGTCTGCGGGGAACACTCGCGGAGCCTTTTCCGTCACCCTTGGAAATGGAAAAGCGGGGAAATTGCCAGAATTTCTTTCCTCCAAAGCCAGCTTGAGCATGAGGAGACTCATAATGCCTAGATCAACATGCCAAAAGCCGAGCAGCTTTGGTGATAACCGACAGGCAACAAAAGGATTGCGGGTCATCGTCCGCGGATAACGGATGTGATTCCGTTGCCCCCCTGACTTGACCTCGCTTGTTGAAAGTAGCATAAATACCTACCAATATTGAGATCTGATAAACTTTTCTGGAACGCTTATGAACACTTCTTGAAATGCCCCTACACTGGAGAACACGAAGAGATCAGAACAAAAATGTTAAGTCTTGAGGGAAAGATCGTCCTCGTCACTGGGCTAGGACAGAGCCAGCCAGAAGGCTGGGGAATTGGTGCAGCGACGGCTGTCCTTTTTGCTCGTCAAGGAGCCAAGATCTTTGGTGGGAATCGAACGCTCTCTTCAACAATAGCGACAAAGAGAACTATCCAAGACGAAGGGGGTATTTGCGATGTGCTGGAAACTGATGTCACCTCACCGGCGTCTGTCAAGGCGTTGGTCGATGCCTGTATGTCCAAGCATGGCCGAATCGATATCTTGATCAATAACGTCGGTCGCTCAGAACCTGGATGTCCAGCAACAATGTCAGAAGAAGTATGGGACGCCCAGATAGATATCAATCTGAAAAGCGTCTATTTGACGTGCCACCATGTGCTGCCTATCATGGAAGCGCAAGGATCTGGTGCTGTCATCAGCGTTGCGAGCATCGCTGGCCTTCGGTATATTGGCAAGCCCCAAGTTGGATACTCGGCAACAAAGGCTGCAATCATACAGTTCACGAAAGCTACAGCAGTCATCTATGCACCTAAGGGAGTGAGGCTCAATACAGTTGTCCCAGGGCTTATGGACACGCCGTATACAAAGGGCTTGGTGGCCAAATTTTCCAAAGGCAGGGATGGCGATGAAGAGAGCTTGCAGAGAGAGTACATGGCAATGAGGGATGGACAAGTTCCGACTGGAAGGATGGGCGATGCTTGGGACGTTGCTAATACTGCACTTTTTCTGGCTTCTGATGAAGCTAGTTATATCACGGGCCAGAAGATTGTCGTTGATGGTGGTATTACATCCTCAACAGGAAGGGTCAATATTTGAGGGCATGGGCAGATCGTGGTGGTATCCTTCTGCGTTTTGCAAAGGCAGTTTTGAGACTTGGCAGGGCATCATCAATCATGAATCATGAAGGTGGTGATGATGATCGAGTAACCTATTAAAGAGATTGTGGTTGGAGGAACGCAAAGTTAGAAGCAGGGACAAGAAGAATTGTTTGACCTCTGTATACCGAGTACTGTGCTGAGGTGTGCTGTATTGTACTGTACTGTACTGTACTATCTTGTCTTGTATTGTTGAAGAGATATCGATGGGGCGCTGGAACTCAAGTCAATTCGTATTCAGACTGCGAAACAATTCAGCCACCACCAGCCACTGAAATGCTCTCTTGGCAATCGCTACAGGGAATCTGGGCAGGGTCAGGCCCCAGGAAGCCTCCATTTTCGCTGCCGGACCCGCCCAGCCCGCCTACCCGCCTACTCCGTAAGGTACGGAAGGTACCTTACCAGAGCGAGGCCCATGTCTTTCCCTGTCTCAGAGCTGTAGGTATGTTCACCGCCAATTCTTTTTGTCGCCCCAGCCCAACCCAACCCAACCACCGAGAAAGCTTCTTTCTCAGGCGGACAAATCCAATTCTCTTTTGTCTTCTGCACTCGTTTCTGTCTCTGCTTTAAGGCTCGGAATCCCTTGTGGGCTGAGTATTGAGCACTTCACTGTGCTTGATATCGCAACCAAAATCAAAGTTGCAATACAACATGGCGTCCGCAAACAAATATAACGACTATCCTACCCCGCCTCCCTCGAGCTCTCCTCAATACAAGGATAATTCCTACAAGACTCGACCAGCTCAGGAAACATATTTTCAGCAACCCACCATAGCCAGCTACTCCCGCCCAGCATCTCCCAACCACTGGGATGTCCAAGCGGCAAATCCAAACACGCAAATTGTCACAACTCAACCGCAATCGCAGTACGAGTATCTACCCCCTAAGCGGGCCGACTCTCCAAGACAATCCCAAGTCCAACAACGTCCGCAAACACACCAGAATTCCGCATACCACGGCAGCAGCAACGACTATTACATCCGCCCAGCCTCTCCTCTGGCCCAGAAGACTCGCCCACAAACACAAGCATATACCCCACCACGACGCCGTTCATACTCCCCACCAAAGGGCAGGCGATCCCCTCGTCCAATATACTACTCGCCCACAAATCCCGTCCCATCTCCATATAATGCCTCCCGTCCCACACCCCGCCCAGGATTCGTACAACGCATGCTTGCAAGGATAGAGAGCTGGATACGAGCATCAATGAGATGGTGCAAGCGAAACCCAATGACTGCAGGACTGTTGACATTCATACCTGTCTTGGCTGGCGCGGGGATGGTGAGAGCAGTCAGAAGCTTGGGAATTGGAGCTATGCTCAAGAAGATGGGTGCTGGCCAGACGAAGAAGGGAGAGGCTGAGAGGGAATGGGGTTGGGGAATGGATCAATTCGTTGGATTTGGTGGAAGCAAAGGCGGGCCACTGGAGGGCATGTTGAAGATCTTGCAAATGGGGATGTGAGTTTATTTACCTTGGTTTTCTCTTGCACTTTGTTCTCTGATTGGCATCACGGAAGCGGCTGACATTTTGTGATCAGAAACCATTGGTGCAGACTCACGGCCTCATCAGTGCCAAGAGTGGCGAGCATAATCCTTGAGCTCTATTTCTTGGAGATCAAGAAATAAGGTTCTCTATCTACGTGTATATATCATGCATCATGAATGACGAATGACGATTGATCTATGACAAAAGCTTATGAGCACGCTGAGATTCACGAAGTTTTTGACCTCCCAAAACCAGCTTCTCTATGTGCTTTATCATATCTGTTAGTCGATATGGCTTGGTGATTACATCGTCCTGCTCTTGTCAGTATGTTGCTATCAACCATGTAGGAGGCATTCCCACCATTCCTGCGCCAAGGGACAGGTTGATCTGATCACTTCTAGCATTGGCCGTAACGGCAATCACTGGCAAGTGCCTGATGATACTCCCCTCCGCTTGCAATTCTCTGATCCTTTTCACTGCGGTAATGCCATCCATCACAGGCATTTCCAAATCCATCAACACGACATTCAGCTTCTGAGCTGATGCGTTGTTCTGATCTTTCCAAAATTCCGATTTCCTAATGAACTCCAATGCCTCTTGGCCGTGATTCGCGACATTCACAGTGTGGCCTGCTTTCCGGAGTTGTTTCATGACTACCTTTTGATTTACAAGATTATCCTCGACCACTAGGATGTTGAAGGTCTTGGGAGTCTCTTCTGACCTTGAGGGCGTTGCCGCATCGGACTGCATGGAGGGAGTTGTCCCGTTTTCTAATCCGAGTGTCTCAACGGCGCATGCCTCTCTGAGTGCATCTTCCCGAACCAGGATTGGGAGATCTGCTTGGACGGCTGTGGCGGGGTTGGTCCTCCGAGTTTTGATGTAGAACTGGAAGGTACTGCCTTTGCCTCTTCGAGCAGCCACGCCGATTTCCCCGCCTTGCATCTCAACGAGCTGCCGAGAGATGAAGAGTCCTAGCCCGGACCCTCCATATGTCTGATAAGTTTTGGGTGATGCTTGTGCGAACAGGTGGAAGAGATTCTTGATCTCGCTCTCATCGAGCCCTCGCCCGGTATCTTGTACTGTGATGCATAGATAAAGTACTTCTCCAGTTCCCCATTCGGCTTTCGTCGTCTGATCTGGACTTGAGTTGCTCTTTCGGACATACTGGACATTCAAAGGGTTGGTCTCGGACGGCTTGCTGGTCGATGCACCCATGGTGATCACGATCCGCCTCTCGGACTCAGTTCTGGTGAACTTTATGGCATTTGTCATCAGGTTGATCAAGATTTGTAACACGCGGCTTGGATCGAGTAGAGTCCACTGGGCCTGCAGCTTCTCCAACGAGTCTTCAGCGATAAAATCCAGGGTTGTGTTTGCCCGCTTCAATTCTGATTCGAACATCTTAAGTGCGCCCTGGACAAGCTGCAGAGGCTGTGAGGGCTCTGGAGACACATGGAGTAGATTGGAATCCAGTCTTGACAGTGTCAAGATGTCGTCGATGATTCTCTTCTGGTGCATGGCGCAGTAAATTATCGTGTCTGCTGCTTCGATCGCCTCGTCAAGAAGGTGAGAAGTCCTTGCCGGTTTTGGCGTGGTTGAGGTGAGGGCAGATGATTTCAGGTCTTCCGACTCTTGCAAATTCCTGCGGACTTCAGTCAAAGAAGCCAGAATTTCATCGGCGCAGCCTATAAGTGCCGAAAGAGGGTTTCGCATTTCATGGCTATGTCAAATGTCAGCCAAATTCGGTTTCTCCTTTCGAGCATTGCATGTGTTGCGTCCCAGCTAAAGGCTCGAAATCGTCTAATAGCAGCATCCGACTACATTCAACATGTTTGAAAAATGGGCAGAAAACATTGCGACCTGGGATATGTGGGTAATGGTAACGGAACTTACGAGGTCAGGTCGATGTGTCGCTCAGTTTGTTTCTTGAGCTCGATAGCCTGAAGCATTTTCCGATGTAGTTGGCTTTCCGACCATTTTATGGCACTGACTTTTGTCAATATCCAATCTCGGTTCCACGGTATAACAAGCTTACCTAATATCAGTCACACAACTGCGAAGAGTATTAGCGTATGTTCAAAAGCCTCTGATGGATCGAGGGTTTTTTGGAGTAAAAGCTTGAGCATCGCCGCCGGAAACCGAGGGAGTTGGCTTACCTCATAACAGATGTAATCTTACCATCCTCGCCGAAATCTGGATATATTGATAGCATGATATGGGTATTACCCCATTGTGGCCTCCCTTCCGTGTCAAGCTCAGGTGCTCTCCAAGGCCTCTTGATTTGAGTCTGCATGTCAACAGGCTTCTTCTCTGCGAGCATCCTGTCCCATGTGGCATTGACGTGATCAAGTTCTCCTTCTGCAAGAACATCGTCCCACGCCACCCGTCGGCTTCCGATGGGTAATTGTGTCAGCTCCCTCCACAAGTCATTTGCAGATTGTGCAAAGCCATCTGGCGACAGCACAGCGAGACCGATTGGAGCCCGAGTTGCAAATCTCGCGAACTTTGTTTCGCTCTCCGAAAGTTCGCGCGACAATCTATCGCGATCAAGTGCTTCCTGTCGTGCTAGTGATTGCCTTCTCTCTACTTCTTCCCGGAGGATCACAGCCGAGAGCTGTGGTGTTGTGACTTGTTCAGTTAAGGACGTCAAGAAGCTTCGATAATCATCGTCAAATGATCTTCGGGGATTCAGACCGACGACCAGGAATGCCAACAAGCTCGTTGAATCATTGGGTATGATTGGAAATACGCCAATGTGGGTGGATGGAACTCCAAACCCTCGCCATTTCAACTCTCTGAACCGATTCATCAGCTCTTCTCCCACAGGCACCACAACTGGTCCCATTTCCTGTCGCGCCTGTTGCAAGGTACCAACAAGACAGGAGTTGAAGCTGTCTAGATCGACATGTATTGGTGCCAACTCGTGGCCAGCCGCAATTCCAATGCTTCCTTCGAGAATGCATACTGACGAGGGCATCGTAAAGCTACCATCCGGGCCTTCAGATCTTGAGGAAGAGAGGCTGGAAGAAGTTGCGGAATCTGCAACGGAGTATAGCCAGGCCATAGGAATATCCTTGTCTGCCTTTTGAATACCCAGCAGTAGTCGAGTCCAGAGATCCTTGATAGTCCGGGCTCCCGAGACCTCGCCGCTTAAGGAACGAATGTCAGACAGTCGTCTGTCACCAATGACTTCCCGCGTGACTTCCACAACAGTCGCATGGCTACCCACGACCCAACCTTCATTCCCTATAATAGGAACGAACTTCCAACTGAAGTAGGTCTCCTCGAGAAACCCGTGTCGGTGAAGTAGCAGGAATGCATTCGCCTCGACAGTAGTCTGAGCAGTTTCGCGCTGTTCTGCAAGTAGCTTTTCGAAATGATCCCAGATCTCAGCGAACTCGATCTTCGGATCTTGTCCTTGGAGAGCAGGGTGTTTCTGTCCGATGAGCTTGGTGTAGGCTTCATTGTAGACGATTGTGCTATCGTCTCCCCAGAACACGACTGCGAAGTGTTAGTGCGAGCTTGACGCATGATATATCTAGAAGCAGAGAATATGGTACTTGCCCGCTGGGCTTGGGTCTTGGACGACTAGCAAGACCATCTGGCGTAATTGAGCAGGCCACTGTTGCATTGGCCCCAATGGAGACCTCTCCCAATCCACATCGAGGATAAATCGTTGAAATGGAGTGATGCTCTCCAGCTGAGGCTCGGATATCCAGTCGAAGAGCCGTCTCCTGCTCTTGTCTGCACGTGCCACAACCACGCTCCCGGCTTCTTCCATACTGCTACACGCTCTGCTAGAAAGCAAAGAAGTTCAGACTGCGGGTTCGTATTCTAGTCTACTGTTCCGTCCATTGTACCGAATCACTTACACCTGACACTGACTCTGCTAGAACAAGATCAACGTCCTGTGACACATGAAGCTCGTTACGTGCAAAGGCCGCTGGGAGGTGTTTAATTCGAGTGATGGTCGGGAGGGAATATGAAGAGTCTGGCCGTGGGCCTAAGCGGATGCCATCGATGATTGACACTCGCAGTAACAGCGTTGCAAGACTTCACAAATGAATGGGATTTATGTGTTGGAGAGGATAATAATGTTGGGTGACAGAAGCTTCGTCTTGCCTGGATCTCAATTCTGACTTTGTAAATCGCCCTATTTTAATTAGTTGGCATTGGCGTGAATCGCCACCACAGCCTCAAATCATCCGAACCTAGAATCTTGCTAGTGCCTCAGAATTGGACGTAACCGGCGAAAATTAGAAGATGACCACCGATCTGAACACATCCTCGGACTTAGAATCAAGCAAAATGGAATGGAAAGACAAATGGCCATCGAGCTGTTCGTTAGGCACAAAACAGGGCGAAGCTGGCAGTTCTTTCGATCATGGCTCTTTGCCGGCGACTAGAGGCGGAGCAGGAGACGAGAAAGATATCAGAGAAAATTATACTATTGAGTATCTCATTACAGTCTCTGGTCATGCTCTCGTTAGAAATGTCTGAAATACAAGTCGCAAGGCTTTGATCCGAGGAATGCTTGGCCCAGTATCTAAATCTAAATACCATGTGCTTCTTTTGGGAATGAGCAGAGCCTCTTCTCGTTCAAGTGAATAATTTGGATGTGCTGCTGTGATCGGAAGCGCCACGTGTCCCCTACAGTACTTGCTGGGTTATAGACAGCAAAGCGAAGCATCTCAACGATTTGAGGTTTATGTTTGAGGTTATGCCTGGTGGGCTTCACTTTTGACTTTCCCCCTTTTTCAGTTCGCTAATCTTTCGCTTGTACTTACCCCAATCGAGCGCAGGCACGGGCGCCAGCATGGCCGGTGTCAGGCTGCAGGGTCAGGGTCAGGGTCAGGGGCCGACAGCGTGTCGCAGATACGCCAAGCTCCACTCCACTCCACGCCGATCTGTACCCGTTGCCTACCTACCAATCCAATCTGCAATCTCCCTCCCATTTCATATCGATCCCCCCCTCCCCGCCCGTTCCCCTTCTCTTCTTTTCTCCATGGTATTCGTTTGAGCTTCCTGTCGCAACACCGCACAGCTTGCCGCCGCGACCATTTCCTCCACCCATCGCATCGACTGCGTGTTCTCCGTGCCTTCGTGCACATTACACTCCTTTTTCTACCTGGAAACATACACACACGTTCATTATTAAAGTCGCCAACACGCGAGACGCGTTGCGCGCAAAGTCACTCTTTCAATAATCGACGATTTCCAATACCGAACCTACGCTCCTTCACTATGCAATTCCTCTCAACAATCTTCCTGGGAGCCTCTGCGCTCGTCACATATGTTTCGGCTCAAACAGTACGTCAATTGGAAAACAAATCGCACTCCATATTCTCCTCACTCCACTTTGCGACTCGACATCAGCCTTTCAGCAATGCTAATTTTGGTCCTACCAGTGGACCGATTGCGACCCAATGAACACAACCTGCCCAAATGACCCTGCCCTAGGAATCAGCCATAACTTTGTCTTCAACACCTCAACCACCGTATCAGACTCGTTTAATGTCACGTCTGGAGCTCTTGTTTATGGTACTGATGGAAGCGAATACACAATCAATAAACGCAAAGACTCCCCAACTATTCAATCCAAGTTCTATATTTTCTTCGGCTCAGTCAGTGTTATCATGAAGGCAGCCAAGGGTCAAGGTATCATCTCATCGATCGTGCTGGAGTCCGATGATCTTGATGAAGTGGACTGGGAATTTCTTGGCGGCAACGGCACTCACGTCGAGACTAATTACTTCGGAAAGGGCAACACTACTTCATTCGATCGAGCCATATATCACCCAATGACCACCGATCCTAGAGAAACGTTTCACAACTATACCATCCACTGGACATCCGATAAATTGGAATGGTACATCGACTCTGAACTCATCAGAACCCTTCCTTACGCGGCTGCCAATGGTGGACACAATTATCCCCAGACCCCGATGAATGTTCGCCTTGGGATCTGGGCTGGAGGCGACCCGGATAACAATAATGGGACTATTGAATGGGCTGGTGGGCTGAGCGACTTTACCAAAGGCCCCTATACTATGACAGTGAAGAGCACCGATGTCACGGATTTCACGACTGGCGCAAAGGAATACGAGTGGACCGACAAGTCCGGAAGCTGGCAAAGCATTAAAGCTATCAGTGGAAATTCCACCGTTGCCAAAGCAATTGAGAAGACGGAAAATCCCGAACCCTCCCTTTCAGAGAAATTTGCAGCTCTTCCCCAGAGCACCAAACTTGCTGTCTACGCGGGCAGCGCGGCTGCAGGCGCTCTTCTTCTCTCAGCATTCCTCTTCGCCTGCATTCGGCGACGGAGACAAGGGAAGAAAGAAAAGGAAGAGTACGATGCAAAGGTCACGAGAGAGCGTGCAGACGAATATAAAAACCAGGTTGAACTTCGTGAGAAGGGACTTGGAGGTTGGGACAAAGGAGCCTACGAAACACAAGGGGACGATGCTTTAGGTGGATGGGGAGGAACTTATGTACCAGGGCCCAAAGCGGCTGACTTCCCTGGGCCAAAAAATTCGGCCAATGTGGTCGTAAATGAAATGCCGTCCCGAGTCAGCAGCCCAATCTCAAGGAACCAAACGCCATCGCTTGTCAGCCCAATTCCACAAAGTCCAAGAGCGTGGAATGGGGGCAGCTCAGGTGGATTGATCAACGGTGCAGGCAATGCATACACTGGAGGGTATGGTGGCTCGAATAACATTCCGAGAAGCCCCTCATTTCCGGTCACCTCGCCAGCACTGTCTCAATCGAGGGGATATCCGGGCGGTTATCTGAATGGGGGTTATCAGAAGTTCTGAGATGATGCTTTTATCTTCAATTTTGGGTCATGACTGGCGTACACGGATCATCGACCTCATTGTATCTCGTACGTGAGTGTACATGAACGGATGGAAGTTTTTTTAGCAGCTGGTCTGGCTTAAGTCCATATATGCACGGTCTGACGTAGCTCATTTGATGCTGATAGACAGATAGGTCGCGCATGATATACCCTTGAATGTACCAATCTTTTAATGGCCGCCCCACGTCCAGCGACATCTGGACATTCAGAACATGCGGTGTGGACGGTGATTAACGAGAATTTGCGGCCGCACAACCCACCACGTCCCATCTCGGACAGTTATCATATGTCGTGCAGCTCGCACTCAGACACTGTACTTGTTCCTTTACAGGGAAGCTACTTATCTTGGAGGTGCAGCATCGCATGTCTTGGTAGTGCCAATGTATCACGACCCCCACGAGACATACACCACAAGTAGCCAGGCATCTGCCAAGCCCGCGCATTTCACTCGTGGGATACCAAATACCACATATTCCGTTGCAGACTCCACTCCGTCTCGATCGGCGTTGCCTGAAGCAGGGCGTATGGACATACTTCTCAATTCAGAGATGTGCCGTTGGCACTTTTGTCCTCAAAGGCATATTTTCGTAATTCTAGCCTACATAAGAAATGCTATGCCTTGACTTACTCGAAAATTTCCAGTCAGTAGAATATCTGTATTTCATATCTCGCTTATCTATTTTTGTCCAACTCTGGTGGCGATGGACTTGTTTTTGAACCTGCAAGTCGTCTGCTGGGTATTAGTATCGACAACGCTCTATTGCATTTATGTCGTTTTTTCTCGCATCTACTTCTCTCCAATCGCTTCATTTCCTGATCCCCGCTTGGCAGCCTCAACTTTCGCGTACGAATTCTATTACGACTTTGTGAAGCCCGGTCAGTATATGTGGAAAATACAAGCACTTCATGAGCAATATGGCCCTACAGTCCGCATCAATCCCTATGAGATACATATAAATGGCCCAGAGTTCTGCGACACTCTCTTCTCCAACGATCGGACAGCAAATAAATGGTACTGGTCTACAAAGATGCTTCCCATCGAGCATACCTTTTCAGTACCATTGACTACCAGACACACCGCATGAGAAGGGGCTCGCTGAATCAGTTATTTTCTATGCAACGAGTAAGACAATTACAGCCAGTGGTTCAGGAGCGTGTAGATACACTCATTGGCCCAATGATAGATTATCAAAGTACAGGTGCAATCATTCAAGCAGAGAATGCATTCGCGGCAATGGCCAACGGTATGTCCACAGCTGTAGTGTCTCGGAAACTTCTGACGTCTTGTTACAAGATATCGTTATGGAATACTGCTTCGGCCGCCACGAGCATCGAGTTGAAGCCCCAAATTTTGACCCTAGTTTCTCCACCACCAGCCGCGCAGCTTCTCACTCTCTGCCACTATGGAAGTTCTTCCATCCTGTCCTGACTCTCGTGATGTCGCTGCCAAAAAGCATATTATTTCGTATGGGAGACGGAGTTGCCGGCGCTCTCACAATGAAACGCGCCTTCTTTCAACAAATTGACGGTATCCGGTCTGGAACGAATTTGTCCCATTCCGAATCCTCATACGTCACCATCTTCCATGGAAATTCTATCTTCGAAGCTTCCCGAGCAAGAAAAAACAACTCTTCGGCTTACGGACGAAGCAGAGCTGATCGTAGGCGCGGGCACAGAGGCCACTGGATGGACTTTGTCGATTGCGGTCTTCCATCTCCTAGATAGTCCTGCAGTCCTACGTAAGCTGAAGGAGGAGCTTCGGACTGTGGATCCTGGTTGCCTGGGACAAACGCCAATTCCCACCCTCCAATCTCTCCCGTATCTATCCGCCATCATCAACGAGTCTCTACGCCTTTCCTATGGGACAAGTCAGCGCTTACAGCGTGTGTTCCTTCATCCTGTGATTTTCGAACCGTCGAAATGTGGTATGGCGTGGAAAATGCCGGCAGGTACTGCCAGTACGTATTGGGGAAGCCCATTTCCATCTATCTTTCATTGTCTCGGGAGTCGGGACTCTTCCTAGACGTGTCTCAAGATATTCCTGATGGGCAATTACTGACTTCGCATTGCGTATAGTCAGCGTAAGTATTCCCCATCTGCATCACAATGAAGATATCTTTCCAGATTCACATTCCTTCAGCCCGGAACGCTGGATAGAAAACCCTGCTCTGACGAAGTACCAATTGGCATTCTCGAAGGGCAGTAGGAGATGCCTCGGTATGAACTTGGCCAATGCCGAGATGTACACCTGTGAGTATTGAGACAGCCTATGTCGTCTTTCATAGGTTTTCTCGGAGCTGCATATCCTCAGCGTAGGGTCCCTCGATTAAGCGAATGCTGATTGCCGATGTCCAGGTCTCGCTGCGGTGTTTGCAAAATTCGGAAGCGTGGCTGTTCGAGACAAGAAGGACATTGGGATCCTGAAGCTGTCAAATACGACCGTCGACGATATTAAGCTTTGGAGTGACTGTTTCTTACCTATTCAGAAACCTGGTTCGAGAGGCGTGCGGATTACCGTCGAGGAATGAAACATACATGGTTTTTGGTTTTCCATCGATTAGTATAAGCTTGCCGCACGTTAGAAAGGATGATCCTCAGTATATAGCTTTTATACACGTAGAACCTGGCCGACTTGAGTATATTAGTTTCTGTTATTCTAGGTAACCTTACACAACAAGGTATCAAAAGGACAAGGCCGGCGCCATAATACATAAACAGACATTTACTTACTAGGCTTTTCTCTATATTCCAATTATGTTACAATCGAATGACATTAAGAATAATTTAAACTTAAGTTGTAAAACGCGGAGATATCTTAATAGTTATATACAAATAGTCAAGAAGATTAGCTCATTATCTGAACATTTTTAAGAAACAAGAGGCCAATTGGAAGTTATAACTGAAAATGTCGGTGTAGTATTGGTATATAGTATTACGAAGTGTCGATATATCGAGTTTTTAATAATAGGTTGTAAAATTTATGTATTTCTAAGAGAATATAAGGGAGGAGGTATTAAATACTCTTTTAACATTATTGATCCGTAGGTCTTTTTAAGGAGGGTTCGACTTAGGAGAGGGAGTCGGACCTTTTTCCGGTAGTAAACCGATACCGTTTCAAAGGGGTATATAATACCTCTTCCTTTACACTTTCTTAGAAATACATAGACTTTACAACCTAGTGGCCTTATGGGATGAATGGATCATCAGTGAAATGGATCTCATCTCAATCAACGCACGAACGTTTTGCGAAGACTGGTTAGATGCCATAGCGCGGGCTTGGGCAACAGCTGCAGCAGCAGGCGAACCGACAGCAGTCCTGGTGATGGCTCACGTATTTACGCTCAGGACCCATCTTGGCGATATCTACATAAACACGGATGACTTGGGGCTCTAGGCTGTCTGTCTCTATGTATATTTTACATTGGGCAATACCTGCCATCCAGTTATGCTGCTTTAGATGCTGGCGACGCCGAGCATATATATTATTCAATGATTGATATTCATACATGGTCAATAAAAAGGAGGTGCCGCATAGGATATTATCCCAGGCTTAGCGCATGTGATTGGTGAAGGATAACTACCCGTTGAGACCTGTCAGCGTAAAATTATTTGTTTCCTTGGAGATGGCGGCAATCTATTTGAGATTCTATGACTAAGAACCTTGACCAGCTCTTGGCCATGTAGCGGCGTTTCTTTTGGTGGCGGGAGAGAATTTTGGCACTTAAGAATTAGATCAGAGGAAATGAGACCCCTTGACTAAACTGCAATATACCCGGAACTTCCATGCCCAACTACATGCCCGCGTACTTCGAAACTGTCAGAAATCAACCTCCTGAGAATCATAAAGCTTGGACATTCCAAGCACGATTGTCATGCCACCCCATTCCGAGTTACTGAAATCTGTGAAGCCAGATGAGTCAACATCAAGCAATTCGACAGGAAAAACTTCCGTTTCCTTTCTCACAAACGCCTCGATCGCAGCTCTTGCTGCCATTCTCCGCTCTTTCACCTCGTAGAAAGTCTCATCGTCGATCTCTTCTTCCGTGAAATAGAGAAGTGAGTCGTCTTCGACTTCGACAAGCGAGCCTTCCAGTGAGAAGGCTTGTAAATCAAGTAAGTTTCGGATAGAGTTGAAGAATTGAACAAAGTGGCCAGCTTCGAGCATGATACTCTTAAGGTGGAGGACTTTCAGCGTTTTAGCCTGTTTTTGGAGGAACGTTTCGAGCCCCTGTTGGTGAAGTACGCAGGTTTCTAACCGCAGGCAGCGGAGTGAAGTGCTCGAGATGGATTCAATAGGAGCACGCATTCGTAACTTTTCTCGTTTAGTATGCATAAAAACTAAAGGGAGCCGAGTGAAAGGAGGCAATCGAGAAAGAGGGAGAGACAAAAACAAAGACCCGGCACGCCATTACTTACTGGACCCAGCCTCATGGGATTATGCAATGTCAAGTCCTCGAGATCCGGCATTCCCTTGAACAACGCCATCAGGTTCTGCTCGATGATAGGACCAAGACCCTCGTCTTTGCGACGCTGTGCTTGAAGTTCAAGCGTTCTCACTGTCCCAAATATCGGCAATGATGCAGTCAAAACATTAGGATCCAGGCTCCCAAAATCCGGAGGAGCGGCCTCATAAGGTCCAGAAAGCCAACGATGCTCCTGGTATTTTCCTTCCCACATGTCTTTGTCCATGATGAAAGTTCTAACTTTAGCATGCTGATCAGCACCAGACGCAGAAGCTTGAGCAGCAGCGCGGAATATGCTGATCAACTGTCGTCCATCGGTCCTTGTAAATGGAGAAGGGGAAAAAATATCCCGACCTAAGCGGGAGGATAGCCTTCTCGGCCCACCCCGGCCCCCACTGGTGAGCTTGATCAGAGACAAATTCCTCATAGCACCAAGAGCTTCAGCCAGGATCCCAACATCTAACATTTCGTTAATCAACTCTTCTTGCTCTATTGCGAGCTCCTTTTGCGTTTTCCAAGCCTGGAAAACTCGCTCTATGTCCCAGCCCAAGCTCTTCAGCTGCTCTGGGATGTCGCGTTCGGAAAAGCTTGAAATAGATATTTCTTGGACAGCTGAAGAATCGATCCACGATGGGCCACGAGTAGTTCCTCGGGGTTGAATAGTCCATGATATATTACAGCTATCATGGAGATCGGATGAAGGATCTGGGTGGGGATATAATCATTTGTAAGGACGATAGTCCGTACATGAGGCGCCAGGTTTTCGCTGGAAGCGATCGACCGAAGGCTACTTGCATATCAGCCCACTATTCTTGAGAACAATTTCCCAAGGAACTACTCCCCAAGGAACTACTCACCAAGAGAGGCTATGAGACTGGATCCAGACCTCAATGTTGCGAAACAATAGTGGGGTGGCGTGAAGTTCTGTCGCTTTGTTCACAAGTCGAAGATTCTTCCATGTTGACGGCTCGGCGAAGGAAACAATAGCCTTAAGAATCTCCGGAGGGAGGTCTTCAAATGTTACTCCCATCGCATGAAGTTCAACCAGTCACTGATATGAAGAACAGAAATGAAAAAGAAGGAGATTAATTGAATGGCAGAGTGGCCGATCAGTCAGCCGGCTTTTAAGTCAATCAGTCAGTTGAGTAAAAACTATTAACTAACTAGCTTAAAGATATTTGTAAGCTAGTTAGCTTGAATATAACTAGCTTATAAGTTAACTTATAAGTTGGACTTTATTTTTTTACCGATTTTAAAATGAGGTTTTAAGCATTTAATGTGTTGTTTTGATGTTTCGCTTATTGTAAATTGATACCTCGGAATAGAAAAATCACTTCCGATAGCCAAAATTAAGCGGTGTAATATAGTAAGATAATTATATCTTGTTTTGAAGGCATTATCATTATATACTTACTTTTTGATTTTATCAAATCAATACCGTAAACATGTCTTGCTTAATTACGCTTATTAATATTGACGATATAACTTCTCAAGCTTTTAAAGCTTTATTTGCAAATATTATAAGTGCTATAATTAATTCTTTTGTGCATATAATAACTTTAGGCAAAGCACTTTTAATAAACACGTCTTTAATATCTTTTACAATTAAAAATCGTTGTTAACGACTTCTGGTAGTATTGTGGAGGGGCAAATCCCAAGCGATTACATAACAAGAGAGGGAGCATTTAAGGCATAAGGGTAGACTTAATATAAAAGAACGGTTTAATTAAATCAAAAGATAAGATAAATTTGAGTAACGGGATTTGTTATTTTAAAGGTAAAGAAAAAAAATGTATTAGATAGAATTATTATCAGTTTTAAGACAAGTGATGTTAAAAAGAATAGAAAAAAAGTTGGCTTTTATACTAAAGCAGGCTTAGCAAAGTCGCATCCGATAACGTGACATTTAATTACTAAAATCAAATGGCCTTGCCACATGCACCCCCTTTTCTAAATAAGTAATGCGTTCTCGCATTTACTTATCTAAATTATTTATAAATGCCTTGTATTGGCTCCTTTGTTCAAGCGTTAAAATAAGTACTTTGATTACTATTTCATCTAGCCTTGTATATTATTTAGTAATGTGTTTAAGATTTTTTAAATTTATAAGGTTAGCTAGTGAAGTATTTTCTTTGCTTAAAGCAACGCTTATATTATTAAAATGCCGTTTTAAAACTTTATTTTTAGCACTATAAATAAAGTGCTATTGCTTATAAAAAAGTTTAAGTTGATTTCCAGCATATGTCCCTTTAAGTCGAGGGCTGTTAGTCCCTAATTCCTTTAAGACGTAATAGCCTTTACTATTAACTTTAACAATCTTATACAATCTAAGCCACCAAAAATCCAATGTCTTATTAAAGCTTTTATCAACTTCTTTTAAAGCATCATGCTTTAAAATTAAATTTTAACTTTTAAAAGCCAATATTAAATATTATAATTAAAGTTAAAAGCTTTTTTCTTTTCCTATTTTTGACATTATAAGAATATAATATGCACCTCGCTTAGCCTCGCTTAGCTTTCATAACCTCGCTTATGGCATAAACAAAGGCTCGCTTAATTTAAAGATATTACAGGCTCAGGGACCCCCTATAAGATCTGTAACTACAGGCTCAGGGACCCCCTATCAGATCTGTAACTACAGGCTCAGGGACCCCTTATAAAATCTGTAACTACAGGCTCAGGGACCCCCTACAAAGCCTGTAACTTCGGTAGTTTAAAAGGCTCGCAAACCCCTTTACAAGGGTTATTTATAAAGCTCGCAAAGCCTCCTTAAAATAAAGAGTTATTTACAGCTTGCGATGCGAGGCCTTGATACTAGGCCTAAATAGGCAACTAAAGCGACGAGAGCTAGCCGAGCCTTGGCAATTAGAGTAGTTATAAGGACCTAGAAATCCCCCTTCAATAGAATCATCATTCACACCGATTATTACTTCTTTACAGACATGTCTTTTAAAGGTAAGCTTTATTTAAATGGTTTTGCTTAAGTTAAAATTAGATAGCTTAAAGCTAAATAAGTTTGTTGCAATTTTCGATTTCTTCAATAAACAAGCTTTTTCAAATAAGGTAATAAGTTTCCAAAAAAAGAATAGGCTTTTTCTCATAAATCAAGTAAAAGGGCATATAGCTTGTAAAAGCGTTTGTTATAATTCGATTAGCAAACAATACTATCGGGAAGTTTATTATTTATTTCCCTTCCATTTTCGAAAATGCGTTTTGAATTAATCCGTAACCTCTCTCAATTATTCCGTTAACCTTAAGATTATAAGTTAAGACTTATATCTTTTGAATTTCCATTTTATTAAGTAGCCAAATGATTTCTTTTATATTCTTACCCCCTCCATTAACAACAAACTTTTAAAAAAATCCGTGACGACATATAATATCTTATTAAATGAATTTAGCAACTTGATTTGCTATTTTTTTAAAAAAGTGCTCTAACTTTAATTTATTTACTTATATTATCTTAAGCTATTATCAAATACTTTTTCCCATCTTAAATAAGCATGTAAGTGATATTAATAGCCTACTTTTTTATTAAGCCGTTTAAGGTAATAAGGAAATAAGGCTCTTTTTATCTTCTAGTATCCTGATGTTAGCATTTAATACAAGTCTTAACGTATTCGGTAGCATTTTTATAATATCTTTTCTAATAATATCTTATTAAAACTTGGTAATACGTGCTTTCTCGCTTTTTGTAGCTTAAATTGTTATAATAACTTTTAAAAATTCAGCTCTTGTTTTTATTAATGTTAATAATAAGCTTTATAAGCGAATCTCTCGCGGATAATTTTTAAACTTTCTTACTATAAACATTATAATTTAAAGCTTCTTGTTTGAATTTCCAAAAGTCCCTTTTATTTATTCCCTTTGGAGTTTTTATTATTGTAATATATTCGGCGATTTTCAAGAAGTCTTCGCCATAATCCCTAAAAGATACTAACAAAAGTTAAAGGTTTTCTTTATTGTTTTCCATATCTAAGCTCGATACTAAAATCTTTCTATCCTTTTAAAGTCTCTAAACTCGCTTTTTTATTTCCTTAAAAATATTACTTCATTTCTTTAGCTCAAGATTTATAAAAGCTTTATTTTCTTCTTTTTTAATGTAAACGGGTGGAATCGATTGATATTGTCCCCTGGAGACATACTACGTCTGCGAACCGTAGTACTCTGCCTGGTAAAGCTAGTTACACGTATCCTGAAGCCATATATATACCCAAGTCCAAATCACCTGACTACCACGTGCCCTACTACATTAATAACTTCAACAAAGCAAAATTCATATGCTTCAAGCTTAGCAAAAATCCAATTTTTATTATTATTTTTTTCAGCGATTTCTGGTTTTGTATTTTCAAGGTGTTTAAACCTGTAAAGAAGTAATAATCGGTATGAATGATGATTCTATTAAAGGGGGATTTCTAGGTCCTTATAACTACTCTAATTGCCAAGGCTCGGCTAGCTCTCGTCGCTTTAGTTGCCTATTTAGGCCTAGTATCAAGGCCTCGCATCGCAAGCTGTAAATAACTCTTTATTT